>Ga0210403_10000016_pt1 | contig 206565 bp, 172 predicted proteins | sample IncBWC19MmetaG_FD_150863 | JGI IMG/M metagenome (GOLD analysis project Ga0210403, IMG submission 150863) | Forest soil microbial communities from Barre Woods Harvard Forest LTER site, Petersham, Massachusetts, United States - Inc-BW-C-19-M | ecosystem: Environmental > Terrestrial > Soil >... | reverse complement strand
GAACAGGCCGCGGACCCAACGGCCTGTATCTGGTCAGCGTGGGATATTTCGTCGCCGGATGGCCCGGCGCCGCGGCCGGACTGATGGCGGTGATGACGCCGGCGTTCCTGATTCTTCCTTTGATGTATTGGGTCGGCGCCCGGGCCGGAACTCCGCGAGTACGTGGCGCCATTCGCGCGGTTATTTTGGCCAGCGCCGGATTACTTCTTTCGGCTTCCCTGCCGTTGGCCCGCGATGCCATCACAGGGCCCCTGCCACTCGCGATCGTGGCCGTTGCGTTCGCAGTGCTGAGCTTCACCAGGATCGATTCGGCGTGGATGATACTGGGCGCGGCGGCCCTGGGAGTCGCAGTGAAACTGGTCCGGTGAAACTACCGGCCTTCGTCGTCGATCGCGATCTTCAAAGCCCGCAGGAATTTGTGATCCTGCGAAGTGAGCTTGATCTTTCCCACTTTGCGGCGATTGGTTTCCGGTGGCGTGTTCAGTTCGATGGTCTCGCCTTCGTCCGCATCTTCCGAGTCCTCGCGTTTGTTGAAGCCGATGGTCGCTTCCAGAACCAGGAACACATCGTAGCCGGCGCGCTTGATTTCGCCGATAGCCGCAGCGATGCGGTCGGAATCGGAAAGTGATTCGTTGATGGCGTTCCCCAGTTCCTGCATGAGCTCCTTCAATCGATCTTCCAATTGATTCCTCTCTCTCCGCCGGGAGGTTCGTTCCTTTCGTCCGTCCCAGCCCCCGAAACCACCTTCAGCATATCACCTGATGCCATGTGCAGCTATCCGGTTTCTCCTTTTTAATTATCGGCAGATAATGCATGAACCTTAAGATCCCGGGGTTGCCTTTGTGTAGCCTTTGTTACGATGAGTATATCAACCATGGGCCGCTTGATTCACCGCTTTCTATGGCATGTTGTTCCCGCCGTGATTCGACCCATGCGCGCGCTCTGGAACCAGTTGATCGGGTTCATTTTCCTGCTGCTCGCGGCCTCCGGAATGTTTTCGGGAATCAACAATCTAAGACATTCGAAAGGCGACGCCGAGGACACCGGACGCATCATCGTCCTCTTCACTTTTGCGGCCATCATGGCGTTTTTCAGTGTCACGTCATTCCTGCGCGCGCGGAAAATCTCCCGCCCATGACGGAACTTCCCGGCCGCTATCCATTCACCCGCGGCATCTATCCCGATATGTACCGCGGCCGCACCTGGACCATGCGCCAGTACGCGGGCTTCGGCACGGCCGAGGAGAGCAACCGTCGCTACCGATACTTGCTCTCGCAAGGCATCACTGGACTTTCCGTCGCCTTCGACCTGCCTACGCAAATGGGCATGGATTCGGATCATCCGCTGGCTGCCGGCGAAGTCGGGCGCGTCGGTGTCGCGATCTGTTCGCTGTCCGACATGGAGCGCTTGCTCGACGGCATTCGTCTGGATCAGATCACTACGTCCATGACCATCAACTCGACCGCCGCGATCCTGCTTTCGCTGTACGTGCTGGTCGCTAAGCGTCAGGGCGTGGATCTGCGCAAGCTTTCGGGGACCGTTCAGAACGACATTTTGAAGGAATACATTGCGCGTGGAACCTATATTTATCCGCCGCGCCCGGCGATGCGCATCATCACCGACCTGTTCGCCTGGGCTGGAGCCGATCTTCCCGAATGGAACACGATTTCGATTAGCGGTTATCACATCCGCGAAGCTGGCTCCACCGCGACCCAGGAAGTCGCGTTCACGCTCGCTAACGCCATCGCTTATGTCGACGCGGCCGTCACCGCGGGACTAGAGGTCGATTCCTTCGCGCCACGCCTGTCTTTCTTCTTTAACGCCCACAACAACTTTCTGGAAGAAATCGCCAAGTATCGCGCGGCACGCAGGCTGTGGGCGCGGATCATGAAGGAACGCTTCAGCGCAAAGAATCCCAAGTCGATGATGCTGCGGTTCCACACTCAGACCGCCGGCTCGACGCTAACCGCGCAGCAGCCCGACGTCAACGTGGTCCGCGTAGCGCTCCAGGCGCTCGAAGCCGTGCTGGGCGGGACGCAATCGCTCCATACCAACGGCCGCGATGAGGCGCTGTCCTTGCCGACGGAGGAATCCGCGCGGCTCGCGTTACGGACGCAGCAGATCATCGCCAATGAAACCGGCGTTACCAGCGTTGCCGATCCGTTCGGCGGCAGCGTGTACATCGAGGACTTGACCGATCAAATCGAGCGCGGCGCCCGGGATTACATCGACCGGATTGATTCGATGGGCGGGACGCTGGCGGCGATCGAAAAGGGATACATCCAGGCGGAAATCCACAACGCGGCGTACGCGTTCCAGCAATCCGTGGAAAAGGGTAAGACCGTCGTGGTCGGTGTGAACAAGTTCCGTCAGGACGAAGAGCATCCTCCAGTGACGTTCCGCATGGACCCCGCGCTGGAGCGATCGCAAATCGAGCGACTCCGCGAATTACGCGCGTCCCGCACCGCGTCCGTCGTCGAAGAACGCCTGAAGGCCCTGGAGTTAGCCGCTCGCGGATCGGACAACCTGATGCCCCGCATTCTAGCCGCGTGTGAAGCGTACGCAACCGTCGGCGAGATCTCCGACCGTTTGCGAACGGTATTCGGCGAATACAAAGAAACCTAGTTGCATCGTTGCGGCGCGCGCACTCGTGCGTGCGCCACAACGATGCAATACAATCGTGGACATGCGACGCGTGATTCTTTCTCTTTCGCTGATCTTGTGTGTCCAACTCAGCGCCCGCCAGCCGGTGCGCGCACGGCATGCCATGGTCGTAGCTCAGGAGCCGATCGCAGCCGATGCCGGCCTCCAGGTGCTTAAGAACGGAGGCAACGCCGTCGACGCCGCCGTCGCTGTCGGATTCGCGCTCGCCGTCACATACCCGTATGCGGGCAACCTTGGCGGCGGCGGATTCATGCTGATCCGTATGGCCGACGGCCGCACCACCTTCATCGACTTTCGCGAACGCGCGCCGGAAAAAGCCTCGCACGATATGTATCTCGACGCGAACGGAAAGCCGACTCGCGATTCCATCGAAGGCTGGCGAGCCCCCGGCGTTCCCGGCAGCGTTCGCGGATTCGAGCTGGCCATGCAGAAGTACGGACATAAAAAATGGTCCGATGTCATGCAGCCGGCGGTCGACCTTGCGACCAAAGGATTTCAGGTCAGCTATTCCTTCGCCGAATCGCTGAAGAACTCTAGGAATCTCGGAAAATATCCTGAGTCGAAACGAATCTTCCAACGCGACGGCAAATTCTACGACGTCGATGAAATCTTCGTGCAGCCCGATCTCGCACGCACGCTCGAACGCATCTCCAAAGGCGGCGCGAAAGAGTTCTACGAAGGCGAGACCGCCAAGAAGCTGGCCGACGCGATGGCCAAGAACGGCGGCCTCATCACCATGGCCGACCTGAAGAACATGACCGCCGTCGAGCGCAAGCCGCTCACCGGAAAATACAAGGGATACGAAGTGATCACTTCGCCGCCGCCTAGCTCCGGCGGAATCGGCATCCTTCAAATGATGGGAATGCTGGATGGCACGAACTATGAAAAATCCGGCGCGGGATCCGCTGCCGCGATCCACTACGTCGCCGAAACCATGCGCCGCTACTACGCGGATCGGAACGAATACCTCGGCGATCCGGACTTTATCAAGAATCCGATCGCGGGTCTGCTCGATCCTGTCTACCTGCAAAAGCGCCGCGCGTCGATCGATCCCAATCACGCCTCGCCAAGCGATCAGGTCAACCCCGGCCATCCCAAGGGAAGCGAGCACACCGAAACTACGCATTACTCGGTAGTCGATGCCGACGGCAACGCAGTCGCCGTGACGTACACCTTGAACGGTGGATTCGGATCCGGTGTGACGGCGCCCGGCTTGGGATTTCTTCTCAACAATGAAATGGACGATTTCGCCGCCAAGCCCGGCGAGCCGAACATGTTCAACCTAGTGCAGGGCGAAGCCAACGCGATTCAACCCGGAAAACGTCCGCTGTCTTCCATGACGCCGACCATCCTTGTGAAGGACGGCAAGCTGTTCATGACCGTCGGCGCACCCGGCGGATCGCGCATCATCACTTCAGTAACACAAGTCGTTCTCAATGTGATCGATTTCGGGATGAACGTGCAGGACGCCGTCGATTTCCCGCGCTTCCATCATCAATGGAAACCGGACAAGCTGTATCTGGAGAGAGTGATTTCACCTGACACAGTCGCGCTGTTGAAGGCGAAAGGTCACGATGTGGATTATTCGCAAGGAGCGATCGGCGCCCGCGTCGAAGCGATCGTGATCGACGGCGGCTGGCTGCAAGGCGGCACCGACGGGCGCGGAAACGGCAAGGCAGTGGGATACTAAAACTCTGCGATTCTCTCTGCGTTCTCTGCGTCTCTGCGTGATTCCGGTGTCTCCTGATTTCACGCAGAGGCGCAGAGGACGCAGAATTCGCGAATAAAAATGACCCACGGCCTCTCCACCCACCTCTTCGTCAACCACCGCCTCACCACGCTGTGGCTCGAACGCATCTGGAACGCCGGGATTCCTTTGGTCGAGATTTTCTCCGCCCGCCAGCATTTCGACTATCGCAACCGCGCCCAAATCGCCGAATTGGGCCACTGGTTCCGCGATTCGCAACTCAAACTTCATTCTTTGCATTCGCCGTTGTATTCCGACGACGTGTGGGGCCGCTCAGGTCCCGATGCGGTGGTCAGCATAACTGAGCCCGTGAAGCATAAACGCCTCGTGGTGCTCGACGAAATTAAGCGCGCGCTCGACGTCGCCGAGGTTGTGCCCTTTCGCTATCTCATCCAGCACATGGGAGTCGGCGATGAGGAATTCAGCGAACACAAAATCGACGCCGCGTTCTCCTCGCTCGAAGAAATCAATCTATTCGCGCGCCAGCGAGGCGTCGAAGTTCTGCTCGAAAACATACCCAACGCCTTGTCGAGCGCGGAACGTCTGCTGCTGTTCCTGGAAACCACTCACCTGGACCTGAATTTTTGTATCGACGTCGGTCACGCCAACATGAATGAAGGCGTCGACACCGCGTTTCGTTTGATGAAGACCCGCATCCGCTCCACTCACATTCATGACAATAATGGAGTAGACGACTCGCACCTGTTTCCGCTGGTGGCTGAGGGCGGCACCATCGAGTGGAACCGCGCCATGGATTCCTTGCGCTCCATCGACGTTCCGCTGCTGTTGGAATTGAAAGAAGTGCCGGGCCTGGAACATCCGCTGGACGCGGTCCGCGAGTCGCTGGAACGTCTGGAAAGAGCACAATCGCCGAATGAGTCCTGAACCTTCTATACCCCGCGTGGCCATCGCCCACGCCGGCAAGCATGCCGGTGAAACGGTTGAGATCGCGGGCTGGCTTTACAATCTGCGCCGCAGTGGAAAGATCTGTTTCCCCCAGTTGCGCGACGGCACGGGCATTATGCAGTGCGTCGCCGTCAAGAGCAATCTTCCCGAAGAGCTGTTCGAAAAATTGAAAGATCTGACGCAGGAATCCTCGCTGATCGTGCGCGGTAAGGTTCGCGCCGAGCAGCGCGCGCCAGCCGGTTACGAACTGGACGTCGAGGGCGCCGACATCGTCCAGCGCGTTCCCGAATCCGACCCGTATCCAATTACTCCCAAGGATCACGGCATCGATTTTCTGATGGACCATCGCCACCTGTGGCTGCGCAGCCGCAGACAGCATGCCGCTCTCGCGGTCCGTCACGAAGTGATCAAAGGCATTCGGGACTATTTCGATTCCAACGGATTCGTGCTGGTCGACACGCCCATCTTCACCCCCGCCGCCTGCGAAGGCACGTCGACACTGTTCGAAGTGGATTATTTCGAAGACGAGAAAGTCTACCTGACCCAGTCCGGTCAGCTTTACAACGAAGCGACCTGTGCCGCGTTCGGCAAGACCTACTGTTTCGGCCCGACGTTTCGCGCCGAAAAATCGAAGACGCGGCGTCATCTGACCGAGTTCTGGATGGTGGAGCCCGAAATGGCCTACGCCACGCTCGAAGACGTGAAGCGCGTGGGAGAAGAACTGATCTGCTTCGTCATCAGCCGAGTCTTAGAACATCGTCGCGAAGAGTTGAAAGTTCTGGAACGCGATGCATCCAAGCTGGAATCGGTGAAAGCTCCCTTTCATCGCATGACCTACGACGACGCAGTGAAAAAGCTGCAATCGAAGGGTAGCGAAATCCAATGGGGCGGCGATTTCGGTAACACCGACGAAACGCTGCTCACCGACGATCTGGATCGCCCGGTGATGATCGATCGTTATCCCACCGAAGTCAAAGCATTCTACTTCCAGCCGGCAGAAGATCGTCCTGAAGTGGCGCTCGGTGTCGATTTCATCGCCCCCGAAGGCTACGGCGAAATCATCGGCGGAGGCCAGCGCATTCACGATCTGGATCTTCTCCTAAAACGCATCGACGAGCACAAACTGCCGCGCGAAGCGTTCAACTGGTACATCGATCTACGCAAGTATGGTTCGGTTCCCCACGGCGGCTTCGGTATGGGCGTCGAACGCTTCGTCGCATGGATGTGCGGTCTGGAACATATTCGCGAAACCATCGCGTTCCCGCGGATGCTATACCGCACGCGGCCCTAACCCATTGAGCAGTGTCGCCGAATGGCTGATGGATACCAGACCATTTAAGTCGTATATCTGACCGCTCAATCCTAATTGCAATCCACTTGCTGAAAGATCCTCGATTTTGCAATATTGTCTCTCTAGAATGAGTATGTGATGCAACTCTCTTGCAACTAAGAGGACGACGTGCTGAGGCTTCGCCCTCGAAAATCGCTGATGACAGCCATCCTTGGGTTGTCTTCCTGCTACGCAGCCGAGGGTCCATTTTTTATCACCTATACGCACCAAATGGAGGAGCCCGGGAATCTCGAATTCGCGATGAAGAATGTGACCGGCCGCCCTACCGATGGGAACCGTTTTCTGGGTGCAACCACGGAGTTCGAGTACGGCGTGCACGCATGGTGGACCACCGAGTTCTATCTCGATGGGCAATCCACGCGTTCAGAAAGCACCCTGTTCACGGGATTCCGCTGGGAGAATCGATTCCGGCTTCTGCCACGCGAGCACTGGATCAATCCGGTGCTCTACCTCGAATTTGAAAATATCAATGGAGCCGACAAAGGGCTTCTCGAAGTGGTAGGACATGACGGCAAAGACGATCTGGCCAGTCCCAACGCCCTGGCACGGCTCGAAAAGAAGCGCGAGCTCGAAGCGAAGTTGATCTTGAGCAGCCACGTCAAAGGCTGGACTATCGCTGAGAATTTCATCGCCGAAAAGAATGTCGTGCACGCGCCTTTCGAGTTCGGCTACGCCGTTGGTGTAAGCCGGCCCTTGGCGCTTGCGGCACGTCCGGATCGATGCAATTTCTGTGCCGAGAACTTTCAGGCCGGCGTCGAATTGTACGGTGGGCTCGGCACGCACGCCGATTTTGGATTGACCGGAACGTCGCATTATCTTGCGCCTACTATGGCCTGGACGCTCGCGAATGGGACCACGTTCAAGGTGTCGCCGGGATTTGGACTCACTGGCACCAGCACCGGTTTTCTGCTGCGGTTTGGCGTGTCCTACGAAGTAGCCCAGATCGGCCGTTGGTTCAAGGGACGCCGGCCATGAAAAGGATTGGGCTGCTTTGTAGCGTGATTGCGATTGCGTGGGCGCAAAACGGGGGACTGCTTCAGCGGGTCCCGTCCGGTGCGGCCGCGAAGAGCAGTCCGTTCGACGACGATGATCGGGCTCGGCGCGCGGGGGCGAAGTTATTCGCCCGGGAATGTGCCGCGTGCCACGGGGAAGACGCCGAGGGGACCAGAAGAGCACCTGCCCTAAAGCGCGAGGACATCCGTCAGGCCGCCCCAGGAACGCTGTTTTGGGTGTTGAGGAACGGATCGCTGCGTCGCGGGATGCCTTCCTTCGCACATTTGCCCGAGCAGCAGCGCTGGCAGATCGTCACTTTACTTTCTTGAAGTCGCTTGATCTGCAGTAAGGCGCCTTAAGACGCGATAATTGTCTTTTACCCTCTCATCTGAATGCGCCAATCTCACATCGCCATCATCGGCGCCCCCATGGACCTCGGCGCAGGACGCCGCGGAGTCGATATGGGACCATCGGCTCTGCGCCTGGCCGGTTTGAACGAAAAGATAGCTTCGCTCGGTTACGAGGTCGAAGACCTGGGTAACATCGTGGTCGATCAGCCCGAAAACCTGCCCGTCGGTCCCACCAATGCGCGGTATCTTCCGCAGATCGCACACACGTGTACGCGCTTGGCCGCCATGGTCGAGCAGGCGGCGGACAGTGGCCGCGTTCCGCTGGTGCTCGGCGGCGATCATTCCGTGGCCATGGGGACCGTCGCCGGAATGTCCCGCCATTCCCGCAAACACAACCAGAAAATCGGACTCATTTGGATCGACGCCCATGCCGACATGAATACGCCGGAATCGAGCCCCAGTGGAAATATCCACGGCATGCCGCTCGCGTGCATCATCGGGATGGGCCCCAAGCAACTAACCTGCCTGGCCGGATACGCGCCAAGCGTCGATCCGGCCAACGTCGCGATCATTGGACTGCGCAGCGTCGATGAAATCGAGCGCCAAAATGTTCGCGGCACCGGCGTCCATGCGTTCACCATGCGCGATATCGACGAGCGTGGACTTCGCAGCGTGATGCAGGAAGCCATCGATCATGCCTCCAACGGTACCGCCGGGTTTCACCTTTCCTTCGATATGGACGCCGTCGATCCTCAGGAAGCGCCCGGCGTCGGAACGCCGGTGCGCGGCGGGTTCACCTATCGCGAAGCTCACTTGGCTATGGAAACGATATGCGATAGCGGGAAAATGGCTTCTATCGAGCTCGTTGAGGTGAATCCAGTGATCGACGAAGTCAACCGAACGGCCCTGCTAGCCGTCGAACTAGTGATGTCGGCGATGGGAAAGAGAATTTTGTGAAAACCAGAGTCGCAGTGTTGTACGGCGGCCGCACCGGCGAGCATGAAGTTTCGCTGCGATCCGCGGAATCCATCATCGCAGCGATGGATCGGCATCGCTACGAAGTTCACCGGTTCCTGATTACCAAAGAAGGACGGTGGGAGCCGCGTGCTATTTCGCCGGAGCCCGGCGCGAATTCGGATATCGACGTGGTTTTTCCCGTCCTTCACGGCACGTTTGGAGAAGACGGAACAGTGCAAGGCTTGCTCGAACTGGCGGATCTGCCATACGTCGGCGCGGGCGTGCTCGCCTCCTCCGTTTCCATGGACAAAGAAGTCATGAAGCGCCTGATCCTCGAACGCGGACTCCCAACTGTTGAATATCTGGTGGTCAAGCGCGGGAAGTTTCGCAGTGAAGACGTCTGTGGACGATTTCCGTTTCCCGTATTCGTCAAGCCCGCGAACCTGGGATCGTCGGTCGGCGTTTCCAAAGCCAAAACATGCGAAGATCTGCTCGCCGCGCTGGAAGTTGCCGCCCAGTTCGATCGCAAAGTGATCGTGGAGCGCGGAATCAAAGGGCGCGAATTCGAATGTTCCGTACTAGGTAACGACGATCCCGTGGCCGCTGTTCCCTGCGAAATCCTGCCCTCGCGCGAGTTCTACGACTACGAAGACAAGTACCTGCTTAACCAAGCCCAGACCATTGTCCCCGCCGACCTGACTACTGAACAGACGCGAGAAATTCAGCGCCTCGCAGTCGAATGCTATAAAGCCGTGGATTGCGAAGGCATGGCCCGCGTCGATTTTCTGCTGGAAGCTTCGACCGGCAAATTCTACATCAACGAGATCAATACGATTCCCGGATTCACCTCCATCAGCATGTATCCGAAAATGTGGGAAGCGAGCGGACTGCCCTACGCGAAGTTGATCGACCGCTTGATCGAGCTGGCCCTCGAACGTCATCGCGCGAAACAAGTGACGAGGTTTAGCAGGTAGGCAATGCGGTTTCTCCCGATCCTGTGCTTGTCGTTGACCGCGCTGGCCGCGGACGATCCCGCCGATCAAATGGCGCGAGAGCTGAAGAAAGTGATCGACGTCTACACTGCGGTCGAAAGCGAGTCCGCCGAGCCCATCGCTCCTGAGATCGCTTTCTATCAGGGAGCGATTCCCGGAATGTTGCGCACCCTCGATCCGCATTCCATCTTTTTCGACCCCGGCCAATATGATCAGTTGAAGCAGATGGAAAAAAGCGAGCACAAAGGCTTCGGCACCATCGTCAGTGTGCTGCCAGGCCGCGTGATCGTGCTGCAGGCGGCGGCCGGCAGCCCATCCGCCAAGGCAGGACTTTCCCCCGGCGACGAAATTCTCGCGATCAACGGATACGTGCTCGCGCGCCTGGAGTTCGAACAACTGGTGCAGCTCTTGACCGAAGCGCGCCAGCACGAAGCCGCTCTCGACGTTCGCCGGCCCGGCAATTCCCGGTTGATCCGCATGACGCTGACTCCGGAGCTCATGGATTCGCCTAGCGTCGACCGCGCGTTCATGCTCCAGCCGGGAATAGGATACCTGCGCGTCACCAGCTTCGATCAGGACACGGCGAAGCTGGTGAAGGAAACCATCGAAAAACTCGGCGGCGAGAATCTCAAAGGACTGGTCCTCGATCTGCGCGACAATCCTGGCGGTGTCGCCCAAGCCGCGCTGCAAATCGCCGCGCTGTTTCTGGAGCCGGAGCAGCTCATCTTCTCCATCCGCGGACGCGCGCAAAAAACCGAAGAAGTCCGGGCGCCGAAGGAATCCAAGCCGTACAAATTTCCCCTCGCAGTGCTGATCAATGCAAAAAGCGCCAGCGCTTCTGAGATCGTCACCGGCGCGCTTCAGGATCACGATCGCGCCGCGGTTCTGGGTCAGCCGAGTTTCGGAAAAGGCCTGGTGCAAAACGTCTATCCGCTTTCGAGCAATACCGGCGTGGCCCTGACCATCGCCTTTTACTACACGCCCAGCGGCCGGTCGATTCAGCATCCGCTCCAAAGCAGCACCCTGGAGGCGACCGCCGCTGCGATGAAAGGTGTTTATCACACCGACTCCGGTCGCGAGGTTCGCGGCGGCGGTGGCATCGAACCCGACGAAGTCGTCTGGCCGCCGGAAATGGACCGGCTCTCCATGGTTCTCGACGCGAGTGGTTCGCTCACCAACTTTGCAGGCGAGTATGTGCGGTCCCACAAGATCGAGGAGAATTTCGATGTGACGCCAGAAGTCCTCGACGAGCTGCAGGTGTTCCTTTCGGCCCACGACATTCGACCCTCGCTCGGCGATTGGCTGAGTCACCGCCAGTGGACCCAGAGCCGCGTCAAGCAGGAAATCATGACGCTGGCGTTCGGGGTTGCCAGGGGCGACGAAATCGAGGCTGCTCGCGATCCAGTAGTGCAACGCGCCCTGAGCCGCTTAACCAAGAAACTCAACTAAAATCCCCTGAGCCGTGACCAAAGGGAGCGGTTAGCCCTGAATATTCCCGCATCCTCTCCCTTGCTCCATGTACCTCTTGACTCCCGCCGCGATTTGCCATACACTGTTGGAGAAATGATGCAGTTCGAGCAAATGGTCCTCACCGCGATCCTCGGCCTTCGCGACGATGCATATGGCGTGAGCATTCATGACAGGGTTCAGGGACTCGCCAAACCGAAGAAAGTCTCGCTGGGCGCAGTGTATGTGACGCTCGATCGTCTGGAAGACAAAGGCATGGTGTCTTCGTGGCTGACCGATCCGACGCCGGAGCGCGGCGGGCGCGCCAAACGCTGCTACCGGCTGGAGGCGCTGGGCGAGCGGGCGTTGCAGGAATCGGCCGTGACCGCGAAGCGCGTCTGGGAAGCGATTGAAGAAGCGCTGGGGAACCGGCGTCCGAAATGGAATCCGGTACGGCCGAAATGATCCAGCGCACACTCGCGTTGCTGATTCCGCCAGCGTGCCGCGAAGAAGTGCTTGGTGACTTGCACCAGCGCTCCGCCGGCGTCGCTGAAAGGCTGCACACGACGTTGTATGTGGTCCTCAGCCGCGTTCGCCGCACCAGCGACGCAGTCGTTCTGTTGATGGAAGCGCTCGCGATGTATACAGCGTTCGTGGTGGTCGCACTGTGGATCGATCCGGCCCTACTGTCCGATGCGTCCGGTATGGCGCGGTTGGCGATTCCTCCGGCGGCGATGCTCATCATTCTGATGCTCGCGGATGCGTACAGCGATCCGAAGAAGCGCTGGGTCTACAAGCCGCTGCTCGGCGTGGTGCTTGGCAGCGCCGCGGCCGCTGCGGCGGGTAGCACGGCTCTGCCGCGCTCCGTGTTGTTGTTGGGAACCGCATTCGGCGCATTGCTGATCCTGCCTATCCGTACAGCGTTTCCTCCGGTCACCGAGCGCCCCCAAGCAATCACAGGTGCCGCACTCTGGCACAAACTGGAATTGGCTCCAGTCGGCGTCTTCGCAAAATATGTGACGGCCGCCGCGATTCTTGGCCTGCTCACTTTTGTGATGTACGCAATCTTCTCTCTTCGATGAAGTCGCGCTACGGTTTCCTCCCATTGATTTGCGTCATCGCCGCTTTGATCGCCATCAGCGTGACCGCGGCATGGATCTGTCTCCAACGCGGCTACATCCTTTACTACGGCGATGCGGAAGCGCACTTGAACATCGCGCGCCGTATCGTGGATTCGCGCACACCCGGCCCGGAACAGATCGGCACGGTGTGGCTGCCGCTGCCGCACCTCCTGATGATTCCCTTCGTCATGCGCGACCCCTGGTGGCGGAGCGGGCTTGCCGGAGCCATCCCATCGATGTTGTGTTTCATTGCCGCCGGAGCCTTTCTGTTCGCGGCGGCGCGGCGCAGCTACACCTCAGCAAGCGCTGCGTTCGGGGCGATGCTGATTTTCGCTCTCAATCCGAACATGTTGTATCTGCAATCGACGCCCATGACCGAGCCGCTCTTCGCCGCATCGCTCGCGGCGCTACTGTGGGCGAGCGTGTGGTTTCGCGATTCGCAAAGTATCTGGGCAGTGTTCGCCGCCGGTGTCGCATCCAATGCGGCCTCGCTTACGCGTTACGAAGGCTGGTTTCTCATCCCCTTTGTGACTCTGTACGTGTTGTTCGTGGCAAAGCGGAAATGGCACGCAGTGTTGTTTGGATCGATGGCCGCGCTCGCTCCGCTCTCCTGGCTCGCGCACAACCAGTTCTACTATGCCCACGCACTCGAGTTTTACAACGGACCCTGGTCGGCCATGGCGATTTACAGACGCGCCCTGGACGGCGGCATGAAACCCTACCCAGGCGATCACGACTGGCTCGCCGCGCTCGAATACTACTTCACCGCGGCGCGGCTCGTCATGGGATGGCCTGCAATCGCGGTGGGCGCTGCCGGCGTCGTCATCGCGATGTGGCGCCGCATCTGGTGGCCGATCTTACTGCTCGCACTGCCCGCGGCGTTTTACGTCTGGAGCATGCATTCGTCGGGTACTCCGATTTTCGTACCGAATCTCTGGCCGCACAGTTACTACAACACGCGCTACGCGCTGGCCGTGCTGCCGCTCGGGGCGTTTGCCGCCGGCGCGATCGTCGACGTCCTCACACCTCGCGTTCGTGTCGCCGCCCTCGCCGTGATTGTGGCGGCGGCCGGGGCTGCTTGGATCGGCGAAGCTCCGATATGCTGGAAAGAATCGGAAGTGAATTCGGTCCAGCGCCGTGCCTGGACGAATGAGGCCGCGAGTTTCCTCGCCGGAAACTATCGGCATGGTTCAGGCATCATGTTCCCGTTTGGAGATTTGACCGCGGTGCTGCGCGAAGCGGGAATCCCGTTGCGCGAAGGATTGCACGAAGGCAACGGACCCGCCTGGACCGCAGCCGTCACGCGGCCGGACCTGTTTCTGCGGGAAGAATGGGTCATCGGCTTTTCGGGAGACGACGCCACCACGGCCGCCCTGAGAGCCGACCGGCGTGGAAAGCACTATCAACTGATGAAGAGAATCACAGTCAAGTACGCTCCGGTGGTGGAGATTTGGAAACGCCAATGAAGATCCCCTTCACAAAAGCGCATGGAGCGCGCAATGATTTCCTGCTGACGTGGCGCGGCGAACTTCCCACGGACCTGAACCTGGCGCAGGCGGCGCAAGCCATCTGCGATCGCCATACGGGAATAGGGGCCGACGGCTGGATCTTGATGTCTCCCTCGGAAGGCACCGACGTGGCGATTCAGTTGTACAACTCCGATGGCAGCACCAGTGAGCTTTCGGGGAACGGCACTCGCTGCGTTGCGGTATACCTTCTCGAAAACGGCCGCGCGGGCGACATCGTGAAAATCATGACAGGCGCGGGCTTAAAGGAACTGAAGCTGATCTCGCGTAACGGTCACAAATTCGTCTTTGAAATGAACATGGGAAAGGCCCGCATCGACGAGTTGCGCATCATGTTGCCGTTCGGCGACAAAGCGAACGACGCCACCATTCTCCACGTGGGCAATCCGCAATGCGCGGTCTTTGTTAACGACTTCGCATACGACTGGCGCGCCGAGGGAGCCTGGATCGAGCGCCATCCAAAATTTCCAAACAGGACCAACGTTTCGTTCGTGCGGGTGGTGGATGAACATACTCTGGAGGTCCGCTTTTGGGAACGCGGCGCGGGTGAGACCATGAGTTCTGGAACCGGCGCGACCGGGGCCGCGGCAGCGGCCGTCGCGCGCGGCCTGTCGAAAAGTCCGGTGGAGGTGCAGACGCCAGCCGGACCGCTTACCTTGCGATGGGAACACGATGACATTTACTTAGCGGGGCCCGCGGAGATCGTCGCCGGCGGCGATTTTTACTGGGACTACTTTCCGAAATAGGTTTCGTCGAACACGATGGTGGTCTTCTTCTTCAGGTCTTCCAGACCCTTCTTGGCCATTTCCGGTTTCATCTTCTGCTCCATCTCCGGTTTCGCTTCGGCGAAGGTTTTGGTGCCGCGCGAATCCACCACAATCAGGTGATAACCGAACGGGCTTTTCACCGGCTCGGTGATCTTGCCAGGCTCGGCGGCGAATGCGGCCTGTTCGAATTGCGGGACCATGCGGCCCTTGCCGAAGGCGCCCAGATCCCCACCGTGCGGAGCCGTTCCGGCGTCGTCCGATTCAGTCTCGGCCAGCTTTTTAAAATCGCCGCCGGCCAGGACTTTCTCGCGAATCTCTTTGGCTTTCGCGAGCGCCTCTTCATCCGACAGATCTTTCTGATTGGGCTTGAGCGGAACCTGCGAACCCTTGAAACGGATCAGAATGTGGTGCGCTTTCACCTGCTCGTATTCCTGTTTGTGCTGGTCGTAGTAGGCGTGCAGCGCCGCATCGTCCAGCGGAGTCGATTCGCCGAGCTGTTGATACACGCCCTGCGCCAGGATCTGATCAATCTGAATCTGCACTCTGAAACCTTGGTCGAGCTTGCGCGCCCGAGCTTCGCGTGCGAGCGTAAGCAAGTCCGCAATATTCTCGGCAAGCTGCTTCCGTCCGGTGGGCGTCGCCATTTGCGCCCTCTGTTGCGGCGGTACGGTCGCTATAATCTGCTCGAATTGAGATTTCGTGATCTTTTCCGATCCCACGGTGAGGACCACCGGATCGGCTGCCGCAGCGTCGGCCGGTTTGGTCTCCGTGGGCTTGGTTTCCTGCCCCCAGCTTAGGGCCGCGAGCAGAACAAACAAATATTTCATATATGTCAGGATAGCGCGATGATATGCTGATAACCAATATGAAGTGGATGGCCCTACTCTCATTCTTGGCCGCGCCGTACCTGCATGCGGCGGAGGCATACTCGATTTACGATCTTCAACCGCCGGCGACGCACTCGTTCGACATTTTGTATGACGTTTCGAGCAATCGCGAGGGCGCGGCTTATTTCTTCAATCCCATCCGGATCGGCTCGGTTTCGACCAAGGAAAGCGTGATCGATCTGTTCACCGGCAAGCCCCTGCAGTTTGAGGAAGTGGACGCCGCTGCGGCGCGAGCGTCGGGACTGGTGCGGGGCAAGATTGCGGACGATCAGAAATACATCCGTGTGAAGTTCCTGCATCCGGTTCCCAAGAACGGCGAAGTGCGCATTCGAATCATCAAGACGTACACCGATCCGCCGTCGTATTTCGACAAAGACAACACGCTGGTGTTCGACCGTCCGCTGGGGATTAAGCGCAATGTCGTGATCCTGCCGCGCGGGTATGAACTTGTGAGATCGGCATCGCCAGGAATCGTCTCCACCGATCCGGATGGGCGCGTGCGCGTCAGTTTCCTGAACGACCGCGACGATCAGTTGCCGGTGAAGATCATCGGGAGGAAGCTGCCATGAAGTGGACCTTTCTGTTGATTCCCACGTTGGCGTTCTCACAATTTCACCGCGCCGATCAGGATCGCGACATTCGTTACTGGCTGCTGGATCCGTCGACGCATCAGTTCAGCATCTCGCACGACTTCACCGTGGATAAGCCCGGCCAGGCGTCGGTGCACAGCTTCGTGCGGAAAGGCAGCGATGTGAAGCCGGATTCGAAGATCACGCTGCTGGATACGGGCGAGCCGCTGCGGACGCACATCGTCAGCGGCAAGGACGTAAACGCGCTCGGATATTACACGCAGAAACAGGACGACGATACGGTAGTGGTGCAGGGCGATCTTCCGAGGGCGATCGAGAAAGGTCAATCGTCTCGGGTGCGCGTGGAGGAGACCTACACCGATCCGGTCGGCTACAAGATGGACGGGAAAGAGCTGGTGTGGACGCGCACGCTGGGGCGTCCAGTAAATTTCGTCACGCTGCCGGATGGGTGGATGCTGTCGAGTGTGAATACTCCGGCGGTGGTTACGCTGGATGCGCAGGGTCGCGTCACATTGCGGTTCACGAACACGCATCCGGGGGATCTCGCGGTGACGATTAAGGCTCGGCGGCGGTAGACTGAACACGCCCGACAGGCGACATACGGCGATCGCCTGTCCCACGGTGAACAGTGTTAAGTTGCTAAACTGCTGTTTTTGGGATTGAACATGCGAACGATTCACCGTGTAGCCGTCCTTGGCGCCGGCACGATGGGCTCCCGTATTGCCGCCCACTTCGCCAATGCTGGGGTACCTTCCGTTTTACTGGACATTTCCACCGAATTTGCCCGCAAGGGCGTGGAAAACGCCGCCAAGCAGCGACCCGGCGGATTTTTCGTCGACTCTGCCGCCGCCCTGATCACCACCGGCAATTTCGATGACGACCTGGGCAAGGTTGCCGATTGCGACTGGATCATCGAGGCCGTCACCGAGAACCTGGAGATCAAGCGGTCGCTGTGGGGCAAGGTCGAAAAGCTCCGCAAAGCGGACTCGATTGTCTCGACCAATACCAGCGGGATTCCGCTGCACCAGATTTGCGAAGGCTTCTCGGCCGGGTTCCGGAAGCACTTCCTGGGAACGCATTTCTTCAATCCTCCCAGATACTTACACCTTCTGGAGGTGATCCCGGGGCCAGAGACCGATCCTGAAATCCTTGGGTTCGTTTGGTCGTACGGAGATCGGCGGCTGGGCAAGGGCGTGGTTCCGTGCAAGGACACGCCGAACTTCATCGCCAACCGGATCGGGAGCTTTTTCGGCGGCACCGTGGGAAAAATCACGGTGGAGGGCGAGTACACGGTCGAAGAAGTGGACGCGATCACAGGTTCTCTCATTGGTCTTCCTAACAGCGCAAGTTTCCGGCTGCTAGATATTGTCGGCCTGGATGTGTGGGCTTTCGTCGGGACGAACCTGTATCATGCTGTTCCGAATGACCCTTGGCGCGATCGCTTCCTGATGATCGAGACGCAGAAACAGATGATCGAGCGCAAATGGCTGGGCGACAAAACGGGCCAGGGTTTTTACAAGCGCGTCGGCAAAGAGAAGGAAATTCACGCAATCGATTTGAAAACGCTGGAGTATCATCCGGCGGCGAAGGTGAAGTTCCCGGCGGCGGACGCGGCGCGCGGGATTGAAGATCTGGGCGAGCGGCTGCGTGCGCTGGTGAAGGGCAACGATCGCGTCGGACTATTCCTGTGGCAGCTATATAGCGATTTATTCCTTTATTCGGCCGCGATGGTCCCGGAGATTTCGGACCGGATTGTCGAAATCGATCAGGCGATGCGCTGGGGCTATGCGCACAAGCTGGGTCCGTTCGAGTTGTGGGACGCCCTGGGATTCGAGGATGTGTGCAAGCGCCTGGAAGCGGATAAACACGAGATTCCACCGAACATCCAGAAGATGCGCAAGAGCGGGGCGAAGTCGCTGTATCGATTCGCGGATTCGGGTGGAAAACCGGGGACCGAATATTTCGACCTGGCGGGTGCGGGGTATAAAAAGCTAGAAGAAAAGCCTGGATTCGTCGTGTTGAGCGACGTGAAGCGCGCGCACGGGGTGGTGAAACACAACTCGGGAGCGTCGCTGATCGACGTCGGCGACGGCGTGTTGTGCGTCGAATTCCACAGCAAGATGAACTCGATTGGCGAAGACCAGATCGGCATGCTGTACGCGGGGTTGGAAGAGACCGAGAAAAACTTCGAGGCGATGATTATCGCCAATCAGGGCGAGAATTTCAGCGTCGGGGCGAATTTGATGATGGTGCTGCTGGCGGCGCAGGAAGGCGAATGGGATGAGCTGAATCGCGCAGTGAACCGGTTCCAGCAAGTCAACATGGCGTTGAAATATGCGGCCAAGCCAGTGGTGGCCGCGCCGTTTTCGCGATCGCTGGGCGGCGGCTGCGAGATTCCGCTGCATGCGACACGAGTGCAGGCGTCGGCGGAAACGTACATGGGATTGGTCGAGGTCGGCGTCGGATTGATCCCCGGAGGCGGCGGCTGCAAGGAACTGCTGCTGCGATTGAAAGATCCTCGGCGCGCGTTCGAGTTGATTGGCATGGCTAAGGTTTCTTCGAGCGCCGAAGAAGCTCGCTTGTTTGGATTCCTGAATAAGGGCGATCACATTTCGATGAACGGAGAGCGGCTGATCGGCGATGCAAAAGCTTTGGCGCTGGCTTTGGCTCGCGATTATGCGCCGGGGACGCCGCGGACCGACATCACCGTGGGCGGAGAATCGGCGTTCGCGATGCTGAAGCTGGGCGCGTGGACCATGCAACAGGGCGGCTACATTTCGGATTACGACGTGGTGGTGGCGGAGAAGCTCGCTGGGATTTTGTCGGGAGGAAGACTGACTGGGGAGCAGACGGTGAGTGAACAGTACCTGCTCGATCTGGAGCGCGAGGCGTTTTTGAGTCTGTGCGGGAATCCGAAGACGCAGGAGCGGATGCAGTATATGTTGAAGACTGGGAAGCCGCTGAGAAACTGAGTGCTTCAACGCGCTCCATCACTGTCGCGCCTCAACTGACGGCTTTGAGGCGCAACAGTAATGGAGCGCGTTGGTGAAATAAATAGGAACTCCGAACTATGAACGAAGCAGTGATTGTCGATTGTTTGCGGACAGCTGTGGGGAAGGCTCCGCGTGGGACGCTGAAGAATACGCGGCCGGACGATATGGCGGCGACTGTGTTCGACGAATTGTTGAAGAGGCATCCGCAGGTTCAGAAGAGCGACATCGATGACGTAATTCTGGGGTGCGCGAATCCGGAAGCGGAGTCGGGGATGAACATGGCTCGGGTCGCGGCATTGCGAGCGGGATTTCCGGACACTGTGCCGGGAGTGACCATCAATCGATTCTGCTCGTCGGGATTGCAGGCGATCGCGATGGCGGCCGAGAAGATTCGCTCCGGTGGCGCGGAGATCCTGCTGGCGGGTGGCGCGGAATCGATGAGCCTGGTTCCGATGTCGGGTCACAAATTCGCGCCAAATCCGTGGATGGTGGATCACATCCCCCAGATCTACATGGGCATGGGGCTGACCGCGGAAGAGGTGTACCGCAAGTACAACGTCAGCCGCGAGGATCAGGATCAATTCTCGTATCGCAGCCATCAGAACGCGCTGAAGGCGCAGGCCGAGGGCAAGTTCGACGAAGAGATTGTCCCGCTGGAAGTCGACTACACGGGATTGAGCAACGGGAAGGCGTCGACAAAGAAGAGTGTCTTTAAAAAAGACGAAGGACCGCGCGCGGATACGTCGACGGACGCGCTGGGCAAGCTGCGGCCGGTGTTTCATGCGGCGGGCACGGTGACGGCGGGCAACTCGTCGCAGACCAGCGATGGAGCGGCGGCGGCGATCGTCATGTCGGAAAAGAGGGCGAAGGAACTGGGGTTGAAGCCGATGGCTCGATTCGTGAGTTTTGCCGTCGGCGGCGTGCCTCCGGAGGTGATGGGGATCGGCCCCATTGTCGCGATTCCAAAGGCCCTCAAGCTGGCTGGATTGAAGCTGGAAGATATCGGAGTGGTGGAGTTGAATGAAGCGTTCGCGGTGCAGGCGCTTGCTGTCGCGCGCGAGGTGGGATTAAATATGGACACGCTGAACGTCAACGGCGGCGCGATCGCGCTGGGGCATCCGCTGGGATGCACGGGGGCGAAATTGACGGCGACGATCCTGCGGGAGATGGAGCGTCGGAAAGCTCGCTACGGGATGGTCACGATGTGCATCGGCGGCGGGCAGGGCGCCGCGGGGATTTTTGAGAGATTGAATTAGTTTGAAGGAGCGCGATCGGGGGATCGCGCGCGGACCATGGGGTCCGCCCCCCTTCCTTTTCGAGTCATTGAGAAAGAGGTAGATGTATGGCGACGACGGTTGCGATTCCGAAGACCAAGGGTGGCGCATTTCTGTTGGAGACACGCGCGCCGGAAGATATTTTTACTCCGGAAGATTTCACAGCCGAGCATCACGCGATCGCGAAGACCACCGAGGAGTTCTTCAACAAAGAAGTCCTGCCGCATCGGGAAGAGATCTGGCACGCACATCACGAAGTGCCGGCGGCGATCCTTCGCAAGTCGGCGGAGCTGGGACTGACGGCGGTGGTGATCCCGGAAAGGTTCGGCGGCATGGAGATGGATCTCACGTCGATGATGGTGGTCGCGGAAGGGGTCGCGCGGGAAGGGTCGTATTCAGCGTGGCATGGCGCACACACGGGTATCGGCACGCTGCCGGTGCTGCTGTTTGGGACGGAAGAACAGAAGAAGAAATATCTGCCGAAGCTGGCCAAGTGCGAGATGATTGCGGCCTACTGTTTGAGCGAGCCGCAGGCAGGGTCGGATGCGTTGGCGGCGCGGACGCGCGCCGATCTGACGCCGGATGGGAAGCACTATATCCTGAACGGCCAGAAAATGTGGATCACCAACGGCGGCTATGCGGACCTGTACACGGTGTTCGCGAAAGTCGGCGGCGAAAAGTTCACGGCATTTCTGATCGAGCGAGCCTGGCCCGGAGTTTCGACGGGCAAAGAAGAGCAGAAGATGGGGATCAAGGGTAGCTCCACCACCGCGGTTTTTCTGGACAACGTGAAAGTGCCGGTGGAGAACGTCCTGGGTGAGATTGGGCGCGGGCATATCATCGCGTTCAACATTCTGAACGTGGGAAGGCTGAAGCTGGGGCCGTTCGCGAATGGCGGGTGCCGCGATGATCTGGCGATCTCGATCAAGTACGCGAAAGAGCGCAAGGCTTTCGGAAAATCCATCAGCGAGTTCGGAATGATCCAGCACAAACTCGCCGAGATGGCGCTGCGCACCTTCGCGAGCGAGAGCATGACGTATCGCGTCGTCGGCGACATCGAAGCGCAACTCGAAGGATTCTCATGGGACCAGCCGAATGCTGGAAACACAATGTTGAAGGCGGTGGAAGAGTTCGCCACCGAATGTTCCTTCATCAAAGTGTTCGCGTCGGAAACGCTGGATTACGTGGTGGATGAAGGCGTGCAGATCCACGGTGGTTACGGTTTCCATCAGGACTACGCGGTGGAGCACGCCTATCGAGATTCGCGCATCAACCGGATTTTCGAGGGGACCAACGAGATCAACCGGCTGCTAGCGACCGGCATGATGCTGAAGCGCGCGCAGAAAGGGACGCTGCCGTTAGTCGAGGCGGTGAAGAAGCTGCAAGCGGAGATTCTCAGCGGGCCGTCACTGGGCGGCGAGATTGACCTGGTGGCCAACGCGAAGAAGGTGGGCCTGCTCGCACTGGGCGTGGCCTATCAGAAATACATGGCGGCGATCGAGGAGCAGCAGGAAGTGGTCGCCAACATCACCGACATTCTGATGAACGCGTTCGCCATGGAATCGGCGGCATTGCGCGCGGAGAAGATCGCGCGGAGCGGCAAGAACGCAGAGAATGCTCGGGAGATGACCGCGGTGTTTTCGCGGGAAGCGATGGATACGATCGATAGCGCCGCGCGCACCGTACTGGCGGCTTGTTCCGAAGGCGATGCGCTGCGAACGAATCTCGCTGTGCTGAAGCGGTTCACCAAATATGAGCCTCTCGATATGATCGGGACGCGCCGCAAGATCGCGGCTCGGCTGATCCAAGCGGAGCGCTACGTCGTTTAAGAAGGAGTCAGAATGAAACCCCGCATTGTGGTGTTGGTGGGGTTGCCTGGTTCCGGAAAATCCACGTACGTCGAGAAGGCCGGCGGAACTGCGTTGTCGAGCGATGAGATTCGGCGGCTGCTTTCCGATGACGCTGCGAATCAGAACATTCACGCGAGGACGTTCGCCGTGTTGCGCGATTTGCTGAAGCAGCGGCTGGAACTGCGCCGTCCTCTAACGTACGTCGATGCGACCAACCTCACACCGTACGAGCGTCGTCCCTATATCAAGCTTGCGGAGCTGTACGATTGCGATATCGAAGCCGTGTTCTTCGATGTCCCGCTGGAAGAGTGCCAGCGCCGGAATCGCTTGCGGCATCGAATCGTGCCGGATGAAGCGATCGCCGAAATGGCGCGGCGCCTGACACCGCCAACGGTTGAAGAGGGGTTCATTCGCGTTATCGTAGTGGCATGAAATGGATGGCTGGACTGGCCGCTGCGCTCACCTTGAACGCCGCGACTATCGATGGCGCGAAGATCAATTGGGCCGTGGCGGGCAAGGGCGACAAGACCGTGGTCCTGGTCCACGGTTGGACGTGCGATTCCACCACGTGGGCAAAGCAGGTTCCCGTATTGGCGCGGAAATATCAAGTGATCACACTCGATCTTCCGGGACACGGGAAGAGCGGCGCTCCCAAGAGCGCACTATCGATGGATCTGTTCGCGAAGGCCATTGAAGCAGTGCGGCGCGACGCGAAGGTGGACAAGATGATTCTGGTGGGCCATAGCATGGGGACGCCGGTGATTCGCCAGTACGCGCGTCTGTTTCCGAATCACGTGACGGCGCTGGTGCTGGTGGATGGGACAGTGATCACGGAAAAAACCGCGGCTGGTTTTGGAGGCGTGGCCGATCGATTCAAAGGCCCCGATGCCGCTAAGGCTCGCGTGGAGTTTATCCACGGGATGTTTACTCCGATGACTTCGCCTGAGCTGCGCACGAAGATCGAAAAGATGATGACTGCTCCGCCAGACGCAACGGCTGCGGGGGCGATGACGGCCATGGCCGATCCCGCGATCTGGAAAGAAGACGCGACCACGATTCCGGTGCTGGGGATTTATGCGGATAAGTCACGACTCGGAAATCGCGAGCTGCTGTCGAAGATTTTCCCGTCGATTGAGTACACCGAGATCGCGGGCACGGATCATTTTTTGATGCTGGAGAAACCCGAAGAGTTCAATCGCACGCTCATCGCGTTTCTCGACAAGCTACAATAGCTGTCGTTTTGGAAATCCGGTCCATTGTCGACACGCAGTCGGAGAGGTATCGCTCGAACTACGCCTGGATGACGCGCGAAATCGAGCGGCTGCGGGCGGAGTTGAAGCGATCGACGGAAGGCGGCGGGGCAAAGTACGTCGAGCGTCACAGAGCGAAAGGAAAACTGCTGCCGCGCGAACGCGTGGAGGCGCTGCTCGACGAAGGATCGTACTTTTTGGAGATCGCGCCGCTGGCCGGGATCGGCATGGATGGCGAGGTGCGGGGCGCGGGAATCATCGGCGGCATCGGGCTGGTGGAAGGCCGCGAATGCCTGATCGTCGCCAATGAAGCGACGGCTAAGGGCGGGGCGACGGGCGAGCCTGGCGGCCTAAAGAACGCGCGACTGGCCGACATCGCGCGTGAAAATCGTCTGCCGACGATTCTGCTGGTGGAGGCCGCGGGCGCGGATCTTCCGCAACAAGCCAAGGTTTTCGTGCCCGGGGGGCGGGGATTTCGCGAGATCACGCGGCGTTCCAAGCTGCGGATTCCGACCATTTCGGTGGTGTTCGGGCCGTCGACCGCGGGCGGCGCTTATCTGCCGGGCATGTCGGACTACGTGATCATGGTTCGGAAGCGTGCGAGCGTTTATCTGGCGGGTCCGCCGCTGGTGAAAATGGCGACGGGCGAGACGGCGGACGAAGAATCGCTAGGTGGCGCGGAAATGCATTCGCGCGTTTCGGGACTTTCGGATTATCTCGCGGAGAGCGAACTGGACGGGTTGCGTATCGCGCGAGAGATCGTATCGCATTTCAATTTGCCGAAGCCGGCGATTGAGCTGGCGCCGGTGGAGGAGCCTTTATATGACGCGGATGAGTTATTAGGAATTGCGTCGGCCGATCCGCGGTTGCCGTTTGACGCACGCGAAATTATCGCGCGGATTGTGGACGGCTCGCGATTTTCGGAGTTCAAAGCGTCGTACGGGACCACGCTGATTACGGGATTCGCGCACGTTCACGGATTTCCTGTCGGGATTCTGGCGAACAACGGCGTGCTGATGTCCGAATCGGCGGCGAAGGGCGCGCAGTTCATCGCACTGGCGAATCAGCAGAACATTCCACTGGTGTTTTTGCAAAACATCACTGGCTTCATGGTGGGCCGCGCATACGAAGAGCAGGGGATCATTCGCAACGGCGCGAAGCTGATCAACGCGGTGTCGAATTCGACGGTGCCCGCGATCACGATCATGATCGGCGGATCGTATGGAGCGGGCAATTATGCGATGTGCGGGCGCGCGTACGATCCCCGTTTTCTTTTTACGTGGCCGAATCATAGAATTGCCGTGATGGGGCCGCAGCAGCTCGCGGGGGTGATGGACATCGTGAAGCGCGATGCTGCGGCTCGCCAGGGGATCCCTGTGGACGAAGCACAGCTTGCCGCACAGAAGAAAGCGCTGGAGGATCAGATCACGCGCGAATCGGATCCGTATTTCGCGACGGCGCGGTTGTGGGATGACGGGGTCATCGATCCGCGCGATACGCGGACAGTACTGGCAATTTCGCTTTCGGCGGCGCTGAATCGTCCGGTTGAGGGAACCACGGAGTGGGGCGTATTCCGTCATTGAAGCCGCTTGCGCGGCGGCCAGTGCGCCTCTGGCGCAGAAGCATGAGTGGAAGATGACAAGGAAGCCAATCCGAAAGCTGCTGGTGGCGAATCGCGGGGAGATCGCGCGCCGGATTTTCCGAACGTGCGATGAGCTGGGGATCACGACGGTCGCGGTGTATTCCGACGCGGATCGTGATGCGCCGCATGTTCGGGAGGCTCGGGAAGCGGTGCACATCGGTCCCGCGCCGAGCCGCGATTCGTATTTGCAGATCGACAAAATTCTGGAGGCAGCGCAGCGAACGGGCGCGGATGCGATTCATCCCGGCTACGGATTTCTCGCAGAGAACGCAGAGTTCGCGCAGAGGTGCGCGGAGGCGGGCCTGATATTCGTGGGGCCGCGGCCGGAGACGATTCGGGCGATGGGCTCGAAGATCGAGGCTCGGAAAATCGCGGAGCACGCGGGAGTACCGGTAATTCCATCGGACGGATTTCCGCTGTTGGTGAAGGCTGCCGCGGGAGGCGGCGGTAAGGGAATGCGGCGCGTCGATCGGGTGGAGGATTTGGAGGAGGCGAAGGCGGCGGCGGCTCGCGAGGCCGAGGCGGCGTTTGGAGATGCGACGCTGCTGATCGAACGATATCTGGGGCGCGCCCGGCACATCGAAGTGCAGATTCTTGGCGATCTGCATGGAGACATCGTCTCTGTGGGCGATCGCGAATGCTCGATTCAACGGAGGCACCAGAAGATTATTGAAGAGGCTCCCGCGCCGAATCTGGATTCCGCGCTACGCAAGCGCTTAGCAGAGGCAGCGGTGACAATCGGTCGCGCGGTCGAGTATTCAAGCGCCGGAACAGTCGAGTTCTTGGTGACGCCGGGCGGCGAGTTCTATTTCCTCGAGATGAACACGCGCATCCAGGTAGAGCATGCGGTGACCGAACAGCTCTACGCGATCGATCTGGTGGCGGAGCAGCTTCGGATCGCGAGTGGGGAGGCGCTGAACTGGCGCTCGCGGCAGGAAATGGGTCATTCGATCGAAGCGCGGCTCTACGCCGAGGATCCCGCGAACGGATTCCTGCCGTCCGCTGGGAAGATTCTGCGTTGGCGGCCTTGGCTACGGGAAAGATCTCCGTTTGCTCGCGTAGACAGTGGGATCGAGGAAGGAGTCGAGATTACGACGCACTACGATCCGCTTCTCGCGAAGTTCGTGTTCTCCGGGCAGACCCGCGAGCAGGCGATCCGAAACCTGCGAAGCGCACTGGCGCGCACCACGGTGCAAGGCGTCATCACCAATCGCGAGTTCCTTGTGCAGGTCCTGGATCACCCCGATTTTCGGCAAGGCAACGTCTCGACTGAATGGAAGATCGACTATAACCCGGATCGAAGCGATGAAGGGAATACCAAAGCTGTGCTGGAGGTCTATCTGGAAGAGCGCCGCCGGATGGAGCGCAAGATCCTGCCGTCGATCGAACGCGGGTACCGGAACAATCCGTTCCAGCCACGGGAAAATCGAGTTGCACTGATTTCCTGTGAGGCCGGGCGAATTTGTGCCGAAATCGACGGGCTGCGACTCGATCTGGAAGTTTCCGAGGACGCGAGTATGTATTGGATCGGGGACTACAGTTTTCCGCGTGTTTCTCGTTACCCGACTTCGGCGAGTGTCGCTTCGGAAGAATCCGCCAGCTCACCGATGCCCGGCCAGGTGCTTCGTATTCTGGTCGAGCCAGGCAGAGAAGTGCATCCGGGCGAGCCGCTGGTCATACTGGAAGCAATGAAGATGGAGCAGACCGTGCGCGCGCATGCCGAGGGCGTTGTCGATGCGGTACTGGTCAAGCCGGGGCAATTGGTCGCGCCGGGCGAGACGTTGGTTCACGTGCGGCCCAAGGGGGAGCCAAAATGATCGCCGAACAAGTCACGACAGAGTTTCCGTATTTCACCGAAGAACACAATATGATCCGCGAGACGGTGCGGAAATTCTCGCGCGCTGAGATCGCGCCGTATTCGGCCGAATGGGATGAAGCCGGAGAATTTCCACGCGAGCTGTTCAAGAAGGGCGCGGACCTGGGATTGTTCGGCATCCGGATCAATTCCGAGTTCGGCGGAAGCGCACACGATTGGTGGGCATCGGCGGCGTACTTCGAAGGCATGTCGTATTCGGAAAACGGCGGCGTGAACATGGCGTTCATGGTGCAGAGCGATCTGACGGCTCCGGTGATCGAAGAGCTGGGGACGCGTGAGCAGAAGGAAGAATTTCTGCGGCCGGCGGTGGCCGGAGATTTGATTGCGTCGCTGGGGATCAGCGAGCCCGGCGGAGGCTCCGACGTTGCGGCGATCAAGACGCGCGCGCGGATCGACGGCGGCGATCTGGTGATCTCCGGGCAAAAACTTTGGATCACGAATGGCACGCGCGCGGATTTTATCGTGCTCGCGGTGCGCACGGGGGAGGATCGTTATAAAGGACTCTCCTTCGTGCTGTTCCCCACCAAGACCAAGGGATTCTCGGTCGGCAAGAAGCTCGATAAGATCGGTATGCTGTCCTCCGATACGGCTGAGTTGTTTTTTGACGAGTGCCGCATTCCGCGCCGCTACCTTCTGGGCGAGATGAATCGTGGGTTCTATTATGTAATGGAGAATTTCCAAGGCGAGCGATTAGCAGCCGCGCTGGGCGCGCTGTACGGGATGGATCGAATGATCGAAATGGCGATGAGCTATGGCCTGGAGCGGAGCGCGTTCGGAAATCCGATCCGCAAGAATCAGGTCTGGAAACATCGCTTCGCCGAACATCTCACCGCGATCGAGGCGGGCCGTTGGATGTGTTATCGCGCACTGGATCTGATGAATCGCAACCAGAAATGCGTTCGCGAAATTACGATGGCGAAGCTGTATACAACGGAGCTGTGCCAGAAGGTCGCCTACGACTGCATGCAGATTTTCGGCGGATTCGGCTACACGGTGGAATATCCCATTGGACGTCTTTGGCGGGATGTAAGGCTGCACACCATAGGCGCCGGGACTTCGGAGATCATGAAAGAGATCCTCGCGAAGGACTACAAAATCTAATTTATGATTCGAATCGCGAATGGGCAGGGCTTCTGGGGCGATTCGCTGGAAGCTCCGGTCGAACAGGTCCGCCGTGGACCGATCGATTACCTGACGCTGGACTATCTGGCTGAGATCACCATGTCGATCCTGCAAAAGCAGCGGTCGCGCGATCCCAAGGCCGGGTACGCGCGTGATTTTGTCGACATGATCGCGCGCGTGCTGCCGGATCTGGTGGAACGGCGCATACGGGTCATCGCCAACGCCGGCGGCGTGAATCCAGCGGCATGCCGCGATGCAGTGCTCGCGGTCGCGAAACGGCAGGGAATCGACGTCGCGGTGGCCACGGTCGCCGGCGACGACATCATGGGCAAGCTGGACGAATTCATCGGACGTGGAGTTGCTCTGAAAAACATGGAGACGGGCGAGCCGCTGTCGTCGATTCGCGATCGTGTACAGAGCGCCAATGTGTACTTCGGCGCGTTTCCGGTGGCGGAGGCGCTGGGGAACGGAGCGCAGATCGTCATCACCGGACGCGTGACCGACACAGGCCTGGCGCTCGCGCCGATGATTCACGAATTCGGCTGGAAAGTGGACGACTGGGATAGGCTCTCTGCGGGTACCATCGCGGGACACACGGTGGAATGCGGCGCGCAGTGTACCGGCGGCAATTGCCAGATCGATTGGGAATCGATTCCCAACATGGCCGACATCGGCTACCCGATCATCGAGGCCGAACCGGATGGTACGTTCGTGATCACCAAACACGCGGGCACGGGCGGACGCGTGACGGTCGCGTCGGTCAAGGAACAGCTTCTATATGAGATGGGCGACCCGCGCGAATACATCACACCGGATTGCGTCGCCGATTTTACGACGATTCAGCTCGAACAGTGCGGTCCGGATCGCGTGCGGTACACGGGAATCCGCGGCCGTCCCGCAACGCCGTTCTACAAAGTTTCGGTCAGCTACGCGGCGGGGTTCAAGGCGATCGGCAGCCTAGTTTACGCGTGGCCCGACGCGTATAAGAAAGCTCGCGCGGCGGATCGGATCATCCGGGAGCGTCTGGATCGTCTGGGATTGACGTTCGATGAAATTCGCACTGAGTTCGTTGGCGCGAACGCGACGCAGGGAATTCCATCGGCTGAGCCGTCGCCGGAAGTGGAGCCGCAGCTCGCCGAAGTTCTGATGCGGATCGGAGTGCGCTCGAACGATCGCGCCGCCGTCGACCGGTTTACGAAGGAGATCGCTCCGCTGGCGCTGAACGGTCCGCCGGTGGTGACCGGGTTCGGCAGCGGACGGCCCAAGGTGGAAGAAATCGTGGCGTACTGGCCGGCTCTGATTCCCAAGACCGAAGTCGCTCCGGAGGTGACGCTATGGCGAAACGAAAACTGATCGAGCTGGCCCACGCGCGATCCGGGGACAAAGGAGACACAGCGAACGTCGGCATCATCGCGCGGAAACCGGAGTTTTATTCGATCCTGGTGAAGGAAGTCACGGCGGATCGCGTGAAGGAACACTTCAGGGGAGTGTGTCTGGGGAAAGTCGAGCGGTTCGAGATTCCTAACCTGGGCGCGCTGAATTTTCTGCTGCATGAAAGCCTGGATGGAGGCGGCACATTGGCGTTGAAGGCCGATCCGCAGGGGAAAACTTATTCAAGCGCGCTGCTGCGTATGGAGATTGAGGTTGATTGAATACGACGTCGAATCCGGCATCGCGCGCATCACGCTGAATCGCCCTGAAAAGCGCAACGCGCTGAACGCCGAGCTGATCGCTGCGTTGAAAGACGCAGTGGCAAAATCGCGTGCGGATCAAGATGTACGGGTAGTTTTGCTCACGGGAGCGGGATCGGATTTCTGTTCCGGCGCCGATCTGACGGGACTCGATCGCGCCGCAGAAGCTGGCGTCCTCGATCATCTGGATACGGCGCGCCACATGGCCGATGCGTTTCTCGCCATGCGGCATCATCCACGTCCTATCGTGGCTGCGGTGCGGGGACGCGCGCTCGCCGGCGGATGCGGGCTCGCGACTGCGTGCGACTTGATTCTCGCCGCGGAATCCGCGCAGTTCGGATATCCCGAAGTGAAGATCGGATTCATCCCGGCGATGGTGATGGCGATTCTACGCCGTTCGATCAGCGAAAAGCGGGCGTTCGAGCTGATCGTGACCGGAGAAATTATCAGCGCGCCGCAAGCGCACGCGGCGGGGCTGATCAATCGCGTATACGGAGATGCCGAGTTCGACAGCGGCGTTGAAGACTACGTTAGGGCCCTGGCATCGAAATCGGCGTCGGCGGTGACGCTCAGCAAAAACCTGCTTTATCATATGGACGGAATGACATTCGACGCCGCGCTCGAAGCCGGTGTTCACGCCAACGCAATCGCCCGGCTGACCGAAGACGCGCGGCGCGGTATCGAACGATTCGTCAAGAAAAGCTGATGGCCCAGGCTTATCTCAAGAAATTGCGTAAGATTTGCCTCGCGCTTCCGGAGACCGAAGAGACGAACAATTTCGGCCACGAATGGTTTCGAGTGAAAAAGAAGGCGTTCTGCGTGCATCATGGGCGCGAAGGTGAACCCGCGATCGCATTCAAAGTCGCCAAAACCGAGCAAGGAATATTTCTCGAAGATCCGCGATTTTTCAAGACTCCTTACATGGGGCACAACGGGTGGGTTTCGATTCGCGTCGAGGGGAAGCTCGATTGGGAAGAGATCGAAGAATTGATAAAGGGCAGCTACCATTTGGCGGCTCCACGTAGTCTACTAAAGCATGGATCGAAGAACACTCCTCGCTAGTTTTGGCGCGATTCTCGCGCAGGCACAAACCCCGAATCGTTCCCGCGGACCGATTTTTCAGCACGATCTGCCCGACGTCAACCTGCACGGATGGGCCGTTACTGCTGTGCATGTCGATTACGCGCCTGGAGAAAAATCGAGTCCGCACCGCCATCCGGGAATCACTATCGCCTACGTCGTGGAAGGAGAGATCGCTTCCAAAGTGGACGACGATCCGGAAAAAACATACATGAAGGGTGAAATGTTTATCGAGTATCCCAACCAGGTTCACGCGGTTTCGCGCAACGCCAGCGATGTGAAGCCGGCGAAACTGCTCGCGATTCTGCTCGCTGAAAAAGGGAAGACGCTAACCACGCCTGCCTGACTATGGATGCCAGACTCGATATCGCTAAACACGCACCAGCCGCGGGCCAGGCCATGTTCGCGCTGGAGAAGTTCGTGCGCCAAAGCGGACTCGAAGCGCCGCTGCTGGAACTGGTGCGCCTTCGGGCGTCGCAAATCAACGGCTGCGCCTATTGCATCGACATGCATACCAAGGATGCGCGAGCCGCGGGCGAGACCGAGCAACGTCTCTATGCGCTTTCAGTCTGGCACGAAACTCCGTTCTTCGCGGATCGCGAACGCGCCGCGCTGGAGTGGACTGAAGCGGTCACACAAGTTGCTCAATCGCATGTCCCAGATGATGTTTACGAGCGCGTCCGGCAGCAGTTCAACGAAACCGAACTTGCGAATCTGACCATGGCGATCATCGCGATCAACGGTTGGAACCGCATCGCGATCGCCTTCCGTTATCCGCCAGGAACGTACCAGCCGAAACTCAAACCCGCGGTGTAGACTGTAGGCTTGCTTCTCCGATCGATGGGTCTGGTGCGGACCACCGCGATGGTGGTGGGGATCATCATCGGTGCGTCGATTTTCGTCCAGCCTTCCGAAGTCAGCCGACACGTGTCGACCATTCCCGCGATGTTCGGCGTGTGGTCCGCGGCCGGAGTGTTGTCAATTGCGGGCGCTCTGGTTTCGGCATCACTGGCGACGGCGTATCCGAAAACCGGCGGGATCTATGTCTACCTGCGGGAGACCATTTCGCCCGTCGCCGGATTTCTTTGGGGCTGGGCCATGTTCTGGATCGCACATTCCGGCATTATCGCCGCAATCTCCATGGTGTTCGCGCGCTACGTCTCGGTTCTGACGCCGCTGAGCGATACGGGAATTCGAGTGGTGGCGATCGCGGTCATTTTGGTTCTGTCTGCCGTGAATTATTTCGGCGTGCGCGCAGGCAGCACCGTGCAGACGACGTTCACTATCGCCAAACTGGCCGCGATCGCGGCGATTCTGATTGCGGTGGTGGCGCTCGCTCCGCCGCAGGCGCAATCGGAGGCCGTGGTGAACGGACCGCACGGCATCCACGAATTTCTTCTGGCGATCAGCGCGGGGTTGTTCGCGTTCGGCGGATGGCATCAGGTGACCTACGCGGCAGGCGAGACGCACAATCCTGAGAAGACGGTTCCGCGGGCGCTGATGATCGGGATGATCGTCGTTACGGTCGCTTATTTGTCGCTAAACGCGGCTTATTTGTACGTTTTGCCGCTCAAAACGGTACTAAACTCGCAACACGTCGCGGCCGATGCGGCGGGAGTACTGGCCGGATCGCGTGGAGCGACCCTGGTCGCGGTCCTGGTGATCGTGTCGGCATTCGGCGGACTGAGCGGGACCGTGCTTGCCGGGCCGCGCGTGTATTACGCGGTCGCGCAGGATGGCTTAGCGTGGCGAGCCATGGGCACCGCGCATCCGCGTTACTTCACGCCGCATGTCGCCATCGTGGCGCAGGCGATCTGGGCGAGCGCGCTGGTCGCCACGGGGACTTATCGCACGCTGTTCACGCGCGTGGTTTATACCGAATTTCTATTTTTCGCACTGATGACCATCGGCTTCGCGCGCGTTCAGAAGCGATGGAACCTCGCGTCGCTGGTTTTTCTGATCGGCTGCGTGGTGGTCGTTGGAAATCAGCTCGCGGCCGATTGGAAGGAGTCCGCCATCGGTCTGCTCTTCGTCGCCGCCGGACTACCGGTTTACTATTTCCTCACGAGAAACAAGAATGCCAATCATCGACTTTCATAATCACTACTACCCGCCTGGATACTTGAAGGTTTTGCAATCGGGCCGGAGCGCGGTGGAAGTCACCATAGACGATCACGGAAATCCGCTCCTGCATTATCCCGGCGACTACAACATCGCCGTGCCCGGCCAGCGCGAGCTGAAGATTCGCGAGAAGATGCTGAACGATCTCGGGATCGACATGCAGGTCCTCACCATGACCACGCCGGGGACGCACGTCGAGACACCAGCGAACGCCGTCAAGCTCGCGTCATTGGTGAATGATGAATTTGCGGCAGGGATCGCCGCGCATCCGGGACGATTCAGCGCCCTCGCGACGCTGCCCTTGAACGATCCCGCGGCGTCCGTCAAGGAACTGGAACGCGCCTGCCGACAACTCGGTCTTTGCGGCGCGATGCTGTTCAGCAATGTGAACCACGTGCCACTGGCCGATTCGCGATTTCTTCCGTTGTATGAAATGGCGAACGATCTGGAAGCGGTGCTGTACATCCATCCCACGCATCCGCTCGGGGTCGAGGCAATGACGGATTACTGGCTAATGCCTTTGGTCGGGTTTCTGTTCGATACGACGCTGGCGGCATCCAAGCTGGTGTTTGCGGGGATTCCCGAAAGGTTTCCGAAGATCACCTGGGTGCTGACGCATTTGGGCGGAGCGATTCCATATTTGGCAGAGCGGCTGGACCGCGGACATCGCGCGTTCAAGGAATGCCGCGTCAACATTCAGCGTCCGCCGAGTGAGTATCTGAAAAAGTTCTACTACGACACGGTAAATTTCAATACTGACGCACTGAACCTCGCGATCGCGTTCGCCGGTGCGGATCATCTGCTGGCAGGCAGCGACTACGCACACCAGATCGGCAGTCCACGCCTGATGCTCGAGAGCCTCCGTGCGCTCAACATTTCGGAATCTGATCGAGCGGCCATCCTCGGAGGCAATGCCGCGCGGCTCCTGCGGATCGGATCTGGAAACGCTACTAGAGATTAGTTGGGGCGTCGGCACCCTATCTCTACATGGCAAAGACTCCAGTCCGCAAACGCCAAAAGACGCTCCCAGTCCCTATGGGATCCATCGGGACCCAGATTTATCTCGTCAGGGGGCAGAAGATCATGCTTGACGCTGACTTGGCCAAGCTCTACCGCGTGGCGACCAAATCACTGAACCTGGCAGTGCGGCGCAATCTCGCCCGGTTCCCCGAGGATTTCATGTTCCAACTCACAAAGCAGGAGGCTGCATCTTTGAGGTTTCAATTTGAAACCTCAAACGGACGCGGTGGTAGTCGATACATGCCGCATGTGTTCACCGAGCAGGGCATTGCAATGCTTTCGAGCGTCCTCAAGAGCGGCCACGCAATCCAGATGAATATTCTGATCATGCGCGCCTTCGTCAAGATTCGCGAAGCACAAAGATGTTGTCGAGAAGCTATCTGAAATTGAACGCATCCAGCATAGACATGGCGCGTACATTGCCGGAATCTGGAAGGAAATCGAAAAACTGATGCAGCCTCCCAAGCGCCCAAAATATCGCATTGGCTATTCTGCCTGATGTTATGCTCCGCGCCGAACGTCCTGGATCGAGATCGCGACCAACGCCAAAGTGAGCCCGATCATCAACGCGACCGACGCCCAGGCGACGATGTTATAGAACCGCGAATTGGTCCACTCCTTCATCAACTTATGTTTGTTGATCAGAATGGTCATAAAGATCAACACGAAGGGTAACAGGGCGCCGTTGACCACCTGCGAAAACAGGATCATCTTCACCAGCGGAAAATGCGGTGTCAGAATCACGCCGGCTCCCACCACGATGAGCAGCGTGAAGAGCCAGTAGAAGATCGGCGCCTCGCGGAACCGCTTGTTGACTCCGGACTCGAATCCCAGTCCTTCGCAAACGGAATACGCAGTGGAAATGGGGAGAATGCACGCGGCAAATAGGGAGGCATTGAACAACCCCGCCGCGAAAAGCAGTGACGCGTATTGACCGAACGGCCGCAATCCAAGCGCGGCTTCGGCGGCGTCTTGAATGTCACGCGGTTTAACGGAGTAGATCGCGCCCGCACACGCGACTACGATAAAGAAGGCGACCACTGTCATCGCAATACATCCGACGATCACTTCCAGCCGCGACTCGACGTATTCGCGCGCGGTCACGCCTTTCTCGACAATTGCGGCTTGAAGATAGAACTGCATCCACGGTGCGATCGACGTTCCCACCATCCCGATCAGCATATTGAGGTAGCCGCTATCGAAAATCAGCACCGGCCGCACGCTGTCGATCATGGCGAGCTTCCAGTCGGGCCGCACCAGAACCCCGGAAATGATGTACGCGATATACACCACACACGCCCATAGGAAGATTTTTTCCACTCCGCGATAGGTTCCCTTGACGACCAGCAACCACACGGCGGCCGCTCCCAGTGGCACGGAAATATAACGCGAGACGTGAAAGATCTCGAGCGATCCCGCAATGCCTGCAAAATCGGCCATCAGGTTGAGTTGGTTCGCCACTACCAGGATCGCCATCATGATGAACGTAGTTCGCAACCCAAACTCTTCACGAATCAGATCCGAAAGACCTTTCCCAGTGACCGCACCCATGCGCGAACACATCTCCTGGGTTACGATCAGCAGAATCGTAATCGGAAGCAGGGTCCAGAGCGGAAGGTAGCCGTATTTAGCGCCGGCCTGCGAATAGGTGAGAATACCGCCGGCGTCGTTGTCCACCATCGCGGTAATGAAACCCGGTCCGATGACGGCAAAAAAAATCGCTATGTGGTAGCGGAACCGTTTCAGCATCGGGATCCTTTGTGGTCGTCATTTTTGCCTCAACACGGAAATAATATCGTCGGCGGTAATCACCCCGGTGAGCTTACGATGTTCGTCGACCACGGGCAATGCCAGCAAATTGTACTTGTCGAACAGCTCCGTCACCCGATCCTGCCGCTCGTTCACGGGGACGTCGATCATGGTCTCCGACGCAAGCGTGGCAAGCGGCGTCGCGCCTTCATGCAGGAATAACCGCGCCAGCGGAACGGTGCCTTTCAGACGATCTTCCGCATCCACCAGGAACAAAGTATTCAGATTCTCGAGCAATTCCTCGTTCCCCTTGAGAGCAGCCAGCGCGTCGGCCGCCGTCGCGTCTTCCTTCAGCGCGACGTATTCGGTGTTCATCAAGCCGCCGGCTGTGTCCTCTTCATATTCGAGCAGCTCTCGAACCTCGGATTTGGGATCGTGTTCCATCTCCTCCAGGATCTCTTCGCTGGTTTCCTGCTCCAAGTCGGCGAGAACATCGGCAGCGTGATCAGGCGCCATCTCCTCGACGATGTCGGCCGCCGTTTCGGTTTCCAGCGACTCGAGAATGCTCGCCTGAATATCCGGATCCACCTCGGTCAGCGTATCCGCAGCCACCTCGCTGTCGATGTTTTCAAAGATCGCCTCGCGATCGTCGGGGCTCAAATCTTCGACGATATCGGCCAGGTCCGCCGGATGCATATCCTCCAGCAGTTTGTTCGAAATGTTGAGACGCAGTCGCCGCTGCGGGTCGGGCTCGAGAATATTCACGAACTCCCAACGGATCGAGTGGATCGGAATCTTTCGTTGAAGCTTACGGACCCAGCTCGACGGCAACCCGCCTTGCACCAGCCGCCGGAAAATACTGCGGATCCCAATATCGACTTCCAGAATCCACAACTGATCGCCACCGGGCTCGTTGCGCAGATCGAAAGTGACATCGTTCACGCGGACCACCTTGCGGCCCTGTGCATCGATTATCTGCTGATCCAGCAGATCGCGCACCATCCGCAGCATGTATTCGTCGGAATGGTAAGGAGTTAAATTCTCGTCGCGGAGGTGAATGCCGGCCAGGGAAATCGAGCGGATCTGATCGTGACGAATCGTAAGCCAAGCCGCCCCGCCCCCGATCAGGAAGCGGTCGATACGGACCGGATCAATCAGGGGGACCAGTGCGGCGTCTTTGACCACACCGATCCTGCGCCCCTTAAGGTCGTACACCTTGAGGCCGACAAGTTCGGTGAGGAACAGAAGCTGCTGGTCCGCCATCCCAAACAATCCACGTGCAACCAATCCGTGTGATCCGAGCCCATATATGGACGTGTGCCCAGTCTTCTAATATGACCTATGCCAACAGCCATTCGCAAGATGTTTTTACTGATTCACGATTTTGTAGTAGCGGGCCATCCAGTACGGCAGAATGTAGTCGATTCCCGCACTCTCAATTTGCCCGCTGCCGCCGCCGGAAAGCTGGAAGGGGCTCCTCTGCCACAGAAAATCGGTGGGGGCGCGCAGGGCGACCGGAATCGGGTCGCAAGCCTGGTCGCCACACACCGGGACGGTCCCGTGCAGATCCACGAAAACGTCACGCCTGGGCCGCTCGAGCCATTGATCTAGAAACGCCGCCGTATCGGAATCACGCCTGCGATCCGCACCGTGGACCACGCGATCGATCATGTTGAAATGCGCGTTTTGATGACCGGCCACCGTCGCGCGAAATGTGTCGTAGGCGACGCCGTAGAACAGCCGCCGGAAGAAATTGCTCTCCAGCGGGAGCAGATGATCGAAGTTGATCGCGTCCAGGTTGAATTTGTAGTACGATCCCGATGGGTCCGCTACATCCACGCTCACCGGCACCGGAACCAACGCAGCCTCGCCCGCGAGCTTGTTGTAGACCGATCCAAACTGCCCGGAGTTCAAATGCCGCCCGATTTGAAGCAGCGCCAACTGCTCGTCGGGACGGATGAGGAACGTCGTGCTGATGGATCCGTCGGGAAGCACGATGTTCCACAGCCTGTCGATCAGGAATTGCAACAGCCGGGTAGCCAGACCGGACGCCTGAGTGCGGACGCCGGCGTCGTCGATCATGTCGTAGGCGACGCCGAGACCGAAGAAGACGCCGGAATATTGGTCGCGCGACGTGTTTCCGATCCACAAATAAGCCTGGCCGCCCGCCGAGCCGAACCACACGCCGTTGGCGGCTTCTTCCTGCGTGATTCCAGGAGCGAAATCGGACTCGACGGGCACAGCGCAACGGGCCAGAAGATTCGTGCCAGTGACGTCGGTGAGCAGCGTCAGTCCGTCCAGTGCGCGCTTCGCATTGGCGAGCGCATCGGCTGACCGCGTCACTTTGTAGCGAAACGCTTCGGCGGCAAGATAGTGACCGGTCCAGATCGCGGAATCGCCGCAGCGCGTGTAGCCAGTGACTTGATCGCTGTCGGGAGCGGAGAAGATCGGATCGAGCATCGTCCCAAACGGAGTGTGTCGCGCCTGGATGTTCGCCGAGATGGCAACAGCATCGGATTCAGCGGCCAAAAGCAGGGAGGAAGAAAAACAAAAGAGGAGTACAACAGACCGCATACAACAAACCTCGAGGTCAGTATATCCAGTCAGTTGGCGCTTGCTAGGCTGAACCGGGATTTCCTGGAAGGTTTTCAAAGCTCGCTGAGCGCATGGACCAGCGCGCCCTTCGCGGTAGTGTGGAGCGGATTCTGCGCCATCCGGATTTCCGATACGCCGATGGGGAAATCCTGCTCCCACAGCAGCTTTTCAAAACGATCCCGAAATCCTGGAGGCAGAGCCGTTCCGCCGCTCAACACCATCGGTACCGGACGGCTGAACTTCGGAACGTTCTTGGTCCGGGCGAAAGCCTCTTTCAGCGCGGTGACCAGCGACCGGATCATGTCGTCGTAATAGACTCCGATCACCTGTTGGGTCTTGTCCGCGAAGAATCCGTTGAAATGGAAAGAATCCTCTTTCACGATTCGGATCTGATTGGCAAGCTCGCCGGTCATCGCCGCGGCGTTCGAATCGATGAAATCGCCCGCTTTGGGAATACTGAAGCTCAGTACCGGCACTGACAGGTAGGCGAGGCAAACGTTGCACAGTCCGCCGCCCAGGCTGATGCCGATCCCGGTATAGTTGGAAGCTTCGAGCTCGCCATACACCACCGCGAGTCCTTCATTGATGCTCGCCGATTGATAGCCGATCTCGGCAAGGATCTGCCTCACGGTCGCTTCGTGATAGGTGAGGCTGCCTTCGGCGCCGAGCGGAGCGGCGGGAACCGTGAAACACAGCTTCTGCTGGTCCGGATTCCCGGCGGGCAGCATGCTCATGATGATTTCGCGCATCATCCGCAGGCTTTCCGGCTCCTTCGCGTCCAGGACGCCTTGCGACATCGGCCGGCGGATTTCGGCATTGAGAAGGCTCGCGAATTTTTCGCTCTCGTTGCCATGAACAATGATGTCTCCCGCCAGCGACGTGTGCGGAACGCGTTCACGCTCCAGCGCGGCCTGAGTCATCTTCGAGTAGGGAATCGTGACGAAGGCGTTCAATTGCGAGTCGTAGCGAATCTCGCTTTCGGCGCGCTTTGCCACAACGATCCGGCTGGTGCCGACGTCGAGTCCTACGGCCGGGCTGCTCTGTTTGGTCATCTTACGAACCTCCCTCGCTCTCATTCTTAAGAGCGGCTGCAATGTCCTTGTAGCGATGCCGGAGCATGGCGCGATACTGCGCGACCGGCACGTGCTCGACCGCTGCCTGCCGCTCCATTTGCTCCACGGCCAGATTCAGACCTTTCCAGCGTCCGCCCATCACGCGCAGAAACACGTCGTCGAATTCGAAGCCGAATGCATACAGGCTCGGCAACGGGATCGCGTAGTTATCGGGCAATCCCAGTGACAAAAACGGAAAATTGCTCGCCCAGTCGGTGTGATTGGCGATGTGCATGTTCAGCGGATTGACGGAGACCTGCGCATGCGTCACGCAATTCTCCGGTACGATGCCGTACCTCGAACGAAGCATTTCCGTCAAGGTTCGCGCCGAAAGAATCTGCGCCGGCGTGACCTCTTCCGAGGACGCCGTCTGTCCCTCGAACGACACGCCGATGAAGCTGTCGTTGAGATTGATATAGATTCCTTCGGAATCGGCCCAGATCGAATTTCCCGCGTGATTGGCCGCATCCGATTCCGCCACCACGGAAAATACGCGCCCAAACCGGTCGATGACGTAATGATAGGCGCGCTCCTGCCGGATGGTCTCCAGCGCATAACGTCCGAACCGCTTCAACTTTCGCGTCGCTTCCTCCTCGAATGGCGCCAGGTTGCTTTCGTTCATGTGATACAGGATCCCGACGGGAGCTTGGCCGGTCTTGACGGGAGTGTAGGCGCCGGTCAGCGCGTACACCGGGAAACTGGATCGCGGACGGTTGGAAACAGTAAACGTCAGATCGACCCGCAGGCCGTTGCTGTAGACTTCGGTGGATTCCGAATGCTCCACCAGCCAGACGCGCGAAACGGTTGAAGGGAGATTCACCGCAGCGTCAGCTCGAGGGACCAGTAGCCCGCGTTCTCGAGCCATGGTTTCTGCGGCCCCTTTCGGCGTAGGCGCAGTGGCCAGCGGCAGGATCACGAAGATGCCCAGCCAGCCTGCATACTGCAACGCACGAGAATTCCGGGTTCTTACGGGCGGCGGCTGGACAGACGAAATCGCCATTTCCCTCCGCAGGAAACGCAGCCGCTCGACAGGATCGGAGATGCGCTCCGCCCGGCGGTCGAGCCGTGTTTTGAATCCGAAAGTGCGAATTCGCCCCAGCATCGAAAGAAATCTCTTGCTCAGATATAATCGACCGACACGGGGGAAAACCTTAGTCCTTCCTTAGTGGACGTCCCAGTGCGGCCACTATTTCGATTCGGTAGCCACAATCCGAGAATCGGTTTGGAACTTCTTGTAATCGCTATAGTTTAGGTCGATTTGGGTGCGGATCTTCTTGACGTAGCCGATACGGGCGTCGGCGTGGATTCTCGCGTGGGCGGGCAGCCAGACCTCATCGTTGATGCGCGTTTGCTCGAAGGTCACGCTTCCGCCTGGAGCGATCCGAAACAGCGCCAGCCCGAGAGAGATCGTGTCCAGAACCTCGCCCTCCACTTTGACCCATTGATACTCGGCCTGATCGACCCAAATTTTTCCGCGCACCTTGCTGAGAATTTTCGCGCGAAGATCTTTGGCTCGAAAAGCCGGCTTGGGCTCGGCCTCGATCACCCAGGCCGGCTTCCCGCTGACCTGTTCCTGACCGGCGAGCCTGAAGGTGAACGCGTCCGGTAGCTCTAACAGAAATTTGCGATTTTCGGCGCGCCGCTTTTCGAGCTTCTGTCTTTCCGCCTCGGAGAGATGGCTGCGCCGTTCAAGTTCCTTGTCCATCGCCTCCTGCTCTTTTCGGGCGTCTTTTTCAGAAAGCGGTTTGTCGTTCTTCGCGACCACCTTTTCGTAAGGACGTCCTCCAAGGATTAGGACCTCGGTGGTCTCGGACTCGGTCTTCTTGAGCTTACCGTCCTTGTCGTATTGGCGATCCTCTTCGCGCTGCTGGTAGGTATAGTTTTTGAGGTGTTCGAAGTTGCTGATGTCGCGATCGAGCGATTTCCGGACGATCTCCAACGCGTCCTGGGGCCACACGGGCGCGGTAGCGAGGAAGACAATCAGCAGGAGGCGCACATAAAAGAGACGGGTGAACATCCTGGGTGATTACAAGAACTTTCACGCAAAGGTCGCAAAGTTTCTCGCAAAGATCGCAAAACTATAAAGCGCTGTTTGTACAAGCAGCCAACTGGCGCACGAGTTCCGGCTCTTCAGCTTCCAGCACCGTTCGCAAATCCAACACCAGACGATCGCTTTCGATCCGTGCAATCACCGGCGGGCTGCCCGCACGTAGCGAACCTTCCATCTCCACCGCGTCGCCAGGTAGCGCCAGCAGCCATGTGGGCAAACTCTGATCCGGAGTCGAGCCTCCACCCGCGACGCTTTGCCCTGCGATGATTTCGAGTCCCGCGACCTGCGCGCGGATTCGTTGGGCGCGGATCCGGATGTCCTCCGCACTGGTGCGGATCATTCGCAGCGCCGGAATCTGGTCCCATTGTTCGAACAAGATGTGGCGCAGGGTGGTTTCGAGAGCCTGCGTAATCAGCTTATCGAGCCGCAGCGCGCGAAACAGCGGATTCCGCCGCAACCGCGTCACCAGTTCGACGTCGCCCGCGATCAGGCCCGCCTGCGGACCTCCGAGCAACTTATCGCCACTGAACGACACCAGATTTACGCCAGCCGCCAGGCTTTCGGATACACGCGGTTCCTGGATTCCGTAAGGCGCCAGATCGGCGACGCAGCCGCTGCCGAGATCTTCATAAAATGGCAGGTCCCGTTCGCGCGCCAGGGCCGCCAGTTCGCGCAGCTCTGGTTTGGAAGTAAACCCGTCAATATGAAAATTGCTGGGATGGACGCGCATGATGAGTCGCGTCCGCTCGCCGATCGCCGCGCGATAGTCGTCCAGATGGGTGCGATTGGTGGTCCCGACTTCGCGTAAAAACGCCCCGGAAGCGGCCATGATGTCGGGGATTCGGAAGCCATCGCCGATTTCGATCAGTTCTCCACGGCTGACGATCGCTTCGCCGCCGCCGGCCAGTTCATGCAGCGCGAGCAGTACCGCAGCAGCGTTATTGTTCACCGCGATCCCGGGCTTCCCTGCGATTCGCTCGATCAATCCCACGAGATGCGAATCGCGTTTTCCGCGCCGTCCATGGGCGACTTCATACTCGAGGTTCGAATATCCTTCGAGCGGTGCGAACGCGACCGAAGGCGCGCGTCCAAGGTTGGTATGCAGGACGACTCCGGTCGCATTGATCACGCGCTCTAGCGACGGCCGGGCTAGTTCCGCCAAACTGTTACGAACGCGCTCCGCCGCGCTCGCAGGGTCCATCGCGATGCCCGCCACCAGATCCGCGCGCATCGCCGCCAGGACGCGCCGCGTTTCGGAAACGATCAGGCCGCGTGGAGCCTCGACGTCGCTCAAACTCGCCGTCACTTCGTCGACCGAAGGAAGTTCACGCAGTCTTTGATGATGAGCTGCCATCTGTTTTCATTCGTGCGTATTCGTGTGCATTCGTGGCTAACATCATTTTCGCGCTTTCGGATGCGCCCGATCGTACACCGCCATCAGGTCCGTCAAGGAAACCTGTGTATACTTCTGCGTCGTGGACAACCGCGCATGTCCCAACAATTCCTGGATCGCTCGCAGATCGGCTCCATCCGATAGCAAGTGAGTCGCGTAAGCGTGCCGCAGGCTGTGCGGATGCAGCGACGCGTCGGCTGAAATCATGCGTGCATAAAACGTCACGATGCCACGCGCACCGCGATCCGAAAGACGCGTCCCGCGATGATTCAACAATAAGGCACGCTCATTCGCCCTAACCGCCCGCACCGCAAGATATTTCTCGAGTGCGGCGCCGGCCTTCGATCCGTAAGGAACCTGCCGTTCCTTGCGGCCCTTGCCGCGGACGCGAATCCAGCGCTCAGTGCGATCGAAATCGTCGAGGTTCAACCCCGCTAGTTCGCTGATACGCAGTCCGCAGCCGTACAGCAGCTCGAACATGAGCAGGTCGCGCTCTGGATGCGGGCGCTCCAAAGTATCTGCCGCGACTCCTTCAACCAATCGATTGGTCTGCTCGGCCGTCGGCACGATCGGCACGCGCTTGGGAGCCTTCGGAGTCCGCACCAACCTCGCGGAATTTGTTGCAATCGTTCCTTCGCGCAGCATGAACTTGAACAGCGAGCGCACGGCCGCCAGCTTTCGCCGGATCGTGATCACGCTTAGCCCGTGATCGTACAGATCGCCGAGCCATTCGCGAAGGTGGAGCGGTTCGATCCCAGCAGGCGAAGGTGGTGGCGTCCCGGGCGGTGAAAAGTATTGGATGAACTGTTCGAAATCGGTGGCGTAATTACGGAGCGTGTGCGATGACGCATTCTGGCGGCCCAGATCGGCAAGATAGCGCTTGACTGCCGTCGCCAGTTCAGACATGGGCGCAAAGAAACTGATCGAGCGCGGCGAGCGCACGCCGGCAAACTTCCGTCTGCCGCACCTTGCGATCGCGCGGCGGCGGCTCCAGTTTCGGCAGCAGGTCGAAAGTGATATTCGCCGGCTGATAATTTTTTGGATCGGCGCCCGAGACGTAAGCACAGAGCGAGCCAATCGCAGTCTGCCGTGGAAACGCCGCGACGTCATCGCCGGCCACTGCGCCACGCCCCGCGACAAGGCCAGTAGCGATCGATTCTACGTAGCCTTCCACTCCCGAAATCTGGCCGGCGAAGAAAATGTTCATGTTCAATGAAGCGCGCAATTGCAACGTGGGCGTCAACAACGCCGGACCATTGATGTAAGTATTACGATGCACCTGCCCGAAACGCAGGAATTCGGCGCTTTCCAGACCGGGGATCATGCGCAACACGCGAGCCTGTTCGCCAAAGCGCATGTGGTTTTGGAACCCAACCAGGTTGTAGCCCCCTGCGCGCGCATTTTCCTGCCGCAGTTGGACCACCGCGTACGGCCGCCTGCCCGTGCGCGGATCGGTGAGGCCCATCGGCTTCATGGGACCGAAACGCAAGGTATCGCGTCCGCGACGCGCGATCTCTTCAATCGGCAGGCAGGCTTCGAAGTAGCGCGCCTGATCCTGCTCGATGTGCGCGGGAACGCTGTTCGCCGCAAGCACAGCATCCACGAACGCTTCGTACTGTTCTTTTGAAAACGGACAGTTCAGATAATCGTCGGTTCCGTCGAGGGATTTTCCGTAGCGCGACGCGCGGAATGCGATCGAACCGTCGACCGTGTCGCCGTCGACAATCGGACTGATGCTGTCGTAAAAAAAAAGCCGTTCCGATCCCGTAATCCGGGCGATTTCCTGGGCGAGCGCATCGGAAGTCAGCGGTCCACTGGCGACGATCCAGATGTGATCGCCAGTAAGGGATGTGACCTCCTCGTGGCGGATTTCGATCGCCGGTTCACGTTCGATCATCCGCGTGATTTCGGCCGCGAATAGCTCGCGGTCCACGGTGAGTGCATGCCCGGCAGGCACGCGCGTGCGTGCCGCGACGTCGATCAGCAGGGATCCCAATCTCCGCAGTTCTTCCTTGAGCAGCCAGGGCGCCGTGTTTTCCTGCTCGCTCTTTAGAGAATTACTGCACACCAGTTCGGCCAGCGCGCCGGTCTTATGCGCGGGAGTTTGCCGATCAGGACGCATTTCATAGAGCACGGCGCGTCTACCGGCGCGGGCGATCTGCCATGCGGCTTCGCATCCGGCCAATCCCCCGCCGATGATGTGGACTTCGCGCGTCATCTGCGATTCTCTGCGCCTCTGCGTCTCTGCGTGAATGCCCCGGCTGACTCAAGCGGAATCGCAAAGAACGCGGAGGGGCGCAGAAATCGCATAAATCCATTATGATGGCTGGAACCTGGTTGCACCGGAACGCGTATGATTTGGAGGGGGTGCGTCGATGTCAGCTGACGCGCAAAGGGTTGGACCGGTAACCGCAGCCGAGCGGATTCTCTACATCGACATCCTGCGCGGCATGGCGTTGTTCGGCATTCTCGCCGCGAACATGCGCGGCTTTAGCGCGCCTGCCTCGGTGTACGGGAATATCAAGCTGCTGTTCCACGGCCCCGCGGACATGATCGCGCAGGGCTTCATCGACATCTTCATCCAAGGCAAGTTCGTCACCCTGTTTTCGTTCCTGTTCGGGCTCGGATTCGCGGTCCAGTTGACGCGGGCGGAAGCGCGCGGGGCGAAATTCATGTCGTTCTATCCGCGCCGGCTCGCTGCATTGGCAATGTTCGGATTAATCCATGGGCTCCTCATCTGGTGGGGAGACATCCTGCTCAGCTACGCCCTGGCGGGCGCCATGCTGCTATTCTTCCGAAACCGTGAGCAAAAGACTTTGTTGTGGTGGGCTGGAACCATTTTCACCGCGCCGATCCTGGTCATCTCCGGTATCTACATCGCTGGCGCGCTGGGACACGGTCCGGCGGCTGCGAAGCCTCCCACGCCGCCGGACATGGCGAAAATCCAGTCCGTGGTCGCGATCTATTCGCATGGAAGCATTCCGCAAATCCTGCGCGAAAATCTCGTTGTGTGGAAAAGTGAGCTGCCGACACTGGGATTCGCTATATATGCGCTGTTCCTTTTCCTGCTGGGTCTGTGGGTGTGGCGATCGGGCATCGTCGAAAAACTCGACGAATACAAGCCCCTGCTGAAGCGCGTGTGCGCCTGGTGCATCCCGATCGGCATCGCGGGCAGTACGTTCGTGACCCTGGCGAGCCTGAGGGCCCCCACCGGCAAGCCGACGTTGATCGGGTTTTTCGCCGGCGTGTTGATGTTCCCGTCGGCGCACATTCTGAGCGCGGGATATGCCGCAGGATTGGCGGTGCTGGTCCAGAACCCGGCATGGAAACGACGCCTGACCCCGTTCGCCGCCGTCGGAAGAATGGCGCTGACCGACTATCTGACGCAATCGGTGGTGTGCACGGTGTTCTTCTACAACTACAGCACCGGACTGTTTGGCCGAGTGGGTCCCGCTTGGGACCTGGTCCCAACCGTAGTGCTGTACAGCTCGCAAGTGGTGTTCAGCAACTGGTGGCTGTCGCGTTATCGCTTCGGTCCAATGGAATGGCTGTGGCGCGGACTCACCTATGGAAAACTCCCGTCGATGCGAAGAGAAGAGCCGCTGCCGAGCGCGCTTCCGAGCGCCGAGAGCGCATCGAGCGGCCTACCGTAACGCGTGTCCTCCCAAACGCAGATCGACGATTCCCTTGCCGCAAGGCTGCGTGGATTCGGACCTCTCGGGTTCCTCGCGATTGTTTTGGTCCTGCTGGGGAATGTTGGGCTAGCTCCTCTCGGAGCGATTCTTGTTCTGCTGTGGGTCCAGTTGTCCCGCACGCCCTGGCGCGAGATCGGGTATGTGAGGCCGGCGAGCTACATCGGCAGCGCAGCCATCGGCATCGCTTTCGGCGTCGCGTTCAAGTTAGCGATGAAAGCGATCGTGATGCCGCTTCTCGGGGCCGACCCGATCAATCAGGCCTACCATTATCTTGTCGGGAACCCGGCTGCGATCCCCGCAACGCTCTTCACGCTGATTTTCGTCGCGGGCTTCGGAGAAGAGACCGTTTTCCGGGGCTATATGTTTGAGCGCCTCGGGAAGCTGTTTGGATCGAGCACGGCCGCCACCGTACTGATCGTGCTGATCACTTCAACTTTGTTTGGATTGGCGCACTACCCCGAGCAGGGGCTTGCGGGCACGGAACAAGCGATCATCACGGGGCTCGTCTTTGGCACGATTTTCGCGGTCACCGGCCGGATCTGGATGCCGATGGTCGCGCACGCCGCGTTCGATCTGACCGCGTACGCCATCATCTATTGGGACTTGGAAACCACAGTGGCCCACTGGGTCTTCAAAGCTCAATGATCGCTTTACCGACGCCATCGGTGTAGTGCGTCAGCATCTCGAACGCCTTCGGCGTTTTTTCCAGCGGCAGCGTATGCGTGATCAGCGACGTCGAAATCTTTCCCGACGCGAGCAGCTTCAGCGCTTCCGCTGCGCGATGATTTGACCGCTTTAGCGTCTGCAGCCGCAACTCCTTCATCATCGCCGAGTGAATGTCGATCTTCGGATACAACTCACTCAGAATACCGATCAGCATCACCGTGCCGCCCAGCCGAGCCATACGGATCGCCGCATTCACGGTCTCCGCCGATCCAGCGGCTTCCAGCACCACATCGACGCCGCGCCCGCCGGTCGCATCCATCACGGTTTCCACCAGCGACTGCGTCGTCGTGTCGATCGCGCAATCCGCGCCCATTCCTAGAGCAATTTTCAAGCGATACGCCAGACGATCCGCAATGAACACGCGTCCCGCTCCGGCCGCGCGCGCGGTCGCAGCGCACAACATGCCGATGGGACCGGCGCCAGTCACCGCCACCGTATCGCCCACGTGAATGTCGACCATTTCCAGCATGTGCGCCATTACTGCGAGAGGTTCCACCAATGTTGCGGTCGCGAAACTCATGGATTTCGGTACAGAAGTGCAGTTCCCGGCGGGAACCGTCACGTATTCGCGAAACATCCCGGGAGCTTGCGGACCGCCCATGAACACACTGCGGATGCAGTTGTTGTGAAATCCCTTCAAACAATGTTCGCAGTGGCCGCAAGTGAGGCTCGGCTCGATGACGACGCAATCGCCTGCCGCGAATTCGTGAACACTCGCGCCGATGGCGATCACTTCACCCGCTGGCTCATGTCCCAACACCTGCGGATACGCTGCCGGATATTCGCCGACTCGGCCGTCCTGATACCAGTGCAAATCGCTGCCGCAAACGCCCACCGCCCGAATCCGGACGGTTACTTCTCCATGGCCCGGATCGGGCGGCTGCGGCATTTCCCGTTCTTCTAGAATTTGCGGAGCGACAAGCTGGATCGATCGCATTCCCCTATTCGACCACTTTTGCGGTCACCACCAGAATGATCGCGTCATCGGGGCTGTTCAGGCTGGAGCGTCCCACCACAACTTTCTGCCCTTCGGCCACATCGATATCGGTCCGTAGAGATGTCCTGTAAATAGCGCCCTTGCCCTCGGTATCCTTAGTCGGCCACTGAAGATTGAATTGGACGCCGTCCAAACGGAGCACCCGCGGCGTGCTCCGAGAGAGACTGCTTGAGCCAAAGTGGAAATCGTACGGCGCCGACGTCGTCAGCGTCCCGGAAACGTCGGCGTGCCGGCCCTCGCGATTACGCGTCACGAAAAAATCCACCATGCGGTAGCCCTTGTATGGAAAAAGGGAATGCAGTTGCTTGCCAGTGGACGCCAGATCCTTAGGTAGATCGTCGCCCGCCTGGGCTGACGCCGAAAGAATGTAGACGGTAATGTCGACTTCCATCGGCGCTACGTCCAGCTTGTGGATCATCGCTTCCACTTGGGTTACCGCGCTCTCGATTCCGTACACCATAATCACGTGCATAGTGCCGTTATATTTCACGGAAATACCGGGAAATTCGACCAGGTGCGCGATTTGAATCGCATCCGCGTTCTTCACCTCGATCATCCTCTGTACCATCTTCGGCGCCTCGGGCGTATTCCCTTGCCCAAGACACAACCCGGCGGCTCCCAGGATTGTCCAAATCATGCGTCTCATTCTGCCCCCTCTTTCTTTTCCACCAGCCAATAAATCACCACATCCGGATCATCCGTCAGTAACTTCACCCTCAAAACCTCCGCCGGATGGGGGGTGGGCCCCCTGGCCCGCAGGCGATCCCCTGATCGCCTTGCAGGGGTGTTGGAAGCGCCGGTACCAACCTCGACAGGCGCGATCAGGAGATCGCCCGCCGGCCGAGGGGCGCGCTTCTCTCCAGCGACTTCTGCCTTCCGATGGGGCCACACATAAATCAACACCACCACAATCGCCGCTGCTGCCAGCACCCAGCCCCAGCGCATCACCCGCCGAGCGTTCGACTGTGACCGGATCAGCGCCATCACTCGGTATCGCACCGTCGGCAACGGATCGTCGGCGAAAGATTCAAACGCCATCGCGTTCGAGCGCAGCTCTTCTGCCAACTCACGGCACGACGCACACACCGCCAAATGCTCGTCGACGTTTTGATCCAACCCTAATGCCAGCTCGCATTCCTGACAAGTCATTTCCGATCCCTCACATACTTCGCCAACTTCACACGCGCCACTGAAATCTGGCTGCGCACCGTGACTTCCTCGACTCCCAGAATTTCGGCCACCTGCCGCGTCGACAGGCCTTGAAATTCCCGCAGCACCACCGCCGCTCGTTCGCGCTCCGCCAAAGTTTGAATCCCTTCCATAAGCAGCCGTTTTCTTTCGTCCATTTCGAGGACTCGCTCCGCGCCGGGAGACGGATCGGCTTGCCGTTCATCCGGTTCGGCTACCGAAGTCCGGCGGCGGAAATGATCGTTGCACACGTTCACCGTCACGCGATACAGCCACGGTTTCGGATCGCCTTCGATCCGTCCTAAGTTCTTGAATAAACGGAGAAAAACCTCTTGCGTCGCGTCCTGAGCGTCTTCCATCCGGCCGAGCAGCCGGTAGGCTGTGCCCATCACCATGCGTTCATGGGCGGCCATCACCGCCTCGAAAGCGTCTGAAGCCTTCTCTGCGGATACGATCGCCAGGGTGAGCTCCTCGGTAACCACTCACAAGGAGATACGCCGGCCGGTGCGAAAGCGTTGAGAACTAACTGCGGGATTCGTAACCCGAAACAGTCAAGGCATCGATGATCGACGTGCGGATCGCGCCGGTTTCCTCGGAAGATAAGGTCCGATCCGCCGCTCCAGCGGTGATCCGGAACGACAGGCTTCTTCGCCCGTCCGGCAGCGCAAACTCACGCAGGAACTCGAGCGAAAGCACTTCAGACGATCGTGGGATGGCCGATTCGATCTCGCCGATCAACGTCCGCGCGGGGACGGCCACCGTGACGTCGAACGCGCTGGTGGGAAAGCGCCGTAGCTGCTGATACCTGGCCACCGCTGGCTGAAGTTTTTCCAACATTGTCAAATCCAAGTCGAGCACCGCCGCCCGTCCCGTTTCCACCATTCGGGGATGAAACTCGAACAGCCGCCCGATAAGCGTTTCGCGATTATAGACATCCGCCGCGCGCTGCGGATGCTCATAGGCACGCGCCTTCGCGGGTTGCACGCGGATTCCCGCCAGCAGACACTCGGCAACGCGCTTCAATTCCAGCAGCCCCGCGACTCCGTCATCCTTCGCGTAAATCGCCGCCGCGAAGTGCGGGATCTCGCCGTCTTTGTGAATCTCACGGCCAATCTCGAACAGCCTGAACGTATCGAAATGGCGCGCATTGTCGACGATGTTCTTCCAGATCCCCGCAAGCAGATTCGACCGCAACAGGTTCTGATCCGCCGCGATGGGATTCGCCACCTGCACGTGATCCTCCGGCTTCAAACCGAATGCGCGCGCCTGCTCCTCGCTCACAAACGAATAGTTGTAAACCTCGGTGAACCCCTGCGCCGCCGCCATCTCCCGCACGCGATGATGAAACGCGCGCTCGGGATTCGCCGGGGGCACTCGTGCCGGAGCAAGCGGCGCCGCCGGAGTAATGTTCCCGTACCCGATCATGCGCCCGACCTCTTCCACCAGATCGTCCTTGATGGTGACGTCTTTCGTCGCACGCCAGCTCGGCACGTGAACCCGAAATTCGCGCGCGCCAATCTCGTCCACCCGAAATTCGAGTGACTCTAGAATCTTCCGCACTTCCGGCGCTGGAATGGCCCGCCCCAGTTTTCGATCCAGCCAATCGAGATGGAGCACGATCGGCACTGGCGCAGGCAACGGCCGGTACGCGTCGGCGAGCCCACCCACCAGCCGAATCCCCGGCGAGACTTCTTGTAGCAATTGCCAGGCCCGCTTCAGTCCTCGATTCGTATTGGCGGGATCTTGGGACTTCTCGAATCGCATGGAAGCGTCGGTTCGCAGTCTGATGCGCGACGATGTCTTGCGCACCGACGACGCATGAAAGCATGCGCTCTCGAGCACGATGCGCGTGGTCGTATCCGAGATTGCGCTATCCGCGCCGCCGATCACCCCCGCCAGCGCGACTGCTCCCGCCGGATCGGCGATCACCAGATTCGACGGATCCAGATCGTACGATTCGCCGTTAAGCGCCGCAAATCTCTCGCCCTGCCGCGCCGTCCGGACGATGATTTCGCCATGCAGTTTGTCCGCGTCGAACGCGTGCATCGGCTGCGTGAGTTCGGCCATCACGAAATTCGTCACGTCGACAATATTCGAGATCGGATTGAGTCCAATCGCCTCCAACCGGTATTGCAGCCACAACGGCGACGGCTGGATCGTCACGTTCTCAAACACCAGCGCGGAATAGCGCGGGCACAACGCAAAGTCCTCCACGGTGACACGAATCGCCGCGGGCGCATCCGGCAATACGCCACGCACGGGATCGCGCAGCCGGTTCCCGGTGATGGCAGCGACCTCGCGCGCCATTCCGTAATGACCCCACAAATCCGGCCGGTGGGTGAGCGATTTGTTGTCTACCTCGATTACCTGATCCGGCGTGAGCGTGAACGGCTCGCTCAACTCGATAATCCCTGTATGATCGCGGCCGATTCCGAGGTCCTTCGCGCTCGCCAGCATTCCGTCGCTCTCGACGCCTTCAATCCTTTTCTTCCCGAGCTGAAGATAAACGGTACGCATGCCGACGCGGCAGTCCGGCGCTCCGCACACCACCGTCTTCTGCCCGTATCGAATCGTCTCAACCACGGCTCTGCGATTGTGGCTCGCACCCATCGGCTCAACCACGACCACCAGCGCCTCCGACGCACCCGCGAGGGCCGCGCCGATTTCTTCGACGCCCTCGCATTCCGCCGTCTTGATAGTCATCAGGCGCTCGAGTTCGTTCGCGGACGTCGTCAGCCCATCCACCATCTCACGCAACCAGTTGTAAGAAAACTTCAATCTGCGACCCTCTGCGTCCTTTGCGTCTCTGCGTGAAATTCTTAGAACTGCTCCAAAAACCTCAAATCCCCACTCGTAAATAACCGGATATCGTCGATCCCGTACCGCATCATCGCCAGCCGCGTCAGTCCCAGCCCGAATGCGAAGCCGCCCCACTCCTCCGGATCCGCGCCACCGTAACGCAGCACCGCCGGATGCACCAAACCACATGGGCATAGTTCGACCCACCCGGAATGTTTGCACACGGGACAGCCCTTGCCGCCGCAGATCAAGCACTGGATGTCCAGCTCGAACCCCGGCTCGACGAACGGAAAAAATCCCGGCCGCAGCCGCACCGTGACGTCACGTTTGAAGATCGCCGAAAGAAACGTTTTCATGAAGTAGATCAGGTGCGCGACCGAAACATCGCGATCCACCATCATCCCTTCGAGCTGGTAAAACGTGTGCTCGTGCGATGCGTCCACTTCTTCGTTTCGAAAGACGCGTCCCGGCGCGATCATCTTCAGCGGAGGTTTCAACGTTTCGAGACCTCGAACCTGCACTGGCGACGTATGCGTGCGCAGCAGCCGCCCGTCCTTGAGCCAGAACGTATCCTGCATGTCCCGCGCTGGATGATCCGCCGGAATGTTCAGCGCGTCGAAGTTGTAATACTCCGATTCCACCTCCGGCCCGTCGAGCACCGCGAAGCCCATCGACCGGAACAGATCTTCCAATTCCTGCTGGACCTGGGTCACCGGATGCAAGCTCCCCGGCCTGACGCCCAGCGCGGGCGCGGTCAAGTCGACCCATTCCGATTCAAGGCGCTTGTTTAACGCCTCCTCTTCGAGCGCGCCCTTGCGCGATTCGATCTTCGATTCCAGATCCTGCTTTACTGCATTCAGTAGTTTCCCGGTCTGCGCGCGCTCCTCCGGCGCCAGCTTGCCCATCTCCTTGCTGATTTCCGCGACGCTGCCCTTACGCCCCAGGAATTCAACGCGGACCGCTTCGACAGCTTCGAGTGTGGAAGCCGAAGCGAGCTGCGCCAGCGCGCTCTCGAGCAATTTGTCGAATCTCTCCAGCACTACAGCTTGGCTCCATTCGCTTCGAGATAATCGACCATCGCCTGCTGCCCCTTGGTGAGCGCAAGATCGAGCGCAGTCTGATTGTTGTCCGCTCGTGTCAGCACGTCTGCGCCGCCTGCCACCAGCGCGCGAGCCGTTTCCAGATCGCCGTTCTGCGCCGCGGCGTGCAATGGAGTCCAGCCGCCATGCTGCCGCGCATTTGCACTTGCGCCGTGCTCCAGCAGAAGCTTGATCACCTCGGCATACTTACCGGCCGCCGCGGCATGGAGGGGCATGTTCTGCATCGGATTCGTCGATCGCGCGTTGACCACCGCTCCTTTGTTCAACAGCAGGCGCACCGCGTCCACCTTTCCGAAAAAAGCCGCCAGATGCAATGGAGTCCAGCCATCCGTCGAAAGCACGGATACCAGCGACCGATTCCCCGCGATCAACGCCTCAAGCGCTGCCGTGTCGCCCTGAATCGCCGCCGCGAAAATCGCCAGCGACGGATCGCCTTTGACCAGCGCGGCGACGCGAGACGAGTCTCCCGCTCGAACGGCTTCAAATAGTTCTTTCATCAGGCGGCAGGGGCGAACACATCCTCCGCCTTGGCGATTTCCCAGGCGAGGTGATTGATATAGAATAGCAGCGGCGCGGGCGGAAACGTCGTGTGGAACTTTTCCCAAGTGCCCTGCCGCCAGCCCTCTTTCAGATGACCGGCGACGTCGGCATCTTTCGCGAAAAATCCGTCTTCGTGCGGAACTTCCAGATGATCGAGCACTGCCTTGATCAGGTCGAGATGCGACACCAGGATCGCCTGCGAGATGTCCGTGGCGAATTCGTCGTCGTGCTCTTCCAGCCGCGACCACACGCGGGGCGCGGCTTTTCGCAGCGTCTCCGAGTTCAGCTTGTTCAGGTGCAGCCGCGTCTTCAGGCGATCGAATAGCTGGTAGGTTTTCAATCGACCCATCGAAACCGAGCGCATGTTCTGCTCAAATGTTTCCGGCCCCAGGCGCAAAAAAATGTCGCAAAGCTGCATTAAGGCTATTGTAACGATTTGAACTCCGGCGGCAGCGGAGCTTCCACCGTCACCCGCTCACCGCTCGCCGGACTCATAAACGTGATCCGCCAGGCATGTAGGAAGATTCGTTCCGCCGCCCGCGCTCCATACGCCTTGTCGCCCACCACCGGATGGCCGACGCTCGCCATGTGCGCGCGAATCTGGTGTGTGCGACCCGTGCCGATCCGAAGCTCCAGCAGCGTGGAATCCTCCAATCGTCTGAGCACTCGATAATCCGTCAGCGCCTCGCGCCCGTGGCCGAGCTTTGCCGTCATTCTGGTCCGATGAACCGGATCGCGCGTGATCGGCTTCGCGATGCGTCCCGAATCGCTGTGCAGAATTCCCTGCACCAGCGCCATATATGTTTTCTCTGTCGTGCGATTCGCAAACTGCGCCGCCAGTGCCCGATGCGCCGCATCCGTTCTCGCCACCAACATCACGCCGCTGGTCCCGCGATCCAGCCGATGCACGATCCCCGGCCGCAGATCGCCGCCCACCTGCGAAAGCGATTCGAAATGATGCACCAGCCGGTTCACCAGCGTTCCGGAATGTGCTCCCGCGCCAGCGTGAACGATCAGCCCCGCCGGCTTGTTCACCGCGATGACGGCGTCGTCTTCATAGAGAATCTCAATGGGCAGATCCTCCGCAGTCGCCTGCAGCGGAGCGAGATCCGCCGGATTCACCTCGATCCGCTCGCCACCCTTCAGCACCAGCGAAGCCTTCGCCGCCGACCCGTTCACAGCGACGCGTCCATCCTTGATCCAACTCTGCAACCGAGCCCGGCTGTAATCCGCCAACTGCTCCTGCAGGTAATGATCAAGGCGCTTGCCTCGATCGGAAGCGCCAGCGTTGAAGGACGACATATGTGGACCCTGAGCCGCGACCACAGGGAGCGGTCCAACACCGGGGCGCAGCGTCTACTTCTCCGCCCCGATCAGTTTGTTCAGCTCCGCGACCCGCCCATCCAGTTCCTTCCGCAGCACCCCGTACCGCTCCACTGCATCTTTCCCGATCTTCTGATCGGTCGCGGTCGTCAAGCTGTACAAGTAGGTGATGTGCGTCTGCAATTCCGGCTGGCTGTAACGGATCGACGGCGTGATCAGATGCGACGCCAGCTCATCCAGCTTCGTCTTAACATCGCCGCTGGCCGTTCGTTGCGCCGCCCGCAATCGAGCGACCGCCTTGTTCACATCGCTCACCAATTCCCGAACGCGCATGTTGTGATCGAACTGCTCCCGAAGATTCGCTTCGGTCACCCCGGCTTTGGTGATCCTCGGATCTTCCACCAGCGTGAACGGTTGGGTCGACGTCCACGTTCCCACCGTCAGCTTCACGGAATATTTCCCCGGCACCGCCGCCGGCCCGCCCGGACCCTCTGGACGATTCGCATTCATCCACGGCCCCGGATAACGCAGGTCCCAAACGAATCGATGCATACCCGCGGTCTTGTCCAGCCGCGTTGGCCCGCCCCGGAACCGGAACCCGCCTTCTTCATCGTCGCCACTCGTATCAGCCGGGGTCTCCGCCGCAGCAGCGCCCGCGCTCGTGAACGCACGGACCACTTTCCCCGACGCATCCAGAATCTCCATGATGATATCGGCCGGCGGAGTGCTCCCCAGGTAGTAGTCGATTTCCCCGCCAGGCTGCGGATAGCGCACCAGCGATGCATTCAGCCCGCCTCCGCCCCCACGCTGCGGCGTCCGCACCGCTTCCCGAGGCGTAAACAGAAACGCCTGCGCCGAAGCCGCCTTGTCGAGCTGATGCAGCGGCGTCAGATTATCCAGAATGTAAAATGATCGTCCCTGCGTCGAAACCACCAGATCCTTGTGCGCCACCTTCAGATCGGTCAGCGGCGACACCGGCAGGTTCATCTGGAAACTCTGCCAGTGGTCCCCATTGTCGAACGAAACATAAATCCCGAATTCTGTTCCCGCGTACAGCAGTCCCGCGCGATCCGGATCTTCGCGAACCACGCGCGTCGGCTCATCCGCGGCGATCCCGTTCTTGCCATCGGTCAAACGCTTCCACGTTTTTCCGAAATCGTCCGTTCGATAAATGTACGGCGCGAAATCACCCAGCAAATATCGATACACCGCGACGTACGCCGTCCCCGCGCGCAGCGGGCTCGGCTCGATGTTTTGTACTCGCCCGCCCCCCGGCAGATCTTTCGGCGTGACGTTGGCCCAGGTTTCGCCGTCATTCCGCGTTACGTGAATCAGGCCGTCGTTCGAACCCGCCCAGATCAGTCCCTTCGCCACCGGCGATTCGCGGATCGAATACAGCGTGCTGTAAACTTCTTCGCCGGTCGCGTCGCGCGTGATCGGCCCGCCGCTCGCGTCCTGCGTCCCCGGAGGATGCGCCGTCAAGTCGGGACTAATCTTGGTCCACGTCACCCCACCGTCGCGCGTGCGATGCACGAACTGCGATCCGTAATACACCACCCGCTGATCGTGCGGCGAAACTTCCATCGGAGAGACGCGCTGGAACCGGTACGTCACTGTGTCGCCGCCATTTCCGTACAGCGATTCCGCGCCAATCCAGTAACGATCCTCCTCCGTCGTCGCGACATTCTGCCGGCTGAACTGCCCCTTGCAGCCGCCGTAAACCAGATCGGGATTCGTCAAATCAGGAATGATCGGACCGGTTTCGCATCCCGGTCCGCTGCGAAATTCCTGGCCATTTCCAGTCGGAAGGCTCGGCACGATCACCGTAGTGTTATCCTGCTGCGCGCCGTAGACGCGATAGGGATACTGATTATCCACGGCGATCTGATAAATTTCCGCCGTCGGCTGATTCGCCTGCGTGCTCCACGTTTTGCCGCCGTCCATCGAAATGTTGGCGCCGCCGTCGTTGGATTGAATCATGTAATCCGAATTCTTCGGATTGATCCAGACATCGTGATGATCGCCATGCGGAGCTGTCGCGCGTCGAAATGTCTTGCCGCCATCCGTCGATTTGAACCAGCCTTCGTCGCCCACCCAGACGACGTCGGGATTGTTCGGATCCACGCCCAGCGTGTCGTAATAAAACGGACGCGTGATGATCGCGCCGGTTCCGTTCACCAGCGTCCATGTCGCACCGGCGTCTTCAGACCGATACAGACCCGAGCCTGGTTTAGCTTCAATCAGCGCATAAATCCGTTGAGGCCGCGCATTGGAAATCGCGACGTTAGCTCGTCCAAACAACTCGTTCGGCAAGCCGCCGGCGAGTTTGGCCCAATGATCGCCGCCGTCGGTCGACTTGTAGATTCCGCCTTCGCGCGCGCCGCTGATGATGGTCCACGGTTTGCGCTGCCCGTGCCACATCGACGCGAAAATCGCCTTGGAGTTGCCCGGTTGAATCTCGAGATCGGCCGCGCCGACCTCATCCGACACGAACAACACGTTTTGCCACGTCTTGCCGCCATCTTTCGATCGATAAATGCCGCGTTCTTTATTCGGCACGAACGGATTTCCCAGCGCCGCGACGTACACCAGATCCGGATTGCCCGGATCGACGCGAATGCTCGAGATCTGGCCGGTATCGCGGAGACCGATGAAGGTCCATGTCTTGCCGGCATCGGTCGATTTGTAAATGCCACGTCCGATCGAAACGTTGCTGCGGATCTTCGACGATCCCGTGCCCGCGTACACGACGTCGGGATTCGATTGCGAAACTTCCACTGCGCCCATGGATCCGACGGAAAAGAATCCATCCGACACGTTGACCCAGTTGTGGCCCGCGTCGGTAGTCTTCCAGACGCCGCCTCCGGTCGAGCCCATGTAATACGTGAGCGGTTGTGAAGGCACGCCGGTGACCGTGGTTACGCGCCCGCCACGGTAAGGCCCAATCAGGCGATAGCGCATCCCGGACCATAGCGCGGGGTTAGGTTGAGCAGTTGCAATCGCAACGAAGAGTGTGAGAATCGTGCTGAGCTTCATAAATCGTGATTTTGCTCAACATGATATCTCATCCGCCACCTTCTATTCGTATTTATTCGTGTGCATTCGTGGCTTGAAGATTCTTATGTGGTTTTCGTGACCCGTTTGGGCGACAATGTGCATCCAATGAAGTATGAGGACGTTACTGTTCGCACTCTCACTCTTTCTCGCCGCCCAATCCCCTCAAACCCAGCCTCAAGGTGGAGTCCCGGTCAGAATGACCGTTACAGTGGAGGCCAAACACGGCCATGAGGTGCCGGCCATCACCCGTCAGGACGTAATGCCCTACCAGGACAAGACCCGAATCGCGGTTGCGGACTGGGTTCCGGCGCAGGGTCCCCATGCAGGACTGGAGCTATTTATTCTCGTTGACGATGCTGCCGACAGCTCGCTCGGCTCGCAGTTGAACGATCTGCGCCAGTTCATCCTGGCGCAACCTGCGTCGACCCGGATTGGGATCGCGTATATGCACAACGGCATTGCCGATGTCCTCGAAAACCTCACCCCCGATCGCGCGCGAGCTGCTGCGGCGCTCCGGCTTCCCTTGGGGAATATTGCCGAAGGCGCCAGCCCGTACCTCTCGCTCACCGATCTGATCAAGAAGTGGCCTGTGTCGATGGACCGTCACGAAGTGGTGATGGTCTCGGCAGGTGCCGATCCTCTGGCAGGACCGCCGCCCACGAATCTTTATCTCGATCGGGCGATTGACGACGTACAGCGCGCCAGAACCATCGTGTATGCGATCTATACTCCTCACGCGGGTCATTTCGGCCACAGCTTCTGGACTGTGAACTGGGGGCAGAATTACCTCGCGCGTCTGGCGGAAGAGACTGGAGGCGATTCCTTCATGCTCGGCTTCGGCGCGCCGGTTTCGTTCGCGCCCTACTTGACTGAAATCTCCAACCGGCTGGAACACCAATACATCGCCACCTTAGCGATGAATCCCGGAACGCGGCCCGCATTCGAGAATGTACGGCTGACCACCGAAGTCCCCAATGCCGAGCTGATCTCAGCCAAGCGCGTCTATGTGCACCTGGGAGGATGATTCTTTTCGTTCCTGTAGCCGTTAATGAACATGAATGAACGTGAATCTCAGTATTCACGTTCATTGACGTTCATTAACGGCCCCACTCGGTAAGCTGCGCGAGGATCTGCTGCGCCGCGCGCTGGCCGGCGCTCTTTTTCGACAAGCCCTGCGCCTGGCTCACCCATTCCTTGCCCAGCCGCACTTCCACCGTGAACGTCTTGGAGTGCTCGGGACCTTCCTCGGCCACGATGACATAGCGCGGCGGCGGGAGTTTGAGAGCCTGAGCCGTCTCCTGCAGCGCGCTCTTGTAATCTGTGACTGCGCTCTCCGGGTCGTCCTGGTCGCCAGGACACGGCGCCATGACCCGGGTTTCGATGAACTGCCGCGCCGTTTCCAGTCCTGCATCCAGATACACCGCCGCGATCAGCGCTTCCACGGCGTCTGAGAGCAGCGCTTTCTTCTCCCGGCCGCCGCTCATCTCTTCACCACGGCCCAGGAACAAGTAGTCGCCCAAACCCAGTTCCTGCGCCACCTCATGCAGTCGCGCGGCGCTCACCAGGTGCGCTTTCAGCTTCGAAAGACGGCCTTCCGGATAGGAAGGAAAGCGGCGCACCAGGCACTCGCTCACCACGAATCCGAGAATCGAATCGCCCAGGAATTCGAGCTGTTCGTTATCGGCCAGCGCTGCTCCTTCCGCCGTCTTTTCATAGATCCGGGATTTGTGCGTAAGGGCGCGTTCCAGCAGCTCCCGGCTGCGAAACGTGCAGCCAAGCGCCTGCTCCAGAACTGTCAGATCCGCGGTCATGTCGATACGGTGAACTTGAAGGGTTTTCAGATCCTGAAAACGCGCAGCGTCGCGGAGTTGAAAAATCTCCGCCCTACTTCTTGTCGTTCTTCGCCTTTTCGGCGCGAGCTTTCTCCGCCGTGGCGTACTGTTTGATAACCGGATTGAGGTTGGGCATCGCGAGCACTTTGTCCAGCACCGCGATCCCGTCATCGGGCTTGCCGCCCAGATCGTAGGCGGAAGCGAGCCGCACCCAGGTTGCGGGGTCGGGCGTCGCGGCTCCATCTACGGACTTCTTGAATTCGGCGACTGCGACGTCGTACTTCTTGCGCGCCAGCGCGGCTAGACCCAGATTTTCGTGTACCTGCGATACCAAGTCCTTCTTGTAGGTCGCCCACTGCTCGTCCGTGATCGTCGCATTGGGTTTGGTTGCGCCTTCGATCGCGGCGACTGCGTCGTTCGACATCTTCTCGGATTTCGCCAGCTTCTCTTCTTTGTCCAGATCGTTTTCGCGAGTGCCCTTCGCCAGTTCGCCCGAAACCACCAGCATCGCCTGATAATTCTTGGGATCGGCTTCCAGCGCGGTTTCCGCGTAGGTGATCGCCTTGGCCGCATCGTTCTTCTGTTCCGCGGCCTGCGCAGCCATGGTCAAAGCCATGCCTTTGAGCTGCGAATCGGCGAAGCTGGTGACAAATTTGTCCGCTGCTGCAATCCGCGCATCCACTGTGGTGGCCTGCTGGATGGCAAGAAATGCATCCAGTTCCTTTTGCGATTTGGCCTTGGGCTGGGCCACCATAAGACCCGCCATCATGAGTCCGGCCACGCAGGCCAAGAATCTTTTCCTCATCTCTACTCCTTCAATGTTTTGATCGGTCATTTTTTTACTAACGGCGCCTTCAAGCCCTGTTCCGCGGCTTGGCGAACGGAATCCGGTACACCCTCAACGGCTAGAGCCGCCTTGTAGTGCTCCACCGCTTCTTCATGACGTTGCTGCGAATCGGCTAGGCGTCCCAGGTACAACAGACTCCACGACTTGGTATACGCGTCCGGGTCCATTTCGAGGACCTTCCGGAACAGGCGATCGCCCGTCTCCGGGTCCTTTTCAAGCACCGCGATCCGCGCCAAACCATAATACGCCTTCGCATGGATCGATTTCTCCTGCGCGTCCTTCAACACGCGAAGAAAGGTCTCGCGGGCGCGCGGAAGATCGCGATCTTTGTAGGCTTGCTCCGCTTCGTCCAGGATTTTCTCAGTGCCGGTCGGCTCCGCCTCTGCCACTTGACGCGTCACGCTGCGAACTCGTTTCGGCGTTCCCTTAGACGCGAACTCGATATGATCCAGGCGTTTGGCTTCGCGCTTCAGATCGATCGCTTCCACCATGTCGGGAAAATAGAGGCGCATGGCCTGCTCCTGCTTTTCGTACACTTCCAAGCCCTCGGCGAACGCCGGCGTCATGACGTATCCCTCGCGCATCGCCTGCACGACTGCGGCGGGTTTCTTGTCCAGGCGGCTCTCGATGGCTTTGATCAGACACTCGGTGGTGAGCAGGATGAAGTCGGTTTTGTACTGTTCTTCGAGAATTGGCGACCCCTGCGCGTAATCGATCAGCCCGCGTTTGGTGTCGGCGATTTTGGAGAATTTCAGCGGCAGTGTATCCAGCAGATAGTGCAGGTACATGTGCCGGATCTCTTCGATAGGCAAATCGGCCGAGGGTGTCACGACCACGAAATAGTCGTCGACGTAGCTGCGGTTCTGCACTTGATTCGGCGCGCCCAACAAGTCTACGTAAACCTGGAAGCGCCGGCCGAGGAATCCACTGGTTTGGTTGCGAAGATAGGCATTCACTTCGAGCACAGCTCGCGCGATGGGCGCCTGATACTGGGCCAGCTCATGCTCGAAGGCCGGCTGCAATTGCTGCCACAGATCGTCGAGCTTGGCTTCCCGATAAAACCGTACCAGCAGCGGACCGAATTCCTGCAGTGGGAGCACATCCGGCGGCAGAGCCGACGAGTCGTAACGATAACCGAAATCCGGCGGGCCATTGCTGACCAGTCCATACGAAACGTACTGGCTGAACTCCGCCGCGAGATTCCTGGGACGATGATCGCGCACGAAGCGCTTTAACGCCTCGATGCTTTCGAGGTTCTGGGCCTTGAAGTGGTCTCGGAGCGCTTTCCGCAACGGATGGTTTGTAGGAGAATCGGCATCGGCATCGTAGCCTCCCGCTGTCAGAGCCGCCATTACTACGAACAGCGGTTCACTCACATCGAGTTGCGTTTGCTGCTGGCTTTGTGGACGCACCGGACGCGCTGGCTGCGCGGCGGCGGACATCGCAATCACAAAAATACCAAACGAACCCAAGGAGGTGGATCGCAAATCGCTAACCCTTTACTCTCCTAGTATATCCAGTGCCGATTGAAGCTCGCTTCGGGCGTGCGGATCGCGCGCCGCGGCGATCCCCCGGCGGTAATAATCCCGGGCGCCGTCCAGCCGTTTCAACTTCTCGAGCGTCTGGCCGCCGTGGAAATAGGCGGCGGCGTAGGACGGATCGGTGGAAAGCACGGCCGCGAACTGGTCCATCGCGCGGGCCAGGTCGCCGGATTTCACATATTCCATCGCGAGTCCATAGCGCGCGAACGTGTTGGCTGGGTTCTGATCCAGCATTTGTTGGAGGATTTCAATACGAGTAGGTTCCAAAGTGTTAGGATACCGCTGTGGCATGCCCCTTCTTCCTGCCCGTCAGCCGGATGGATCAGGATGCCTGGATTCACCCTCCGCGACTTCCGTTAAGCGATCCATACCAGGGAGTCTGCCGCGCGGATCACGAGTTGTTTGAGCCGTCCGAACAGTCGCAGCGCGAATTGTGTAACTGCGGCTACGCCCGCGGGCATTGCGACCACTTTCCGGCGGAGAGCGCGGCCGATGCCGTGCGCTTTTCGATTACTGGAGAGCAGGAAGGAATCGTGGAGCTGGTGTATGTCCTCGAGCGGAACTACGCCCCGGTCGAGTACGGGCAGCTGCATTATTCGAGAGCGGAATCGCGATTGACCAATACCGCGATCGGAGAGGTGTTGGCGGCCCAGGCTCGGGCATTCCTTGGAAGCTATCTCCGTCGCGTTGTGATCTGACTATCCAGCAGAAATAAAGTTAGAACAGATCGCCGATATCTTTTGCAGCCGAACGGGCTTCGATATGGATCAGGCCGGCGTTGCCGCCTTGCGGGCTGATCACGGCGAGCACGGCTTTCGATCCAGCGGAGTAGACGAACAACGCGCCTTCTTCGGCCTGGATGGAAACCTCGCCCAGAGTGCCCGAGCTCATGCTCTCGCTGATGCGGCGTCCCAAGCTTGACGCAGCCGCGGCCATCGCGGCAATGCGGTTCGGGTCCGACCCGTTAGATAACGAATGCGCGATGGGCAGCCCTTCATTGGACGCCAGCAACACGCCTTTAAGTTCCGGAATCGCGTTGCGGAGAGCCTCAATGTGGCCCTTCAACGCTTCACCTTTCGCCATACACCCTCCCTATGAGTCTCTGCACGATAGTCTTGATCCAACATGCGCTGGAGCAAACATATGATCGTCGGGTAGGGAAATAACTTTAATCCAGGTGCGTAGGGGAAAACATTAAATCGGCATAGGGCAACCGCCGGAATCCAACAGCACTCAGACTGGAAGGATTGGGCTTCGCCCCGAGTACCCCCAATTCCCTACGCCTAAGGTCTTGTTCCTAGGGGGCCATAAGGTCATCACCTGAAAACCGCTACATAAGTGCTTTACCGGATGGAAAGCCGTAAGAGTGCTCTTTAGCATGAGGTAAGAAGGGACGATTAGAGACACATGCGGTGTCTGTATTGCGGCAAGGAGCTGGCCCTGCTCAAACGCTGGACCGGCGGCGGGGAGTTCTGTTCCGACGCTCACCGCCAGCAGTACCAGGAAGAGTACAACCAGCTCGCCCTGAACCGCCTGCTGCAGGCCAAGCCTCCAGGTGACGGCATATCCCCTGGCGAGGGGCGGGGGCAGGAGCATAAGAGGGTTGAGCCGGTAGCTCGTCCAGCGCAGCCCCAAATTCAATCGCCTGCTCAGATCCCGGCTCCAATACCAGCTCCCATAAAAGCCCAACCCCAGCCTCAGGCGAACGCCACGGCCCCTAAGGCCTTGGAAGCCCGCAGGCCGGTACCGAAGTACGAAGAGCCGGTTCGGGCGGCAGCGCCTGAACCGATGGCAGAACCCGTCGTTGAAATCGAGGATGAGGAAGCGGCTCCCATGGAGTCCACCGGATTCCTCATCGAACTGCCGGTTCCGGTGATGGCTGCGGTGGCCGATTCGAAGTTCGATCTCGAGATGGCATGGCAGTTCACTCCGGTCCTGCCGGCGCGCAACGGCGAGGGCCGGGAAACCAAGCTGGTGCCCGCCGGACAAGTCGAATTGGAGCCTACGGGACAAGTCCGGGATTACCCCGCGCGTCAAGGCGATCGGCGGCTGGAGGTACGCGAGTTCGTACGAAGCGCACCGAAAGTCGAATTCCACTTGCGCACCGCGGGTGAACCAGGGATAACCGAGATTTCGGAGGAGTCAATGGACATTCTGATCTTTCCTCACCCTCCGCAGGGGTCTCCGCCGCTGTGGCAGGAGGCGGAGCAACATTTTTCTTTCGACACGGAGCTCGGCGCGTTCGCGCGAGTCGCGCTGGGCACCACCGGAATCGAAGACAACCTGGAGAGCACTGTTCAGGCGAAGCCCGAGAACGGCCTTCCTGCTCCTGACGCCGTTCAGGAAACCAAGCCGGTTGTGGAACCGCGACCTGTCGTGTCGGCTCGGCCGTTTCAGCCGATCGAGAAAATGGAACCGCTGCCAAAACCGGCGGCGGTGGTTGAGCCGCCTGCAGCGCCGAAACCTGCGCCGATACTTTCGAGACCCTCCTTTGTGGCGCCGGCGACCGCGAGACCCGCGGAGAAACTCCCAGCGGAGAAACCGGTCACATCAGAGAAACCAATCGCGGTCCGGGTAGAAACGACTCCGGAGCGTAAACCCGAGCTCACGCCAGCGCCGATCACGAAGCCACTTCCCCTGACGTTGCATGGGCTCTCCGCCGGACGGGGAAAGCCGGTACAAGTGTTTGCCTCCGCGGTGACGGCCGGTGTAGACGTCCAGATTCCCCGTTCCAGTGCGCTGCCGCTGCGGCCGGTGATGATTGTTGGTCCAGCGCAGGTGGAGGAGAAGAAGGCAGAAGTCGGGAAGCCGGAGGAAAAGAAACCCGCCGAGCGAACGGTCGTGGTCAAGACCGATCCAAAGCGTCCGCAACCCACCAGTCCCGATCCACGTTTCACCGCTGGAAAAACCCGCAAGCCAGAGGTTCGCATTCTTGAACCCGAAAAGACCGTAGAGAAAGTCTCGGTCGCGGCAACGGTAAAGGAAGCGGCCGAAAAGATCGTACAGCAAAAGCCCGTGCCGGAGATAAAGCGGGTGGATCCGAAACCGGCAGAAACGAAAGCAGCAGAAACGAAACCGGCTGCCGCAACTCCCAAAGCTCCAGCGGCTAAGGAACCGGAAAAATCAGCGCCGGTGAAAGAGCCTGCCAAGCCGGCTCCCTACGCTGCGCCGGACCTCGGGCTCCCAAGTCTGTCGCTCGAAAACGGAAACTTCTTCAGCAAGCTTCCCTTTGCCGCAAAGGCCGGGGCCGCGCTGGTGATCGTGGCTGCGATTGTCGGAATCGCCATGATGGGCGGAAAAGGCCGAAGCGCGGCGGGCGCGGGCGAGCCTCAAGTGGTGGAAATCGGGACTCCGCTTCCAGCGGTCGAGTCAGGCTGGATTACGGATTGGGGCGCCGAGCCGGGAGTCCGCAAGCTTCACGAAATTTCCGTGCTGCGCCCGTCGGTAAGCTTAAGCGATTACCGCATCGAATTTCAGGCTCAGATCGAAACCAAGGCGCTGGGCTGGGTGTATCGCGCCAAGGACGGCAAGAACTACTATGTGAACCGGCTGGAGGTTGTGAAACCGGGCCTGAATCCAACCATCGCGCTGGTGCGTTTCGCGGTGATCGACGGCGAGGAGCAGCCACGCTCGCAGTTCCCGCTTTCCATTCCGGTGCATGTCGACACTCTGTACAAGATCCGCTTCGACGCGGTGGGCGACCGTTTCACAACCTACGTTCAAGGCCAAAAGGTGGACGAATGGAGTGACAACCGCATCCGCACGGGTGGCGTGGGCCTGTACAACGAGCGGGGCGAGCGCATGTCGCTCAAGGGCGGGCTGAACGTAGTGCCGTTGGCGATTCGCAAGTAAACGGGAGATGAGCATGGCTGAAAATAACGAGAACGTTTTCGTAGTCGACGACGATCTGATTGAAAGACTGCTTCGCGGCGACGCGGCCGAGGACAGCAGCGCTAAGAAGCAGCGGCCGGTTGCCTCCAGTGCGCTGGCGACGGCCCTCAAACTTGCCGCGGAAGGCAAGATCGACGATGCGGTGCGCGAGTTGGAGCGCGCGGCGGCGAAGGGCGAGAATCCCAACGAAGTGCACACTGCCCTGGGCCACCTCCGCTTCGAACAACAGAACTGGACCGACGCGGCGAGCTGGTATCAGAAGGTTGCGAGCGCGGACCCGAAACATCGCACGGCGCACTACAACCTGGCCCTGTGTCTGGAACGCCAGGGGAAATTCGCGGACGCCGCCAGCGGGTTCGAATATGCTTTGTCCATCGATCCCAAGCGCTGGCAGGCGCAGTTGGGACGGGGGCTATGCCTGTTGCAACTGGGCAAAGCAGAGCAGGCGCTCGAATGCCTGCAGGCGAGCCTCAAGGAAAGCCCGGCGCAGGATCAGGCGCTGTTCGGAAAAGCGGTGGCGCTGCATCAATTAGGCAAGCTGGAGGAAGCCGCCGAGATCTACCGGAAGCTGCTGCCGTCGAATGGAAACTCGCCGGAGTTGCTGGCGAATCTGATCGCGGTGTTCACGGCGCGCAAGGATGACGGGAAGGTGAAAGAATTTGCGGAGCGGCTACTCAAACTGCGTCCGCAGTCGCGGCAGGCATTGCAGGGGTTGGCGGCGGTAGCGCTTTCGCGCGGCGATTACAGCGGAGCGGTGCAGCACTGCTCGCAACTGGTGAAAGTCGCCTCGGATTCCTACGAAGGCTGGTTCAATCTGGGCGTCGCGTACCAGAAGACCGGACGCCTGGAACAGGCGGGCAACGCATATCGCGAAGCCGCCCGCATCCGTCCTGAAGCAGTGGAGGCGAACGCCAATCTGGGAGTGGTTCTGCAGGAGCGCGGCGATGTCGCGGGAGCGCGCCGCGCGTATGAGAAAGTGCTCGCCACCAAGCCGGATCTGCCGGGTGCGTTGTGGAACCTGGCGCTGGTGATCGAACGCGAAGGCAAGCCAGAAGACGCTGAAAAGATTTTCGAGAAGCTGGTGGCCGTCAAGCCGGATTTTGAAGACGCGGCGTTCCGGCTCGGGTTCCTGCAATTGCAGCGAGCCGAGTACGCAGGCGCCGTCGACAGCTTCGAAACCTGCTTGAAAAAGAAGAAGGACTGGGTGGAAGCGCTGCTGAATCTCGGGCTGGCTTGCTGGAAGTTCGAAGATCTGGACGCGGCGTCGGAGACGTTCAATCGCGTGCTGGGGCTACAGCCGAAGAACATAGATGCATTGCGCGCCTTAACAGCCATCGCGATCGAACGCAAAGATCACAAGCGAGCCTGGGAACTGCATCAGAAATTAGCGGCGCTAGGGGAACGGTCGGTCGAGCTGTCCTACAATCTCGGTTTGCTGCTGCAAGCCGCGGGTGAGAATCAGCAAGCGGCGGATTGCTATCGGATCGCGGTGGAGAAGAAGCCTGATTTTTCCGAAGCGCTGCTCAATTTGGGGCATGCGTTGAAGGCGGTCGGAAAAGAAGACGAAGCGAAGCAGGTGTGGAGCAAAGCGGTCAGCGCGGATCCAACGCTCGCGGACAAGTATTTTCACTAGGCGTTGAACCCGCTCACTGCGTTCGCGGTTCTGTGCTGTCCCGCGGGCGCCAGCGACCGGTAATCACGGCTTCGATTCGTCGCCCACCACGGATTCATCGGTCTTCAGGGCGGCGACCACTTTGCGGGCTACGGCGCGCCCGGTGACTTCGGCGATCTCCATTTCCCGAGCCTGCCGGACGCGTTCGAGACTTCCAAAGTGGCGAAGAAGTTTCGTCACCGTCTTTTCGCCGACGCCGGGGATCTGATCCAGCTCGCTACGCAGGCGGCTGGCATTGCGGCGGGTGCGATGGAAGGTCACTGCAAAGCGATGCGCTTCGTCGCGAACCGTTTGCACCAGGTGCAGGACCGGTGAAAACTTGTCGAGAATAATCGGCTCGTCTTCCTGGCCGTAAACATAGATCCATTCTTCTCTCTTGGCGATGGACGCCAGCGGCTGGTCGGTGATACCCAACTCTTCGAGCGCCGCCGCGGCTGCGTGTAGCTGGCCCAGTCCGCCATCGACCAGTACGAGCCCAGGACGTTCGCCGTTCTCTTCCTTGAGGCGTCCATATCGGCGCGAAATGACTTCGCGCATGGATGCGAAATCGTCGTTGCCTTCCACGGTGCGGATTACGAATTTGCGGTAATCCGATTTCTTCATCCGTCCGTCTTCCCACACCACCATGCTGGCGACTTTGTCGGTGCCTTGAATGTGTGAAATGTCGAAACACTCGATGCGTTTGGGCGCGGACTCCAGACCGAGGGCGTCTTGTAGAGCTTCCTGAATCGCGTTCGACGATGGACGCATCACGCGGAAGCGCTGATCGAAGCTATGCTTGGCGTTGGATTCGACCAGATCGATCATGGCGCGCTTCTGGCCGCGCTGCGGCGTGTGAATCTCCACCTTGCGGCCGCGGCGTTCGGTGAGCAGCTCTTCCAGCACATCGCGATCTTCGAACTCGGCGGGCACATGGATGAACGCGGGTACGTAGGGCTCGTTCAGATACACCTGCTTGAGCAGGGAAGACACGAATTCCTGTGGATCGAAATCGCGCTGGTCCTCCCAGAAAAATTCGCGCCGATCGACAATGTGTCCGCCGCGCAGGTGAAACAAATTCGCCGCGACGAACGGAGGCTCGGCGTAGTAGGCGAAGATGTCGGTGTCGTTGCCTTCAATCGCCGCCATCTTCTGTTTCTCGGCCATCTCTTCCACGGTTTCGAGCAGGGAGTGCAGCGCGGAGGCCTCTTCATAGCGTGTTTCCGAACTGAGTGTTTCGACTCGGCCCTTAAGCTCCCGCGCCAAGTCTTTATGACGGCCTTCCAGAAACATCCGAACCGAGCGGACTGCTTCGGCGTACTCGGGATCGGTGGTGAGTCCTTCCACGCACGGGCCCAGGCAGCGATGGATGTGGAATTCGAGGCATGGGTGGGTATGCTTGCGCGTCAGATCGACACGGCACGAAGGAACTTTGAAATGGCGGTGGATGAAGTGCACCAATCGATGCGCCAGATTCGCGGGGAAATACGGGCCGAAGTAAGTGGAACCGTCCTTGCGCAAGCGGCGCGTGACGTAAACGCGCGGGTACGTTTCATTTGTCAGCTTGATGTAGGGATAGGTTTTGTCGTCGCGCAGCAGGATGTTATAGCGCGGCTTCCACTGCTTGATGAGATTGTTTTCGAGCGCGAGGGCTTCTTTCTCGTTATCGACCTGGATGAAGTCGATCTGACGAGCTTCGCCGATCAGCGTTCCAGTTTTCGCGTCGGCCAAGCGATCGTCATTGAAGTAGCTGCGTACACGACTGCGGAGATTTTTCGCTTTGCCCACATAGATGACAGTTCCGTGGGCGTCCTTGTACAGATACACTCCGGGATCGGTGGGCAGCTCGGCAACTCGATCGCGAAGATGGAAAACGTCGTCGATACTTCTATTTTCGCACCTGGGTCAAACCAGCCTGTCCCATTCGCTGCCGCTCGTGGTTCGGTGCGGGGGCTGGAATGACAAGGTCGGCACAGAACCACGAACGCCAGTGAGTGCGGTCCCCGCGAATCTCTATGAACTACAATGGGCGGAAGTGCGCGAAGTCAAGCATTTCCAGCTCGTTCTGATCAAGCCGTCGCATTACGACGACGACGGTTACGTGATCCAGTGGTTCCGGTCCGCAATTCCATCCAACACGCTGGCGGTGATGAACGGGCTGGCGCTGGAGTGCAAAAAAGATCAGGCGCTCGGGAGCGATGTCGCGATCGAGATTTCGGCAATCGATGAAACCAATTCGCGCGTCCGGCCGGAGAAGATCGCGCGACGGCTCTCGGGCGGCCGGGGCGTGGTGATTCTGGTTGGCGTGCAGTCGAATCAGTATCCGCGGGCCATGGATCTCGCCCGGGTTTTTCGTGCGGCCGGCGTCCAGGTGTGCCTGGGAGGATTTCATGTCTCGGGGTGCCTCTCGATGCTTCCCGAATTGACGCCGGAACTGAAGGAAGCTCTGGACCTGGGCGTGTCGCTTTTCGCTGGCGAAGCCGAAGGGCGTTTCGCGCAAGTGCTTCGCGACGCGTGGCAGGAGGCGCTCCAACCGATCTACAACTACATGGACGATCTTCCGTCCATCGCGGGGGCGACGCTGCCGATACTTCCAGCGTCGAGAATCAAGCGAACCGGCGGCAGTATGACCAGTTTCGATGCGGGCCGCGGCTGTCCATTCCTGTGCTCGTTCTGCACCATTATTAACGTGCAGGGGCGCAAATCGCGACGCCGGTCCGCTGACGATGTCGAACAGATCATCCGGCAAAATCTGGCGCAGGGCGTCAACCGGTTTTTCATTACGGACGACAACTTCGCGCGCAACACGGATTGGGAGAGCGTTTTCGACCGGCTGATCGCGATGCGGGAGCAGGAGAAACTGAACATCAAGTTCATCATTCAAGTGGACACGATGTGCTACCGGCTGCCGCATTTCATCGAAAAGGCGGGGCGCGCCGGGGTCGCGCGCGTGTTCATCGGGCTGGAAAGCATCAATCCGGATGCACTGCTGGGCGCGCGAAAGAAGCAGAACAAGATAACCGAGTACCGTAAAATGCTGCTGGCGTGGAAACACGCAGGCGTCACGGTATTCGCGGGGTACATTCTTGGATTTCCAGGGGATACTCCGGAATCGATCATCCACGACATCAATATCATCAAGCGCGAGCTGCCGATCGATCTGCTGGAGTTCCACTGCCTGACGCCGCTGCCGGGCTCGGAGGATCATCAGCGTTTGTATAAGGCCGGAGCCTATCTTGATCCCGACCTGAACAAGTACGATCTGGAACACGTGACGGCGAAGCATGCGGTGATGTCGCAAGCGCAGTGGGAGCAGGTATATCTGGACGCGTGGAAGACGTTTTACACGACCGAGCATATGAAGACGGTGATGCGCCGCGCGACCGCCACGGGGAGCAATCCTGGCAACATGCTGCTGCTACTCAGTTGGTACTGGGGCTGCATCGAGCTGGAAAAGATCCACCCGTTGCAGGGCGGCTATCTGCGCCGCAAGTATCGCAAAGAGCGCCGTCCGACGCTGCCTGTAGAGAGCCCGTTGGTGTTCTACCCGCGCTATGTTTTCGATCTGATCGCGAAGCATTTGAGGTTGGCGGGGCAGATCTGGACCCTGGGGATGTTTCGCCACAAGCTGAAACGCGACCCCGACGCGCGGAATTACACCGATCTAGCACTGACGCCGGTGATCGCTGAGGAACTCGATTCCTACGAACTGTTTGCCAACAGCGACTCGGCAAAATCGGAAGCAGCGAAAGTCCGGAAAGAATCGTCGCTGGTCAAGATCGGCCAGTAAGGTCGGCACCCGGTCGCTATCGCTCGCGGCTCTGTGCAGATGCGAAGAATCCGGAAATGCCGTTCGCGATGCGCTGGGCCGTCAACGGCGTCAGTAGAATTCCATTGCGGAAGTGACCGTAGGCGAGCCACACGTTGGTTCCTTCGACATTGCGGATATGCGGACCATCGGGTGAAAAGGGCCGATGGCCGATCCAGCGGCGGCATGGCGTGGCGCGTTCGAGCACCGGAAACAATTGAGCTGCACCGCGATGGATTTCTTCACAAGTCGCGGGATCGACGCTGCGATCGAACCCGGCGTCTTCTTCGTTCGATCCGGCGATAGTGAATCCGCTGGAGCGCTGCAATACATAGGTGTGCCCGCGGCGGAGCATGGGACCGAGGGAGCCGGGTTCGAGTTGGAATCCAATCAGGTGTCCCTTGATCGGCTTGACGGACGGCAGAGGCACAAGCCGGCTACGATAAGTCACGCGGATCTGACTCGACCAGGCGCCCGCGGCCAGCACTACCGCGCCGTATTCGCCAGATTCAATCTCTGAAATGGCGCGATGCTCGCGAAGATCGGCCTTCGATGCTGAGCGAAGCGCACGGAGCATATCTGTCGGATCGACAAACGCGTCGCCGGGATAGAACAGTCCACGGTCCGTAATTTCGACGCGAATGCTCTTCGACGATTGAAACGCAGCGCGACGTTGAGCGGTTTCGGACCCTACGAAATGATGGCATCCGCAAATCTGAAAATCGATGGGAACGCCCGTTTCAGACGCGAGTTCTTCGACGAACGCCGGATACATCCGCATCCCCTCGACTGCGAGATCGATCCAGACCGAGGGCTTATCGAACTCGCCGCCGGGTGAGAGCATGCCAGCGCCGGCCGAGCTGGTTTCGCCGCCCAGCGTTCCGGCGTCGCAAAGCGTGACGCTCGCGCCCGCTTGAGAAAGCCGCCAGGCGATGGAGCTCCCGATGAGTCCGGCTCCGGCGATAAGGACATCCGTCATACCTCATTTTCCCAGCCCGGTGGTCCCTGGTGCGGGACTACTGGTCCCGTATTGGTTCCGGTTGTGGGGCGACGACCACATACTTGGGCAATGAAGCGCTACACCAGCGGTCCGGCGATCGTACTGTATATCGCGGCAGCGAAGCTGATTTTCCATCTCGCGACCGCGAGCCGCTATGGCATTTTTTGCGACGAGCTGTATTACATTGCCTGTTCCCGCCATCTGGACTGGGGCTACGTCGATCAGCCGCCGCTCATTGCTTTGATTACCTGGATTGCGCTGCATGCATTCGGCACGTCACTTCTTGCGCTGCGGCTGCTGCCGGCGATGGCCGGGGCCGCGCTGGTGTGGCTGACCGGAAAGCTCGCGCGAGAGATGGGCGGCGGACGATTCGCACAGTCGCTTGCCGCGCTGGCTGTGGCCTGCGTGCCGATTTACATGACCCTGGATCACTGGATGACCATGAACGCATTCGAACCGCTGTTCTGGATGGGGTGCGCGTGGTGCATCGTTCGCGCGATCAATACCGGCGACGGGCGCTACTGGTTGTGGTTCGGCGTGCTCACCGGGCTGGGGATGGAGAACAAGTACGGCGTGGCGTTCTTCGTGTTGGGGGTCGCGGCAGGATTGATCGCGACGCGCGAGCGAAAATGGCTCGCTTCACGCTGGATGTGGATCGGCGCGGCGGCCGCGATCGCCATTTTCCTCCCCAACCTGATCTGGCTGGCGCGCCACGATTTTCCGTTTCTCGAACTGATGCGCAACGTGCGCACCAGCGGCCGCGACGTGGTCCGAGCACCGGTTCCCTTCATCCTCGACCAGGCGCTGATCATGAATCCGGTGTCGTTCCCATTGTGGGTGGCGGGCGTGGCCTGGCTATTCTGGAGCCGCTATCGCGTCCTTGGCTGGACGTTCGTAGTGGTGCTCATGACGCTCATGGTCTTGGGGGGCAAGGATTATTACGTCGCGCCGTTGTATCCGATGGCGTTCGCGGGTGGAGCGCTGGCATTCGAATCGATCACCAGGGAACGCGCGCGGTGGAGCCGGGCTGTATATCTCGCCGTGCTGGTCGCGGTGACGGCCGCGCTGGCGCCAATGGCTGCGCCGATCCTGAAGCCCGAATCGTTCAGCCGGTATCAGAAAGCGATCGGGTTGGACCCGCCGCAGATCGAGCATCACGATAACGGTCCGTTGCCGCAGTGGTTCGCCGACGAGTTCGGGTGGGAAGATATGGTGCGCGAAGTCGCACGCGTTTACGACAGCCTGTCTCCGGAGGATCGGGCGCACACAGCGATTTTCGGCAACAACTACGCGGAGGCGGGCGCCATCGATTTTTACGGACCGAAATACGGCCTGCCGGCGGCGGTCAGCAGTCACCAGAATTACTGGTATTGGGGTCCGCGCGATTACGACGGTGGAATCGTGATTGTCATGGGCAGCGATAGCACGGGCGACCGGGAGCATTTCCGCAGTGTCGAAGTCGCGGGGCACGTCGGCCATCCGTATGCCCGTCGCGACCGGCATTTCCCGGTACTTGTATGCCGCGGATTGGTCGTCGATTTGAGAGCTTTCTGGCCGAGCGCGAAGAAATGGGGATAGTGAAACCTGTTCCCATTCCGCTACGTAGAATGAAGCATGCTTGCGGATTTGCGGTTCGCGCTGCGGACGTTTGCAAAGGCTCCCGGATTTGTGGTGGTCGCGGTTTTGATCACGGCTCTCGGCATTGGAGCCAATACGGCGATTTTCAGCGTGGTTCGCGCAGTGATTCTGCGTGCGCTACCTCTTCGCGATCCGGACCAATTAGTCATGGTCTGGGAAAAGAATCCACAACTCACCGATTTTCTGGGTGAGCGTTCGCCCGTGGCGCTTCAAAATTATCTGGAATGGAAGAAGTCCGCACAATCGTTCAGCGCGATGAGCGCGTTTACGCCTGACCACGCCACGCTGACCGGACTGGATAAGCCGGAGGAGATCCAGATCGCGGTGGCGGCGTACGATTTGCCCGATCTATTCGGCGTGCGGCCCATGCTGGGACGGATGTTCGTCCCCGATGAGGAACACACCGCGGTGATCAGTCACGCGCTCTTCACGCGCACTCTCGGCGGGGACGCAAGACGGCTTGGTGGAACCATCGAGCTGAACGGACGGAAGTACACTATTGTCGGCGTGTGGCCGCCCGAGTTTCACTTTCCCGCGATGTGGCAGGGATTCGATGAAACCAAGGCGGACGTGTGGTTACAGCTCAACGTGCGCGCAAACCAGCCGGTTGAGCGGCTCCGGTCGCGAGAGAAATTCGTCTACGGGCGGCTGCGGACCGGCGTAACGCTGGCGCAAGCTCGCGCCGAAATGGAGGTGATCAACGCACGCATCCGGCGCGAGAATCCAGAGCTGAACGCGGGGTTCGGCATCAACGTCTTTTCGGTTTCGCAAGAGGACGTCAGCCCCAGCACGCGGCGATATGTGCTGATCCTTCAGGGAGCCGTAGGACTGGTGCTGCTGATCGCGTGCGCGAACGTCGCAAATTTGCTTTTGGCGCGATCTATCGCTAGAAGAAAAGAGATTGCGGTGCGGATCGCGCTGGGCGCAAGCCGTTGGCGGCTCGCGCGGCAGGCACTGTCCGAGAGTCTTCTGCTCTCGTTCATGGGCGGCGCAGCCGGGCTCGCTCTGGCTCGCTGGGCGATCGCGGGAATGACTGCAATGGCGCCTCACGATACTCCTCACTTGCACGATTTCAAACTGGATGCGGCCGGGCTCGCGTTTACCGCACTGGTGACGGTCCTCACCGGATTGATTTTCGGACTGGCTCCTTCGCTCGACGCCGCGCGGCGCAATATAAACGACGCCCTCAATCAAGGCGGACGTTCGGGATCAACCGGCATTTCAAAGCGGCTCAGAAGCGTATTGGTGATCGGGGAGGTTGCCCTCGCCCTGGTGCTGCTGGTTGGCGCGGGATTGCTCATCCGCACGGTCCGCGCGATGTTCGCGGCCGATCCCGGATTCCGCCGCGACGGGCTACTTACGGCTCGTTTGAATCTTCCGCCAGCGCGTTACGCGAAAGATGAACAGCTCGGCACGTTCAACCGCGAGCTGTTGGCGAAAGCGTCCACGGTCCACGGAGTCATTTCGGCCACCATCGCCGAAGGCGTGCCGACGCAGAACTTGAACATCAGGTCTTACAGCGTGGACGGAACTTCGAAGCAGGCTGGCGTGCCCGAGTCGATGACGGCCGTCCGGTATGTGGCAGAGACCTATTTTCAGACGATGATCATCCCGCTGCTTCGCGGGCGGGCTTTCACTCGTGAAGATGTAGAGAATCCAAAATCAAACGTGATCGTGATCAACCAAGCGTTCGCGAGACAGGTCTGGCCCGGCGCGGACCCGATCGGCAAAGCGATCCAGGAGAGCGGAGAGCGCCGTGTCGTGGTGGGCGTGGTCGCCGATGCTGCGCAGCTCGGTCCGGACATGCCCATCGATCCCGAAATCTACTTGCCTGCCGAGCGCTATCGCCAAGTGACTCTGGTCGTCCGGACCATACGAGACCGAAAAGACATCTCTGCCGAGCTGTCAGGACTCGTCTGGTCGATCGACAAAGACTTGCCGGTGCGAATTCAGACGCTGAACGAATCGCTCGGCGAGTTCATTGAGGAAAAGAAGTTCGTGATGAATCTGCTCGGCTCGTTCGCGGGCCTTGCGCTGCTGCTCGCCGCCGCGGGGATCTATGGAGTCCTGGCATATTCGGTCAGCCAGCGCACCCGAGAGATCGGGATCCGGATGGCGGTCGGCGCGAACTCGGCGGACATTCTCAAGCTCATTGTGCGGGAAGGTCTGGTGCTGGCGTTCCTCGGAGTCGCCGGCGGACTGGCCGGCGCGGCGGCATTGACACGTTTGATGAGCGGGTTGTTGTTCGGCGTGAGCACTACCGATCCGTCGACGTTCCTCTTTGGCGCGATCGCGCTGATTGGCACCGCGGCGTTCGCCAGCTGTGTTCCGGCGCGCCGTGCGGCGAAGCTCGCCCCGCTGGATGCGCTGCGCGACGAGTGATGGCCACGCATTTTGCATCAATGTATTTCAGTCGCCGGCAAATCCTGCTGAAGGGTTTGGACCGGGGCGAAAAAATCTCCGAGTTTCGCAACGCGCTCCAGCGCGGCCTGCGGCGAAAACCTTAACGCGCTGGCATCGCGTTTGGCGAGGTTGTCCTTCAGCTCCTTCCAGGTAACCGGCATCGACACGTACGGCTCGCGTTGCTTCGCGCGGAGCGAGTAGACCGAAACCGTCGTCTTGAAATCCGAGTTCTGGCTCCAATCGATGAATACTTTCCCAGGTCGAGCCGACTTGGACATCTTCGCCACCGCGACTTCGGGATGCTCGCGAACAAGGTGCTCCGCAACGCCCTTCGCGAACGGTTGCGTAGCGGCATACGTCGCATGCTTGTTCAGCGGAACATACATCTGCAATCCTCGCGATCCGGAGACTTTGACCAACGCTTTGAGCTTCCATTTTTCCAGAAGGCGCTTAATCGACAACGCCACCTCGACGCAATTCAGAACGGAAGCTCCTTCGCCCGGATCTAGGTCGAACACCACCGATGTGGGCTCAGCGATACGCGGGACGCGATGTAGAAAGGGGTGAATTTCGAGATTCGCAAGGTTCGCGCACCACACCAGGGTGGCCACGTCGTTGATCAGAATATAGCGGATGTCGCGTCCGCCGGCACGACGCGGGACATTGTACGTCGAAACCCACGGCGGCGTAAACTTCGGGGCGTCTTTTTCGTAGAAATGCGCGCCCTCGACGCCATCCGGATAACGTTTCAGAGTGACCGGACGATCCTTCAGGTGAGGCAACAGGTAAGGCGAGACGCGGATGTAGAAGTCGATCACCTGCGCTTTGGTAAGTGAAGGATACAGAGGCTTTTCGAGATTCGACACCGGAATCTTGCGGCCTTCGACATCCAGGATCTGTTTGGTCGCCAATTCACGATGTTAGTGCATCCGGTACCGAGGTACTACCTGGAATTGGCCCGATTCAACTATTGCCGCGTCCGGCCACCGCTGGCATCCTGATCTTGGCCATGAACGCGAGAAAAGATCCCTTAGACCGCCGCTCTTCGGAGCGCATGTCGATCGAACGCGATGTTCAATATCGCTCCCTCAGCCGAGGTCAGGTGGATGCGGAAGCTCAGGGCAAGACTCTCAATATTTCCAGCTCCGGCATTCTATTCACCACGCAACATTTGCTGAGCCCCGGGCGTCGGGTCGAGATCGCGATCGACTGGCCAGCCGAACTGGATAACAAGTGCGCGCTGCGCCTGATCGCGCGTGGGCGTGTGGTTCGATTCGATGGCGATCGGGCCGCGATCGAAATTTTGCAGCACGAGTTCCGCACCCGCAAAAAGGGTTCCTGAGCTACCAGCCGACGGCGTAACCGGTGCGACGCGGATCGGCCCCGGCGAGCATAGTCGATTTTTCCAGATCGATCACGATCGCCTGCATCCCGCCCACCGCTGCCGTGAAATCGGACGTGACATTGAGATGGTGTCCCATGTCCGTAAGGGCGCGAGTGACGTTGGGGCCGACTCGATTCTCGATAGTGACCGAAATCTCGGCGCCGGGCTTGTAGAAATTCGGCTTGGCGTCCAGCGCGAATCGCGGATTTTCGACCGCCTGCTGCACCGGGAGATGAAAGTCCAGGACGTTCACCAACATCTGAAACTCGGTTTGTCCGATGGTTTCCCCGCCCGGTGTTCCAAACACCATCGCGAGCCTCCCACCCTTGAGTACGATCGTGGGCGAGTTGTTCAGCAACGGGATCTGTCCCGGCCGCACGTAGTTGACATTGTCGGGGTAAGGCGAGGTCGATCCGAGCCGGATTCCGTTGTTGAGAAGGAGTCCCGTATTTCCCACGACCACGCCCGCGCCGAATCCGCCTCCGAGGGTGGGAGTGCATGCGACTGCGTTACCGTATTGATCCACGATGGAAAAGCTGGTGGTGTCGCGCTCCATTTCGTAGTTTTCCGAGAACGCTGGGCCCGTTGGTGGGCGTAGCATCGCGGTCACGTTTCCAGGCTGACCCCATTCCGGATACGGGATCGACTTGTGCGCGTCGATCAGCTTGCGGCGGGTGTCGGCGTAATTCTTCGAAAGTAGTGCACTCGCGGGAACCTGCGTGAATTTCGGATCGGCGACGTAGTGATACACGTCGGCTTTGGCGATCTTGATCGCTTCGATTAGCAGATGCAGAGCCTCGGGACTGTTCGGGCCGAGCTTCGCGAAATCGTAGCCTTCCACCAGATTGAGCTGCATCAGCAGTTCCATGCCGCCGCGCGACGTGGTGGGGTTGCTGTAAACGTCGTAGCCGCGATAGGTCGTGTGAACGGGCTCGGTCCAGGCAGGTTTGTAGGCCGCCAGATCATCGGAGGAAAGCGCGCCATGATTCTCTTTGAAGAAGCGATCGAACTCCTGGGCGATGTCACCCTTGTAAAAACGGTCAAACGCTGCTTCGATCGCGTCGGCCCGCGATTTACGCTGCTTGAGCGCAGCTTGCTCGGCTTCCACGGTTTTTCGCAAGGTAGCCGCGAGATCACGATTCTTGAACAACTCGCCCGCTTGAGGAGAGCGTCCATCCGGCAGAAAAACTTTGGCCGTCGTCGGGAATTTCTCAAGTCGCGACTTCGCCCGGGCGATCGCAGTAGCGAGCGAAGCATCCATCGGATAACCGTGCTCGGCGTAATCGATGGCGGGTGCCAGGACCTCGGCCAGGCGCATGCTGCCGAACCGTTCGAGCGCAGAGAGATAGCCTCCGAAATTCCCCGGCACGATGCCGGCATCGATTCCCCAGTCGAGCGATTCAGGCGTCATCGCCTCGGGTTTCAGTGCCTTCGGCGCCGCGCCAGCCATCGCCAGCGAATACACGCGGCCGGTGCGCTTTTCGAAAACGGTCATGAAGCCGTTGCCGCCGATTCCATTCATCTGCGGCTCCATCATGTTGAGCGCGGCGCCGACGGCCACCGCCGCGTCGATTGCGTTTCCGCCTTTCATGAGGATCTGCAATCCGGCGATGGCGGCCAGCGGATGACCGGCGGCAACCAGCCCATGCAGGCCCGGAACTGCGGGCCGATGCGCGGTCAGCGGGCGTCCACGCGCTGCGCCTCCATCGGGATCCTGCGCGAGGACGATGGCGCCGCTAAGCACGATCGCGGCAAGCTTTCGAAGTGGCATATCGAGATCATACTCCGCCAAACGTCCGCATGATACGATCCCTCCGAAGCTGCTGACAGGAAATTCTCAAGACCGCCGCCGGTTCCTGGCCACCACCGCCGGGTTCTTGGCCGCGAGCGCCTGCAAGAAGGCCGTGCCCTCAGAGATTGGATCGCCCATGCGCGCTTACGGCGAGCGCTCGCCGTATGAAAAAGCGATCCGCGACGTGAAGGAGTCGGTGACGCCGGGGACGGGCGCCACGCGTACGCCGCTTCAGGATCTACAGGGGATCATCACACCGTCGTCGCTGCATTTCGAGCGGCATCACGCCGGCGTACCGAATATCGATGCAGCGAAACACGAGATTCTTCTGCATGGATTGGTCGAGCGGCCGCTGGTTTTCACCATGGACGATCTGCGCCGCTTCCCGTCGGTTTCCAGAATATATTTCATCGAATGCTCGGGAAATAGCGCGGCCGAGCAGGCCGGTAATCCGCAACCCGATCCGCAGACCAGCGCCGGCCTAGTCAGTTGCAGCGAATGGACCGGCGTACCGTTGTCACTGCTTCTGAAAGAGGCGGGACTAAAAACCAAAGCGAAGTGGATTGTCGCCGAGGGCGCGGACGCCTGCATGATGGCGCGCAGTATTCCCATCGAAAAAGCGCTCGACGATATTCTGGTCGCCTACGGTCAGAACGGAGAGCCGCTGCGTCCCGAGCAGGGCTATCCCGTGCGACTAGTGGTGCCTGGGTGGGAGGGGAACATCAATATCAAGTGGCTGCATCGGATGCATGTGGTCGATCAGCCGTCGATGACGCGCGATGAGACGTCGCATTACACCGACCTGATGCCGGATGGACGCGCCCAGATATTTACGTTCGTAATGGAGGCAAAATCGATCATCACGCGGCCGGGCGGGGGTCAGCGGCTCGCTTACGGGCCGGGCGCTTATGAAATCACCGGATTGGCGTGGTCCGGGCGTGGTAAGGTTCAACGCGTCGAAGTCTCCACCGACAACGGCCAGACCTGGCGGGATGCGGAGTTGCAGATGCCGATTCTTTCCAAAGCCGCGACGCGCTTCCGCTTGCCGTGGACATGGAACGGCGCAGCGGCAGCGCTGCAATCGCGCTGCACGGATGAAACCGGATACGTGCAGCCATCGCTCGACGAACTGGTTCGCGCGCGCGGCCGTTTCACCTACTATCATTGCAACGCGATCAAGACTTGGTTCGTTCACGAAGACGGGAGCGTGTCGCATGCTTAGGTTCATCGCGCTTGCGCTGGCTTCCACGGCCGCGTTCGGACAGGGCCGTCCCGCGACCGAGGCTGAAATCAAAGCCCAGGATTTCACCGTGCTTCCCAACGGTGCCGGGCTTCCGAAAGGGAGCGGCGACGCGTCCCGAGGCAGGACCATCTATGAACAGAAATGCACGGAATGCCACGGCCAAAAGGGCGAGGGCCAAACCGGTAAATATCCTGCAATCGCCGGCGGCATGGGAAGTTTGAAGTCGCTGAAACCGGTGAAAACCGTCGGCAGTTATTGGCCCTATGCGACCACGCTGTTCGATTACATCCGGCGCGCGATGCCCTACGATCATCCGCGGAGCCTCTCGACCGACGATGTTTATTCCGTGGCTGCTTTCGTCCTGTATATGAACGGGATCGTGACGGAGACGCAGGAGCTGAATGAGCGATCGCTTCCGCAGATTAAAATGCCGAACCGCGACGGCTTCATCCCCGATCAGCGCCCGGATATCAAGGCCAAACACTAACCTGATCCGCATTTCTGCGTGAGATCATTGAACTAAGCGTGTCTCGAAATTCTGCTTCAGTGGTGATTGTTGGCGCGGGAATCGTAGGATCGTCCATCGCATATCATCTCGCGGCTAGAGGTTGTACCGACGTCGTCATTCTTGAAAAGGCTGTGACGGAAGTCACCGGCAGCACAGCTCGTTCGGCGGCCGGTGTGCGGCATCAGTTCGCGAATGCCGTGAACATCCGCCTGTCGATATACAGCATCGAGCGATTGAAACACTTTACTGAAGAAGTCGGCGGCCACTCGGGGCTGAAGCAGATCGGTTACCTGCTGCTGGTTTCGGACGAGACCACATGGAAACTGCAACAGGCGAGCGTGGCGCTGCAAAACTCGCTTGGCGTGCCGAGCAGCACGATTTCCCCGGCCGATGTCGCCAGGTTGATGCCGCTCGCAAAGATCGACGGGCTTCTGGGCGCGACCTGGTGCGCTGCCGACGGCCATTGCGATCCACATGGCGTCGCCACCGGGTATCTCAACGCTGCGCTCGCCCGTGGGGTGGAATTACGCCGAGCGACTCCGGCCATCGGGTTTCGCATGAAGTGCGGCCGGCTGATCGCGGTCCAAACACCGGACGGCATCATTGCATGCGATACGGTGGTCAACGCGGCCGGCCCTTGGGCAGGCGCGGTCGGGGCGCTCGCCGGTCTTGCGGTGCCGGTCCAGCCGTATCGGCGATGCATTTATATGACTCAACCGATGCCGTCGCTTCCGCCCTTTCCGTTTGTGATCGATACCGCCAGCGGATTCTACATGCGCCCCGAAGGCGACAAATTGCTGATCGGTGTGACTAACGAGAATGAACCTCCGGGAGAGAATCTGGCGGTCGATTGGGAATGGCTCGAAACTGTTTTGGAACGTGGCTCTGCGCGCTTTCCATTTCTTGCGGATGTCGGAATCGTTCGGCGGAATTGCTGGGCCGGCCTGTACGAAAATACGCCCGATCATAACCCGATTCTGGGTCGCCATCCGGAGTTGCCGAACTATGTCGACGCCAGCGGGTTCAGCGGCCACGGTGTAATGCATTCGCCTGCTACCGGGATGCTGATGGCGGAAGAGATTCTCGACGGCCGCGCACACAGCATCGACATCGACGATCTGCGGATCGCGAGATTTCTAGCCGGGCACGCTGCGGCGCGCGAAACCAACGTCTACTAGAGCAAATCAGTTTTGACAGACCTTATCGATTCCACCCGTGGAGCAAGTTTTTTAGAGGCTGCGAAAGAACCAAAACAGATAGACTTACGAGGCTAATGGGGGGCAGACCCCCTGGTCCGCAGCCGATCCCCGATCGACGTTTGCGCGTGTCCGTCGGCCTGATTTAATTGGCGAGATAGCGCGATCAGGGGATCGCGCGCGGACCAGGGGGTCCGCCCCCCAAGCTGCGAAAATTTACTTGATTCGAGTTTTTTCGCTCTCTATTTTAGATTGCACCGACGGCTTTAGCCGGTGTCAGGACCGGACCTTTTCCGCAACCCCTTCAACTTGTAACGGCGTGACACGTCACGATCGACCGCTTTCTATGGTCGCGGCTCCGGGAGTAGTCGATCCTGAAGGCATTCTAGTGGCGCTCCGCCAGAGTTTTCTCGCGTGTCTGCGCGATTACCGCGGTCAGTTCATCGATCCTTTTCAACCGAGCCGGCGACAGCACGTTGCGTTCGCGAAGGCCGGCATATAATTTGCGGGCCTGCTCATACTCGATTCCCGCGGCCGCCCAATTTTCGGGGGCTCGCGTTCGCTTTTGGGCCATTGCCACGTAGACGTCGCCGAGATTCCAATGCGCATCGGCGAGCTCCGAAACCGTGGCCCAATCGCCGTTGCGCAGCTCACTCATGCCGGTCCACAGGGATACCGCTTTCTGCCGCCAAACCAGCGCCTGATCGAGATCGCCCATTTCCTCATAGACCCCGCCTATTCGCCCGGTACTGCTGGCAACCGCGGTCGCGGAGCGGACATCGCTGGGATCGGATTTCGCCGCAGCCTGGCGAATCTCCAGCGCTTTCAGGTGCGACGCGAGAGCTTCCGGTTGTTTTCCGAGCCGCGACAACACCCAGCCCAGGTCGCTGTAGTCGAACGAAAGATCCATTTGCGAGCGGCGGTCGGCCGGGTTAAGGGTGCATCTCGCTTCGTCAATCGCACGGGCCTCCTGGTAGGCTCGATGGCTTTCGTCGAAGCGTTTCAGAACGCCGTACAGCGCCGCCAGTTTTTTCGAAGCCACGGCGAGCGAGCGCTGCGTTTCCTGGCTGGCCGGATTCGCGTCCAACAGCTTGCGCGTCAGAGCGAGTACGCGTTCCCGCAAGGGAACCGCGTCGGCGTAGCGGCCTTGGTTCGTAAGGGCATCCGCCAGAGTACTGGTAGACGACGCAACGTCGTACATGGCGGTCGAGTTGGAAGGGTCGCGCTTAAGAATCTCTTCGGAAAGCGCCACACATTTTTGCGCCACCTCCTGTTGATGCCTCAAATCGCCGACGTGGGAGTAGGCCGACGAGAGTTGATTGAGCACACGCAGGTAGTCGCGCTGCAGCCGTTGATTTGCCAAGGAACCGCTCGAGAGTTTTTCGAGGATTGCCGCACTCTTCTGGACACTTTCGAGCGCCGCCGGTCCGTTGCCCAGGTTCGATTCGGGGGCATACCCTTGCACCAACCCGATACGTTCATAGGCCAAGGCAACTTCCCAGGCGAGCTTCGGATCGCCGCGGGCTTCCTTCGAAAGCCGTTCCAGATATTCCAACGCCCTGGCGATCAGAAGATTGCGCGCCGCAGTCGAGCCGGGCAGGGGTGCGATCGCATCATGCAATTCGAAAATGACGGAGTGCGCCAGGCTGCGGACCTCTTCGAACCGGCGTTGTGCGCTTCTGGCTTCCCACCATGCGGCCGCCGCAAACGCCAGAATCAAGAGAGCGGCCGCCGCGCCGGCCGGAATCGCGATCCGATGGCGCTTAAGCATTTTCCCCGCGCGATAGGCGAAGGTTGCGGGGCGCGCCAGCACCGGTCTGCCGTCCAAATAGCGCCGCAGATCGGCCGCGAGTTCGACCACCGTCGCATAACGCCGGCGCGGATCTTTTTCGAGCGCCTTGGCCGCGATGGTGTCCAGGTCGCCGCGCAGGCGTTTCTGGAGCCGCTCGTCGCCGGCGGCTAGGCTCAATCGCTTCGGCTCCTGCTCACAAACCGTGCGCACGATCTCAGCCAGCGATCCGCTGGGAACGTCGTAGGGGCGGTGCGCGCTCAGCAGCTCATACAGAACGACGCCCAGCGAGTACACGTCGCCTGATACGGTATGCGGCTCGCCGCGCACCTGCTCCGGACTCGCGTAGGCCGGCGTCATCATCGGAAATGCCTGGGTGATCTGGTCGTTGTCGCCAGCGTCCAAAACACGCGCCAGGCCGAAATCCAAAAGCTTGGGGCTGCCTTCGTCGGTCACCAGAATATTGCCCGGCTTTAAATCGCGATGCACCACCAGGTGCTGATGCGCGTGCGCCACCGCTTCGCAAATCGACAGGAATAACTCAATTCGCTGCGGGATGGAAAGGCTGTGAGTCTCGCAGTATTCGAGCAGCGGCAGACCCTGGACGTACTCCATGACGAAGTACGGCTGGCCTTCCGCGGTCGCGCCGCCGTCCACCAGGCGAGCGATGCCGGCATGTTCGAACTGCGCCAGGATCTGGCGCTCCCGCCGGAATCGTCCGTCCAGTCCCAGATCGCGCCGGCCGCTGGTGATCAGCTTGATCGCCACCTGTTTCTTGTATTGGCCGTCGGCGCGCTCGCCCAGATACACCAGGCCCATTCCGCCGCGTCCGATTTCACGCAGGATGCGGTACGGTCCGATGGCTGAGGGCGGCGGAGGAACCTCGGTCTCGGCGCGGAGCACGGCGCCGGGCATCGCGATCGTTTCGAGCACCGCGTCGGCGCGCGATTCGAGCGCCAGCAGCGATTCGACTTCACGTCTCAACTCCGCATCGACGCCACACAGTTGATCGAGCGTTTCCGTGCGCTCTCCTGGATCCGTTTCCAGCACCTGGGCGAGAACCGACTTGATCGCGCCCCAGCGTGCCGGTGTCATTGTAATGACGGTCCCTCAATCTGCTGGAGCAGCCACAGCCTGGCCGTACCCCATTCGCGCTTCACGGTGGCTGGGGAAATCCCCATCACTTCCGCGGTTTCCTCAATCGTCAGCCCACCGAAGTAACGCAGCTCGACCACGCGTCCCTGCTGGGGATCCAGGTCGGCTAACTCTTGCAGTGCCTGGTTCAACTCCAGGACATCCACCTGGGGATTCGTAAACACGCTGAGCGCATCCTCCAGGGCGACGGCTTGTGTAAAGCCTTCGCGTTTGGCCGCCTGGTTGGCGCGTGCGTGATTGATCAGGATGCGCCGCATCATGCTGGCGGCAACCCCAAGAAAATGCGCCCGATTCTTCCAATCCACCGCGCGCTGATCCACCAGCCGCATGTAGGCTTCATGGACCAAAGCCGTGGGTTGAAGCGTGTGATCGGGACGTTCCGCGGCGAGAAAATGACGAGCCAGACGACGCAATTCCTCGTACAGCACCGGAGTCATCTGGTCCAGCGCGCTCTTATCCCCATTGCGCCAGTTTACAAGGAGTTGCGTGAATTCTGGCGGCGCGAGCACAGCAGCGTTAACTATTCTACAAGGAAATTGCTGAGCCGTCGATTGAGGTAGTGGCGCTCTGGCCCGTCGCGTGCTTCGCTCAAAAAGGCCTTGCTCAGTATCATCGAATTACATATAATCGATCCACTTATATGGAAGGCACCCTGAAGCCCGCCGATTTTCATATTCTTCTCGCACTCTCCGATGGCCCGCGGCACGGCTACGGAATCATGAAGGAAGTGGAGCGCGAATCGGGCGGCGGCGTCCGCCTGGAGATCGGGTCGCTCTACCGATTGCTGGGCCGGTTGCTGGATGCAGGGCTCATCGAAGACGCGGATGGCGACGAACGACGCCGGTATTACCGCATCAGCCGCTTAGGACGGCGCGTTTTGAAAAGCGAAGCCGAGCGGCTCGCAGGACTCGTCGATTTGATTCGCGCGCGCCGGTTGTTGCCGGAAGGCGAAGTGTAATGGGACGCCTAATGCGACGGATCGTCGCCGTTCTACTTTATCTATTCCCCGCTGCGTTCCGGCGCGCGTTCGGAGCAGACATGCTGGCGACTTTTGACGATCGGTGGCGCGAAGCCCGCAGCTTGCGGCTCGCGATGCGAACCATTTTGGAGTTGACCGCGAGCGCGGTCCTACAACGATTGTCGAATCGTGCGCCGGCCTCGGCGTCCGTCAGGAAAGGAGATTCAGCAATGGCCATTCTTTGGCAGGATTTTCGTTTTGTTCTGCGAACCTTCGCCAATAGCCCGGCGTTCACCTTGGTCGCTCTGGCTACGCTCGCGTTGGGCATCGGAGTCAATACGGCGATGTTCAGCGTCGCCAATGCGGTGTTGTGGCGATCGCTTCCCTACACGCATCCTGAAGGCATCGTTTGGGTAGGCGCCGTCGCGCGCGCGAATCCGGACGAAGCCTGGGGAACCTCCTATCTGAATTTTCTCGATTGGCGGGCGCGCTCACACTCGTTCGAGCGAATGGCGGCGATCCTGGGCGCGGACAAGATTCTGCGGGACAGCGCGGAGCCAACGCGTGTCTCTGGATTGGGAGTTACCCACGAGTTCTTCGAGGTTCTGGGAGTGCAGCCCGCAGTTGGGCGCGCATTCGACGCTTCGGACGAGAAGGCACAGGCGCTGCCCGTGATCGTGCTGAGCGACCGGATGTGGCGACGGAGATTCGGCGGAGACGCGGCCCTGATCGGGCGCACAGTTCACTTCGACGATTCCGCCTTCACCGTGATCGGCATTATGCCGGAGCGATTCGAATACGGCGAGGCGGAATTTTGGGTGCCGCTCGAACAGGTGAATAATCCCTATTTTGCGACGCACCGCGAAGTGTGGGTGATGAACGCGATCGGGCGGATGAGGCCCGGCGTAACGACGGCAGTGGCGCAAACTGAAATGGAAGGGATCGATCAGCAGATCGCGCGTGAAAACCCTGAGGCCAAGCGGGATCTGGTGATGCGAGTCAACCCGCTGCGGATTCAGATCAGCCGGGATTTGCGGCCGGCGCTGCTGGTTTTGCTGGGCGCTGTTGCCGTCGTTCTGCTCATCGCCTGCGCGAACCTGGCGGGATTGATGTCCGTTCGCGCCGCTGCCCGTGCCCGGGAAATGGCGATTCGCAGCGCGCTCGGCGCAGGACGGCGCAGAATGATCCGTCAATTGCTCACCGAAAGTCTGACGCTGGCGCTGTTGGGAGGGATCGCGGGAGTCGGACTCGCGTTCTGGGCCACGCGCGGGCTGCAATGGCTGAGCAAGGATCCACGCCTGCTCGGCACCTCCATCGATTTCAAGGTGCTGCTCTTCGCTTTCACCGCCACGCTCGCGACCACTCTTCTATTCGGAGTCGCGCCGGCGATCCACGCGGCGCGCGTCGATGCTGCGGAAGCGCTCAAGAGCGGACCGCGATCCGGTCCTCAGCGGGCGGCGGCAAGACAGATTCTGGTGGTCGCACAGGTTGCATTATGCCTGGTCCTGCTGGTGGGCGCGGGGTTGCTGTTGCGAAGCTTCCGTCGAGTCCTGGACGTGAATCCCGGTTTTCGGACCGACCACTTGCTGTCCATGCGCATTGGTCTGCCGTCGAGCTACAAGACGGTCGCTTCGGTCGTGCAGACTTCAGGCCAGTTCACCGAGCGATTGCGGTCGCTGCCTGGAGTGACGGATGCCACCATGGTCAATTCCCTGCCGATTTCGGGCGGCGATGCGAACGGCGATATCACGGTGGAGGGCATAGCATCCGGCGCGACCGATCTTGGTGTCGCCAGCTTTCGCCGCGCGATGCCGGGCTATTTTCGCACTATGGGAATCCCGTTCGTCCGCGGCCGGGATTTCACCACCTCCGACGATACGCACCATGAGCGGGTAGTCATCATCAACGAAAGCATGGCGCGGCGTTTCTGGCCAAATCAGGACCCGGTGGGGCGGAGAATCAAGATCGGTCCGCGCGACGCGTCCGAGTGGATGACCATCGTCGGCGTGGTAAGAGACGTGCGCCAGATTGGCCTCGATTCCGAGATCGGGTTTTCGACGTATCAACCCATGACTCAACAGGTGCGGCTGCAAATGCAGATCGCTATTCGAACGGTGGGCGATCCGGAAAAGGTGGCCGCCGCGGCGCAGCGTGAACTGAGGCGTGTGGAACCGGCCCTCATCATCGATCGAGTGGAGACCATGTCACAGCGCATCGACGAGTCGGTGGCGCCACGCCGGCTGATCCTACTCTTGTTCGGTTTGTTTTCCCTGCTCGCGACGGTGCTGGCGGCGATCGGATTGTATGGCGTAGTCGCCCACGCGGCCGGACAGCGGACGCAGGAATTCGGGATTCGCATGGCGCTGGGCGCGCGCTCCGCCGACGTCCTGCGGTTGGTGCTGGGCCAGGGACTCAAGCTCGCAGCGGCCGGCGTCGTGATCGGAATGGTCGCGGCGCTGGGGCTCACCAGATTGCTGACCAAGCTGCTTTTCGGAGTCGAGCCCACTGATCCGTTAACGCTGATCGTTGTGGCGATGCTGCTCGCGTGCGTCGCGATGATTGCTTGCTGGCTCCCGGCGCGCAGGGCGACACGAATCGCGCCGACGGAAGCTCTACGGATCGAATGAGAGATGATTTGACCGAATCTTGTGGGGCCGCCAATCTTGGCGGCGAGCCGGCTTTCAGGCCGGCTGGTCTTCGCGCGCATAGAAGCCGGTCGGGGGACCGGCTCGCCGGCAGGACTGCCGGCCCCACAGGGATTGGTCAAATCAAAAAGGGCTGCTAGCTCTTCCCACGCGCCGCGACGGCTGGTGCTGCCGCAGGCACTGGAGGAGCGGATTGCGGCTCAGCTCGAACCAGACCCAGCAGCTTGCGCAGCTCCGCGTCGAGCTTCTTGCGCGCGTCGGGATTGTCTTTCATAAACTGCCTCGCGTTGTCGCGGCCCTGTCCGATACGCTCGCCTTTGAAGCTATACCACGCACCGCTTTTTTCCACCAGGTTCTGGGCGACGCCCAAATCGATCAGGTCGCCTTCCTTGGAAATGCCTTCGCCGTAGATAATGTCAAACTCGGCTTCGCGGAACGGCGGAGCCATTTTGTTTTTCACGATCTTGATCTTAGTGCGATTCCCGACCACGGTTTCGCCGTCTTTAATGGCAGCAATGCGGCGGATGTCCACACGGACGCTGGCGTAAAATTTCAGCGCGCGGCCACCGGTGGTGGTTTCCGGATTGCCGAACATCACTCCGATCTTTTCGCGAATCTGGTTAATGAAAATCAGGCAGGTATTCGACTTCGAAACGATTCCGGTCAGCTTGCGCATGGCCTGCGACATGAGCCGCGCGTGGACGCCCATGAAGCTGTCGCCCATTTCGCCGTCGAGCTCTGCCTTGGGAACCAGCGCCGCCACCGAGTCGACCACCAGAACATCGATGGACCCGGAAGTGATCAGCGCGTTGGTGATTTCAAGAGCCTGCTCGCCGTAGTCCGGCTGCGAGACCAGAAGATTGTCCACGTCGACGCCGAGCTTTTTCGCATACACCGGGTCGAGCGCATGTTCGACGTCGATATACGCGGCCATGCCGCCGACTTTCTGCGCTTCGGCCACCACTTGCAGCGCGATGGTGGTCTTGCCGGACGATTCCGGCCCGAAAATCTCGACGATGCGGCCGCGCGGGAAGCCGCCGATGCCCAGCGCGTAATCGACCGAAATCGATCCGGTCGAAATGGTCGGCACGGCTTGCACGGGCTGCGCCCCCAGCCGGATGATCGATCCTTTTCCAAATTGTTTTTCGATCTGGCCCAGCGTGGCGCCAAGGGCTCGGGAGCGTTCTTTCTCGTCCATAGTGGAAGGTCCTTCTTCTCGGGGGGAGATTCAATTATAAAACGTAATCGATCTGCCTTGTTCGGCCGCCCCGGAGAACCGCTGGATGGAACGGCTGAGGCCGCTGCGAACGGATTCAGATTGTATAGAATAGCTTTCAATCCGGCAATAGGCCGAGAAGTCAATCTTTGGAGGCACGCAATGGATAAGATGCAATTCTTGCATGCTGTTTCCCTGGCCCTGCTCGGCACTGTTGCCGCGCTTGCGCAAACGACAACCAACATCACCTTCGATGTCACGATAACCGGGACGCAAGACACCGCAGAAAACATTTTCATCATTGCCGAAAATGGCTCGGTGGGCGCGCTTGGCAACGCAACCCTCAACATCAGCGCTGTTGGGACCATCCAGAACAACAGCGTGACCACTCCTATTCAGGTCGCGGCGGGGTTGTACTTCAATCAAGTCGACACGATGAATGCGAGCTTCACGAGCTCGGTTAATTTTTTTACCGGGCCCCGTACGTTCACCTTGTCGAACGGCACGATCACCGGCGGAACCGGAGCCTATGCGGGTGCGACGGGCTCGCTCACGCTGAACTTCACTCCTACCGATCTGATCACCGGCTCGGGAAGCGTAACTGCCGGAGGGAAGACCACGCCGTTAACCCTGACCAACTTTCACGGCTCACAAGGTTGCCCGAGCTGCGAGCGGGACTATTCTAATGGAACCCTCAGCGGCACAGTGAGCCCCGCGGGAAAGGTAACCGGGACTTTCAGGCTGGACAACACTTTGAACAATCAAGACTCGTCCATACCGTCCCAAGGCATCGTCCAAGTTGTCCTCAACAGCACCGACAGCATCAATCTTTTCACGGTCTCCAACTCCTCGACGCTGCCGGTGGTCGGAGGCACGGGAGCCTACGCCGGCGCTACGGGGTTATTCACTGCGACCAACGTGACTCAGACTTCGAATTCCCTCAGCGCCCAAGGGACGGGGACCATAACCACCCCGGCGCCGGGCGCGCCCATCATCACTCAGGTCAAGACGGCATTTGGCTCGACGCCGATTGCAAATAATACCTGGCTTCAGATCAATGGGACGAATCTCGCGCCTGCGAATACTCCGTCTACTGGGATCGACTGGAGCAACGCTCCCGATTTCGCCAGCGGCAAGATGCCGACGAAGCTCGGCGCGATCGATAGCGTTACCGTGGACGGTAAACCGGCGTACCTTTACTTCTATTGCAGCGCCGCGACAAATTCAAACTGCGCCACCGATCAGATCAACGTGCTCTCCCCGTTGTTCGATCCTCAGGGTCTGGTGCCGGTGGTCGTCACACGGAATGGAGTTGCTAGTGCGCCGTTCGTCGTGACCAAGACCGGCGTTTCGCCGGCACTCCCTTTGTTCGATGTCAAGGGCCACGTCGTCGCCCGGCACCTGGATTTTAGCCTGATGGGCCCCACCACTCTGTATCCTGGATTGTCGACTCCTGCCAAACCAGGAGAGACGATCATCCTGGTCGCCTACGGCTTCGGCGCCTCGACCAACCCCGGCGCCACTTTAACGGAAGGATCGGCGACGCAGTCTGGCCCTCTGCCTTTCACCCCCCGATGCTGGATTTCGGGCCTCCAGGCGAACGTCGCCGCGGCTTTGATCAGTCCCGGACTGTTCCAGTTAAACGTCACGGTTCCCACCCAGACACCCAGCGGGGATAATCCCATCATCTGCGTGTATCCGGGTTTTCCGATGTCTCCCGGCGCACTCATCGCAGTGCAGTAAAGTTGGGTGAGGCTGCCCGCCTAAAATACTAAAGCCGGGCCCCTTTTTAGGACCCGGCCGAGACTTTCCGAATTTCTTTCGACTGCGCGCACCTAACGGCTAGGCAACCTGCTGCGGCCGCGATCGAGCCAGAATAGCATTCATCTGGTCCTTCAGCCGCAGTTTCTGTTTCTTCAGGCGAACCTCTTCCACCTGTTCCTGATCGGACAAGTGGCCGCCTTTGGCCTCCAGCTCTTCCAGCTGTTTGTGATACTGGGCGTGCTGGGCGGCCAACGTACGAAATTCCTCGTCGGTCGCCATCAGATGCGCTTTAAGTTCATCCTGCGTGTTGTTCTCCATCAAACACTCTCCTGTTCGTGTGTTGTGAGATCCACGCCGAGTCTGATTTTTGATTGGTTTGGTCGGGCTCGGTGGGTCGTAATCATCAGTCGTGGAGCAGCCGGTCACCGATGGCCGACTGCGCATCATGACAATATCATGAAAAAAAACTCATGACAATAGCCGCCTCGGCGGGATCGTTATAGTAGTCCTCCCGCCGTCCCGCGAGTTTGAACCCTAAAGACGTGTAAAGCGCGATCGCCGCCGTATTGGACTCCCGAACCTCTAGGTACCAGTTCGCCTCGGAGCCGGTAAGGGCGTTCTGGACCAGCATTTTGGCGATCCCGTTCCGGCGCCATGCAGGATGGACGGCCAGGTTCAGAATCTCGCGTTCGCCGGGCGTGGTTTCACGCGTGACAAGGAACGCGATGACTTCGCCGGCACTCTCGACAACCGAACAAATGTACTCCAGCGGGTTCCAAGCGGAGGCTTCCGGCGAAGCGGCCTGGATCGCCGCGATCGCCGGCCGGTCGTCGGGCGTAGCGGGGCGAATCAAAACAACTCTCTTAACCTTCGGAATTCGCGTGTATTCGCGTTCATTCGCGGCCTATCGTCTTTTGCGGTTTGGTGGTGAGGCCCAGGATCAGCACTCCGATGACTGGCAGCGCCGACATCGCGAAACAAACGGTGTTGAATCCAAATCGATCCACTACACTCCCGATCCTCGGCGAGAGAAACGCCTGCATCGCTCCATACGCGAAAGTGAGCACCGCGACTCCGAATCCCGCGCGTGAAGGGCCGAACATATCGATCGGCATCGCATACAGATTCGTCGAAATGCAAATCCCCCAGAACGCACTGCTGGTCACGGCGACGGCCGCCAGCGGAACGTTGGGCATAAACGGAACCGCTGCCGTCGAAATCAGCGCCGCCACCCCGCAAATCCACGACACGCGCATTCGCGCGGTCCGGACCGGCATGCCGCGGCGAATCCAGTGGAACGCGATCCAGCCGCTCAGAAAGCCGCCAATGGTCGCCGCGACCTGCGGAATCCAGGCGAAGCGCGCGTTCGCCTCCACCTGCGTCAGATGCCATTGTTCGACGAAGTACAGCGTGGTCCAGTTGGTCCACAGCGTGTAGAGCGCCATGATGAAGATGGTCGAGACGACCAGTCCCCAGATCCGTGGGTCGCGCAGCAGTTCCACAAATCGCGCCGTCGATCTGACGGTTTTCTCCGGCTTGGCTGGAACTTTTTTCGCCGTGAACCACCAGATCGGCGTCCAGATGACACCCAGCGCTCCACAAAAAATGAACGCAGCCCGCCAGCCGTAGTGCGGCGCGATAATCGCCACCGCGATCGGCGCCAGCACCAATCCCAGACTCACGCCGACTTGATTAAATGCGCTGCCCAGCGCCAGTTCGCCGGGTTCGAGGTACACCCCGTTGGCTTTTCCGAAACACGGGATACCCGCGGCTTCTGCAATTCCCAGTAAGGTCCGCGATGCCACCAGTTCGCGAAAGCTGTGCGTCAATCCCGTCGCCGCGCCCGCAAGGGACCAGGTGAGAACCGCGATGCTCACGCCCACGTTAAGCCCGACGCGATCGATAAAAACTCCCGCAAGCGGCGCGGTCACCGCGTAAACGATCGAAAAAATGGAAAGGATCTGTCCGTATTCGTGATTGGTCAGATGAAATTCAGACTTCAATGCGGGCGCGGAGGCGGCCAGCAACTGCCGGTCGAGATAATTCAGCGTCGAGGAAAGCATGACGACAACGATCGCGACCCAGCGCAGCGGGACCCTTGGCATTTACGGGAAGTCCACCATCGCCACGTCGCCCACCGTGTCCATCTTCGCGTCAGCTTTCAACGTGTAGATCACTCGAATCTTGCGAGCCTGCTTCTGGATGCCGCATCCGAACTTGGCTTCCGCGGCGCTTTTCACGGTCAGATGGTTCGGATCGCGAACCAGCAGGCGAATTGTTCCGCCGCCGTCGATCTTGATGGTCAGGCGCAGGGGTCCGCTGGGAAGGCAATCGACGCGCGCCAGCGATCCAGAGATTTTCTCGCCCGGCGGCTCCTCCCACCATGCTTGGGGTTTCTCGCCCGGCTTGAGGCCGCCGAGCTTTTGATTCATCGCGGCCTCGGCTGCATGAACCTCAGCGGCGGCGGAATCTTTCGCGCGTTGCAAGTCCGCGGCCTTCTCATCGGCGATGCGTTTCTTCTCGGCAACTTCGAACGCAGCGCGCTTGTCGTCGAGGTCGAAGCGAACTTTTTTGATGCGTTCGCGCTCGGCATCGGTGGGCGCGGCCTTCATCGCAGCGGCCCAGGATTTGTCGGCATCGGAGTATTGATTCGCCCCGGTTTGCGCTTCGGCGAGCGCCTGCCAATATTCGGGGTTGCGCGGCTCGAGCTTGGTCGCGATTCTCAGCTCGACGATTTTCGGGGCTGACTCCGGCTCGAGTGCGGCGATACGGACGTGAGGCTCTCCCCATTTCGGATTCGCTTTCGCCGCAAGCTCCAGTGCAGGACGCGTACGCTTTGCGACCAGCCCGCGTGGACTCTCTGGCGGAAAATCCTTTCCACCCGCGGCCAGTTCCGAAAAGAGAGCGTCGATCGCCGCTTTGTCCACAGGTTTCTCGATGAAGTCCTTATTCGGATTCAACGGCTCGCCCGATGCAGGCGCCGCCTCGAACTTTCCCGCGCCAACGTACGCGTCCACTTGTTCATCGAGTTTGGCGACGGTCAAACCGAAAGCGTTCCGCGTGGCCAGCACTTCGTCACCGACGCCCTGCATGTTATTCAAATACACGCGCAGCTTACCGGTGAAATCCGGATTGGTGACGAGAAGTTGTATTTTCGCCCACGCATGCAGACGCTCCGCCGGCAGTTCGCCCGACGGCAGCGGCGCGCCGATCATGATTTTCGTACCGGTCACCTTGATGGTTGAAAAGAGATCGCACAAAGCGGTTTCGATCGCGTCCGGCATCCGTCCGGAGTTTTGATCGATCAGCATGCGCGTGAGCTGACGGAGCCAGTCCCGCGGCATCGGCGTGTCCGCGGTCCAGGCGCTCAGCAATGCCGATCCGCCCTCGATAAATGGTTTCTGAAGCGCGTGCGGGCCGTATTCCTTAGTGTTCCCAAACAGGACGACATCGATCGGCCACACGGTTTCAAGCTGGCTCGCCGAGGGCCCGCCGACGCCGAGACTATCCTTGCCCAGCATCACTCCCAGCACATGCCGGAGCTGTTCCATTTCATTCAGCCGCTCGCGCGCAGCTTTATCACCTGCGTCGCTGATGACATGGAAGGGGCCCATGCGGTATTCAACCCAGCTCGCGGCGGTAGCCGAGGCGGCCAGGAAAACGGCGAGTGCGAAGCGGTACATCTCCTTCTATAATGACAAGCTCGAGATGGCTTCGTATTGCCGCTATTCGGCTCGGAGCGAGGTAGGGCGGATAAGGCGAATCTTTGCTCACTCCCTCACTTCTTAACGGGCTGGAGGACGATCCGCTCGAAGTATTTCGGCACGATGACCCTGGTCTTGGGTGAGGCAGCCTTCATTTCGCGCAGGAAAGACTGCAGCGCTTCTAGGGACTCTTGCTGGGAAGCACCGTAGGGGATTAAGAAGTTATCCCAATGCGTCGGCACCACCAACGGTGGAAATGCCAGGGTGCGCATAAGCCGCCCGGTGTAGTCATAAATCTCAGAGCGCGATGCCGCGGCACCGACTAATACGACATCTGGTCGCAGTCCCTCAATCTCCCGCTCGATGTAGTTCATGCCCCCAAACGCAAGAATCTGATGCCCATGAAAACGGATCAGGTACGCCAGCGTGCCTCCCTCTGGATGCATTTGCCCCAAGGTCAGCGGCGATTTCATCCCGGCTGGAGTAGTCGTCGAACTGAAGTAATGCTTGTGGTCTAGAGGGCTGTGAAGGCTCGGGATTACCTTGAGAGACAAGGCGCCAAATTCGTAATCCTCCCCGCCGCGGACTGTGATCAGTTGTTTTTCGGGGACGTCATATGCCCGGAGCACATTCTGGGTGCTCTCGGTCCCGATGACCGTCGCGCCGGTTTTTCGCGCGATGTGCGGGACATCCAACACATGATCGTAGTGCGTGTGAGTGACTAAAATGAAATCTGCTCGTTTCACATGGGAATCGATAGCCGCCGCATCAGGCGCGGCCACGTCATCCATCGTGTATGTGGGACGCGGGTCGCTGGGCGTTTGGGATATCGAGCGCCCCGGAGGCGCTGGTCCAAGGATTCGCGAGATGTAGGGATCCAGAAGAATGACCGTGCCGCCATTGCCGATCCGCCATCCCGCCGCACCCAGGTATTCGAGGAAAACCTTGCCGCCTGCCTGGTTAGCCGAATCTTGTCCCCTGAGGAGGCCAGTGAAGGCCACACTGAAGGCGACACCAATGAGTAGCGTTTGCCGAAGACAGATCATATAAGACCTCTATCCAAACGAGGTCCGACACCGCAGCGCGCAGCGTGAACGCAGGCTTGAGGCATCGTATCACTAACTCACCATGCATCATTGTGGACGCTGACCCGCTCGCTCCGCGCAGCGCTCGCGTGATAAGATAAAGATTCTCCTGGAGTTTCTGTGGATCGACAAACCCGTAAAAATCTCAAATCTGATAAGTTTGCCGAAGAAGTCAAACACGGCTTCGACTTCATGTCGGAACATCGCGCGGACATCAAGCGCTACGGACCGATTGCCCTCGGCCTGATCGTCATTGCGGTTGCGATTTTCTTCTACATGCGGAATCAGGCTGACGTCCGCGAAAAAGTGCTGGCCGACGCGATCCGTGTCGACAACGCCCACATCGGTCCCGCTCCTCCCGGATTCCTGACCTATCCGACCCAGCAAGAAAAAGACAAAGCCCGCGCCAAAGCGTTCACTGACTTGGCGTCCAAGTATCACGGCTCCCAGGAAGGCGCGATGGGCGAGTTCTATCTCGCCTCGGACGCAGTCGACAAAGGCAATCTGCCGGAAGCCGAGAAGCGTTACAAGGATGTAGTGGATTCGGCTCCGACGCCTTACGCATCGCTTGCGAAACTGGCGTTGGCGAAAGTTTATTCGGCCGAAGGCAAAGATGCCGAAGCCGAAAAGCTGCTGCGAGACCTGATGGCCAGCCCCACCGTGACGGTTTCCAAGGAGCAGGCCACCATTCAGTTAGCGGTTGTGATCGGAAAGAAAAATCCGGATGCCGCGCGTAAGATGTTGGAACCGCTGCGCACCGAACGAACCGCGGTCAGCCGCGCCGCCGTGCAGGCGATGGGCGACGTCACAGGCGCTCATTAATTTGATTACGGGCGCTCTCGCCCATCTCCGGTTTCCAGTGGAACGCGGCCGCGGCCGCCGCTATCCCGAACTTCCACATCCTTATCGCAACGACTTTCAGCGCGATCGCGACCGCATCGTGCACGCCCGCGCGTTCCGGCGCCTGGAAAATAAGACCCAGGTGTTTACGCCCGGTCTTTCCGATCATTTTCGAAACCGGCTGACGCATACCATCGAAGTTTCACAAGTCGCGCGTACTGTTGCGCGCGTGCTGGGCCTAGATGAGGATCTGACGGAAGCGCTGGCGCTCGCGCACGACATCGGGCATCCGCCGTTCGGGCATGCAGGCGAAGCGGAATTGGATCGCATGATGCATCGCTACGGCGAACGCTTCGATCACAATCTTCATGCACTGCGCATTATCGAATCTTTCGAGAATCCCTACGCGCGCTTTCCCGGATTGAATCTGACCTTCGAGGTTCGCGAAGGAATCGTCAAACATTCCAGCGATTTCGTCCCAGAAGAATACTTTCCAGGATTGCGTCCCACGCTCGAGGCGCAGCTGATCGACCTGTGCGATGAGATCGCCTACAATGCAGCCGATCTCGACGATGCCTACGGCGCCGGCTTGCTTTCGTTCGAAGACGCGCGCGCGTCGGTGGACAAATTCCGCGAGCTGGACGAGACCTCCTCGCAACAGTTTCCGGGCGCCACCGAGCGCGTCCGGATGCATGAGATCGTGCGTGGCCTCATCGATTGGCTGGTTTCGGGCCTGATGGAAGGAACCGCCGCTGCGGCCGCGCATCTGGCCAATTTCGAAAACGTCCAAACGAACCCAAGACGTGTGGCATGCCTGTCGCCGGAGCCGGCAATTGGGACCGCGCAGCTCAAAGAGCTATTAAGGTCAAAGGTTTACAACTCCGACGCGCTCTCTGAAGCCAGGCAGGTTTCGGTCTCCCGCATCGGCAAACTGTTCGACATGTACATGCGGCACCCCGAACTGATGCCTTCCAACTACCTGGAAGATTCAGCGCGAGAGCCGCTGCATCGTCAGGTTTGCGACTACATTGCCGGCATGACCGACCGATTCCTGTTAAAGACTTGCGAACAGATGAACATTCGTTAGCGTAAAGGCCAGTCAACTTTTCCTCCCATTAGGCGTTTAATAGTATGAGAGGCAAATGTACGATGCGGAAGTCCCTGGCGCTAGCCGTCGCTGTGCTTTTCGCTGCCACACTTGGCGCGAAGAAGAAGACCGACGCCGATTACGCCCAATTTCAGAAGAAGTTAGCGAAGGATGAGCAGGTCCTGCACGCGGTGGACCGGCTGACGTTCGGTCCCAAGCCCGGCGACGTCGAGGCTGTCAAGAAGATGGGCGTGAAGAAGTGGATCGACCTGCAGCTTCATCCCGAGCGCATCAAGGAAAATCCAGAAGTAGAAAAGAAGCTGGCTCCTCTGGAAGCGCTTCGCATGTCGCAGACGGAGACGGTGGCCGCGTATCCGTCACCGCAATTGATTCGAGCCGTAGCCCAAGGGCGGCAACCGCTTCCTGAGGATCCGATTGCGCGTGCGGCCGTGGAACGCCTGGCCAAGCGCTTCAAAGTGAAGAAAAGCGAGAACGATAACGATCCAATGGATCCGGCCGTTCCCCTCGACCAACTGCTGACGCGCGAGCAGATTCAGACTCTGCGCACGGGCAAGATCGATCAGAAAAAGGAACTGCTCGAATCGATCCCGGAAGATCGAATCGACGACATCGTGATCGCGCTGCCTCAGCCGTTGCGTAATCAACTGATCGCGGCCGCAAATCCTGTACTGCGGCGAAAGCTGGTGCTGGCGAATCAGCCGCAGCAGGTGGTCTTTTCGGATCTGGCGGAAGGAAAACTGTATCGCGCAATCTATAGTAGTCGGCAGCTGGAAGAGGAGCTGGCGGACTTCTGGTTCAATCATTTCAACGTCTTCCTCGACAAAGGCGCGGACCGTTTCCTGGTGCCCACCTACGAGCGCGAATCGATCCGGCCGCATGTGCTGGGACATTTCCGGGAGCTGCTGGAAGCCACGGCTTCAAGCCCCGCCATGCTGTTTTATCTGGACAACTGGCAGAGCGTCGCGCCGGATCAGGTGCGCCGGCCCAACGGCAACCGTCCACAGCGCGGATTGAACGAAAATTATGCGCGCGAGCTGATGGAGCTGCACACTTTGGGCGTCGACGGCGGGTACACGCAGAAGGACATTATCGAAGTCGCGCGCTGTTTCACCGGCTGGACTATCCGCAATCCGCAGCAGGGCGGAAGCTTTTTCTATAACGATCGCGTGCACGATAAAGGCGAGAAGATCGTGCTCGGCGTCACCATTCCGGCAGGCGGCGGCAAAGAGGATGCCGAGAAAGTGCTGGACATTCTGGCCAAGCATCCTTCTACGGCGAGGTTTATTTCGACAAAGCTCGCTCAAAGGTTCGTGGCAGACAATCCTCCGCCGGAGCTGATCGACCGGATGGCGAAGACCTTCGAGAAATCGGACGGCGATATTCGTGAAGTGTTGAAGACCATGCTCGAGTCGAAAGAATTCTTTTCGGCGGGTGCGTATCACGCCAAAGTGAAGACGCCGTTTGAAATGATCGCGAGCGCGGTTCGCGCCACTGGGGCGCAAGTCGACTACGCTTTACCGCTGGCCCAGCAAATCGGACAACTGGGCGAGCCGCTGTATCGCAAAATCGAGCCGACCGGCTACTCCAGCGCGAACGCGGAATGGGTCAGCTCGGCGTCGTTGCTAGGCCGGATGAATTTTGCGATTGCTTTGACGCAGAATAAGGTAGCCGGGGTCAAAGTGGATACGTCCAAGTATCCGGACGATCCCTCGAAAGCCGCACGATTGATGCTATTCCATGACGCCACGCCGCAGACGCGGGACGCGATCGTAAAAGCGCTGGCGGATAAGACTCCGACACCGGAGCTAATAGCAGGATTGGTGATCGGATCGCCGGATTTTCAAAGGCGGTAGCCTACGGCTACTCTTGGGTGCCGCGTGCGGTGACTGTTGATTGTGAGTGTGCGGGCCGGTTCGGTTAGGAGAACTACCAATGAATCGTCGAATCTTTCTGAAGAGTTCCGCGATGGCGATGGTCGGCGTCGGGTCGACGCCGGTGTGGCTTTCGCGAGCATTGTACGCCGCCGATGCGCCCAGCCCGCGCAAGAAGATTCTGGTCGCGATTTTCCAGCGTGGCGCAGTGGACGGATTGAACGTCGTGGTCCCGCACGGCGAGCAGCGCTATTACGACATGCGCCCGACCATCGCGGTTCCCAAGCCGGGCAGCAACGATGGCGCGATCGATCTGGACGGGTTTTTCGGCCTGCATCCTTCACTGAAGCCGCTGAAGCCGATTTACGATTCCGGCCGGCTGGCGATTGTGCATGCCGTAGGTTCACCGGACCCGACGCGCTCGCACTTCGATGCCCAGGATTATATGGAGTCCGGCACGCCGGGCCGCAAGGCGACTACCGATGGCTGGCTGAATCGGGCGCTTGCGCCGCAAGACAAGAAATCGCCGGTGCGCGCCGTGAGCTTCAGCGCCGATCTGGCGCGCACGCTACGCGGCCACAATGAAGCTGTCGCCATCAATAACCTGAACGATTTTCAAGTACGCGATCAGCGCGGCGCATCGACATTTGAATCCATGTATTCGAACACCGTGGACAAAGTGCTGAACGGCACCGGTCGCGAGACGTTCGAAGCCGTCAGGCTGATGCAAGCGATTCAGAAACAGACGTATACGCCGGCGAGCGGCGCGCGTTATCCCAACGGGCGGCTGGGACAGTCGCTGAAACAGATCGCTCAACTGATCAAGTCCGATGTCGGCCTGGAAGTCGCCTTTACCGATGTCGGTGGATGGGACACGCACGTCAATGAAGCGCCTCAACTCAATCGGCTGTTGGGCGAATTCGCTGAATCGCTGGCAGCCTTCTATCAGGATCTGGGCGACCGCATGGCGGATGTCAGCGTCGTCACCATGAGCGAGTTCGGCCGCACCGCGCGTGAGAACGGAAATCGTGGGACTGATCACGGCCACGCCAACGTGATGTTCGCGTTCGGCGGCGATATCCAGGGTGGCAAAGTTCTCGGCGAATGGCCGGGCCTGGCGGAAGAGCAGCTCTACGAGAATCGCGACCTGAACCTCACTACGGATTTCCGCGACGTGCTGGGTGAATTGGTGACGCGGCATTTGGGGAACCGGCAGCTCGCGTCAGTGTTCCCGGGATACGAAGATCCCAAGTTTCGTGGTCTGGTGGTTTAGAGCACGGCAGGTCACTCTTTGCGTGTCGCGTTAAACCGCGAATTGTGGAATACGCTTGAGAGACTGCGAAAAACTCAGCATCCACCGCTTCCTCTGGTCGCGGCTCAAGGTGCGGCATGACGACGCCCTAATTTTCGGTCGGCTTCTCCACTCGCTCGATCACGAAAATCTCTACGGGGCCCTTCTGCGAATCGAGCCTTAAGCCGAGTTGTTCCTGCAGTGCGGTGAACAGTGAAACTCCCAGAGGATCGGGAGTCGGCGCTCCAAAGCCTTCCGGGACATTCATCGTTTGGAAATTCGCGACCTGATTCTCGTCGGGCATCCATTCGAGCTTCAAATCGTAATTCCCTGTCAGACCCGTCTTATCGATAACGGTGCGGCCAAGAATTCTGGAAAGCTGAGTGATGAGCGCGGCCATATTGCCGCGCGGCGCCACCAGCAGGCCGCGACGAATTGTAAACACAGGCTGGGCTGATTCGCTCGCATCTTTAAACTTCGGGCCGGTCTTGGCGATCACCAGCGCGTACACCGGCATTTCCCTGGTCTCCCGACGGATGACTAACTGGAATCTTTCGGCCAGCATGGACTGGAGCATCAATTGAATCTGATCGAACTTCGCTGAAGTCTCCGGCTTGGCCGTGAGATCGAAAAGATCAGAGGCGATCCAGCTTGGGCCGCCTGAAACCTGATAGTAATTGACGCCGTACGCGACTTCGATCAGCCTCTTGACCGTGACGTTGCCCGCAGTGAAACGCCCGGGCTGGATGTTGAACATCATGCGGCGATCCGTCGAATTGCTCGGTTTGATCGACGCTACTTCGAACGATGGCCGGGGCTGCGCGCACGCCATCGCCGCCAGCGCGAACGCCACGATGCGCAACTTCATGCTCTCGATTGTATTAGAATGCCTGGCGGACGCGCTCGAGATAGATGTTCCCGGTCCCGGTCTTCATCCGCACGGTACGGCGGCCGCGCCCAAAATGTCCGGACGCAAACAGGCCGTGATTGTGATCGGACTTGAGCTGTAGCGGGAAGTCCGAAGTGACTTGCCCCATTGCGGTTTCGGCGCGAACCTCGGCGCCCACCGCGGGGTTCATGTCGACGCTCACATCGCCCAGCACGCTGTGCGCTTCCACGTCCTGATCGTCAAGATGTGCGGAGACTCGCCCGTCGATGGTGCGACCGATGAAGCGCAGCCGCTTGGGTAAACGCACCACGAAATCCACGCGGAGATCATTTAGCAGGACGTCGCCGCCGCCGCCATTATCCCAGCGAATGTGCGCTTCCGAATCCGAGGTCGCGGCCAGACGGAATCCTCCGCCGTGGCTGGGCCGGCAGTCGAATGGATGGTCGGTGTTGGCGCTGGGATACACCGCGCAAATCGTGACTCCCCATTTGTGCTCAACCACTTCAATGGCCACTTGCTGGGGATCGTCGCTGCCTTCCTTGAGCGCAATCACTTCGATCTCATCACCCAGAGCGGTTTCGGCACGGACGTTGCCATGCACATTGTTGATTTCGACCATTTGGCCGGTAGGAACCCAGCCGTGCCAGCGCATCTCTTCCTGGACGGTGGGGGCACGCATTCCTTCGAGTGCGGGTCCAGCCAGCAGGACCACGCTACCCGTTACGAAAAAGGCAAGCAGCTTCATGGGACCGCTCCTTTGAGTAAGGCAATGTAAAGCACGTTAACTTCCCTAGTATTTAATTGATAATAAGAGACTTTCTATACCCGCACTGTTCGTCTTTGGGACACTGATGTGAAAAACGACCAATCATTCGCAGCGCAGAGCATCGATCGGATCAACCATGGCGGCCCGCCGCGCAGGGATCCAGCATGCCAGCAACATAACCGTCGCCAGGAGAATCGCAACGCCGACCAGGGTAGACGGGGTGGTTCCGCCGATCCCTGCCAGGAAGCGCGTCATGGCGCGACTGGTGGCAAGGCTGGCGGGAATGCCCAACATCATCCCAGCGAGAGCCAGCGTCATCCCTTCGCGGATCACTAATCGCGACACGGAAGCAGGCGCGGCCCCGAGAGCGATGCGAATGCCAACTTCGCGGGTTCGCTGCGCCACGGATTGCGCGATCACGCCGTAAAGACCGATCGCCGCCAGGACCAGCGCCATCAAGCTGAACACGCTGATCCAGCTTGCGGCCATGCGCTGCTGCCAAAGCGAGTCGGCGGCGTGCTGGCTCATGGTTTCCGGATGGAATACCGGAACGTCTTTGTCGATCTCGCGAACCACGCGCTCGACTTCGGCGAGTGTGGACGATGGATCGGAGGCGGTGCGAACCACGACGTGCGTACGACTATCGTATTCGGACAAAGCCGAGAGATACATGAGCAGGGGCGCGTCGGCGATGAGCGAGCGGTATTTCGCATCTGCTGCGACGCCGATCACCTCGAACGGCGGGCGCGGCGCAGCTCCCGGCTCTGGCCATGCGATGCGTTTGCCGACGGCGTTTTGCCCGGGCCACAGTCGCTCCGCCAGCTTTCGGGACACGATGACGGCGCCACGGTCGTGATCGTTGAAATCGCGGCCCTGGATCAGCGCGATCCCCAAAGTTTGAAAATAACGCGGCGCGACACGATCGATATCGACGCGCAGACCCAGTTCGAAGGCATGGCCGCGCAGCACGTCGGGCGGCGGTTCCTGGCCGGGATAGAAGATCGAGACGCGCCCACTGAAATCCTGCGGCGGAACGGTCCAGGCAAGACTCGCCGAAATGACGCCTGGTAAAGCCGGAAGGCGCTCCAGCAGTTGGCGATAGACGGCTAGTCCGCGCTGCTCGAAATTCGGGAGCGTGCTCATATCGATGGCCATCATCGCGACGTTCTTAGTCTCGAATCCGGGGTTGGCGGTGAGGATGCGATAGACGTCGCGCAACAGAATTCCGGAACCGCTGAGCAGGACGAAAGACAGCGCGACCTGTCCGGAGACCAATGCGGCTCTCCATCGCGTACGCCGGTAACCGGCTCCGGCCGATCCGCTTTTGAGCGCGCCGATGAGATCGACGCTGGAAGCTTGCGCGGCCGGCAGCAGCGCAAACGCGAGCCCGGCGACGATGCATGCCAGCAATGTGAATGCGAAAACGCGCCAGTCGGGACTCACATCCATGCTGTGCAGCAAACGGATCTGCTGATTGAATTTGGCGAGACCTTGCGTGGCCCATTGCGCCGCGCCGAATCCGACCACGCCCGCGGTGAAGGCGAGCAGCATTCCTTCCGTGAGCAATTGACGGATGATGCGTCCGCGTCCCGCTCCGACCGCGACGCGCATCGCGATTTCGCGCGTTCGCCGTGAAGAACGAACCATGAGCAATCCGGCGACGTTGGCGCAAGCAATCGCCAGCAGAAGAGCCACTGCGCCGCCTAGCAGAACGAATAGGCTGCTCATGTCGGAACGATCGTCGGGATACAATCCCACGCCTGCAATCGCGGCCACGGAGCGGCCGGTGTTGGTGACGGGAAAAGCCGCGGCTAATTGTGCCGCGATGGTTTTCATTTCCGCTTCACCGGCTCGAATATCAATCCCAGGCTTCAGGCGTCCGAAGATCCGGAGCCATCCAGCGGAGCGATCCTGAAGGATGCCGCTCGATAGTCTGGGAAGAGTTCGCGGCTGCGTGGTCAGCGGAACCCACACGTCGTAGGCGTCGTTGGTGGTCGATCCACGAAAGTTTTCCTGAGCAATTCCAACCACGGTGAATGCATTACCATTGAGCGTGATTCGGGAGCCGATCGCGCCAGGATCCGCTCCGAAGCGGCGCTGCCACAGCCCATAGCTCAGCACAGCGACGGAAGCGCTTTCCGCATCGTCCGATGGACTCAACAGGCGGCCGATCGCCGGACGCGCACCCAGGACCTCGAAATAATTTCCGCTGACCAGATCGCCCAGGAGCCGTTCACTGGTCTGGCCGGTGAGCGTCAGCGGAACCGCGATATGAGCGGCGATCCCCTGGAAGGATCGGGTGCGGTCGCGAAAATCGCGGTAATCGGGATAGCCGAAGTTATCGAACGATCCCGTGGGCTGCGTGCGATACAACGTGACCAGCCGGCCAGGATCGGCGATGCCCGGAAGCGGACGGAGCAGGATCGCGTTGACTACGCTGAAGACCGCCGTATTCGCGCCGATGCCAAGCGCCATCGTGAGAATGGCGATGGTCGCGAAGCCTGGATTCTTGACCAGAATCCGCATGCCATAGCGGAGGTCTTCGATCATCGATGCGTCAAGTGCAATCGACGGGCCGTGCTAAGCGATTGAACACATGAGCTCTGCCGGTGTGTTTTCGTCCCACGGGCGGACACTATTCGTAGCGCAACGCGACCAATGGATCGACCCGTGCCGCTCGGCGTGCGGGGATCCAGCAGGCCACGAACGCGATCGATGCGAGGAGCAGGAACGTGGTGATGAATGCCGTGGGGTCCGCGGCCTTTACGCCATACAGATAGGTCGCCAGGGCTCTCGCCATGAAGATTGCGCCGACGATTCCCACCGACATCCCGGCCAGCACGATGGTCATTCCCTGCCGAACAACCAAGCCGAGGACGTCGCGGCTACGGGCGCCGAGGGCCATGCGGACGCCGATTTCCTGGGTCCGCTGCGCGACCGAATATGCCATCACGCCGTACAATCCGATGGCGGCGAGAAATAGCGCGAGTGTGCCGAAGAATCCAGTCAGCTCGGTCAGGATTTTATCGGGAGCGGTTCGTTCTTCCACGCGCGCCGCGATGGTGACGATGCGCGCGACGGGCTGATTCGGATCGAGTCCCCGCACCACGGATCGAATCGACTGCGCCACGGCGGACGTGTCTCCCGCGGTGCGCACCACGATGGTCAGATTCTGGGTGGGCGCCTGGGCGAACGCAACGTACGCCTGGTTTTCGGGAGGATTTCCCGGGTTGTAGTATTTCACGTCCTTTACGACCCCCACAACCGTATACAACGTGGGATCCTTTCTTAGCCGGACGCGTTTTCCGAGCGGGCTCTCGCCGGGAAAATATCTACTCACAAGGGTCTGGTTGATCACAATGGCGCGGGTTGCGTCTGGTGAATCCTCGCGGGAAAAAGTTCTGCCGGCGATCAATGCAATACTGAGCGATTCGAGATACCCAGGCGAGACCGCATTCAAGCGCACCAACGGAACCTGGCCCAGCGGCGGATCCGGTCTGCCGTCGAAGTAGATTATGCCAACGCTGCCGTTCTCGCTCATGGGTGTGTACTGCGCGATTGAGGCTCGGTCCACACCGTGAATTGGAGCGAGACGCTCCAGGACGGAATCGGAAAACTGGGTAATGCTCGCCGGCGTTTTATGGCTGGGTGGGAGCTGCATTTCCGCAACCAGCACATGATCGCCATTGAATCCCAGATCGGTGTGCAGCATGTGCACAAAGCTGTTGACGAGTAGGGCTCCGCAGACCACTACCATCACGGCCAGCGCCATCTCGCCGCCTACCAGGATTTTTCGGAAGCGGCCGCCGGCTGCGCTCGACGATCCGCGCGAGGAGGCGTCTTTCAGGATTCCGTTCAAATCGAAACGAGTGCCTTCCAAGGCGGGCATCAGGCCGAAAGCGATGCCGGTCAGAAGTGTCACTGCCAGCGTGAAGAGCAGCACTTGCGAATCGACTTCGACGTGGCCGTGGTTCGGCAGATAAGGCAGACTGCGGGCAGGTATCGCTCGATACAACCAGGCGACGCCCCAGCGGGCGAACAACATTCCGCCAGCCGCGCCGGCGACGAAGAGAATCAGAGTTTCGGCGAGCAGTTGGCGAATCAGACGCCAGCGTCCCGCGCCCATCGCCAGGCGAATCGCCATTTCTTTGCGCCGCGCACTGGAGCGCGCCATCACCAGGTTCGCTACATTCGCACACGCCATCAGCAAAACGAAGCACACGATTACGTACAAGGTTTTTACCGCGGAATTGCCGGATTGCTGATTAATCTCGTCGGTAAGCGACCGGACCAGGACGCCTCGATTCGTGTTCGTCACCGGATATGCACTTTCGAGCGACGATTGCAGTGCCGTCATGGCGGCGTTGGCGCGCGGCACGTCGAATCCCGGTTTCAATCGCCCCACCGGTCTGAGGAAGAGGCTATCGCGCGAGGCTAACCTTTGCGGCGCCAGCGCGAGAGGCTTGAAAACCTGAGCGGGCCCCATGGGGATGTACTGGAAGTTATCGGGCATGACGCCGACAACGGTGGTAGGCAAGCCGTCCAGCGTGATGGTCTGACCCAGGATTTTCGGATCGGAACTAAATCGGTCGCGCCACAGTTCAAAGCTGAGAACCGCGACGTTGTCCTGCCCGGCGATCTGCTCGGCGTCGGTGAACTCGCGGCCCAAGGCGGGCTTGATTCCCAGAGTACGGAAGAAGTTCGCCGAAACGTCGAATCCGGGGATCTTCAAGGGCTCGTCCGAGCCGGACAGGTTGAAGCTGTCGAAAGCCGCGGTGGCAAGCTCTTCGAAAACCTCCGATTTCTGCCGCCAATCGGTCCAATCGGCCGACGACACGGAGCTGGTTGCGCCGGTCCTCTTATTGGTTTCTAACAGAATAACGATGTGGTCAAGGTTCGGAAACGGCGACGGCTTGAGAATCCAGGAGTTGATAAAGCTGAAGATCGCGGTATTGGCTCCGATCCCGAGCGCGAGCGTCAGTACCGCGACAGCCGCGAATCCAGGACTCTTCGAAAGCTGGCGGAAAGCGTACTTGAGGTCCATCGTGGTTGGTTATACGTGAACCAGTCCGCGGATGTTCCCCTGACTGTTTCAGTCGGTGGCGATCCAGCCGTCGACGATCTTGATGATCCGGTGCCCGTAGGAAGCGTTGGATTCGGAATGGGTCACCTGGATGATGGTGGTCCCGGATTCGTTGAGCCGCTTGAACACTTCCATGATTTCCTTAGCCTGGCTGGAATGGAGGTTCCCGGTGGGTTCATCGGCTAGAATCACTTTGGGATTGGCGATGATCGCGCGGGCAATCGCCACCAGTTGCTGCTGGCCGCCGGAAAGCTGGTTGGGGAACAGATCCTTCTTGCCCACCATCTGGAATTTATCGAGCACATCGCAAACAATGCCGTCACGCTCGGATTTCTTGACGTTGCGGTAAGAGAGCGGAATGTCGAGATTCTCGTAGACCGTCAGCGAATCGAGCAGATGGTAACTCTGGAAAACAAAGCCGAAGTATTTCTTATAAATCTCGTCGCGATCCTTCTTCTTGAGCTTGTGAATGGGATGTTCCAGGAAGTTATACTCGCCGGTCCAGGCGCTGTCGTGCATCCCGATCAGGTGCAGCAAAGTGGATTTGCCTGCGCCGGAGGGTCCCATGATGGAGACGAACTCGCCTTCCTTGATGTCGATATTCACGCGGCGCAGCACGAACGTCTTGGTCGGGCCATGTTCGAAGTATTTTTCGATATTACGGAGCGTAATCATACAGAAGGCTTAGGATATCTCACTCTGACCTGATAGACGCGCTCGATTGTGTCCGGTGGTATCGGATATGGAATTCTTTCGGGGTCCAGCCAACCGCGGGGGAACGAACTCGTCTTACTTACATCTATGACGGCGATGTCCCGGGTATTAATTGCCGCGATGCTTGTGACGCTCAGTTCGGGCTGGGCGCAAACGCCTGCCGATGGCAGTGTCCGGTTCCAATTCCAAAACAATTTCTGGGTCAACCTGCATCATTTCGTACGTGCCGAAGCCCGCCGCCGCAGCTTCGACGCCGCGCCACAGATGCCTGCAGTCGATCTGAACGAGAAAGATCGAGCGACATGGAATGCCGCGCTGGACGCCTACGCGCCGCTCGCAAAACTGAATCTTATCTTTGACACGCGGCTGATAAACATCAACAACGCGCTGTCGACGATCGCGGATGGCGCCGCTTCACCCACGGGAGCCGTCGAGCCGGAGATTGCAACGGCTCTGAATCTTGCGGCGCCCCTCTATCGCGCGCATTTGTGGGAACGGCATCGGCGCGAGAATCAACATTGGATTGAGGAGTTCGCTCCGAAGATCGAATCGCATGCGGCCACGCTGATGAAGGCTCTGGCGGGCGCCTATCATGCGAACTGGCCGAGTGCACCGATCGTTGTCGATCTTTCGTGCGATAGCGGTCCCAACCTCGCTTACACCACGCAAGGCCCGCCAGGGACTTCCGGTCACACCGTGATCGCGCCTCTGAAGGCGATGGACCCGGATGTGGCGTTTGAGCTCGCTTTTCACGAAGCGTCGCACACGGTGGATTCCCAGATCATGGAAGCGCTCGACGGCGAAGCGGCGAAGCAGCACGTGAAGCTGCTGGAAGACCTATGGCACGCGCTCATTTTCTACACGACCGGCGAGGTTGTAAAGCGCGAATTGCGAAAACAGAACGACCCGGCGTACAAGCCCTACGCCGATCATGTGAACCTGTATGCCGCAGCCGGGTGGCAAGAGATTCGCGCGGCGCTGGAACGGAACTGGCAGCCGTACCTTGACGGCAAGGCCAGTTTCGAGACCGCGGTCCACGATCTGGTCAGAGATGCCGGTCAACACTGATACAATGCGCGTGAATGAGAACACTGTGTGCTTCGCTCTTCATTTGTGCGTTGACTGCCTTCGCGCAGTCCATGCCCCCAGCACAGGGAGAGATCAAAATCCAATATTCGATGCGCTACATCGAAGTGGCGGTGGGGACGGGCAAGCTCGTGGAACCGGGAAAGGTGTACGTCGTGCAGTACACCGGCTGGCTGAAAGACGGGACGAAGTTCGACTCTTCGCGCGACCGTCCGGAGCCGTTCAGCTTCGAGCAGGGTAAGCGCAAAGTGATTCCGGGTTGGGACGCGGGTTTCGAAGGAATGCGCGTGGGCGGCAAGCGCCGCTTTATCATCCCGTATCAATTGGCGTACGGCGAAAAGGGTCGCGGAAAAATTCCACCCAAGGCGGAGCTGACTTTCGACGTCGAGCTGATGGACGTGACGGAGCCGCCGCCGGAGCCAGCTCCGGCGAAGTAGAGCGCTCGTGTTCGGTCGCTGGTTTGACCGAGTCTTGTGGGGCCGAGAGTCATCTCGGCGAGCCGGCTTTCAGGCCGGCTGGTCTTCGCGCGAAAAGAAGCCGGTCGGGGACCGGCTCGCCGGCAAGACCGCCGGCCCCACCTAACCCCAGATATCGCCGACCGTGAATCCTTCGGGAAACGGATCCTCGGGATCGAGAACGTACTGTGCGAAACCCGTGATCCATGCGGTTCCGGACAATGCCGGCACCACTGCCGAGTACGGCCCTACGCGAGTTTCTTCGATCAAGCGTCCGGTGAACGTAGTACCGAGGATGCCTTCGTGGACGAAATCGCGGCCCAGCGGGAGTTGTCCCTTGGCGTGGAGCACGGCCATTTTCGCGCAGGTGCCGGTTCCGCAGGGCGAACGATCCAGCGCGCCGAACGTCGCGGAATCGAGCGTCCCCGTCGAAACGACCACCGTGTTCTTGCGATCGACACCGGGGCGCGATGACGGTCCAGAAAGCTGCGCGATGGTCACGCCGTGGATCCCGGGATTTTCAGGGTGAGCCGCCGGAAGCTGCTCCCGCGCAGCGATTTTGATCGTTTCGGCGACGCGGACAATGTCGCGTGCTTCGTCGGGAGTAAGGCGAAACCCTAGCGGCTCGGCATCCGCGATCACGTAGAACATTCCGCCGTAAGCCACGTCGACCGTGACAGTTCCCAATCCGCGGACCTCGATCTTCGCGTCAAGGTGTGTAGCGAACGCGGGCACATTGCGGAAGGTCACACGCTTCACCTTTCCGTCGTGCACTTCGGCATCGACAGCGATTAAGCCGGCCGGCGTGTCGAGCTTCAAATGCGTGACCGGCTCGACTGCGGGGACCATGCCGGTTTCGATCAGCACAGTCACGACGCAGATCGTATTGGTGCCGGACATGGGCGGATATTCGACTTGCTCCATGATGACGAAGCCAGCGTCGGCTTCGGGATGCGTGGGCGGAAGAATCAGGTTGCAGTTCGAGGCGGGGTATCCGCGCGGCTCGCGCAGCATGCGTTTGCGGATGTGATCGGCATGCGCTTCGAGCCAGACCTTTTTTTCGAACATGGTCTTGCCGGGGACGTCGAGAACGCCGCCGGTAATGACGCGTCCAGGCTCGCCGCAGGCGTGCGCGTCGACGGCGGTGATCATGCTTGAGAATCGCATTGGGTTGATTGTAGAAAAGCGTCACGCAAAGGCGCAAAGGGCGATCATTCTTTGCGACTTTGCGTGAAACGGCTTATACTCCTTTTGTGCCAGACCCGATCACACGCCGCAAGGCCGGTCAGATTCTCGGCGTCGCTGCCGCGCAAACGCTTGCCGGCGCGACGCCCGATATATGTTTCATGAGCGCGGTTGAAATGGCCGGGCTGATACGGCGAAAGAAGCTGAGCGCTCGGGAAGTTCTTGCGGCGCACCTTCAACAGATCGAGCGCGTGAATCCCAAAGTCAATGCGATCGTCACACTGGTGGCCGATCAGGCGATGGAATCCGCGCGCAAAGCCGACGAAGCGCAGGCGAAGGGCGCGGCGCTTGGACCGCTGCACGGGCTTCCGATCGCGCACAAAGATTTGATCGATACGGCGGGAATCCGCACCACGTATGGTTCGCCGATTTTCAAAGACAACGTGCCCACGGTGGACGCGATTCCGGTAGAGCGCGTCGCGCGCGCGGGGGCGATCACTATCGGCAAGACCAATACGCCGGAGTTCGGAGCCGGATCGCAGACTTTCAACAACGTTTTCGGCGCGACGAAGAATCCTTATGACTTGACCAAGACCTGCGGCGGATCGAGTGGCGGCGCGGCCGTCGCGCTGGCCTGCGGAATGCTGCCGATCGCGGATGGGTCGGATACCGGAGGCTCGCTGCGCAACCCGGCGGCATTCTGCAGCGTGGTGGGATTTCGGCCAGCGCCGGGCCGCGTTCCGCTTGCGGCGAAAGGATTGGCATGGACCACGTTGAGCGTCACCGGGCCGATGGCGCGCAACGTCGCGGACGTCGCACTGCTGCTCAGCGTAATGGCTGGGCCCGATGCGCGCTGTCCGATTTCAATTGAGGAGCCGGGCTCGAAGTTCACGGGAAATCTATCACGGAATTTAAAGGGCGCGCGAGTGGCGTTCTTCAAAGACCTGGGAGGGATTCCTTTCGATCGCCGGATTCGCGACGTGGTGAACGCACAGCAGCGCGTGTTTGAAAGCCTGGGTTGCATCGTCGAGCAAGCCGAGCCCGATTTGACCGGCGCCGATGAAGCCTTCAACACACTGCGCGCGTGGGGCTACGCGACGGGCTATGCGGAACTGGTCCGCACGCATCGCGACCAAGTGAAGGACACCATCATCTGGGAAGTGGAGCGCGGGCTGAAGTTCACGGCGGCGGACCTGGGACGCGCTGAAACGCTGCACGCACGGGTGTGGGACCAGGTTCGGGCGTTCCAGGAAAAATATGAATATTTCATCCTGCCGACAACGCAGGTGCCGCCGTTCGATTTGACGCAGGAATATGTAACTGAAATCGAGGGTGTGAAGATGAACACGTACATCGAGTGGATGAAATCGTGTTATCTGATTTCGATTCTGGAAAATCCATCGATTTCAATGCCTTGCGGATACACGCCCGAGGGACTGCCGGTAGGGCTTCAAATCGTTGGCCGGCACCGGGATGAGTGGAGCGTCCTGCAACTGGCGAGTGCATTCGAAGAGGCGACCCGGGCGGGCCGACGGCGGCCGCCGATTGTCTAGAAATAATCGGGATGAATTTCGGTCCCGGCGGCATTCTAGCGGGTATGAAACTCTTTCTGTCCATACTGTTTGCCGCTTCGGTCATGATGGCTGCCGACGTCCTCACGGAAGGGACCAAGGCGCCCGACTTTACCCTCAGTTCGCAGGAAGGCAAGGCTATCAGCCTGCACGATTACGCCGGAAAATGGGTGGTCCTGTATTTCTATCCGAAAGACATGACCCAGGGCTGCACCATCGAAGCGCACAATTTCCAGCGCGACATGGCGCAATACGATCAGAAGAATGCCGTGATTCTCGGCGTCAGCGAAGACTCGGTCGATTCGCACGTCCAGTTCTGCACCAAGGAAAGCCTGACGCTCAAACTGCTGGCCGACGACCAGCACGTAGTCGCGCCGATGTACGGGTCGCTGGGCGAGTACAACGGCATGAAGATCGCGGCGCGGAACACGTTCCTGATCGATCCGAAAGGCGTGATCCGTAAAGTTTACGTGAAGGTCAACCCGAATCCGCACAGCCAGGAAGTGCTCACAGCTTTATCGAGCATGCAGTAACCCGATACTATCGAGATAAGTGGCGACACGGCAGCAGGAATTCGAAAGCATCGCGATGCCGCATACGCGGAGCCTGCTGCGTGTCGCCCGCCGTTTGACCTCCGATCCCGAAGATTTAGTGCAAGAGACGATGCTGGCGGCCTGGCGTGGATTCCACCAGTTCCGCGGCGGAACCAATGTGCGCGCATGGCTGTTTCGAATCATGATGAACGCGTTCCACGCGCGCGGCAGGAAAGTCCGGCCCGCGCTGGTTCCGCTGGGCGAGCACGATGTTCCGACCGCCTCGCATGTGGCGGCGTCGGCGGAGGTCGCCGAAGCGCTGGATGAACTGGCCGTGGAACATCGCACGGTGCTGCTGTTGGGAGTAGTCGAGGGGTTTACCTGTCAGGAGATGTCCGAAATTCTGGGTGTGCCCATGGGGACGGTAATGTCACGGCTCAGCCGGGGACGTGACGCTTTACGCGAGCGCCTCGCTCCAGGGTTGACCACGCGCTGTACCGCAAAGGAAGCTTCATGATCTGCCAAGACGTGTTGGGGCTGTCTTCATTATATTTTTCCCGGGAGTTGGAAGAGGCCCGCGCAGCCGAGTTTCGCGCGCATCTTCAGGGCTGTCCGGCGTGCGCCGCGGAAATCGATCAGATGGCCGAAGTGGATGCCCGGTTGCGAGACGCGATGCAAACCGAGCCGGTCGATACCGCGATGCTCGACGCGCGGATTCGCCGGCACATCGCCGCACCATCGCGACGCTGGATCAGCATTGCGGCAAGTTTCGCGGCGGCTGTGGTGATCGCCGGCATCGCGTACCGGGTTTCGGCAGGGCCGGAGCGCGTGTGCACCGACGCGGCTTCCGATCATCAGCGCGAAGTAGTGGAAGGGCAACGCCGCACGTGGTTGTCCGATACGGATTCGATCGCGGCGCTAGCGGTCCGGCAGGGGATTGCGTCATCCGCGGTGGCTCAACTCGCAGATTCCGGGTTTCGCCTGGATCGCGGCAAGTTGTGCCGTTTGGACGGGCGAATATACCTGCACCTGGTGTACTCCGGCGACGGACGCGCGATTTCGGTTTTCTTGCACCCACACGATTCACAGACGATTCACGACGTTCGTACGCTTCATTCCGGATCCGAACACGTCGCGTATTTTGAGACGCAGCGAGTCAGCGCGATCGTGGTAGCGGATCAATCCAGCGAGCCGGTGAACAGGATGGCGCAAGCTGCGGCGCGCGTACTCTGAAGAAATCGGCGAATTCCAGGGCCTGAGATACAATAAAGCCTTTACTCGTAAAGGGAGCCTTGTGAAATACGCCTTAATTTGTTTTTTTGCGGCGATTCTTGCAAATGCAGCCGACGATCGGATCACGGAACCCATCGACTCGAATCATCGAATCGCCTTGCATGGACACGTTCATCCCGCCGCGCAAGCCGGCAACGATCAAGGCGCGCTGGCGCCGGACGCGGAAATCAGCTACGTCGCTGTCTTGCTGAAGCCTGCGCCTGGATTGGAGACCTTTCTCGCCGAACAGCAGAATCCGTCGTCACCGGAATATCGCCGCTGGCTGACGCCGGAACAATTCGCGGAACGATTCGGTCTGACAGCCAACGACACGGGAAAGATCGCTGCCTGGCTTGGTTCGGAAGGTCTCACCGTGCACGATGTGGCGCGAGGTCGGCACTGGATCACCTTCAGCGGCACGGCCCAGACGATGGGCCGCGCGCTGAACACGCAATTTCACCGGTACAACGTTAATGGCCGGATGCATTTCGCGAACACATCGGAACCGGAAATCCCCGCTGCGCTCGCGGGCGTGGTTGCAGGAATAGTCGGGCTGAACGATCTGGACCTAATGCCTGCCAGCAGGAAATCCTCGCTCAGCCCGGAGAATAACATCGGCACGTCGCACTATCTTGTCCCGGACGATGTCGCGGCCATCTACAATTTCGCTCCGCTATACAAGGCGGGAATCGATGGGACCGGTCAGAAGATCGCGATCGTCGGGCGCGCCGACATCAGCTTAGCCGACATTAGGAGTTTTCGAAAGCGCTTCAATCTTCCCGCGAAAGACCCGCAGATCGTGCTGGTGGGTCCTGATCCCGGCAGCACAGAAACGGGCGCTGTGGAAGAAGCCGACCTGGATCTGGAATGGTCCGGCGCGATGGCCCCGAACGCGACAATTATATACGTTAATGCGCGAAGCGTGACCACGTCGGCGCTGTACGCCATCGATCAGAACCTGGCGCCAGTGCTCAGTGAAAGCTTCAGCGGTTGCGAACGCGCCTCTCAGCCCGGGCTCCGCGCGATCGCACAGCAGGCCAACGCTCAGGGCATCACATGGATCGTCGCGTCAGGCGACCAGGGGGCGGCGACTTGCGATGCCGGCGCACCCAACCAATATGCGTCCAAGGGTCTTGGCGCGGGCTTCCCGTCGAGCATTCCCGAGGTCACCGCGATGGGCGGAACCACACTCAATGATGCCGCCGGCAACTACTGGGCGGCTACCAATGGTCCCAACCTGGGATCCGCGCTGGGATATATTCCGGAAATCGTCATGAACGATTCCGCGGAGCGCCACGAGCTGTTCTCCGCCGGCAGTGGCGCGAGTGCATTTTTCGCGAAGCCGATATGGCAGACCGGTCCAGGCGTGCCGCAGGACAACGCGCGCGACGTTCCGGATATCGCGCTCGCCGCTTCTCCCGATCACGACGGATACGAAGTGGTCATTTTCGGAACGTTGGCGGTTTTCGGCGGAACCTCGCTGGGGACTCCCGTATTTGCGGGCGTGACGGCGCTGCTGAATCAGTACCTGGTCTCGAAAGGCGCGATTACGACGCCGGGATTGGGGAATATCAATCCCAATCTCTATCGACTGGCACAAGCCACCACGGACGTCTTTCACGACATCACCACCGGCGATAACAAAGTACCGTGCGAGCAGGGAGCGCCGGATTGTATTGATGGCCTGATGGGATACGCCGCCGGTCCAGGCTACGACCTGGCTACCGGGCTCGGCTCGATCGATGCCAATGCCCTGGTCACGAAATGGACCATCGGGACTGCCAGCACGACCACGCTGACCGCGAATCCTACTACGTTTGGGCTGGGCGACAAGATTCAACTCACGGCGACGGTGACTGGCGCAGGTAAAGTTGCGCCCACGGGAACCGTGACCTTCGTTTCAAACGATGTGGTGGTGGGGACGGGGACGCTGGCGGCGGGATCGGTCAGCGTGAGCGCGGACGGACTCCTGGTTGGCGGCGGAAGCGGAAAGATCGTGGCGGAATACAGCGGCGACGCCGTATATAACGCGTCTGGCGCCACGGTTTCAGTCGCGCTGAATCTTCCCGCATCGGGCTCGCTAGTGGTGCCATCGGTGACGCCGAATCCGGTTTTCCAGAGTGCGACGAACTGGCCCTACACGCTGAGGCTGGATGAGAAGGCCGGCGTCGCGACCAAGCTGACGGCGTTCACCGTGAACGGCGTGAATAACATCAACGCTTTTGCGAACCTGAATATCCCCGCGCATGGATCCATCTCCGCCAGCCTGGCTGGAAACAATGTCAGCGTCCCGCTCGACCGCGTGTATCACTTTACAGGTACGGACACGAATGGGAGGACCTGGACGCAGGACCTGACAGTTCCGTTCGTGGGTCCCGCTGGCCCAAAATTCGTGCCTGCGATGACGCTGACCAGCGTTCCGCAAACGGTGCAGATGAATCCGCAAGCGGATCGCTCGTGCGCTTTCTCACAACAACTGATCGTGCAGGAGACCACTGGGTTTTACAATCTGCTGGAGCAATTCACGGTGGGAAATACGGACTTGACCGGTCAGATCCAACAAATCTTCGGAACCGACCGGTTAGCTCCCTTTGGGACATTGATGGGCACTGTTTGCTGGCCGTCGACGACGGCGCCGGGAGCGAAGAACTATCAGTTGCTCGGTGTCACTGAAATCGGTACGGTAACCGCGGCGACGGTCAATACGACGCTGGTGGCAGGCACTGCACAGCCGTCTTTTCTACTATCGGTTACTCCGCGGATCGTGGAGATGATCGCGGATAGTTCTTTGAGGACCGGATCGGCGACGGTGAATGTGAACGTCGGCGGCAGCTTCGCCGTTTCGGTGATTCCGGATCGAGCCTCAAGTTGGCTGACCGTTCAAACAGTTACATTTGGAATTCAGACCGTTCTGTCATTACGAGCCTCCGGAGCCGCGCTTTCGAACGGCGTTTACGACGCGACGTTGGTGATTCAATCCACCAACGCCGTGCCCCAAGCTGTGATGGTGCGCGTTGTGTTCGCGGTGGGGCAGTCGTTTGCCACCATCGTCGATTCGGTTTCGAACGCGGCTGCGTCCAATCCGGTGACTGCACCGGGCGCGATGGTGAGAGTCACTGGATCGAATCTGGCACGATCGAAAAAGGCAGCAAGCATCGTGTTCGACGCGCTCTCGCCCACCCTCGATGGTGTCTCTGCGACCGTAAATGGGATCGCCGCGCCATTGTATTCTATTGCGCCGGGCGAACTGGTGCTCCAGATCCCGTATGAAACGACGGCCGGTCCCGCCGTGCTGGGCATTAACAACAACGGCCAGATCGCGGCATTCGTGTTCCAGGTGAACGTCGCGGCTCCGGAACTCTTCAAGACGGCGAGCGGATTCCTCGCGCCCACCGGCACGGCGAGCCAAGGTCAAACCATCGGGGCGTTTATGACCGGCGATGGAGACGTCACGCCATTTCTTCAGACCGGCGGATCGCCCGCACAGGGGACCACCGCCGCGAATCTACCAGGCCCTGGGTTGTCGGTCAGCGTCAAGGTCGGCGACCTCAAAGCGCCTGTGACGTTCGCCGGAATCGTGCCGGGGTTGGTGGGCGTGACGCAGGTCAACTTCACGATTCCACTCGGCACTCCTGTAGGAATCCAGCCGGTGGTGGTGACGGTTGGTGGAGTGGCGAGCGGTCCGGCGAGCGTCAGAGTTACCGCTGCTCCGGCGAAATAATGCGGAGTAAGCTTCAGAGGGAGCCGAAAGACTCGAATCAAGTAAATTTTCGCAGCTTGGGGGGCGGACCCCCTGGTCCGCGCGCGATCCCCTGATCGCGCTGTCTCGCCAATAAAATCAGGCCGCCGGACACGCGCCAAGGCCGATCGGGGGATCGGCCGCGGAGCAGGGGGTCCGCCCCCCATAGCCGCGAAAGTCTATATGAATTGAGTTTTCCCGCTGCCTCTTTCAGCTTGCAGCGGCGGCCACAGGCGACGTTGTGACACGTCAACATCCACCGCTTCCTTCGGTCGCGGCTCAGGGGTCGGCATACAGGCGGAAATCGGTTCCGTTCAATGAATATAGAAAATGCGCTAATGGGCAGGTTCAGCGACCCGCGCGGCATGATCGCCGATGAGCAGTTCGGTCCCGGGCTCTGAGAACGACACATGGACATAGGCCATCGCGACGGTTTTTCCGAGCGCGGGTGAAAATGCCGCACTCACGATTTCGGCCTGATCGGTCTTGGTTCCCGGCGCCGGTGGCTCCGCCGTGTCGATTTCCAGCCGCCTCAGGATGCGATGGATCTGCGCCCGGCTACGAACCCGCTCGACGATTTCTTGTCCCAGGTAGCAACCCTTGTTGAAGTGGACTGCATGCAACTGGTCCGTCTCCTGAGCCAGGTAGCGCTCGGTGATCTCCTCTCCAAAGCGAGGCCGGCCGTGCTCGATCCGCACGGTGCGGGCGTCCTCCGCGGACGCTTCGGGGACCCCGAGTCCCGCGATCAGCTGGTGTTTCTCAGCGATGGGCGCAAAGATAAAAAATCCATCCGAGCCCGTGGAATTCAGTCGCGCGACGATGCTGGACCCTTTGTGAACCCATCCATAGGGAGGAATCTCTACGTCCATCACCCGAACCGCGTCCGGCCCTTCGACCGCGATGGTGGCCCACTGGTTGGTCACATCTTCGAGCGTCACGTCATCGGCAATGATGTAGCGATCCAGATGCTCGAAGACTCTCTGTCGCGTTTCGGGCTCGGTATCCAGCAGAAAATGATCCTCGAAGCAAAGAATGTTGACGTCCGCGAGAATGCGGCCCTGCGCGCTTAGGAAGAACGCATAGCAGCCTTGGCCAGGCGTAAGCTGCTCGACGTGATTGGTGGTCATGGCGTGCAGCAGGCGCGCCCGATCTTCGCCTTTCACGTGGATTTTGCCGCGCGTCGAAAGGTCGATCCAGGCCACGTTTTCACGCAGGGCGCGATAGCCGGGTGTCACTGCGAGATCCATCTCAAGTAACCCGAAATCGCCACGATGACGGCTCCGAAAATAACCACCCTCGTCAGCGACCGTTCTTTGCCTGGTTTGTAGAGCGCCACGGCGGCCAGCACGTCGAGCGCAAGCAAAACCTTGATTCCAAACCACATATGGTAGTGCTCGGGATAGGCGGTTTTGCTCAAGAAATTGTACAGCCCGGAGACAAGGATTCCACCGATGGCCATATAGGCCACGGGTCTAAATCTTAAATCCAGCCCGTTCACGAGGCGCGCGTAGAAGACTCCACCGAGAAGCACGATCACCGAGGCAATGTGGAGCCAGCGCATGGCGATGTGAAGGGCCGCGTCCATACCACGAGTATACTGGGCGCGCCGCATTTACAATCGAGGAGTGATCCATGAAATTCTGCCGGTGGGGATGCTCCAATGCAACTGCTCGATCTTCGGAGACGAGCAATCGCGCGAGGCGATCGTAGTCGATCCAGGCGACCAGATTGACGACATCCTCGCGGTCCTCACCAGGCATTCGCTTAAGGTGAAGGCGATCGTGATCACGCATGCGCATATCGACCACATTGGCGGCGCGGCCAAGTTGAAGGCGGTCACCGGCGCGCCGGTTTACATGAATCAGAATGATCAGGAATTGTACGATCGACTGGACATGCAGGCGGGCTGGCTGGGGATGGCGACACCGTCGCGAACCGAGATCGATTCCGCCGCGCAGGAAGGCGACACGCTCGAATTGGGCGTCGCTCAGTTTCACGTGCTCGAAACGCCGGGGCATACGCAAGGCAGCATCTCGATCTGGATTCCCGCGGAGAACAAACTGGTAGCCGGCGACACGCTGTTTCGCGACTCCATCGGTCGGACGGATCTGCCCGGTGGCGATGGACGTCAGATTTTGAAGTCAATCCATACCAAGCTGCTGACGCTTCCCGAAGACGTGGTGGTCATTCCAGGGCATGGGCCGAACACGACGATCGGCCGCGAAAAAGAGCGGAATCCGTTCCTAAGCTAAGGACATTGTCTTGGTGCTAACATGGTCTTACCTGGATCTTACCGGTATGGAAAAGACGCGACTCTCGTCGAAAGGTCAACTCATCCTGCCCAAATCCCTGCGGGATGCGAAGCATTGGAGCCCTGGCACGGAGTTCATGGTCGAGCTGGTCAGAGAAGGAGTCTTGCTCCGGCCGGTGAAGCCGTTTCCGCCCACGAAAATTGAGGATGTCTCGGGGTTTCTGAAGTACTCAGGACCGGCGAAGACGATCGAGGAAATGGATCAAGCCATTACTGATGAGGTGAAACGCCGGCGTGCTCGCGGTCGATACTAATATTCTTGTGCGGTTCCTGACGCATGACGATCCGAGTCAAACGGTGCGTGCGGTCGCACTGATGAAAGCTAGCGATATCTGGATATCAAAGACCGTGATGCTGGAGACCGCTTGGGTACTTCGAAGTATGTACGCGTTCGCCCCGAAGAGCATTCTGGAAGCAATACGACGGATTGGCGGCATGCCCAACGTCTCGTTTGAGGACCCACGTGCTGTTATTGATGCAACCACGCTATACGAAAACGGATTTGATTTCGCCGACGCCATGCATCTAGCAAGCCGGGGAGAGTCGGATGAGTTCGTGACGTTTGACGCGAGACTGGTCCGGCGCGCGCGCACCCACAGCCAGTCTAAAGTTACCCTGGCCTGATCTGGGCTACTTCTTTTCGACGTCGGATGTGTCGGTCGCGGATTTGATCGCGTCTTTAAATCCGCGAATGCCGTCGCCCAGTCCCTTGCCGAGTTCCGGAATCTTTTTGGGACCGAACACGAGTACCCCGACGACCAGGATCACCAGCAAATGCATCGGTTGAAACAAACCTTCAAACATAGCAGCTTTAGTATCCCACATTCCGCCTTAGCGAAAAGCCAAGCGATGCGATAATTTAGCGTATCGCCTCCATGTCAACTCCCCTCGACGGCATTCGTGTCCTGGATTTTTCCCACGCCCTGGCCGGCCCGTATTGCACCATGATCCTGGCGCATTATGGCGCCGACATCTACAAAATCGAATCGCCCGACGGGGGCGAGATCGGCCGTACTTGGGGGCCGCCATTTACCGGCGACGAAGCGTCCTATTTTCTGGGGATCAACGCGGGCAAACGTAGTCTCGCCATCGATTTGAAAAAGCCCGAGGGAATCGCGCTGTGTCTGGAGATCATCGAGCGCGTCGACGTGCTTCTCGAGAACATGCGGCCGGGCACGATGGAACGGCTCGGGCTGGGATATGAGGTCGCCAAAGCGCGAAATCCGCGTCTCATTTACTGCTCGGTCTCCGGATATGGACAGACCGGCCCGTCGCGCGATGAGCCCGCCATGGACCTGATCCTGCAAGCCTCCAGCGGCTTGATCAGCATCACTGGAGTGGAAGGCGGCGAACGCGTCCGCTGCGGCCATTCGGTCGCCGATATCACCGCGGGGATGTTCTCAATCATCGGAATTCTGCTCGCGCTCGAAGCCCGCAACCGAACTGGCATGGGTCAATTTGTCGATGTATCGATGTTGGACTCGATGATGTCCGCCATGTCGTCGAACTACGCGTACTTCACTGGCTCAGGTCTGGTCCCCGAACCGCTCGGGACGCGCTTCGGCGCAATCGTTCCTTACCGTGGATTTCCCACCGCGGATCGAGATATCGTCATCGCCGTGGCGAGCGCCAAACTCTGGCAGGATTTTTGTGTCGCGATCGAGAAGCCCGAGTGGACCGAGAATCCCGATTACGCAACCAACGCGCTTCGCGTCAAGAATCGCGAAACTCTGGAGCCCGCCATCGCTTCGATTTTCCGGAGCAACACCAGCGCATATTGGGTCAAAAAACTGGCTGCGCATGGAATTCCGTGCGCGCCGGTGCGGACGCTGGACGAAGTCGCCGCCGATCCGCAGGTGGCCGATCGCGGAATGCTGCCGGTGATCGGCGGATTCCGCGTAACCGGCCCGCCAGTGAAGTTTTCCGCGACGCCTGGCAGCGTCCCGCGCCGCGCGCCGCGACTGGGCGAACACTCCAGCGAATTACTCTCCGAGGTTCTAGGCTTGAATGAGGCTCAAATCGCCAAACTGATCGCGAGTGGAGCGATTCGCACATAAGATGAATCGCCTCCGATCCATCCGGCGCATGTTTTACGTCGCTGCCGCGATCTTCGCTGCATTCGTAATCATCCATTTCCCCTACGCCACCGATGCTGAGCCGTCCAGCGCGGAGATTGCAAAAACGATCGCCTACTACCAGCAGGCCTACTCGGCTCCGGCCGCCACGGCGGATCCGAATGAAGAAAACTACGTCAAGACCGCCGAGCAAGCGGCCATCGGATTCCATGTCAAAGAGAAGCTCCAGCAGTTCGTGATCGAGCACGGTTTGACGAGCAAGAAGGCCCTGGAGGTCGGCGCCGGCCAAGGATATCTGCAAGACGTTGTCGACGACTACACCGCGCTCGACATTTCACCCACCGCGAAACGCTTTTTCAGAAAGCCATTCGTGTTGGGCTCAGCTACCGCGTTGCCCTTCGCGGATAGTCAATTCGACTCGGTGTGGTCGATCTGGGTCCTGGAACACATTCCCAATCCCGAGCAGGCTCTGCGGGAAATGCGGCGAGTGGTCAAAGACGGCGGGTTCATCTATCTCTTTCCAGCGTGGACCTGTACTTCATGGGCCGCCGACGGCTACGAGGTTCGCCCCTACTCGGATTTCAATCCGTGGGGCAAGCTGGTCAAGGCCTCGATTCCACTGCGATCCAACAACTATTACCACGCCATTTACACCGCTCCCATCCGCGGCATGAGATTTGCGACGTTCACGTTGACCGGATCGCCCACGCGTCTCCGCTACACGCGGCTGACGCCCAACTATGCGAAGTATTGGGTGGCGGATAGCGATGCGGTCAGCTCCATCGATCGGTACGAAGCGTTGCTGTGGTTTGTGAGCCGAGGCGACGAGTGTTTAAACTGCCGGGCTCCCTTCGGCGCAATAACGGAGCGAGTCACCGATCCACGCTTGCTCATCCGGGTCCGGAAACACTGACGAACTCCCCTATTCGTGCCGCAGAGCCTGCCCTGGACCAGACGTCGGTTTGGCCATATACCCTGATAATCCACGCAGACGTGCTCGATTCGATGTTGGCTCAGCATGGCAGTGAAATCGAACGAGTGAAGAGAGTCGAAAACCGATGGATGCTTCTGGTTCAGAAGCAGTGCTAGATCCGAAGCGGCACGCGAATCGGATCAAGTGGTACAGTACTCGAAATGAAACGTGCCGCCCTCGCTGCTTCCCTCTTGCTCGCCGGATGCACGAAACAGCCCACCGAATGGATCAAGACTGACGTCATGATTCCCGCGCGCGACGGCGTCAAACTTCACACCCTGATCTTTTCTCCGAAAAACACATCGGGCAAGCTGCCTTTCTTGATGGAGCGATCGCCTTATGGATTCGTCAACGGGGGCGCAGAACGGGTGCTCGCGAATCGCTACAAACAGCTCGCCGATGAAGGATTCATTTTCGTTTTGCAGGATATTCGCGGGCGCTACGGATCGGAGGGCGAGTTCGTCATGCAGCGCCATCCACGCGACCGGTCGAAGCCCAATTCCATCGATGAAGCCAGCGATGCCTACGACACCATCGAGTGGTTGCTCAAGAATGTTCCTAATAATAACGGCCGCGCCGGCATCCTGGGGATTTCCTACGGCGGATGGCTCACCGCGATGGCGTTGATGGAGCCGCATCCGGCATTGAAGGCCGTCAGCGAGCAGGCCTCGCCCGCCGACATGTTTCTGGGCGACGATTTTCATCACAATGGAGCTTTCCGGTTGAGCTACGGATTCGAATACGTCGCGCGAATGGAAACCGGGAAGGTGCAGTCCCGCTTCGATTTCGACAAGTTCGATACGTTCGACTGGTATCTTTCGCTGGGGCCGCTGGGCGACATAGACAAACGCTATTTCCATGGCGAAAAGCCGACCTGGAACAACTTCGTCAACCATCCCAACTTCGATCCGTTCTGGCAGGAGCAAGCTGTACAGTTGATTCTTTCGAAAACCACCGTCCCGAATCTCAACGTCGCGGGTTGGTGGGACCAGGAAGATTACTGGGGGCCGTTGAAGATTTACGAGACGCTCGAAAAGAACGATGCGGATCACAAGAATTATCTGGTGATCGGACCCTGGCGTCACGGCGGATGGGGCGGGGAAGGAAAAGCTCTCGGCCCCATCGATTTCGCGGGCGATCAGTCCAGGTATTTTCGCGAAAAGATCGAAGCGCCCTGGTTCGCGTATTGGCTGAAGGACAAAGGATCGTTGAAGCAGCCCGAGGCGATGACCTTCGAGACGGGGCATAATTCCTGGCAAAAATACGACGCGTGGCCTCCCAAGGACGGCATCGAAAAGCGGAAGCTGTACACGTCGTCCGCCGGCGGGCTTTCCTTCGATGCGCCGCGTGATGCTTCTGACAGCGCGTTCGACAGCTACACGTCAGACCCGGCCCATCCTGTGCCGTATCGCCATCGTCCCATCCCGCCGACATATTCGCCCAATTCCGGGTGGACGACCTGGCTGGTGGAGGATCAGCGCTTCGTCGATCTTCGGCCTGACGTGCTGAGCTGGTCCACCGAGGCGCTGAAAGACGATGTCGTCATCGCTGGCGACGTAGTCGCGCATCTGTTCGCGTCGACGTCAGGCTCCGACAGCGACTGGATCGTGAAACTCATCGACGTGTATCCGGAGAATGACGAAAAACTCCCCGGCTATCAGTTAATGATCGACAACGAAGTATTTCGCGCGCGATTCCGCAACAGCTTCGAGAAACCGGAGCGCGTCGAGCCTGGGAAAATATACGAATATCCGGTGGACCTGCATTCGGCGAATCACGATTTCCGGCGAGGCCACCGCATCATGGTGCAGGTCCAAAGCACCTGGTTCCCGCTGATCGACCGCAACCCGCAAACCTTCGTCGAGAACATCTACAAGGCTACGGCTGCGGATTATCAACCGGCATTGCAGAAGATTTTTCGCTCGGCGAAGTACGCGAGTTACGTCGAGTTGCCAGTGCAGAGGCGATAATCTATCGGTCTGGATTAACGCAACTCGACGTCGGACTTCAATCTAAACGTGAAGACCGTTTCGGCGGGGATCGATACCTGTTCCTTGCCCGTCGCCGCAGCACCCGCGGTTCCAGCGCCGGCGCCGGCCGCCGCTCCTATCGCTGCACCTTTCCCGCCTCCGGCGAGCGCGCCGATCAACGCGCCGACTCCCGATCCGCCGCCGATAAACTCGATATTGCGTTTCTTGTGCGCCTCGCTGGTCTTGGTGTCGAGCGTGGTCACGATGGGAAGGTCGTGGCCGCTATACTCGACCGAATCCAGCGTAATGCCGAGAGCGGCTCGTCCTTTCATTCGTCCCGAGGACCGCGAGGTGGTGACATGGCCGCGAATGCGTGTGCCACGCGGAAGCACCTCGCGCCCTCCGATGTCCACGGGAAGCTCGAGAGAGGCTGCGAACCGGTCGCCTGGCTGGTTCGTGGAAGTCGAGAGCGTCTGGTCGATGCGCGCCTCTAGAACCGTTCCCTGCGGGATCACGATCGCCGGCGCGGACACCGGCGCCGAGGGTGCCGATCCAGTTGCGGCCGGCGAACCCGCAGTCGCTTGCGGATCGGATTTCGTGCAGCCCGCCAGCGTCAGCATTACACAACCCACCAAAGACAGGAAGCGCATCACACTCGGATGATACCGGACCTCGCCAGAACGTTTCACCGTCCGGAGGAACCAAATCCACCTAGTCCGCGCACCGAATCGCCCAGTTCCCCCTCTTCCCACTCAATCGCTTCATAGCGCGCAACGATAAGCTGGGCAATACGATCGCCTTTCTCAACCACGTAATCGGAGCCGCCCAGATTGAACATAACCACTCTGATTTCTCCCCGATAGCCGGGGTCGATGGTCCCGAAATTGACGGTAATAGAGTGTTTTAGGGCGAGTCCGCTGCGAGGCCTGACCTGAGCTTCGTAACCCGACGGCAGCTCAATTGCGAGCCCGGTCGGGACCCCTTGAGCCGTTCCGGGCTGAAGTACTATACGTTCTACCGCTCGCAGGTCGAGGCCCGCGTCTTCTTCTGCGCCGTGAGCATAGGCAGGCAAGACTGCGTCGGGATGGAGTTTCTTGATGCGGATTTTCATGGGAGGGGAAACAGTTATCATAGCCGTTTGAGCAATCCAAAACCTCCCCGCGTGCTGGCGATTTCGCCGATGCCTCCCGAGAAGAGCGCGTATGCGTTGGCGCGCTACAGCCGGTCGCCCGATTCGATTCGCGATTCCATCGAATGGGTGCGCACCCACGATTCCTCCAAATTTCTGGAGAGCTTTTATTTCCAGTACGGCCACGCCTCCATTGCCGATCTGGGGCACGTCGCGCTGTGCTTCGAAGGCGTCTCCGAACTGGCCGCCACCGAGATTGAAGACGAGCAACTCTGGGACGGCCAGGCTCGGTCATCCAGATATCAGGATTTTTCGCGATCCGGATTTGTCACGCCGCCCGAACTCGAAGATCCATTCCTTTACCAAGCTGCAGCATCGCGCCTGCTGGCTGCCTATGACGAAATTCATAAACGGATGTGCGAGCATCTCGCCGAAAGCCTGCCGCGTCCGGACGAGATGAAGCCCGATGTTTATAAACGTAACATCGAGGCGCGCGCGTTCGATGTCGCGCGCTACGTTCTGTTCTTCGGGATTCCCACCGGCGTCGGACAGGTGACCAGTATCCGCACACTGGAGCGGCAAATTCGACGTTTAAAGTCGTCAGAGTACGCTGAACTGCGCGAGATCGCCGATGAAATGGCCGCGGCATGCGCGACGCCGCCGGCGTGCGTCTGGTCGGAAGCAACGGGACACGAGCCGCTCGCCCCCACGCTTGCGCGGCACGTCGATCCGGACGATCACGCCGCTCGTTCCCGCAAGGATCTGGAGGCGTGGGCCTGCCAGAATCTTCCGGCGGCTTCGAATCGGCTGATGGAAACCGTGCACGTCGTGCGCCCCATCGACACGCATGCGGACATCGCCGCGACGCTGCTGTTTTCGGTCACCAACCGCCCCTATTGCGAGCTGTACGAAATGGCGAGTAGTTGGAGCGCAGCGCGGCGCAATGAGGTGATTGATGTGGCACTGCAATCGCGGACGCGTCGCGACGAGTTATTACGCGGATTCCGCGGCGGCATTTACGCCTTCGACATCACCATGGATATCGGCGCGTATCGCGATATGCACCGTCACCGGCGTTGCCAGCAATTCCGCCAGGCGTACTCGGGACAGCTCGGGTATGACACGCCCGCTTCGCTGTTGGACGCCGGCTTGAAGGAAATGTATGACGGCGTGATGGCGGAAACGTTGGCGACTATGAACACGCTCGGCGGCAACGCGGCGCACTACCTGCTCCCGTTCGGCGCGCGTTCGCGATTCCTGTTCAAGATGGATTTCGCGGAAGCGGAGTACATCGCGCGCCTGCGCAGTGGCGTGAAGGGACACTTCAGTTACCGCAAAGTGGCCTGGGAAATGAAGTGCGCGATGGAAAAGCTCGAGCCGGAATTAGGCAGGCTGATGGAAGCGACTCCACCGTGGGTGGAAGATCCGCTGAAGAGATGATGGCCGTTAATGAACGTGAATGAACATCAATCCGATTGACGTTCATTCACGTTCATTAACGGCTAGAATTCTTCTCCGCCAGCCTCTTCGCGAAGCGCTCGACGTTGATCACGAAGCGCTCGTGGGTTCCATCGGCGATCTGCTCTTTTTCATCGAAAGCAGCGACCTTGAAACGGATACGGCGGTCGTCCACGGTGATCACTTCGCTGGTGAACGTCACTTCCATTCCCATCGGCGTCGCGGCGAGATGTTTTACGTTGACCTCGGTCCCAACTGAATCGAATCCGGCGTCAAGCAAGGGCAAAATGGAATCGCGGCAGGTCATCTCCAGCAGCCCGATCATGGCGGGAGTCGCCAGCACCCGTGCTCCATCTAAACCTAAGAAATTAATGGCGATCTCGTCGGTGACGCGGCGGCGATGCTCGCCCTTGAGCCCTGCCGGAATGGTTGCCATGGTGGTTCTATGTTATCTTGGTTTTGTATGTCCATTCCGAACGTGAAGCGCTATCGCATTACCAGTCCCGATGGATCGATGAGTGCCAGCCTGATGGCGGTGCTGCCGAAGAATATCGACGTGAACGCGTATCTCTCGGATGCCGCGCAGCGGTTCGACTGGAAAGCGTACCAGGAAGCGCAACAGAAGCAGTTCAAGATCCGCGTCGGACAGCAAAAGCAGAAGAAAGCGAAATAGTCGCTTACTGCAATCTCGCGCGAAGCGTGCGCAAGCTCCGGATTCCTTCCTGTGCCACATCCGCATCCGGATCGATCGACAGCGTCTCCAGGAACTGGATACTATCGCGCTCGCCTGAACGCGCCAGCACTGTGCTCATCTGGATTTTTTCGTCCTTGGTCGCGCCGGTCAGCATGGGATAAATTGCTTGGCGAACCTTGGCATCGCGCGCCAACTCGGTAAGGTAAGCAACGGCGAACCCGCGATAAACGCGCTGATTCAGCGAGTTCACCAGGTAGCGAAGCGGGCTGAATTCGCCGGTCTCGATCGCGCCAAGAGATACCAGCGCGAACGCATCCGACAAGCGAGGATTCATTTTCTTTTCCTCGCCGAATGCTTTTTCGACCACCGGACGATCCGCGGGATTCTTCACGCGCGCCAGACCCTCCGCGGCGGCGGCGCGAATCGCATCGTCTTTGTCGTTCAAGTCGCGCAGGAACGCCGCATGATCGCCCGCGTCGCCGATCATCGACAAGGCGGTGAAAGCGGCGCGGCGAACTTTGATGTTGCGCGCATGGGCCATCGCATCGCGCACGTCGGGCGCGGCTTCTTTGTTCCGAAGAATGCCGGTGGTTTCGAGCGCGGCGATTTGCACCTTGTCATCCAGGTCGCGCAGCAGGAAGGCGATGCGCGGCGCCGCGGACGGATCGCGGATTTTTTCCAACGCGACCAGCGACTCATACATCACCGTGTCGTCTTTCGAATGCAGCGCTTCGATCAGCTCCGGAATCGCTGCGCGGCCGCGCAGTACGCCCACCGCCCGGGCCGCATTGGCGCGCGCTTCCATGCTCGCTCCACCACGCGCCAGTTTTCCCAGGACTGCGATCGCTTCGGGACGAACCTCGACGAACGCATCGATCACCTTGTCGTTAGTGTCGGTGAACCGTCCGCGGATCGAGTTGCCGGCGCGTTGTAACGTCCCGCTCATCCCGGTTTTGCTGTAGCCCGGAAGATAGATGTTCACTAACCCGTCGGTGGCGCGCACTTGAATTTCGGGATCGTTATCGCGCGCCGCACGCACCAGCGGATCCAGCGTCTTCGGCCCGCCGATCTCCACCAGCGCCTTGGTGGCCTCAATGCGGACGCCGAGATCGACATCGCCGAGATAGTTCGCGATCTGCGGAACCGAGTCCTGTCCCTGCTTGGCCAGATCGTGAACGGCTTTGACGCGCTGCTTCGTATCGGCCTGCTGGCCGGAAACGAGCGTAGCGATGAGAGCGAAAAAAAATCTAATTTTCAACGCACAAACTCGAGCGTAACGCGGTGCGGAATCAGCCCGGCGTCGTGCCCTAAATCGAGCAGCTTTTGGGCCGCCTTCGGCACCAGCTCCCCGCAATCCACGGTGTAATGGTTGACGTACATGCCCACGAATTTCTCCGCCAGCGACGGGTCCATGTCGCGGGCAAATTGCAGCGCGTAGTTGAGCGACTCCTCGCGATGGTCCAGCGCGTACTGAATGCTTTCGCGCATCAGACGGCAGCACTCGGAAGCCGTCTCGGGGGAAAGATCGCGGCGCAGCGCATTGGCGCCCAGCGGCAAGGGAAGCCCGTACATGTTCTTCCACCAGCGTCCCAGATCGATCACGTTGTGGAACCCACCCTTAGCATAGGTCAATTGCGCTTCGTGAATGACCAGACCCGCATCGGCCTTGTTTTCACTGACCGCGTCCAGAATCTGATCGAACGGAATCACCACCGGCTCGAAATCGGGCTGCATCAGTCTTAGCGTGAGATACGCGGTTGTGAGCTTTCCAGGGATGGCGATCCGTTTCCCCTTCAATTCCTCCAGCGCCATGGGATGCAGCGAGACCACCATGGGACCGTAGCCGTCGCCCACGCTGGAACCGGACGCCATCAGTTTGTACTTGTCCGCGACATACGGATAGGCGTGATAGGAGATTGCAGTCAGCTCGTATTCGCCGGCGCGCGCCTTCTGATTCAACGTCTGGATGTCATCCAGCACGTGCCGGAACTGCACCAGCGGAGACCGGATCTTGCGCGTCGCGAGCGCATAGAACATGTAGGCGTCGTCGGAATCCGGGCTGTGCGCACAGACAATTTCTGCGGGTTCAGTCGGCATGCTTGGGGATGAACCATCATCATAGCAGGTACCTGCTCGATGCAGCGCTTGGGGGTCGCGCGTGCATCATCCGCCCTCACTGGCTGAACTGATTGGAAAACGCTTCTACGGCTCAAATAGGATCGCCATCGCCGTTCCGCCCAACTTTTAGCGCACCTTCGTAGTCTTCACGCTGATGCTCATCGCAGCATACGATCAGAGAATCGCCTGCGCTTTCGCCGTAGCACCTCTGCGATAAGCAGGAGCCCCGAAACACTTAGCGCGACCGTGCTCGGTTCTGGAATCCCGGAAGTTCCGAGGACCTGGAACGTTTCGGAACAGTTCCCTGAGGCGCTGCTTGTGCAGTCATTATTGGCGACGGTCAAAAAACCAAGCGTGCTCCCCCATGCTTGTGATGGGCCATCGTTCTCATCCCAAAACATCACATCGCTCTGTGCTGTAGCGCCGTTCATCAGCACAAGCCAATAGGTCCCAGTACTGAGTGATAGACTTCCTAGATCGAAACGTTCATCGTAGACGTCGAAGCCAGAGCTGTTCGTCAGAAGGAACGTGTTTCCAAGAAGGGCACCTGAACCGGAGTAGAAAGTTGTGCTGACCTGATCAGTCGGATCACCGACGATCGCCCAGTCCAACGTTTGGGCAGCATCTCCAGAGGAGACCCAGGCCGCAAAGTCTACTCCGGTGAGCGTAGAGGATCCAGCGAGAGTGAACGAATCCGCCACTTGGAACCCGGCGCTGATGGTCCACCCCGCGATGTTCCCATTGAACGAGCCGTTGTCGTAGAGAAGGGATGCCGCCGAAGCGCTAGTCGCGCCTAACACAATCCCAATCGTCAGCAAAGCCAGTATCAGGTGGCTCCAAGTTCTTATTCGCTTGTCCATACAACTAAGTGCAAACGGCGGGAACTTTTTCTCATGAACAAAATCACGTCCCGCTCGCCGCTAAGGAGTAAGGTATAGAGCCGTTCTTAAATACTTTATAACCTAGCTCTTGGACCTGAGGGAGTCCACGTTTCAATATGCAACGTAGACGAAGCACAATTAGTCAGTCATCTAGCATCGCTCGACCTTACATTTTCCAAAACGATCCCAAGACTGTGTCAATTAGAGATCCAGTGCGGTGCCGATGGATGGTTCATGGAGCTTTTATTTCGCTCGTTTCAAAAACGATCCCAAAATGGATCGAAAACCTACACAGTCTTGACTGGACTCATCTTCGCTGCGGCCGTGTCAGCGTTTGGTGCTACGCCAACCAACATTACAGCCCTTTGGGCGAATGAGGGTGGAGACAAGGTCAGCCAAGACGAACTACGCGCTACGAACCACCAGGAGAATTTGACTGGCCACGTGATCAATCGGGCTTGGAATGGAAGCCACATCATACTCTCGGGCGCTCGCAATGAAGTCGCGAGCTTCAATCTTGTGCTTGAGGCTGCGGGACCGGCGGCAACCAACGTCAGCGTAACTTTCAACTCGTTGAATGGGCCGAAAGCTGGCATGAGCATCCGTTCCACGCCGACCACCGGCAACGGGGTTTTCAATTGGGTAAACCGGCCCATCGAATTGTTTTACATGCGCTATTTGCAAATCCAAGGGCTCAGCTTCTTTGGCTACAACAAATGGGACGAACGGCAGATTCCGGCTCGATTTCAACGACCCTGGACTGGCGAAGGTGTGGGGACTGGGCTCTGGACGGATCGCCCGGATCATGACAAGTTCTACCCGGACATCATGGTGCCTATGGAGTTGGTGCCAACCTTCACCATCGCATCCGGAACAAATCAAAGCATTTGGGCTGACATCTACATTCCCAAAACGACGGCGCCCGGTACCTACAATGGCACCGTGACGATAAAAGAGAACGGTATCCCAACACGAACGGTTCCCGTTACCCTGAATGTCTATAACTTCTCACTGCCGGATGAGCCATCCGCGAAGACGATGGTTCAGGTGGACACCGGAGATATCCTGTGGCGCTATATTTCCGGTTACCATAACTACTTCACCTCGACAAGTCCGCAAGGTCTGGAAACCGTCGCCATCACCGACAAATACTTCCAACTATTTCATCGCCATAAGATCTCATTGATAGGCGAAAATGATTGCGTGATCCTGGATCAGCCATGCGCAACGTCTGTTCCCAGGCTCAACGGAACCTTGTTCACGGCTGCAAATGGATACGACGGGCCAGGGGTCAATACTCCGAACAGCGTCTTTTCAATCGGCACGTATGGCACGTGGGGCTGGAAAGGCCAAGGCGAACCGGGAATGTGGAGCCATACCGATAACTGGGTGAACTGGTTCCAGCAGAACTTGCCAAGCACAGACTACTTCATCTATTTGGAGGACGAGCCTCCGCCGTCGGATTACGCGCAGGTAAATACATGGGCTCGATGGATCTCAGAAAATCCCGGACCTGGCCGCAATTTGCGGAGCATGGCTACGACATACCCGCTGTTCGCTCAAGAGTCAATGCCGTACCTAAATATCCCGGACATGGGGGCGGGTTGGGGAATCTGCCCCTACAATCAAGAACCCTGTGACAATGTTTCTATCAGCCAAGCGGCGGCCGATCACTACCGCCTGACTCCCGGCGACAAATTATGGGCTTACAACGCCACGGATCCGGCTACCGGTTCGAGCGACACAGAAGACAACGGCGTCGCCATGCGCCAGCTGCCATGGGCCCAGTACAAGAAACAGATAGACCGATGGTTTTATTGGTATGCAAACCCGCCTACTCCAGTCGATTTCTTCACCCAACCCGTCACCTTTGGAACCCAGACGTACTACGATCCCATCATTGGCGAAACCGGTGATGACGGTTCATCGAATGGAAATGGATTGCTGGTATATCCAGGCACAAGCGTTTACAATCCAACCAACTCCTATAACGTCAAGGGTCCATTTGCGAGTCTGCGCCTGAAAGAGTGGCGACGAGGCGTTCAGGATGCCGACTATCTAACCCTTGCCGCTCAATATGATCCCGCTGCTGTGAACTCGATAGTAACTGGACTGGTTCCGAAGGTACTCTGGGAGTACCCCGCACCGAACCCGAACTCCTACACGGGTGGGGGAATCAGTTGGTCCTCCGACCCCGACCAATGGGAGGCCGCCAGGGCAGCGCTGGCCCAAATCATTTCCGCTCATTCTACAACTTCCAGTCACTGATTCCTGCGTGGTGGGTCAATTTCAAATTGACCCACCACGTCCCCCGCGCCGCGAAACTTACAGCGCTTCGAGTTGCGGACGCAACGCGGCCAGCGCCAGTTCCAATGTGTGGACCACCTGGGAGACTTCTTCCAGGCGTTCGGCGCGCCCCAGCGCCTCCACTATGCGAGCCGCTTCCACCGCATCGCTGGCGCCGAAGTTGGAGACCGATCCCTTGATCCCGTGCGCGGTCCGCTCGACGCCTTTGGCATCGCCTTGCGCCATGGCCTCGCGCAGTTCCTGGAGAACGCGAGGATAGTCCTCCAGAAAAAGCTGTGCGATTTCCTTGAGTAGTTGCACGTCTCCCCCCACCCGCGCCAGAGCGACTTCGCGATCGATCTGCGGGGCTGACAACGGCACACTCATATCCCTACATATCGACAGATGGGGCCGATTTTGTAATAGAAAAAATGAGAAAACCGGCACCTGCGCTGTTCTATCATGGAAGTTCTTGGAATCAGTTCAGATACAGACGGAAGCCGCCTATTTGCTGCACGTTCCGCCGACCGCCGGGAGCCAGTCTTTGTTGGTGTTAGCGCTGCACGGCTATGGGTCCAATCCGGAGGCGATGCTGCGCCTTTCCGTCCCCGCGATCGGCGAAGATTGCGTGGTGGCGAGCTTGCGAGCTCCCAATCATTTCTACTTATCCGGAAGTCCGGCAACCGAAGCCATCGGCTACAACTGGGGAACCCGCCGTCACCCTGAGCTGAACATTCGCCAGCACCATGACATCGTCCGGGCAGTCGCGGGGCAGCTTCGCGCCCGTTTCGGGATCGCACCCGCCCGCACGGTGCTGATGGGTTTTTCGCAACCGGTCGGATTGAACTACCGTTTCATCGGAACTTATCCACAGGAGGCCGGCGGCGTGATTGGGATTTGCGGCGGCGTGCCTAAGGATTGGGAAGAGGATAAGTATCATCCGGTGCCGGCTCCGATCCTGCACATTTCCCGATCGGAAGACGAGTTTTTCCAGGAACAGACGGCTCGCGGTTTCCCGGAGCGTCTGCGCCACCACGCATCGGACGTCGAGTTTCACATGCTGCCGGGCACACACCGGTTCCCATCGAAAGCGCATCCGATCATCCAAGCCTGGCGCGAGCGTGTGTTCGGCGGCGGCGAATGAGTCTTCAGCGCCATGATATCCTTACGAAAGAAGCCACCCTAGCTCAGTTGGTAGAGCGGCTGATTCGTAATCAGCAGGTCGCCGGTTCGATCCCGGCGGGTGGCTCCAGTTAACGCCTGAACGCTCATCTGTGCTGTGGCGATAGATCGACCATTAGGGCTGCTTCTGTATTTCCTCGTCGCGGATTTTTGATGATTCTAGGCACAGTCGTTTCGGGGGACAATTCCGCGAAGCCGATCGCGAATAGGCTAAAATCGTTCAGCATCTTATGCCCCTGGCTCCCGGAACCCGCCTGGGCCCCTATGAGATCCTGGCACCCATCGGTGCGGGAGGAATGGGCGAGGTCTATAGGGCGACCGATACCCGACTCGGCCGCATCGTCGCGGTGAAGGTGCTCGCCAGCGAGTTTTCGGAACGTTTTGAGATAGAAGCGCGCGCCATCTCGGCGGTCAACCATCCCAACATTTGTGCGCTTTACGACATCGGCACCCACGAAGGCCGTAGCTACCTCGTGTTGGAGTATGTGGAGGGAAAACCGCTGCACGGTCCGTTGCGCGCGGATGAAGCGTTGCGCGTAGCGGTGCAGATCGCGGCCGCGATCGAAGCGGCGCATCGCAAGGGGATCACCCATCGCGATCTCAAGCCGGCCAACATTATGGTTGCCGAAGACGGATCGGTGAAGCTACTCGATTTCGGGCTTGCGAAACTGGCTGGAAATGGAAGCACGGATGTCACCCGCACGCTGGCGGGAACGGTAATAGGAACCGCGGCCTACATGGCTCCGGAGCAAGCGGAGGGAAGGCCACTGGATGCGCGCTCGGATGTCTTCAGTTTTGGCGCCGTTATATACGAATTGATCACGGGCCGCCGGGCATTTCCAGGCGAATCCATGGCGTCGGTACTCAGTTCGGTGCTTAGGGACGATCCCATGCCTCTGGGATCCGTGGCTCCGCCGGGGCTCGAGCCTATTCTCATGCGATGCCTTCGGAAAAATGCGGGGGAGCGGTTTCAAGAGATGCGGGACGTCCGCGCCGCACTGGAGGCGTTGCGGTCTCCTACTCAGGCTGTTCCAGTCCAGCCGGCGCGGGCCGAGGCGTCAATCGCCGTGTTGCCCTTCGCCAACCTAAGCGCCGACAAGGAGAATGAGTACTTCAGCGACGGATTGGCGGAGGAGATTATCAACGCGCTGACCCGCGTCCGCGGCTTGAAGGTGACTGCCCGTACGTCCGCATTTGCCTTTCGCGGGGAAAATCAGGACATTCGCAAGATTGCGGAGACGCTGAACGTGCGCACGATCCTGGAAGGAAGCGTACGGCGCGCCGGCAGCCGGATCCGCGTTACGGCCCAGTTGATCAATGCCGCCGACGGCTACCATCTCTGGTCAGAGCGGTACGACGCGGAAATGGCCGACGTGTTCGCGGTGCAGGATGAGATCGCTAGCGCCATCGCCGCCGCACTCAAATTGAAACTTTCGGGCGAACTGGCGGAGATGCGGCGCCATACTCCTACGCTGCCCGCTTTTGAGGCCCTGCTGAAGGGCAGGCATTACCAGTTCGACGGGACGCCGGAAGGCTTGAAGCGGAGCAAAGAGTTTTTCGACACCGCGATTGCTCTCGACCCGGAGTATGCGTTGGCCCACGCCGCTCTGGCTAGTTATTTCTGGTCGCTGGCGTTCAACGGGCTGGAGCCCGCTCGCGACGTGATGGGATTCGCGCGAGCAGAAGCTCTCACGGCCCTGGATCTCGACCCGTCCCTGCCCGAGGCGTTGGCCGCGTTGGGGGTCGGTACAGCGGCCTACGACTATGACTGGAAGGAGTCCGAGCGCTGGTTCAAGCGGGCGATGAGCGGCGATTCAGTCACGGCCGGGGCGCGCTGGTGTTACGCGTTCTACTATCTGATGCCTTACGGCCGTCTGGACGAGTCCGTGAAGCAGCTGGAACGCGTGGTCGAAGAGGATCCGTTAAACCTGGGCATGCGAATTGCATTGATCAATGCCCTTCACGCCGCGGGACAGGACGATCGCGCGCTCACGGAGGCCGATAAGGCCTTGGCCATGGACAAAAACCGGTGGAACGTCTATCTGGCGCTGGGCCGTATTCACGCATTCCGCGGCCGGCTTGCTGAAGCCCTGGTCGCGGCGGAAAAAGCTTATCAGCTAGCGGCCTGGAATGTTCGTGTCATTGCGATATTCGCCGGGGTTCTGTTTCAATCCGGCAATCGCAGCCGCGCCATCGAGTTGGTTGAAAAACTGAAAGCGGAATCCGGCGGGGCGTACGGAACTCCCATGGCCCTGGCAGTGTTCCATGCCATGTGTGGGGAGACCGATGCGGCCGCGGGTTGGTTCGAGAAGGCTATCGAGCAGCGCGATCCGTCGGTAGTTGGGTATCTGAGGACTCCACTGATGAAGATCTTGCGTTCCAGTCCGCAGTGGCCTGCGCTGGCGAAACAGATGAACTTGCCGGAGGTTGCTTAAGCCGCCATCCAATGGAACGAAGGAGACGGCATTATCTGCGGTGGTTCGCACCGATCCGGAGCGGCCGCGTCTTGGTATTGATCGCCTGAAGCTCGGGCTCGCCTGTGAGGGGGCACGGAGCACGTATGGCGGACAAATCGCCGCGTGGATTTGACGTAATATAAGGGGACCATTCAGCATCATGGCCTCCGATCCGCCTCCCGACGAAATCACGGTTTTGCTCCACCGCTGGAGCGAAGGCGATCGCGACGCCCTGTCTAATTTGACTTCCGTCGCCTATCCGCACCTGCGCGCGATCGCCGGCGGCTACCTGCGGCGCGAGGGATCCGGTCACACGCTACAGGCCACGGGCCTCGTAAACGAACTGTATCTTCGCCTGGCCCAGATTAAAGATATCAATCTGATCGATCGCCGCCATTTCTACGCTTTTGCCGCCCAACTGATGCGCATGATCCTGATCGATTATGCACGCCAGTCCCGCGCTCTCAAACGCCCGAGTTCTTCGACACGCGTTCCGTTGCATGAGGAAATGGCCTGGATCGACGCGTCCAGCGAGGAAATGCTCTCGTTGGACGCGGCGCTCAGAGAGTTGGAAGCGAACGACGAGCGTAAGGTGCGTGTGCTCGAGCTGCGGTACTTCCTCGGCTGCACCAACGAAGAAGCGGCAGAGCTGATGGAGGTCTCACGCGCCACCATCGATCGCGACCTGGAGTTCGCCAAAGCCTGGCTTTACCGCCGCCTCTCGCCAGCCGTGAGGTGAAAATACGGCGGATTACGCAACGTGATTGAGGGCACGGATGTCCCGAATCGAATCGCTGTTCCATGACGCCCGCCAGATCCCCGCCGCGGAGCGCCTCGATTGGCTTCGGGTGCAATGCGAGGGGGACGCGGATTTGTACCAGGACGTAATGTCTCTGTTGCAGGCCCACACGGCCATGACCGGAGCGTCGGCGGAACCAGCTCCCGATCCTCAAATTCCAGCAGCGAATTTTGGCGTCTATCGCGCCAGCGAGCTGATCGGCCACGGTGGCATGAGCACCGTGTATCTCGGGCGGCGCGTCGACGGCCAGTTCGAGCAAACCGTAGCGATCAAAGTGATGGCCGCGTACTTGGGTGGCCGCGAATTCTTACGCCGCTTTGAAACCGAGCGCCGGCTGCTGGCCGCGCTCAGCCACAACAACATTACGCGGCTGTTCGATGGCGGCGTTTCCTCCTCGGGCGATCCGTTTCTCGTCACCGAATACGTCGACGGCCGGCCGATCGACAAGGATTGCGATGAACGGAAACTCTCTGTAGCAGCCCGCCTCCGCGTCTTTCTTCAGGTCTGCGAAGCAGTCGACTACGCGCATCGCAACTTGATCGTCCATCGCGACTTGAAGCCCGCCAATATCCTGGTGAACGCGGAGGGCGTGGTGAAGCTGCTCGACTTCGGCACTGCATCGCTTCTGGCGGGCCAGACTGAAGTCACGGTAACGCGAATGCGGATGCTAACTCCGCGTTACGCCAGTCCCGAACAGCTCCGCGGGGAACGCGTCAATATTTCCACCGACGTTTTCTCGCTCGGCATTATTCTCTACGAGCTCCTCACCGGTGCGTGGCCCTTCGGGAATCCAAGCTCGGTCCTCAGCGAAATCAGCCGCGCTACGGGAGATACGCAGGCGAGTCCACCTTCCACCGTGATTACCGAAGAATCGGCGCAGTCCCGCTCGATTCCGCGACAGCAGCTCAGCAAGATCCTGCGCGGCGATCTCTCCGCGATCGTATTGAAGGCGCTGGAGAACGATCCGGCCCGGCGCTACGAATCGGTGCGCGCCTTCGCTACGGACTTGGAGAATTACCTTGAGGACCTCCCCGTTCTGGCGAGGCCGCAAACGGCCCTTTATCGTGCTGGAAAATTCATTCGGCGACGATGGGTTCCAGTTTCGGTTGCGGCCATCTTTGTACTTGGACTTTCCGGCGCCACTATCGTCGCTCTTCAACAGGCACGCTTGGCCCGCCGTGAAGCTTTGAAGGCGCAAACAACCAGCAAGTTCCTGCAGGATATGCTGGCAACCGACAACTCCGTCGACAAGAACATCACTCTTAGCGCGATGGTGGACCGTGCCGAGGCCAAGCTGAATCGCGCCCGCATCAGCGATCCCCTGGTCGAGGCGGATTTGCGCCTGTGGCTGGCTCAGTCTTTCCTTAGCCGTCAGGAATTCGAAAAAATGCACCGCGAACTCGATCGCGCGGAGGCCCTGTTCCAGGCGTCCGGACGCATGGACGATCTGGTCAAGGTGGAAAGCTGGCGCGCCACCGGATTCGACGCCAGCGGCGATCGCAAGACCGCGAAGGTGCATCTGGATGAAGTAGTCCGCCGCTGCCGAGTTCCAGGCAATCATGCGGATCCCGAAATCTGCATCGAATCGTACGTCAATCTCCTGATCACTCACGTTCCCGACGTGACCTACGATCAGCAGAAGCAACTGGTGCGGGAAGCCGAGGGCATGCTCAATGCCCACCCTGAAATCGACCCGTCGCTGCGCGCCAACGTACTTAAAGGCGAATCCCGAATCGCGATCCGTGAGCGCCGTTACGCCGATGCGGATCGCGTTCTTACCGAAGCGTTGCGGTTGGACCGGGACCAACCGGATCCCTCGGACAGCGCCGTCGCGCAAGACCTCTTCGCGCTGGCGGATCTGCGCTTTCGCTTGGGCGACGTCGCTGGCGCCGCCGGCTACAATCGACAGCGGATGGTCCTGTTCGAGCGCGCCTCCGGCCCCGATGCGTCGGTTACTCAGCATGCTGTCGCGAACCTTGCCTGGATGCTCGCTTATCAGGGAGAACTGGTGGAAGCTCGTCAACTTGCCGACGCCGCGGTACACAAAACCGAGGGCGCTTTGGAGTATCAGCGGATGATTCCGCTGTTCGCCGCCGCAGTGGTCCGCAACTTCGCCGGTCAACCCAAGGAAGCCGAGCCGTTTGCGCGCGAGGCCGCCCGCATCTCGCTCAAAAGCTATCCGCGGACCACTTCCGTCTACGCTGAACATGCGGGCGAACTTGGCATCTCATTGCTTCTGCAAGGGCGCGCGAAAGAAGCTCTCCCCATCCTGCAGGAATCGGATCAGGTGTTCGCAAAGCTCAACATCCCTACTCACCCGTTCACCAACCGCATTCATGGTTACTACCTGGACGCGTCAAAGTCCGGCAAATAAACGTCTCTCCGCACTTGTTGGCCCGTCGCGCCGCATGTATCGAGGCGCGATAGTCATGGAGCGCGTTGCTCAGAATATCGGATTTCCCGCGATACGCAGTAGTGAACCGTCCCGGTGACTCGGACAGCGATTTTGCTAAGAATCGGTTTAGCGGGGCCTAGGACGCTCGCAGACGCGATTTACGAAATCTCCGCACCCTTGGTATGGCGAGTGCCCTTTGAGCCCGTCGATTTTGGTCTATCAAAGTCGCAAGAAGTTGATTCCGTGAACCTTGCCGAAAAACCGGTGCGATTCGCAAGCGACCCGGGATCCGCTGTCGAAATCACCGGGAAAACGCCACCAGTGGCCTGTCGTATACATAACGTTCGTACGCGCTCTATGACTGTCGCGCCTCAAACCACCAGGAGTCTTCAAATGCTTGAGGCGCGACAGTCATGGAGCGCGTTGCTCATAGTAACGGATTCGACGCGACAGGCCACTAGTTTCTTTTTGAGGCATTCCGTTCGCATTTCACGCTTCCACTGGCAGGAGACCTTAGATGAAAAAAGTTCTGCTGCTCACTCTCTTCACCGCCGCTTTGTACGCCGAGTCGACGCCAACACCGTCCTCCACTACGGTGGTGATCGTCAACATCAACACCGCACTGGTATCGTTGCTCCACAATGCCGCCGGGTTCAGCAACAACAATCCCTACGCGGAAATCCTGATCGTGCATCCGAGCCTTGCGGTGGACGGCTACCGCATCCACATCACCTACTACGACAACGACGGCGTGAAGCACGAGGTTCTGCGCGACGCACTTTCACCGGCTACCTCCGACGACCGTCCCATGCTCGAGGTTTTCTGGATCGATGCCGCCACCATTTCAGCCACCGTCACCCCCTACAAGCTTCAAAGGGACTCCATCGCCACTCAGTAACTGCAAAAGTTACTTGGAGGCGTAGTATCCGTCCCTAGCCTGCACGATCAATCCCTTTTGCTTCGCGAAAACGTGGATCTTACGGAAGCCGGGACCATCTTTCTTATCCGGTGTATATCCGAGGCTGTATTGATTGCGCAGCTCTTCCTGGATCTGCCGGTAGATGTCGTCAAGCGAGTGTTTTTTTGAGCCCTCAAAAAAGCCGCCGCCAGTTTCCTTGGAGAGCCGTTCGAGGATTTTCTTCCCGTCAGTACGCTCCCGCATCGGAGGCCGTCCCATGCCGCCGCGCCGGCCTCCTCCGCGTCCGCTCCAGGGACTCGTCTGACCGAGGCCCTGTTCGTCCGCGAAAAGAATTGAGTAAACCAGCGTGTCGGTCTTCTGGGCGGACGCGATCGCGTCCGGCAGCGTTGTCCTGCTCGCGTTATCGACGCCGTCCGTCAACACCACCAGCGCTTTCCGCCCGGTCTGCTTCTTCATGACTTCGTCGGACGCGAGCAGCACGGCGTCATACAGCGCTGTGCCCCCGCGCGGGCGAGGAGTCGGATTAGGATTGTCACGCCGGTTCAATTGCCGCGGGGACCCTATTTCGAGTTCGCGCAGCGCGTCTTGTAATTTCTTTCGCGAGTTGGTCAGATCCTGCAACAGCTCGATTTCAGCGTCGAAATGAATGACGAACGCCTGGTCCTTGTCCTCGCGAAGCACCTGCTCGAAGAATTTGTAGCTGGCCCCGCGCTCCTGTTCCAGCACACGACGCTGACTGGGACTCGTATCGACCACCAGACCCAGCGTCAACGGAAGATCGGATTCCCGGGAAAAATAGGCGATGGTCTGCGGTCGGCCGTCTTCGTCCAGCGTGAAATCGCCTTTGGTGAGATCGCGCACGATCTGGCCTTGTTTGTTGCGGACCGTCGTGAAGACGTTGACGACATTGACGTCGGTCGAGATTCTCTCCTGCGCCTGCAGCAACGGGGCCGCTGCGAAAGACACCAATAGATCGCGCCTGGAGATCATCTAAATGAACCGATGCCTATCCTTTCCAGACGGTTACATCGGAATATGGGATTACACGAATGGTTCACGCAAAGACGCAAAGAACGCCAAGGGCTTCCTTCGCGATCTTTGCGTCTTGGCGTCTTTGCGTGAATCCGTGACTTGTCACTCCGCTCGCAGCGCGTCCGTTGGATCGATGCGCGACGCCTTTCGCGCAGGCAGATAGCTGGCGAGCGCGGCGACCAGCAGGAACAGAATAGCGCTGGTGGCCAACGTAACCGGATCGGTCGCGCTGGTCTCATACAGCATGGTCGACATCAAATGCGTCAGCCCGACGGAACCGAGCAGTCCGATCGCGATTCCCGTAGCGGTCAGCATCAGTCCGTTTCCGATCACCAGTCGCAAAATGTCGCCTTTGGCCGCGCCCAGCGCCATGCGGATCCCCAGTTCCTGCGTGCGCTGCGCAACCGAATACGCGATGACGCCATAAATTCCGATCACGGCGAGGATGAACGCCGTCGCCGAAAATACGCCTAGCAGGAACATCATGAACCGGGTTTGTCCTTGCGATGCCTCCAGCAATTCCTGGCCGGTATGAATCTCGATCACTGGTTGGTCGCGGTCGACTGCGGCAATTTCGCGGCGGACTGCGGAAACCAGGCTGTGCGGCTCGACCGCAGTCCGTACGCTCAGGCAGAAAAACGACCAGGGAAGTTGTTCGAACGGCAGGAAGACTTCGGGTGCGGGCGCAACGGCGAGATCGACGTTCCGGGAGTCTCCGAGCAGCCCCACAACCTCGGCAGGAGCGGGCAGGTTTCCGATCCAGACTCGCTTGCCGATCGGGTTTTGGTCCGGCCAGAACCGCCGTGCAGCCACCTGATTGATGATGGCAACCTTGGGCGCCTGCGCGTCGTCATGATCCGTGAACGCACGCCCGGCGAGCAGCGGAATTCCTAAAGCCTTGTGGTAATCCGCACTAATCTGCTGAATATTGATGATCGGCCGCTTGCCTAGCTCAAGCGCCGGGTGTCCTTCGAAAAGCACCGGCGTTTGATGTGTCGCGGTCGGCGGAAGCGCGGTAGAGATGGCGGATGCAGTAACACCAGGAAGCGCGTTCACGCGCCGAAGCACCGCCTTGTAGAATGCGATGCTCTGCTCGGGTCGCGCGTATTTACGCAACGAGACCTGCATGGTCAGCAGGTTGTTCGACTCGAAGCCCGGATTCACCGAACGGAGCTGGAGGAAACTTCGAATCAGCAATCCCGAGCCGATCAGCAAAACCATGGAGATCGCCACTTGAGCGACCACCAGGACGCTTCTGCCTCGATTGCTGCGGCGGTTCCCGGCAGTGCCGCGGCCTTCGTCGCGCAGCGCTGGATTCAGATCCGCTTTCGAAAGCTGCAGCGAGGGTGCGAGTCCGAATAAGATCCCGGCACCCAACGAGATCGCCAGCGTGAATACCAGCACCTGCAGATCCATCGAAACGTTGGCGGTTCCGGGCAACAGGGCTTGGCCGTACAGCGACAGGACCCGCGTACCGGCGAAGCCGAGCAGGATCCCGACGGCGCCGCTCACCAGTCCGATTAGCACGCTTTCAGTGAGAAGCTGGCGAATGAGAACTGCGCGCGATCCTCCCAGTGCCGTGCGGACGGCGAATTCCTTACGCCGGCCCAGCGCCCGCGAAAGCAACAGGCTCGCCACGTTGGCGCAGGCGATCAACAGAACCAATCCGACAGCAGCGGAAAGCATCAGCACCGTCGGCTTCACATTGGCCACCATGCGGTCCTGAAGATTGCCGATCTGCATGACCAAGTCCGTGGTCGCATCGAAGTTGCCGGGTTTGTCGGCCTTGTATCGCTGAAAGAGCACCTGCGTTTCCGCGCGCGCCTGATCCTTTGAGACACCCGGCGCCAGACGCCCGATCACTTGAAAATAGCGGCCGCCGGCAGCGACGCGAGCGGGCGTCACCAAGGTCCATTCGGTGACGCGAGGCGCCCAGATGTCGACTTTCCCCAACAGCGACACGGTAAAGCGCGGGGGCAGGACGCCGATCACCGTAAAATCGCGCGTTTCAAGCGTGAGACTGCTGCCAACCGCATTGCGATCGCCGCCAAACAGGCGCATCCACAACTCGTAACTGATCAGCACAACTGGCGGCCCGCCACGCTGGTCTTCCTCACGCGTGAACGTGCGCCCCAGGATCGGCCGCACACCGAGCGTATCGAAGAAATTCCAGCTCGTTCGAGCCGCGTAAATCTGTTCGGGATCCCCGTGTCCGGTCAGGCTGAAAGTTTCGAAGTTGCACACCGCGAGGTTCGAAAACGAGCGGTTGTAGTCGTTCAGCACGGTGAAGAACGGAAACGAGAGCCAGCCCGTTTCGGAGCGTTCATTCGCAGGCGGCGCCGACACCAGGACCAGTCGGTCGGGATCGGCAAACGGCAGAGGACGCAACAGAAGTGCGTTCGCGATCGTAAAAATCGCGGTGTTGGCTCCGATTCCCAAGGCGAGCGTCAGCACTGCGATCGCGGTGAATCCAGGATTCTTAACCAGAAGTCTGACCGCATGGCGCAGGTTCGACATTACGGGGACTCCCACACGTATGCGGCAAAATTGCGACGATTCGTAAATCCCATGCGTTGGTACAAGCCAACGGCAGTCTCGTTTGAAGCCGTGACCGTGAGGCTGACACTGCGGCATCCATGAGCCGCCAGCGTAACCATGGACTGCCGCACCAATTCGTAGCCGAGTCCGGTGCCGCGTTCGGAAGCCGCAACGCACACTTGTGTGATGTGGCCGATGTCGGCCGCCACCAGGCTCGCGAGCGAAACACCGCGTAGCCGGCCTTCGGCATCGATGGCCGCCAGCGAGGCCAGCGGAAAAAATGCACCGCAGCCCGGATATTGAACGATGTTCGTCAGGAAGCGACGCGCCCCGCCCGGAGACCGGTATTGATCGTTGATCTGGCTATCCACGTGGCCCTGGTAGGCCTGGGCGATCAGGCGGGCGGTCTGATCGTGCCGGTTCACGGTCCACGGGACGATGGAGCTGCCAGCGTGCGGCTTGGTGGGAAGCGTTGTGACTCTCTCGAGCGGCGCTTCCAGAAAATATCGCGGATAGGAGTGGAACCAGTTGTGGCGCGGAATGCTGCGTTCGAGCGGAGATGAAAGCATCATGAGCTGCGCCTCGACGCGCCGCACACCCGCCGAACGCCACACTGCGTCCAGCACCGCGCCGAGCAGGATGTTCTCATTCTCGAGCGTGCGGAACGCGCGCCTTACGTACAGATCGCCGATCAGTCCCTTGCCTTCTTCGCATACGTAATAGCAGTAACCGGCGGCGTAGGCTCCATGCATCAGCGCGAATCCGCTGAGGGCCTGCATATGCACGAATCTCCGGACCAAGTCGCCGGAGAGGCGGAAATCCCAGTCGAGCTCACTGCGCCACTCCCCGGTTTCTTCCTCGAGAAGCGGTTCCAGTTGTTCGGCGGAGATACGTCGAAGTTCGACTACCGGGTCGGCGTACCGGTCCGGAAGGGCGGCCATGCTTTGATCCTAGCGCGGCACAGCGCTTTTCGCGAGACCGGCTCAAAACGGAGCCTGATTACTTCGCCGTGTACCCCGCAGGCAACACCTTGTGAGGATCGATTCGAATCACCAGGTACACCACCTGATCCGAATTAATTTCGCTAAACCAGTGCGGGGTATTGGGAGGGATAACGATCACATCTCCCGCGGTGACCTTGCGGCTGGTGCCGTTCAGGATGGCTCCGCCGCCGGTGCTCGGCCCGTTGAGGACCTTCACCACCTGGCTATCGGGGGCTGATTCCTTGGGATTTTCAAGCGTGCCACCGGTCACAAATGTCGCATCGCCAGAGATGAAGTGATACACCTCAGTGATCTGGCTATGTTCGATGCCGTTGGGGGTCTGTTTGCCTTGAGTCCTGGAGCGATGCACGACGCCCACTCCGACGTTGTATCCGTCGTTTATCCCCACCACGCGGATCTGCGTATCGCTTACAGGGGCGCTGGCGGTTTTCTTCACGACCGCCATGATCTCGTCGTTCTTAACGTCGGTGGCGGTCCCGCGCGGCTCGTGCTGAGCCCACGCAGCGGCACAAACGAAGAGTAAAAGCGAGTACTTCATGGGATCGGACTCTTCGCCGATTTCGGCCAGAGGACGCCTTGATCTTCCTTCAACACCGGTCCAACACCCTTATACACAAACTTCTGGATACGCTGGCCGCGATAGGTTTCCGTGGTGAAGATGTTGCCCTTGGAATCCGTGGCGATGCTGTGGACCGCGTAGAACGCGCCCGGCTGGCGTCCGCCATCGCCGAAGCTGGTCAAAACTTCCAGCGTTTCGCGGTCCAGAATGTGGACCTTCTCGTTCGCGCCGTCGGCCAGGAAGATGTACTTCTGGTCTTTATCCTTCGAGAACGCGATGTCCCAAACCGATCCATCGCCCAACGTTTCTTTGTACAGAACTTTTTCCTTGACGAACTTCCCATCTGGTGAGAACACCTGGATACGATCGTTGGGACGGTCGCACACATACAGGTTCCGGTCGTTCGATAATTCGGCGCAATGCACCGGATTGCGGAACTGCTTCGCCGGCGGATCGTTCGGATTGTAGGGACCGAGGTTTCCGTCATCCGGCTTGTTGCCGTAAGCGCCCCAGTGCCGTTTGTATTTTCCGGTTTCGGCGTCGAACACGATCACGCGCTTGTTGCCGTAGCCATCGGCCACGTACAGTTCATTGGCCTTGGGATCGACGTACAGCTTGGCCGGCAGGCCCAGGTTCTCGGTGTCGTTGCTGTCCAGTTTCGCTCCGGATTTTCCGATCTGCATCAGGAATTTTCCATCCTGCGTGAACTTCATCACCATGCTGTCGTGAATGGTGACCGGACCGCGCCCGCGGGCGATGGGAGCCGATTCGTCAACCGGAGCGGCCGGAGCAGCCGGTGCAGCAGCGGGCGCCGCACCGCGACCAGCCGCGCCACGTCCCGCCCCACCCGGAGGTGTCCCACGGCCGTTGCCGCCGATCCAGACGTTGCCTTTAAAATCCACAAAAATCCCGTGATTCGAGTTGGGCCACACATAGCCGTCCCCATCCTTGCCGCCCCAGCTCGCCAGCAGGTTCCCTGCCTGGTCGAATTCGAGGACCGGCGGAGCGGGAATGCAGCACTCGGACTCCACTACGCCATTGCGCCGCTTGTTCGCGCCCACGGGAGCGTTCGCGACCCCGTACAATTCCATCGCCTCCAGCGAACCTTGCCTGTGAATCAGCCAGATGTGATCGTTCGAGTCCACAGAAACGCCGATCACGTTCCCCATCACCCAGTGGTTCGGCAGCGGCTTAGGCCACATCGGATCGACTTCGAAACGGGGTGCCACTTTGCCGGCCGCAGCGTGGGCGGTGCTCTTCTTGTCCAGCACCACGGATCCAACTCCGAGTGCGACCACAAGCGCGGTGACCGTCGCGACAACACGGAGATTTCGGCTCATATCTTTGTCAATCCTCCTCAATCCTCTCTTTTCGATGTATCCTGACTGTTCGGACAGTGGGAGCAATTATACACGATTCGGTTTCCCGTAACTAGTCCCTTCCGGCAGTGAAACACATGTTATTACGGCATTTTGCGGCGATCGCTCTGGCGTCAACGGCGGTCTTCGCACATGACATTCCCAACGACGTGACGGTTCAGGTCTTCCTCAAGCCGGAAGGCAGCCGCCTGCATTTGCTGATCCGCTGCCCGCTCAATGCCATCCGCGACGTCAATTTCCCCGAACGCGGCCCCGGCTATCTGGACATCGCGCAGACTGAGGCCCTGATGCCGGATGCCGCGACGCTGTGGCTCGGTGACTTTATCAAGCTGTATGAAGGCGAGTCGCGGCTATCGAAGCCGAAGGTAGTGGCAACGAGACTGGCGCTCGAATCTGACCGTTCCTTTGTTACCTACGAGCAGGCTGCCGCGCACGTCACGGGCCCCATGCTCCCGCCCGACACCAACGTCGTCTGGAACCAGACTTTCCTCGACGTGCTGTTCGACTATCCCATTCAGTCCGATCGCGCGGAATTCTCCATCGATCCCGTGTTCGGCCGGCTAGGGCTGAGAGTCGTCACAGTGCTTCGCTACATCCTGCCCGACGGCCGGATTCGCGCTTTTGAATTTCAGAGCGATCCAGGATTGGTGCGGCTCGATCCGCGCTGGTATCAAGCTTCGTTCCGATTCGTCGAAGGCGGGTTCTTCCACATCCTGGACGGCACGGATCACCTGCTGTTCCTGTTCTGCCTGGTGATCCCGTTCCGCAAATTCCGAGCGCTGATCCCGATTGTCACTGCGTTCACGGTGGCGCATTCGATTACGCTGATTGCTTCTGCGTACAACTATGCTCCCGACGCGCTGTGGTTTCCGCCGCTGATCGAAACCGGAATCGCGACGTCGATCGTGTACATGGCGCTCGAGAATATCGTGGGAACGAGTAACGTCCACCGGCGGTGGATCATCGCATTCGGCTTCGGACTGGTGCACGGTTTTGGATTCTCCTTCGCCCTGCGCGAAACGCTGCAATTCGCCGGTTCGCACATGTTGACATCGCTGCTGTCGTTCAACGTCGGAGTCGAATTGGGTCAGTTGCTGGTGTTGATCGTGATGATCCCGGCGCTGGATCTGCTGTTCGAATACGTGGTGGCCGAGCGGATGGGGACCATCATTTTGTCGGCGCTGGTCGCGCACACAGGATGGCACTGGATGGTAGAGCGATGGTCGGTCTTCCGCCAGTTCCGCATCGAATGGACCCCGGCGATGGTCTTGCGGGGGCTGATGCTGCTCGTCCTGTTCATAGGCATTCTGTGGTTCTGGGGGGCGGACCCCCTGGTCCGCAGGCGATCCCCCGATCGCCTTGCCGATAAAGAGAAAAATCCTGATCCAGCCGCACTACTTTAGAAGTGCCGGACTATCGCCGCCGTCTTCCACATGTCTTCAAAACAGACAAACCTGTCTTTCTGACTTGCCGGCTGCATGGAAGCCTTCCGTCAAATCGCTATTTTAGACCCGGCACCCTGACGGCGGGGCAGCAATTCGTCGCGATGGATAGAATCCTAGACGCGGGTCGAACTGGACCGCTGTACATGAAGGATGCTCGGATTGCAGACTTGGTCGTCGATGCGATTCAACATGCCGAAGAGAGTTTGAAGCATTTTGAACTTCACGCCTATGTCGTCATGCCAAACCACGTTCATATGCTAGTAACTCCGAGAACGTCACTCCCGCTCCTGCTCAAGTCGTTGAAGAGCATCACGGCCAAACGCGGGAATGAGTTGCTCGGCTTGACCGGAACACCATTCTGGCAGGACGAGAGTTACGATAGAAACGTCCGGAATCGCGAAGAGTTCGCGAGGATTCGCCGGTACATTGAGATGAATCCTGTGAACGCAGGGCTGGCTCGGAGTGCTGAGGAGTATGAGTGGTCCAGCGCACGAACGGCGATCGGGGGATCGCCTGCGGACCAGGGGGTCCGCCCCCCTCTACTGAAGAAACTTAGGGGATGAGAGTGAAATGAAAAGAGGCGGCAGTGGATTTCTGCCGCCCTTTCGGAAACTAACGCTGCGCCTGAGTCGAGCTTTCTTCCGACTCCGGTAACGCGAACGCGATGTATTCGCCGGTATAGGTACCGCCGCTGACCGCGATGATGATGTACTGCCTGCCCTGCCACTCGTAGGTCATGGGCGATCCGCTGACCGGAGCCGGCATCAACACCGCGCCGACTTCTTTGCCGGTGTTCTTGTCATAAGCGCGGATCATCGCGCCGCGAGGATGCGTCACCGAAGTGATCTGGCTGTCGCCGAGAATCACTAGCGTTTTCGTAATCAGCACGCCGACACTGCCGTTCATGCCGGTGTTGCCGATCTTGTCCATCATGGCCTTCAACACCGGATGATTGCGGATGTTGTCCGGAGTCTCACCGTAGGGAACCGTCCACTTGAGATCGCCCCGGTTGACGTCGATCGCGGAGATGACGCCGTAAGGAGGCTTCACGATCGGCAGACCCTGGACTTGCAGTCCGCCAAGCCCACCACCGCCGGCAGGAGGAGTCGCACCACGGCCGCCCGGTGCCGCCGCAGCAGCAGCCGCCGCCGGTGGAGGAGCAGCCGCGCCACGTCCGCCACGTGCTCCGCGCTGCGTCGGATAGTCCGCTGCGCTGCCGTAGCCAGGACCTTCCGCTTCACGGAACGGCATATCGTTGCGGCCCGAAACGTAGCGAATGTCCGAGAAGCCTTCAGGAGGAGTACGCAAGGAAATCGGCGTGACGAACGATTGCGCGGCCTGTGCGTACGCGATTCCCGTCTCCGGATCAAAGCCGGCACCGGGCCAGTTGGTGCCGCCGCTGGCATTGCCCAGGTTGATTCCGCCCAGCCAATGCTTCGGATCGCCAACAACTGGAGGCGTAAACATGCCTTCCACGCGATAGCTCTTCAACCGGTCGATGGCATCGGCGCGCATCTCCGGCGTGAAGTCGATCAGATCGTCCGGAACCTTGATGTAGTTCCGCCCGTAGGCCGGCGGCTTGGTCGGGAACGGCTGGGTTTTCGCAGTCTTCTCGCCAGGGACGTCGGTCTGCGCGACGGCGCGCTCTTCGATCGGCCAGACCGGCTCGCCAGTTACGCGATCGAAAACGTAGAGGAACGATTCCTTCGACGGCACCGCAACTACTTTGCGCTTTTTCCCATCGACGGTGACGTCCATCAGCAACGGCGCGGAGGACAGATCGTAATCCCACACCGGGTGATGCACAATCTGGAAATGCCATTTGCGCTGGCCGGTCTTGAGGTCGACGCAGACCAGGCTTTCGCCATAAAGATTGTTGCCCGGACGCTCGCCGCCGTAGTAGTCCGAGGTCGGGGATTCGACTGGCAGGTATACCAGGCCGAGCTGCGGGTCGACCGTCATCTGCGTCCATACACCAGTATTCCCGTTGGTGTCGGCCGAACCGTTTTCCCAGGTGTCGTAGCCGAATTCGCCCTTCTTTGGAATCGTGTGGAAAGTCCACATCAGCTTGCCGGTGTGCGCATCGTAGGCGCGAACCAGACCCTTGGTGTTGTTGTGGGTCTTCACCGTCATGCCTTCTTTGAAGGCCGCACCGACGATCACCGTATCGTTCACCACCAGCGGCGTCGAGTGCAGGCCGGCTTCGCCATCGTCGAGATCGATCTGCTGTCCGGTGCCGGTGTACATTCCTTCCTTCAGGTCGACCATGCCGGCCTTGCCGAAACCCGAAATCATCATTCCGGTCTTGGCATTCAGTTCCACCAGGCGATAGCCCGTGGTGACGTACACGATGCGATCGTCACCTTTGCCGTCGCTCCAGAAGGAGACGCCGCGTCCAGAGAGCTGGCGGGGCGAAAAGGCCGCGCGCTTGCCTTCGCGCAGGGTATGAACCCAAATAATCTCACCGGTCTTCGCATCCAGCGCCACCACATCGCGCCGCGTGCCGGCCGTCGCGTACACCACGCCATTCACCATCAGCGGCGTGCCTTCCAGTTTGTACTCGGGCTTAGTGCCGAAGCTCTCCGTCTTGAAGCGCCAGGCAACTTCGAGCTTGTTGAAGTTGGACGCATTGATCTGGCTGAGCGGGCGGTATTTCGAGCCCGCCAGATCGGCGGTGTAATACGGCCACTCGCCATCTTTGGGCTTGAATTGACCCTGTGCGGTGAGCGAAAGGCACACGAGGCCGGCGGCGATTCCGGAGAACGAGCCGGGCCACGACTTGGTGAAAAAGCGATTCATGTTTCTCTCCTGATAACCAGCTTTGGACAATGATATAAACAGAGGCGTCCAGACGCAAGCCCTACGCCCCACAACTCCAGATTTTTAGCGGCCGCCGCCGGTGGTCGCCGCCTTCACGCTGACTTTCATCTGCGCGTTAGTCCAGCAGCATTGGAACCCGCCGCCGCCGTCGCGGGTCCAGTCGTTTGCCACCACGCGAAGCACGTAGTCTCCCGGTTCGCTGAATGTCGCTGTCGTGGTCGCCGTACCCTGAAATTCCTTCACCGGCGCGTTGAATTCGGCCTTCTGGACTGGGGGACGTTCGTTGGAGAATGTCACCTTGCCGGCGCCCCGCATCTTGGTCCAAAAAATCGTCGCGGCGGGCGTTCGCGGGCGCTGAGACCCCGGCACCACGTTGGCGTCATCGGCCACCCACAAATTTAAGGTCAGCGGTGTGCCGACCGTTGCTGTCGCCGTCGTGCTCTGCCCAGCGGGACCGTTCAAGAAAGGACCCGACTCGGAAAATGAAAGGTACGGCGGCGTGTTCTTCGAGGCATCCTCGAACGGCGAGACCTCCCAGTCCGCCATCAGGTACATCGGGATCACTGTGGTCTTGCCATTGACCGTGAGAGTCCAGGTCAGCTTCTTGTCGCCGAAATCCTTGGGGACCTTGATGACAAATTCGCCCCACATCCGGCCGAGAAGGAAGTGCGTCGGCTGGCCGTAATCCGGACCGCCCGGATCGATGTGGTTGTTGGGACCGATGGGAATGTCGACTTCTTCGCGGGTGTTCCGGTTGTAATAACCAAGCAGCAAGCCGTAGCTGCCGTCCTTGTTCTGGAACCATCCCTCAAAAGCGCCCGTGATGCTTTGCCCGGTCGTGTGCATCGGCTCCATGGGCAGCGACTGCTGCGCCTGCACGGATGCCAGTCCTAGCGACAAGGCTATAAGTGTGACCCGCCCGCTCATGCAAAATCTCCCTCAGAAAGTTTACGCGTAAAGTTTACGCGCTCGGGACACGCGAGTCAACACGGACTCGGGATACTCGTTCGAAGCACTCACTCCGTTCGTGACTCTGATCGAAAGACCGGAAGCACGGACGCAGAGAGCATTTTGAACGAATACCCTACAGGTGTGAAAAAGGAGCAGCCGGTTTTGACTGCTCCTCTCGAAGGACTCGGAATATAACCGCCTACTGCTGCTGAGCGGTGCGACCAAACGCCGGACGCTCCGGCTTGTGCTTCGCCGCCCACTCCTTGTAGTCTTCCTCCGTGATGTTGGTCACGTTGACCCACGCGTGCGACATCTCATCCACGGTGCGATCCCCAAACCCGACCCACTGGTTCGGATCCGGATTGTGCGGATTGGCGGATGTATTGTCGTACCAGCCGGTGATCTTGATGATAGTGCCTTTGGGCAGCACCGGCGCCGCATCGTCGGCGTAAATGTAATTGTTCATCCAGTTGAAGTTGAAATTGTTTACGTAACTCAGCAACTGGACGGTGCCATCCGGAAGGATCGCTTCCATCGACATGGCCTTGCCGCGGAGGTGCATATGCGGCTGATAGTTTTCGAGGCGCGCGGGCGACCGGAGCAGTGTGTAACCGGTGGTCTCCGCAATCGAGTTCGGGGCGATGTCCAAGCCGCGGTTCTGTTGCGACATGCCGCTGAACAGCGCCAGCCGCGTCCGATACTTTGGCTCCTCGCCTTTCGGATAGAAATATACGGCGAGTTCCGCGTGATCCCGAATCTCTTCGCCTACCGCGTGCAAGTGGAGTTCCCACCAGATATGCGACCCCGGCAACAGCAGCTTGCCGGTGTTGGGGCGATAAATGTCGTAGTTCTTTCCGATGGCCCATTCCATCAGGAGCCCTGGACCGTTGCCGCCGGGCGCATTGCCTCCTCCGGCGTTGGCAGCGGCATCGTCTGCGGTCTGCACCAATCCGGGTTCATCCTGCTGCAAGCGGGCGAGCACGTGATGCATGATCTTGCGGCCAGCCGGAGTTCCCGGACGAATCTCGACCGCGCGCACCCAGCGAGGTTCTTTGATATCGACCGAGGTCAGCGGCTTGAACCATACATCTTGGCCGTGCGCCGGCATCGTGTAGGGTTCCGATTTCAGAACGATTCCCGGTTCGCCGAATTGCTTCGCCAGGATCCATTCCTCGCCATCGGGCCACTTTTTCGCGGCGGGCATGTCTTTCGGATCGCCTTTGAGCGAGCCGCCGTCTACCCAGGCCACGATGGTCGCGATCTGATCGTCATTAAGGGAGCGGTCATTCGCGAAATGCTGAATGCCCGACGTCTTGTCGAGATGCCACGGCGGCATGGTTCGCGTCGCCACGCGTTGCTTGATCGACTTGGCCCACGGACGCGCCTCTTCGAAAGTCGTCAGCGTCATGGGAGCGCCAGTGCCTTTGCGATGGCACTCTTCACACTTCGCCTGAAAAATTGGGGCGACGTCTTTGGTGAACGTCACGGTCTTCTTGGTGGCGTTCGTTTCGTCCGCGGCGCTTGCAGAAATCGCCAGCAACGTTGCTGCACCGAGCATCCAACTCGTCCGGCACACGACGCCCGTTAACTTGAGGTGCGACATGAACATGCTCCTTCCCTTACATGTAAAGTCTAGGTTCTTCTAGTATGGGTGTCAATCCCATTCGGCATATGCGGCGGACGGGGCCACGCGCCAAAACAACTTTACAAATCTATACGTTACGCCCAGCTAAACCCGTGCTTAGCGAGCGGGAGCGATCGGACTCGCTTGCCCGATGCGGCGAAAATCGCGTTGCAGATGGCCCCCGGAGTCGGCGGCAGGGCGGGTTCGCCCAAACCAGTCGGCGGGAACTTGGTCTTCAGGAAGTGAACCTCGATCTCCGGTGGAACCTGGGTCAGGCGGACCGGAGGATAGGCGTCGAAATTCTTCTGTACAGCGCGGCCGTTGACGTAGGTCATTTCCCAGCCCATCGCGTGGCTAAGTCCTTCTACTACCGCACCTTGCGTCATGTTTTCGGCGCTCAGCGGATTGATGACCTGACTGCCGATATCGCCGGCAACCCACACCTTGTGGACTTTGACTTTGCTGTTCGCGTCGACGCTGACTTCGGCAACATGCGCGAAGTAGCCGCGATGGCTGTACTGGAAAGAGACGCCTTTGGCCCGGCCCTTGGGCAGCTTGTTGCGCGACGCCCAGCCGGACTTGTCGGCCACCAGTTCCAGGACACCCTTCATGCGCGCCGGATCGAACCCGTCGTCGGCTTTCGCCAATTCGGGTGTATTCAGGAGGTCCAGGCGGAACTGCACCGAATCCTTGCCGGCGGCATAAGCCAGCTCATCGATAAACGACTGGAAAACGAAGCTGTAGGCATTCGTTCGCGGCGCACGCATCGCGCCGGTAGGGACACCCAGCGACATCAGCGTCGCGCCGAAATGGAAGTTCGGCACGAAACGCCCCGGGAATTCCGAGGGACCGCAGTTCGCGGATGCCGCGAAACGGTCGCCTTCGCCGTAGCTGACGAAGTGATTCTTCCACGCCACCAGCTTGCCCGACGCGTCCACGCCACCCTTCAGGTAGTGGAATCCGCCGGGACGATACTGGTCATGCGTCATATCCTCTTCGCGCGTCCACAGCAGTTTCACCGGGACGCCGATTTTCTGAGCGATGAACGCCGCTTCCACCATGGGCTCGTTATACAAACGACGCCCGAAGCCGCCGCCCGAACGCGCGATGTGGATGAGGATGTCGTTGTTGGCAAGTCCGCAGGTCTTAGCGACCAGCGCCTGACCGGCGCTCGGAGTCTGCGTAGGCGACCAGATTTCCATCTTGCCGTCTTTGAACACTGCGGTGCAATTCTGCGGCTCGAGCGGAGCATGCGCCAGGAACGGATACGAATACGAGGCTTCCACTACCTTGGCCGCGCTGCTGAACGCCTGATCGACGTCGCCGTCCTTGCGGAACTGGATCTTGAACGGCTGTTTTGCCAGTTCGTCGGCCTGCTTCTGGAATCCTTCGGTGGATTGCGAAGCCGTTGGACCTTCATCCCACTTCACTTCGAGCTTGTTTCGAGCCGACTTGGCCTGCCACCAGCTATCGGCGACGATCGCGACGCCGGGCACCAGACCTGCCAGGTCCGTCGTGCCCTCGATCACAAACGCGTGCTTCACTCCAGGTTGCTGCTTTACGACGTCCAAATTCGCGCTGACGACTTTGCCACCGTACACCGGACACCGTTCGTACACAGCCCACAGCATGCCCGGAAGCGTGAAGTCGATTCCGAAAAGCGGTTTGCCGGTGACAATCGCATGATTGTCGACGCCCGGAATCGGGTGGCCGATGATCTTGTACTCGCTGGGATCCTTTAGCTTCACGGAAGCCATATCCGGAACCGGCAGAGCCGTCGCCTTCGCGGCAAGCTCGCCGTAGCCCAGCGACCGGTTGCTGGCTTTGTGCATCACACGACCTGACGCGGTGGTACATTCGGCTTCGGGCACGCTCCACGTCTGGGCAGCAGCCGTGACGAACATCGCTCGCCCCGCCGCGCCAACTTTGCGCAATGGATCCCAGTTCACTGGAATCGCGGTGCTGCCGCCAGCGTTCTGGGCGCCGTACTTGGCTTGATCCAGATCCGCCTGCTCGACCTTGACGTCCTTCCAATCGACGTCGAACTCGTCGGCGATCACCATGGGCAGCGTGGTGCGGATGCCTTGCCCGATCTCGGGATTCTTGCCCATGATCGTCACGATGCCGTTCGAGGCTACCTTGATAAACGCCATCGGCGCGAAAGTTGCCGCGGGACCGCGCTGCGCGCGCAGCGGTTTGACGTACAAGCTGAGCATTAGACCGCCGCCACCGAGCGCGGTCACATTGAGAAAGGAGCGACGTGTGGTTTTCATGAGTAGTCTCCTTTAGTCCTGATGTTGCGATCCGCCGCCGGCAGCCGCGCCGGATGTGGCGGGCGCGCCGTGCATGGCCGCCGCCTTGTGAATCGCCTGCCGGACGCGGAGATAGGTCCCGCAGCGGCAGATGTTTCCATTCATGGCAGAATCGATATCCTGATCGTTGGGCTTGGGTTTAGACGCGAGCAGCGCCGCCGCCGACATGATCTGTCCAGCTTGGCAATATCCGCACTGGGCGACGTCGATGTCCTGCCAAGCGACTTGCAGCGGGTGCAATCCGTCCGCCGACAAACCTTCGATGGTCGTGATGGGCCCTTTCGCAGCAGCCGCGACCGTGGTCAGGCACGACCGGACGGCTTTGCCATTCATATGAACCGTGCAAGCGCCGCACTGGCCGATTCCGCAGCCGTACTTGGTGCCTTTCAGATTCAGGACGTCTCGGAGTACCCACAACAGGGGCATATCCGCCGGCACATCGACCGTGGTCGAGTGCCCGTTAACGGTCAATTTATAGGACATGGTTGGTTAGCTCCGTAACCGGGCGAAGAAATACCTAGCCGGGGTCAGCGTAACATCCAGGAAGATCCACGTCAAGCGTAGGTGGTGTTCTCTATCGGGAAACTACACAGCGTCGGTAGTGTCTGAGTGCTTCGGGGTCTCAATAGATTCTTGGCGGACGGCGTGTAAGGCAAGCTGGGCACGTGCAAGTGCCGCCGGTTCGCGTAAGATGCACGAGTCCGTGAATCACCCCGTCCTCCGTGTCGAACTTCGCGATAATCTTATCAAGTAGTCGAGTATCCCCTCGCTCGTATCTACGAAAAACGGCATAGGCGACCAAATCGGCTAGCTGCAATAGCCGGGTTGCTTTTGAATTTGCGAAGAAGGGAACGTCCGCAAAGTTCTTAAACGTGCCTCCGTACCGGGTGCCAAGACTTCGGTACTCTGCGAGCAACGTTTGAAGACTCGCCTCGTAGCGACTTTCATCGAAAATAATGAGCGCCCGCTGAGTGTCCCCGCGTGCATGGAGACGACGCAGGAACAGATCGCAGCGGTTGCAAATCTCTTCAAAAGCGCGTCCCACTGGATCATTCGTTATAGCTTTTTCAAGTGCGATCCCGAAAAGCACTACATGTCGTGAAGAGATAGTGTTACACAGCTCATCAATAATCGCGTTCCGCTGCTCCGTTGGACACGAATGCCAAGGCTCGTCCCTGTGCGAGGCTATGGCCTGAGCATGGAACTCGATTTCTGTGTTCGGGAAGTACTTCTCCGCAATGGTGTTGACCTGCTCATTGATCCAATAGACTTCGCGTTCAAAGACGGCGACTCCGCCCAAGACAAAATACTTATCCTCTGCACCATCAGGATTTCCGGATTCGTCAACGTAGAGCAGGTGCATTGGCCGGGATCAACAGAAGGCGAGTCAGATGAAGAAAAATAGCCAGGCGGGCGTAAACCCAACGAGCCACGAAGAACGTAGCCCTACCTAGCCATCTCTATTGTACTTCCCTAACGGATTCCGTTCAAGTCTTAATATATTCTTATAGAATCATCATTTTAGAGGGTTATTGAGATACCCGATCCGTGGTTACGTCTGAGCGTGAGGCGGCATGCCCGACTTCCGGAGAACGACCACCTCTTGCAGGCTGTCGCAAGACAGCAATCAGGGCGTAACTTCATTTCCTAGTGAACCTCTTGAACCGTAATACAACAATACAACCGCCTTCTTCGATCCAACGTAAGATTTCCGGCGCAACCTAAGGGTGTTGGTGCCGGAGTAAGCTGGTTCGGTATATGCACCCGGTCCTCAATCGCGTCGAGTCGATGACCGATGAAATGGTCGAGTTTCTGCGGAGACTCACCGCGATCCCGACCGTCAATCCGCCTGGCGCCAACTATCGCGATTGCGCACACCTGATCGGTGCACAGCTTAAGAGATTCGGATACGAAGTTGCGTACATTACAGCGGACGCGAGCACTGAACACACCAAAGAGAATCCGCGCGTCAATGTGATCGGCGGCATGAAGAACGGGCAGGCCCGCCCGTTGCTGCACTTTAACGGTCATTTGGATGTCGTGCCTGCAGGCGACGGCTGGACCGTCGATCCTTTCGCCGGGACCGTGCGCGATGGAAAGATTTTCGGCCGAGGCACCACCGATCAGAAAGCCGGAATCGCTGCATCGATTTTCGCCGTCGAAGCGATTCGCCGCGAAGGCATCCGCTTGAACGGCACGGTAGAGCAGAGCGCCACGGTCGATGAAGAAAGCGGTGGATTCGCCGGCATGGCCTATCTGGCCGAGCGCGGTTACATTTCAAGTGGCCGGACCGACTACGTGATCATCACGGAACCGCTGAATGTCGATCGCATCTGCCTGGGCCATCGCGGCGTGTATTGGTTCGAGGTCCGGACATTGGGACGCATTGCACACGGCAGCATGCCGTTTCTAGGTGTCAGCGCCATCAGCAAGATGTCCGACCTGATCGCCGAGATCGAGGATAAGCTGAAACCGACACTTTGCCGGAAAATCACCGCGATGCCGGTCGAACCGCCGGAGGCGCGGCATCCGTCGATCAACATCAATTCGATTTCCGGCGGGCAGCCCGGAACGATTCAAACTCCCTGCGTGGTGGACCGGTGCGAGGCCATCTTCGACCGGCGCTACCTTTTGGAAGAACCGTTTGCAGAAGTTCGCGGCGAGATTGCGGAGATTTTGGACGCGATGGCTCGCCGCGATCCGGAGTTTCGTTTCGAGCTGCGCGACTTGATGATCGTTCCGCCGGTACAAGCCGACGCGGGATCTCATCTGGTGACGGCGCTGAGCGGCGCCGTACGGGATGTGCTTGGCTCCACGCCTCCGTTGATCGCGAGTCCCGGCACGTACGATCAGAAGCACGTGATGCGGTTGGGACACGTCGATCAATGCGTCGCGTACGGGCCGGGAATCCTGCATCTGGCGCATCAGCCGGACGAGTATTGCCGCATCGATCACCTGGTGCAAGCCGCGAAAGTGATGGCGCTCGCTACACTGCGGCTGTTGTAATTTGGCCGACCCTGAGCCGCGACCGAAGGAAGCGGTCGATGTTGACGTGTCGCAAACCGCCGGCTGAAGCCATCGCTGCAAGCTGAAGAGACTGCGGAAAAACTCTCAACACGCAGACTCTTGCCATGACTGGGGGGCGGACCCCCTGGTCCGCGGCCGATCCCCCGATCGGCCTTTCCGCGTGTCTGTCGACCTGATTTTACGGAGGAGAAGCGCGATCAGGGGATCGCGCGCGGACCAGGGGGTCCGCCCCCCATAGCCGCGAATCGCTCCACATCAGACGGGCGGCTGGAATCTTCCGTCGATCGCTGTCCATCCGCCGTCGACGAACAACACTGCGCCCGTCACGTAGCTGCTCGCGTCCGAGGCGAGGAACACGATCGGCCCCGCCATTTCATCCGCGGTCGCCCAGCGCCCCAATGCGTTTTTCGCGGCGTATGCGTTGTACCATTCCGGACGGCTCTTGATGGGGAGCGTCAGCGGAGTCTCGACCACGCCCGGCGCGATGCAATTCACACGCACGCCCACAGGACCTAGCTCCGCGGCCAGTGCGCGGGCCAACTGGACGATCCCGGCCTTGGTCGCCGCGTATGCGCCCTGGCCCGGTTCCACCGTCACGGAACGGATAGAGGACAACAGGATGATGCTGCCGCGTTTTTGCGCGCTCATCACACGGCCCACCTCGCGCGCAATCAGAAAATTCCCTTTGAGATTCAGCCGCAGGACTTTGTCGAACTCGTCGGCGGTGTAGTTCAGAAGGGGTTTGCGGACATTGACGGCGGGAGTGCTGACCAAGATGTCGATCGACACATGCCGCGCTACTGTGTCGCGGACCACGCTCGCCACCGAGGACTCCTCCGTGACGTCGAGCGCGAGCGATTCCGCTTTCCCACCGCCGGCGCAAATCGCGGACGCTGTCGCGGCCGAGCCTTCGGCGTTCAGGTCGGCACAGATGGCGAAAGCTCCGGCAGCCGCCAAACCGTTTGCGGCCGCTTGCCCGATTCCGGATGCAGCGCCGGCGACCAAGGCGATCCGGCCGTCCAATCGAAACGCCGCGTTGAAATTCACTTCGGCACCGCTGCGCCCAGGAATTCAAGTACGACGCGATTGAATTGATCGGGCTGATCAAGGGGACCCGCGTGACGCGAATCCTCCAGCACCGCGACGCGGGCGCCTGGTATCTGTGCCGCGTAAGCGCGCTTCCACGCGACCGGAGTGTAGTCGTGATCGGAGGCGACAATCAGAACGGGACAGGAAATGTTTCCGATCCGTTCCGCGACGCTCCATCCATTGATCGCGCTGAGCGAAGCGAGATAAGCCTTCGGATCGTTTTCGGCGACGCGATCCTCGAATTTCTTCCGCAATTCGGCCTGCTCGGGTTGGGGAAAGAGCGGTCCCGCCACCATCCTCGCCAGCGCACGCATCCCGAAAATCCTGACGACCGCGTAGCGCGACTGAATCAGGAGCTTCTGGGAAACAGTACGGAGGATCATCGCCGGGCCACTGTTGATGATGGTCAAACTGCGCACCGTTTCCGGCGAATCGACCGCCATCTGAAACGCGATCATCCCGCCCATCGACAAACCGACCACGTGAGCGGGCGTGGCATCGAGCGCCCGCAAAAGCGCCACGGCGTCCGAGGCGAACTGCTTCACGCTGTAAGGTCCCGGCGGTTTGGCGGACCGGCCGTGCCCGCGAACATCCATGGCGATCACGCGATGCGACTGAGCCAGCGGTGGAATCTGATACTCCCAATCGCGCGTGCTCGATCCAAGGCCATGGAGCAGAAGGACCGGAGCACCCTCGCCGGCCGACTCGTAGTAGAGATCGACATCGTTGATTCGAACCGTGGCCATAGCCGCTTATGATCGCCGCTTTTCCCTCGACCGGCAAGAAGCAGGTTCAGGCGCCCAAGGCTTTGGCCGCCAGGATGTGGTCGCCTTCCTTAAAATAAATTACGTAGCCATAGTGACCGGTTCCGTCGGTTACACCGCTGGACGAGTAAATACTCACGCCGGCATCCAGCAAAGCTTTCTGGATTTCTGCCAGCGCGCCCAACTGATCGTCGCCCTGAATGAGACAGGCATGATACGGACCCGTAAGCGTCCAGCCGAGCCGCGTCGCCAGACTCAGCAGTTGCTCGCTTCGATCCGGGAAAATGGTCAGCTCCACGCGATTCGGTCCGAAAGGCACGGCGCTGAACGCCAGCAGGTTGATCTCTTCGGACGCGAGTTTCGCCAGGATTTCGTAGGCTTTCCCGGCTCCGTCCTCGATCCGCGTGTAGAAGTATTCGACGGTCCGGACTTTGAGCGCCATTGCCGCTCCTCCCCTTCTAACACAACGCCGACCCAATGATGACACACTGACTCCGCCCGACACACTGACTCCGCCCAACGAAGATCACGAACGGGCCGGTGATGTGTTAGAAATAGTTCGGGGTCTGGGGGAACGGTCTGGAGGTTGCAACGTGCGCGGATTTGTTTCGCTCGCCATTCTCGCTGGAGCCCTGATGTCCGCTCAGGAACCGCAAACCGGGCCGACGCAGTTAATCGTCACCTACCGTTGCCCACCGCCGCGTCGCGCGGCATTCCGCCAGTACATGACGGAATTGGGTGTGCAGCGCTTCGACCGTTGGAAGCAGGAAGGAGTCCTCAAGGACTACCGGTTTCTGTTCAACTGGTTCGTCGACGTGGATACGTGGGACGCCATGGCCGTGCTTTCTTTTCCCAACTACGCGGCGGTGGCGCGCTGGAAAGACATTGAAAAGGCCAATCCTGGCGGTCTGGCGCGCGACGCTCTAGACATGGCGTGGCCGCTGAACAGTTACTCGGCCGACATGGTCGCGCGCGAAACCGGTGAGTCTCCGCTGGACCCGACCCACACCGTGTATTTTGTGATCCCCTATGATTTTGCGAGCGGAGCCGCCTATCGCGACTACGCCACGTCGGTGCTCATCCCGCAAGCGAAAGCGTCGATTCGCGAAGGCGTTGTGACCGGCTTTAGCGCGTATGTAAACCGCTACCCCGGAGGAAAGCGCTGGCAGGGGCTGGTGGTGCTCGAATATCGGGACATGGACGCGTTTGCGCGGCGGGATGAGGTCATCGCAAAAATTCGCGCGCTGCTTCGAAACGACCCGGCGTATAAGACGGCAGAATCCAAGCAGATGGCGAATCCGGAGCGCGAAGCAGTGATTGCCGACTCCGTCGGACCGCGCTGATGCCGCGCGATCCGTTCCTGGAAGCGGCCATTGACCAGGCCCGCAAGAGCTATTCCGAGGGCGGCATCCCCATTGGCTCTGTACTGGTCCACGAAGGAAAGATTATCGGCCGCGGGCACAACTGCCGGGTCCAAACTGGAAGCGCCATCGATCATGGCGAGATGAACTGCTTGCGCAATGCCGGACGCTTGCCGGCGTCGGTGTATCGCAAGTGCACGATTTACTCGACTCTATCGCCATGTCCGATGTGCGGGGGCGCAATCGTGTTGTATCGAATCCCGCATGTTGTTGTGGGTGAAAATCGAACCTTCCTCGGCGCCGAGGAATATATGCGTAGTAACGGCATTGTAGTCGAGGTTCTGGACGATCCTGAGTGCGTAGAGCTGATGACCTCCTTCATCCGCGAAAAACCCGAACTGTGGCATGAAGATATCGGCATTTGAGGACTTGCCTGTGCAGATTCCGGATGATAGGATCACTGGTAATGCAAACTGAACAGATTGTTGCGCTTCTGGTGGTAGAACGCGATCGATTGAATCGTGCGATCGAGGCTCTGCGAGGTCCCGCAAAGCGCCGGGGCAGACCGCCGGCTAGCGCTGCAATGGGCACGACGTCAGCTCCCGCCGGGCGACCTCGGAAGCGGAAAGCGCGCACTGCCGCGCAGCGTAAAGCCCAATCCGAACGGATGCGGGCGTTCTGGGCGGCGCGCAGGAAGAAGACACAAAAGTCCAAGTAGTGGCCCAAAACCACCATCCGGTGGATTTCGGCCAGAAGTGAACCGCTTCTCGGGTTTTGTTATCAACTGGTTAGAAGTGGTGAAACATGTGCATCGTAGTGTTCGTCGCACTTATTTGAGAGGACACTATGCATAAGATCCCATCGAGTCGTTATTTTGTTTTGGGCACGCTCGCTTTTTCGTGCCTGGCGGCAGCTCAGGACCCGCAGAACGGAGGTTGGCGGCGCTTGGGTGAATCGAATCCATATCCCGCCAACTCGGCGCCAGCGAACGCTCCGCAGGATTCGCAGCGCGGTCCGCAGAATCCGCCTCCACCAGCGAACGTTCCGCCCACGTTGACCATCAAGCCTGGCACGTACGTGACGGTGCGGGTCAATCAGCCGCTTTCCTCCGACCGGAATCAGCCTGGTGACGCCTTTTCCGCGACTCTGGTGAAGCCGGTTGTGGTGGATGGTTTCGTGGTAGCTGAACCCGGCCAGACCATTGGCGGGCGCGTTTCCGAAGCTCAGAAGGCGGGCCGCGTTTCCGGCGTTTCGAGGCTCGGACTACAGTTGATCGATCTTCCGGTCGTGGATGGACAGCAGGTTCCTATACAGACCCAACTCGTCAGCCGCACTGGGCCAACTTCAATCGGCCGCGACGCAGGCGCGATTGGAGCGACGACGGTTGCAGGGACGGCCATCGGCGCAGGGATTCAAGGCGCTGGCGGAGCCGCGGTTGGCGCGGGTGCCGGCTTGCTGGTAGGTGTCGTCGGCGTGATGCTGACGCGTGGACATCCAACCATCATCTATCCTGAATCCGTGTTGACGTTCCGCATCGAGCAGCCGGTGACAATTTCGACCGAGCACGCGGCCTATACGTTCCGGTTCGTTGAGCCGGCGGATTATCAACAGTCTGCTGCGCCGCGATTGCAGTCCCGAGGACCGGGCTATGGTGGTCCGGGTTACGGTCCGCCTCCACCGCCGTACTACGCGCCGTATCCCTACTACGGTTATGGTTACGGCTATGGCTATCCCTTCTATGGCGGCGGATTCTTCTATGGTCCGCGTGTGGCGTTCGGATTCCGCGGACGGCGCTGGTAAGCGCAAGAGCTGCTTTTCTTCGACCGCAAGTTTCGCATAACCTCTGAGGATGCGAATCTGCTTCATGGCGGGTTATGCATCGATCTTCAGCGCCGAGACTTGCGGTCGCTCTCGTTTGCTGTCGAGCGTCAGAGACTTGCCGCGCGAATGATCTATCTGCTTAGGCCAAATAGAAGAAGGCCGACGCCCAGGAACATAGTAACGACTGCTGGCGAGAACCACTTCAATTTGCCGCTTGGCTGCCGATATGCAACAAAAAAACCCGCAGCCATCAGAAGCCAACCCAAGGTCCAGGGTGAGGACCAACCGCTGCTCGTCATGCTCAGGACCGCGTTGAACAGGTACAGGCACGAACACAGCAGATAGGGTTGAGAGCGACCTAATAGGGGCGAGGAGCCACCCATAAGAGTCTGCATACTCTGAAATTATATCAGTAGGTTAAGAACAGAATCGAGATCTTACTTGGTCAGTTTCTAGCTCCACCACGTCCTCCGCCGGGAGCAGTCGCGGCGGGGGCCGGCTGGAGGAATTTTGGATCGAGAATCTTCGCGATCTGATCCTTCGCGCCTTCGAGATGCGCCTTGGTATCGTGATCCGTTGCCTTCGCCAGCGCCGCATTGATCGATGCGGTCAGCACGTGCAGCTCGGCTCGGAAGAACGGCTTTTCGTCGTCACTGGCAGGCGCTGGTCCGCGGCCGCCACGGCCTCCGCCACCGGGTGCCGGGGTAGCCTGACGCGATCCGTTTAGCTTGGTGTTGACCAGATCGAGATACGCGTTCTGGAGGTTGCGCCGATACGCGTCGATTTTCACTTGCGATGCGTCCAATTCTTTCCAGACGCCTTTGCGGACGGTGGAAAGCAATTCGGCCGCGGTGTAGGCCGCCGATCCATCCACGGTCTGCTCTTCGATCAGGCGCGCGAAGCGCTGGTCGTTGAGCAATGTGTTGAGCACGGAACGCTGCGCATTCGCGATCCGCGTCAGAACGCCGGTGGGCTCAATGCGGCGCAGGATTTCCGGGTCCACCATCCACAGCGGCGTGGTGAACGCGTTTTCGATCAGGAATTTCACCGCTTCTTCCTGCTTGACTTTGGGGATCAAAGTAAAGACGCGGCCTTCCTGCCCCACCACTTTTTCCTGGCTGTTGAATCCGCCTACGACGCTCGCCACATGATTCATTTCGAGCTGCCATTGGCTCAGCATGCGGCCGTACAACTCGCTGAGATCCTCATAGGTTTCGCCTTCTTTCCACGCGGTGGCGGGCATCAGAAGTTTGGCGACGCGCTGAAGATTTTTCATCCCCATCGCGGTGGACTTGACCGGATCGGCATCGCCCACGGCTTCGGTTTCCTCGCCGGGATCCGCTCCAGCCGAGTTGGCGGTGCTGAAACGAAACCACGGCGTGTTGTCCTGCTCGCGCGCCCATTTGTCCAGCGTGGGCTTTTCGTCTTTCGGCGTCGCCGCAGTGGCAATCGGTGTGTAGCCCCACTTGGTGGCCCAAACGTCGTAGGGCCCGATGCGCGGGATAAGGTCTTCGGCCGCGATGCCGTCCTCGGGCTGGGCCACGTAATTGAAACGCGAATAGTCCATGATCGAAGGCGTGTGTCCCATCTTGCGCACCCACTCTTTGTCGCGAACTTTTTCGGCGGGATACATGGAGCTGGCCTTCATGTTGTGCTGGAATCCGAGTGTGTGGCCGACCTCGTGCGCGACCACATATTCGAGCAGACGACCCATCAAGTCATCCGGTAATGGGAGCTTTTGCGCGCGCGGATCGAGCGGGCCCACTTGCACGAAATACCAGTCGCGGGCCAGGTTCATAACGTTGTGATAGAACTGAATGTCCGCATTGAGAATTTCGCCGGTGCGCGGATCGGAAATGTGGGGACCGCTCGCGTTTTCGACCGTCGACGGCAGCCAGCGGATGACGGAATGCCGTACGTCTTCGGGAGTCCAGTTGGGGTCCTGCTGCGGCGTGGGGGCGTCTTTCGCGAGGATCGCGTTTTTGAATCCGGCCGCCGCGAAGGCCTCGTTCCAATCCTCGACGCCCTTCTTCAGCCATGGCGCCCATTTTTTCGGCGTCGCCGAATCGATGTAGTAAACGATGGGTTTTACCGGCTCTGAAATCGCGGCGTTGGGATCTTTCTTTTCCAGTCGCCAACGCGCAATGTAGCGAACCGTGCGGGCGCGATATTCGTCGGCGGTATAGTCCATTTGCGCGGAAGTGAAGTAGCCGACACGCTCATCGAATAAGCGCGGCATCATGGGTTTTGCGGGCAGGCGAACCATGCTGTGATGCAGCACGATGGTGGCGCTGTTTCCACGCATGGTGCCGCCTCCCAACCCGCCGCCTCCGCGTCCTCCGGCAGCCGGAGTTCCATTGCCCGTTCGCGTGTACGTGGCGGTCACTTCAGCTTCCACGTTTTCCGGATACGGAGAAATGTGATCGATGAAGGATCGTGTCGCGTCGAACGTGGTGGCGCCCAGCTGCTGGCGCGCACTGATCTCGGGAACGTCGGTGTTGAACAGACGCGACACGTCGATCACCGGGTCGCCATCGTGATAAGCGGCGACGTTGAACGCCATGATAATGGTGTCGTTGTTGGCGGCCTTCACGGCTTCCGCGATGGGCGCATCGGACTTGGCCGTCACGCTGAAATTGATATCTCGAAGATAGACGCGGTTGTTGTGCAACTCCCATGCGACCACGCGATTCGCGACCTGGCCGCCGCCGTAGCCCACACCGACCGTCGTCTTGGCGATCTGCGTGTTCCACAGATATTGCACGCCGAGTTCGCTCTTGGGAACTTCGTAATAATAACGTTCACCGACCTGATGAATGGTGAAGAGCCCCTTTTTCGTCTTCGCGTCCTTGGTGACCACGCGCTCAAAGGATTGCGGATTCGGAGGAGGTAGAGGTTGCGTACCAGTGCCACCTCGTCCTCCACCACCAGTTTGAGTGGGTTCGTCCTGCGCGCAGAGCATGGCGGCTGCGGCTACCGCGAGAAAGAGCGTCGAGGGGGTACGGGTCATGAGGGAATCTCCTGAACAGGGCTATCCTACCAGACTGCGAAAATTCAGCCAGGATTCCGACTCGTGCTTAATCGTGTGCATTCGCCGTCACTCTGAAAATTCCGGCGAGCAGCAAGACGCCCGCGACAATGTACAGCGCCGCGGCCATCGCGATCGCGGAGCCCAGGCTGCTCTTGGTGGCGATGAATCCGATCACCACGGGGGCCGCGCCGCCGCCGATCCAACCCACCATGTTCACGAATCCAGCCGCTGTTCCGCGAGCCTCCTGTGGGACGACGTCAAAGACCGATGCGAAGATGTTCGCGTCGTAAAGTCCCTTGAAAAATCCCCAAGCCGCAAGGGTCACGACCAGCACCGCGACCGATTTCGTGAGGCCGCACAAAACGACGAACGGTGCGCCGCCGAACACGCCGAGAGCCTGCACGATCATCCGACCCCCAGGGGTGCGTTTTCGGAAAATGTCGGCGAGCCAGCCGCCCAGCGGCGATCCGAGCATACTGGCGAGTTGCACGTAGACGGTGGCGGTGAAGCCCGCGGCAGCCAGGCTCATATGAAATTCGTCGTACAGAAATTTCGGCATCCAGGAGAGCAGTACAACGGCGACGAAGTTCGCGCACAGAAATGCCAGCATCAGTAGTACCGCTTCCGGCTTGAGAGTCCGCAGAAATTCGGCCAGTGGCAAACGGGCGGCGGTTGCGGTGCGAACAGGCTCGATCAGGAAGCGGCTGAGGATGAATCCGAGCAACACACCCGCCGCGCCGAAAACGACAAACGACCAGCGCCATCCATAGTGCTGTCCGATCAACCCGGCGAAGAATCCTCCGCCGATGGTGCCGATATAAACACTGGTCTGATGCAAGCCGAGCGCGCGGGATCGAGTGGCGGCCCCGTGATAATCGCTGAGCATAGAAACGCCGGCGGGAAAATAGAGGCTTTCGCCGAGACCTTCCGCCGCGCGAAAAAAAAGCAGGCCTGAAAATCCACGCGATGCGGCGGTGGCTATGCAGATCGCGCTCCACAGATGCAATCCTCCCAGGATCGCGGTCTTGCGGCGGACGCGATCGACAATGTGTCCAGCGACGGGCGATAGCAATCCGTACACCAACGCGAACGACGATCCAAGCCATCCGAGTTGCACGGTGGTCAGGTGCATTTCGCGTTCAAGCAATGGGAAGACGGAAAAGATTGCCTGGCGGTCCGCATAGTTGAAGAACGCGATCCACCACAGCATCGCGACTACGGACCACTTGTAATGTGGCCCGGTCAATAGAGCTGGCCTGAGGGCGGCCCGCCGGTGGACTTTTTCAGCGGATCCAGATACTGTTTGGCGCCCGCGGAAAAGAGGCCGATTTCAGAGGGCGCCTGAAAAAGCTGAAAACCCTGTTCGCGGAATTTCACGATCTGTTCCGCATTTTTGGCGGGCCGGCCGAGAGATTTCTTGTGACGCTTTCCGGCGTCGACGACTTTCGCGATGGCTTCTTCGAGCTTGGGATCATTCTGTTCCCCGCGCAGGCCGAGCGAAAAAGACAAATCGTTGGTGCCGATGAACAGGGCGTCGATGCCGGGCGTGGCGGCGATTTCGTCGATACGGTCGACAGCGCGCGCTTCTTCGATAATCGCGATGACCGTGACGTTTTCGTCGGCGCAGTCATGATAGTCTTCCTGTTCGGGCCAACCGAAGCGGGCGAGTCCTGCGCCCGATCCTCGGCGTCCATGTGGAGGATAGCGGCACGCCGCTGCGGCCTGCGCGGCCAGCTCGGGCGTGCTGGTGAACGGGAACATCACACCAAACACGCCGGCGTCGAGGACCCGTTTCGCAGTCCACAGTTCGTTGACCGGGACGCGCGCAAAAGGTAGCGCGGGCAACCCACGCGTCGCGAGTACCATGTGGCGCAGTGTTTCGAGTGTGATCGGGGAATGCTCCATTTCGATCCACAGAAAATCGAATCCGAGACGGGCCGCGTGCGCGGCGACGTCTACGCTATTGACTGTGATGGTGCACGCGATCACGGTCTCGCCGTCGCGAAGTTTCTTCTTGACCGGGCTTTCCCACTTCATTTTTTGATCAGCCATATTTCGGAGACCTGGCAGCCTCGTCCGTTGCCGCCGAGGCCTTGTTCGCGGGTCCACTCCAGGTTGAGTTCGCCGTTCGCGGTGGCGGCTTTAGGGATGTCGAACTCGACCGGCTTCACGGGATTTGGTTTTTGGATCAGCGGGTGAATTTCGTAGCCGTCAGCAACCAGACGAATTTTCACGTTGGGGCTGTCGCCGGCGTAGACGACGCGAATCTTGTATTCCGCATTTGGATCGAGCTTCTCGTAATGCATCCGCAGCGGCGCGTCGATCAGTGATTCAGCATGCGTCCACCATGAGCTGCGCAACGCAGGACGATAGGAAAATCCAACCAGCGGCGACTCGAGAAATGCCGGGTCTTGTGCGTAGTTCTTTCCGCGCACGAGATGTATCTGGCGCAGTGGATTGCCAAGATCGTCGTAGAATCCTCCCGGTCCGGGATCTTCCCAATTGATGATGAGCTCAAGTTCTTGTATCCGCTCCGCCTCGCTTTCCAGTTTGCGAATCTCCGCGAAACGGCTTTCGAGCCACCCTCGGCTGTTCACAGGATTATCGATGGTATCCAGACTCGCGCCACGGTCTGTCGAGATGGCCTTGAATCGGGGTACGCTCAACTGCATGCGGACGCTCTGAAATAGCGCCTCCGCGAGCTCGAATACCCGCGCACGCAGTTCAACCTCGGTCCGGTCGGTGGCGCGCTCCAAGATTTTTGAAGCACGATCCATGACCACAAGGGATCCATCTCTTTTCGCACGCCGCAATTCATCCATCGCTTTGGCTTCGAGCTCTCGCTCATAGACGAGCCGTGCGCGCGTGTAGGCGTCATAGTATGCACGATACAGTGCCTGCTGAAATCGCCAATTCGCAAGCACGCTGGGTGGTACCGCGCGCTCCATCGACTTGAAATCGCCCAAGGTCGAAGCGACGTGCGAGTTCGCCATAAGCGGACCGCGCCAGTTTTGCTCTAGCATGATCAGGCCGCTCGCAAAACTATCGGCGTAACGGTACCCAATGAAATATCGCGCATATTCGCGCACGATTTGCATGATGTCGGCTTCGGGACTCCATCCGAGCGCGCTCCAGACGATCTTATTCACATCGTCATTGCAACCTTCAGAATACGTAACGAACCCGTTCGTGTACGGCGCTGTTGCTCGAAAGATCGCAGCTTCGCCGACAGGCCGCGGGTTGATCACTTCGCGCGCTTCGGTTACCGCATAGGCGACGTCCCAATCGGGGACTGGATACTGCGACTGGCGGCTGTGTGTGATGTCGGGATAGTGGCGAATGGGAAACCGCTTCGGAACCGCGGCGCGCAGATCGGGCAGGCTCATGCGAATCTGCGGACCGAAGACGATGCCGGAGAGCCACTTCGGGTCGTCGTTCTTGAGAATGCCGAGGAATTCATCCATCCATTCGCGGTTGAAACTTTGCGGCGACACCCATATCTGTGCTTTCGGATGGTAGCGATGCAGGTTCGCCGTCTGCTTTTCGAGCAGTGACATCAGGTACTTCGGCTGCGTGTGGCCGGGATCGCCACCGGGGACGAACACGGCATCGACGCGGGGAAGCTGGCGGAACACATCGCCCCATTCTTTCAAGGCGAACTCGACCGTCTTCGGGTCCGAATAGTCTTTATCCATCGCCGGATACCAGATCCACACGTCGAGGCCATATTCATTCGCGAGGCGCGACATTTCGATCATCATCTGCATCGGGGGCAGCGGGAAGTGCGGGCTATCGGCGGCGTCATCGGAACGCGGCGGAATCAGCTCGATCGCGTTGGTGCCGAACACGGCCAGATCGCGGATGTACTGTTCCCATTGGGCGACGTCCCATCCGTCATAAGAATTCGTTTTCGGACGATACCCGAGCTGATGGCCGCGCAGCGGATATTTCGGCGCGGAGGCGAGCGCCAAGTTGTCGGGCGCTTCGATCACATCGCGATCCATATGCAGATGACGAAGCAGCGCACCGGCGCCGAACAGAGTTCCGCGCGCGTCGTTTCCGGCGACGAAGATGGTGTTGCCGAGCGTCTGGACGCGGTAGCCGTCGGCTCCGGGCACTGCGGGCAATAGGCGTACCTCTTTCGGTTCATGGCCCATCAGAATCGCGGGACCCGAGCCGGCGCGCTCGGCTACTGGAATTCGGATGCGCGTGCGTTTGGCGATCTCGTCGGAAAGCATCGCCGCAGCTTTGCGCTCTGGGCTCGGCAGAGTGGATGGAGCCACGATGGTGGCGTTTCTCAAATCCATCGCGCCTAGGGGAAGAATTAGAAGTGCGATCGCCGCGCGCATTGGATCATTATAGGTGCTAGGAAATCGGCCGCGAATGGACGCGAATTCACGCGAATAGAAAACAAGGGATTTATTTTTTGATTTCGAAGGAGGTGAAGGCGAGGCCGAGCTCGCGCGGATCCGGCGGGGCGTGGAAGGTGCGATCGAGTTCCAACTCTATGAGCAGTCTTTTTTCAGCGGGCCCGGGAGGAAGTTCGAAGCTAAACTCGAATGCGGATTCGGGCTTGCGGACCACGGCGGTCTGAAGCATCTCGCCGTTCAAAATCACCTGCAGAGTCACTGGACCGTCCTTCACTGCCGCGGCGGGACAGAATCCTTTGACTACGAGCGTCCGGCCCAATCCCGGCAAAGTCACCGACGCGCGCTTCGGCATCCAGCGATAGCCGCCTTCGTTGCCGTACCATGTCGGACCGAGTTGATCGGCGTAGAGATCGTCGCCGAGATCCACTCTCGAGGGCAGGGTGTCGTCTGTTCGGGCGAGCAGAGAAGCCTTGTAATCAGCGGTGACGTCGCGAACGCCGTCGTGCAAATCGTACACCACCGCCCGCCCCTGCCCCAGAGCTCTTCGTTCCACGGCGGGACTTATGAAAAGATCCTTCGCGAAGGGTGCAGCCGAATGCAGATCGATGTTGCGCTCGTCTTCCGGGACCACGTAGACTTCCTTGATTCCGATTAATGCGAACGCATGATGGTAGATCAGGTCGTTGAACATTTCCGTGTTCACGCTTTTGAAGATGACCATCGCATCGGGATGATTCTGGTGCAGAGCTTCCACGGCGTAAAACGTATCGCGCAGCCGCATGCTGCGATCATGAAAGATCGCCGTGAGCGCGTGCCCTACGGGAATCGACACGCAAATGTAGATTGCCACGAGCAACACCGTAGCGGCCTTTACCCAAAGTCGGGATGCCCAGCCGGAGACGATGGCCCAGCCTGCCCACATCGCGAATCCAATCAACGGCACCGTGAGATATTCGTACGACATGTGCTCGCGCAGCGGGAGCAATGGCGCAAGCACGATCAGGAACCACGCCGGAAACAGCAGCACGATCCACTGCCGGTCGCGGATTTTCCAAAGCAGAAAACCAAGCAACCCCAGCGCCAGCGGCAAGGCCAGCGCGATCCGGAGGGCGTATGAGTTGAGATGCACAAGGCTCAGCCAGCCGGTTCCAAAGGACCAGTTCACATACGTGATCAGCGTCGGAAGCATGTGCCAGTCCCAATACAGTTTGTACGGTCCAGCGGCACGGAGCGGCGAAACTGCAAAGTGCAGGATCATGTACAACCCGGAGATCGGAAACATCCAGACGAACTTCCACGCAACGTGTCGCGCGCGGCATAGCACGATGATCAAAGCGATCGCGGGATAAACCACATTCAGCTCCAGGACGCCGAATCCAAGGAGGAACGTCACGAATTGAGCCGCGTAGTAGCGGTTATCATGGGTTTCGATGTAGCGCAGCAGGAGCCAGACGTCCAGCAGGAAAAAGAACGCACACATCAATTCGTAGTACACCGCTGTCCAGGAAAGCGGCGTGGCGAGCGCGGCGTTGACGGTCCACAGGATCGCCGCCCAGTAGCCCGCGGCGCGCGATCCGGTGAGCTTCACCATGGCCGATTGCAGAAGACATAGAGAGATGACGAACGTCGCGAGCGCGGCCAGTCGATAGGGCAGAGGATTCAGTCCGAACAGTTCGTAAAACGAGGTGAAGAAAATCCGCTCGCTAAGGGTTCTGATCGTCCCTTGTGCGAGCGGCTCAAACAATAGCCAGCCGATCGACTTGCCCGCGACGAGAAGATTCCGCAGGTTGAGCCACACGAAATCGTCTTTCTGAAACCAGGCGGTGAGTCCGCCCCAGTAGAGCGCCAGCGCGAGCAGCGGCGGACTGATCCACCGCAGTCTGGCGGCGAAGCGGGACGACTTTTCCACCACCGCATTATAGGGGATGTTCGCTATAATTCGAATTCTTTGTACGAGATCTTGCGCAACTTGCGATGCGGCGCCAAGGTCCTGGACCTGGGATCGAGTACTGGAAGCTTCACCGCGTCGGACTTCCCGGAGATCGTCGTGATTCGGCTGGACAACAAGCCCGTTCCTACTGACGATCCGCGCGGGATCGTGCAAGGCGATGCCGGTCGTCTTCCATTTTCGGACCGCAGCTTCGATGCGGTGATTGCGAACCACAGCCTGGAACACGTGGCCGACCTCGATCGCACGATCGAGGAGATCGCGCGAGTCGTGCGTTCCGACGGAGCCTTGTATGTCGCGGTGCCGGATGCCTCGACCTTCACGGATCGCGTGTACCGATGGCTGCATCACGGTGGGGAGCACGTAAACGCTTTTGTCTCGGCTCCTCAATTGAATGGCTTGATCGCTGAAAAAACGGGTCTGCGGCTGGTTGCGACACGAACGCTGTATTCGTCGCTAACCTTTCTGTGTCGCCGTCATTACGGCCCCAGGCCGCCTCGAAAGCTGTGGCTATTTGGAAACGGCAATCTTCGTTTTCTGGTCGCCGTCAATTATGCACTGCGGCTGTGCGACCGCGCGTTTTCGACGCGACTGAGCGTGTATGGCTGGGCTTTCTACTTCGGACGAATTATGGAACCTGTGGATACCATTCCATGGACGAACGTTTGTGCGAATTGCGGTGCGGGGCATTCCGCGGCCTCGCTGCACACCAACGGCTGGGTGCGCGAATGGACCTGGCCGCGTTCCTACGCCTGTCCAGCCTGCCGCGGGTGGAATGTCTTCACCAAGGACGGGTAAGATAACGCAGATGCCGGAACCTTCCCGCCTGAGTCTGCACATTCATGCCGTTGACGGCGAGGCGACTGTCAAATGCAGCGGCAAACTGGTCGCTGGCGTGACCGATACCCTGTACACCGAGGTGAAGCAGTTGATCCCCGGCTCGAAGCGCATCGTGTTGGATCTGACCGATCTAACTCAGATGGACAGCATGGGACTGGGCACCGTCGTGCGGCTCCTGGTTTCCGCTAAGAGTTCCGGGTGCAGGCTGGAGCTGATTAACTTCAACAAGAGGATTCGCGAATTGCTGGGCATCACCAATCTGCTTTCCGTATTCGAGGTGTGTGGGGAGCAGCGGATGAAATTGCCGTAGCCGGAACCGGTCGCTGTCGCTCGCGGCTCGGTGCGAGGCTCATTGTGATAAAGTCAACCGGCGGTGGATCATGACACGATCTCTTCTCTCGATTTTTCTTGTAGCTCTGGTGGCGCAGGCGCAGACTGATCCGGATCTTCTGGCCCGTCTCCATGCGGAAGCGATGGAACGCTCGCAGGTCGAGCCGGTATTCAATACATTTACGGTGTCCATCGGCCCGCGCCTGACGGCTTCGCCCGCACATAAGAAAGCCGCTGAATTTGCACGCGAACGCCTCGTGTCCTACGGCCTGACGAATGCGCATTTGGAGCCGTTTCGCTTCGGCCGGGGCTGGGAACTGCAAAAGCTTACTATCGAGATGATCGAGCCGCGCTACTTGCCGCTTCTTGCCTACGCTGACGCGTGGTCGCCGTCGACCAATGGAGAAGTCATCGGGACGCCAGTATTTCTCGGCGGAAAATCGCCCGAAGGCACTCCCGTGAAAGGCGCGATTGTGATGACCGCGCCGTTGATGTCGAATTTCGTCCGCAAGGATCGCCCGCAGCCGAGCGATCCAAACTACGTGCCAATGTCGGCCGCTTATGCGACCAGCGTAGGGCAGGCCGGACGCGCCGCGGCTCCGAACCCCGCTCGGCGTGCCGCACAACTTGCAGGAGAAGCCGGGGCGGCCGTGATCCTCAAACCAAGCATCGGCGAACACGGAACCGTGTTCGTCACCGGATCCAAGGACGGTCCTCCCGGCGGCGCGCCCACTGTGACTCTCAGTGGCGAGCAGTACAACATGATCGCCGGGATGCTCGCACAGAACATCCCAGTGAAGCTGCGCATCAACGTCCAGACCAAGTTCTATGACGCCGACAATGGGAACGCGTATAACGTGATCGCCGAGCTACCGGGAACAGACTTGCGCGATGAGATCGTCATGATCGGCGGCCATCTCGATTCCTGGCACACCGGAGTCGGCGCGACCGATAACGCCGACGGCTCAACCACCGTAATGGAGGCGATGCGCATCCTAAAGGCGGCCGGCGCGCGTCCACGGCGGACCATTCGCGTCTCGCTATGGGGCGGCGAAGAGCAGGGCATGGTCGGATCGCGCGCGTGGGTCGCGGAGCATCTGGCGGGCGCGGCCAAAGAAAAGTTCGACGTGTATTACAACATCGACAACGGCACCGGTCCAATCTACGGCTGGTATCTGCAAAACAACGAGGGCGTCCGCACTCTTTTCGACGCGTGGCTGGAGCCGCTCAAGTCCGCAGGCGCGCGCCGCAACGTGATCGAGCCGGTCGGTTCGACAGATCACATGAGTTTTCTCGAAGCCGGCGTCCCCGGGTTCAATCCGATTCAGGATTACACCGGCTACGACGTTCGTACGCATCACACCAACATGGACACGGTGGACCGTGTGGATGTGAAGGATATTCGCCAGGCCGCACTCGTCATGGCGTGGTTCGCCTACAATTCCGCGATGAGCGATCAGAAGATTCCGCGTCCGGCCTCGAAATGACCCGTGGGCCCCAGGAACCGGGCGGTTTATACTGGGATTTAAATCCCCCCTGATTCGATGCAAAAACTTTCTACGCAGCCCTACAAAGGCACTCGCGACTTTCTGCCGGAGGAGATGTCGGTCCGCACGCAGATCTTCGAGACCATGTTTCGGGCCATTGAACGCTACGGGTTTCGGCGCTACGACGGCCCCATTCTGGAATCGGCGGCGATTTACGAAGCCAAGTCCGGTGAGGAGATCGCCAATCAGCAGCTGTACCGGCTGGTGGATAAGGGCGACCGCGAGCTCGCGCTGCGCCCTGAGATGACGCCGTCGGTGGCGCGCATCGTCGCGGGTAATGCCGATCAGATTGTTTTTCCGGCGCGCTGGTATTCGCACGTGAATTGCCACCGCTACGAACGTCCTCAGCGCGGCCGCGTGCGCGAACACTGGCAGATCAATGTGGATATCTTCGGAAGCGAAGAGGTCGAGGCCGAAGTCGAGATTTTCGATCTGGTCGCCGACCTGATGAGCGCCATGGGCGCGACTCCGGAGATGTGGATCTTCCGCGTGAACGACCGCATCCTGGTGGAAGCCGCTCTGCGCAACTTTGTCGGCGTGCCGCAGGAAAAACTGGCCGGCGTAGGGATGGCGATCGATCGATGGGAGAAAGTCGACGCGGACACGCGCAAGCAGACGCTAACGGAGTTGGGAATGAGCGGCGATCAGATCCAGCGTCTGGAAGAGCTGGTCCAGATGGATCTGAAGGCCTATGGAAAGGCTGCGGGTGAGGAGGCGGTATCGCGATCCAAGCTTGCCAAAATCGTTTCTGAGAACCTTTCGCAAGCGCCATTGAAATTCGATCCGTTGGTGATGCGCGCGTTCAACTATTACACGTCCACTGTGTTTGAAGTGTTCGACGCATCGCCAGAGAATCGCCGCTCGATCTTCGGAGGCGGCCGCTACGACGATCTTGCGTCTCTGTTTACGACGCGGAAAATTCCCGGCGTCGGGTTTGCGGTGGGCGACGTGACCACGTGGAACTTCATGGAGCAGCACCATCTGCTGCCGAAGCCCGATCTTGGTCCCGATGTGTTCGTGTTCGGTACTTCGCCGGACTATCGTGGGCCTGTGAGAGATTTGACGCGCGCGCTGCGTCGGGCAGGCTTCCGAGCCGAACCTGCGCTGGACAGCCCCAACATCCGCAACGGCCTGAAGCACGCCAACCGCCTGGGAGTAAAGCATGTGGTGATGGTCGCCGACGAAGAGTTCAAGTCGAACTCGGCAGTGGTGAAAGACATGGTTGGATCGACGCAACAGACACTTCCGTACGATGCCGTGGTTTCGTTCTTGACGAAGAGCTAAGCGATCGACCCCTTTGTTGCCATCTTGAAACGGCAGCGATATAGTAGCGGTCCATGAACCGCGTTTTGCTCGTTCTCGCTGCCGGATCGCTCGCGCTGGCTCAGTCCAGCCCCGACTTCTCCCAACTTCGCTATCGATACATCGGACCGGTCGGCAATCGCGTGATCGCTGCTGCAAGCGTTCCGGGCGATCCGCTCACGTATTACGCCGGCGCGGCCTCCGGCGGTATCTTCAAGAGTACCGATGGCGGCGTGCATTGGGATCCGATCTTCGACGCACAACCCCTTTCCTCCATCGGCTCGCTGGCGATTGCGGCCGGCGATCCGAACCTGATTTGGGCCGGCACCGGCGAAACTTTCATCCGCAGCCATATTTCCGTGGGCGCCGGAATTTACAAATCCGGCGACGCAGGCAAGACATGGACGCTCATGGGGCTCGAAAAGACCGGTCGCATCGGCCGCGTGGCGATCCATCCAACCAATCACGACGTCGTGTTCGCCTGCGCGCTCGGCCACGCGTACGGACCGCAGCCGGAACGCGGTGTCTTTCGAACTATCGACGGCGGCAGGAGCTGGGAGCAGGTGCTCAAAGTGGACGAAAACACGGGCTGCTCCGATATCGTGATGGATCCGAATAATCCACGGATTCTGTTCGCGGGCATGTGGCAGCTCGAAATGCACACATGGAATCGCACCAGCGGAGGCCCCGGCAGCGGTGTCTATAGATCGACCGATGGCGGTGCGACCTGGAAGCTTCTCACCGGCAATGGCCTGCCGCATTCGCCTGTAGGAAAAATTTCTGTCGCGATGACGCGCCGCAACTCGAATCGCGTTTTTGCGTTGATCGAAACCGGCGACGGTGTTCCGTTTGACGGCAAACCTACGCAGAAGGGCACTCTGTGGCGATCTGAAGATGGCGGCGACCACTGGGAAATGGTGAGCACGGACCGGCAACTGGTGGGCCGCGCGGCATATTACACCCGTTGCGCCGTTTCGCCGGACAACGAAAACGAGATCTACTTCATGACTGCGGCATTTTCCCGATCGCTGGACGGCGGGCGCACTCTGAACGATTTGCAACAGCTCCCCGGCGGCGACAATCACGACCTGTGGATCGACCCAGTCAATGGCGATCGCATGATGGTCGCCAACGACAGCGGCGTAAGCATTTCCGTGAATCGTGGGAAAACGTGGAATCGAATCCAGCTTCCGATCGCTCAGCTTTATCACGTCACCGTCGACAACCAGATTCCGTATTTTGTGTACGGCAATAAACAAGACGGATCGTCGTATCGCGGGCCGAGCAACAGTCTCGGCGGAGGATTCGGCGGGCGCGGAGCGACCATCACGCGCAGCGTGTGGCACCAGGTAACCGGAGGCGAAAGCGGATTCGCAACGCCCGATCCGGTGGACCCGAATATCATCTGGTCCACTGCGTCGGGATCGGGCAGCGTGGGCGGGATCGTCACCGTGTTCGATGAGCGCAATCATCAGGCGCGCAACGTCGAGTTATGGCCCGACCAAACCAGCGGATCGACCGCTGCGGAGTTGAAATACCGGCTGAATTGGGAATTTCCGCTGATGATCTCTCCGCACGATCACAACCGCGTTTACATCGCGAGCCAGTACGTCCACGTGACCACCAACCAGGGTCATAGCTGGCAGACCATCAGCCCCGATCTGACTCGGAACGACAAAAGCAAACAGGGATTTTCGGGAGGGCTCACCGGCGACAACATCGGCGTGGAGTATGAAGACGTGGTTTTCGCGTTGGCTGAATCGCCCAAGGAAGCAGGATTGATCTGGGCCGGGACCAACGACGGCGTGGTGCAACTGACACGTGACGGCGGTAAAAACTGGACCAACGTCACCGCGAATATTGCGGGAATGCCCGAATGGGGTACTGTGTCGAACATCGAAGCGTCGCGGTTCGATGCGGGCACCGCCTACATAACGGTCGACTTCCACCAGGTCAATAATCGCGATCCGTTCATCTACAAGACCAACGACTACGGCAAAAGCTGGAAGCTGATCACCAATGGCATTCCGCATTCCATGCTGAGCTATGCCCATTGCGTCCGCGAAGATCCGTTCCGGCGGGGACTGCTGTTCGCGGGAACCGAAAACGGTCTGTATGTTTCCTTCAACGACGGCGAAATGTGGCAGCCGCTGCAGAACAATCTGCCGCACGCGCCGGTTTATTGGCTTGCGATTCAGGAGCATTTTCACGATCTGGCGATCGCGACCTATGGCCGCGGATTTTGGATTCTGGACGATCTCAGCGCGCTCGAGCAGATGACTCCGCAGGTGCTGGATGCGAGCGCGCACCTGTTTGCTCCACGCGATACGTACCGGTTCCGGACCACAGTGGAACCAGAGGCTCCGGCGTACGATCCCACGGCGGGCCAGAATCCGCCCTACGGCGCGACGATCGATTACTATTTGAAATCCGCACCGGCAGGCGACGTTCGGATCGTCATTCAGGATTCCGGCGGCCGGACGGTGCGGACCTTTGCGCGAACGGCGAAGCAGGCCGGCTTGAATCGGATGTACTGGGATCTGCGGTTTGAGCCGACGCACCAGATGAAGCTTCGAAATGCTCCCGAGTATGCTCCCGAAGTCACCAATGGTCCCGATGGGTGGCGTCCTGGCGGAGAGCGCCGCATTGCGATCCTCGCGCCTCCGGGAGCATACACCGTCAAAATGACGGTGGATGAAAAGGACTACAGCCAGCCCCTGAAGGTGATCAAGGATCCTCACTCCAACGGTAGCGAAGGCGATATTCAGATCCAGACCAGATTGATGACATCGCTTTCCACGGAGATGAACGGTGCGGTGGACGCCGTGAATCAGATCGAATTCATCCGTGCGCAAATCGCGGACCTGAAATCGGAACTCGGCGGCGAGCAGAACGCGGCCATTCGTACTGCGGCGGATCAGCTCAACGCGAAGCTGGTGGAGGTGGAAGACAATCTGATCCGGCTCAAGGTAACCGGCCGCGGCCAGGACAATGTCCGATTCACTCCCAAGCTGGTCGAAAAGCTGGGCTATCTATCCGACGAGATGGAGAGTTCCGACTACCAGCCGACCACGCAGCAGGTCGCCGTTCACGACGAGTTGAAAGAGCGCGCGGCGACGTACCGGCAGCGGCTCAGTCTGGTGCTTCAGAACGAGGTTGCCTCCTTTAATGCACTGTTAAGGCAGCGCAACGTCTCGAACGTGCTCACCAACGCGCAGTAAGCTTTCAGGCGATCTTCAGTATTTCCACGTACGCTAAGAGCTGGCGTCTGTGAAGCTCATTCTCCTCCTGTTCGCGCTCTCCTCTTCGATCTTCGCCCAGACCGGCACGTTACGCGGCCAAATTACCGATGAATCGGGGGCGCTGGTACCTGCCGCGAAAGTCACTTTGACGGCGGCGGATGGTTCGGTGAAAACTACCGAGGCCGATAGCCGCGGCGCGTACGTCTTCGCCGAAATCCCCGCTGGAGACTACTCCGCGATTGCGTCCGCGCCACAGCTCTCCATGCTTCAGCCCGCAGCGATCTCCATCCGATCGGGTTCACAAACATTGAATCTTCAACTGAAGGTCGCGGCCACCACCCAACAGGTCACGGTCAAGGAAAACGCGGGACCGACCGTGAGTACCGAGGCTTCGAATAACGCGAGCGCGCTAGTACTTCGCGGCAGCGATCTGGACGCGCTCTCGGACGATCCCGAGGATCTGTTGGCCGATCTCCAGGCGCTCGCCGGGCCTTCCGCCGGGCCCAGCGGCGGATCCATTTTCATCGACGGCTTCAGCGGCGGTGACCTTCCGCCGAAAAACTCCATTCGCGAGATCCGCATCAATCAGAATCCGTTTGCCGCCGAGTTCGACAAGCTCGGCTATGGCCGCATCGAGATTTTTACTAAGCCGGGTTCCGACAAGTATCACGCGCAAGTGGACTACAACTATGCCGATTCGTTCTGGAACTCGCGCAACCCCTACTCGGCCCAGAAGGCTCCGTTGCTGCTCAACGAACTCGAAGGCAATGCGGGGGGGCCCATCACCAAGCGCAGTTCGTTCACGCTCGATTTTCAGCGCAACGCCGTGAACAACGGATTTATCACGAATGGCTTCCTTCTCGCTCCGCAGACGTTGGCGATCCAGCCGTTCAGCAGCGTTCACGTCGTGCCGCAGCGATTCCTGCGGCTCAGCCCGCGCATCGATTATCAGCTCAATCCGAACAACACCTTGATGTTCCGCTATACGATCACACGGTCGTATATCGACGGCGCCGGGATCGGGACCTTCGACCTACCCGCGCGCGGATATTATTTCCAGTACACAAATCAGACCGTGCAGTTGACCGAGACCGCGGTCATCGGGACCACGATCAATGAAACACGCTTCCAGTACTACCGGGCGGCGCCGCACAGGATCGCCAAGACCGATGCGCCGGAAATTCAGGTGCTGCAATCGTTCAACGACGGCGGATCGCAGCAGGGCCATGGGTACGACTATCAGAACAGCTTTGAGCTTCAGAACAACACGATGATGGCTCGCGGCGCGCACGCAGTGAAGTTCGGCGCACGATTGCGCGGCCAGACCGATGACCTGACGTCGCCGTACAATTTCAACGGGACCTTCACGTTCGGAGGCGGACTCGCTCCAGTGCTGGATGCGAACAATCAACCGGTTCTCGATTCATCCGGCCAGCCGTTGACCACCGACATCAGTTCAATCGAGCGCTATCGGCGGACGCTGCTGCATCTTGCAGGCGGCGGCGCCACGCAGTTCAGCATCAACGCCGGGAATCCCGAAATCGCGGTCCATCAATTCGACCTGGGAGCCTATGTCGCTGACGATTGGCGCCTTCGTCCGAACATCACACTGAGCCTCGGCCTGCGCTATGAGATGCAGACGAATATCAGCGACTGGCGCGATCTCGCGCCGCGCGTGGCGATCGCATGGGCGCCGGGCGGACGCGGCAAGAACGCGCGCCCGAAGACCGTCATTCGCGGCGGATTCGGCACGTTCTACGATCGTTTCGCGCTTGGCAACACGCTGAACGCCCAACGCTACAACGGAATCCTCCAGCAGCAATATGTCGTGACGAATCCCGACTTCTACCCAAATATTCCGCCTATCGCAACGCTGACAGGGTTCCGATCGTCGCAAGTGATTCAAGAAGTCAGTTCCAGCATGCGCGCGCCCTACATTCTTCAAACCGCAATCACCCTGGAGCGGCAGTTGCCCGGCAACACTACGCTCGCCGTCACCTACACGAATTCGCGTGGCGTCCACGTATTTCGATCCAACGACATCAACGCTCCGCTTCCTGGGACCGGATTACTTCCCTTTCCCAAGGCGGGGCCGATCTTTCTGATGGAATCGTCCGGAATCTACAACCAGAACCAGTTGGTGACGAACGTCAACGCGCGCATAAATCCGAGCTTCTCCATGTTCGGCTTCTACGTGCTGAACAAAGCCATGAGCAATACCGACGGGCTGGGAACATTTCCCGCAAATCCATACAACTTCGCGGGAGAGTATGGACCGGCTTCCACCGATGTGCGTCATCGCGTGACGCTGGGCGGATCGATCAACACGCGTTGGGCGGTGAGGTTCAGCCCGTACATCGTGGTTCAATCCGGCCCGCCCTTCGATATCACCAACGGAAGCGATCCCTACGGGACGACGCTGTTCAATGCGCGGCCCGGTCTTGCGACCAATGCGGCCACACCGGGCGTCATCCAGACCAAGTACGGCCTGCTGGACCCCAATCCTGCACCGAACGAAACCATCCTCTCGCGAAATTTCGGACGAGGACCCGGTCAGATCGCCATGAATTTGCGCGTCGCCAAGACTATCGGTTTCGGCCCTGAAAAAGCGTCATCGTCGAGAGCTGCCTCCAGCGCACCGGCGCCCAGCGGGGGAATGGCCAATGCGCAAGCAGCCAGCGGAGGCGGGCTGCGCAACGTGATCGGATCGCCGTCCAGCGACCGGCGTTACAATCTGATCCTCTCCATGTCGATCCGCAATCTGCTGAACCACACCAATCCAGGTCCCATCAACGGGAACATCACCTCGCCGTTGTTCGGCCAGGCGAATCAGATGGCCGGCGGGCTCAATGGCGAAGGGTTCTCGGAAAACGCCAATAATCGCCGTCTGGAAGCGCAGATCCGATTGACGTTCTGAGCCCCAAAGTCGTTGCGAAAGCGGACACTTAGTAGCAAAATCGAACAGAAGTAAGTTTCAGCCCACTTCTATCGTCTTTGGAACTGCTTGCAGCCGAAAATCGTAAGTGGAAGAGGAATTGCACCTCTCGACCACTACAGAATCAGGTCTATACCAGGATTTTATTGAAAATGAGCTACTTGAGAATTCTATCGACAATCGGCCTGTGCGCGTGCGCGGCCTTCGCGCAGAGCCCCCCGGGACTCGAAGTCTCTATTCAGGAGCCGCCGGGAATACGCTACATCGGGCCGATCCTGACGCCCTTTCACCTTCAACAGCGAATCGTTGCGCCGGCCAAGCTGACCAACTCGCAGCGTTTCGATTCGCTAATCCGCGCCGGGAATTTGTACCTCTCGGTGGATGATGTGATCGCGCTCGCGCTCGAAAACAATCTGGACATCGCGATTCAGCGCTATGGTCCATATTTGCAGCGCGAAGTTTTGCGTCGCGCCGAAAGTGGTCAGCCTCTTCGGCAAGTGGGGCAGCCCGTGGTCGCCGGTCCGGTGAGCGTCAGCACTGCAGGAGTGAGCACACTCGCGGTTGGGGTGGCCGGCGGCGGAAGCGGAGTCACTTCCGGCGGAGGACTGGTGGCGCAAATCGGCACGCAGCCGCCAAGTTTCGACCCTTTCCTGGTAGCGGTAGCGCAGTATTCGCACAATACGACGCCGTTGAGCAACACTGCGGTTAGTCTGGTTCCCGCAGCGGTGAGCTCCAATAAGATTTATCAGATTCAGTACGGGCAGTCCTGGCAGACCGGAACCAGCGCCCAGCTCACCTATTTCACCGTCCATACCGACGTCAACAGTCCGGCCTACTCACTGAATCCGTACCGGTCTGGGTACATCGATCTGTATATTCAGCAGCCGCTGATGCAGGGATGGGGGAAGCCGGTCAACAATCGCTACATCCGGATCGCCCGGAACAATATCAAGGTCAGCGAGATCACTCTGAAACTTCAGGTCACGACGACGGTTTCCGCAGTCCTGAATCTGTACTGGGACCTGGTGAGCTTCAACGACGACGTGCGCGTCAAGCAGAAGGCCTTGGAAACCGCCGAGCAACTTTACCAGGACAACAAGCATCAAGCGGACTTGGGAACGCTGCCAGCGATCGAGGTGACCCGCGCGGAAGCGCAGGTTTCGCAGAGCAAGGAAGACCTGCTGATCGCGCAGACCAACGTCGCCCAGCAGGAAGTGGTCCTCAAGAATGCGCTCAGCCGAACCGGGATTGCGAGCGCTGCGCTGGACGAGATCCATATTGTCCCCCTGGACAGCATCGTGGTGCCGGAAAAAGACGAGGTCAGGCCGGTGCAGGACCTGATCCTGCATGCGCTGGCGAACCGTCCGGAGATCGAGCAGGGCAAGATCAACATCGAAAGCAACAAGATGCAGACCGCGGGCACCAAGAACGCTCTGCTGCCGAATTTGCAAGGTTTCGTCGATCTGACCAACAATGGTCTGACTGGTTCGCCGAACCCTTTGTGCTCGACGTTGCCGCCGAACCAGCGCGTGTTCTGCACTCCTGACAATTACGTCGTCGGAGGAGTCGGGAATTTCCTCGGCGAGGTCTTCCGCCGCAATTATCCCAGTTACGCTGCCGGCCTTTCTTTGAATATCCCCTTCCGGAACCGCGCTGCCCAGGCCGATTTTGTCGCCGATCAACTGACGCTTCGGCAATACGAACTGGGATTACAAAAAGTGGAGAACCAGGTTCGTCAGGATGTGCGAAACGCGGTGGTCGGGTTGCAGCAGGCGCGCGCGCGCTATGAAACCTCGGTGGCTACCCGTAAGCTGGCCGAGCAGACCCTTGAAGCCGAACAGATGCGATTCAAATTCGGAGAGTCCAGCATTCCAGTAGTCGTGCAAGCTCAGCGCGATCTGGCCAACGACCAAAGCCTGGAGATCCAGGCGATGGCGAACTACACGCACTCCAAGATCGCATTTGACGACGCGATCGGCCAGACGCTCGAAGTGAATCGCATCTCCATGGATGAAGCGACTGCGGGCGCCGTGGCGCGGCCGTCCGTGATCCCGGCAAACCTTCCTCAAAACAAGTTCGGAGCGAGGCAATGAACACCCAAAAGCTGATCGCGATTTTCGCCGCGTGGTGCTCGCTGGCGTCGCAATTGGGAGCGCAGCAACCCTTCGTCGAAAAGCCGCAGGCCCCGGTGGTTTGGCGCCCATATAAACCACCGACGGTTCCCCATGTTGTGTTATCGAACTCCGATCGCCTGCACGGCCTGATGCGGGCGGGAAGGTTGTATCTGACGCTTCAGGATACGATCGCCCTAGCCATCGAGAATAATCTGGATTTGCAGGTGGATCGGTATGGTCCTCTCAATGCCGAATGGAATCTGGCACGGCAGAACGCCGGCGGTCCACTAAAGGGCGTGACCAGCGGCAGCAGCGTAGTGAATCAGGTGACCAGCGGCCAGGGCGTTGCGGGCGCCGTGCAGGCAGCGGGACTCAACCAAAACACGGGAACCGGCGGCGGGGGCGCGAGCAATGGAAACATATCCCAGATCGGTCCGATCACCCCCAATCTCGACCCGGTTTTCCAGAACACCAGCGCCTGGTCGCACGTCAGCCGGCCGCAACAGAATTCCCAGATCAGCCAAGTCCCCACGATTGTGGATGTGAATCACAATTTTCAGTCGCAGATTCAGGAAGGCCTCATCACCGGGGGCACCGTCCGCGTCAGCATGAGCGAGGCGTATCAGAATGAGAATGCTCCTAGCGATTTGTTAAATCCCTCGCTGATTCCGAACGCGCAGATCTTCGTGCGGCACAGCTTTCTGAACGGATTTGGCACGGGCGTGAATGCGCGATTCATTCATATAGCGCAAAAGAGCATTGTCGGGGCGAATGTGACCTTCCGGTCGCAGTTGAACACCCTGGTGCAGGGCGTGGTGAATCTGTATTGGGACATGGCTGCAGCCACGCAGGATCTGCGGGCGCGGGAGAATGCGCTGCGGGTTTCCGAAAAGTTTTTCGAGGACACCAAAAAGCAGATCGATCTGGGCGCCATCGCCAAAGTGGATATCTATCGCGCCGAAGCCGATTTTTCCTCGCGCAAACAGGACGTGTTGTTGGCTCAGGTGACCGCCAGCCAGCAGGCAACCCAAATGAAGAATCTGATCAGTCGCACGCCGGACCCGATGCTGGACGCGGCCGAAATCGTCATTCTGGATCGCATTCAGGTTCCCGATACCGACGATTTGCCGCCGTTACGCGATCTGGTGACCAAGGCTTTGGCGAATCGCCCCGACGTGGAGCTGGACAAGATCAACAACGAGGTGTCGGCGATCTCCTCCATCGGAACCACCAACAATCTGCTGCCCACTCTTCAAGGCACTGCCTCGACCACGAATACAGGCCTTGCCGGAGGGATCAATCGGGCGTCCGGACAAATTCCATCTTCCTACCAGATAGGTGGCTTTGGGACCGCCTTGGGACAGATCTTCAAGCATGATTACAGCAGCCGCCTGGGCCAGCTCGTTTTCGTGGGGACCTTCGAGAATCGCTCCGCGCAAGGCGACTACGGGATCGATCAATTATCGTTGCGCCAGGGTGATTTGGTGGAGCGCCGCAACCGCAACGATATGGTGGTCCAGATCTCCAACCAAATGATCGCCGTGAGGCAGACCCGGGCACGATACCGGAACGCTGTCGCGACTCGCACGCTGCAGCAGGATCTGCTCGAAAAGGAACGGCAGAAATTCGCGCTGGGCAGTTCCACCATCGACCTGGTGATCGCCGCGGAACGCATCTTATCCGCGGCCCAGTACGCCGAGATCGCGTCGTTATCGGCGTACAGCCGTGCACGCGTGGCGCTGGATCAGGTGCTCGGATTGACGCTTGAGACCAACCACATCTCGGTGGATGAGGCGCTGAAGGGAAAAGTCTCGCACGAATCGAAGCTCCCGGATTCTGCTCCGGCCGGCGACAAGTAAATCGGCGCCTTATGTAATCTGGTGTCATGAAAGGCCGGCGTCACGCAAGTCCGACCCGTGACAAGTGTCTATAACTTCGGTCCACATCCGTGGCGATGGAATTGCGGCGTGGTGTTGTGCGCGCCTGCTTTCCGGCTCGGGAATTTCCGTCTCAGTCGAAAAACCTCCGGATCGAATGCGGCCATGGATCCTGGTAAGCGACGCTGCGCAACGGTTGCTGTGCGACCTGGCGGCGGATCAGGAACTTTTTCGAGATTCCCCTCGCATCCGGAAACGCACTGTTCTGTGGAACCCCGCCTCGGAAGCAGTCACACTGGACCATTCCGCTGCAATCGTGGCCGAGCATGACTTGCTCGCGCGCCTGTGGCCGAAGATCCTCCAAGCCAGCCCCGCTGGCGGCTGGACCATTCTCGCGGCTCCTCCCGTTCCGGCCCAGCATCATCACTTCGGATCCCGGAAGGCATGCATCGCTGAAGTGGATCTACACGACGCCCGCGAGGCGTGCTGGATCGAGTCGTTCGACCGCGGATGGTTGTTTCTCATCGCAGGAACCGGCTCGCGAGGATCTCTGATCGCCGTAGGCGCGCGTCCGGAAGATCTGCTCGAATCAAGCCGGTGCGTCGCGCCGCACGTGGCCGCGGTTCGTGACGTTCGGACTGAGCTTCCCGCATATCCGCGAATCGCCTCGCCGATGTTCGGCGAAGGATGGCTGGCCTGCGGAACAGCCGCCATGGCGCTTGATCCGCTGTGCGGGGACGGCTGCGGTCACGCGATTCGCGAAGCGATCCTCGCCTCGGCTGTATTGCGAGGAGGCGCCGACACGGGACTCCTGGAACATTATGAGGCCAGATTGCGGGTCACGTTCGAGCGGCACCTCGCCCTGTGTCGAAGCTTTTACGCGCCGGGGCGCGCCGGGTCATGGTGGGACCGGGAGCTGGAACTGCTCGATCACGGCCTCGAATGGACGCGGGCACATGCGTTAACCGAATGGCGCTACCGCCTGGAAGGATTCGACCTGGTGCCGCTGGCGACGAATCGAGCCTAGTCTCCGGCGGCGGCTTCCAAACGCGCAAATGCACCTACGAGATCGACGTCGAGCACGATCTGCCCCTGGTCATCGATGTGAAATGCCGGGCTGAATTTCGCCCCCCACACGATCTCGTCGTATCGATACGAATATCGCGTGTTCACGGTCTGGCTGAAGGTGTCGTCGAAGCCTTTGATCAGAATGAGCAGTTCGGCCTGCAACTCCTCGAGTTTCGCAGCGGTCATCCCATTGAGCGGGCTGGATTCATCGATGGGATGAACCACGGTCCAGGTGAGCGGGAAGAAATACACTCCTTCCCGTTCGAGTGTCAGCGGTTGATAGCGCCGCGCACGCTGGCCCGGCGGACCCTCTACGGTCATTAACAAGACGCTGGCCTTCAATTCGATCAGCACGTTGGACCGTCTGTTCACGATCCTGAACTGAAGACTGGTGCGATCCTGATACGGCGTCACCAGGGCCTGGTCGCTGAACCCGATCTTCGCCGAGGGTTTGGAGACGCGCCCAAACAGCAAACCCGTGGCCAGCGCGAACCCCATCAACCCGACCATCGCTTCAATCGCCGCCACGGCATTGGCGGTCATGCCGGCCGGCGCCAGATTTCCGTAGCCGACCGTGGTCAGCGTGTGCGCGCTGAAGAAAAAATCGTTAAAAAAACGTTTCGCCGGAGTGGTCGCGTCATTCCCCTGTACTTGGTTGGGCGCGAGCGCGAAGTACACGCACGCGAACATCGTATTGACCACCAGATACGACACGAACACGATCGTCAGAAAGACCGGCAACGGTACGTTGATCAGATGCAGGTAGGGATGAATGTCGCGCCAGCTGGTTCCCTCGCGTTCCACATTGAAGCTTCCGTCTTTATTGATGGCGCGCCGAAGCGTGCCAGTCACTTGCTGCGTTAGGCCGGGATCAAACGAAGGTTGTTGCATACATCACGATCTTAAACCGAATGCTAGAATTCATAGGCCGTGAGATTTACACTACTTTTCCTTGGCTTCTGGAGCGTTCAGGCCGCCGACGTCGAGTGGCCCGTGAATGGCGGTCCCGGCAATATCCGCTACAGCGCGTTGAAGCAGATCAATGCGTCCAACGTCACCCGGCTTCAAGTCGCCTGGACTTACGATGCGCACGACGCCTTCAAGGATTCGGAGATGCAGAGCAATCCGATCGTGGTCGACGGCATTCTCTACGCGACGACTCCCAAACTCCGCGTGATCGCGCTGAACGCGGCGACCGGACGCGAGATCTGGTCGTTCGATCCCAATCAGGGAGCGCAGTCGCAGCGCCGGTATCGGCATCGCGGCGTCACAGTCTACAAGGATCGCGTATTCTTCACGCATCGGAACTATTTGTGGGCGCTGGACCGCAAGACCGGCAAGCCCATTCAGCCTTTCGGCGACGATGGCCGAATCGATTTGCGAAAAGGGCTCGACCGCCCGCCCGAGTCCGTCACGATCAGCGCGAGCAGTCCGGGCGTAATTTTCGAGGACACGATTGTGATGGGCAGCACAGTTCCCGAAACGCTGCCTGGCTCGCCCGGCCACATCCGCGCGTTCGACGTCAACACCGGGAAACAGCGCTGGATTTTTCACACCATCCCCCATCCCGGCGAGTTCGGATATGAGACCTGGCCGCCCGAGGCCTACAAGATTTCCGGTGGCGCGAATGCGTGGGCCGGCTTGAGCGTCGATGCGAAACTCGGCATGATCTTCGCCGCAACCGGATCGGCATCGTTCGATTTTTACGGCTCAAACCGCATCGGCGATAATCTGTTCGCCGATTGCGTGCTGGCGCTGGATGCGCGCACGGGAAAGCGGATCTGGCATTTTCAGGCCATCAAACACGACGTCTGGGATCTCGATTTTCCAGCCGCTCCAAGCTTGGTCACCGTGACGCGCGGCGGCAAGAAGGTCGACGCGGTCGCGCAGATCACCAAGACTGGTTTCGTCTACGTCTTCGACCGGCGTACGGGCGAACCGCTGTTTCCGATCGCGTACCGCAAAGCGCCGGCATCTCCGCTCGATGGAGAGAAGCTCGCCGAGACGCAGCCCTATCCCGTCAAGCCGCCGCCGTTTACTCGCCAGGCGTTCACCGCCGACATGATCACCAATCGAACTCCCGAAGCGCACGCGGCTGTGCTGGAAATGTTCCGGAAGCTCGATTCGAACGGCATTTTCACGCCTCCCAGTCTTCGCGGAACTGTGCTCATGCCGGGAACCGATGGCGGCGGCGAATGGGGCGGCGCAGCGTTCGACCCCGAGACCGGTCTCTTGTACGTCAATTCCAATGAGCAACCCTGGGTCATTCGCATGGTGACGCATGACACCACATCGCTTTACAAGAACAACTGCGCGAGCTGCCATGGTGACGATCGCACCGGCGCACCGCCGACCTTTCCGTCGCTGGTCGACATCGGGAAACGGCGCTCTCGTGAAGACATCGCCAGCGTGATTCGCGAAGGAACCGGCCGCATGCCCGGATTCGATTACTTGGGCCGCGGGATCAACGAGATCGTCGATTTTCTGACCACCGGCAAAGACGCCGGCTCGTCAGTCGCGAAAGATTCCAACTGGCAGAAGTATCGCAATGAAGGCTACATTCTTTTTCGCGATCCCGAAGGCTACCCGCCGTTGACACCGCCGTGGGGAACGCTGAACGCCATCGATTTGAACCAGGGAGAAATCCGCTGGCAGATCCCGCTCGGCGAGTATCCGGAGCTGGTGGCCAAAGGCATCAAGAACACGGGTAGCGACAATTACGGCGGACCAGTCGTAACTGCGAGTGGACTGCTATTCATCGGGGCAACCAACTTCGACAAAAAATTCCGCGCCTTCGACAAGCTGACGGGCAAGCTCCTATGGGAAACGGTTCTGCCCGCCGCGGGCAATGCCACGCCGTCCATTTACGAAATCGACGGCCGCGAGTACGTGGTAATCGTCTGCGGCGGCGGCAAGAATGGTGCACCCTCCGGTAGTAGTATCGTCGCCTTCGCACTCCCGCGTTAAGCAGTTACCGCAGGAGATCCGAGTACTCGGGGTGCCGTTGAATGTACTCGGCCACGAACGGGCACGGCGCCGCGACCTTGAGATTCTGCTGACGCGCGTAGTCGAGGGCTGCCCTCGCCAACTTCCCGCCGATTCCATGTCCTTCCAATTCAGGCGGAACTTCGGTGTGCACCATTACGATTTCTTGCGGACGCTGCCGGTAGCTCAGGAACGCGATCTTCCCGCCCACATGCAGCTCGAACCGATGCTCTGAGTCGTTTCTCGCGACGCCTTCGTCTGGCATATCTTCTATTGAAGACAAACATGCCGGGTTCGCGTCAATATGGAAGATATGCGCTTCTTGCTCTCGCTTTGCCTGACCATCGGACTCGCGTCCGCCCAGAAGTTCACCGGCTTCGATCCGGCAGCCCTCGACCGCTCGGTCGATCCGTGTGTCAATTTTTATCAATACGCTTGCGGCGGCTGGACGGGGGCCAATCCTATCCCCGGCGATCAAGCCCGTTGGGGACGGTTTAACGCTCTGCAGGAGCGCAATCGGACCGTCCTGCAGAACATCCTGGAGAGCGCGTCCGCCGACAAGCCCACTCGCACCGTGGTCGAGCGCGAAATCGGCGACTACTACTCCGCCTGCATGGATACCAAGGCGCTCGACGCGAAAGGCAGCGCGCCGCTCAAGGACGACCTGGACCGGATCTACGCAATGCGCGATAAGCCCGCCATCACGGACGTCGTGACGCACCTCTACGGGATCGGCTCGACGCCGTTCTTCTCCTTCAACTCGGCGCAGGATGCCAAAGACGCGACTCAGGTGATCGGCGACCTCGATCAAGGCGGCCTGGGTTTGCCCGAACGTGACTATTACTTCAAGACCGATGAAAAATCCGTAGAACTTCGACAGAAATACGTGGCGCATGTCGCGCGCATGTTCCAGTTGGTGGGTAATTCGCCGGATGTAGCCGCGAAAAAGGCCGGCGTGGTGATGGCTATCGAGACGGAACTCGCCAAAGGCTCGCTGGACGTGGTGTCGCGGCGCGATCCCAACAAGGTTTATCACAAAATGACGGTGAAAGAACTGACTTCGCTGGGGCCGACGTTCGATTGGACCAAATTTTTTGAAGGCGTCGGCGCTCCGCCCATCGACGGTCTGAACGTCGATTTCCCGCCTTTCATTCGCGCCATGGAATCGATTCTGGTTCAAACCAGTCTGGACGATCTCAAGACCTATCTCGCCTGGCACCTGGTGCACGATTCGGCGACGGTGCTTCCCACCGCTTTCCTCGAAGAAAACTTCAATTTCTACGGCAAAACGCTTAGCGGCACCAAGGAAATGCGTGCGCGGTGGAAGCGCTGCGTCGATCAGGTGGACCGGCAGCTTCCCGATGCGACCAGCCAGAAATTCGTCGAAAAGACGCTGGGCGAGGAAGGTAAGCGCCGCACCCAGCAGATGGTCGCTGCCATCGAAAAGGCCATGGCCAAAGATCTGGAATCGCTCGAATGGATGACGCCGAAAACCAAGGAGCAGGCCATGATCAAGCTCCATGCCGTGATGAACAAGATCGGCACCAAGGACCATTGGATCGACTATTCAAAAGTGAAAGTCGGCCGCGACGACTTGTATGGAAATAACGCGCGCACTAACGAATTCGAGCTGCGGCGCACGCTCGCCAAGATCGGTAAACCAGTGGACAAGACCGATTGGGCCATGAGCCAGCCGACCGTCAACGCCTATTACGACCCGCAGGAAAACGACATCAATTTTCCCGCCGGTATTTTGCAGCCTCCGTTCTGGGACAACAAGCTCGACGACGCCGTGAACTATGGCGCGATCGGCGCCGTCATCGGCCACGAATTGACCCACGGTTTCGACGATCAGGGCCGCCAGTTCGACGCACAAGGCAATCTTCGCGACTGGTGGACGGAGCAGGACGGGAAAGCTTTCGAGCAGCGCGCGCAATGCCTGGTCAAGGAGTATTCCAGTTTCACCGCAGTGGACGAAGTGAAGGTCAATGGCGAGCTGACCCTGGGCGAAAACACAGCCGATAACGGCGGATTGCGGCTCGCTCATATGGCGCTCATCGACGTCTTGGCCGGCAAACATCCCGCCAAACGCGATGGCTTTACAGCGGAGCAGCGCCTGTTTCTGGGATTCGCACAGATCTGGTGCGGTAACAGCACGCCGGAATCGAAGCGCATGCTGGCGCAGACCGATCCGCATTCGCCGGAACAGTATCGCGTGAACGGTGTGGTTTCGAACATGCCCGAATTCCAACAGGCATTCGCGTGCAAAGTAGGCCAGCCGATGGTGCGCTATCCCGCGTGTCGCGTGTGGTGACACTGGTTGCAGATCGCCACCTCGGCATCCACCGCGCCTACGAGCCGCGTTTTGCGTGAGCTTCCGGCGATTCGATCGGGAACGTGAAGGTCTCCCCCGCCGCAGTAACCACCAGTTGCCCGGGACCGAGGGGCTTTCCCTGGTTTGGATAGAAAATCGCTCCATCGGTGGACTGCCCGGGCAGGAGCTTGGTGGTGACCAGCGCGATCGCCGACGCTGCCGCTGCTGCCTTCAGCTTTCCCGATCCCATTTCCGCCAGCGCATTCTGACGCCGCGTTTCGTAGCCGTTGGTCGAGTGCACCTGCGTATTCCCATACAGCGCCGCTTCATACGCCCCGATGATTCTAATCACGTCATTTCGCCCGGCTTTCTCCATCAGCGTATCCACCACGGTTCTGGCCGCAAGCGCCGGCATTACCTGACCGTCAGGACGCTCGAATTTGAAATCCTCAGGCTTGATTGCCCAGGAAACCGGTGAGCCGTTGGAGATCGCCACCTGGAGAATGGCGTAGTCGCGGACATGTGTGGGCAGGGCCGCGAACATAATGGTGACCCCATTGTGTGTCATGGTTTTGTATTTGAGTCCGGCAGACTCAAATTCAATAATTTGTCCGCGGAGTCCCGGGGCAATCCACGCCATGAACCAGATCACGGCGAGCCCCAGCGAATGTCGTGACCCCATATCTACATGATAAACTGGATGCTGTCGTTCGATTTTACTGGCAAGCGCGGCCCCCAAAAAGCCGCGCTATTCACTTTATGGAGACCTTCTAAATCCTATGCAGAATGCAGGTGTTCGTCCCAGTCGCTACGAACTCAGCCGGCACGGACTTCAGGGAATTCAGACAGCGTACTGGAATCTTGGCACCGCGCAGTTGATCGAAAATGCGATTCAGCGCCACGAAGGCGAGCTCGCCTCGGGCGGAGCGTTTGTGGTCCGGACCGGGCAATTCACCGGGCGATCGCCGAAGGATAAATACATCGTTCGCGAGGCCGGCACCGAAAACACAGTGAACTGGGGATCGGTCAACCAGCCCATGAGCCAGGAACACTTTGACGGTTTGTTTCACCGCATGCTGCAGTTTTGGAAGGGCCAGGACGTTTTTGTCCAGGATTGCTTCGCCGGCGCCGACCCGGCCTACACCATGCCCATCCGCGTGGTGGCCCAACGCGCGTGGCATGCCCTGTTTGCGCGCCAGTTATTCGTCCGGCCCGATCCGCTGAAAACCGAGGACCACGTTCCCGAATTCACGTTGTTTTTTGCGCCTGCGTTTTATGCCGATCCGGCGAAAGACGGCACCCGCTCGCAGACCGCCATCGTGATCAATTTTGCTAAACGGATCGTCCTCATCGCCGGAACCGAGTACGCCGGCGAAATGAAAAAGAGCGTGTTTTCGGTTCTCAATCACCTGCTGACATTCAAGAACGTGATGCCGATGCATTGTTCGGCGAACGTCGGCTCGGATGGCCGCGTCGCGCTGTTTTTCGGCCTTTCCGGAACCGGTAAAACGACGCTTTCAGCGGATCCAGCGCGCAAACTGATCGGCGACGACGAGCATGGCTGGAGCGATCGCGGCGTATTCAACTTCGAAGGCGGATGCTACGCAAAGTGCATCAACCTTTCGCAGGAGAAAGAGCCCCAGATCTGGAACGCGATCCGCTTCGGCACCGTCTTGGAAAACGTCAAGATGGATCCAGAGTTGCGTCTTCTAGATTTCGATTCTGACGAGCTGACCGAAAATACCCGTGCGGCTTACCAGATCGACTTTATCGATAATGCGATGATTCCAGGCGTCGGCGGCCATCCGACTCACGTGCTGTTCCTGACCGCCGATGCGTTCGGCGTGTTGCCGCCAATTTCGCGGCTGACCTCCGAACAGGCCATGTATCACTTCCTTAGCGGCTATACCGCGAAGCTCGCCGGAACCGAGCGCGGTTTGGGCAAAGAACCGTCGGCGACTTTCAGCGCCGGTTTCGGCGAACCGTTTCTGCCCCGTCATCCGCAACTCTACGCGAAGATGCTTGGCGAAAGACTCGATCGCCACAAGGTCAAATGCTACCTGGTGAACACCGGTTGGGCCGGCGGACCGTTCGGCGTCGGCGAGCGTATGAGCCTCAAATACACCCGCGCGATGGTCAACGCCGCCATCGCAGGCCAGCTCGATAACGTACCGGCCGAGCCGCATCCTGTATTTCGCGTTCTGGTGCCGAAAAGCTGTCCCGGCGTTCCGTCCGAAGTCTTGGACGCACGCGGTCAGTGGAAGGACAAAGCGGCTTACGATCGCGCAGCCGACGACTTGAGCGCCCGCTTCAAAAAGAATTTCGAAAAATTCGGCCAGGTCGCCGAGCAGATTATGGAAGCCGCGCCCGCTTAGATCGTCGCACCGAACCCGCGAGCGACAGCGACCGGGTCTTGACCGATCACGGATTGCCAAACGCATACAGCGTTCGCAAGGTGCGCACGAAAATCGTGCCGCCAGCGATCGCCGGAGTCGCTACAATATCCTCGCCCAGTTCGTTCCGCGCGATAACGTCGAGGTTGTCTTTTCCAGCCGCGATCACGGTCACCACGCCTTCCGACGACGCCAGATATACACGTCCAGCCGCCGCGACTGGCGACGCATAGTACGCCCCTGGAGCGCCGACGCGCGAACGGTAGATGACTTTGCCGGTCACCGCATCCAGGCACGTGGCGACACCGCCGTTTCGGACCAGGTACAGACGCCCGTGATAAAGCAAGGGCGACGGCACTTCCGGAATCGACGTGTTCTCGCGCCAAATCACGGACGCGGTGCTTCCCTCCGGGCGAATCGCCAGCAGCCCGTGGTCCTGCGCCATGCCCTGGACTCGCGTCCGATAGGCCTCCCACTCCGCTGCATCGATGCGCCCGTCCTTGTTTCGATCCACATTCTTGAACGCCACGAAATTCTGCGAGTGCGGGATGCTTTCCAATTCAGGCCGCGCCGTATAGCGCAAAACCTCTTCCGGAAACTCCCCTTCGCTGATCGACCCGTCGCTGTTCTTGTCGTACAGCTTTAGCAAACCGGTGAAGTCCGGGAGCGAGGCCCGCTGATCTTCCTCGCCCAACACATTCCAGGTGTTCACGTAGATGATGTCGGCTGATACCGCAACCGTGCTCGCGCCCGAAGTATTCTCGGCCAGCGACCACACGCGCCGGCCGCTCGAAACCTCGTAACCCTCGATCACGCCCGCCCGGTGAAGGATCAGTTGATCGCGCCACACCACCGGCGTCGAATAGCTCTCGACGCGCCCCCGCTCCACCGGGTAGGCTTGCCGCCATGCTTCTTTGCCGGTGCGCCGATCGATCGCCAGCAGGTATCCGCCTTGCATCGCGTCGTGATTGAGAATCAGCAGATCGCCCGCCAGAATCGGAGAGGCTCCGCTGCCGTGATGCGTCTTGGGCATGGGCAGCGGCAAGGTCCACTGCGCTTCGCCGGAGTGATTAAACGTCATCAGGCCATAGGACGAAAAGTACGCATAGACGCGCTCCTGATCCACGGCGGGAGTTGCCGTGGCCGGATTGCTGACCACATGCGACTCTTCGATCTCGACTGCAGGAGTCGCGCGCCGCCACAGGATCGCTCCAGTCTTGGCATGGATGCAGATCAACTCGAGCTTTTTCGAATCCGAATGAAACGCGGTGACGAAGAGTCGATCGCCCCAAACCGTGGGCGAAGAGTGCCCCGTCGGTAACGCCTGTTTCCAGAGCAGGCGCTTAGCTGGACCGAATTCAACTGGCGGTGCGGCATCCGTGGCGGCGACCCCGCTCGCGTTAGGTCCGCGAAATTGCGGCCAGTCGGCTGCCTGTGCGACAACCATGGTGAGCAGCAGGAGCGCGCGCATGGCTGGATTGTATCCTAGGCCTCGGCAAGTCTTGAATGGAGCACTGCGGCCAACACCCATGCCCGTCACCTAAGAATGCGCTCCGGAAACCCCGAAGTCACATACCGCCGGCTCCATGAGACCGTCGCCCCATCTTTCATCACGATCTTATACTCGCCATGAAACCACGGCTGCAGCTCTCGAATACTGTCCAGCCGCACAATCGCCGACCGGTTCACTCGAACGAACGCCGAGGGATCCAGCTTCTTCGAAATTCCATCCAGCGTGCCGCGGATCGTAAAAGTCTTCGCGCCGACGTGCAGCACTACGTAATTCCGCGCGCCCTCCATCCAATCGATGTCCGTCACGGCCACAAAGAACGCCCGCTCGTTTTCGGCGACCATTACGCGATCGGGATAACGAGTCGAAATCTCGCCCAGCATTCGTTGCAGGCGCTCCACCAGCTCGTTTTCGCCGCGGCGCCGTTTCCGCACCCGCTCCAGCACCTTCTGGAAACGCTCCTGGTCGTACGGTTTCAGCAGATAGTCGAGCGCATGAACTTCGAACGCCTTCAGCGCGAACTTGTCGTGCGCCGTCACGAAGATGATTTCCGGCAGTGGCGCCGTCAACGCGGATGCGACGGCGAATCCGTCGACTTTGGGCATCTGCACATCCAGAAAAACCACGTCGGGCCGGAGCCGCTCCACAGCGGCGATCCCCTCGGCTCCGTTCTCCGCCTCGCCGACCACTTCGAAATCCGGCGCGGCTTCCAGGAAGCGCAGCATCTTTCGCCGCGCCGGCCGTTCGTCATCGACCAACAGGGTCCGGATCGACATGAAAAGGAACCTTCACCGTGACTACCAGCCCGCCATCGTTGCGCAAGTCGAGATGATCCGAACCGCCGTAGAGCCGGTCCAGCCGCTCCTCGGTGTTGGTCAGGCCGATCCCGCGGCGCGCTCCCTTCATCCCCGGCCCGTGATCCCGAACCTCCAGAAGTAGCGTGCCATTTTCTCGCCGCGCGCTCACCTGCACTTCGACAATGGAATGCGCGTCCGCGCCATAGCGGATCGAATTCTCCACCAGCGGTTGCAGCAACAGCGGAGGCACCAGCGCGCCGCGCGTATCGTCCGCGGCATCGATGGCGACATTCAGCCGCTCCTCAAACCGAGCCTTCATCGTTTCCACGTACAACCGCAGAAATTCGATCTCCCGTTCCAGCGTGACTTCTTGCGCCCCGCCCTGCTCCAGACTCATCCGCAGTAGATCGCTCAACCGCGCGATCATTTTGTCGGCGACGCGCACGTCTTCATACATGACAGAAGAAATCGTGTTCAGCGTGTTGAACAGAAAATGCGGCTGCATCTGCAACCGCAAATTGTGAAGCTGCGCCTGCGCCAGACTCTTTTCCAGTTGCGTTGCGCGCGTCTGCCTGTCATACAGCAAAGTCAAACCCACGGTGATCGAATACCACAGCACTTGGAGTGGAAATTCCATGAAATAGCGCGTCGGCATACGGCCGTAATCGTAGGGACCTAGGCCGGCGAGCGGGAACAGAAGCGTCCGTGAACCCCACATCACGGAGGTTGCCGTGAACCCGGCGACCACCATGACCACCAGATGGATCGGCACATAGCGCAATTTGCGTCCAAGTCCGGGTGGAAACCGGCGCGTCGTCCAGATCACGGCGGGAACAAAGAAGAAGCAAGCGTAGGCGCCGGTGAACTCCTCAATCAGTTTGACCCACGGCGATTCGTGCCCTTCGCGCGCCATCACGTCCAGATAGCGATAGGCGAACTGCAGTAATCCGAAGGCAGTCCCGAAGGCGAATAACAATAGTGCAAAGCGGACACGCTTGCTCACACTAGAAACTATATCGAATCGCCAGCGACGCGTACGAATTGCGCTGGTATTGCCCTAGAAAATCCGCCATGTCCCCTCGGATCCACGCGATCCCCGCCGTCGCGCGCCAATGCTGGCCATAAGTCTGCGAGTATTCGAATCGGGTAAACGATCCGTCCGCCCGCACTGCCGTTTCCACTGCCAGGCTGCGATTCGGATCGATGGTCCACCCCGCTCGGCCTACGAAAGACTTAGCGAATCCCCGATCCGGCGCAAATTGCAGCGGACTTCCAGTTCGCGTCAGGACTTCGCCCGCATATCCTCCCACGAACGACCACTCCTTCACCTGCCGCTCCACTTGGATCACGTACAGCGCATACTGATCCGTGTTCGGAGTCGAAGAAGTGAAGTACGCCGCTTCCCCTTTCACCGTGAACCAGCGCAGCGGAACTGCGGCGTCGGCGCCATACAAACGAAGCCCAGGGTAAAATCGCTGCACCGCAACCGCTGCGTTCAGCGCATCGAGTCTTGCATCGAACAATGGCAGGTTGTTGAACCCGTCGAAATACGAGAACGAATACTCGTATCCCGATCCGATGTGATTCCAGCGCGCGCCGAATTGCGATCGTCCCGGATAACGCGCGCCCCCATCTTCGATCGCGATTCCCGCCGCCTGTTCCGGAATCACGATCCAGCGCTGGTTCAGCAGCGGCGTGCGGCTGGGAGTAAATTGCGGCTGCCATACCGCTTCATAACTATTCGATCCCGACTCGACCGTCACCCGAGCCGCCACGACGCCCAGAAAATCCGGAGCAATCACGTTGCTCAAGTAATCCTTCGGCGCGAAGCGATCCGTCGGATTCAAAATGTCCGCCTTGCCCCATCGTATGAACTGCCGTCCCAGCTCCGCGGTGAATTTTCCCTTGTGAACCGTCGCGCTGTATCGCCGCAGCGAAAAAGCCGGACGCACAATCGACCGGTCGTCTACATCCAGCCGGAACGCTCTTTCCACCTGACGATGTGAATCCGTCTCGGCATCCAACGCGCCATGCACCGTCAGCCACGGCGCGACTTTGTACGATACTTCCCATCGCAGCAGCGTCGCATTTACGACGTGCCCGCTATCGTTCGGAGCCGTTTGCGGATAAAACAGTGTGCTGTTTTCGATGAATCCGCGCTGCTCGAAAGTTTGCGCGAGCAATGCCGCAAACAGCCACGGAATCATGACTCGCGACGCAGCGCCTGCACAGTGAAGTCTTCCTGCTTGAGCGGCACGTCGTATTCCAGCTTGTCGAATTTCAGGATGGTCTTGCTCTTCCGATTCACGTCCAGAACTTCCGTGGTGCGCGCCGTCCAGATCCCCTTGACCTGCTCGAAATCGCGGTAATCGATCACGCGAACCAGCCCCTTCTTGTCATACGCTTCCACTTTGGTGAAGGTATAGTTCTCCTTCTTGACCCAAAAAATCGAATGCGTATACTGTGACGATTTCCACGGCCGCGATTCGATCTTCCACTGCGCGCCTTCGTCGGCGAGAAGCTTGAAGTCGTATTGATTCACGTCGCGCTCTTCCAGGTCTTCAAAACTGAAATCCGTTCCGAAGAACCGTGTCGACCGGTCCTGCAGCGCGATCCGCTGGTCGCGCCCGATGCTGGGCCGCCACATCCACTGGTCGCTGCTGCGGTCGGGATGATTGACGATCAGCAATGCGACGCCTTTCACTTCCGGCGGCGCCGTAAATCTCAAGATCGATTTACTGTCTCCAAACGATCCGATCCGCTCGAACACCCACCGCTTGGTCGCCACCCGATTTTCCGCGCCAATCACTTCCAGCGTCCCTTCGTAGCGCTGTGAATTCGATCTGGTTCGCTTCTGAACTTCTTCGATAATCTGCTTCGGATCCTGCGCAAGTAGTGATGTCGCCAAAAAACTCGCGGCAAGAATGCTGTAACCGCACCGGCCCATTCCTCCAATCACGCCTCCAAGGCTCGCGGCACGCAAAGGTAGGCGGAGCCTACTCATATTCAAGGGCCTCCACCAATGATCCTCGAACCGCACTCTCTCCCGGCGCGATCGCCGCCAGAAACGCCGCGCACAGGATCACCGGAACCAGGGTCAGTGCCATCTGGATCGGATACGAATACCCGATGTCGATCCCGATCAAGTCCCTTCTCGCGATTTCCACACTGTAATAAAGCTGTACCGCGCCAAGCGCCAGCCCCAGCGCTAGCCCGATGACGCCGATGGCCGACGCCTCCATCCACACCGTGTGGCGGACCTGCTGCCGCAACCCGCCCACCGCACGCAATACGCCGATCTCACGACGTCGGTCCGTGATCGAGACCGTCAGCGCGTTCACGATTCCCAGCACCGCCACCAACACCGCGACGGCGATCTGCACGTAGGTCAGTCCGAACCATTGGTCCGTCAGCCGAATCACATAGTGCCGAAGATCCGCATTGGTCAGCACAAACAGCCGCTGCCGTGTCCCATACGCATCCAGAATGCGCTGGCGTACATCCGCTACGTTGGCTCCTGGCTTTACGTAAATCCGAAAAAGGTTCACGGATTCGTCGTGCCAGTATTTGATGAAAACACTTCGCTCCACCAGCAGACTTCCTTGTTGATCGGAAAAATCGCGGACGATCCCTACTACCGGCAGCCGAAGCACGCCCTCCGGCGCCGGGATTTCGAGAATCTCTCCCATCCGCGCCCCATGCAGCCGCGCGAAATTTTCCGACGCGATCAGGCCCTTACCTTCCGATGCGATGCGATACATCTCCACCGAAGTTCCTTCTACCGGCGGCAGCATCGTGCGCCGCGCTATGCCGTCCACATCGACAGCGACCACCATGACCGGCGTATTTATCACCAGAACCCGCACGCTGCGTACTAGCTGCACTTCGTCCACTCCGTCGATCTTGCGCAATCCCTCCCCTAGCGACGCCGGGAACACGAAACTGCGTGCCGTCACCGTCTCTGCCGTGGTCACGAACAGGTCGGGATTCAGAGCGATCCGCATCCAGTCCGAAATCGAGTCATAACTCGAACGCGCCAGTCCTCCCAGCGAAATGACCAGCGCCAGCGATAGCATCAGCGCGGCAACAGTCCCAGATGTTCGCCGCGGCCCTTGAATCAAGCTGTCCGCCGCGAGCGTTCCCTCCACGGGACGCAATCGCGCCAGCACCGGCCGCAGCGCGCGGGAAAGCCACAACGCCATCGCCGGCGCCATCAGCACTGCAGCCAGCACCGCCAGAACGTACCCGGCGTAAAAGATGATCGTGAATCGATTAAGTACCAGCGCAATCGCCGATCCCGCCGCGCAGGCAAGCGCCCAATTTCTTCGGACGCGGTTTTCGCCTGCGCCGAGCGATTGATATCGGCCCTTTTGCAGCGCTTTCACCGGGTCGATGTACGCCGCCGCGCGAGCTGGAATCACGGCGGCGATCAGGCTGGTCGCTACACCCATCAAAATCGCGGCCGCGATCAGCCAGGGTTCCACATCGATCGATTCAGTTCGCTGCGCCACTCCGTAGACTTCTTCCAGCAACCCGCCGATGTAACCCGCCATGCCCCGCGCCATCGCGATCCCGAATGCCACCCCCACAAGTGTCC
>Ga0210403_10000015_pt1 | contig 207337 bp, 197 predicted proteins | sample IncBWC19MmetaG_FD_150863 | JGI IMG/M metagenome (GOLD analysis project Ga0210403, IMG submission 150863) | Forest soil microbial communities from Barre Woods Harvard Forest LTER site, Petersham, Massachusetts, United States - Inc-BW-C-19-M | ecosystem: Environmental > Terrestrial > Soil >... | reverse complement strand
TTCAAAGAAGCCGACTCGCTCGCGAATGAAGCTCTAGGCTATTACCAACGCACAAAGAATGAGTGGGGGCAGGCCAATGCCTTGTTGAGTCTCGCCGAAGTCCAGCGTTCCGCGGGAGACGTTCTTGCGGCAACCGCCAGCATGAAGCGCGCCGAACCACTGATCAAACGCGCGGACGACTACTACATGACCGGCCGCTTTTACTATGGGCTGGCCAACCAGAGAAAGAAAGAGGGACGATTCAAAGAGGCCATCGAAGACTACGAACGTGTGATTCAACTGCTCGAGAAGGTCAAGTCGGCCTCCGATCAAACAACGCGCCGTAAGGTTTCAGAAAACTACGGCTTTATTTATGACGAATTGATCGACACGCTGTACCTGCTGGCCGTCCGGGACGCACAAGCGAAGCTACCAGCCGCCGACCAGGCCCTCCAAAAAACCGAACTGAACAAGTCCCGTGCATTCACCACGTCCTGGGGACGCACCTTTGTCGGGGCGCTCCAGCGCCAACTTCCCGTATCGCTGCAGGAAAAAGAGCGGACTCTCGCCGCTCGTCAAGGCGCGCTTCAAGCGGAGCTGGAGCAGGCCCTTTCCGGCCAAGACATCAGGCCGGTGAAACAGGTGCAGGAAGATCTCAAGCGGCTGGCTAATGAACTGACAGGCTTGCAAAAGGAATTACGCCAGGCGAGTCCGGCTTATGCTGAGGCGCGTTATCCACGGGCCGTCGCCATCGCCGATCTGCCGTTGCTGACGGGCGAGACCCTGGTTGAGTTCAAGATGCTCGAAGACTCTCTGCTGGTCTGGATCGTTATCGGCGGATCTGGGGGCGGACCTGGGGGCGGGCCGCAGCTTGCGGCTTTCTACAAAGTCGATCATCCGCGGCAGTGGTTTGAGGAGCGGATTCTCGGATTGCGCAGCGCCTTCAACCGGGGCTTCCCCGATCAGTTTGATCCCGTGGTCTCCGAAGAGTTGTTCAACGCTTTTTTCCCTGCGCCCTGTGCTGAGCGCCTGATGGCCGCGAAGTCGGTAATCTTTGTGCCGGATGACATCCTGTTTCTGCTGCCCTTTGAGATGTTGTCCCCACGGGCTTCGAAGTCTGAGTTCGTCCTGCTCAAGACCCCGACATCGTACTTCCCGTCGGCAGCGGCTTTGCGGCTGGCGCGGACGGTGACGCCTAGCAAACGAGAATGGCCCGCCCAGTTTTTTGCGTTGGCCGATCCCATCACTACGCCTGATGATGAGCGCTTTGGGACGGCCAGCATCCTTTCAGAGGTTGCGTCTCTGGTGGTGCAGGGGCCAGCGGCCTTGCCTTCAATGCAACCGGCGGTGATCGCGCCCTCAGGGGATGCCTCCACGCAACCCACACGCGGCGGGCCCGTCTCCGTAGAAAAGCTTAAAGCTCGCGGATATTTCTTTGAGCGTCTGCCGGAAACTGCGAACGAAGCCAACCATATTGCCGCCCTGTTTCCGGAAGGTCCCGCCGCCACCCTGGTCCGCACCGGCACCGATGCTACCAAGCGTGAACTCTTGCAAACCGATCTCGGGCGTTTCCGCTTCGTCCACTTCGCAACCCATGGATTTCTTCCGGTGGAGCCGGGCGTACGCGAACCGGCCCTCGTTCTTTCCTATGACGGCAAGGCCGAAGAGCGGATGATGCTTACGCTCTCTGAAGTCGTGCAGCTCAAGCTCCATGCAGAGATGGTCGTGCTTTCCGCGTGCAACACCGGCTCGGGCCGCGTGACCCGCGCCGAAGGCGTGGCCAGCCTGGGGACATCGTTCCTGGCCGCCGGGGCCTCGAGCGTCACCGTCAGCCTGTGGCAGGTAGCGGATGAATCGACGGCGATTCTGATGCAGGAGTACTACCACAATCTTCTCAACGGCCTGCCGAAGAATGCCGCCTTGGCTGCGGCGCGCGCGGCGCTGGTTGCTCAGGGCCACACGAACCCATTTTTTTGGGCGCCGTTTGTGCTGACCGGGGAATAGCGACTTCGCCCCATTGACGATAGATGGAGATCAGAAAGCACCATTTCAGGGAGACACTAAGTCTGCATGTGGTCAAGCTCGGATATGTCATGCTCCAGTTACACTATCGGTATCATTCAGCCATCTTCTCAACAGCACGTCAATCGTCAATCTGATGGCACTCGGCGGGATCGGCCAAGAGAGCCTCCTCAATCCGGGATCAGATCAAGGATCTGCTTGCGCAATGGACGACCGGCCATACCCTTCATGATATTACTCATAATCTCGATGATCGACTTGAGGCCTGCGCGGACCCGTGCGCTATACTCTGCTGGCTCGCGCTCGTCTTCCATTTCACGAGGATGCACGAGAGAATCACGAAGATCTTTGAACTCCATGAACCTGTTCCAGCTTAAGCTTTTAAAATCAAACGCAGGCAAGAATTTGCCAATCAAAAGCCGCAACTTATCCTCAAGCCGATGATATTCGGTTCTTTCCACGAAGCCCTTATTCCTGGAAAAAGATAGGGATTTATCCGTTAAAAACAGGATTTCATGTGAAGGGATACTCTGAGCCTTGCCAAAGGAATCTGCGAGGTAATTGACAAATGCTTCCATCGCAGCAGTTGTGCAAAAAACAGATGATCTGAAATATCGCCGGGCTTCATAGGCATTTCCAGCCTTGACGAGGTCCTCGGCCATTGACAAAAAGCTATAAGAATCTTGGAGATAATCTTCAAACATGACTAGATCCTGCCGAGCACCTTGGCCGCTTCGTGGCTGGCTCGCTTTGCCTCATAAGATTGAATTGCAGCGTTTGCAAGATCTTTCACAATCCTCTTTTTGCCTTTGGTCGCCAGCACCAAAAATACTTCCAGCATGCGCCCCAGTTCCCTCGGACCGCTCCGAGTTCCCAGGCCACGATAGGTATCTGGGTCTGTTCCCTTAAAGCGCGCCTGCGACAAAGCTTTTGCATTGAGAGGGTCGGCAGGTGACACAACATTGTCAGGCAATGAATAGAGTATCTGAAGATAATCGGCATTTCGCTGAAAAAGTCCGCTCGCATACGCCCAGCTTGCCACGACAGATAGCGACAGAGCTTTACGAGCGAATTCTGCATTATTATCGTCATCGCGTTTAGAAACCGTGTCACGCTGAATTTTATGCAAACGGGCAAATTGTCCGCCCATCTCTATTAACTTGGAATCCGACCAGTCGATATTGTCTCTCATATTCATATAATCGTCATCCACGCCACCGGATTTGCATAGTATAGGGTGATGAAGCTGTTCGACGTTTGCAGCTGCTATTCCTGAATAGAAATTAACTATTAGCGTTCTCGCCAGCCTCACAGTCGGCGTATCTGGCATCCTCTTATCTGCGAAGTCATGCCCTTTGTCGAGCAAGTCAACTGCTTGACACCAATCTCTGAGTTGTGACCCAAGCAGTTGCTCGCGCATTCTGTCAAGAAGGTCATTCGGAACTGAGATTGCGGTGTTATTAATAGTGGCGATTTCGACTTTCTGATCGCGCGTCAAACCAAAATAAATTCTCACGCCGTGCAGAACCGTGCTCTTTTGACTTTCAGCTCTTGATATTGCAGTCAGCCTGTGCTGGCCTCCATAAACTTTAAGGGGCTTCTTCGTGCGGTAGCTGGTATCATATTCTAAGACGATATCCTCAAAGCTGCGGCCTTCTACGGCATCCCTTTGCATCAGTTGAAATGCTGCGGGATCTTCTTGAATCTCCCGATTCAGCTTATAAATTTCATCCTCATCTTCGGCATCCAAACTCGCTTCCGTATCGCAGCACTGTGCGAGGATCCCTCCCTGCAAATGACAGGTCAGATAGTAAGTGCCGCTCTTCTGGTCAAAGAACAAATTGAGCTTTGTTCCGTCGTTTGTTTCGAATGGCTTGAATTTACTCAGAAACTCGGCGACTTTGTCGGTGACCACGGGTGGCGGATCTAGGGAAGGTGCAGTTTTGACTATCTCTTTCATTGGCAGCGCTCCGAGACGATAAACACTACTGAATTATACTTATATTAATATCTCCCGCCTAAGAATTTTGGGGTTGTGGCAGGCTTACTAAGGGGCTTTTCGCCGTAGGTGTGAGAATTCTCACAAAACTGTGCCGCACCGCGACTTCGAGCCGTCGCATACAGACTAGCGCGGTCTTTTGTGCATCGGAGATCGTAAGACGGACACGGACACTATGTTTGTTGAGGATTTACTGTAATGTAATCTTGACGTTGACGGCGACTGTCTGGATGCACATATAGGGCGACTCTATATGTCGTCAGCCTTTCGAAATGGGCTTTGGAATCGGCTCGCCCTTGTCCCACTGATATTACTTAGATTCTTATAAATGTACTGGAGGCGAGCATGGAATCGGCAATTACCGTGAAGGGCCAAGCAACCATTCCAAAGGCGATTCGCAAGCATCTTGGATTAAAGCCGGGTGACCGGCTGAAGTTCTTCTTGCATCCCGATGGCAGCGTTGCGCTGCTGCCGAAGCTCCCGGCGCGGGCCTTACGGGGCATGATCCATTCCCGGCGCCGGCGGCCTGTAACAATTGAACAAATGGCCAAGGCGGCTGCGGAAGGCGCTACGGGCGGCACGCTACGCGCAAAATTCCGGTGATCGAGACTCGATACGAACATCCTGATACGCTATCTCACCCAGGACGATCCGGTTCAGTCACCCAAAGCAACGGAAATCATCGAGCGCCATTTGAGTGTGGCGAATCCTGGCTTTGTGAGCGTGGTGGCGATGGTTGAGGCTGTATGGGTCCTGGACCGCGTCTACGGCTTGAGCGCCAGGGAAATCGCGGCGGCGATCGAGCGCATACTGCAGGTCGAAGTCCTCGTGGTAGAGAATGAGCAGGAAGTTTTTTCTGCCATGGTAGCGCTCAAGCAAGGACGCGGAGCATTCGCCGATGCTGTGATCGCTGAGCTGGGCAGTCGAGCTGGCTGCCATCACACCCTGACATTTGACAAGAAGGCGCTTCGGGTTTCAAGTTTCCATGATCCGATACTCGTACCATGACCCCGTGATTGCTACGCATTGAAATCAGAGGGCATCGCGTCCCACCCTTCGCAAAAAACGCGAAGAGTGGGGCACCCATCTCTGGAAGCTTGTTACCGTTTCACTTGGACACAATGCTAGTTACCGTGTCCCGGACGCAAGCAGGCGTAAACATGTCGTTGATCGTGCAGTGAGCTGTCTGTTTTCCTGTGATATCCTTGCGCAACTATGCTAATCATCGGAACTAAGGTGTTCTTCTGGGGCTCGGAGCTCATGCAGGAGTCCCTGCGGTGTGGAACGTGTGGTGTCGTATCCCAGTTCATCCGCAAGACCGGCATGCGGTTCCTGACCCTGTTCTTTATCATCCCTGTGATTCCTCTCAGCGGGAAGATGCATGTCATAGAGTGTCCCCGATGCAAGACACGGTTTACGCAGCCGTAAATCACGTCTTTGATTGCCAGCGGCGAATTCCTGCAGAGCTGTATGTTGTCCCTCGAAATTCGCCGTACCCCCTGTTGCCAATCCATCGATTCCAGGTAAAATTCGCATGATTCTGGCACTTGCCAGATTGCCAATGTGCTAGACCTCAAGGGAAAAGGGAGCGAAAAATGCCGAAGCTGCCGGTAGAGCATGACCACCATCAGGAAGATCCAGCGCCCCAGCCGCACCGTTGCGGAAATCTCTTCGGATGCGGCGAAGAACAGGGTACCGGGGTAGTGCGTGAAGACATCAAAGAGGCCGCTTACTCTCCCCGCTCTTCCGACCGCCTGCTGCACATGGATGAGATGGACCAGGAAGTGTTCGATGGCTATCTCAGCGCCCGCTCCCGTTCGCGGCGGCGGTTGCTGCGCGCCAGCAGCTTCATGGGCGTGCTGGCTGCCGTTGGCCCGTGGTTCAGCAAGCTGGCGTACGGCATGAGCGGAACCTCCGCCGGTTTTGTGGCGGGCCATGACCAAGCCAAAGGCCAGCATGAAGAGGGCCGCGTTCATGTCGTTGAATCGAACGAGCAGACTGTGCATCTGGGCGTGTTTGACGCCAACCTGCCGCCCGTCCTCAAGATCGATTCCGGCGACACCGTGAGCTTCCCCAATACATGGTCGCACTTCCTTAACCAGATGCAACCGGGCGTACCGGTCGACAGACTGGCAGAGTTGCGCAAGAGCAATCCTGGACGCGGACCGCATTCCATCATCGGTCCGATCTTCGTCAACAACGCCGAGCCCGGCGATGTGCTGGAAGTACGTTACAAACACTTCCGCCCGTTTCCCTGGGGCGCGGTGTTTAATAATCCCGGCGCACTGGGCACCGGGCTGCTGCCTGCGGATTACCCACAGGGCCAGATCAAGTATCTCGACCTCGATCTGAAGGGCATGAAGGCGCAGTTTCTACCCGGCATTCACGTGCCGCTCAAACCGTTCCAGGGCACACTCGGTGTGGCGCCGCCCGATGGTTACTATGCGCCCATCAGTCCGGGCGTTACGAGTTCTGTTCCTCCAGGGCCGCATGCCGGCAACGTCGATCTGAGCGAGATGTCGGAAGGCTCCACGATGTTTATACCCGTATGGAAGCCGGGAGCGCTCATCTTCACCGGCGACTCTCACGCGGTGCAAGGCGACGGTGAAATCAATCTCTCGGCCCTGGAGACGCGCATGCAGGAGATGCGCATCCAGGTGGTGCTGCACAAGCAGAAAAACTTCGCCTGGCCGATCGCGGAAACGCCCACCCACTGGATCGCCCTGGGCCTGGATAAGGACCTCAACGTGGCCATGACCCTGGCAGCGCGCAACGCCATCAAGTTCCTGGCCACCCGCGCCGGACTCGCGGAACTCGACGCCTACGCGCTATGCAGCATCGCCGCCAGCTTCCGCGTTACCCAGGTCGTGGATATCGTGAGGGGCGTCCATGCCATGATTCCGAAGAGCCTGTTTTCGGCGGAATTGCAGAAGAAAATTACGGTGGTGTGAGCGGGGCATGGTGAGTCAAGGGTTTGTCCACGGATCGATCACACTCTTTACGGTTGGCTGAAAATCTGAAGCGTTGCGGGTGACCAGCGTCAAACGATGGACTACGGCGGTCGCGGCAATGAACGCGTCCCTTGGCTCTATCGGACGGCCCAATGCTTCGCTGCGGGCCACCAGTCTTCCCTCACAAATCGGCTTTCTTAAGACGGACCGCCAAGCGACTGTGCTTCACCTCGGAACCGCGCAAGGGAGATGCCGCAAAAAATTCTGCCAGGTTCCCTTTGCGCTTGGTCTTTCTTTCGCATTCGTCGGTGGCCACAACGACTACTGCAATGCGTCCGTGACGCGTGATGGTTTGTGGGCCTTCGGCTTGTGCGCTGTTGACGACTTCACTGAACTTGGCCTGGCCTTCGGCGACTGTCCAGGTACCGGCGCTCTTATTCATCGCCTGCCTTCCTATGAAGAAAGATCTTGTTAGTTAGCCATAGTAGTCACTTTAAGCCATTCCTGCTACAGAAGGAATCTACGGACTAAACAGAAGCAAATGGCCATCTGGCGCTTCGATGCGCGATTCTCAGCAGGCAGGACGCAACCCGCTAAAATGCTCCCTGATGCACAAAAACACTGAAACCGTGTGCTATCGCTCAATAGCATTTTTGGAAGCCATGCACGTCAGTGACCTTATAATGAACGCTTTATCAGGAATTCGTGGCGTGAATTGTGCGCAGCGTGAAGTGACTAAACAAGCCTCAATGATGCCCCCGCTCGCATCCCTGCTGGAATCGTCAACCTGATCGCGGTCTTGTTCCTGGTCGCGATGGCCTGTACCTCTTACCGATTTCGGAGCAACAATTCCACTTCCTTTCCGAACACAGGCACCAAATCGCCTCCTCACGCATGAGAGAAATTCATATCAGAGAAATTCAGAGAAATTCAACTTGACCCAAATGCAATACATAGGTTACAGTCTTCACGCACTTCTCCCAGGCAGATGTATATGACAGACCACATTCCCCTAGCAAAGGTTGACAAAGTTCTTCTCTACCGCATTTCCAAGTCGAAACATGACACTTTCATTGAACATTATGAGCCCATGATCGCCACCGCTAACGCCACTAAGCCATCTTCTCTGCTAAATGCTGTGCACCGCGCAGTCAAATCTAACTCTGACTGGAAGCCATATTATTCATTTAGTCAAAGAGTCGTTGCGGAACTGATTCTTAAGGGAAAGACGAAACAGTTTGATGTTATATATTATTATCTCGGGCCAAGTACTATTGGCTGTGTTGCTAGTTTTTTTGTCTACGATAATGATCACGAACGAACTCCTCTGTTTTCCGGATATTTGGATTATCCCCATCCTGCTTCAAGGAGCGCGATCGAGTCTTTCTTTCCTAGTCTTCCGGGGGCATCTTCCTGGAACGAATGGTGCCATAGTTCCTATGTCAGCAAGCACCGCATATCGCCGCTTTTGAGATTATCAGTCGATGAAGTCGACTATATCTGCCTGCGTACCGAAGCTTCCATCACTCCATATCCGGAAGGATATGTGATTGGAGGTATACCTTTTGGAAGTGAGCACGTATTTTTGGCACTTGCCAATATTTCCAGTGCTAACTCGTGGAACAATGTGTTCAGTAAATATACGTCGATTTTCGCCAGGTGGAACCTCGTTTGCCAGAGTGATTCGCTGCAGCGAGTATTTATTGTGGGTGCTCCTGGCGCTGGAAAAGACCTTTGGTACAGTGCCATTCAAGGTGGAGTTCGCAATCGAATCAGCCTAAAGAATTGGAAGGCGATTTCCGCTGCATTAGATACCGATCAGATCGCGGCGCTGCTTTACGGCGAGCGGGACGGCAATCTGGAGCGAAAAGGAGTATTAGCTGAATGCGAAGGTGGAGGCGTCTTTATTGATGAACTCGGCAAGAGTACCGAGCAGTTTCGCAATGGCCTTTTGCGGGTGCTTGAGTCACAAGAGTATATTCCGCGCGGAGGAGAACCTCGCCGTTTTGAAAAGATCCTTTTCATTTTTGCATCAACTCCAAGCGACAAAGATAGGGCGTTTGCACCGCCCGACTTTTGGACAAGGATCGACCTGGAAATTAACCTGCCAGAACCGATCAGACTCCTTCTCGGCAAGAAAAGCGTCTTTACATCTGTTGATCAAGCGCGTTTTTACTCAGTGTTTGCTCATTTCTGGTTTGCTGCCCTTAAAGAAAGAAGTAACGTTTTCAAAAATCACGAGAACACCGTGAAGATCAAGCAGGGGTTCGAGAAGTTTATCTTCAACCCACTGATGCAGTCTCTTATTCGTAGCTGCCGGACTCATCTCTCACGAAGGCGCGGGGTTGCTTCTCTTTCGATTAGCCCTCGACGCATCAAGATGTTGGCAAAGACTCTTGTGCGCGAATACGTCTGGACGGGAAAGAAATCAAGGGCGCGCAGTGATCCGGAAGCCGCCAAAATGTTCAACACTGTTCGGGACGCGCTACTTGAGAACTTTGTCAGACAAATTCACGCGGATGAGAAAAATAATAAAGAGCAGGAGCGACTAATAAAACGTAAGGATAAAGGAATTTATGGCAAGTAAGGATATTGCGAGCGCACAGGAATCTAATTGCCTGATCAAGAGTTGTTGATCATTGTCAGCAAGACCATGCTGTTTGCAATAAATGTTTTTTGGCCATCTATAGGTGTAGCCTTCGTCGTAAATCCAAGGATTTCCGCAAACGCCATGATCGTTGAAGCTGTGGGAATGTCAACTACAAATGGCGCTTGGACGAAATAATTATTCGTAGTTTGAGCTACGTGATACTTGAGAATCGCCGTGTGAGTGATGCCCTTTTGTTCGTGGCCAAAATAAGAGTAATCAACGTGACCCACGCCGCTTATCTCCCCTTCAAAGATCTGACGGCTATCGTCGGTACTGATTTCATCAGGATGATCCAGCAGTATAGTCGCTCCTGGAGCAGCAATCTCACACACTGCGTTTAAGGCTGCGTGGAAACCTAAGCCGTTCGCAAGTTCCAAAAATACATTCTGATGCAGAACGATGGAATGAAATTGCTTCCGGGGAAGCGCTGGGAATATACACCTCAAAACCTCACAGCGCCCGCCGGAGTGGGACGCTAGTTCAACGAGTTTTCCGCAGAAAATCTCATTGCGCTCTAGTGCCACAACTCGCAGGCCTGCTCTGAGCAGATCTTGGGTGAAACGGCCGGTTCCCGCTCCGATTTCCAGGACCGGCGTGACTGGATTCAATCCACTAATCGCAGCCAGCCATTCTTTTGAAACTGCGCGGGAGGAGAAGACCGCGCCCGCAAACTCGGAAAAGAGCGGGAAGTCATACACGTCGGACAGCGTTACTCTACAATTCGAATTGCCAAATGACGGCAACTGCGAAGATGTACCCTGCGCAGAGGTAGTGTGTGTACGATACGCCTCGCTCCATGTATTCAATGCGTTATCCAGCAATTCATAGGATGCAATTGCATTGTAAAACGGCAAAGTGAGATCATCCAGACGCAAGCTGCCAGCGGACTTTGTGCCCCATGAGGATACTGCTGCCATTGCGCGGCATCTGCGTTGCTCTTTTATCGCGGCCGACAATGATATCTGTCCAACTGCGCAGCCAATTACTACCGAACCGATATTATCCAGGCTCATTTTGCGGCCCCGACGATGAAACATGAAGATCCATTCCTCTACATGAATCATGTCAACGAATAAGACAACGGCCGCTACTGTAAATAGCGCAACAACATATCGATAAACAAATCGCTGAGTGACATCAAAATGAGTCACTACTAAGCCCATAAGCAACGGTATGCACATGAGGAGCAACAAGGCAAAGCGTGCTGCCGAAATACGCCAGGCACGTCCCGCCAGCAGAATGCATAAGGCAATTATCAACCATGGCAGTAGTTGAGTCGCTATGGCGGCGCACAATGAAAGGCTGAGAAAAATCGCCGGGATAGCGACCCGCAGCGGCAGCCGCAGCCTGGAATAGCGAAAGCTGCTCATGATGGACAAGATATCAGTTCTCCGTCGGCCAGAAGAATCTCCTTTACTTTCGACTCACCCGGCACTCGACTATATAATTCCGTGTGGTGAGTAATTACACACACAAACTGGCCGCTCCCTGCCAGCCAGTGCAACAAGTGCACAAGGATCTGCGATCTCAGAGAATCAAGAGCTGCGTCCGGCTCATCCAGCAGGAGAGCTACAGCTCTCTTCTGACTCGCAAAAGCACCTATGATTCCTAGCAAATTGCAGAACTGTTTTTCTCCCAGACCTGTCTCAAGTACGCGGAGGTCAGGGCTAAGAACCCGGCAATCGTAAAGCAAGGTCACAATATCACGCCACCATTTCGGTGCGTTTCTAGTATTCAGTTCCTCTCGGATCTTTCCGAAACCGAAGAGGTTGGCGGACTGCTGAGGCAAATAAAAGCAATTCTTGCCGAGTTCTGGAATCTCAAATGAATGATCTATAATATACCCAATAGAACCGGCACGGGGCTTTCTCAGCCCGGCGATGGTCTGCAGGAGGCATGTTTTGCCTGAGCCGTTATCTCCTTTGAGTAAGATGATCGCTCCAGAGTCTATTTGGGCTGAGCTCGTTTTCAAGAGAGTGCGTCCATAGGGGGCCACTTCTGCATTTCTTAAGCTTACTGCTGGGAACTGGCCAAGCCGCATCTCGTCCGCTGAGGCGAGCAATAGCTTGAGTTCATTGAGACATGATGCATTTGGTGAGTAGCCAATGAAAGTCTGCGGTCTGGACGGAAGGCCATCGTAAAGATGCGGCTTGACAGCCGTAATCACACATTGCTTTTTTTCGTGATGCCCAAAAAACTCCTCCAAGATGCTAAGCATCTGCTCAGCCCGCCAGGAGTCCATCATGACGATGGGGTCATCCAGGAGATATAAGTTGACATTTCTTAGCAAAGACGAGAATAAACTGACGAACTGGCGTTCACCGCCAGAAAGCGTCAAATATTCTCGATCTATTAAATAGCTAAAATGAAATTGCTGCAGCAAGGATGTGATACGAACATACGCTTGGTCTGGGGATATTTCGTCAAAGATAAGTGGCGTTGCAAGCAGAGATCTGACTGAATTACTAAATACAAAATTCTGCTCTGTTTGTAATGCGAGGGACACAGAAGGGATTGTAGATAATCGATCCGGAGGTAAGCAAAAGAGCATGTGCAGGAGATCCTGCGATCTTACCGAGGTCCGTAGAGCAGTTGATTTTCCAGATCCGTTAGGACCATTGAGTTGAAAGATCTGGCTCATGGATGTTGAGTAACTAGCTTACACTTCGGATGCGCCTCACAGCGGATAACTGTGAAAGCCGACTGCGATATAAATAGTTGCCCAATAAGGCACCGAGAATTCCCTCAATCAGATAAATGCCCATCAAGATAGGGAGTTTTGGCCTCAGCAATGTGACGCCAGGCAAGCCGAACCATACCCACGCGAAATATGTTACCGGGATACTTGCAGAAAAGACGACACCCGTAATGATGATATGTGCTGCGGTCGTGTCCCTGACCAGCAACAAAATCTCAAATAGCAACCCCAACGCTACGCCGATCACGATCTTGTAGATGCCGGGTGGCCCAAAGCCAGGCGTGACGATAGAAAGACTCAAAAGAATTATTGCAAATAGGAAAATAGCGCCACGCCTTGGTACTAAATATGCCCCTAAAAATATAATTGCTCCATCAGGGATGGCGGACAGCGTACCCCCAATCAAAGGGATACTGCTTGTGAGCGGCAACAAGATAAGGCCGAGCGAGTTTTCAACAATAAAACTCAGGCCCGCCAGTACAGCAATAAAAACCGAGTCCTTAAGATTTATCCAGCCTATTCTGCTCCTGCCAGTGCTCATTGATCATCCATTTGCTAAGAAGTGATTGATATTACATACTCTCTGTCGTCGCAAAGTCCAAATTGTGCCGATATATCAGCTGGCATCACACTTGGTCTGTGCCCTAGAATTTCAATTGACAGGGAAAATATCGCCCGCTCGCGGGGCGAACCAGGAATCATAGTAAATCGAATTCTCTGAATGTCCGTTTCTAAGCAGTAAGCTTTTACAAACTCTCCCAGCAATTTAGCAGCGCGAATATTCCCCCCCTTAAGAGTTGTACATGCAAGCTGCCAGATAAAAAGTTCATGGCTTTCAGGAATTGCCCTTGCAAGCAAATATCCTATAGGTCCTCTCCCGTCAGCTTCGGCGATACGGCAGGTCTTGGAATCAAATCTTCGCAGCATCCACAGCTCATATTCGGAAGGGATGGTAAATCCAGGCAGCTCAGCAGCGAGTGAGCGCACGAAATATACATCACAAGGATTTAATGGGCGAACCGTCAGATTTCCAGAATGGCTTTGAATGGATGAGCGGTGGCTCCTAACAGAGGTATCTAAGCGAGGATGGCTTTGGGCAGTAAGCATCAATGATCACCGAGAACACTTCATTGCTATTGCCTTGCATACTCATCACATGGTCTAAAATCACCATGCATTTGCTTTTGGACCGGCACCGTGGCGAAACGATGAGTCGCCCGTTGAAGCGAGAGAACGAAGATCTCCATTATTGGCCGAGAACGCCCGCTGCTCCGGCACAACCACTGTGCGAACGTCTATTTTATCAGTATAGCAGAAGATCAATCAAAGCATTTTGTGATCAAGGCATGAGAGGCATGAGGGCACCAGATGCTTTCTTGTATGCGCCCGTGATCACTGCAACACTGCACCATTACTTGGCGAACTGAATGTAAATCATCATGAGAACCCCCGTAGCATTCGAGAAATGTTAGAGATTCGCCCTGAAGTCAACCTGACGCGTCGCGCTGTACGGAATATCGTCGCGCTTACAAGATCTTCTTCCCAAACGCTGAAAGCGCCAGCTCCACCGCCAGGTCGGCGGTGCGGTTGTGTTCGTCGATGACCGGGTTAACTTCCACGATCTCGAAGCTGGTCATGCGTCCATGGTCGGCGATGATTTCCATGGCCAGGTGGGCTTCGCGGTAGCTGGCGCCGCCGCGCACTGGGGTGCCGACGCCGGGGGCGTCTTCGGGGTCGATCCAATCCATGTCGAGGGAGATGTGATAGCCGGCGGTGCCGCGTCCGGCAACGCGCAGGGCCTCTTCGATCACGGTCCTCATGCCGCGCTCGTCGATGTCACGCATGGTGTAGACCTCAATGCCGGCTGAGCGGATGTTCTCGCGCTCCCGGGCATCTACGTCGCGCACGCCCACTAGCACGCAATTTTCCGGATGGACCTTGGGTGAGAAGTTATAGATGTTGCCGAGGTCGGGCAGGCCCAGACCAACCAGAGCGGCCAGCGGCATGCCGTGGACGTTGCCACTCGGAGAGGTCTCCGGGGTATTGATGTCGGCATGGGCGTCGATCCAGATGAGGCCGATCTTATGGTTCTGGCGGCGATAGAACTCAGCTACGCCCGCCACGGTGCCGGCGGCCACGGAGTGGTCTCCACCCAGCACCAGAGGGAACTTGCCCCCTTCCAGCGTCTTGAACACCATCTCGGCAAGCTTGGTACAGGTAGCGGTGATTTCTTTCAGGTATTTGGCTTTGGGGTCGCCTTCTTTTTTCTGCTCGGCGATGGCTACGATTACGTTGCCGCCGTCTTCCACCACATGTCCCAGGGCTTCGAGGCGGGCCTCAAGGCCGGCGACCCGCACGGCGGAGGGCCCCATATCTACGCCACGCCGGGACTGGCCGAGGTCGAGGGGGACGCCCAGAATCCTGATCTTCTTGGGCACTATGTTGTCGGCCACCACCGGCCGGTTGACGGTATCGGTCTTTGCAGGTGTAGTTGCAGTTGCATCGGCAGTCATGTTGCACTCGATTCGTCTGGGGCGGCCGCGGCCGCATCATTTCATGATCGCTGTAGAGGCGCAACGAGAGCCGCGCATTTCTACGGCGGGGAAGGACTCTGGAGAAGCCGCTAACCCCCCAATACAAATCCACTTTAAGGGGTGGGCGAATCTCGATGGTTAGCATTCCTCATTCTTCCTTGCCGCTAACCTTCACCTGCCGATTCCAGCTTCTTGTAGGCTTCCGCCATCTTGCGCGAGACGTCGATTCCTTCTTCGCCTTCGATTTCCAGCAGCAGTGCGGGCGCTGAGGGCGCGGTGCGCAGCAGTTGCATGGTCTCGTTCCAGTCGATGCCGCCCTCGCCGGGCCACAGGTGCGAATCCCGGTCTTTCTTGTTGTCGTGCAGATGGGTGGAGCGAATCCGGTCTTTCATTTTCTCAAATGCCGCGGCCACCGTGCCGTCAAGATGCGCATGACCAGCGTCGAAACAAACACCCAGGTCGGGATAACGGAGCGCCTTGATCAGCTCCATCAGGCGAACGGGCGAGGAAAGCTCGTTGGGAGTGTTTTCCAGCAGCAGGGTCACGCCCAGCGGACGGGCAAAGGCCCGCAGATGTTCAATCGAACTGAGCGCATCCTCAAATTTGCGCGGACTGTCGGATTCGTTGGTGTTGCCGATATGCTGCACCAGAAAGCGGAAGGGGGCATGCTCGGCGACTTCGAGGGCGCGCTTGATTTCATCCATGGCATCGATGCGACGGCGCTTTTCTCCATCCACGATGTTCAGTGGCGGCTCCGTGGAACGGGCAAAATCGTTGGTCGTGAAAATCGGAGAATGCATGGAGTGGAACTCGACCGTGCCCGACTTGAACCAGTTGGCTGTCTCTTTCACCTGGGACTTATCGGTGTAATCAAAATGGCCTTTAGCGGCGAAGATCTCAATGGCCTGGGCGCCGCCATTCGCCATCTGGTCGAGGAGGCCGGGATGCAGTCTCTGTTTGATAAATACGTAGCTGGAGAGGGCGCGCAGCATCAGTACCCGGCCGCCTTTCCGCCATTGCGGCCATCCGGCGCGCCCAGCAATTCCCCGCTCTTGGAGTCAACCGCGATGCATTCGCCATCACTCCAGTAGCCTTCGGCGTGTACCTTGTGGCCGCGCGCTTCCAGCAGCTTGATGGTGTCGGGTGAGAGTCCGGTGCGCTCGATCGCAATCTCATCGGGTTCCCATTGATGGTGGAAGCGGGGCGCGTTGACCGCCTGCTGAATGTCGAGACCGTAATCGATCACGCCCATCAGAATGTTGGCGACGGTGCTGATGATGCGCGGACCGCCCGGCGAACCCAGCACCAGAAACAGCTTGCCATCTTTCAAAACCACGGTGGGCGCCATGGCGCTTAGAGGGCGTTTACCCGGACCAATCGCATTGGCCTCACCCTGAATCAATCCGTAGCCGTTGGGCACGCCTGGCTTGGAGGTGAAATCATCCATCTCGTCATTCAGCAGAAACCCCAGCTTGCCCGAGGTGACGCGTGAACCAAACCCGTCATTCAGCGTAGTAGTCACGGCAACGGCGTTCCCCTGCGCATCCACCACGGAGTAATGCGTGGTATTCTCCGGCTCCTTTCCGGAGTAAGGACCATGCAGGGCGGCCACGCGTTCCAGTTCTCCGAAGCCGGCGGGGCGGCGCAGCTCTTTGCTGGCGCCGGCATGGGCCGGATCGAGCGATGCGCGCCAGGCTTCGGCATATTTTTTGTCGATCAACTGGGGTACAGGAATGCGATTGAAATCGGGATCGCCGAGAAATTCCGCGCGGTCATAAAAGGCGCGGCGGAATGCCTCCGCGGTCAGGTGGAGCGCGGCAGCCGAGCGATTGCCCAGCCCAGCCATGTCGTATCCCTCAAGAATGTTCAGCGTTTCCACCAGAGTGATGCCGCCGGAACTCGGCGGAGGAGCGCTGACGATCTCGTAACCGCGATAGCGTCCGCGGACCGGCTGGCGCTCTTTGACTTCATATTCCGCCAGGTCTTGGGCGGTGATCAGCCCGCCATTCTGCTGCATCTCGGCGGCGAGTTCGCGCGCCATGGCGCCTTTGTAGAAATCATCAGGATTGGCGGCAATACGCTCGAGCGTGCGGGCCAATTCCGGCTGCCGGAAGATCTCGCCGGCTTCGTAATATTTTCCATCGCGCTGAAAAATGCGCCTGGATTCCGGGAACTGCTCCAGGTACTTGTCGTGCATTGACTGGGCTTCTTCCCAGGTGAGTTCCACGCCTTCGCGGGCCAGCCGGATGGCCGGCTCCATGACCTGCCGTAGCGGCAGCTTGCCCCAATGCTGCTGCGCATATACAAGTCCGGCCACCGAGCCGGGGACGCCGATGGCTTTGTAGCCCACCAGGCTGGCGTTGGGGATGACATTGCCCTGAGCATCGAGGTACATGTCGCGGCTGGCGGCTTTAGGGGCCTTTTCGCGGTAGTCGAGAAAACGGGTCTGGCCGTCGGCCATGCGCACCAGCATGAATCCGCCTCCGCCGAGGTTACCGGCGGCCGGATGGACCACCGCCAGAGCAAATCCGGTGGCTACGGCTGCATCCACGGCATTGCCACCCTTTTGCATGACCGATACGCCCGCCTTGGAGCCTTCCTCATGCACACTGACCACGATGGCATGGCGGGCATGGACGGGGCGCAATCCGCCGGCCCATAGCGTTCCGTGGCCGAGCACGATCGCAAGGGTAAATACTTTTAAAAGCAATGATTTGTAGAGGGCTTTCATGGTAATTGTGATCCATTTGGCCGGGAGCCTGTTCGTGCCGTCTTGAAAGGCGGAATCCGAGTCAGGAGACTAGTATCCCGGAACCCGATACTGAGGCTAGCCTACCGGCTGAGCGCCCGTCAAATCCGCGGATGACGGAAAAAGGTCCACAGATCAAAAAAATCCGCTATGCCGGACTTGCCTTGCCCGGCATGCGGATTGTGGACTTCTTTAGATAAACACTCGGAAACCGAGAACAACGCTTGAGGCGACAGATTTGCTGACTGTCTCCTAAGCGCCCGCCTGTTTGGCGGCGAGGTCACCGATAAATGGCAGTTTGAATTCCTTGTTGCTGTAGGCCTGGAACAGCAGGAAAAGCCAGAGAATGAACCCGCCCAAGCCAACCAGGCCGTAAATCGGAATTGCGATCAGTCCGAAGAATCCAGTTACGCTGAGCAGGATGCCAAAGATGATATGCATCGCAACCCAGAGAACTACCCAGAAGACGGCAAAGAACAGTGATTGAAAACAGTGAAACCGCACAAAACGCTGCTTGTTGTACGGCTCAATTACCAAAAACACGATGGCCACAATCCAGATATAGGCCAACGCCGCTGCCACATTATCGGTCATACCGCCTCCTGCAGCGACTGCACTAGCCACCGGCGCCCCTGCAGCGGCTGCGCCGCAGGCCGCGCATTTGGTCGAACCATCTTGCATTTGTGCTCCGCAACTTCCGCAAAAAGCCATACGCTGACTCCCCCCTATGCTTGTGTTGGAGATGGTTTACGGGTACAGCTTATGCTTATTTGTACTGAAAGGAAAGAAGCTTTTACGGTTATGCACTTCAAGACGCAACCAGATTTCCATGAGAATCTTCATAAGCAAATAGGTTGGAAAATGAAGGTTTTGCTAAGTCCGCCAACGCGGAGGCGAAGCTCCGCCCCGCATCGATCCCCCCTAAGCCGCTATGTTTCCTTGCCCGGCGGCGTCTTGCTGACTACCACCTTCGTGTAGGCAGTGCGAAATCCAGCGCGTTCCACATTCCTCTGTGAGGTAGTTCCTGGCATGGTGAGAGTGACGGCCAAGTCACATTTGGCCTGCTGCGCGATTCTCATTCGCTCTTGCATGAAAGCCGCCTGAATGCCCCGGCCTCGGTATTCAGACAGGGTAGCGGCGCCAAAAAAGGCGGCCATATTGTGCTTCGGAACAATCACGCCTCCCGCGCCAGCAACCATGCTGCCACGGTCGAGCGCGGCCAGACACAGCGGATTGTCCGAAGCCGCCCAGGGAGTGAAGAGATCCTGAAATTGAGCCGCCTCATCGCCGAAAAAGATTTGCGAAAGCAGGGCCGCCCAGGAAGCGGCCTCTTCCGTCCGCACCTGGCGGATTTCGATGCCATCCATGGCGACGGCGGCGGTGAAGCTCTCGCTGGGATCGATCCAGCGCGCCAGCGTCTGATTGAATTCCGCGACATGAAACCCGCGCTGATTCACCGCCTCAAAGAGTGAGGGATCGGCATAGGGGCAAACATCCACCTGGGCCGCAGCGTCACGCTGAAAATAGAATTCCTCGACCTTCGCGATGTCGGCGGCTGAGACCTTACCGGCAAATCCCAGGCCGTGGGCCCGGCCCACCGGAGCGCCTTTCGCCACGAAAATCAAATGGCCGCCGCCAAACTCTTCCCAGGCAACACCCTGCCTGGGATGCTGGTCATGCACGGCCCGCGCAAAACTCAGAGCACCATATTCTTCGGCGGCTTCCATGCGGCGCGCCTCGGCAGTCGTTAGAAAGACAAGCTCACGTGGCATCAAATGCTTCAAGCCGTTTCGCGGGCTTCGCCCAGCGTTACTTTTATGTCGATGCGCTTCTTGGCGCGGTAGACGGTCACCGTGATGACATCGCCGGTATGATGTTTCTGCATTACGTGCGATAGCTCCACGGTATCCTGAACGTCCTGGCCATCGACCGCCACGATCAGGTCACCACCGATCAGAATCGGAGAAAATCCAATGTAGGCACGTTCGTTGCCGCCACGGAGCCCAGCGCGATCGGCGCTGCTGCCGGGCACGACCTGCTGAATCAACAGCCCAGAGTCGGCCCCCAGGGCCAGCTCACCGGCCAGTTGCGGCCCAACCGGCAGGGTGCGGACACCGAGAGCGGGCCTGCGCACCTGCCCGAGCTTGACCAGATCGTCAAGCACGGCCTTGGCGGTGTTGATGGGAATGGCAAAACCAATGCCGGCGCTCTGCTCCGCGCCGCCGGTAAAGATCATAGAGTTGATGCCGATCACCTCGCCTCGGGAGTTCAGCAGCGGACCGCCGGAGTTGCCGGGATTGATGGCGGCATCGGTTTGAATGGCCTCATCGATGAAGCCACGCTGGCCACGCACCGAGCGAATGGAGCTGATGATGCCGCGGGTCATGGTGCCACTCAACCCAAATGGATTGCCGATGGCAAATACCTTCTGCCCCACCACCAAGCCTTTGGAATCGGCCAGGACGGCCGGGGTAATCGAGTGGAAAGGAATCTGGATGACGGCCAGATCGTTGGTGGGATCGGCGCCAACGATCTGCGCCTTATATCTTTTTTTGTCGCTGGTGGTGACATCCACCTGGCGGGCGTTTTCCACCACGTGATAGTTGGTGAGAATTCGGCCCTGGGAGTCGATCACAAAACCCGAGCCCTGGCCCTGTTGGGGCACCGCCCCGTAAAAAAAGTCATAGGCCACAGCCGTGGAAGTGATGTTTACCACGAAGGGCAGGGCCTTCTTATAGACCCCGATATTTTCCAGCTCTTCGGAGTCGAACTGCGGCGAGGCTGCCGCCTCGGTAATTTCCACGTGCGTGGGCCGCGCCACCCATTCGGGCGTGAACCGGCCGTGCGGATAGGTAGTGAAGCAATAAAAAGCGGAAACCAGAACAATCACCAACAGCCATAGACGTAAAAACTTCATCGCAATTCACCTGAAAGCAGAAGCGCTAACGTTATTTTACTTCCACCTGCATTTGTTTTCAGCGGCCCTCGTTGCGGCAGCTTCCGCTTGGGGCCACTGTAACACTAAGTTCCGGGAAAACTATTGCCGGCTGATGGCCAAGACCTTCAATTCCGAGTAGATCCTGGCGGTCTGCTCGCGGGTGCGTTCCAAAGTACTGGAATTGTCGATCACGTAGTCGCCCCGCCGGACCTTTTCCGCATCCGGCAACTGGGCCCGTGAGCGGCGTTCAACTTCGACCAAGGCCGCCGGTTCGCCGATGCCCGTGCGCTGCGCATAGCGCGTAACTTTTTGGTCCGGCTGGCAGGTCACTACTATCACCTTCGAAAAACGGCCCGCAACGCCCGCTTCGTAGATCAGGGCAGCTTCCACGATCACCACCGCCTGGGGCTCGCGGGCCGTGATCTCATTCATCCATTGTTCCTGGCTGCGGACCACCGCCGGATGCACAATCCGGTTTAACTCCTCGATACGTCCCTGGCCGAAGGCGATGGCCCCCAGCTTCGCCCGGTCGATCTGCCCATTCTGTTGGACGATCTCCGGGCCAAATTGTTTCACCACTTCCACATAAACGGGCGCACCCGGCGCATAGAGCTGATGGGCAACGGTATCGGCGTAGACCAGCCGCGCCCCCATGCCCTCCAGCATCTTCGCAACCGTGGTTTTTCCGCACGCGATGCCGCCAGTAAGGCCCACCCGGACCATTTAGACACCTCGCCCGCGGCGCATCGTACACGCCTTAATGGTGTTCACCATGAGCATGGCAATGGTCAGAGGTCCCACCCCGCCGGGCACGGGGGTCATGGCCCCGGCCACTTCCGCCACATGCGGATCCACGTCGCCCACCAGGGTCGAGCCTTTCTCCTGGAAGCTCTTCTCGCGGGCGGCATCGCCGCTGAAGAATTTCTCGAACTCCGCGCGATCGGCGATTTTGTTGATGCCCACATCAATCACAGTGGCCCCCGGTCTTACGAAATCTTTGGTGACAAAGCCAGGCCGCCCGATGGCGGCCACCACGATATCAGCGCGGCGGCAGACTTCGGGAAGATTGCGTGTCTTTGAATGGCACACGGTGACCGTGGCATTGGCATTGATGAGCAGCATGGCCGCGGGCTTGCCGACAATGTCACTGCGGCCGACCACCACGGCGTTCTGCCCTTCCATAGGAATATTGCTGCGGCGCAAGATTTCGATCATGCCGCCGGGCGTACACGGCACCAGACCCGGACGCTGAGTGGAAAGGTTGCCGACATTCACCGGGTGAAAACCGTCTACGTCCTTTTCCGGGGCCACGGCCAGCAATACCCGCTTCGAATCGACCTGCTTCGGCAGCGGAAGCTGGACCAGGATGCCATCGATCTCATCGCGGCGGTTGAGCTCCTGCACCATGGCCAGAAGCTCTTCAGTGGTGACCGAATCGGGCGGCGTCAGCTTCTCGCTGTGAATGCCAAGCTGCTCGCAGGCCTTGACCTTGTTGCGGACATATATCTCAGAGGCCGGATCATGCCCGGCAAGGATGACCACCAGTCCGGGACGGGCGCCGGCGGCCGTCAGTTTTTTGGCCTGCTCGGCGGCCTCGGCCCTGATCTGGGCGGCGATTTTATTTCCATCGAGAATATTTGCAGCCATAAAGGGAAAGCGTATCTTAACAGGAACTACAATAGCGATATGAACAAAGAGTTGCTGGAAATTCTGGCCTGCCCCGTCCCCGAATGCCGCAAACCCATCGTCCAGCCGGCCAACGACGAGAATGCCCTCCAGTGCACCGGATGCGGACGCATCTACCCGATCGTCGATGGAATCCCCATCATGCTGGTGGACCGGGCGAAAAAACCTAAATGACAAGAGCTTGGCCACGAATTACACGAATGAACACGAATAACAGCGAGAGAGAAAGATACTGGGAGCAAGCTGTTGAAAACAGCTAATTCGCCGTTATGCACTGCATTCGTGTTCATTCGTGTAATTCGTGGCCAGGGTTTGGTGAATATGGGTTTAGCTTCCCAGGTCAAGGGTCTTCAGATACTCACGGAAATCTTTGCCGAGATCGGCACGCTTCAATGCCAGTTCGACCGTGGCTTTCAGAAAGCCCAGCTTGTCACCGGCATCGTGGCGCTTGCCTTCGAATGTGTATCCGTAAATCTTCTCTTTCTTTAGCAGGCCGCGGAGCCCGTCGGTGAGTTGCAGTTCGCCGCCTATGCCCAGTGGAGTATGTTCGAGAATCTCAAACACGGCCGGGGTGAGGACGTAGCGCCCGATAATGGCCAGATTGGAAGGAGCGTCGGCAGGGTTCGGCTTTTCCACCAAATTCGAAATCTCATGGGCCCGACCACCGAACCGGCCTTCCACCTTCTTTGCATCGAGCACACCGTAGGACGCAATGGCCGGCCCGTGGACCTCTTGCGCGGCGACCACCGAGCACCCGGTTTCGTTGAAGACGTCGATCATCTGTTTCAGGCAGGGTACCGGGGCATCAATCACGTCATCGGCCAGCAGCACGGCAAAGGGCTCGTTGCCGACCAATTCCCGTGCCATTAGCACGGCATGCCCGAGGCCCAATGCCTCCTTCTGCCGGACGTAGGCCACATGGATCATGTCGGAAATTCGACGGACGATGGCCAGCAAGTCTTTCTTGCCGCGTTCTTCCAGCATTTTCTCCAGCTCGTAGCTCACATCGAAGTGGTCTTCGATGGCGCTCTTGCCCCGGCCAGTGATGATGATGATTTGGTCACAGCCGGCGGCCAACGCTTCTTCCACGCCGTATTGAATCACCGGCTTATCGACCAGGGGGAGCATTTCCTTGGGCTGGGCCTTGGTGGCGGGCAAAAAACGGGTGCCCAACCCGGCGGCCGGGAAGACAGCCTTGCGAACACGCATACTCATAGTTGATCCTGATCTCTCATGGTGCTCCTGAAGTCATAGCATTTTAATACCCGGCTTCCGTGGTTTCCAACCAACATGGCCATCTTTGCCGTCTTGGGCATCAGGTGTTGTCTAACTGTATGAATCTTCTGTCCTTCCGGGTTTATTCATGGTATAAACCATCATCACCATCTTCCAATGACTATTGCCTGGGAGAACAGCTCTTTTGAGGGCGCTCCGGGCAGGGTTGTGCGAGGGAAAAGCAGCATGTCAGAAGCACGCACAGGAAAACGGTTTCCGCTCGAATTGCCAATCCGCCTTCGGCGGAAAACGGGCACATCGGTGGGCGCGGGAAAGACCGCTGATCTGAGCGCCTCCGGTGTCTACATTCAAGTCAATACCGACCTCGCCGTGGGTACATCCATTGAGTTTGACATCACCCTCCCGGCCATAATCCTGGGCACGCCTGGTGACGTGGAAGTCCGTTGCACGGGCCGCGTCGTTCGCAACGAGAACGACGTTCAGGGCGCCAAAGGAGAAAAGAAAAAAAAGAAGAAGAATGGCGTGGCTTGCGTGATTGACCAGTATCAATTCATCCGAAAGAGCAAAGGACGCAAATAAATGCTGAAGATCATACTGGCTGATAACCAAGCTATCTTCCGCACCGGCGTAGCGAAAGTCCTGGCAGTGGAAGATGATCTGCGCATCGTGGCCCAGGCCGAGACCTCGGAAAAAATGACGATGGCGCTGGAAAAATTTCACGCTTCCGTGATGTTATTCGGCGGCGATATTCATGCCAGTCTTCAAACCGTGGTTGAGACCGCGAGAAAGTATAAGACCCGCCTGGTGTTGATCGCTGAAACCGGCCAGGATTCACGCCATTTTATTACCAACGGCGTCAACGGGGTCATCTACCGCAACGTGAGCGGCGAGGCCCTGGTGCAGTGCGTGCGCAAGGTGAGCAAGGGTGAGACCTGGGTGCAAGACACCCACGAAAGCAAAGAGACCGCCGAAAACGATCTGGTGGGCGCCCGCGTGCGTGACCGGCTTACCGCAAAAGAGCTGAAGATCGTGGCTTTGATCGTGCAGGGCTACAAGAACAAGGAAATTGCCACGCAACTCGGCACCACCGAACAGGTCATCAAAAATTACCTGCGCAATGTTTACGATAAGATCGGCGTCTCTGACCGGCTGGAACTGGCTTTGTTTACCATTCACCACCGCATACTGGCCGAAGCCGCAGCCACCTCAGTGGCTACTACGCCCCCGCGCGGATAGCTGCCCGGCCTATCCGGGAGTGGCATCTTCGCTGGTCCTCAGCAGCTCGTTGACGATGGTGACCAATTCCTCAGGATTGACGGGCTTTTCCAAGTAGAGGTCGGCCAGCGGCTCCGGCGCTTGAAAAGCGTCCGTTATATATCCTGAAACCACCACTACCGGCAAGGTGCGATTCCTTTTGGCGGCTTGCACCACGACCCGGCCATTGGCGTCGCCCAGCCGCCAGTCGGTCACCACTGCGTCGTAGGCGTTGACCTGGAGCTTTTCGATGGCGTCCCGCGCGGAGGTGGCGGAGGTGACCGTATGCCCGGCGGCCTCCAGAATGGCGCACTTGAGAGTGACCACGTGAAGTTCGTCATCCACACAGAGAATTCTGGCCATGTCAACCCAACCTATTCCGAACCGCGGTTTTCCGATCAAAATCGTACGCGTTCAGATCAACCACACACAGACGGTTTTCAACGAAGAGGTATTGCTCGACCGCGGAGATGGTGGCCTACCCAGGTTGCCCTTATTCTCAGGCAGCGCAAATGCCAAAGTCAACCTGGGGCAGAAATAGCGGGCCGGACAGTTGGGGCACAAACCAACAAGTTTCGTAACCGCTCTTCGCGGGCCATAACTTATCGCTTGGGAAGGCTTTAGGCTGGAGAGTTAAGTTGGGAGTTTCCAATTATTTCTGGCCCAAGCGCACAAAACGCTTGCGCATAAATTACTTAATCAGAGCGTGCAGAAAGGAATCCTGGAATTCCATCCCGTGAATGCGCCCGACATCGGAGAGCGCCCGCACAAACCGATTGTAACTGGCGGTGAAGCTCAAACCTTGCAGGTCTCTCAGTTGCGAAAGGTGTGGCTCATCGAGATGCAGCAACCATTGCGTCCGGCAGATCAGCCAGGTCCGGGCCTTCATCCTGGCCGCCAGGCAATAGAACCGGAACTCAACCGCCGCTTGCTGCAAGGCCAGCGCGCAGTCGATGTAATCTTCATCGTCATCGTTTTCCCGGCCCGGATTCTGCACCGTCTCCCGCTGCAGCTCGTTGTTGGCCAGCTCAATGCAGATGCGGGTGCTATGCGACATGCAGGCCAGGAATTCCAGGATCGAGAGCAGGCCCTTCCGCTGCTGGCGCAAAAACTCCCGCCGCGGCAACGTGGCCCGCAAGCCCTCTTCAAACTGCGGGTTCAACAGGTCCATCATTTTCTGGGGATTGCCGGGACGCAGGAAATCGGCGACGTCCACGACACTGCGATTGGGATAGCGGGAAAGCCGCATGAAGATGAGCGCTATGCCCCCGGCAAGCAAGCCGAGCAGAAAAATTGCTATAACCAAACTTCCGAGCATCGAACAAAATCCTCTACCTGAGCCGCCGGTAGCGTTCGTACAGTTCCCGCAGCAAATCTGGAGTCAGCAGGGGCCGCACGTCACGCAATGGATCGGGTGGCAATGGTTTGAGAAATGATGCCAGCCAGATCAATACCGCAATTAAATATGTCACAGATGGGACAAATTGGAACGTAAGAGCGTATCTTGTTCCAAATACGGAACGAGCGACAACGGCCGCCAGCAGGCCAAAGGCCGTTACCCCGAAGCCGCTGGCAATGCCAAAAGAGTATTGCCGCCAGAACAGGTCATAAAACTGGGCCAGTCCGAAGATTAGAAAGAAGATTCCAAGCTGGAGGAATTTCACGATAATCTCAAATACGAAAACCGCACTTAGCAGTGGAATAGCTTGAATCGGGGGACGTAGGGTGGCGATCAAGACAGCAACACAGAACATGACAATTCCCGTAGCCGGCAGAATGAACTTGAACCACCAGATCGAGTAGAAATTCTTGAAGACCTGGTAAAACACATCGCAAATCGCGAGGAAGCTAAGCAGAGCATAAACCGGCTCCGTAACCAGATAGACATGAAAATATGTCGCGGAATTTCCGCGAACAGAAAATCTGGTAATCTCGGCGACTACCGCAAAGATTGTGTACGCAAAGAAAAAACGAAAATTCCTTGCCGCTCGTTTGTTGACAAGCAGCACCACCAACCAGGCCTGGAGGATGGGCGGACACAGCCATAAGAAAGTAGTGATGCTCATTCGTTGTGAGGGGCTAGATTAACCCAGCCCCTCACGATCTTCCAAGTGCCGAATCCGCAGGCGTCAGTCTGCTTTTGGCTCAATCATGCTAACCCGACATTCTGACGGGCACTGCTCCCATGCAATAAGATCTGGCCGCATCGACAGGGGCACACGAATGGGCCAGAGCCTGGCATTTAGAGCTGATACGTCGGAGGTGATTGTTTCGAACTCAGACCTCTTGACCTGAGAAAGGCACGGAACTGGCCCGCACATGGGGAAAGGGCTGCCACCATCCGCCATCCTTAAGTCTGAAGCGAAAGATAGGGTGCCGCTGCCAGGTGGCATCGCTGGCAGGACGAAAATGTCCAGGATCATTACCGCTAGCGCAGTAATCAAAATAATTTCTCTCATGTTTCTAATTTGTTTCATTGAAATTGGCTCCTTGTGAATTTCACTTGATTTGGTGAAGAACGCCGCCAGGGGATGGATCGCCGAGCGTTCAGGGAGGAAATAATATTCCCGATTCGGGAATAATGAAAAATGGGAGCGTATATTCAGAAATCCAGAACAGCCGGCTGCACTCGACTCCATTTTCCCTCGTAGATAGGCCGCTTCTGCTGCCCTCTATGGTCATTCATAGGTCCGGCTGGAGCTATCAACCCTCAGAGAATTTCATTCCACTACCGGAAACAGGACCCGTACCGATGTGGCATTTTGTTCAACAGGCGCGATGGACCTACTGCAATTGCAAGGTGAATTAATGATCATTAATTGGTGAACCGAAGTTTTCTCTCAGAAAGGGTTTCGAGACAGTCAGGCCGCAGATCGCTGCCAACGCGGGGTGTGGATGATCGCCATCTTCCACAAGTTCGAGGACTAAGGCGAGGCCCTACCTTAAATCCAATATAGTTCACTTGAATGGGAGCAGAGGTTTCCGATCCACGATTCGTCAGTCCCGTCCCGTTCGTTGGGACGAGACTGAATCGTCAGCTTTAGCGCGGGCCGGCGTCACCCAGTTTTTCGGCCACCGACTTGGCCTGCGAGAACAACAGCAGGTAATCCGGGCCACCCGTCTTGGAATCGGTGCCTGACATGTTAAAGCCGCCAAAAGGATGCGCGCCCACCATCGCTCCAGTACACTTGCGGTTCAGATACAGATTGCCCGCCTGGAACTCGTAGCGCGCGCGTTCCAGCTTCTCCCGCGTGGTTGAATAGACCGCGCCCGTCAGTCCGAATTCGGTGTTGTTGGCGATTTCCAGAGCGTCATCAAAGTTGCGCGACTTGATCACCGCCAATACCGGGCCGAAGATCTCTTCCTGGGCAATGCGCGCCATGGGCGATACATCGGCGATTACCGTGGGGGCAATGTAATATCCTTCACCAGCCTCTTTCAGTGCGCCACCGCCGGCGACCAGGCGGCCTTCCTTCTTCCCGACTTCGATGTAGTCGAGAATCTTCTTGTATTGCTTCTCGCTGACCACCGGCCCCATGGCTTTGTTTTCCACGGGATCTCCTACGGTGATCTTGGCTACGCGTTCTTTGAGCCTTTCCAGAAAAACCTCATAAATCTTCTCGTCGATGATGGCCCGTGAACAGGCCGAGCACTTTTGCCCTGAAAACCCGAAAGCCGACTGGGCGACCCCTTCGACAGCCGCATCCAGATTGGCGTCGGCATCGACGATAATGGAATCCTTGCCGCCCATTTCGAGGACGGTGCGCTTGATCCACTTCTGTCCCTTCCGGTTCACAGCGGCGCGCTGATTGATATCGAGCCCGACCTCTTTTGATCCGGTGAAGGCAATGAAACGAACCTGGGAATGCTCCACCAGCGCCGAGCCGAATCCCGGGCCCGCGCCTGGGCAGAAGTTGACCACCCCATCCGGCATGCCGGCGGACTGCAGGACTTCAAAGAACTTGGCCGCTGTGACTGGCGAATCTTGCGACGGCTTGAGCACCACGGTATTGCCGCAGACAATTGCGGCCAAGGTCATGCCCGCGGCGAGCGCGCAGGGAAAGTTCCACGGCGGAATGACAGCGCCCACACCCAGCGGGAGATACATCAGGGACCCACGCTCACCCGGCAGTTGCGTGGCCGGCTCGGCTTTCGCGAGACGCAGGGCTTCGCGCGCATAGTATTCGGCAAAGTCGATGGTTTCGGCGACATCGGCATCCGCCTCGGCCCAGTTCTTGCCGACTTCATAGACCATCCAGGCGCACATCTCCAGCTTGCGCTCGCGCAGAATGGCGGCCACGGCCTTCAACAACGACGCGCGTTTTTCCACCGTTGAGTGCCGCCAGTTCGGAAAGGCCGTCAAAGCCGCCTGCACCGCGGCCTCCACGTGGGAACTGTCACCTTCCTGCACGATGCCCACCACCTGCGATGGGCGCGCCGGATTCACGGACTTGGCTTTCTTTTCCGTCTTCACCAGCCGGTTGCCGATCACCATGGGATACTCACGCCCCAGTTCGGCGCGTACCCCGGCCAGCGCCTCGTGCATCCGCCGCGCGTTCTCCGGCCGTGTGAAATCGGTAAAAGGTTCGTTGCGAAAGGGGCCGGTAGGAATACCGGTTACAGGTCTGGAAGCTTCAACGGTTGCCATGTTCAATTGTCCTCAATGTATGCAGAAAATGAAGGGATCGACTCAACTGGCTATTTTACTACTGGGAGCGGGTGTGCTGCAGAGCCACCCAGGCAAAACCTTTGAAACACAGCGTGACGTTGCCACAGCCAAAAGCAATTAGCCGCGAATTAACGCGAATAAGAGTTGGGTTGTCGTTGCTCCCGGAATCGTCGTGCACCGCGAAGATTTTGGAGGATAGTAATATAGAGGAACCGAGGAAGCAGAGGCTTTGGGGATTTGTGAGGCGGACGCGAGACGTGTCGTGGACCGCGAAGACTTTCTTCGGGAGACAACACCCGTTCCAATTTGGACAAGGCTGCGATCTCGGTTTTTTCGATCTTGATTTTGACTTCTTGATTCTGCTCTTGATTCGTATTAATTCGTGCTCATTCGTGGCTGGTCAGTCTTTGGGAAGAATGCGTAGTATTATGTTAGCGCTTCTCTAAAATTCAGCGTTCAAAAGGAAATAGCGATGAAAAACAGCAAGAAGCTTGCTCTAAGCCAGCAGACGCTCAGGAACCTGATCTCTACCGACGTCAAGGCATTCCAACCGACAACTACGGTGCTCACGCGGCTCGTCACCTGTCTTTGCACTGCACGATAGGGCAATTTTCCAAAGAAAGCCGGGACCCGATCCCGGCTTTTGCCATTTTGATTGAAAGATTTCAGCTAGCGCGTCAAATAGTCCGACAGGCTGAGTGAGATCAGGATCAGCAGCCAGAAGAAGCCGGCGCAGACGGTGATGATGGTCAGCTTGTTGCTATAGCGCACATGCATGAAATAGAGGATCACCAGGGTGGCCTTGGTGCAGGCGATGGTCAGGGCCACGATGGGATTGAAAATGCCCATCTCCCAGGTGGCAGCGAAGTAGGTCAAGGCCGTGCCCGACACCAGAATCGCCAGAATGAGGCCGTAGAGCGCCGGTGTAGGATGCGAACTTTCAGCGGCTCGCGAGTTTTCAGCAGACATGAGTCATTCCTCTAGTGGTGTGGAATCCGGTTGATCAGATACAGCAAAGGGAACAGATAAATCCACACGATATCGACGAAGTGCCAGTACAGGCCAAAGTTTTCGACGGGCGTGTAATAGGCAGGCCCAAATTCCGACTTCCAGGCCCGCCGAAGAATCCAGGCCAACACGCCCAGGCCGATGATCATGTGGGTAGCGTGCAGGCCGGTCATAGCAAAATAGAAGACGAAGAAGAGTTCGCTCTGGCGGGCGATCTGCTCAGCCGCAGCCCGTGGTTTTCCCGCAACTTCCTTGCCCGCCAAGGTCTTCGGATGTTCGAGTTCTTCGGCGATGTTGGCGCCTTCGCCACTGCAACCCGGCCCGCCGGTGGCGTTGAAGCCTTTGCCGATCACCTGGCCGGGAATGTGACATTCATCGTATTTCGCTTTGTACTCTACGGCCTTCACTCCCAGAAAGGCCGTGCCCAGCACCATGGTCAGCACCAGATAGACCACCTGTTGCATGCGCTTGCCCTTGTGGGCCGCCCACACTGCCATGGCCATGGTGAAGCTGCTGCCGATCAGGACCAGAGTGTTGCCAAAGCCCCATTGGACATTGATGCTGCTGCTGCCGGCCACGAAGGCGTCGTAGAACTTGATGCGGTAGATCATGTAGGCAGTAAATAGCCCGCCAAACATCATGATTTCCGTCAGCAGGAAGACCCACATGCCAAAGGAAGAGGCTTCCTTTTGCTGTTGCATGTTTTCGAACTGGTGGGCCCACGCCGGGTGATGCCCGGTGGCTGGGGCGGTCGTCTGGTTAGTGGACACCGGCGGCCTCCTCGTCATCTCCGTAGTTGTACGGCCCTTCGGTGACGACCGGGATCACGTCAAAATTATGAGTGGGCGGCGGCGACGATGTAGTCCACTCCAGGCCCTTCGCGCTCCAGGGATTGGGGCCCGCGATCTCGCCATAGCGCAGTGACCACAGAAGATAAATCAGCGGAAGAATGAAACCGACGGCCAGAATTGAGGCGCCGGCGCTCGAAAGCACGTTAAGCACCTGGAACTCTTCCGGGTACGAATGGTAGCGGCGGGGCATGCCCAGGTAACCGAGAATGAACTGCGGGAAGAACGTCAGATTAAAGCCGATAAAGGTGATGAGCGCCGCCAGCTTGGCCCAAAACTCAGGATAGATCCTGCCGGTAATTTTGGGCCACCAGAAATGGAGCCCTCCCAGGTAGGCCATGACCATGCCGCCCACCATCACGTAGTGGAAGTGGGCAATCACGAAATAGGTATCGTGAATGTGGACATCGAGTCCCAGAGCGGCCAGGAACAGGCCGGTCAAGCCGCCGATGGTAAACAGTCCGATAAAACCGAAGGCATACAGCATGGGCGTGTCATAGCTGACCGAGCCCTTATACATGGTGGCGATCCAGTTGAAGACCTTGACCGCGGAAGGAATGGCGACCGCGTAGCTCAGCAGCGAGAAGACCATGGCGGAGTAGGTCGAGATGCCGGCCACGAACATGTGGTGGGCCCAGACGACGAAACCGAAGACCGCAATTGCGATACTGGAGAACGCGATGAAGGTGTATCCGAAGACGCGTTTGCGCGAGAAGCAGGTAATGATCTCGCTGATCACGCCCATGCCCGGCAGAATCATGATGTAGACCGCGGGATGGGAGTAGAACCAGAACATATGCTGGAACAGCACCGGGTCGCCGCCCAGCTTGGGATCGAAAATACCGATATGAAAACCGCGCTCCAGCACTAGGAGTATCAGGGTAATGGCCAGCACAGGGGTGCCCAGGACCATAATCAGGCTGGCGGCATAATTGGCCCACACGAAAAGAGGTAGCCTTCCCCAGGTCATGCCAGGGGCCCTCATGCGGTGTACGGTCACGATGAAATTCAAGCCGGTAAAGATCGAGGCAAAGCCGGCAATCAGAATGCCGACACCCATCACGATGACCGGGGTCCTCAAGTAGCCGGAGCTGAGCGGCGTATAGAAGGTCCAACCGGTATCGACGCCTCCGTAGAGCAACGCGGTGAGCGCGAAGGCGGCGCCGGCGATGAAGATATACCAGCTCAGCAGGTTGATCTTAGGAAAGGCCAGGTCCCTGGCGCCCACCATGATGGGGACAAGGAAATTCCCCAGCACCGCGGGCACCGATGGTATGAGGAAAAAGAAAATCATGTTCACCCCATGCATGGTGAACAGCTTGTTATAGGTATCGGATTGGAACAGGTCGCCGGCGGGGGTGAGCAGCTCCAGGCGAATCAGCGACGCGAACAGGCCTCCCAGGAAAAAGAAGAAACTGATGGTGAGCAGATACAGGATGGCAATCCGCTTGTGGTCTTTGGTCAGAAGCCACGATCGGATTCCGAAGAATTCATTCAGGTAATGCTTTTCAGGCATTACAGTCTGGGTCGCAGTGCTCATGGTTGTTTTCCCGATGGCTTCGAGGCGGCTTTGTCTTGATTCTCCTGCCGCATCTGTTTCTGGATATTGGTCACTTCACTGTCACGGATCATGCCCGGCGATGTCCGGTTGTTCAGAGGACCGGCGTCTTCCGGCGGCAATGACTTGATGTAGGCAATCAACTGCACCAAGTCATCTTCTTTCACCACACCCTGGAAAGTGGGCATGATCGGCTGGAAGCCGGAGACGATTTTGGCGTTGGGAAGCAAAATTGATTCGCGAATGTAATTGTCGTCGGCGACCACCGTGCGGTCATCCGTGAGCCGGACGCTGCGTCCGTAGAGTCCGGGGAGGTTCGGTCCGCGCGCGCCCGAATCGCCGCGATGGCAGGTGGCGCAGCCCAGTTGTTGAAACAATTTTTCGCCGCTGGAGGCCAGCGAGCCTTCCGCCTTGCCGCTGGCCAGCCACGCCTCATAATCTTCCGGCGTCATTACGACCACGTCACCGATCATGGCCGAATGCTTGGTGCCGCAGTATTGCGAACAGAAGAGATGGTAGGTGCCGGGCTTGGTGGCCTCGAACCACGTATAGGTGTAGCGGTTGGGCAGAACGTCTTGCTTGACGCGAAACGCAGGCACGAAAAAGTCGTGGATCACATCCTGGGAGATCAGCGTAACCTTGACCGGGCGGCCGGTGGGCACGTGCAGAGAATTGATCTCGCGCTGCCCACCCTGGTGTTCAAACTTCCACATCCACTGCTTGCCGACACCGTAGATTTCCATGGCGTTGGCGGGCGGGCGCTGCATATGGTAAAAAATGGCCGCAGCCCATACGAAGATCACCATGGAAATGCCGAGCGGTATGCTGGTCCAGACGATCTCTAACAGCGTGGAGCCGTGGATCTGCTCGGCTGGGCGGCCCGGTTTTCTCTTGTACTTGACCGCGAAGAAGAGGATCAGTGCGCCGATGAGCAGGGAGAAAAAGGCGGTAATCAGCACCAGGAAAATGTAGAGAGAGTCCACCTGGCCCGCGATGGTTGAGGCCTGCTCAGGAAATAATGGGAGTTTAGGTTGCATCGATTCAGCTCGCCTTGTTCATCCTTCTTCGCCCGCCCAGAGTGGTGTCGCGGCGAAGCATGATTAGCATGAATCCGCCGAGCACCAGCACCGTAGCCAGCGCGCTGATTCTCAAAATGTTCAGGACCGTCGCGCCATACCTGCCCTGGCGAGGGTCATAGTGGTAGCAATAGAGCAACACCTGGTCCACGACGCTGCCCACCCGGCCCTGCGAAGCTTCGACGATGCCCAGTTGAAGGTCGCGAGGGGAATATTCAATTCCGTAGTAGTACTGGGCAATATGACCGTCAGGGGTCAATATCATGATGGCGCTGGAGTGGGCATACTGCTGGATAGACGGGTCCCAGGCATAGTGGAAGCCCAACGCGGAAGCCAAAGCGTCGATCTGTTCTTTCTTGCCGGTGAGGAAATGCCAGCCCTGCTCGGAGCCCGCGCGGTGATAGCGCTGGTCAAATTTCTTCTTTTCCGCCAGGGCGGCTTCCGCCGTATCGCGCGGATCGAAGCTCACCGAAACAATATTGAAATCCCGCCCGCCATTCAACCGGGCGATGCCGTTGAGGCTTCCACTCAGCCCATTCAGCACCTGCGAACAGAGCATGGGGCATGTGTAGTACACCATGGTGATGATGACCGGCTTCTGCCCAAAGTACTGGCGCAGTTGCGCCGGCCGCCCGTTCTCGTCGATGAAGGTCAGGTCCAGCGGTATCTCTCCGTTGATGTGCGGCTCAATGCCTGCCCGGTCGAGAATCGCGGGCTTCTGGTTCGGTATCGCACCCAGATCACCCCGAGGAGCGGCCTGGGCCACCGCCAGCGCCGTACACACCGGAAACACCAGGCCGGCGATTGCGCTTCGAAGTTGCTTACCAGCGATCATGGCTGTTTTACTCCTGCACCAGATTTGGCCGGCGGATGATCCAAAATCACCGGGCCGAAGACCGACGTGGGTGTCGTATCGACGGGTGTAAACGTTCCGGTCACAGGCGGCAATCCACGCTTCGACAGTATGTCGATGGCTTGATCAATCGAGATATGGATGTTGCCCTGGCCATCTTTGCCCGAGGAATCGAGCCTCCCGTGTTCGCCGGTGAGCATGGCCTTCATTTCGCTCACCTCGTCATATTGCAGCCTTGGGTTTGGGAAAGAGCGCACATGCATTTCTTCCGCAATACGTTTCTTCTCTGCATCCGTCGGCTGTAGGTCTTCTTTTTGCATGGCATCGGCCGTGGCCTTTTTCTCGCCGGCTGTTCCCAGGCTTCGCTGATGTTGCTCCGACATGCTCAAGGGCTTATCGGATTGGACTTCCAGGAACTCAAAGCCCCGCATCAAACCCTGGGCGGCCACAAACGTAAGAATGCCCAGAGACACCAGGATTACGGCAGCTTTGATGATTCCACCGACGCTCAGATCGTCGGCTTCTGGCGACACACCGGATTTTGGATTCAGGTTATCCATGTTGTTTCAGTTCCAGCATTTTGGGAAAGTTCGGATCGTTGACGGGCATCAGGGAGCGCCGTCCCAGGTTCCAGAAGAACAGTGCCAGCCACAGTCCGCCCATGGCCAGCGCGCTGGCCAGGGTCATCAAGATGCTCATGCTATTGAGGGGCTCAACCTCGCCGGAAATGTGGAATTTCGGCTGCACCAGCCAGAACAGGTCCACGTAGCGCATGACCAAGATCAAGGTGGCAATCCACACCAGGCGGCCAATATTCCGTTTCAGATTGCGCGACAGCATAATGAAGAAAGGAAAGGCAAAGTGCAGCAGCATAAGGCTGACGGCCACGACCTGCCACCGGCCGTGAATGCGGTCGAGGTACCATTTGATTTCTTCGGTCAGGTTGCCCGACCAGATGATGATCCACTGCGAGAATGAGAGGTAGGCCCACAACACTACGAAGGCAAACATCAGCTTGCCAAAGTCGTGCAGGCGCTCAGGGTTGATCACGCGAGAAACCGGCGCGATGGGCGCAAGCCTGGCCAGCAGCCAGATGGTAAAAGCAAATGTGGTCAGCACCTGGCCGACGATAAACAGCATGCCCCACACGCTTGAAAACCAGTAGGGGTTCAGAGAGCTGACCCAATCGGTGGCAGCGAAGGTGACGGTCAGTGCATAGACCATGATGCCCACGCCGCTGACATGCTGCACGGTGATGAATTTCACCCCGTCGGTGCGGCCTTCTTCTTCCTGCTTCGACCAGCGGCGCAGATACCAGCCCAGCAGGAACCATAGGCCGAAGAAAATGATTCCCTTCCACCAGAAGCCTTCAGGCCGCAGATACCACGATCCCTTGAAACCCAGCTCGTGGATGGCCTGCTCTCGTGACCAAGACGCCCAGGGATAGATCAGCTTCATACCCAGCGCAATGGGCAGCCAGAATAAAAATGTCAGCGGCAGGCAGCGGGTGGCGGCCTCCCAGAATCGGCGGCCGATCCTTCCCCAGTTGCCTCCGGTCACGTATTGCAGCATCAAGAGCGCCAGCGGACCAAGGGTCATGCCCAGCCAAAACATGAAGGCCACCAGCCACGACCGGAGAAACGGCTCCCGGTAATTGGGGTCGAGTGCGAAATAGGCTGCAGCCGCCAGACCCACGATGCCCGCAATCAGCGCGCGGGTGCGCATGGTGGCGACTGTAGCCGGAGCGGCAAAATCGGCGGGAGATACGGTCACGGCGGCGCTCATGGCTGGCCGCCTTCCCGCGCTGGCTGTGAGAGTGACATGGTCTTTGGTTTTTCCTTGGATTCTGTGGCCACACGGTCATTCGCAGGAGCAGCGGCCTTCAGATCGTCTTCCGCCGGATGCTGGCTCAGTTGCAATGCACGGATATAAGCGGCGATGGCCCAGCGATCCGCGGGCTTGATCTGCGCTGAATAGTCGGGCATGGCGCCGAAGCCGTTGCTGGCCACATCGAAGAAGTGTCCCAGGGGCGCATTTCTCAGGCGCTCGTCATGGAAGGACGGCGGCTGCTGATAGCCGCGCTGCACGATCATGCCCCGGCCTTCGCCCAGTTCTGAATGGCAGGGCGTGCAGTAGATCCGGTAGCGCTCCTGACCACGCCGCAACAGGTCTTTGCTGAACGTAATGCCGGCCGGCAGATCGTTGCCCAGAATCACGCCTCGCTTGCCGGTATAGAAATACGTATCTTCCTTTAACTGGCCGCGAGCTATGGCGCCGGGCACCGGGTCGCGGCTAGCGCGCTGGTCGGCATAGAAATCATTCTGCCGCAGCGGGATGAACTTGGGCTGGTTGTGCATGTCCTGGCGGCAGCCACTCAGGGCCAGGCTGCAAACGCCACCCACAAAGATTGCAGCGAAGAGCTGCAGCCGTAGACGGGGTTGTGCCGGAGTGTTAATGCGGCACCTCCGTGACTTCATGCGGGTGCAGGCCTTCAAGAAAGCGCCTAGTTTCATCCAGCCGGAACATAGGGTCGGCAGCCTCAATACAAAGGAAGAAGCGGTCGCGGCTGGCGCGCACAAAATTCGGCGAATTGAACACTGGGTGGTAAGGCTGGGGTAGTCCGTTGAGGGCCAGCATACCAAGCACCGCCGAAACTGCCGCTCCCAGAATCGCGCACTCGAATGTCACTGGAATGAATGCCGGCCAGGAATGAAATGGCTTGCCGCCCACATTGATGGGGTAGGCAATGGCTGACACCCAATACTGCAACCCGTATCCACCGGCCATGCCACACAGGGCGCCAATCAGCACGATGAGCGGCACTTTGTTGTGGTGGACTCCGATGGCTTCCGCCGCCTCTTCCAGCGGATAGGGCGTGTAGGTATCGAGGCTGCGGTAGCCGGCGGAATAGGCGCTCTTGGCCGCATGCACCAGGTCGGTGGGGTTCTCGAATTCCGCCATCACCCCATAGACCGTGGACGGGTTCTCATGGATGGAGGCGCTCATTCTTTCACCTTGGCCTGCGGCAGCAGAGTACGAATCTCAAAGATTGAAATCGATGGCATAACCCGAATAAAGAGGAAGAACAGGAGCGTAAATAGCCCCATGGTCCCGATGAAGATCATCAGGTCCCACTTGGTGTACCAGTACATGCCCCAGGAACTCGGCAGGTAGTCGCGCTGCAGGCTGGTCACGACGATTACGAAGCGCTCCAGCCACATGCCGGTATTCACCACGATGGCCACCAGGAAGAGCTTCCAGGGAGTGGAGCGGACCTTGTTCAACCACAGCGCCTGGGGAATGATGATGTTGCACAGCACCAGCATCCAGTAATAGAACCTGTAGGGGCCGCTGAAACGGTTCATCATCATCGCCCATTCATATTTGTTGTTGCTGTACCAGGCGATGAAGACTTCCATGCCGTAGCTATAGGCCACGATCAGGCCGGTGGCCAACATGACCTTGGCTGAATTCTGAAGGTGGCGCAGGGTGATGAAATCCTGCATCTTGTAGAGATAACGGAAAGGGATGGCCAGGATCAGCACCATGGCAAAACCGGAGTAGATGGCGCCGGCCACGAAGTAGGGCGGAAAGAAAGTCGTGTGCCAGCCAGGGATCACAGATACCGCGAAGTCGAGGCTGACCACGCTGTGTACGGAGAGCACCAGCGGAGTCGCCAGGCCGGCCAGCAGCAGGTAAGCGGTTTCATAGCGGTTCCAGTGGCGGGCGGAGCCGCGCCAGCCCATGGCCAGCATCCCATAGATGCGGCGGACAATCAGCGTTTTGGCCTGATCTCGCAGGGTGGCGAAATCGGGAATCAGTCCGATACCCCAGAACAGAAACGACACGGTAAAGTATGTGGAGACCGCGAACACGTCCCAGATCAGCGGACTGCGGAACTGCGGCCAGATGTTCATCGTGTTGGGGATGGGAAACAGCCAGTAGGCCGCCAGCCAGGGGCGCCCGGTATGGATCAGCGGGAACAAGCCCGCCTGCATGACCGCGAAAATTGTCATGGCTTCCGCGAAACGGTTGATCGAGGTCCGCCATGTCTGTTTGAACAGCAGCAGAATCGCGGAAATCAATGTGCCGGCATGGCCGATACCGATCCACCAGACGAAGTTCACGATGGCGAATCCCCAACCCACGGGGATGTTGATGCCCCAGATGCCAGTGCCTTTGAGCAGCAGGTACACGACGGCAGCGCTCAGCATGCCGGCCAGCGCCGCCGCCAACGCCACCACCGCGAGCCAGAACATCGGCGTGTTCCGGTTGAGCACCGGGCCGCCAATGCGGTCGGTCACCGACCCCAGATCGTGGCCAGGACCAATAAGCGGCGGTTTGATCGCCCGGCTTGATGGCTGCACGTCGATATCGTCAGTTACAGACATTCGTTTATGCCTTCTCCCCAGGACCAAGGTCAGGATTCGGGTTCAACACCGCCCCAATGTAGGTGGTGCGCGGCCGCGTATTCAGCTCCGCCAGAAGCGAGTAGTTGCGTGGATCGGCTTTAAGTTTTGCAACGCGGCTTTCTTTGTCGTTGATGTTGCCGAAGACGATGGCCCCGGTCGGGCATGCCTGCTGGCAGGCGGTCAGAATTTCACCGTCTTGGATGAGGACTTCCTCGCCATTGGGCCCGACTTTCTTCTCGGCGGTGATGCGCGCTTCGTTGATGCGCTGCACACAGTAGGTACATTTTTCCATCACGCCGCGGCTGCGCACCGAGACATCCGGATTGCGCATCATCTTGAGACTGGGAGTGTCCCAGTCGGCATATAGAAGGAAGTTGAAGCGCCGGACCTTATAAGGACAGTTATTGGAGCAATACCTGGTGCCCACGCAGCGGTTGTAGACCATTTCGTTCAGGCCTTCGGTGCTGTGTAGCGTGGCGCCCACCGGGCACACCGGCTCGCAGGGTGCGTTCTCGCATTGCATGCAGGGCACCGGCTGAAAGTGGGCGCGTGGATTGGCGGGACTGCCTTCGTAGTAGGCATCCACGCGAATCCACTGCATCTCGCGGCCGCGCTGCACCTGGTCTTTGCCTACGATGGAAATACTGTTTTCCGCCTGGCAGGCCACCGCGCAGGTCTGGCATCCGATGCAGGAATTCAGGTCGATGGCCATGCCCCAGGCATATTTCTCGTAATAGTGCTGGCTCTCGCGGTAGTCCGGATAGAGAGATTCGTCTTTGCCCGGCCCGGTGATTTTGCCGGATTCCTTTTCTTTCACGGCATAGAGCGGATCCTTCCGGAATTCAGCCAGGGTCACGGCCTTCACCGGATCGCGGTTTTCCATGCTGAAGTGGCCCTGGGTTACGGCCACATCCCAGTGCTCGCCAGGACGGTCGGAAACTTTCGCGCCCTGCGCCGTATATTGCGCCGCAGTGGTGCGCAGGGCGTTCGCGTTGTAACCATGATTGCTGCCGATGCGTCCGGCATTCTTCTGCCCGTAACCGAGGAACAACGTGACGGTGTTGTCGGGATGGCCCGGCTGCGGCCAGAAGGGCGCTTTCACCTTTCTTCCCTGCAACTCAATCTCGATTACGTTCTGGGCATCGGACTGGTGATCGCCATAATCTTCCAACTGTTTCAGACCCATGCGCGCGGCCATGGCCGGCGAAATCATGGCGACGTTGTCCCAGGTGACGCGGGTCAGGGGTTTGGGCGTTTCTTGCAGCCAGCCGTTATTCACAAAGCGGCCGTCGTAGATACAGGGGTCGGGACGGAAGGCAATTTCCACGTCACCCGCCGGGGCCGCTGGCGGCAGAACACCTAGCTTCACGGTGACTGCGCGCGCGGGAGAGGCGCTGTCTTTCATGAATCCGTCATGCACGGAACGCCGCCACCATTCTTCGAAATCCGGTCCGGTGTGCTGCGTCTGCCAGTACGACCGTACAGTGTCGTAACCGGAGGCGCCCGGCTGCCCGGTGAAGATGGCCAGAATCTCATGCGCCGACTTGCCGTCATACAACGGCAGAAGCAGCGGCTGAACGATGCTGATAGCGCCGTCGTGGGCGCGGACATCGCTCCAGGCTTCAAGATAATGCGTTTCCGGAATGTGCCAGTGCGCGTATTCGCTGGTATCGTCGAGCCGCTGAGAAACATGCACGATCAGCCTAGGGGACTGGTTGTCTTCCAGCAGCTTCTTCAATGCGTCTTTGAAATTTAGATCGGCAGGGGCATCGTAGACCGGGTTGACGCCGATCATCACCAGCGTGTCCACGTGGCCGGCGTTGATGTCGGCCACCAGTTCGCGGATGGAAGCGGTGTGCTCCACCGGCTCGACTTCCACCGGATCGATATAGACCACCGTCTGGCCTACGTTGCCCAGGGCGGAGTTCATCGCATGGGCCAGGGCATGCACAGCGGGCGACTGGAAATCTCCGGGGACAAGCAGGCACTTGCCGTGGCGGTCCTTCAAGTCGGCGGACACGGCCTCCACCCACCTCTGCATTTCGGCAGAGAGCTGTGGGGCAGTGACGCCGCTTACTCCGGCTTTCGCAGCCAGGGCGCGAGCGATCTTCTCAACTTCCGACGGCCTCACGGAGAGGCGATGGTCAGCCTTCATGCCGGTTGTACTGGGCGAACTCTCGGCCACGTAGAGGCGGTTCATTTCCTCGCCGGGCGTCATCTTGCGGCGGCCCATGAAGTCGCGCGCATATCCCACGAACCCTGGGAACCACGCTCCGGAGAGGAAATCCGCATCCAGAGAAACGACCACGTCAGCGGCTGCAAATTTGTAAATGGAGTCGTAGACCGCGCCGAAGGCCAGCTTCGAGCCGGCCCGTGCGCTATCCCGATGCACCGCTTCATAACGGTGCCATTTGGCCTGCGGGAACTGGCGCAGCACTTCTTTCATCTGCCAGCCCATGGTTGGCGAACTGGTTGCGCCGGTCAGGAAACGCAGCCCCGCGCCCTTCAGCTTGCGCTGAATACCTTCCGGGACGCCTTCCGGATCCCCCACGTGCAAGCCCATGACTTTCAGGAACTCGCCCCACGGCTTGGAATCGCCCATGTGGGTGATGGTGGCAGCGCGGTCCGGATCATATAGATTCAAGATTGAAGCCTGGGAGAAAATTTCGCTAGCGCCCAGACTCGCAGGGTGCTCTCTGTTACCTTCAATCTTCGTGGGCCGGAACTCATGGCTCTCGACCAGCAGCGGAATTCCATAGCCGGCAAAAGGCATGGCAGTGGCGTAAAACATCGGCTTGCCGGGGACCAGATCTTCCGGCTGCCGCACGTAGGGCACAATAGGTTCCAGCGGCTGCTTAGTGCAGCCGGCCAGACCGGCCATGGCCAGCGATGCTCCCGCAAGCTTCAGAAAGTTGCGGCGCGTAACCGGATCGACCCATTCCGAGGCTTGCCGTGGAAATTCCCGATGCAACAGTTCGCCGAAGGCCTTTTCATCGGCCAGCTCTTCCAGAGTACGCCAATACTTCGGGCCTTTGGCTTCCGCCAGCCTACGCCGCACCATTTCAATATCGGGACTCGCCGGCTTTATATCGCTGGCGGAAATCAGGTTCAGATTTGAATCACTCGTTTTCGACATTCGTTTCCGTTTTGTCTTTTCACCTTACCGGTGACAGGTCGAGCAACCGGTGATGTCCTGCGTCGTGCGCAGGTGATATTCACTCGCCAGGACCTTGCCCAGCTCTTCTTGGTCGTAGAAGTCCTTGCCATTCCACGTAACTTTGTGCTGCCGGTCGGGCGGCTGGTAGCCCATATCGAAGACCTTTTCTTTGGGCCGCAGGAACTTCTCCGGCTGGCGGTGACAGCTCAGGCACCATTCCATTTGCAGCGTATTTTCGGTGTACATCAACGGCATCTCGTTGACCGGGCCGTGACAGCTCTTGCACCCCACCCCTTTGTTCACATGAATGCTGTGATTGAAGTAAACGAAGTCCGGAAGGTCATGGACCCGCGTCCATTGCAGCGGCTTGCCGGTGCGGAAGCTGCTGCGCACCGGCTCCAGCAGGGCGGCGCTGGTCCAGATCTGTGCATGGCAGTTCATGCAGGTCTTGGTCGGAGGGATTCCGGCGAAGCTCGATTCTTCAACTGAAGTGTGGCAATAGCGGCAATCGATCCCCAGCCCGGCGGTGTGATGCTGATGACTGAAGGGCACAGGCTGCTCGGGCGCGATGTGCTGCCCGGTCACAAAAGGGGAACGCTGCAGTTGCAGCAAGGCCGCCCCCACCGAAGAAAGAAGAAGGATGATGCCGAGGATGCTGGCGCGAGCCAGCGAATTAGCACTAGGATGAAAGATTTGAGACATTATATTTTTAGGGGACAGTCGCGCGGTAAGTGGGAAAACGCGACAGCATCCCTATTATTTATCGACGAAAAATTTTGTTTATTTAGACAATTCTGGGCACAGCAACAGCAAATAATTTTTAATTATAGCAAAGAGACTTGGGTTGGTGAAGCTCTTTGCTGTGGAAAATCATGAGTTTCTCATAAACCCTACCTCACTTCTTGGGAAGGACCAAGTCCAGCCAATTTTCGATCAGGGAATTGACCTTGGCACTCTCATCCTTTGATGGCTGGCCGCTTACCTGCATGATTTTGAGTTCGAAGATTGCCCATATCAGCATTTCCGTGCTCAGCCCAGGGCCGTCTTTGGCCTTGAGCAATGATTGGAGCTGACCGGACACGATGGCAACGATCTCGCTGATCGGCCCATAGGCCAAGTCCCTGTATTTCCTGTCGTAGGGATGGACCTGCTTCAACACTTGCTGCAGTACCCTGGCATCGGCCCGAAGAAGAGAGGTATGCCAGCCGCGCACTGTGTCTGCGATCTGCTTGCGCGGCCCGCCCGGCCCACCGCGGGCGATTGACAGCAGCACCTGCCCCATCGACCCCTGTGCCCGTTTGCCCACGTCTTTGATCGCGACTTCATAAAGCCTCTCTTTGGATTTATACAGCCGGTAGATGGAACTCTCAGTTGTTTTGGCGGCCCTGGCCAGGTCGCGGGTGGAGACGCCATCATACCCGCCGTCACCGAACAGCAGGATGGCGTGTTGAAGGATAATCGGCTCGATCAATGAACCTTTTTTTGGCATCCGTCATGTTCCTCTGATAGAGAGCGTTCCGGTGCATAAGAGAATACCCCAAAAGGGCCTTGTTTGCGACTTCTCGCGTAAGCACAGAATTCGAGTAGCGGGAGGACAAAATTCCCTGCAGAACGGGGCAGGGGAATCAGCGCCCTCCCTCACGCATTGGATAAGCATACATATCACTTGCGTGATAGATAGCACTATACACTATAACGGACGAACGGCCAAAAAGTTTTGGCGAAGCACAGATACAAGGTTTTTCGGTAAGCTGTAAACGGCAACTGACGGAGGTTTTACTGTTCCCTCAACAACTCAGCGGGAGATGCTTTAGCGGCCATAGAGGCTGGGAAAAGAGAAATAATCGCGGCTGTTGCCACGCATATTAAAGAGACATTGACCGCCGACTGCCATGATAATCTTACCGTACCTAACCATGCACTTGCTGCAAGCGTCATTATCGGTTTCCACGCCAACAGGGAGATCGCAACCGCGAACGCGGAGCATTGCAGAGCTTGCCGGATAACGATCTTGCGCAGGCTGCCGGCCGATGCGCCAAAGCACGCGCGCAAGGCCATCTCTTTTCGTTTTGAATTCACGGAATGTACAAGCACACCGTAAAGGCCAAGGTAAGCAATGATGGCGATTAACGCCGCCCCGCCCGCGGACAACCAAACCCGCATCTGTTGTTCCATGAAGTCTCCCCGAAGCCGTTCATCGACCCGGTAGGAAGTACTGACCCCTAAGGACGGCATAGAGCTTGCCGCTTGCTGCCGAATGAATCCTTCAAGGGAGTGAGACGATTCCGTTCCTCTCGCCAGAAAATACAGCGGGAAGGACACAGTGAATACATTCCCTCTTAGGGGCAGAAATACGGTTGCATCAGGAGTTCTTGTTAGCCCCGAAAAGCGCAGGTCCCAGGCGGGCACTTCAACGCGAACGGTGCGGTGCAGAGCCTCCTCTCCTGGCCACAGCTCGCTGGCAAGTTGACGATTGATCACCACCTCGGAGACTTCGCCGGTAAAACTGGCGTCCGAAAAACTACGCCCTGCAAGAATCGGGTTTCCCATGGCCTGGAAGAATCCCTGGGATACGCCACAGAATTGAATGGAGCGGGGCGGCGAGTCGCGATCCATTGGCTGAATGCCGATGGTTTTCATCGGTTGAGCGAGCGGGGCACAGGATGCGGCGCTCATGTACTTAACGCCGGACATTCCATCACGAGAGCCTTCAACCGCCAGGCGGGTAAACGTAGCCAGAGGAAAATTGCCGGTTCCTGCCGTTGAAAACTCAATCTGCACATCTTTTGAGGCTGGACCGACCTCAACGGCGGTAAGCTGATCGCCGCTAAAGCCAAGCGTCTCCCGGGAGACGGCACGGACGGCGTTGATGATCATTACCGCTATCAGGCAAGTGAGAATGCAGGAGGCGATTTGGCCCGATACAATCCCGTGCAGCGCTAAGTTCGCTTTTCTGCTGGCCGTGCTTGTATATCCCATGCGTGGCGCGCCGCTGTCGCGAAGCAGACGCAGTGAGGGAACCAGGGCTATGAGGATTGCCAAGACGCAAGCAATCGCCAGGCCCATACCCAGGATGCTCAACGCCGTTTGCCATGAGACACCACCGGGCGGCAAGAAACGGGTCCCCTGCTTGCCCATCGCCCAAAATCCGGCGATAACGCCGAATGCCGCCATGAGAAAACCCGCCAGCACGGTGATAGCGGGGCCACACATGCTTTCCAGCACAATTCGCAGCACCCCCGCGCCAAGAACTCTCTTCAGTCGCACCTCTTGCGCATATCGTGGCGCCTGCGCCAGCAGCAGACCGCAGTAGTTCAATGCCGCCGCAAGGATGAGAGCTGTCGAAAGCAGGAACGCCAGCCGCGCCCAGGAGCGAATTTTTCTGTCCCAAACCGGGTCCTTGGTCAATCCAGCGCTGACATTCAGATGGTCCGGCAGATTGTCTGGCGATCGAACCAACCTCTCCAGTTTCCGCTGTAACCCGTCGAGCGAAAGCTTTGCAGAGCCTGCGAGAACATAAAAGAAGGGGAGCTTCTGCCATGCTGCTGGGTTGTCACGAATGGGTGAATACTGTTCGCCGGCGCGGCGGGCCTCTCTTTGAAATGCGCCAAACACCAGCGAAGGTATTTGATCGGGCGTCACCCAGGCGTCAGTCGGCGACCATAGTCCGGAAAAGCTCTTCGGCGCAACTCCAACCACCCGAAACGCCCGGTTGTTGAGCACGATATTGCGGTCCAACGCGCCACCGGGGCCGGTAAACAGTCTCTCTGCCAAAGCGCTGCTGACAATGACTTCCGTGCCGCCATGTTCGCCTTGCCAGGCGGAAGAAAAATCCTGGCCTGCAGCCAAGCCTTGAGTAAAAGTAGCAAAAAAACCGTTGGACGCACCGGCAACCGATATCTCCCGTTCGTTCTGTTGATAGCTCAGGTGAGCCCGGATTGAATCGGCATACGCAATCATGACGGGGTCAGACCAGCCGGCAGTTTCACGCAAATGTTCGAAGTTTTTCCAGGGGATGGACTGCGAGCTTCCGCCACCGATCTCTTCGGCGACCGTTGCATACGCCATGGAACGGAGTCCGCTTGATCTTGGGGCCAGCCTTGCGAGCATAACCGTATAGGTCAGCGCCGATCCGCCAAATCCTGCGGCTAAAACAACGCCGGCCAGCAAAGTCACAAGCGGACTCTGCCTGAGAAACCGGCGATACTGCCTTATAATTGTGCGCAGCATTATGATTTAAGACCGCGGGCTCAAGGACGAGCTACATTAATTTCTAGAATAACGACCGATGATTGTTGCAGCAGACGTTCCCTGAGATCTTCCAAGGCACGCTCCTGGATCGCGCATCCCTCACAGCTCTCCAGGGCAATGGAAAGAATAACTGGTTTCTTTTGTCCCACAATTTCCCGCTCCCTTACCTTGAAGTCCGGAATTTCCTGAAGGATTTTTGTTAGGCGAGAAGCATCCTCTCGTGGCGGTAAATTCTGAACACTACCGGGAAACTTCTTCAAGATTTGAGCATTTGCCATTGACTCATTACCGCGATAGACAAGAACTCCGGTATCGTTGTATATCTCCAGCATTGGGAAATAGTATGAAGTTGATGACGGCCCGCTGGAATAGGTGCGCTGCCGGGCCTGGACATAGGAGGACATGGACAGGCTCGTGGCAATCAGCCCGGCATCTTTCTTGCTCGGTCTGCACCCGTTGAACGAAACCAACGTGAGGATTGCGCACAGCAGCATCGTGAGCGCACTCTTGACTCGCTGCTGCCGGCCGACTCGTGATTGTCGATAGGTCATCGGTGAAGCCTCACTTCAAGGACCCGAATATTGGTCTGCGCCCCGCGGGCCCGCAGTTTCGCAACCGCCTCATTCTGTTCTTTGCAATGGTCCCAATCCGGGTAGGTAACGGCAAAAACCGTATAGCGCTTGTCCGCGAGCAGCGCTTCCTCTTGCGCCTTGAATTCCGAAAACATCTCGATCGCTTCCTTGAGCGATGGCCGCACCTCAGTTGTCTTGGAGCCGTGAATGCCCCGCGCCAGAGTGTCGAGAAAAACGGCGTTCCTGGCCGAATCCGCGCCATAGTAGATCAAGCTGCCCGAGGGAGAATATAGATCGATAGTGGGCATGAGCTGTCTCCTGTTCCCATCGGGATGTTGTCTGAGCCATAGCCCGCGGCTTTTTGAGAAATCTTCCACTGAAACATTGATGATACTGGGCGGGATCGAAGGCGCGATAGCTGGCGCCCAGGCAAACCAAGCCAGCAAGACGTATAGGGTAGACATTTACAGCTCCTTGCATAATTCGAACACATGAAGTCTCTTCAGGGTGTTTCGAGTATACGACCAATGACATTAAGGCCCGGCCCGCGCCCAGCAATTCATTGGATGCGTTGTAACTGTAGGAAGTACCGCCAACGGCGCTCAGCCGGTTGCCCACGGCATCATACGTATAGGACTCCATCGCGCTGGTTCCCTGGGTGACGCCGGTGAGCTGGTACAAATTGTCGTAAACAAGATTCGAGGTCACGTTATTCAGCTTATTGGTCTTCGCTGTCCGGTTTCCTGCAGGATCATAGACATAGAGCGCCCCATCGAGTGTGGCCGTCCCGTTCTGATGCAGGACGGAAAGCAGATTGGAGACCGCGTCATATTGATAGGTGCTGCTCACCCCGTTGGGCCTGCCGAGTGTCGTAGTCCTGCCCAGGGCGTCATAACTGAAGGTAAAGCTGTTGCGCTTGAAGTCCTTCAGGGACGCGAGACGGTTGAGGCCGTCAAAGATATAGCTGGTGCTGCTGCCGTTGGGGTCGGTCAAGCCGATCCGGTTGGAGCCTGCGTCATAGCTGTAGGAAACCGCGAATGTTTTTCCGGCCAGGAATGAATAGACCGTGGATGCCTGGGTCAGCCTGCTCAAATTATCGTACATCAGGCTGTATGTGCCGGTTGGGTCTTGCACCTGCGTCAGACGGCTCGCCGCATCATATGTGTAAACCACGGATGTCGCATCCGGGTACTGCTGTTTTGTCAGACGGCCCAACTCGTCCTTCCTAAACGCATTGGATAAGAATACACTCCACTAGCGCACTAGAAAGCATTATATAGTACTTTGAAACAATCGCCAAGGTACGCTCAGACCTCCGTCCCGCCCCGCGGCCTGTGGAGGGGGTCAATTCTTCGTGATCATAAAGGGGTCAGTTTTACATTAACGCGGGCATTAACTTCGATACATCGACCCCATCCAGAACCATCGCCAACTCACTGGCCCGCAGCTCCACCGAGATCGCTCCTTCGCCCGCCCGCGGCAGCTTGAACAGCCCCCTCCTCCAGCGTCAGATGGTCAAAGCAGGTTCATGCCGAAAGGCATATTTCAGAAGCCGGCACGAGAGATACAAAACCAGGATCGTCGCTCCCAAGAATACAGCGTACCCCACGAAGTCCTGCCAACGGGTCGGCATGATGTAGCCCTCTTTGGTCTTCGGGTAAAAGTAATAGTCGTAATAAATCCGCTCACCTGTGCTGTACACCGTGGCGAGTGTTTCCAGAAGAAGCGTACCGCCCACAAGTGCTGCCGTAATGCGTCGCACCCGAACCTTTGGGCCCCGCAGAGAAATGTCTGCCACTAACGCTCTCAGAATCAATGTACCGATGGCGATGCTTGTGGAGATTTTCAAAGACGAATCGCTCGTCCGTCCCGACACCGAAACGATGGCCGCGACCGGTACATTTAGACTAATCACCCGCCACATCTCGGGCCGGAAACTCGACGCGATCACCGCCTCTGTAGCCACAGCGGTCAACACATACAGAGCAACAAGCATGACCTGTGCGAACGGTAGGAGCCTCTGATCTCCCAAGTAAACATGCGCCAGTCCCAGGAGCGCGAGGGCTGTGATGATCTCATACAAGCAAATTTTGAATGTTCGCATCCGTTCCCCCCTTTACGGTATGACCGTGAGGAAATTCCCGCCGACTTCTGTCTGAAGCAGAGCCCGCATGTTTTGATATTGCGCTACCACTCCCGGATTAGTTTTGTCGGCATTGATGCATCCGAAGGTAATTGAACCGACATGAAGCTCGAAGCCCCCTCTTATCCAGCCACGGTTATAAAAGAACCCATCCCAGAAGTGGTGCGGCCAAGGCTCGAGTCGATACTGTCCGCCAGCCGCGTGGTCCCAAATAGTCCCATCAGGGCGCTTTTCCACTCTGGTATCCAAGTTCATTTTGTAGTTGCCGGGCTCAATCGGGCCTTTGTCTTTCGTGTTCGTACACTTATCTTGATCTTGGCAGTCCTTTGCACCGGAATGAAGACCTCCTGGCCCCACCAACACAGCGCCAGGCAAGTTCGGCCCAATTAATGCTGGAATCCCATTCGCGTTTGGTCCGCAGACCAGTGTGTGCATTGCAACTGAATACACACATTGCGCCAGCCCGGAAGGATCGACTGCATTTGTGGGACTGTTGCCAACGTAAGCGTAGAAGTTGGGGCTACCTGCGTCAAATCTAACCGGATCCTCGCCCAGGAATCTCCCGATGGCTGCGTCATAGTATCTGGCCCGGTAGTAGTAGAGTCCGGTTTCAGCATCCCATTCCCGTCCGGTATATCGAAACGGCTGTACAAAGGCGCCCGTGGTGGAGAAAGTATTTCCGAAAGAGTCGAAACTGTAGCTCTGATTGACGGCCCCGGAAGTGGTTGTTAGGGAAGTGATTGACCCCAGCCCATCGGCTTCATAAAACTCCGAGGCGGCACCGCGGTATGCGGCCAGCGGCTGGTCGATTCCCGGCCCCTGGATGTAGTGTGCGACCAGATTCCCGGCCTGGTCAGACTCCTGGATCAGATTGGCGCCGTCGTACACAAAGATACTGCCACCCTTCTGAATTCTTCGCCCCAGGGGGTCATATCTAAAGGTTACGGAGGTGTCGCCGGGCAGGGTTACCGATTTCAAGCGGTTTTCAAAGTCCCACGCGTACGCGGTTGTGCCGCTCGCATCCGTCTTCGTCAGGGTGTTGCCATTATCGTCGTAGGTGTAAGATGCCGGACCAGCGCCGAGAAGGTCATTGGACGCATTGCAACTGTAGGAAGTACCGCCAACTGCGCTCAGCCGGTTCCCAACGGCATCATACGTATAGGACTCGGTTGTGCTGGTTCCCTGGGTGACCCCGGTAAGCTGGTACAAATTGTCGTGAACAAAATTCGAGGTCACATTATTCAGCTTGTTGGTCTTGGCTGTTCCGGTTTCCTGCGGGATCATAGGCATAGAGCGCCCCATCGAGTGTGGCCGTCGCGGAAAAATCGGCATACTGCCTCAGAATCGTGTGGGTAAGCATACACTTCACTCGCTCTATGAAAAGCACTATAATTCATAATGAACGAATTGCCAAGAAGTTTGCTGAAGCATATTTGGACATCCGCATGGGCCGTACACAACACCTTTCCCCTCAGTAACCTGCCGATCACAAACGGTCCTTGCCGGAGCCGGCGGTAACTATGTCAAACGGCATCCTCTTTGCGTGATCCGCCTGTTCAACATCTGCCTTATCAGAACGCCTCCAGGATTTTGATCTTCAGCAACAGCGTTCCATCTGCCCGCCTGGGGTCGGGAAAAATGCATCTGGCCATCGCGCTGGGGGCACTCACTGCCGAGATGGGCCACCGCATCTACTTCTCCTCCGCCATCGAACTCGTCCGCCGCATCGTCATGGACATCGAGGCGGGCGTTATGCCTGCGCGAAAAAGAGTCCGGTGCCCGGATCCGGCGGGCGTCGGCAAGCTGCCTCCAGAGCTTCATCAGCATATGTTCAGTGCTACCATTGGATGCTATAAATGGCGTGCGTGCGGTTGAACGCCGCGGGGGCGAAACGGAGATCCGAGCCTAGAGAAGACCTAAGTTATCCTTGAGTTAGTTAGACGGTTAAGGGGCAGTTTCGAATGATCGAAACCGTCGAAGCTCGTGATCCCAAATCCAAGTGCGGACACGCGACAAAACCAATCTCTTTCTCTTGACCGACAGATGTTCAACAAGCTTCTTAACGCCTTGTACCTCACTGGGAGCGACGTCGAATGTGCTTTGTTGTTCAATTTGGTAGTAGCTCTGAACCCCGCGCTTGTCAGTTATGGGTGCTGAGAGATGCACTACTTCAGGCTCATCGAAAGTCACCTCGAAATGATCGCTTATCCATTTATATAGCGTCATGTTTTTTTGTTCGACTCCCGTTCCCCAATCAACAACCTGATGTTGCACCATCAGGTCTTGAACACCTGGCTCAGTGAGCTCCAGGAATTTGACTTCTGGTTGTTCACCGTAGTGCGTTGACAATCGTAAATCTGCAACCTGAATCCACTTCTCACCCTGGCTCTCGAAAAAGACAATTTGTCTGTAGGCACAGTCGTCCCCAAAACTTTGAAGTGCAGCGTGGTGGCGTCCCTTAATCAACGAAACATATGTCAAAGTGGTTTGGCCCTGGCACTCAAGCTTCAAGGAAATCTTGTATTTTGCCTCCAAAGTACCTTTTTCAATCGACTGCCGAAGCGATTCGAGATCCTTGACGTCATTCGCTTGACTGAAGGCATAGACGCTCATGAGTAATAGCACCTGGATAGGTAGAAATCCATATCTCATCTTCATCATCGATCCAGTCCATAAAACACGTTGTTAGAGCCAGTAATTTGCGAAGGGAAAGTAAAGAAATCGTCAGTAATTCCTTCGTGTCCTTTGGTTCGCATTCCAAAGACGCCTCCGAAGGCGTTGAAAGGATCTGCAGATGGATTCATCAACGCTTTGTTTGTTGCATCAATTGCTCGTCTCAAGAAGTCACAGTTGCCCTGTCCTAGCATCGACGGGATCTTGGCATTGCGGAATCGAGAGCCCTTGACGCTGCCATATTGATCGGGAACTATTACACCTGATATAGACGCCTTGCTGTGTACTCCAAAAACATGCCTATCTTTGGGATGGGTTGCTAAATAATCGGCTCGGTTGATAGCGGAGAAAGCAATCGCCAGCATTTCTTTGTTACTGTTGTCCTCATCAATGCTGTGCCCAAGAGTTGCTTCTGCATAAATCAACCGAGCTAAAATCGCGGCGTCTGGATCATTCGGCAGTGTCACAGTGCAGCAGAACTTCTTCTTTCGTTCCCTGCCTGCTGGATCGATAAAGTTGGCCGGTGCGTTCCCAACGTAAGTATAGAAATTGAACCCGTGGTCATTGCCGATTTGATCTTCGTTCAGGAATCTGCCAATGGCGGGATCATAGTATCTGGCCCGGTAAAAATACAGCCCTGTCTCAGCATCCCATTCCCGCCCCGTGTATTGAAACGGCTGGATAAAGGTTCCGGTGGTGGAAGAAGTATTTCCAAAAGCGTCGAAAATGTAGCTCTGATTGACGGCCCCGGAAGTGGTAGTTAGGGAAGTGATTGAGCCAAGGCCGTCGGCGTCATAAAACTCAGAGGCGGCGCCACGATACACGGCCAGTGGCTGGTCGATTCCCGGGCCCTGGATGTAGCGTGCGACCAGATTTCCGGCCTGGTCAGATTCCTGGATCAGATTGGCGCCGTCGTACACAAAGATACTGCCACCCTTCTGAATTCTTCTCCCCAGAGGGTCGTACTTAAAGGTTACGGAGGCGCCGCCGGGCGGAGTGACCGATTTCAAGCGGTTTTCGAAGTCCCACGCGTAAGCCGTTGTGCCGCTCGCATCCATCTTGGTTAGGGTGTTGCCATTGTCGTCGTAGGTGTAAGACTCCGGGCCGACGCCGAGCAATTCATTGGATGCGTTGTAACTGTAGGAAGTACCGCCAACGGCGCTCAACCGGTTGCCCACGGCATCATACGTATAGGACTCCACCGCGCTGGTTCCCTGGGTGAGGCCGGTAAGCTGGTACAAATTGTCATAAGCAACATTCGAGACCACGTTATTCAGATCGTTGATGTTAGATGTCCAGCTTCGTGCAGGGTCGGTGATAGCACCAGCCAGGGAGGGCAAAACTCCCTGCGTAACGATGCACTCCACTTGCGCCATACGAAGCAGTATACGTCATCCGTGTAAAAACTGCCAAGAGGTTTGATGAGGCAGTCGTTATCGTCGCTTGTAACCCTGCATTCCTTCCAGCTCTTCGGATTCCGGTTCGTAGAAGAGTCTGGAGCAAAGGAACTCAGTGCCTGAATATTTGGCAGATCCGATGTGTAGAAAGACACCCAACCCGTCAGGAAGCGATCAACAACCACCGCAATTGATGCGAGGGCGAGAAGAACCCTGACTGCGATCCGTGAAATACCATTGGGCACAGCAGTGATTTTAAGTATATTTCAGCTTTGTCCAGCGATGACTTAGGACACGTTCACCTAAGGCTGGCCCGGCTCCAGAAAAACGCCTCAGAAGATCTGAACCGCTGCTGCAAAAATAAATCCGCAGCATGCGCTCCACTCCCACGGCTGTTCGCACGTTCCAAGGCTTGGGATAATGCGGCTCCACCAGCGCACACAGCTCACCCCACAGCACCACCTGCTCCATCTCCTCCAGAAATTACCGCCCGCCGTGTCTTCCTCGTGTACTGCCCAAAGCCGGTCATCATGGCCAGGGGGTTTCTGTTTCATTCTCGGGATTCCACTTCTCACCTGCACTCCAGCTTCGATCACAGTGGAAATCAGAGAGCTTAATCAGAGTCGCCTTAGTAAGCGTAAACTGAACAGCTTATTGCGGTTCTTGCACTGCGTAGAGCCCGTCCTTAGTTAAGATCAGTAGCCGTTGGTCATAACTTGCCATATCCTCCGCTTGTCCTAACCCGAGATCCCTCCATGACCGGCCCCCGTCATTTGTTCTGAATATCCGCCCATAGCTAAGTACGAAGCCTACATTCCGCGTGAGAAAAGTCAGTCGCTCGATTCCATGGTGCTGGTTGGTGTCGATGTAAGATAGCGTTTTCCACTTCTGACCTCCATCTTCGCTGTGTTGGATCGCCCCATCTGTTGTGCCGCACCAGAATTCACTCTCAATACCGGACAACACGGCCGGTGTTTCATCTTGACAATCTGGATTGAACCGCGAAGAGCAGGAACTCGCTTTCCAAACGCGGCCCCCATCATTGCTCCAATACAGATGCCACGGATCAGCAAATAAAATATGATCGTGGCCAAAATATAGCGTCTTCGCCGGGCCTTGTATGTTCTGCACCGCGAATGTTTTCCAGGAATTGTGGCCATCCCGGACCTTAAACGTTGGGATTAGGGCGACCACCGTACCATTTGCCAATTCTTCGGTTGTGTACTTAGGAGAGTCAAGCGCTTCGCGTTTTGTGAGAACGCGACCCCTTCGAGCACCAAAAGCCCACACCTGTCCACCCGGCGCGACGGAAAATCCTTCGATCTGGAAATCACGAGAGAACTGCACTTCACTCCAAGCGCTGCCACGATTTTCGGTATAGTACAAGCGCTCTCCGACTAGAATCCAGCCTTCCTTCGCGTTGAGGAAGTGAAACTGGACGTCTATATCGTGATGTGGCAATGGCTTTGACGACCAGGCCAAATCCGGTAGCCGGGCATACCACAGAGTCTTCCCATCTGAGATCCAAACGTCATCTTTGAGTACGTCGATCCGGCCCGTGTTACCGTGACTGGGCACGCTGCCGACCAAATTTTGCCCATAGAGAGCAGCCGCCCCGATCGCAACAATCATGACAATAGGCAGCACCCGTCGATTCACCATGTCGCCCCCGTATATTGGAAATCCGTCCCAGCAACTCTTCTTGCTCCTTTCCTAAGCCTGACAAACTTCCCCTGCACCACAGCTTTGAAGTCCGTTAGGCCTGGCTCGGGATTGTGGGAAGCTTGGTTCAGAGCCGTGAGCGCCCGCAGGAGCTGTGTGCATAGGTCGCTGCCATTATCGCTTCCCATTGCTTCTATCAGGTGTTTGCCAGTTCGTGAATATCCTGCATATTGCTTTGGTCTGGTCACCTCATTCGTCCAACTGGCTTGTCTCGCATTCGCTCGATTTATTATGGTGCTTGCTATTAGATAAGCTTCGAGGTTCAAAACGTCCTCTGTGATGACCTCGCCTTCCTGATTACCGACCACATGCCCGTGCTGATCGTCGCCGTACTGGTTTGTCCCAATGGCCGTGTTTCTGGATGTCTCCCCTAACATCGTGTCCACAACTTTACGAAGTTCCGAATCGAGTGGAACACCAACTGAACACGGCGTCCTGCTGCACAGCCCGCTAGGATCAGAAAAATTGACTGGATTATTACCAGCGTAGGAATACACGTTAATCCCATCTTCAAATCCGATTGGGTCTTCGCTTAGGAACCGTGCGGCAGCAGGATCGTAGTATCTGGCTCGGTAGTAGTAGAGTCCTGTCTCAGCATCCCATTCCCGCCCCGTGTATTGAAACGGCTGGATAAAGGTTCCGGTGGTGGAAGAAGTATTTCCAAAAGCGTCGAAAATGTAGCTCTGGTTGACGGAGCCGGAAGTGGTAGTTAGGGAAGTGATTGAGCCAAGGCCGTCGGCGTCATAAAACTCAGAGGCGGCGCCACGATACACGGCCAGTGGCTGGTCGAGTCCCGGGCCCTGGATGTAGCGCGCGACCAGATTCCCGGCCTGGTCAGACTCCTGGATCAGATTGGCGCCGTCGTACACAAAGATACTTCCACCCTTCTGAATTCTTCGCCCCAGGGGGTCATACTTAAAGGTTACGGAGGTGCCGCTGGGCAGGGTGACCGATTTCAAGCGGTTCTCGAAGTCCCAGGCGTAAGCGGTTGTACCACTCGAATCCGTCTTCGTCAGGGTGTTGCCATTGTCGTCGTAGGTGTAAGACGCCGGGCCGGCGGCCAGCAACTCATTGGATGCGTTATAACTGTAGGAAAGGCCACCAATGGCGCTCAACCGGTTGCCCACGGCATCATACGTATAGGACTCCATCGCGCTGGTTCCCTGGGTGACGCCGGTGAGCTGGTACAAATTGTCGTAAACAAGATTCGAGGTCACGTTATTCAGCTTGTTGGTCTTCGCTATCCGGTTTCCTGCAGGATCATAGGCATAGAGCGCCCCATCGAGTGTGGCCGTCCCGTTCTGATGCAGGACGGAAAGCAGATTGGAGACCGCGTCATATTGATAGGTGCTGCTCACCCCGTTGGGTCTGGCGAGTGTCGTAGTTCGACCCAGGGCGTCATAACTGAAGGTAAAGCTGTTGCGCTTGAAGTCCTTCAGGGACGCGAGACGGTTGAGGCCGTCAAAGGTATAGCTGGTGCTGCTGCCGTTGGGGTCGGTCAAGCCGAGCCGGTTGGAACCTGCATCGTAGCTGTAGGAGACCGCGAATGTTTTCCCCGCCAGGAATGAATAGATCGTGGATGCCTGGGTCAGCCTGCTCAAATTATCGTACATCAGGCTGTAGGTGCCGGTTGGGTCTTGCATCTGCGTCAGACGGCTCGCCGCATCATATGTGTAAACCACGGAGGTCGCGTCCGGGTACTGCTGTTTTGTCAGACGGCCCAACTCGTCATAGCTGTAGTTGATGACCTGCCCCTTCCGGTCGGTCTTGCTCGTGAGGTTGCTGGCCGCATCGTAGGCGTAAGTCTCCGCTTTTGTTGAAGGAAAGGTGGTCTGCGTGAGACGCCGCTGGGAGTCGTAAGAAAAACTGGTGGTGTGCAGACGCGGGTCCTTAATGCCCGTCAGGTTGCCTTCATTGTCGTAAGCGTATTGGGTGACTGCGCCGTTGGCATCGGTTACCGAAACAAGGCGGTCGGCATCATCGTACGCATATTGAGTGGTCTTGGAGTTTTCGTCAGTCACCGATACCCGGCGGCCCCGCGCATCGTAGACATAGCTGACAATGCCTTGATCCGGCTTGGTGATCTTGATAAGCCGGTTGCGCGAATCATACTGGAAGGTGGTCTGATGGTTCAGGGCGTCGGTGACCGCGGTGCGGTTTCCGCGAGCGTCATACTGAAAGGAAGTGACGTTGTTCAACGGATCGGTGATGGCACCCACCAGTCCGGCGGCCGTGTAAGTGAGTTTTGTGATGTGCCCGAGCGGGTCGATGACCTGCGTAAGCTCGCCCTTGCTGTCATACGCGAAACTGGTGCTACTGCCCGCCGTCTTGCCGCCTGGTGAAGGGGTGGTCGTGGTCAACAGGTTCCCGTTTACATCGTAGGTATTGGTGGTCACATTCCCGAGGGGGTCCGTGGCCGTCAACACCTCACCGAAGCTGTTATAGGTGTAACTCCAATTGACCGGGACGCCGCCCACGTTCAGCGAAGTCGATGTCACATTTGCGTTCCCATCATAGGTATAGGTGGTGGCGTGGCCCAGCGCGTCGGTCGAAGAAGTCCGGTTGGCATTTGTATCGTAAGCGTAGGACGCTCCGGGGACAGCGCCGCAGCTCGCGCAACCGGGGCCGGCCACCGAACTCACGTAGTGCTTCCCCTTGATGAATGCAGGAGAGTAGCTGGTCGTGTTTCCGTTGGAGTCAGTCAGCACGCTAGCATTTACCCCGTTGTACTGCATGCTTACATGGTCCACGCCATTGGCCCGGTCTGAGGTCAATCCCCGGCGAAAACTGTCATAGGTGTGGGTTTCGATGGTCTTCCCATTTACGTCGGTCACGCCGGTGATCAGAGCGGAGGCATCGCTGGTGAAGTTAAAGCCGGAACCGTCGGCGTAGCGTACCGAAGAAAGGACCGCGCCCGGCGAGTAGACATAATTGGCGACCGTTCCTGCCGCATCTACAATTGCGGTGACCTGATTCACATTATTTGGATCGGAATATGAAAAGGTCAGGCTCCTGCCGGTCGCATCTGTCACCGTGGAGGGCCGACCGGACCCGTCATAGGCGAGGGCCGTCTTATTTCCGTTGCGGTCCAGCAGATTCAGCAGGCGACCGTTGGCGTCGAAGACCCTCTTGCCGCCATCCTTCATCGTTAGCGTGTACTGGTTGAGTACAGCGTCGAACGTGAGGGCGGCCCGGACATCGGCGGGAACCGTCAGCGTGTAAACCCCGGTGGATGAATTGAATGAAAATACCCAGGCGGCGCCAGAAGACGACCAGTATTTGAATCCGCCACCCGTCTGCGATTGCAACCGCTCTTCGTAGGTACTGGTCCATCCGTCACCGAAGATCCCAGCCTTGATGGGCGGCGCATTGCTGTCCCATGTGCTGTTCCAAATGCGGGCAAGTTGAAGTCCTCCGCCTAGTCCAGGCAGCGAATCGTCCCGCTGCGCAATCCAGACGTTCCCAGTCATCACATTGATAGGGGCCCCCGCCTGGGCCTCACACTGGGTGCATGGCCCCAAATCGGCCGACTGGTCGGGCGTATACGATACGTCAAAAAGCGGGATCACCGACAGGATGCTGGGATCGCAAGAGTTGAGACCATTATCCACACAAAAATGAATGATTTGCGGAACCTGCATGGCAAAGGCCGCGGTATTGACCTGCAACTGGAAGTTGACCGTATCCCTGCCGGAGCTGCCGCTAAGACTCAGGCCTAGGTTGCCCGAACAGGCCGTTGGGAAAGGTGTGCCCGGCAAAGGGTCGTTGCTGGCGCCACAAAAGAAGTCTACGCCGTAGACGATATTGGTTTGATCGGACGGTGTCGCTGGACAGGCATCCAGCCAGCCATCGTGCCAACTGCCGTTCATGATGCCGCTGCCAAAAAGTGTGGCATGGTCGACCGACCATGTTTCACTGAAGCTGTTAATGCAGACGCCCGAGCAGGTCCTGCAGGAGGTTGGAGTGCTGTTGAATGTGACGGTTTTGGTTTGCGTCTGCGCAAATAACGCCATGGGAGCAACAAGGTAAAAATAAGATCCACAAAAAAGGGCCATCAAAAGCCTTGCAATCTTCATCTTTCGATCTCTCTTGCAATTATGTTGTTTGGATCTCTGGCGGGATCTCGATGCCGCACTACTCCGAATCGGAGTGAAGGCAGGATTGATCCGTTCTCTTGCGCTTACGTTGGGTGAAACTCTGGAGGATCTTGCGCTGAGAAAGCTAAGGATAACCGAGGATAAAGGCCACCCCAGCGGCGATTGAAGAACCGGCAGTTACTTTAGTAATCGAAGCGTTCTAAAATGGAACGGCGGAAAGGTTTTGATTTGGGCGGATTACACCGGGTGAAAACGCAAGCCCCAGCGCCGCATGGACCGCCGCAGGTCCTCAAGGCGGCGGGTTGCAAGCTCCAGGAATCGTCCGACGTTTTCCATATCGGGGCGGCGCCGGTCGCTCTCCGGCTCCAGCGGCAAGAAAATGCTAATCCAGATCAGGGTGGCGCACACGAATGAGAAGAAGGGAACATAGCGAAACACGTCAGTGAATCTGGTCCCAAACTCGATCCGCACGATAAAAACGATCAGCGTGGCGAGTCCGATAAGCCCCAGCCCTGCAATCACGCTGAGGCTGCGGCGGTCCCATATCCGGTACCGCGGACCAAGCCAGAGACTCAGGACGCAGATGCCGGCCTCCAGCAAGGAAATTCCTAAGCCGAACGAATAGATGATGCTGACGGTGAAGCCTTGCCAACTGCGGCCGTAAAAATGATGCCGGTGCAAGCTGCCCCAGAAAAGAACAGTAATCAGTCCAAAGATTACCATCGGCAGGAGAAAGCCGAGTACACCAAGTTTGCTATAGACCAACTGGAGGGCGTCACGGAAAAGATCGATGATTACAGCGAGAGCCACAGCGCTGTTGATGGCATTGATGACCCAATAGAGGATGAAATAGGTTCTCGGGCTTACTGTCAGCGAAAACAACAAGAGATCGCCACTCATCGTGCAGATAATGAAGGCCACAAAGAGGCGGAAGGTGCGCTGCAGCCTACGATAGAGCAGAATCGCGATCAACGCCCCTTCGAGCGAGAATGAGATGAGCGTCAGCAGGTGATCGAGGGTCAGCATAATCGATGAGTGACCAGAATAAACCAGCCACTCATCATTGGCCAAACTTTGAGCTCTTAAAGATCTATGTGCAGTGTTCCGTTGGCGGGCAAGCATCTGGGGCGGGTGTTGCATACAGATAGTCCGATTGCCTGGGATGCGATGAAGCAAAGGCCGTCAGGACCAATAGGACGCAGAGGCCGCGGAAAAACATGGTTTTCATGGAAGTGCTCCTTTGGTGAGAGCCCCGGTTGGACCGGGGATCAACGCTCACCAAAGGATACCGACTTGCGGCGGAGCACGTTCGGTGCGGCGGGGTCGGCTATGAGTTCCAGAATAATCGAAGATCAGCCGCCGGAGGCGACAACAGAAAATAGCCCTAAAATAGCTCGGATGTCCCGATCCGGCGCGTTTTTTGCGCCGGATCGGGTAATTGCCGGGTCAGCAGAAGAAAGTGATGGAAGAGTCGCCAAAGGCGACGACAGCCGCCGGGCCAGAATCTGGCTGGTTGAACCCAGCATTTAGCGGCGACTCGGAATCCGGCTTGCACAACCCATAGATTCCCCAGAACGGCGCGGGACGAACGAAGAGTTCTTCGCCTCCTCTGAAGGCTCAAACATCGGCATCCGTGGCGGGAAGAACCCCTCCCAAGCGGGGCGATAATTTACAGAAACCGAAGTCTTCAGGCCGCGCCTGCTCATGGAGCGGTAAGCCGGCACGTTCGGGAACCGGAACTACATCTGCGACTCTATCTCGTCTCGCAGCACCCCGGCGCAGGGATGCAACAGATCGATGAGTTCCATGCCGGCAGTCTTGACATTCTTGAAGGCTTCCGTCAAATGAATTTCCCCGCTGCGGCCGAACGAAGCCAGCCGGGGTACGGGAACCAGCGGCCACTTTTCATAGGGAACCAGGCTGCAGACCGTGAGCTTCCAGAGCGGCCAGCGCATCGCGGACAAGAGCCAGCCGGAAAGCGCGATAAAGTTCTTCAGCGCCTCCAGGTGGCGCAAAGTCATTTCGCGATGCTCGATTTCCACCAGAATGGCTTGCTCAAGCTCGATAAGCTGTTCCGGCGTCGCATCCGGGCCGGCCGCCCAATCGCCCTCCGCACCGGCTGGTTGCGGCGCGCGTTGAAGCTCGCGTTGCATTTGCCGCTGCTCCGCCCGCATCTGTTGGAGGCCAGCGGCAGCAGCACGCGCCAAGCGTAGCGTGTCAGAGTGTTCCGTCCGCGCATATTCGTTCAAGACCAGCACGTTCTGCCGCTCTCGTCCAACCATCTCTTTCAGGAAGCGGATGGCCCTGTGGACCGCGTCACGATACCCGGGTCCTGATGGCCCACCCAACTCCCTCTGCCACCTTGGGTCGAGGCGCAGCTCAATCTCATCCGCATAGTCATTGACCATCGTGAGGAAGGGGCCGATTTCCTCAACCGACCTTTCCATGAATCGCGCCCAGCGCGCCAGGAACAACCGCACGGAAAGCGCCAGGGCAGAAACCAGCACCACAGCTATCGCTAAGATCATATCTTTCAACGAACCTCGAACTTTGGCGGTCGCCGACGCGAACCTCGCGGGACAGAATTTTGCGCGGCCCAATATCAATAAACGAATTTAGCTTAGGAACGTCTTCTCAATATTGGAAATTCGAATTCCTGAAAACCGGAAAAGTGCTGGTAAAAACGGGCCGTTTAAACCCAGCATCCGATGCAGCCGGATGCCCTGGTAGCGTGTCTAATTTGACACTATTATATATCATAGCACTGTATACTTTGTGCCATAGATGGTCCGGGAAGGCAGTTCGCGCTCGATGCGGATTGGCTATGGCTGCAGGATGGCCCGAGGATCGGTCCTGGCAGCGCGCATGGCCGGCGCCAGGGCCGCGCAAAGCGCAGTTGCCGACAGCAATCCCAGCACCCCGGCATAAATGACAGGGTCGCTGGGGCGCACGCCAAAAAGGTAGGCCGCCAGGACACGCTGCAAGGCCAGGGAAGCCACAATTCCTCCGAGAAGACCCAGCGCGACTATTTTGAAGCTGTATCGGAGCATCAACCACAAGACGTTATTTCTGCTCGCGCCCAGGGCAAACCTGATGCCGAATTCATACATCCGCCCGGCCACGGCGTGGCTCATCGTTCCATAAAGTCCCAGAGCGGCCAGCAGGAACGCCACCAGTCCGAATGCGGAGACCAGCACGGTTTGGGCCTTTTCCTGTTCGATGCCCTCGCTTACCACTTCCTGGAGCGAACGGGGATTATCCACCACCAGGGAAGGCTCTGCTTTAAGAATCTCTTCCCGGACTGTGCGGCCCAGTGCCAGGGGATCTCCAACCGTCCGGATGACCCAAGTCATCGTCCTGGTGCTGTTGAGCCTCGCCATGATTCGATCGGGAAGCTGGGCCAAGGGAGTGAAGACCGAGGGACGGCCTTCTCCTCGCATCCGGCGGAGCTCGCCCCGGGTATCGGCGACCACACCCACGATTTCCCTTGGCTGGTCGATGAAGTTTGGCCCCATAGCGCGCCCCAGGGCCAGGTGCAGGCCAACAGGGTCCACGCCGGGAAGGAACTTGCGGAGAAATGTTTCGTTGACAATGGCCACCTGGGCAGAGCGCTGGGTGTCGTGTTCCGTAAATGCGCGGCCCGAGCGCATGGGCATGCGCATCACTTCAAAGAACTGGGGTGTAATCTGCCTGGGTTCTTCCGACATTGGCCCTGGGGAAGCCCTATGCAGCGGATCGGGCAGCAGCGTAACGTCATACAACCCGGAGAACTGCGTGGGGAGCACGTTGACAAGGGCCGCGGACCGCACCCCTGGAATGGCGTTCAATCTTTCCTCAATGCGTCGAATGCCAACCATGGAGGACGCGGTCGTTTGGAATTCCGGGCCGGTCATGGCGACGTCGACGGCCATGACGCCTTGCGGTGTGAACCCCAGGTCATACGTTCTTAGTCTTTCAAAGCTGGTCAGCAACAACCCCGCAGCCAGCAGCATCGCCGCAGAAAGGGCAATCTGGGCGCATACGAGTCCTGCCTGGATGCGGCTTGCTCCACGGCTGTTTGCCAGCCTTCCGGCATCACGCAGAAGTTGAGCAAAGTTCAGGCGTGTCAACTGGAGCGCCGGAGCAAGGCCGAAAACGATGCCGGTCAAGACGGAAACGGCCACAGCGAAGCCCAGCACCCGAAAATCAATGGCGATTTCCTCGCCTCGCGTCAACTGGACAGCAAGCCAATGCTTGAGCGCGCGGGTGAGAGCTACGGCCAATGCAAAACCCGCCGCGCCGCTTACCACCGACAGGAGCGCGCTCTCCGTCAGCAGTTGGCGAACCAGGCGGCCGCGGCCGGCGCCTATCGCAATGCGGACCGCAACTTCTTTTCGCCGCGCCACCGCCCGGGCCAAGAGAAGGTTGGCGACATTGACGCACGCGATGAGCAGAATGCAAGCCGCTGCCCCGCTGAGCAGCAGCATCGGCTTCCGGTAGCCACCAACGACCGTATCGAGATATGGGGTGACCGAGCCGCCCAGTTCTCTGCGGTCCACCGCATCCGGCCGTTCCCTTCGGAGCCTGTTCCACACAAGATTGAGATCGGTCTGCGCGCCTTCCAAGGTGACGCCCCGCCGCAAACGGCCGGTCACCCAATAGGCGACCGCCCTCTCCGTCCAGTCTTCTTCTTTGCGGAGCGGTATCCACACGTCGGTTTCCAAGTTTTCGGCAAAGCTAGCAGGCATGACCCCGACAATCGTGTAGCTCTCTCCGTTCATGTCAAGGGCGCGGCCGATGATCTTGGGATCTCTCCCAAAAGCTCCAGCCCAGAGGGTCTTGCTGATTACGGCCACAGGCGCGGCCCCTGGCTGGTCATCCTGCCGGTTGAAATCGCGTCCGATAACCGGCTGAATGCCGAACACACGGAAAAAATCGGCGCTGACCCTATAGCTTTGGATCAACTGCGCCGAACCACCCAGAGAAAGATTCGCGCGAGGCCCCCCTGCCCAAGCCGCAAGATATTCGAAAGCCTGGTTCGTGCGCTCGGCAAAGCGAAACCAGGGATAACTCAATACACGCGAAGGCCCGGCCGGCACGAGCTCATATACCTCCACAATGCGCTCCGGTTCAGCACATGGCAGCGGACGAAGGAGCACAGCGTTCACAACCGTAAAGAGCGCCGTGGTCGCGCCGCTGCCGATTGCCAGCGCCAAACCCGCCATGAGCGTGAAGGTTTTGCTCTTGAAATAGACGCGGACTGCATATCGCAGGTCTTGCCAAAGACTTATCACGGCCAACTATTATAAGGGGGAAAAGACAATGCCGGCAGGCCACGGAACCGCCGAAAACTCACCGCTGCTAAGCGCGGCCAGAGTATGCGACACTCCTCGGGTGGCTACGCGTCCGATGTCTACAAGATGCACTTCATATCGATATTGACAATGATAGCGATATGTTGTATAAACTTTTATACATCCTTGCTTTCCGTCGAGCACGGACTGTAAATCCTTCTTCTGTCCTCGTGTCAATGAGGTGGTACGGAGTTCCGCCGAAGAAATACGGCTCGATCCCGGTTCCCGACCGTTGATTCCCCCGGTGAAGAAGGTCTGCGGGCTGCATGTTGTTTGATGTCATCTGACAGCCCGCCGTCAAGGAGAAGGAGCGGGCCGACCTGGGATCGGCCCGCCTGTTCTTTGTCGATTACGCCGGTGAGGCGTCATCTTGCAGGACAGGGCTGTATCGGTTGGAGCGGACGGAAATACAGAGACGATGACACTCCTTCGGGCATTCATTGAGAAACATCCCTTCATGTTCGCGTGTGTGCCCATTGACCAGCGCCCAGATCGTCCTGATTTCACCGACCCGGCTGTCCGCCATTTCAGATGCGCAATTGCCCACGGCCGGAACCACTTATCGATGTACTTCAGTCAAAGCGTGGCGTACGCAGAACCCCCAACGCTTGAAATGGTCCTCGCCTGTCTGGGTGATGATCTATCTGATCAATCTTATGATGAGCCGTTCGAGCAGTGGTGCGAGAAGAATGGGTGCAATCCTGATAGCCGCAAGGCTGAGGCCGACTACAAAAGGAAGAAGACCCAGGTTTGGTACCTGCGAGCGGTTTGGTTTCAATCTCTTATCATTGAATTTCTCAAACATGCCCGATGAGGAGTTGAAATACCTAACCGGGGGGATAGGCGGAGCACTTCCCCAATTTACGCTATATCCCTGAACAACTGCGAAATGGTGCGGTCGAGTTTGTTGGCGATGACGATGAGCGTGTTCAGCAAGACGTTGGACTCACCCCGTTCAACCTGCCCCATGCGCGAACGATGGATTCCACACATGCCGGCGAGGGCCCTTTGAGAAAGGCCTTGGCTCTTTCGCCACTCGATAATTCTTTTCCCCAGTGCCTTCTGGACAGCCGCCCGCCTGCTCTCGCTCGGCGAGTTCTGAATTGGCGTTGCAGTTGATTTTTGCCCAGCCACATGTCTCCCAAATGGATGCGCTATCCTCGCCAACATGAAACACCCCTGATGTTCCTATCGGCGTGAGCCTTTTCAAGTTTGATGCCGGTTGGGGCCGAGAGTGCAATGGCTTTTCACTACTGGCCACGCCCATCGTCTTTGCTTGGTCTAGTGATTTTTTATGATAGCATTATGTTGTATAAATGCAAGCGTTATAATTATTAACAACTATGCGCATTCGCCGTGGCGGGAGACATCGGCGCAACGATGGTGGAGTGATGCAGCGTTTGATGTCCAATTTACCGCAGATTCAACACTAAAAGCTTCCTTTCCGTCATTTCCTCAATGGCATAACGGAGACCCTCGCGGCCCGTGCCGGAATCTTTCACTCCACCGTAAGGCATGGGATCGATGCGGAAGGTCGGCACGTCGTTGGCGATCACGGCCCCGGTTTCAATTTCTTCGAAGGCGCGGAAGATCAATCCCATATCGCGGGAGAACACGCCGGCCTGCAATCCATAAGGTGAGTCGTTGACTCGCGCGATGGCCTCGTCGAAGGTGCGGTAGGGCTCCAGGGTCTTCATCGGGGCGAAGACTTCCATGCAGTTCACCTTCATTTGCGGCTGGGTGCGGGTAAGAATCGCCGGCGACAACATCGGTCCATTTCTCTGGCCGCCGCAATGGAGCTTCGCGCCGGCGGCGACTGCCTCCTCGATCCAGCTTTCCGCGCGCACCGCATCCGCCTCCCGGATCAACGGCCCAATATCGGTGTCCTCTTCCAACGGATCGCCCATCTTTAATTTCTGCACACGCGGCAACAACAGCGACAAGAAACGGTCGAAGGCCGATTCATGCACCAGAATGCGCTGCACCGCGATGCAGCTTTGACCGGAGTAGCCGAACCCGGCGGTTACGCAACGGCCCGCTGCATATTCAAGATCGGCATCGCTGTGGATAATAGCGGCAGCGTTGCCGCCCAGCTCCAGCGTCACGCGTTTCTTTCCCGCGCGCTTTTTCAGCTCCCACCCGGCGGCCGAGCTGCCGGTAAAGGTGAACATCTTCAAGCGCTCATCTTCAATTAGCGGCGCGGCATCGGCGTTAGAGAGCGGCAGCACGCTGAACGCGCCGGCCGGCCATCCGGCTTCGTGTACCAGCCGGGCCAGCAGCAACGCAGAAACGGGCGTCTGCGGGGCGGGTTTAAGGACCATCGTGCATCCGGCGGCAATGGCCGGAGCAACCTTGTGGGCCACCAGGTTCACCGGAAAATTAAATGGAGTAATGGCCGAGATCGGCCCCAGAGGGAAACGCCGCACGATGCCCCAGCGTCCTTGGGCGGCTTCAGCGGCATCGAGCGGAAGATATTCGCCGGCGATGCGTGTGCTTTCTTCCGCCGCCACTGAGAAGGTTAGCGCTGCACGCGCCACTTCCGCGCGCGCTTGCCTGATCGGCTTCCCGGCTTCCAGCGCCATGGTGCGGGCAAACTCTTCCGTGCGCGTAGCAATCTGTTCGGCCACCTTGCGCAGTATCCGCTGGCGCTCGTATGCGGGCATCTTGCGAGTCACGGCAAACGCCTCGACTGCGCCTGCAATCGCTTCATCGGCCTGCTGCCTACCGGCTTGCACAACCTGTGCCACCGTCTCGCCCGTATATGGCGAATGCACCGGCATCACCGGGCCGTCTTCAATCCAACGGCCGTTCAATAGAAATCCATAGGTGGAAATGGCGGTCTTCACGCTTGGCATGGAATTATCGTTTCACCATTACAGAGACTCTCTCGCGGCGGCCACTGTCTTCTCGATATCTTGGCCGGAATGCGCTACGCCCAGGAAGATGGCTTCGTATTGAGAGGGCGGCAGATAGATGCCTCGGTCCAGCATGGCGCGGTGGAACCGGCCGAAGGCCTCGGTATCGCAGCGCGCAGCGGTTTCCCAGCCATGGACTTCACCTGCCTGGAAGAACCATGTAAACATCGATCCCACATGGTTGGCGGTCAAGGCTACACCTTTTTCTTTTGCGATGGCCAGTACCGCATTTACGAGCTTCGCCGTGCGCTCTTCGAGCTGCTGGTAGATTTCCGGATTGGCGTTCAGATGGCGCACGGTAGCCAGGCCGGCGGCCATGGCCAACGGATTTCCCGAGAGCGTCCCCGCCTGATAGACAGGGCCGAGTGGGGCGATCATTTCCATGATCTCGGCGCGCCCGCCGTAGGCGCCCACCGGCAGGCCTCCACCGATGATCTTGCCCAACGTGGTCATGTCGGGCTGGATGCCGTAGAGCTGCTGGGCTCCGCCCAGGGCGAGGCGGAAGCCGGTCATGACCTCATCGAAGATCAGCACCGTGTGATTGCGGAAGGTGATCTCCCGCAGGAATTCCAGATACCCGGCGCGCGGAGGCACGCAGCCCATGTTGCCGACCACCGGCTCCACGATCACGCAGGCAATCTTAGTGCGGAATTTCTCGAAAGCGTCGACCACCGCTTGGCGATCGTTGAAGGGCAGCGCCAGCGTGAATTGCGCCTGTTCTTCCAGCACGCCCGCGGAGCCGGGAATGCCGAGCGTGGCCACGCCCGAACCGGCCTTGACCAGCAGGGAATCGGCATGCCCGTGATAGCAGCCTTCAAACTTCACGATGTACTTGCGTTTGGTAAACGCCCGCGCCACACGGATGGCCGACATGGTGGCCTCGGTGCCGGAACTCACAAAGCGGACTTTCCCCATCGAAGGAAAAGCTTCAATCACGGCCTCCGCCAGCTCCGCTTCCACCGGGGTACAGGCGCCAAAACTCGAACCATCGCGGTTGGCTTTTTCCACGGCCTCTACGATTAGCGGATGGGCGTGGCCCAGGATGAGCGGCCCCCAGGAGCCGATGTAATCGATGTATTCGTTGCCGTCAGCGTCCCATAGATGGGAGCCCTGGCCTTTGACCATGTACGGTGGATCACCGCCCACCGACTTGAATGCCCGCACCGGCGAATTGACGCCGCCGGGGATCACCCGCAAGGCGCGGGCATGAAGCTCTCTTGATTTCTTGTATCGATCCATGCGCCATCCAATATACAGGAAGACATGGGCCCGCTATGCCTTCTACCGTGACCACAGCATAAAAAGTAATCCTGGCAAATCGGGACATCTGGACATCGGTTAATCGGGACATCGGAAATGCGGGCCCTGCTTTTTTACCAGCATTACCAAATCGCCCGGTCACCGCACTAAGTGGACGGCCGCGGATACAACTGGGTCCAACACAGTTCGAAGGCCGGAAACATGACCTTCTCACACCACTCATGCAGCGGCAGAGCTCCGGGCAAATATGCCCGACAATGCCGCACCTTGCCGCTCGCGGACTTCTGATTCGACTGCCATACTCTGCTGGAGATCAGGAGGTCTTCATGCATAAGAAACTAATCGTAATCCTATTTGCCCTGTGCATCCTGCCCGGCTTGGCCCAGGACCAGAGTAAGACCAGCGCCAAAGCGCCAACCAACACCGAACTACTGGCGAAAGGCAAAGTATTCTTTGTGAAATCCAACACTTTTTTCGTGAAGAAGGAGGAGTTGGAGAGAGGGCTGCTCAACAATAAAGAGCTTGACCGCTGGGGACTGCAATTGACCCAAAACGAAAACGAAGCCGACTTCGTGCTCCGGGTCAAACGCGCCGCCTTCCAGAATAACTTCCCATACACCGTCACTGATCGCGACACCGGCAGGATTCTGATCGCCGGTGAACCCAATTCCCTGGGCGGCACGGTGCCCGGCAAGATCGCGGCGGACATTGCTAGGAAGATCAAGGAGAAATAGGGTGAGTGGGAGATCGGAACATCGGGACATTTGGTCATCGGGACATCGGAAAATCGGTCCAGAACCACGAGGGCACTGGGGAAGCAACTTATCTTCCGATTTCCCGATGTCCCGATGACCAGATGTCCCGATCTCTTCCATTCCTCCGGCTCTGCGATAGAATGAAACAGTGATCTTGCCCTTCGTCCGCGAAGTCCTGGCGGACGTGGAAAAGAGCCAAGGCTTCAAGCAGGCGGCTCTATACCTCAAGCAGCGCAGGGGGGAGTCAACTCTCTCCGCGGGGCGTATTCGTCTGTCCGGACTTGTACCTGCGGCCAAAGCCCTGCTGGTCCCATTTCTGCAACGCGCCGCCGGCGTTCCCCTGATTCTGATCGTCCCCGATAACCGCGTGGCCGAAACGCTGCTGCCGGTGTTAGAAAGCTTCTGCGAACTTACCGGAGCCTGCAACCCAGACGCGGTAGTCATGCTGCCGGCGCACGATGTGCTGGCCTTCGAAAACCTCTCACCCCATCCGGAGATTCAGGAAGAGCGGGCGACCGCCCTGTGGAAGATTGTCACCGGCACGGCCTCGATTGTGATCGCTCCGGTTGAGGCCACCGCTATGCGCCTGCGGCCCGCCGCCCACTATGCGGGCCTCGCCCGCGTGGTGCATCGCTCGGACACCATTGATGTCGAAGACCTGGTCGACCATCTGAATACCGTGGGCTACACCGCCGTGGATGTCGTCGAGATGCCAGGGGAGTACGCCCTGCGTGGCGGCTTGCTCGATGCCTATCCGCCACAGGCCGGCAGGCCGTTGCGCATCGAGCTGTTCGGTGACGAGGTGGAATCGATCCGCAAGTTCGATCCCGGCACCCAACGCTCGGCCGCGGCGGTCGACGAAGTGGTGCTGCTGCCGCTGAGCGAGACGCCGGTACGCGAAGAGTTGCTGGCGGAAATCCATGCGCGCCTTTCCGGATCGCGCATCCAGGGCGAGGGCGACACCGTGCGCGACGCCCTGGCCTCGACCGGCTTGACGGTCTTCCCCGGCTGGGAATTCTACGCCAGCGCCGGCGCACAGCAGACCTTGTTTGATCTCCTGCCCGGCGCGGTAGTCTTCATCGACGAACCCCTGGACGTGGAAGCCGAGCAGCAGCGTTGGTGGGAAAAATTGACCCAACGCCACGAAGCCAGCCTCGTAGGCAAGCTGGCGACTCCGGAAGACATCTACCTCTCACCAGAAGAGTGGAGTACGCGTGTCGAGAGTCTCGCGGGCGGAACGCTGCAAAGGCTCGATCTAGAACATCGAGGAATTGGAGCCTTGGAAGATCGGGACATCGGGACATCGGAACATCGGGACATCGGTTTGCCGACTGCGCCTTCCGATCATCAGATCACCCGATCACCAGATCACCAGATCGGCGAAGCGCCGAACCAACCGATCCTTCAGACAACCCGATTCCCCGATCTCATAGATTTCCGCTCCCACCCAACCGCCCGATTCCATGGCTCGATCCCTGGGCTCTTCGAAGAGATCAAGAAGCTCACCAGCGCCGGACAGCGCGTGCTCTTTTGCGCCGCCAACACTGGAGAGATGGAGCGGCTGGCCGGCATCTTCAACGAATACCAGACGCCCTACCGGCTGGGCAGCCGCAATCCGCAGCCCGGCGGCGAAACCTATCTGGAAGAGACCGCCTATTTTTCCGGCGACCTGACGACGACCACCATCGTCCGCGCCTCGGTACCTGACGGTGTGGCGCTGCCGGAATCGCATCTGGTGGTGTTCGGCGCACGCGATCTGTTTGATGACTCTGAAGCCGGCGTTTCCCGGCCGCTACGGCAGAAATCGAAGACTGCCGCTTTTCTCTCCGATTTCCGCGACCTGGCTATCGGCGACTATGTGGTACACATCGAGCACGGTGTCTCCATCTACCAGGGACTCAAAGAGATCGTGCAGGGCGACATCACCGGCGAATATATGGTGCTGGAGTTTGCCGATGCCGCCAAGCTCTATGTGCCACTCACGCGCCTCGATCTGATCCAGAAGTATCGATCAAGCGAAGGGGTGCGCCCGGCGCTGGCGCGTCTGGGGGGCGCAGCCTGGGCCAAGACCAAAGCGCGGGTCAAACGGGCCATGCGCGACATGGCCGACGAACTGTTAAAGCTTTATTCCGAGCGCCAGGCCGTCACCGGTCACGCCTTTCCGCCAGACACACAGTGGCAGCATGAATTCGAGGACTCCTTCGAGTTCAACGAGACCGAGGACCAGCTCACCGCCACCGCCGACATCAAGCGCGATATGGAGTCTTCCCGCCCCATGGACCGCCTGCTGTGCGGCGACGTAGGCTACGGCAAGACCGAGGTTTCCATGCGCGCCGCCTTCAAGGCCGTGCAGGATGGCCGCCAGGTGGTAGTGCTAGCGCCCACCACGGTGCTGGTCTTCCAGCATTATGAGAACTTCAAGCGGCGCTTTGCGGCCTTCCCTATCACCGTGGAGATGATGAGCCGCTTCCGCACCGCCAAACAGCAAAAGGAAACCGCCGAGCGCATCGAGCAAGGCAAGGTCGATATCGTGGTTGGCACCCACCGCATCCTGTCGAAGGACATCAAGTTCCAGGACCTGGGGCTGGTCATTGTCGATGAAGAACAGCGTTTCGGTGTCCGCCACAAAGAGCGGCTCAAGCAGCTCCGGCGCGAAGTGGACGTGCTCACCATGTCGGCCACGCCTATCCCGCGCACCTTGCACATGTCGATGGTTGGTCTGCGCGACATGAGCCTGATCGAGACGCCGCCCAAAGACCGCATGGCCATCCAGACGGTAGTGGCCGCTTATGACGAAAAGCTGGTGAAGTCGGCGCTGGAACACGAGCTGGAACGCGGTGGGCAGGCTTATTTCGTCCACAATCGCGTGGAAAGCATTTATGAAATAGCAGCCAAGCTGAAAGAAATGCTGCCTCAAGTCCGCGTGATCGTCGGCCACGGACAGATGTCGGAAGGTGAACTTGAAAAAGTGATGTTTGCCTTCGTGCGCCATCAGGCTGACGTGCTGGTGGCCACCACCATCATCGAAAACGGATTGGATATTCCTCTCTGCAACACCATCATCATTAACCGCGCCGACCGCCACGGCCTCTCTGAGCTTTACCAATTGCGCGGACGCGTAGGCCGGTCGAACCGGCGGGCCTATGCATATCTTCTAGTCCCTGCCGAGCAGGAACTGACGCCGGTCGCCCGCCGCCGGCTGGCCGCCTTGAAGGAGTTTTCCGATCTAGGCGCCGGCTTCAAGATCGCCGCGCTCGACCTCGAGCTGCGCGGCGCCGGCAACCTGCTGGGCGGTGAGCAGAGCGGACATATCGACGCCGTAGGCTTTGAGATGTACACGGCCATGATGGAGCGCACCATCCGCGAGCTGAAAGGCGAAGACTTTACGGAAAAAATCAGCACCCATCTCAATCTAGGCATCGACCTGCGTATTCCTACCCAATACATCGCGGAAGAAAATCAGCGCCTGCGCATGTACAAACGCGCCGCCGGAGTCGAAGACCAAGCCGGCCTCGACGATGTAAGAAAAGAACTCGAAGACCGCTACGGCCCCATTCCTCCGCCCGTCCGCAATCTGCTGTCGGCCGCCGCCCTGAAACTGCAATGCGAGCAGGCAGGCGTGCTCAACATCGACCGCAAGCGCGACGGAATCACCATCAAATTCACCGAACAGGCGCAGATTGATCCGGAAAAGCTGGCCCAGTTTGTGGCCCGGACCAAAGGCGCGCAGTTTTCCCCCGGCGGGGTGCTGAAGTTTAGTTTGAATTCGACCCAGCCGGAGGCCGTGATGGAACAGGTGGGGGAGTTGTTGCGAGGGATGGGCGGGTAGCGGCGGCGCTCATCATGATGGTAGAGATGGTGCTCCGCACCGTCTCTGGGTCTTCGCGGCAGCGAAGGCCCAAGCGCGCGGCAGCGCGTGCGTGACGCATCCCAACAGTTATCGGAATCCACGGAAATTGGAATGCCCAATTGATTTCAAGGACACAACGAGAATAATCACCAGCGGATTGGCTATCCCAGCCTTGACGGTCGCAAAATTCCGGTGCCTGTCAAAACCGATGCGCCAGAGCTTGGTTGTTCCAACAGAGACGGTGCGGAGCACCGTCTCTACGGCCACGGTTTTTATACAAGCCACGGTTTTGGTGTAAGGCGCTGACTGCAAAAAGCAGTACAATAATCCTTCCCGCCAAGGAGGAACCTATGAAGAAAACGATTTTGCGCTTCGTTCTCCTTATGACCCTGGTGGCCGCCGCGCTCGCGGCCCGTATCGGCGAACCGGCGCCGGATTTCACTGCTACCGATAGCAATGGCAAGACCCACCGCCTTTCCGGGTACAAGGGCAAGTATGTGGTGCTCGAGTGGCACAATCAGGGTTGTCCTTACACGAAAAAACATTATGAGAGCGGCAATATGCAGCGGCTACAGAAGGAATGGACCGCCAGGGGCGTCGTCTGGCTCTCGGTCATTTCGTCGGCGCCAGGCACTCAAGGTTATGTAAGCGCGGCGGAAGAGAACGACTATCTAAAGAGGATGAGCGCCAGTCCCACGGCGGTATTGCTTGATTCCACCGGCGAAGTGGGCCACCTCTATGCCGCCAAGACCACGCCTCACATGTTCATCATCGATCCAGGCGGGGCGTTGGTCTACAACGGGGCCATCGACGATCATCCAACCTCCGACGCGTCCGATATTCCCGGTTCCAAGAATTACGTGGCCTCGGCTTTGCGGGAAGCAATGGCGGGCCAAAAAATCAGCGAACCGGCCACGCGTCCGTATGGTTGCTCGGTCAAGTACAAGGAATAACTGGGGCCTGCATGCGATTGCCTGAAGATCTCTCGCAAGCCATCGAGCGGGAGATTGAGGGCATAGACCATGCGCGCCTTAAACAGGCCGTCGCGCAACTCACGGCCCGATACCAGGACGCCTCTTTCACTGGCACTCGCACCGGCACCGGGCCGGCGATCGCATCCGAGGCTCTACGGGCCGCTTATCTGGCTGTCCGCCTGCCAGCTACCTATGCAACCATCACGCGTGTTCTTGGCGAAGTTGCGCGCCTGGCTCCGCAGGTGGAAGTCGGCAGCCTGCTCGATCTCGGCTCCGGGCCGGGGACCGCTTTGCATGCGGTGGCTGCGGCCTTTCCATCGGTCCGTCAGATAACCGCGATTGAATCCAACGCAGACCTGACAGCGCTCGCTAAGCGCCTTGGCGCGCACAGCACGCATGAGGCGGTCCGCGATGCCCGCTGGATTCCAACAGACCTACGATCGGGCGTGAACATCGAATCGCATGATCTGGTGGTCCTGTCGTATGTCCTCGGCGAGCTGCCATCTGTGGCGGTGAACAAAGTGCTGGCGGATGCATGGGCCGCCGCCCGTGAATTTCTGGTCATCATCGAGCCCGGGACGAAGCGAGGCTTCGGAACCGTGCATGCAGTCCGGTCATGGTTGATAGCGGCGGGCGTTCCCATCCTGGCGCCGTGCCCGCATTCCGGCGAATGTCCGATGGCCGCGGCCGGTGACTGGTGCCATTTTCCCGCACGGGTGGAACGGACCTCCATGCATCGCCGGCTGAAGAGCGGAGCGCTGGGCCACGAAGACGAAAAATTCTCTTATATCGTAGCCAGCCGCAGACCATGGATTCCGGCGGCGGCCCGCATCGTCCGCCATCCACAGAAAAACAGGGGCTTTGTCCGTCTTCAGTTATGCACGCCGCAGGGGCTCGAGATCCGCACGGTGACCAGGTCGCAAAAAGACCTATATAAACCAGCGCGCAATTCGGAATGGGGCGGTGGATGGGAAGGCCAGTACAGTGACCAGGGAAAAAGTAATTCTGGTAGATCGGGACATCTGGACATTGGGTAATCGTGACATCGGAAATGCAGAACTGTTTCTTTGCCGACTTTTTTCTTTGCCGACTCTCAGGAGCGTCTTCTATCCTAAGACCTCTCGCAGCTTTGCGGAAAGTATCCTGATGGTGAACGGCTTCGCGAGGAATACCGGCCCCTGGGCTGTCACTCCGAGGGCGGAAACAATGTCATCCGGGTAGCCGGAAACATAAATGACCTTCATGGCCGGCTTGTCCTTGAGCATTTTGGCCGCCAGTTCCGGCCCGGTCATTTCCGGCATGCGCACATCGGTAAGCAGCAAATCAATGCCGCCGGCATGGGCTGCCGCCATCGAAAGGGCCTCTTCTCCGCTGGCAGCGGTCAGTACCTGATAGCCAAGCTGGCTCAGGCAATCGGACACCACGTTACGCAACACGGTCTCATCCTCCACGTAGAGAATGGTTTCCGCGCCGGATTCATGTTCGGGCAGCACTGGCAAACTCTAATCCTGGTAGCCGAAAGAGGCCTTCAAATTCGCCACCTCGAGGACGTCACCCTCTTTGAGCTCGTGCTGTCCGGCGATTTCCGCGCCGTTGATCCGCACTTTTACTTTTTCGCCCGAGGCGGCTACGAAATATTTGTTGTCACGGCGGCTGATCAGGGCCGCGGTCCGGGGCGCAAAAAAGCCCTTGAGTTTGATGGTGGCCATGTCCGACTTGCCGATCATGGTCATTTTACCGGTCAGTACGTATTGCTCATGTTCCGCTTTGCCTTCAAGTACGGCCAGGATGCCCATCCGCTCGCGCACATGGCTGGTGGGGGCTGCTGGCCGGGAAAGTCCAAGCGGGCCGGTTGCTGCGGGGGGCGCGCTGGAAGAGATCATCTCCTGCGCCTTCTTGGTGTCGAGCGTGACCGTCGCCTCCAGGTTGGGAGTGGCCGGACCGAGCTTGGTGAAAGATTGTTCGGTTGGCACCTTCTGACCATCGTCTTTGAACTGCAGCAGGTGCTTGCCGATGACGATTTGGTCGCCTTCCTTCAAGGCCGCTTTGCCGACCCGTTGGTTATTGACGTATGTCCCGTTAAGAGAACCTAGGTCTTCCAGTGTGTAATGGTTCTGTTCCCAATAAATCTTGGCATGGTGGCCGGAAACCGCCAGATTGTCAATCTGAAGCACGTTGTCGGGCAGCCGGCCGATGGTCAATACGCCCTGCGAGAGGCCTACTTCCTTCAGCATAGCCTGTTCAAACTTCAGATAGAGTTTCGCCATTTTCGACCTCCGGGGGCCATCCCCCTCAAGATACGTTTGTACCACGGCGGGTTCACAGCCTTCATCAGCAGGCAGGTAATATTGTCGTCACCCCCCCGCTGTTTGGCGGCTGCAATCAGGAGATCGCAGACCCGTTCCAGCGATGCTGTTGAGGCGACGATCGTGAGGAGATCGTCATCCCTTAGATACTTGGTCAATCCATCGGAACTCATGAGCAGCAGATCGCCCGGCAGCAGCACCAGGTCCTCAACATCGGCCTCCACCGTATCTTCCGAACCCAGGGCCCGCAGGATGATGTTCTGCATCTCCGATTTGGCCGCCTGCTCCAGCGTGATGTAGCCGCGCCTCACCTGCTCCATCACCAGGGAGTGGTCCTGGGTAAGCTGTTGGATCGATCCGTGGCGCACCATGTAAATGCGGCTGTCGCCCACATTGGCGATGGAAAGAACCTGATCGCGAATGAGCACCGCCACCATGGTTGAGCCCATGCCCGCCCGGGATGCCTGCTCCTGGCCAGTCTCATGAATGGTGCGGTTCGCGAGGCGTATGGCGCTGGCCAGCGCCTGTCCGCCCTCGGAGAGGCCTTCCAGCGGTTCGCCCACCTGCGCATAACCGCCCGATTCGGCGGCTTCGCGGAAGTAGTTCAGAACCACATCCACGCCCAGCTTGCTGGCGACTTCGCCCGCGGCCTGTCCGCCCATGCCATCGCACACCACGTAGATTCCGCAACGTGAATCGTAGCCGAAGTTGTCTTCGTTGTTGGCGCGGACACAACCGACGTCAGTTTTTCCTGCAACTTCCACAAGAAGCGTCATTCGGGTCTCGTTGAAATCCTAACAAACCAGCCGGTGCGCAAAAATACGCATCCGTCGACCACGGGGCTTCATGGTACACCAGGGGGTAGAGAGATTGTACTGAGAGGATTCCCCGCGCGGCAATCAAAATCAACCGCCGATATGTACCATGCTGCGGGAAGGCTTGACGAACCCCGGCTCACCGATATGGTGGCGGGCCTCTTTCTGTTCCACCACCGAGTGGATATAGGCCGCCAGTTCGCCATCGTCCGCTCCGGCGTGCATTCGTCCGGCCAGGTCGTGGTCGAGAATGGAAAACAGGCAGGTCCTGATTTTGCCGTCGGAAGTCAGCCGGATACGCGAACAGTGTCCACAGAACGGATGCGAAACCGGGGCAATGATGCCGATTTCACCAATGCCGTCATCGAAGGTGTAACGCCTTGCGGTTTCACTGAGAGCGTTGGGAAGCTGGCGTACCGGACGAAAACTGTTCAGTTTTTCCAGGATTTCATCCATGGTGACCACCACCTGCGGCGACCATACACGGTCCTCTTCCAAAGGCATGAATTCGATGAAGCGGACCACCACGCCTTCCTCGCGCGAGAAGCGCGCGAATTCCACGATCTGGTCTTCGTTGAAGCCCCGTAGCAAAACGCAGTTGACCTTCACCGGCGCGAGACCGATGCGCCGGGCCTCCCTGATTCCGGCCAGCACATTGTCGAAGCCGTTGGCCACGCGGGTGATGCGCGCGAACTTTTCACGGTCCACGGCATCCATGCTCACGGTGATGCGCTTCAGGCCGGCATCCTTTAGGGGCTGTGCGAGTTCCGGCAGCAAGTGGCCGTTGGTGGTGACCGCCAAGTCCAGGCCATGGCCATCGAGAGTCCGCAGCTTGGCAAGCTCTTGCACGAACTCCACCACGCCTTTACGCAACAGCGGTTCACCGCCGGTGATGCGCACCTTTTCGACGCCCTGCTCGACCAGAATGCGCGTCATGCGCAGATAATCCGCAATCGGCAGGTCGGAATACAACGCGCCTTCATTTCCGGTGCGGCAGTAGACGCAACGGTAATTGCAGCGGTCGGTGATGCTTACCCGCAAATCGGTAATATAGCGGCCGTGTTTGTCGCGCAAACGCATAAATTTTGAGCAGATGGAAGTCGCCGAAGGACAGGAATGGAGAGAAATAGCCACTGGCCGGTTCCTTTCCAAACACGGGAGGCCGGAGCGTTTCCGCCGCGACCCTTGTCCTTGCAACCTTTCGCAAGGAGCCGCCGCCTCAGCCGGGGTATACCCCTAGGGCTGAAGGCGGTCGAAACCTGGAGCAATTATAGACCTGGCGAATCGCTTTGTGCGAACCGGGTTCTGAGGCAGCGGAGGCGACAAAAGAAATGGCCCGGCATGGTGAGGACAGGCACAGCAACCTGCCTGATAAGATAACTGCTGATGACTGACCAGGAACTAGAGACGTTGCTGGCTGATCTGGAGTCAGACAGAGTTGAAAGAACGACCAGCACAACCGATACGGACAAGTTTGGAGAAGCCATTTGCGCTTTTGCGAATGATATGCCCGGCAATCGTCTGCCCGGCGTCCTCTTCATCGGTGCGAACGACAATGGCTCTTGTGGAAATATCCAGATCACTGACGGAAAAGCGGAGGTCGCGCGATATCCCCTTTGATCTCATGCCAATGAGAACGGCTACGCTCGAAGACTTGGATCTGGATCTATTTCTCAAACTGTATTTGCCATCCGCCGTCGCCGCCGAGATTCTTGCGCGCAATAATCGGACCACGGAAGAACAGCTTCTTTCTTTGCGGTTCTTGTTTCGTGACCAGGAAACGCGACAGGTTTTTCCAACGATCACAGGACTGATGGCTGTCGGAAAAGATCCTCGAAACCACTTACCCGGTGCTTACGTCCAGTTCATCAGATTTGCGGGGCGGGAGTTGACCGACCCTATCAAGGACCAGAAAGAGATTAGTGGATCGCTCCACGACATGATGCGTGGACTGGATGAGATATTCAAGGCGCATATGAGTATAGAAACTGATTTTCAGTCTGGTACAGTTGAGAAGCAACGGCCCGACTATCCGCTGGTGGCGCTCCAACAGATTGCAAGGAATGCGGTCCTTCACCGGAATTATGAGGGCACTAATGCGCCTGTGAGAATCAGTTGGTTCGAAGATAGGATCGAAATCCTCAGCCCCGGTGGCCCTTTTGGGATGGTGAGCATTGAGAATTTTGGCCAACCGGGTATTACGGACTACCGCAACGCCCATATTGCCGAAGCCATGAAAGTGCTCGGATATGTACAAAGATTCGGTGTTGGAATCGCTACGGCGAAGAACGCACTGCAGACGAATGGAAATCCAGATTTGAGTTTTGATCCCAAACCTAATTATGTGCTGGCCGTGATCAAGAGAAAATGAGCATCCCTGTCATTACGTTCTTCAATAACAAAGGCGGCGTGGGTAAAACGTCTTTGGTGTATCACGTTTCCTGGATGTTTGCGGAGCTTGGGGTCAGTGTCCTGGCCGTCGATCTGGATCCGCAGGCAAACCTGACCGCTGCCTTTCTCCCCGATGATCAACTCGAGGAACTCTGGCCTGACGGCCCTCATCGGCATACCATTGCTGGCGTCCTGGATCCGCTCCAAAAGGGAACTGGGGACATCGACGCCCATAAAATGTCGACTCATGACATTTCCGATGCCTCATGGGTTCGTGGCAATCTCTCGCTGATAGCGGGTGATTTGCAACTTTCCAATTTTGAAGACAATCTTTCTGAAGTTTGGCCGAAATGCCTGGGCGGGGACGAACGGGCTTTTCGCGTGACTTCAGCGTTTTGGAGAATCATGCAGGCGGGCGCCGAAAGAGATGGCCGCGATCTCATTCTGGTTGATGTAGGTCCGAACCTTGGTGCAATCAACCGGGCTGCGTTGATCAGCTCCGATTATGTCGTAGTTCCGTTGTCCCCGGACCTCTTTTCGTTACAGGGCCTGCGTAACCTTGGACCGAGACTCAGGGACTGGAGATCAGGATGGAAGAAGCGATTGTCTGAAAATCCGGAACCCAGTTTGGAGCTTCCGGCTGGCGAGATGCGCCCCATCGGCTACTGTATCCAGCAGCACTCGGTGCGTTTGGACCGGCCGGTACAGGCCTATGAGAAATGGATTCGCCAAATCCCGGGGGTCTATAGACGTTCCGTATTGGGCATTGAGGATAGCGATTCGGGCTTAACGGTTGATTCAGATCCGAATTGTGTGGCGATGGTTAAGCATTACCGGAGCCTCATGCCGATGGCCCAGCAGGCAAGGAAGCCGATGTTCAGCTTGAAACCTGCCGATGGCGCACTGGGAGCGCACTTTCAGGCGGCGCAACAAGCCCACAAAGCTTTTGCCGGAATCGCCCAGGCAATCGGCCTTAAGGCTGGAATCAAGGTTCCTGCACCTACACTATTTGAGCTGTAAGATAGCGGGATACATTACTAATTCCGGCAAGCACGGTAGCAATTATTAAAGATCGGATTCCATATCATGACCGATACAATCGCCCATCGCATCTGTCCCTTTTGTGAAGCCAGTTGCGGTCTGGAACTGACCCTTTCCGGAGGCCAGGTGAAGACCATTCGCGGCCATGCCGATGACGTATTCAGCGCCGGCTTTATCTGCCCTAAGGGCGTAGCGCTCAAAGATCTGCATGAAGACCCCGACCGCCTGCGTACGCCGCTGATCAAACGTGACGGACGGTTCGTCGAAACTACATGGGACGAAGCCTTTGCCGAGATCGAGCGCCGGTTGCCGCCGCTGCTGGCGCAACATGGCAGAAACTCCGTGGCCGTAACGCTGGGCAATCCCGTGGCCCACAGGGCCGGTCTGTCTCTCTATGCGATGCGGTTCAACCGCGCACTGCGCACCCGGAATATTTTTTCCGCTTCCACGCTCGACCAGATCCCCAAGCATCTCTCTTCGGGGCTGATGTTTGGCGAGTGGATGACGATTGCGGTTCCCGACATCGAGCGGACTGATTTTCTATTGATACTGGGCGCCAATCCCATGGTCTCGAACGGCAGCCTGTGGACGGTGCCCAACTTCCGCGATAAAGCCAAAGCCCTGCGCGCCCGCGGCGGGAAGCTCGTGGTCGTTGATCCACGGCGCACCGATACCGCCAAGGCCGCCGATGAACACATCTTTATCCGTCCCGGCGCGGATGTCTTTTTCCTGCTGGGCATGACGCACACGCTATTTGAGGAAAAGCTAGTCAAGCTGGGGCGTCTGGCGGAGCACGTTACGGGCGTGGAATCGGTGGAAGCGGCAGTCGCCGGTTTTTCCGCCGAGAAAATGTCGGCACGTTGCGGAATTCCGGCAGCCACCATCCGCGGTCTTGCCCGCCGGCTGGCCGCCACTCCGCGCGCCCTGGTCTACGGACGCATCGGCACCTGCACCCAGGAATACGGCAGCTTGTCCAGTTGGCTGGTTGACGTGCTGAACATTCTTACCGGCCATCTCGACGAGCCAGGCGGGGCCATGTTCCCCAAGGCCGCAGCCTTCGCCGCCAACACCATGGGCAAATCTGGAACGGGCCGGGGCATCGTCACTGGGCGCCGCCACGGCCGTGTCTCCGGGCTGCCGGAAGTCATGGGCGAGCTTCCGATGACATGCCTGGCGGAAGAAATTGAAACGCCGGGCGCGGAACAGGTGCGGGCGCTGATCACCGTGGCCAGCAATCCTGTGCTGTCATCACCCAATGGACCGCGTCTGTCGGCCGCGTTCGAGAAGCTCGACTTCATGGTGAGTCTGGATGTCTACCTGAACGCAACTACGCGCCATGCTGACGTCATCCTGCCCGATCCGTCGCCGCTCGAAGAGATGCATTATGACATCGCATTCTCGCAGCTTTCGTATCGCAACCATGCGCGCTTCAGCCGGCCGGTGCTGCCGCCCCAGCCCGGTCACCCGGCGGAATGGCAGATCCTGCTGCGGCTGCTGGCGATTATCGAAGGTAAAGGCGCACAGGTTGACGTCAATCGGTTCGACGACGAACTGGTCGCCGAAGATGTCCGCAGGATGGCTGGGCCGCAGGCCGAGGCAATTCTCAAAGCGCTCGAAGGCCATCGCGGCCCGGAACGCCTGATCGATCTAGCGTTGCGCAGCGGGCCCTATGGCGATCAGTTCGGCATGAAACCGGAAGGGATCAACCTCGATAAAGTGATGGCCACCGAAGGCGGCATCGACCTCGGCCCGCTTGCCCCACGTATCCCAGAGATTTTGCGGACGCCATCGGGAAAAATCGAGCTGGCGCCCGCCATGCTGCTCGAAGACCTGAAACGTCCGGCCGCCGATCTTGCGCGCCCTGCGCCCGATATGGTCATTGTCGGCCGCCGCCAGTTGCATTCCAACAATAGCTGGATGCACAACCTGCCGGTGCTGGCCAAAAGCGCCGCTCGCTGTACCGCCCTGGTGAATCCTGAAGACGCCCAGCGGCTTGGATTACGGCATGGTGGCAAGGCGCGCATTGCCCGCAATGGTTCCTCCGTCGAGGTGCAGGTGGAAGTCACCGATGAGATGATGCCCGGCGTCGTCAGCCTGCCGCACGGCTGGGGGCACAACCTTTCCGGAACGAAACTCAACGTGGCCGCCGTTCACCCCGGCGCCAACCTCAACGCGCTGTTGGATGACAACCTGCGCGATCCACTGTCGGGAAATGCGGTGCTGAGTGGTGTGGCAGTGAAGATGGAAGCGGTGGGCTAAATGCCCACTGCTGTCGGCTGTTGTTTCTTGTCCTTCTCTTTGGACTTGGCGTGTGCCAGCGGCACGAACAGGCTGACTAGTGAAAGCAGCGTTACTGTCGCCGTCCAGAATTGACTTCTAACACGATGATGGTTCATTGGGTTTATTCCTTTTTTCGCGCGAGCTCGAGCCCGCTGATTGGCCGACGACTTGACGCTTGCTTTCGGCCTTGCTGAGTTAACTGAATCAACGCGCGGTTATTCCACGAAATGAGAAAAGTTGGAATCAGGAGCGGTTTGCGTCCAGGAACAAAACCGCTGTCCTGGAGGCGGCTCACGTTCCTCCCTAAGCTACAACTGCCCGCCCCGTATTTTATTCCCGGCCGGGCATGGGGTGGCTCGCACCTCGGCGTTTGGGGGAATAATGTCCGGCCAACATGGTTCTATCGGTAGCGCAATGAGAAACGAATAATTGTGGTGCAGTAGGCGGAGGCCCCAGATGACTCCTTTCGACATTAAATCCGTGCTGCTGGCCAGGCATGCACAACACGTGGTCCTGGTCCACTTTCCCATCGCACTCTTCATCATCGGGGTGGCTTTTGACTTCGTCGCGCAATGGAAGAGGAAGAACACCCTGGCAGTGGCCGCATATTACAACCTGCTGGTTGCTGCCGCGTCGACGCTGCCTGTGGTGGCCACGGGAATCCTAGCTTGGCGCTGGCAGCTCGAGGGCGCCAAGCTGAGAGGGAATTTGCTTCTTCACCTAGTCCTGGGAATCGTCAGCGCATTCCTGATCTGGCTGGTGTGGTGGGTCCACTACCGGGTGCGCCGCCGGCCGGACCGCCCTTTGCCGTTCTATTGCCTGCTGGTCGAGCTGATAGGGGTGTTTTTCGTCGCTCTCACGCGACACGTAGACGGGTTCCTAAGCGGTGTCAACGGCTAGACCAGCCCTTTGCCCAGACACAAGTTGTAGCCTAGCCCTCAGGGCAAACTTTGACCACGAACATACCGCGATTGCCGGCGTTAAGATACAGTCAAATCCACAAAATGCTCGGATCCGGAGGGCCAGCCGAGTGGGACATTCTGAATTTTGATCTTTTTTGTGTTCTTCTGAGGCCACCCTGGGGCGCTCCAGCGACTCTAATAATGTAACCACCACTCAAGACCGGAGCCGGTAGGCTCACAGGATGTCGGATCGGGTGGCGCATATTTATTTAAAGGATGGATGCTTGTGAAGCAACTCAAGACTATTCTGATTGGCGTGGCCCTGGTGGCAGCCATCTCCACCCTGGTTTCGGCGCAGCCCCGTGATGGTGGCCGTCGCGGAAGAGGGCATGAGGGACGGGGCGATGGGCGCTTCGAGAACCGTCGTTTCGATAGTCGTCATTTCGAAGGCCGGCGCTTCGACGATCGCCGTTTCGATGATCGCCGCTTTGACGACCATCGATTCCATGAACGAGGCTTTGTGCGCTTTCATGATCGTGACGATTTCCGCTTCCGCAACCACGGCTTCGTGCGGTTCCATGATGATGACTTCCGCTTCCATGAACACGGCTTTGTCCGTTTCCACGATCATGACGACCAGTTCTTTTTCCACCATGATCACCCATACTTTGTCGGCGAGCGTTATTGGTATGACGGTTATTACTGGACGTGGGACGGCTACGGCTGGCGCCGCTGGGACCGTGGCATAGCAATCTTCCTCAGGTTCTAAGGGATTGCCAGGATCGCCGGTATTGCCAGAATTGAAAAGCAGCATTCAGCAATTAGCACTCAGCATTCAGCCCTGAAGCCGTTTTGCCATTTATTAATAGTACTCAGCAAAATCAACCCCACCGCACACAGCTTGCGTTCTTGCGAAGGAACGAAACGGTTTCGGAGCTGAATGCTGAGTGCTAATTGCTGAGTGCTGCTCTTCAATTCTGGCAATCCTTTGTCTTTCTTTGCAAATCTAAATCTTGCTTTTGCGACTAATCAATCTCCTCCGTGTTTCCACTACTGAACACGCTCAAGACCCGGACCAGTTCAAGAGCAGCAATACTGATCGGGCCTGGCGAAACGGAGGAATGTTATGAATCGAATCAAGACCATACTGATTGGCGCGGCCCTGGTTGCAGCCAGCTCCGCTTTGGCCTCGGCCCAGCCCAACAACGATCGTCACGAAGGGCGATATGAGGACCGGGACGACTACCGCGGCCGGGACCATCGCGACCGGGACAATGATCGCCGCTTTGACCGTGACAGGGACCGCGACTACCACCGGGATTACCGTGACCGCGATGACCGCAGATTTGATCGCGATGACCGGCGCTTCCATGACCGGGACGATTACCGCTACCGCGTCGGCGAACGTCGTTACTTCAACGGCTACTACTGGGATTGGGACGGCAACCGCTGGTGCCGGAGAGATCAAGGCCTGCGGATTTATTTGAGGTTCTAATTTCCTCATCCAGGGTGGGCAGAAGGGAAAGCGGAACATGCGCTGCATGTTCCGCCTTTTGAATTATGATTGTCCCGCCGCAGGGCCAAGCGCTGTTTTGCCGTTATAGTTCCGTAACCAGGATGTTCCGCTGCCCCTGCATGAAGGAACCGACCTATGGCAAGCCTAAGTTATGCACAACCGGGACTTACCCTGAAGCCCGGCGCCGCCCCATCAACTCTGGTCCAGGACCTGCAACGCGATTTGCGCAGCCTGGGATACCTTAGGAGCACAATTGACGGGGTTTTCGGCACGGGCACTGCGCGTGCCGTTCGCGCATTGCAATTCGACCTGCTGGTCAACACCGGCAGCAGCCGTTCCGGCGATGGATCGGCCCCGGTTGCGATCAAGAATTACAACAAGGGCCGCGTCAGCGCCTCCACCGGCGAGGTCGACCAGAATCTTACCGGTTGTATCGCAGATATGCTCGATGATCCCTTGTTCCCCAAGCTGCCGTTTTCCAGTTCGCCGGCGAACGACAATCAGAAGGCATTACAGGCGATTGCCAGTCTCTGCAAAGACCAAGTCCCGTTCCCTTTTCTCTTTGGGATCCTGGTGCAGGAAAGTGGAGCCAAGCACTATTACGAACCCAAGGCCCCAGACGCCGACAGTTTTGTCGTGATCGGGATGGACACAAATGATGCCGCCAACAAAGACATCATCACCTCTCGCGGATATGGGATCGGTCAATACACTCTGTTCCATCATCCGCCTACGCAGCAGGAGATGAATTCGTTTATCGCCGACCCCGTGAAAAATGTGACCAAAGGGATTCAAGACCTGCAAGACAAGTTCAAGAACTTTGTGGTTGGCAAGTCTTCCGGCGGTTCAGCCGATGACCGTATCCATGATTTCGGCGACGGCCCATTGCGCTTGTGCCAGTTCCCGGCGGACGATCCACGATACCTGCGCGACTGCGTGACTTGCATGAAGCACGCCGGCACGCAAAATATTGTCGCTGGCGAAACTCCGGTCTATGCGGGCGCCAGCCAGAATTTCGAGAAGACGCAGTATCACGTAGGTAGCTACACTGGCGTTCCCACCCGGAGCAAGATTCCCTGCGATTGGCCGTACGCGGTGCGGCGGTATAACGGCTCAGGGCCCAACTCTTACGACTATCAGGCTGAAGTGCTGCTCAGGGTGCTCAACGATCCGCGGGCCGCCAGCCCCGCGGATGGAAGCTGATTTCAAGCCCACGCTTCGCAAAAGACACGAAGCGTGGGCGATCACTGGTGAACATTCGGTAACCTTCTCGCGCACCCGACTTGACAGTCCGATGCCGTCGTGAATGTCAGTGTTCTGAATCATGTGATATCCCACAGCCATTCCCGATTCGACCGAAATTACTTTCTCTTGTTTCTAGCACCCCGATCAGAATGGTCTCGGTCCACCGATCCTGTTCCGATTACTGGAAAGTCAGCATCATTCTCGTCGATTTCTTCAACTCTGCGAAAATGGATGGAACTCTTGAAAATGCCGAGATCCAGCATCGGCTTGAAATTTGAACCGCCGGGCTCATGAATTGCAGGAACTAGCATGTATGTCTTGAAATGGCGGTAAGCTTCTTTGAATATTTCAAGAAACTTTGATTCGGCAGAGGGGTTCATTCTTTGAATTCTGCTAATCGTCATGAATATATCACGATCTGCATTGACGCTAAGACCTGCTGCTTTGTAGCGTTTAATCGTATTTTCGACATCGGGGCCGATATGAACAGAGTACCCTGGTTCCTCCCCCTTTATGTCTCCCTCAATTATCGCAACCCGCAACTCTTCGAAGCTGTCCCGCGCCCCATATCTTTTGCGCCATTGGTCGAATATTTTGCGCGCTGGCTGCTCTGTTAGAAATCCTAGAGCGAGAAACGGCGGCTTATCTTTGTAGATCAAAAAGCCCGCTGATCTCCATTCCGCCTCATCCCAAAGCTCAAGGTCGATTGGCGTTGTGAGATACATCGAGATGTCTGTTTTTATTTCCTTCTTAGGCAGAGATGGACTTGGGAAATCGCGGACGGAGCCGAGCTTAGGTTTTTTAATCCACGCCTTATTCAGCAATCTAAAACAAAGCCTTCCATAGCCCTCAGGGGTATCGACTTTGTAGCGGGTTGCACCCTGCAGAGGTGTCGGAATGAACTTTTGATCATTGGGCTGTAGCAGAACAGGTAAAAACTTCGTGTTTGTTGCGCCGGCATTATAAATGTGCTGATATATGAGGTTTCCCTCCCATCGAACGCCCAAGCCAGCATCTGGCGATTCGTCCCCCATTACGCGCCTATAATAAGTTTCTGTGCATACCATCAACACAAAGTGAGAATCTCTTATCTTGCGATCCATCCACCGAGGCCATCCCTCGGCTGGCGACGATTCGTATTGATCTAATACGCAGTCAACTCCGTCTGATCGAAGGCGGTCAGACAGATCCAGCACGCTTTTTATGTGCTCTTCACTGTCCCAGCTATAACTAAGAAAAACCTCCCCGAGAGGTTCTGTCACTTTCGATTCTCCCTCGCCCTCCCACAATCTTTTCACCTTCACATCCCGTCGTAATTCGGTCCGCCGCCGCCCTCGGGCGGCACCCAGGTAATGATCTGGTAGGGGTCCATGATGTCGCAGGTCTTGCAGTGGACGCAATTGGACGGGTTCAGGTGGATGGTTTTTCCGTTCGGCGTTCCGGCGGCTTCCACCATTTCATACACATTGGCCGGGCAGAAATTCTGGCAGGGATTGCCGAACTCTTTCAGGCAGCGCGTATTGCAGACATCGGTGTTCTGGATCACGAGGTGCGCCGGCTGGTCTTCTTCATGCTTGGTGCCTGAGTGATACAGATCGGTCAGCTTGTCAAAGGTGAGCTTGCCATCGCCTTTGGCAGCGCCCAGCAACTGGGCGCGTTTGCCGCCATCCGCAGGAAGTTCATTGAGGTGCATCATGCGCTTATGGCCCGGATGGCTGGGATAGACCGCATGAAGGCCACGGCCGCCGGTGAACTGCTGCACGCCGGCATGGAACAGGCCGGGGAGCAATCCATCCTCGAAGCCTTGATGAAAGTTGCGCGATTCCCAAAGCTCGTCCTTGATCCAACTGCAATCTACTTTGGTCTGGAACTGCTTTAGCTTTTGCTCGCCGAAATTATTTTCGAGCAGCGCCTCGAAGGCGGTCTCTGCGGCCAGCATGCCGCTCTTGATCGCCAGATGAATGCCTTTGAGCCGCTGCGAGTTCAGGAAGCCGGCAGCGTCGCCCACGATCATCCAGCCATCGCCGCCCAGCGGGGGCAGCGAGAACCAGCCGCCATAGGGCAGAGATTTGGCGCCATAGCGGATCATCTTGCCGCCTTGCAACAGCTCAGAAATCAGCTTGTGCGACTTCCATTGCTGCAGAATGCGCTGGGGATCGGTACGTGGATCGGCGTAGTCAAGACTGGTCACATAGCCGAGCGAGACCAGGTTGTCGCGTGAGCCATAAATCCACGAGCCGCCATACTCTCTGGTGGTCAGCGGCCAGCCCAGCGTCAGAATCACCTCGCCCGGACGGATGCGGCCCGAAGGGACTTCCCATAGCTCTTTCACGCCAATGCCATAGACCTGCGGATTGCTGTTCTTATACAGATCGAGCTTCTGCGCGAGCTGCTTGGTGAGCGAGCCGCGCGGGCCTTCGGCCAGAATCGTGACCTTCGACTTCAACTCGTAACCTGGCTCAAAATTCGATTTCTGCTGGTTCTGCTTATCGACGCCCTTGTCATCGGTGATCACGCCGGCCACGCGGTTGCCGTCAAAGATCATTTCCGAGCCGGCGAAGCCGGTGAAGACCGTGATGCCGGCCTCCTCCACCTTCCCGGCCATCCATTTGACGAAGCGGTTCAGCGAGATGATGTAGTTGCCATGGTCGCGCATGGGTGGTGGCATGAGCGGTGCCTTGTAGGAACCATTGGTGGTCAGAAAATAGAAACTCTCGCGCTCCACCTGGGCGCCGAGCGGAGCTTCACTCCGCCATCCGGGCAGCAGTTCATCCATGGAACGCGGGTCAAGCACCGCCCCTGAGAGGTTGTGCTGGCCGGCTTCGCGGGCCTTTTCCAGCAGATAAATATTTTCTTTCGAGATCGGCGCATCCGGATGGCTGCGGTTGTGCTCGTCGATCAGCTGCGCAAGCCGCAACGCGCAGGCCATGCCCGAAGGGCCGCCGCCCACAATGGTTACGTCAGCTTCCATCTGCGGACGCTGGATGCCTTCAAGGGGTTTACGAAAAGTAATCATGAGTGATTGTGAAAAACTTACCACTGATTGAACTGAAAAAAACTGATAAACACAGATAAAGCACAATAAAGCAATTTGATGTTCCGATGTCCCGATCACGAGATCATCAGATCACCCGATCTATCTATCCCCTGGCCTTCTTCACTTCCTCTGTCAGAACCGGCAGGATGTCGAACAGGTTGCCCACTACGCCGAAGTCGGCAATCTCAAAGATTGGCGCTTCCGCGTCCTTATTGATTGCGATAATCGAGCGCGCGCCTTTCATGCCGACAATGTCCTGACTGGCGCTGCTGATGCCCACGGCGAGATAGAGCTTGGGAGCGACAGTCTGGCCGGAGCTGCCGATTTGGCGGTCCATGGGCAGCCAGCCGGCGTCGCAGATAGGGCGCGATGCGGCAATCTCGCCACCCAGCGCGTTGGCCAGATGTTGCGCCAGTTCGATGTTCTTTTGTTCCTTGATGCCGCGGCCCACGGAAACGATGATCTCGGCCTGGGTCAGATCGACGGCCTGCTTGGCTTCCTTGAATGGCGCTTCCGGCTGGGTGCGGATTGCGCCATCCGAAATCTGGCAGGTAATGGTCTCGACCGGGGCGGCGGAAGCGCCGGCCTCAGCCTGGTCGCCGCGAAACGAGCCCGTCTGAAAGGTGACGAAGTGGGGCGCTTCACAGGCAAAGGAAACATCGGCGGCAAATTTGCCCTGGAACATCTGCCGTGTGAAGAGCAGGCGGTCACCGTCTTTGCGGTAGCCAATGGCGTCACTGATCAGAGTTCGCCCGAGCACCGTAGCCAGCCTCGGCGCGAAGTCACGCACCTGGTAGGTGTGTGGCATCAGCACCAGCGTGGGCTTCTTCTGCTCGATCAACTGACGTAGTGCGGCCACCGCGCCATCCGGCGTATACTGCGCCAGCTTCGGCGCCTCCACCGCATAGACTTTCGCCAGCTTCTTGGCTGCCACTTCGGCGGCGATGCTGGCCACTCCATGGCCGAAGACCGCGGCTTCCACGGTGTAGCCGGTCGCGGCCGCAATCGATTGTGCGCCGGTGATGGTTTCCCACGAAACCCGGTTCAGTTTGCCTTCACGCTGCTCGACGATTACCAGAATTGTATTTGCCATAATTTATCTTTTAAGCCTTTGTAAAAATTCCCGCCGCTATATGCCGCCCCGTATTACTATCCCCGGGTTTCTTCATTTCTTGCACAAATTTTCTCAGGCGATAAAGCCTTTGGTTGCGGCTACGTCGCGCTGTGCTTCCGCCTCAAATCACGCGGATTTCGTTCCGCAGTTTGTCCACCAGCTTCTTCGCCACCTCGGCGGGCGACCCCTCGAGCATCTCCGTCTTCTTGCTCTTCTGCGGTATGTAGAGCTTCTCAATCTTTTGCAGGTTGTTGCCCAGCGCGGACTTCACCTCGTCGAGCATGACCTTGCGCAAGGGTTTGTTCTTGGCCTGCTTGATGCCCAGTAGCGTCGCGTAGCGCAGCTTGTTGATGCCCGACTGGATGGTAAGCACTGCCGGCAAATGTATCGACACGTGCTGGAAAAAACCCGACTCCAGTTCACGCTTCACCCGGATTCCGCTGTCGGTCTTCTGGATTTCCATGATGATGGTGGCATGCGGCCAGCCCAGCAGCTCCGCCATCGCCACCCCGGTCTGCGCATAACCGTAATCGTCGGACTGCAGCCCGGTGAAGATCAGGTCGAACTGTTCGTCCTTGATGGCGGCCACGAAGGCCTTCGAGATGTTCAGGGCGTCGAGGCCCACAAAGCCGTCGTCTTCCAGGTGGATGGCCCGGTCAGCGCCTTTGGCCAAGCCCTCGCGCAACACCTGTTGCGACCGCGCCGGACCGGCGGTGATCACCACCACTTCGCCGCCGTGCTTTTCCTTCTGCCGCAACGCTTCTTCGAGCGCGTAAGCGTCAGGTTCGTTGACTTCGTAGGAGACATCTTCGCGAATCCACGTGCCGCTATCGTTCAGCTTCAGCGGAGCGTCTTTTTGCGGGACCTGCTTCATGCAGACCAGAATCTTCATAAAGTTATTTTTCCTATGAACTTGGAATGCCCGTGAGGGCAGTTTCGGTGAAACCTCGCTCGCCTGCTTGCACACTCCACGGTATCGAGCACGCCGCAGGAGGAAACCCGTAAGTATAAATGAGAAATGGCAGATTCGTGAAAACGAAGAGATTGGAAAAGACTGCCAGAATTGCCCTTATCGCCGGGATTCGAAAACCCTTTGCGTTTCCAATCCCAAAGCACTTATCAGCGCACATCAGCGGAAATCAGCGGCAGATGTTCTGTCTTTCTCGTCAACCCCAATTCCAATTCCCATTCGCGTTGATTCGCGGCCCATGCCTTGCGCGGCGGCCGCGTGGTGAAACGGGTTTCTAATCCATGAACGCCACCGACTGCACGCCGGCGACATCGAAGCGCTTGCGGCAACGGATGTTCTTGCACATCACCAGATCGTCACGGCGGACCATGTAGGAACGGGCCTTGGCGAACTTGGCGCGGTCGCGCTCGTCCGCCCGTGAAGGGACCTGTTTTTTCTTGGTGCGTACGATCCACGACAGCTCATACTCATTGGGTTGCCGGCAATGAGGGCAGTTGAGCGTGTGGGCCTTCTTCGCTTCTTTCTCGTCATAAAACTCGCGCTCGTCCATGGCAACATCATACCAATCAAAACCTTTGAAACATAGGGTGATGGAGGCGCAAACCCAAAACAATCCACCGCAAAGTGCGCCACGGACGCAAAGGAAAACAATTCAAAGGGTCTTGCTTACGGCGCTCGTCTCGCACGCCTGTTTTGTTTAAACTATGGATGTGCCGAAGAAGAAGAAAATCCGCCGGTTCAGCGCCACTACTGCAGTGAAGTCCGCGTCGCGCGCCGTGCTGGGCGCGCCGCCACCAGTGAAGCGTCTCGAAAATAAAAAGAAGCCAAAGAAAGATAAGCACAAAGCCACTGTGTCGAAGCTGATGGCGGAAAATTAGCAATTAGCAATTGGCGCAATTGGCAATTGGCCTTTCCATTTCTGCGTGCCTCTGTCTTGTGATTTTCAATTTTCTTCTTTTCGCGCGCAGATTTTTCAGCCGGCGCCCCCTCTTTTTGGTTTCTCCGCGCCCCCTGCGATCTCCGCGCAAACTCTGCGGCTCAGTCTTTTGTTTTTCCTTTGCGTCCTTCGCGTACTTTGCGGTGGATTGTTTTTTGCCGCACTGTAGTCGCCTTAGACCCGGGACACGAGAAAACACTAGCCACACGCGCCATTCTGCGTTACAAACTCCTGTATGACCCATCAGCAACTCGTGCGCCTGGCGGAACTGTGGCTACGCCGCAAATATCGGTGCGGCATCGTGCTTTCCGAGCAGTCCTGTGCCAGCGGCGAAACGCCCGACGTGATCGGATGGAAAAACACCTGCCGCTCGGTGCTGATCGAATGCAAAATCTCTCGCGCCGATTTTCTGGCCGACCGCGAGAAACCCTGGCGGCAGCAGCCGGAGAGCGGCATGGGCTGTGAGCGCTTCTACATGGCCCCGCCGGGAGTGATCGCCGTCCAGGAACTGCCGAAAGGCTGGGGCTTGCTTGAATACAAAGGCCGCGAAATCCGTATGGCCGTGAAGGCCCGGCGGCAGAGCCTGCGCACTGAGACCGGAATGCAGTGGGAGATGAACCTGCTTCTGGCCAGCCTCCGCCGGGTCGAGGTCCGCATCGAGCCTCAGACCATCACCGACTTCCTCAAATGGAAAAACCGCCTCGCCGGATACAACGGCGGCGCCCTGCCCGAAGGAATCGTGCCCTCGGGCGCCGAAGCTAATGTTCACTTGGAAGATTTGGTCAATGTGTGAGGTTAAGACATTTGGTAATTGAGTAATTTGGTAAGTGGGTAATTGGGTTGGTGGCAATCGGTAGCTGAACAATATGGCCACTGGGGCCGGATAGCAATTGAATTTCCGATCACCAGATCACCCCGATCATCTGATCACCCGATCTGAATGGGAGAAGGAACTGTTTGGCGGAAGCGTGTGAGAGTCGAACTCACCAGAGCCAGCAAAGCTAACTCTCGCCGGTTTTGAAGACCGGAAGGGTCACCGGACCCCATGCGCTTCCGCATGTCGAAACAGTCTACAAGCAAAACCTGAATCTCACCATAGGGCATGGCGCAATCTCACCGCGCCTCTAGCAGTCTCGATGAATGGCTGCCAAAATTATCTACGCCTCACAATTCCCTTGCATCGGATAACCAGGATGGCCATACTGCGCCTCAAACACTAAGTGTGCGGTTTTGCAGGGCTCCTCGTGACCGATTCTGGCATGACAGTCCTGAAATGAAGGACCGCGCTAAGAGGAGCTCCGGGCCATGATTTCAGAATCGAATCCATTGCAAAGGTTTTTCCGCGAAATCGTCGAACGCAACTATGGAGGCTTAGGGATTCGCGATCTGGAAGTCCAGTCGTATGTGGCTGGCCTGCTGGCTGAATTCTGCGAATCGGGAAATATCAGCCGCATCCGCGGCGAAGACGGCCGGCCCCTGCTCGATCTGGGAGAGATGCTACGCCAGGCCGACCCGGTCTATGGTCCCGCCCCTTCCTTTGATCGCGAGCGCCAGGTACGCAAGCATATCGGCGACTATTCGCTTTTCTTTACCGGAATGTTTCCGGAAAGCATCAGCCGCCACCATTGGCGCCGGGCACACTCCGTGGACCTGCTCGATTTCATCCATGCAGGCAAGGAAAGCTATTTCATCGTTTCCAAGTTCGAACACTTCGAATATGCCAAAGTGGCCCCGCTGTTCCGGCAGATGTCGCAAGAATTCGAACGGCTGGTCTATGGCCTGAACCAGGTGAAGAACGAAATGCGGGAGCTGCAACACCCGATTGCGCTACGGACCGATGAGTTTCTGATGTAACAGATTTTAAATTTCAAATTTTTAAATTTCAAATTTAAAACCGCTTTCTTCTGGCCTCGTATTAAAATCCATCTCATGGCTGCAAAATCACTCCGTTTTGTTACGTTGTCCGGTGTTCCCATCGAAGTTGCCGAACTGAAGTGGCCGTTTCACCAATCCACCGCCGGCGCCGACTGGCTGGTGCTGCATGGCCGCGCCGACCTGTTGCAGAGCGCCGAGAACCTGCACTGCGAAGTGGCGGTGGGCCTGACGCAGACCATGAAGGAAGCTCTGGGCTCATTGGCGGAAGAACACGCCGAGGGCATGGCCGTCAATGCCATCCGCAAGACCATTGACAATGGGCAGTTGGCGTTCATGAAATCGGGCAAGGTGCAGCCGGTGCATGTCACCAGCCGCTTCTATAACTTCCGCGAAAAGCGGATCGAGTTCCCGGCCCAACCGGAGGCCGCAGTGCTGGAGATGCTCAAACGGCGGGTCTTCTGGCTGGGCAGCAGCGGGCCCGTGGGAATCGCCCATCCGTACGATTGCCAGTACGTGAATCTCTCCCGTGAAATGATGCTGGAGCTGGCGGGCAAACTGGCTTCCCAGGGCATGATTAAGCTGGAAGGCGACCAAGCTACAGCAACCGATACCCTGCGGAAGCAGGAAGTGGAAATCCGCGCAGCCATGCAGAAGGGCGTGGAGGCGGGGCTGGCGGCAACCAAGGTGACGGCATAGAGATTGCCAAAATTGCCATAATTGGTAATTGCCAAAATTGAAGAAGCCAGTCAGCCATAAGCATTCAGCACTCAGCACTCAGTCGGGAAAGTTTCGTGGCGGTTCGCCCTGAGAACGGCATTTGTCGTGAAAGGCTAATGGCTGACTGGCTTCTTTCAATTTTGGCAATTACCAATTTTGGCAATTTTGGCAATCTAATTATGTCAATCCTGCTTCAGGTCGACCGTCTGGCAATCTCCTTCCCCTCGCAGGCTGGCGCGGTGGCGGCGGTGCGCGATGTCAGCTTCAGCATTCCGGAGTCGGGCACGCTCGGACTGGTTGGGGAATCGGGTTCGGGAAAATCGGTGACTGCGCTGGCCATTCTGCGGCTGCTGCCACCCCAGGCCGAGGTGAGCGGTGAGGTGAAGTTTTGCAGCCCGGATGTGGGGTTGGTGTCTTTGGGCCTGATGCCGGAAGCGGAGATGCGCCGCCTGCGTGGGGCAAGCATCAGCATGATCTTCCAGGAGCCCATGACCGCCCTCAACCCGATGATGCGCGTGGGCGATCAAGTGGCCGAGGTGGTGCGGGCGCATCACAAGTCCAGCCGCCGGGAAGCGTGGCAGCGCGCTGCCGAAGCGCTGCGCGACGTTGCCATTCCCGAGCCGGAGCGGAGGGCGCGCGATTATCCTCATCAGCTTTCCGGCGGCCAGCGGCAGCGGGTGATGATTGCCATGGCGCTGGTGAACCGTCCGCAACTTCTGATCGCGGACGAGCCTACCACGGCGCTCGACGTTACCATTCAGGCACAGATTCTCGACCTGCTGCGCCAACTCCGTGAGCGGCACAAGCTGGCCATGCTGTTTATTTCCCATGATCTGGGTGTGGTTTCGAAGGTGGCGGACCACGTAGCGGTGATGTACGCGGGAGAGATCGTGGAAATGGGCGCCGTGGAAGCCATTTTCCGCTCCCCGGCCCATGCCTATACCCGCGGCCTGATGGGGGCCATTCCCACGTTGAATACCCCGCGCTCGGCGCCACTGGCGACGGTGGCGGCGCAGACCCCGCCATCGGCGCCCCAGCCACTGATCGAGGTTACTCCAGGACATTGGGCGCGCGTATCCCCATGAATCTCAGGCGGATGGTTTAAACTCTCAGGGGTCAATTGCCGTGCGGATTCTTGTAATTTCCGACATTCATGCAAACCTCGACGCACTGGAAGCCTGCCTCGAGGCCGCGCCCCCGTTCGACCAGGTTTTTAACCTGGGCGATATTGTCGGCTATGGCGCAAACCCGAATGAGGTGGTGGAGCGGTCGCGCGCCCTGGGCCACGTGTTTGTGCGCGGCAATCATGACAAGGCCTGCTCCGGGCTCACCAACCTTGCGGGCTTCAATCCCATTGCCGGCCTGGCCGCGCGCTGGACCCAGCAAATGCTGACCCCGGAAAACCAGGATTTTCTGCGCGCTCTGCCCCGAGGCCCGGTCTGGGCCATGGAGAACGTGAACTGCGTCCACGGCTCGGCGGATGATGAAGATGAATACGTTCTGCTGTCGCAGGACGCGCTGCCGCTTTTGCAGCGCTCCACCCGCCAAATTACCTTCTTCGGCCACAGCCACATCCAGTGCTCTTTTTTCATTGAGCGCCTGAGCCGGTTTCAGGGCGCGGTGCCTGCCTACCCTGACCGGACAGGAGAGCAGCAATTCGAATTCCGTCTCAAACCCGACGCCAGATACCTGATCAACCCCGGCTCGATTGGCCAGCCCCGCGATGGCGATCCCCGCGCCGCCTTCCTGCTCTATGATGCGGATGAAAGCCTGATTACCTTTTACCGCGTTCCCTATGACATCGCGGCGGCACAGAAGAAAATCCTGGCCGGTGGACTTCCTCCCCGGCTAGCGGAACGGCTGGCGGAGGGACGTTGAAACAGAACCCGTTATTCCCGGAAAGCAAGAACGCAAAAGCTGTCCCCACGGCGCACATCGATGGCGGGGCACGCGGCAATCCCGGCCCGGCAGCCTATGGCGTCGTGTTTCGCAATGCGGAAGGCCATGTGCTCGCCGAACTGAGCAAGTATCTGGGAGCGCAGACCAACAACTACGCCGAGTACTCCGGCCTGTTGGCCGCCCTCGAATACGGGCAGCAACAAGGCCTTACCGCCATGAAAGTGTTCAGCGATTCCGAACTGCTGGTGAAGCAGATCAAAGGACAATACAAAGTGAGCAGTCCGGGCCTGCGGCCGCTCTTCGACCAGGCGAAAAAAATGATTGGGCATTTTCAGCATTTTTCCATCCAACATGTGTTCCGCGAGCAGAACCGCGATGCCGACCGGCTGGTGAACAAAGTGCTGGATCAGCAACGGGGATAGACAGAAACCCATTCACCGCAAAGGACGCTAAGGACGCAAAGGAGAGGCAAAAAAACGAGATGATGTCATCCCGAAGTCCGTTAGGAGCGCGCGTTTTCTTCAGCGCGCGAGTAGGACTGAGGGACCTTGCGGTTTGCCTGAAGTTCAGGAGGTGGCGTCATGCGCCAGAATTTTTCCAGTGGGACGAAATGGGAGCCCATCGTGGGTTACTCCCGCGCCGTGCGCGTGGGCAACATCGTGCATGTCTCCGGCACCACGGCCACCGATGCCAATGGCAATCTTGTGGGCGTAGGCGACGCTTACGCGCAGGCGGTGCAGACGTTACGCAACATCGAATCTGCCCTCCAGCGCGCTGGCGCCAGCCTGAAGGATGTGGTGCGCACCAGAATGTACGTGACCAACATCGCCGGCGACTGGGAAAAGGTCGGCAAGGCCCACGGCGAGTTTTTTGGCGAGGTCCGTCCGGTGACGACCATGATTGAGGTTTCACGGTTGATTTCTCCGGAGATGCTGGTGGAAATCGAAGCTGAGGCAATCATCGCTGGTTGATCGATGAAAGGAAGCAAAACATGCTAAATGGAGATCAAATCAAGACGCTAGGGCTGATCGAAAATGATGTTGCAAGTAGCTATCGAGCAGCAAGCTACGATTTGACGATAGGGAAAATCATCGTCCCAGGAGAAGGGCGACCCAAGGAATACGATGAGTTTATCATTCCCCCGCAAGGTATGGTTGAAGTTATTTCAGCTGAACGGGTGAAACTCCCTGCGAATATCGCTGGCTACACAACACTTAGAAACGGGCTCAGCAGTAAAGGCATCCTGGCCATAAGTGTTGGAATCATTGACCCGTTATATCAAGGTCTGATGTCGAGTACCCTCATCAACTTTAGCAGATCCCCGGTCTCGCTAAGTACAGGGCTATTTTTTCTCAGAACCACCTTTCATGAGTATTCGCCGAAGAGGGACTTGGCACCACCCAAACTTATTTCCGATGCCGATTACAGATCGGAAAGGTGCCGCAAAGTGGAAGATCGATTTTCTGAAACCTTCCTTGATTTAAAGAACACTGTGGCAGCCGTGACACCAGGTATTCTTGAAGAAGTTTTTGAAAGATGGAAAAAGAGACTTTTCGTTTGGATGCCAGTAATCGCTCTCTCTTTAGCCGTAACGGCTTTGCTTGTCAATTCCGGGTCAGCCTTTATCAGCGGCATTGGCTCTCACCGTGATCAAATCAAAGCCGAGTTGCGGAAAGAAATTCAACAAGACGACTATTTACAAATCAAAAGGGAACTGGACGACCTGCGGCAACAGTTGGAAAACAAGATAGACAGGACACAACCTGCAATCCCGTCGTCCAAACATTGACTGGATTCGGGACAAGGCAAGTGTAAAGCAAGCCGGAGAAATAGCGTGCTTGAACACCAGGATTATCTCGAAGTAGCCGAACAGGCGAGCAAGAAGTCGAATTGCGTGAGCCGCCAGGTAGGCTGCGTAATCGTCAGGGATTTTTCAGTGATATCCACTGGCTGGAACGGCGTAGCGTTTCTGCCCGAAACAAACTGCGTTGATGCTGGGTGTCCCCGTTGCAAGATGCCAAACAGAGTTACAGGTATTGGCTACGACCGGTGCATCTGCATTCATGCGGAACAGTTTGCCATTGCGAAAGCAGCGAAGGATGGCGTCTCGCTTGATGGGGCGACCCTTTACGCTACGCTTCGGCCATGCATTACCTGCTTGGCGAATACACTTGCTGCCGGAATTGTACGGGTCGTATATTCAGCCGATTGGGTGTACGAAGATGCGGAGCTCGAATGTGCGCATAAACGCTTGCGGGCACAATTCGTTGAATTCATACGGGATGATGTCGTGGTTCCGCGCTCGTAGCCCAGTCAGTGGTTCTGTGCCGGAGCGCTCTAAGGGCAGAGTTTGCATCATCTACAGCAAACGAGTATTTATATTGATCTTGCCGAACGGAGGACTACCCCAATGACAACCCGTCTACTCACATTGCTTCTAACCCTGGGATTGCTGGTTTCCGTGGCCAATGCACAAAAGAACGCTGCCGCCGCCCCGGAAAAGACCATCGCCATCCGCGCTGCTACCCTGATTGACGGCGTTTCCCTCCAGCCTCGCCATAATGTTCTGGTCGTTGTCCGGGGCAACCGGATCGTGAGCGTGAGTGAAGGTGGCGCTCCACCGGCCGATGCCACCGTCATCAGCTTTGGCCCGAACGTAACGGTGCTGCCTGGATTGATCGACACTCACACTCACCTCTTTCTGCAGGGCGAAGCTCCGGAAGAGGGCGGCTACGACATTCAGCTTTTGCGGCATCCGGCATCGTATCGCGCGGCCCGGGCCACGGTTTCGGCGCGCCGTTGTCTCGAACAGGGTTTCACCACCATTCGCGACGTTGAAACCGAAGGCGCCGGCTACGGGGACATCGGCATCAAGGAAGCCGTGAACGGCGGCTTTATTCCCGGCCCGCGCATCTTCGCTTCCACCCGCGCCATCTCCGTGACCGGCGGGTATCCTCTTGAAGGCTACAACCCCGATATCGTGGTGCCCAAGGGCGCACAACTGGGCGATGGCCCGGTGCAGTTGCGCCGCATCACCCGTGAGCAGCTTGAGAACGGCGCCGACTGGATCAAGGTCTATATGACCCATCGCTCCTGGGTCGATAAGCAAGGCCATCTGGTCTCGCAGCCTACACTGACCGTCGAAGAACTGAAAGCCGTGGTCGACGAAGCCCACGGACAGCAGCACAAGGTCGCCTGCCACGCCTACGGAGGCATTGGCCTGCACCGCGCGCTCGATGGTGGCTGCGATTCCATTGAACACGGCCTTGATCTTGACAGCGCCGCCATCACCCAGATGCTGGAGCAAGGCACATGGTATGTGCCTACGCTGGGTGTTTACTACACCGACTGGTCCCCGGAAAATACGCCCGATGGCCAACGTGACCGCGCCCGCGCCGCAGCCCACGAAGTATCTTTCAAAAACGCCATGAAGGCCGGCTTGAAAATCGCGTTCGGCACCGATATGGGCGGCATTCCCTGGACCGAGCCCATCGCCGAAGAATTCAGCTTGATGGTGAAATTCGGCATGGCACCCATGGACGCCATCAAGTCCGCCACTTCCAGGGCTGCTGACCTGCTGGATAGAAAGGGCGAACTGGGCATGATTGCCCCCGGCGCTCTCGCCGACATCGTGGCCACCCAGAGCGATCCTCTGGCCCATATTGAGGCGCTCAAGAATGTGACCTTCGTGATGAAAGATGGGAAGGTGTTCAAGCAGTAGTCCACCGCAAAGGACGCCAAGGGCGCGAAGGAAGCAAAAAATGAACCAGAAAATCTGTAACGATTAGCAATCAAGGAGGATAGAACATGGCATCTTCAAAAGGCGGACCATCTCACGCCATGGCGTTGGCCCGCATCGCCATCGGCGTCATGTTTCTCTTCTTTGCTCAATACAAGATCTTCCACACGGAATTCGCCCATGGCGGCTATGCAAAATACGTTGGCAGCTACGTGAACGAATCGGCCGTCGGATTCTACAAGCCATTCCTGCGGCTCACGCTGCAGCACCAGGTGCTGAGCGGCTATGCCGTAGGCGTGGCGGAACTTTTGATCGGCCTGTCGATGGTGGCGGGCTTCGCGGTGCGGCCGTTTTCATTGCTGGGCGCGCTCTTCATGCTCAACCTCACGCTATGCACCTGGTGGCGGGTGCCGCACGGCGCGGACTACTGGAAGTTTCTGGGCAATGAGCTCGATAATATACCGCTGATGTTGCTGTTCATTGTGTTCTTCGTCCACCGCGCAGGACAGACTCTGGGGTTCGATAAATGACTTCCCGTGCGTGATGCTAAAATTCATTCTTACGATCATGACCAGCGGAGGCCTGAATGACAGCGTTGCAAGTGGGGGACCTCGCCCCCGATTTTGAACTGCCGGCCGTCACCGGCAAGCACAAGCACAAGATCAAGCTGAGCGACTATCTGGGCAAGCAAAACGTCGTTGTGGCCTTTTACCCGCTGGACTGGAGCCCGACTTGAAGCCGGGAAATGTCGGCATATAGCAGTGATCTGCCTAAATTTGCCGAACAGAATGCCCAGGTCCTGGGCATCAGCAATGATTCAATCTACTGTCACCTTTCCTGGCAGGAAAAAGGCATCGGTTACCAGGAATATCCGCTGGCCAGTGACTACTGGCCGCACGGCAGTGTCGCGTTAAAGTATGGCGTGCTGCGTGAAGGCGATCCGCTGCCCGGAATCTGCGAGCGCGCCGTCTTCATCGTCGATAAACAGGGAAAGATCGTCTTCATTCGCATCTACGAAATAGGCCAGGAACCCGACAACGAAGAATGCTTGCAAGTGCTGCGCGGCCTGCCGAAGTAAGCGAATTCGCCTCTGATTGCGCTAGCTGGTTTTCTTCTTCGCCGCCGTCTTTCCGGCAGGGCGCTTTACCGGCGCGGGCGCGGCGCTGGCCCCTGATTTCTTCTGCATATCTTCGATGATCTGCGCAAGCTGGGTCCGGTCGGTGACTTCCACAAACGGCGTGGACGACCCGCCACCGCTGCCAACGACAAAAATCGTGGGGGTATGGTCCAGGTTGATGCGTACTCCCAGATCGTAGTCCGCTTTCACCTTGGCCTTCAGCTTACCTTCCGGATCGACCACGAACGGCAATGGCACTTTGTTGTCGTCGGCAAATCTCTGTACAAACTGGTGCAGGTTCTTGGCCGTGATATTGACCTGGCTCTTAAAGATGTATCCGCGGAAGTCATCGCCCAGCTTCTGCGACTTGGTGTCGAAGTAGCGGGCAAACACGGCCGCATCAAACGACCAGAAATGCTTGGGCAGTGGGAAATCGTGCAGCAACACAGGAATCTTATGGGCGGTGGCCGCGTCCCATACGACCGGGTAGGCACGTGCGCAGTCCGGACACTCCAGGTCCTCAAACATCACAATGGCTACTTTGATGCCCGGTGGCGGTTTCAGCGAAGAGCCATCGGCGGCCAGCGCCGAGACGGAATACAGAAAAGCGAAAAGTGCGATCAGAAATTTAAGCTGCGATTTCATGGCAACTCCAGGATGCGAATAACAACCGGCTGCTGTAGTAGATGTTAAGCCATCGGGCCTGGAAATTGGTAGACTCTCCTACTGGAGCACTCTGGGGCCGGAAGCGGCCTTAAATTTCGCCGGTGCCCGCCGGGCCTTTGCCGATGCCTGAAACCGTTCTGGAAACGCACGCTCTGCGCCGCGCCTTTGGCGAACTCACCGCTGTAGATGATCTGCACCTGGTGGTCGAGCGCCGGCAATTCTACGGATTCCTGGGGCCCAATGGGGCCGGCAAATCCACCACCATCAAGATGCTGACCGGGCTGTTGCGGCCCACGAGCGGCGAAATCCGCATCCTAGGGCGCGACCTGGAAAAAGACAGCGTCGAGGTAAAGCGGCGCATCGGCGTAGTGCCGGAGGGTCTGGCGCTGTTTGAACGCCTCACCGGGGCCCAGCTTCTCACCTTTTCCGGACGCATGTACGGCCTCGACCGCGCCACAGCGGCGCAGCGCACCACCGAACTGTTGGAGTTCATGGACCTGGCTGATTCCTCTGACAAGCTGGTGGCCGACTATTCCCACGGCATGAAAAAGAAGACGGCCCTGGCCGCCGCCGTGATCCACGGCCCGGAAATTCTGTTTCTCGATGAGCCCTTCGAAGGCGTGGACGCCATCGCTGCCACTACCCTGAAGCGGCTGCTGCAGCGTTTCATCAGCCGCGGCGGCACGGTCTTCCTGACTTCCCACGTGCTCGAAGTAGTGGAGCGGCTATGCACGCACATCGGCATCATTCAGAACGGGAAGCTGGTGGCCGGCGGCTCGCTTGATGAGCTGCGCACCGGCGTGAAGGTCGCCGGACACGACCATTCACCGCTCACCCTGGAAGAGATCTTTCTGCAGGTCGTGGGTGGCGCCCGCCAGCCGGAAGAGGTGCTCTCCTGGCTCTGAGCGGCGAATCCGGCCCTTTGCTCCTGCTGCTGCGGGTGCGCTGGCAGCTCTTCTTAAACTCGCTGCGCAAGCGGAACCGGCGTATTGAACTACTGGTGCAATCCGCCGGCATGCTCTTCGCCGCGATCTTCGTGCTGGGCATCGGCGCCGGTTTCTTCGCCGGCGCGCTGGCATCCATACGGATGTCCCAGATCTGGCTTCTCGGCATACTGTTGTGGGTGGTATTCCTGATGTGGCAGCTCGCGCCCATCCTGTTTGAAGGCTATTCGCCGGGCATCAACTTCCGGGAGATTGCGCGCTATCCGGTATCTTTTCGCCTCTACGTTGTGCTCAACTGCGCCTACGGCTTATCGGACCCGGCGGCCATTGCCTGCTTGTTCTGGATGTTGTGCCTATGGCTGGCGGTGCTGTTTGAGAGGCCCGCATGGTCATTGCCGGCTGCCGGGATTCTTCTGGCCTTCGCGGCCTTTAACGTCTTCTGCAATCGCCTGCTGATCGGCCTGCTGGAACGGTTCCAGAGCACGCGTAAGGGCCGTGAACGCATGGCCGTAATCCTGCTGGTGCTGATGGTGACTCCTCAGCTCATTAATATGACCGTCATCAACTGGGACCGGATGAGCGGCGCGGTGGCTCCGGCTAAATCAATCCTTTACGGCGTGGCCGCGTTGAACCGCCTGTCGCCGCCGGGCGCGGCGCTGGCTGCTATCTCCGGCGATGGCGGCGAAAGGCTGACCGCCACGCTCTGTCTGCTCGGATACATGGGCGTGGCCGCCCTGTTGTTGCGCCGCCAGGCGCGAGCCGTGTATCTGGGCGAGATCTACTCCGATAGTTTCCGCGTGCGTCATGAATTGAAGGTCGAACCCGGATGGAGGGTCCCCGGCCTCGATGAAATTACCAGTGCAATAATCGAAAAGGAATTCCGCTATCTGCGGCAGAACGCCCGCCTGCTGGTGCAACTGGTATATCCTCTGGTAATTTTTGCGTTGCTGTTTTCGAGCCGCGGCGCCACACGCCGGGCCTTCCCCTTCGCCGGACAGGGCTCCACCGCCATGCTGGGTATGATGGCCGGCTTCCTGATGCTCAGTGTTGCCAACATGGCCTACAATGTTTTCGGGCTCGACCGCGAAGGTTTCGGACGCTGGTTGCTGGCCCCGGTAAAGTTGCAGAACATCATGTTGGCCAAGAACCTGACCCACGCCATTCTGTTTATAACCATGTATACCGTGGTTGCCGGTGTGATGCTGGTCTTTAACCACGTCCCCCTGCTGCAGTTTGCGGGAATCACAGTCTCGTTCATCACCGTGCTGGTGATTCAATTGGGAATCGGCAACCTGTTCTCGGCCTGGTGGCCCAAGAAAGTCGATCTAAGCCAGATGAGCTCCCGCACCGTCTCCAACGCCGCCGGATACGCATCTCTGCTGGTCATCGCGCCGGTGGGCATTCTGGCTGGCCTAATCACGCTGGCCTCTCGTTATCTGGGCTGGACCTGGCTGCCCCTGGTGGCCGGCCTGGTCCTTCTCGCCGGAGCCATCAAACTCTATTTCTATTCGCTCAACCGGGCCGCCAATTATATTCACGACCATATTGAAGAGATTGAGCAGACGCTAGCCAAGTGACAGAAAAAATGACGCATGGCAAAATGATTTCCAACCTAAGACCGAATCTTCGCTGACAACGAGTCATCCCGAGTGCCGTCAGGAGCGCGCGCTTTCTTCAGCGCGCGAGTAGGCGCGAGGGACCTTGCGTTTTAGCGTTGCTCTAACAGTGTGAACACGCCAAATCAAGTGGCAGGTCTGCGATATCCTTCAGCCGATTCCCACTCACCATTATTTTCATCAGATGTAATGAATCGTCAATCTTCAGGGATTTGACAGCTTTCATCAATTCCGGGAGCGCAAAGTGATATACACGGTCAATATCGCCAGTGCCCAACGCCAAAATAGCCAGGCTACTCGGCAAGGGTTCCGCCGTAACCACGGCTATATGCCGTACTCGACTCTTTCGAATCAAGTTCAGTGCTTCAGACCTGGCAGTCTCGGTGTCGCCGCGTCGAAGAGTCCACTTACATGAAATAGCGCACTGCAAAAGCGGCGGTTTGCCATTTTGTCTTCTGAGTGCTGATCTTTGCGCCGTCCTGTCATTAACAAGGATTTGCCTGGCATTGGGCACCTCATCAGGGTCCGGTGACTTCACGACCAACACATCGGGAGTAATGACATAATCGGAGCCCAATAGGATGGCAAGTTCACTAGATTTCTTGATGAATTGAGGAAGGTTGATAAGATTCTGGTACTGCTTAGAAAACATGATGGCGTTTGTGGCCAGATTGAACTTCTCGGGATGTAGGGTTCTTAAAGTCGAGAAGGCTTCCTCGATGAATGATCGGGTAATCTGCTCAAATCTGCAACAGGAGACTTCAGCAGCATGCTTACCGCTAGCCTTCGCTCGCGATTGGATCTGATCAAAAATTGCCTGAGCGATAGCAATACTGGTAACGCTGTCCCCATCCGCGTTGGAAGGGAACGTCTTGGATTTACAGGCATCGGCATTTTCGCGGCTTGTTAGGCACAGGACACCGCTCTTCAGGAGAGCGGCATGTAAGCTCCTTCTTGCTGTGAGTAACATGGAGGCTTTATCGCTCATTGCTGATCTCCGGCCAGCGTTGCAACAAGCGGCTGTTACCACTCTTCATGTCCATATGCTCGGCGCGTATTGTGAACCCCGTTTCGAGCACTAGGCGCAACTCCGTCTGGTCCGCAAAACGGACAGCGATCGAATGGTGTTCTGCGGAGGTGTTCAGCTCAATCTCGTCGACCGTCCGGCCCTTCATTTTCGGGAACGAGACCCGCTTTCCGCCAAACTCGTTGAGGACTTGACCTCGGGGGCGGGTAGCGGACAATTTCCCTTGGATACGCTTTTTCAGGCTGGTCTCCTGTTTGAATTTGTTCAATATATTGAACAACATTTCTGCTAAATCTGCAACTTGCAAATAAATGCAGCAAAGACGGTCCAACGAAAGCTCACCGAAGCGCAAGGTGAATCAACACACCGCGCTTTTGCAAGGAGGCTGGGCATTTCAATTGGGTCGCTCGCGCGCCTGCGAAATTCGCCGCAAAACGTTACGCTTTACACGATTGAAAAGATTTGTCGGGCATTGGGTATTACCCCATCACAATTCTTGGATGACGACGACACTCGGCACCGTAAGAAGTAGACACCAAGTTAGTAGCATAAAATCAAGGCTTACCGCCAATGGTTTTTTGGCCCATTAACTTGTGAGCCATTCTTGCGCATCCAATGGGCGGGCGAAGATACTGGCACTGTGTTCTATGGAGATCGAACGAAGAGTGTCCAGTCGGGTAAATCACCGGAGTGACATCTTCGAAGTTATTCTGGCTGCGTTGCCCTAAGCTGTCAGGCTAAATCTTAGCCTGCCCGTTGGATCACTTTTGCTTGCTGTCGCCCGAGCCTTCCGGCAGTGGGCGATCATGAGGTGAGGTTTCTGGCAAGGCTCTTTCACTCTGCCGTTGAAGCGTGTCGAAGACCGGCTGCAGGACCGGAACCACGCTTGTAAAAGGATTTACGGTAGCGCGTGATAGGTCCACGTGCTTCAATACTTCGATCAATCCAACCTTGTCCTTTCCGATCACGCTGGCCAGCCCCTGGAGCGCGATCACCTGTGCATCCGTCAAGGCGCGGGCTTCGATCGGCTGCAGAAACGCCACGCGTACTGATTCCAGTTTCTCTTGATACACGCGTGGCAGAACGAGTTCCTGGACCTCAAGCCTCTCGATCTCGATTCCGTAGCGCAGCGTCTTCTCGTTTAGTTTGCTCTGCGCCGTGCCCAGCTGTTGGGAGAAGTTTGGCAGCGCATCTTGGGGGAGCAGTTCTTCCTCCGGCCCACGCTGGACCTGCAGATATTTTTGAACATAAGGAGAAATCAGTTTCTCCGCAGGCAATTGGTTGACCTCTTCACGCAGTGTGCCTGCTGCAAGCTTCTTGATCCAGATTTCCGCCGCTTCCGAAAGGTCCTCACTGTGATGCTCACTACCCTCGTGATAATCGGAGGAGATCGCCGACACGTAGATTCCCGCGTTTGCAATCCTCCACCAGATTCCCAAGGCAAGGTTCACGGCGAGTCCATCACTGGTGAGAATAGGGTCGCTTGTCCAAGTGGAAAATCGTGTCTTGTATGAAATCCTTCCTTTAAACTCCTGACCTTTCCAGGCCGAGATCGTCAGATATCCACCCACCGAATCCATCATAGGAACTAGGCGCTTGTGTTGTAGCAAGACCACAGTTTCGCCAGGCTCCCATAGAACCCATTCAGCATTGCCGAACCAGAAAGGAGACCTTTTCGCCCCAGTTCGGAATGCCCTGTACTTGGCACGCGCTCGATCACTCCAGATCCATACCACTATCAGGATAATGAACACTACAAGTACTTCAAGCCCATAGTCGGCCATTTTCTTGCTTTGCTCCTTCTCCCGCTGACGAGCCAGTTGGTCACGCTTTTGGGCGGCGGTGGCGGCGCGCTCTTCCAGCGATCTTCGCAGAATGTAAGCATAATCCAAGCCGCGCTCTTTGTCGGTTCCTCTCAAGATATCGGCAAGTTGCCCAGCCTCCTCGTATCGCAGGAGCTGTGCATTGACATCAATGAAGCCTTTGGTGCCCTGATCAAGGTTAGAATTTCGAACCAGAGCGAGGAGATCGGGATAATCTTTCCCGATGTCACGATCCTCAAAATGAGACATTTCGGGATTATAGAAACTTCTTGCCTCGGCCTCGTAGATGACACCTACTTGTGTAGCCAGACCGGCTTCTAGGGCCTTATCTTGCTCCCCCGCTAGTTGCCGCCATCGCTCCGCCGCCCGCCGAACGTGCGACGTCTTTAGCTTTTCGATCTCACTCAGTCGTGCTGTGGCGGAAAGCGCCATGTTTCGCTCACAGGCCGCGATGCTCTGTCGGAGCAGAGTTCTCCGAGCGGTGAACACCTCGGTCGCAGCGACGTAAGCCGCCCAATCCTCGGGGGTACCGTTGTGTGCTGCGAGTTCCTCTGCCTTCTTCACATTCGCAAGGGGCGCGCTGTCCACGAATGCCTGGCTATCCCGACCCATTCGCTCCCACTGATGTCGGAGAAATAGACACTTTGGATTTTTAGGAGCAGTGCGTTTCTGAGATGGTCGAGGACTAGGCTGCTGCGACCACTCTGGCGAGAGGGGACACAGTAGTAACATCGTATACGCCGTGAGGGTAACGGCGGTTCCCTTAAAATGAACTGGCATACTATTTCAGGAGACAGGCATCATCGTCTTCCAACGATTTGCCATTGTCAAGTAGATTCTTCGTGAGCTGATTCTTAGCGACCGACGCACACTTGGTTCCAGTGAAGGCCGGTGGCCCCGACATTTCTTTGACACAGGATGGCCAAAAGCAACCGCCCTGTTTTTAATCTAAGAAGGTTCATGATTTGTGATGTACTACATCCGATGGGAGCGCTCCGCTTACTCGCCAAGTGCTAGAATTTGCGTGAGTTCAACTGGGGGCCTATGGCGGTCGAATTCCTCCTTAACGGTGAGCGTGTGCGTGTGGAAGGCGAGTTACATTCCACGCTGCTGGAATTCCTGCGCGCCCGAGGCCTGACTGGTAGCAAAGAAGGGTGTGCTGAAGGGGAATGTGGCGCCTGTGCGGTGGTGATGGTCCGTGAGCGGCTCGGTGATTACGGCCAGAACGGTTCCGGCGTTGGCAGCGCTTACTGCCCGATCAATAGCTGCCTGGTGCTGTTGCCCGTGGTGGCCGGGCAGGAGATCTACACCGTGGAAGCGCTGGCCCGTAACGGCGAACTCGCCGGGGTGCAGCAGGCCATGGTCGAGCACGGCGGCTCGCAATGCGGGTACTGCACACCCGGCTTCGTGATGAGCCTGTTCGCCGAGCATTACCGTCCGGGACGCACCGGCCCCTGTGATCCTCACGCCATGGCCGGCAACCTGTGCCGCTGCACCGGATATCGCCCGATACGAGATGCGGCGCTCTCGCTGGGCCCTGCGCCCGGCGACGACTTTCGTCGCCGTCTCTCGCGGCCTGCGCCCGTGGTCTCTCCCGTTTCTCTGCGTTCGGACAAAATGATTTTCCACCGGCCCGGCTCGGTCGGGGAATGCCTGAAGTTATTGGCCGATGATCGCAACGCCCGGCTGGTCGCCGGAGCCACCGATCTGGCCGTAGAAGCCAACCTGCGCGGCCAACGCTCTCCCCATCTGGTAAGCGTGGAAGCGATCAACGAGCTGCGCACTTTTCACGAGACTGAAAGCGAAGTAGAGCTGGGCGCGGCGCTCGCGCTGAGCGAGATTGAGGCACATTGGAAGAACGCTCCGCCAGTGCTCAGCGAATGGATTTCTTTGTTCGCTTCTCCGCTGATTCGCAACCGGGCCACGCTGGGCGGCAATCTAGCCACGGCCTCGCCTATCGGCGATGCCGCACCGCTGCTGCTGGCGCTCGACGCCCAGGTACGCATTGCCGGAGCTCAAGGCGCGCGCACGGTGCCTCTATCGGAATTCTTCCACGGCTATCGGCAGACGGCGCTGGCGGCCGGCGAGATCCTGGTTTCGATTCACTTACCGAAGCCATTTCCGCGCCAGGTGAGTTTCTTCAAGGTGGCCAAGCGCCTCATCGATGATATCAGTACGGTAGCCGCCGCATTCGCCCTCGACCTCGACGCGGAAGGCCGGGTTGCGAGAACACGGCTGGCATTCGGCGGCATGGCGGCAGTTCCCTTGCGGGCAACGGAAGCCGAAGACGCGCTGACCGGGCTAGCATGGGACGAGACATCCCTGCATCGCGCCCAGGAAATTCTCCGGAGGACGCTGCAACCCATCAGCGATCATCGCGGCTCAGCCGCCTACCGCCTGGCCCTGGCGCAGACGCTGCTGGAAAAATTCTATTACGAACAGCATGCAGGGGCGATGGCGTGAACAACTTGAAGATCGTAGGCCAGCCCGTTCCCCACGAAAGCGCGCGCGGCCACGTCACCGGCGAAGCGCTCTATGCCGATGACATGCTCGGCCGCTTTCCCCGGCTGCTTCATGCATGGCCGGTCCTGGCGCCTCACGCTCACGCACGGCTTCTGCGTCTTGATGTTTCAGGGGCACTCGCCGAACCGGGTGTGTATACCACGCTCACGTCAGCGGATGTTCCCGGCGAAGGCGATACGGGCGTGGCCCGCCGCGATGAGCCGCTCTTCCCCACGGAAATAACCTTTCACCAACAGCCGGTAGCCTGGGTGCTGGGTGAGACGCAAGAAGCCGCTCGCCTGGGCGCAGCACGTGTGCAGGCTAAGTATGAGCCTCTGCCCGCCATCGTCACCATCGAAGAGGCCATCGCCGCCGACAGCTTTCATTCCGACCCGGTGCGCATAGTGCGCGGTGATGCGGAAGGCGCTCTGCGAGGCAACCCGCACCGCCTTGAGGGAGAACTTGCCATTGGCGGCCAGGAACATTTCTACCTTGAGACACAGTGTTCTCTGGCGTGGCTGGATGAATCCGGCGGCCTGATGGTTGAGTCTTCGACCCAGCATCCCAGCGAAACGCAGGAAGTTGTGGCGCGTGTGCTCGGCCTGGCGCGTCACCAGGTCACGGTGCAATGTCTCCGGATGGGCGGCGCTTTTGGCGGCAAGGAAGTGCAGGCCAATCCTTACGCGGCAGTCGCCGCATTAGGCGCGTGGAAGACCCGGAGGCCGGTGCGTGTGCGTTTGAACCGTCTCCTCGATATGGTTCTGACCGGCAAGCGCCATCCTTTCCTGGCACGCTTTGCAGCCGGCTTCGATCACGATGGCCGCATCCAGGCCCTGAAGCTCGCACTCTATTCCGATGGCGGATGGAGCCTCGATCTCTCAGGGCCGGTGCTCGCCCGCGCCTTGTTCCACTGCGACAACGCCTACTTCATTCCGGCCCTGGAAGCCACCGGATTGATCTGCAAGACGCATAAAACTTCGCAGACAGCGTTTCGCGGCTTCGGCGGCCCCCAGGGCATGCTGGTAATCGAAGACGTTCTTGATCGTGTGGCGCGCACGCTGGGAATTCCACCGGACGTAGTGCGGGAGCGCAACTTCTACCGCGAAGGCCAGTCCACGCACTACGGCCAGCCGGTGAAAGACGCTGACCGCATTTCCAGAATATGGAAAGAGCTCAAGGCGAGCAGCGACTTCGCGGCCCGGCGCCAGCGATTGGAACGCTACAACGCGGAGCATCCGCACCGCAAACGGGGACTAGCGATCACGCCGGCCAAGTTCGGCATTTCTTTCACAGCCACCATGTTCAACCAGGCGGGTGCTCTGGTCCTGATTTATAAAGACGGCAGCGTGCAATTGAATCACGGCGGCGCCGAGATGGGCCAGGGATTGCACACGAAGATACGGCAGATCTCCGCCGAAGGCCTGGGTGTGGACGAAAGCGCCATTCGCATCATGCCGACCAGCACCGGCAAGGTCCCTAACACTTCCGCCACCGCCGCCTCAGCAGGCAGCGACCTGAATGGCGCGGCGGTTCTCGACGCCTGTGCGCAACTTAAAGCCCGACTGGCCCCGGTGGCAGCCGAGTTGCTGAGCGCCCATGCGGCTGAGGTGAGCTTCCGCGCAGGCGTGGTCTCCGCCGGCGGCCGGGACGTGCCCTTCGCCCGCGTGATTGAAGCCGCCTACCAGCAGCGCATCCCGCTCTTTGCCTCGGGCTACTATCGAACTCCAGAAATCCATTACGATCCGAAGACCTTGCAAGGCCATCCGTTCTACTACTATGCCTATGGCGCGGCGGTGAGCGAAGTCGAAATCGACGGATTCACCGGCGAATACCGTGTGCTGCGCGCCGATCTTTTGCAGGATGCAGGTAACTCCCTCTCGCCCCTGGTCGATCGCGGACAGGTGGAAGGCGGATTCGTGCAAGGCCTGGGCTGGCTCACTCTCGAAGAGCTGGTCTGGAATGCTGAAGGCCGCCTGCTGACGAATGGCGCTTCCACCTACAAGCTACCCTCGTGGGCAGAGCTACCGGAAGAATTCCGCGTCGCCTTTCTGGAGCGCGCCGCCGAGCCGGGCGTGGTCTTCGGCAGCAAGGCAACCGGCGAGCCTCCGCTGATGCTGGCCATCTCAGTGCGTGAAGCGCTGCGCGATGCCATTGCCGCCTTCGGTCCCGGCGGCATAATCACCCTAGACAGCCCGGCCACGCCGGAACGGGTCTTCTGGGCCGTGACCCAGGCGCGCGATTCACGCACGCAACCATCAAAGAGCACGGCTTCGGAACTTGCGGGAAAAAGTTGACGGTTCTCCCAAGCAATCAGACCAACTGTCAAAGAGCACGGCTTCAGAGGCTGCAGAAAAAACTGTTTGAACAACTGTAGAACAGCACGGCTTCAGCCGTGCGTAGAGACGGCAAGATGAGATCGGCTTTAGCCGCGGTTTAGCTCGTGGAGTCAACCCATGACCATCGCTGAAATCAACTCGCTTTCACACGAACGCTTCGTGGCCGCGCTGGGCTGGGTCTTTGAACATTCACCCTGGGTCGCGGAGCGGGCCTGGGCACGTCGGCCATTCCCCGATCTCGACCGCCTTCATGCGGTCATGGCGGAAGAAGTGGATCGCGCCTCCCGTGATGAGCAATTGGTGCTGCTGCGCGAACATCCTGACTTGGGCACGCGCGCCCGTATCAGTCCGGCATCAGCCGGCGAGCAATCGGGGGCCGGCCTGGACTCCCTGGCGCCGGAAGAGTACGAGCGGCTACAGCAGCTCAACGCGGCTTACCGGAAGAAATTCGGGTTCCCATTCCTTTACGCCGTGAAAGGAAGTACCAGATACGATATTCTGCAGGCGCTGGAGCAACGCCTGGGGGCCGCGCCCGAAGCAGAATTCCGGCAGGCACTCGGTCAGGTGTATAGAATTGCGATGTTCAGATTGCGGGACACAATCGAAAACCAAAACCTTTGAAACACAGAGGAAGCAGAGGTTTTTGGGGTTGTAACGTAGGTCCAAGCATCATCGCAGACCGCGGAGGATATCCTGATGGATCGTAGTACAGAAGAACAGCAAAGTAGGAATGGAACAATTGGAATTTTAAATTTCAAATTCTAGATTGCAAATCTTGTGTCACCTCTGCTTCCTCTGCTCCTCTGTGTTTCAAAGGTTTTCGCCGCCTCACGACGCACCAGGAGGAACATTGCACGAATTCGCCAGCGGATGGAAAAAAAACTATTACGGCAAGGGCGATGTTACCGTCTACCGGCTGCAGCGTGATGGCCAAGCTCCGCCGGGGCAGAGTCCGTTTTTCGGCGCCCGTGTATTGATGCTGTTGTATGGCGAGGCCTTCTGGCCAACCTATGTGAGCGGAGACAACACCAACCTGGTGGCCACCGACTCCATGAAGAATTTCATCCAGCGCGAGACGCTCAATTTCACCGGCGGCGATCTTGAAGCATACTGCGTTTTTCTGGCGGAAAAATTCCTGCGCAGCTATCCCCAGGCCGAAGGCCTGCAGCTATCGGTCACTGAAGTCCCCTATGGCAATATTCCCGGCGGGCGAATGGCGTTTGCGCCTGGGGGGCCGGAATGCGCCGCCGCCCGCCTGGAGCTGCGCCGCAACGGTGCGGAGTTCGAGACGATGGAAGCCTGCTCCGGCATTCGCGGGTTCAGGCTGTTGCGCCTGGGCGGCAGCGCCTTCCATGGCTTTGTGCGCGACCAGTACACCACGTTGCCCGATATTACCAACCGGCCTTTGCACATGTGGCTTGACCTCGAGTGGTCCTATACTTCCTCCACAGCCGCGTTGAGCAACGGGAAAATCACGGCGCAAGCTCGGCGTATAGTGCATGAAGTATTTGAGGGCTTTGAATCCGGCAGTATCCAGCAGGTGATTTATCAGATCGGCGAGCGGATGCTGGCTGAGATTCCCGCGATCGTTGAGATTCATCTGGAAGCCAACAATCGCACCTGGGACACGGTCATGGAAGCGGACGAGCAGCGCGGCATTTACACGGAAGCCCGCCCCGCTTACGGCTGCCTGGGTCTTAGAATGAAAAGATAGGAATGAAAAGATAGGGAATGAAAAGATAAAAAACAATGGGCCGTCTCTCCACCCACGTACTCGATACTGCCCACGGCAAACCGGTGGCCGGCATGGCCATCCGTCTCTATTCATGCCGCGACGAGGAGCGCCTCTTGTTGAAGTCCACGGTCACCAATCACGACGGGCGCACCGATGAAGCTCTGCTCGGGGACAACCAACTGGCAGCCGGAATCTACGAACTGGTCTTCAGCGCCGGTGAGTACTTCCGCGCCCAGCATGAAGACCTGGGCACACCGGCTTTTCTGGAGAAGGTGGTGGTGCGCTTCGGTGTTTCCGATACATCGTGTAACTATCACGTCCCGCTGCTGCTCTCTCCCTATGGCTACTCCACATATCGGGGATCATAAGTGGAGACGCCCGCACAAGCAGTAATCGGCCTGTGCCGCCGTCTGGCTGAATTCACCGAAGAGCCGGGTCACATTACCCGTACGTTTCTCTCCGCACCCATGCGTGAGGTTCATCGCGAGCTGCGCGGACGCATGGAAGAACTAGGCATGACAGTGACCGTGGATGCAGCGGGCAACCTGCGCGGTCTCTATCCCGCGGCACAATCCGGCGCACCCCGGCTGCTCATCGCTTCTCATCTCGACAGCGTTCCCCACGCTGGGGCCTTTGACGGCGTGCTGGGTGTAGTCATGGGCGTGGCCCTGGTCGATGCCCTGGCCGGAAGGCGGATGCGCTTTGCCATCGAGGTAGTGGGATTTTCTGAAGAAGAAGGCGTGCGCTTCGGTGTGCCATTTATCGGAAGCCGCGCACTCGTCGGCGATCTGGGCGGCGTTGGGGGTGATTATAGTGCCGCCCTGCTCGAGCGGCGCGATGCTCAAGGGCAAACCGTCGCCGATGCCATTCGCAGCTTCGGTCTCGACCTGGCGCGTTTGCCGGAAGCCCGCTTGGCCGGCAACACTCTGGGCTATCTCGAGTTTCACATCGAACAGGGCCCGGTGCTCGAAAGCATAGATTATCCGCTCGGTATTGTGGAGGCCATTTCGGGCCAAAGCCGGTTGGGCGTTTGTTTTACCGGACAAGCAGGCCACGCGGGCACCACTCCCATGAAGCTGCGGCGCGATGCGCTCGCCGGGACCGCCGAATGGATCACGCAAGTGGAAACCATCGCCGGTGCTACCACCGGGCTGGTGGCCACCGTCGGGCGTCTCGAGATCGATCCCGGCGCCGGCAACGTGATCGCCGGCTCGGTGCAGGCCAGCCTCGACGTTCGCCACGTTCACGATCCTGTGCGCCATACGGCGCTCGAACAAATTCTGGCCACCGCAAGACAGATCGCCCTTCGTCGCAAGCTGGCGGTCACATGGGAGCAACGCATGGACCAGCCGGCAGTTGCCATGAACGCCGAAATGACCACCCTGTTGGAGCAAGCCGTCCAAGCCTCCGGGTATCCGGTCCATCGAATGCCCAGCGGCGCCGGACACGACGCCATGATTCTGGCCGCAAAGGTTCCCGCCGCGATGCTGTTTCTGCGTTCGCCCGGCGGCCTGAGCCATCATCCAGATGAAAATGTGCTGGCCGGTGATGTGTTGGCGGCGCTCACAACCGGGCTGCATTTTCTCGATGCGCTGGAAAATGGCCAGCGCACAGCGGAGAGACGAGCTGCGCCATGACTGAGCTGGTAGTGCGCGGTGGCACGGTAGTCACACCCGAAAATGCCTTCCTGGCGGACGTGGCCATCGATGAAGGCCGCATCACCGACGTTGCGCCCGGCCTTCCCGGCGGGGCGCGAGAAATCGATGCCCGTGGGCTGACCATTTTGCCGGGCATCATCGATATCCATGTACATTTCAATGAACCGGGGCGCACGGAATGGGAAGGCGCGGCCAGCGGCAGCCGCGCACTGGCCGCTGGCGGTGGCGCGCTGTTTTTTGATATGCCGCTCAATTCTTCGCCCTGCACCGTAGGTCCGGCGGAATTCGATCTCAAGCGTGCGGCCTTGGAGCGCTCATCGATCGCCGACTTCGCGCTATGGGGAGGCATCGTTCCCGGCAATCGTGCAGCGCTCGCCCCGCTCGGCGCGCGCGGTGTGATTGGCTTCAAGGCGTTCATGGCCGATTCCGGTCTGCCGGAGTTTCCCTGTTCCGACGATCAAACGTTGCACGACGCCATGCATGAGTCCGCCCGGCTCGGCTTGCCCGTCGCCGTACACGCGGAAAGCGAAGACCTGATCCAGGCATCGACGGCGCGTCTGCTCGCCGCAGGCCAAACCGGCATTCGCGATTTCCTGGAGTCACGGCCGGTGCGGGCCGAGGTAGAAGCCATCCGGCGGGCGGGCCTGTTGGCGGCCGAGACCGGCGCGCGATTGCACATCGTGCATGTGAGTTCCGGAAGCGGTGTGGCCGAGGCCCTCGAAGCCCGTAAGCTGGGCGCGGATATCTCCATCGAAACCTGTCCGCATTACCTGTTTTTTACCGACGAAGACATGGAACGCATCGGCGCGCCGGCCAAGTGCGCCCCGCCGCTGCGTGACCGGCATGAACGCCAGGCGCTGTGGGCGGCGCTGCTGCGCGGAGAGATCGACGTAGTAGCCTCCGACCATTCACCTGCACCCCCGGAAATGAAGCACGATGCAAACTTCTTCCGTGTATGGGGCGGCATCGCCGGAGTCGAGTCAACCCTCGCCGTGCTGCTCACCCAGGGCCATCGCGATCATGGACTGGCCCTGACCCGCATCGCCGCCCTGCTGGCCGCTTGGCCGGCACAGCGCTTCGGCCTGGCGAACAAAGGCCGGATCGCCGTAGGCAATGACGCCGATCTCGCGCTGGTTGACCTAGCCGCCGTCTATACCTTAGAGGCCGGCCAACTCTTTCAGCGTCACCGGCTGAGTCCATATATCGGCAGAGAATTCCGTGGTGTAGTCCGCGCAACGCTGCGGCGCGGAGAGACAATTTTTGCTGATGGCAAGATTACGGCACAAGGGGCGGGAAAGATGATTGTGAGAAAGCAGTCAGCAGTCAGCACATAGCATTCAGCCAGGAGACGAGATTGGTAATTGCCAAAATTGGTAACCGGGTAATTGGCCAGGCATAGAAGAGGACGCGCTACACGGCACTCCCACCTTTTTGTCATTCCGAATGGCCGCGCACGCGCGGTCTTAGCGCGGGCGTGGCCAGAGGAACCGGCTCCGCCGCGTTCGAGGGCTAAACGCAAGGACATTCGTAACTCTATTCTTGCGGTCACCGCACGAGCCGCCAATTGCTAACTGCGATTTGCCAATTGCCAAAATTCCCCGATTACCAATTTTGGCAATTACCAATCTGCCGCAGGGCTGAATGCTAATTGCTGAGTGCCAACCGCTTCCGTGATAAATTCTCAACATGCAACATCTCGGACAAACCCGCAGCTCTCGCCAGCCCGACCACATGTTGCTGACGCCCGATACCTTTGTGCGTGCGCCTCTGCCCGGCATGACCAACGCGACGGCCATCGTCCATGCCAGTCCCGCCATGGGAGCGGCTTTCACGCAATATACGGTGGAGTTCAGCGCCGGCGGCACGCTGGCCCCCTGTGTTGCCCAGCGTTTTCTGTACGTGCTGGAAGGCGAAATCGAAGTGCAGGACGATCAGCAGGAACATCATCTTACGGCTGACGGGTATGCATATTTGCCTGCGGGAAGTGCAGTCCGCATCTCCTCCATCGGGCAGGCCCGCGCGCAAGTGATTGAAAAGCCGTACGTGCCGCTTCCGGGTCTTGAAACAATTAAGCTCAAGATGCTCGTGGGCGATGAAACCATTATCAAACCCAAGCCACTCGATGGATGTCCTGGCCTCGAAGTATGTATCCTGCTACCCGAAGATTCGGTCTTTGATTTTGCGGTGAACACCATGACATACCAGCCCGGCGCGGCGCTCAATATGGTCGAAGCCCACGTCATGGAGCATGGTTTGCTGATGCTGGCCGGCGGCGGCATCTACCGGCTCGGCGACCGCTGGTATTCAGTAGCCGCCGGTGATTTCATCTGGATGGCCCCGTGGTGCCCGCAATGGTTCGGCGCCCTGGGGCAGCAGCCGGCGAAGTATCTCATCTATAAAGACTGGAACCGGTACTGAGTTGTTCGGCTGTTCCCTGATCGATAAATGACACGCACGCCTATTTGGGTACAATGTCCCAACCAAGGCCGTTCAAAGCGGCAATTCACCGATGGAGCGGAGGAGCTGATTCGGATGCTTAACGCACACAAGCCGATGGCGGCGCCATCACTGCGAGGGCAACCGCAGCGTACCGGAGCGGCGCAGACGGCTCCCACGAAGATCGGTATCGCAGAACGCACCGCGCCCGCCGTGTATCGTCCGAATAACGCCTTGCCTAACGCGAGCACGGCGCAGTTGTTTTCGAACAATCCGCCGGCTGCTCCTGGTATCTATTCTCCACAGCCGGTGCGAAGGGTCTTGCAGACAAAAGCTTCCGTGCCTGAAGCTCTGCATCCAAGCCCGGTCACAAGGCAATCTCTTGCTCCACCCGTTTACCGTCCGCAACCAGCACCGCTCGCCCAGACAAAAGCCATCGCGCAGCAGCGCACGTCACCACTGGTTGATCCGGGAATGAAAACACCACCGCATCCAACCCGCCAGACGAAGAGCATCCATCCATCGAGTGTTTGGCCGAGGTCGCACGGCGGGCCGGTCCTGCAAACAAAGGGCGGCAGAAAAGAAGGAACCTTTATCGGTGACCCGGCCGCAATACATCTGCACATTGATATCGGAAACCCTCATCTGAAAGTGGCCGGTCACAGGATAGACATACGAGGCCCAGGGGGATATTCAAAGGCGCGATGCGCCGAGGCCCTGAATCTACTGACATCAGAAGACCGGCGGCACGTCAGTGGCGCGACCGAGTGCCGCGAGTGGCTTGAAAACGAGCTTGATGGTCAAACGATCCCCTATAACCTCCGCGGCCTTGCCGAGGGTATTTCTGGAAGCAGTTGGGGGAGCGGCTTGATCATGATCTACCCATCTAGACCTTTCCGCAAGGGACAGTAACATCTGTTTTATATGATTCGCGTTCAGAGCGGAATACTTTTGAAAACCACAGCGGAACGGCGTTCGTATTCAGACCGAGGCCGGAACGAGGTCCACGAGCCCACGGTCTGATTTCAGTGTGGAATTTGTGGTCCATCATGCAGAAGTTGCAGGGCAATGAGTGGAAAGCCTTGTGTCGTTATTTACGATTCCCCAAAGACGCCAAATAGATTCTGTGTTTTCTGCGCTCCGCCGCCTCGACCAGCGCGAGATAAGCAAATCCGACGACCGAGAACACGGGGATGAACCCGTTAAAACACCAGGCCAAGAATCCATCACTACCAGCTCTGTCCGCCAAGTAGCTTGATGGTATCAAGATTGTAGGCACCAGAAGCACAGTGTGCCACCATGGCTTTTCACTCAGCTTTGCCGGGACTGCTCCGAGGAGCGCAACAAACAGCATTGCACCAAACACCAGCACGGGAGTCCACCAAGACCACTCGCCATGGGTGACCGGAAATACTCTGTCATGCATACTCTCGTTCTCCCTATTTCTCTTAAGGCTCACGCTCCTGCACTGGGAGGTCTTCGATGTTTTCCATGAAAAATTGCGAAGCCCATGGGCTCGTCGCAAGGTAGGAGGACCAATCCATCGGCCGAGGGGACAGCGACTATGTCGCTGCCTTCTTTCCGTATGAACACCTCCTGAACATCGAACTGGAACTCCTTCGGCAAGCGGACGGCTTGACTGCCGTTACTCATGAAGATTTTCGCTTTTCGTTGCATTGCTTGCACCTCCCCTCGGATAAGGGTTTCAACCCCCGTCATTTGCACTTCAGAAGGGAATGTCGTTCTCAGCGTCCCTCGACCCGCGCAGAAAGGTTTCCTGACTCTCGTTTGGCTGCTCTTGCATGTACTCCCACATTTCATTCTGATGCAGCCAGATCGGGTCTGCATTCTGCATTATGAATTCGCCAACCGAGATTCCATCGATGGTGGGCTCGCGCCGGACTCGTTTCTGCTTTCCATTGATGAAAATAGTCATGAATTCGCGGTTGCGTTTCTTTTTGGCCGCCCTTTCGCGGGCTGAGAGTTTTCTTTTTGGTTTACCCATAAATTCGCCAACCTAGCCTGTCGAGTTTGCCTTACTTCCTTCCAAAGATCAAAGACCCACAAGAACCAATCGGCCACGCAGGCTGCGCCACCGTGGCCGATTGGTAAGCTTGCTGTTGCCCCTCGGCTAGTCCGAGTCGGGGAGGTCGGTGAGGAAGGTTGTGATGCATGCCTCCGCTGAAGCTTGAGTCAGGAAGCAGCTCGTCGGGTACTTCGCGCCCGTGACCTGTACGAACGGATTGGGGTTTTTGAAATCGAAGAAGTCATGCAGGGAGAACCCCGCGGTACCCTGATCCTGGGTGAAGAAGTCGTCGTAATGCCAGTTTCCGCCGCAGCCTAAACAGATTTCGCCCAGCGAAGTGCCCCCGGCGCCAAAGGCAAACTCAATGAAGTTGAGGATGCTGCCGAAGTCGTGACAGTACTTGTTGGGACAGACCGGTGGAAATATGCCTGCGCCCGAAACATAGCCCGGTTTGGCAAATGTCGAGGTGACCAGCAGCGGCACGCGGAACCCATAAACGTAAAACTCGCCGTTGGTTGTTCCAGGATAGCCCAGGTTTCCCCCATTGCCGGTGCTCATTGCAATGGGATTCACGTCATCGTAGAAGCCGCCCCAATCGTCCCAGGTGGTGAGAATGACGGTATTTCCAAAGTAACCGCATTGTTTGGGAAGAGCTGTGCCGTCGTTGTTGATGGCAAAAGCCGATTGAACAGCAAATTGGCTTTTTACCGCTCCCATCGTCTGGCGGTCATGCAATGCATATACAATGGAGGTGCGGTGTTCGACTGGGACACAAACAATCTGCGCAAGATTCGGGTGCACCGGATCAAGGCTGAAGAAGTCGAGAAAGCACTGTCGAATGACCCGATCCCGATCTACGAGCAAGACGTGGAGGGGGAAGTGCGCTACGTCTATTACGGCGAGACAGATTCGGGACGGCTGCTGGCTGTGGTACTGGTTGAGCGCGGCGAAACGATCCGGGTCGTTACCGCGTACGACCTGGATGCTGGGCAGAAGAGGGATTACCTCGCCCGGCGCTTGCGAGGGGAGTGAAGGTGATGAAAAAGAAACCGATCGTCATGCCCAAGTTCGTCAACGAAGCACAGGAGGCAGACTGGTGGGCCAGCCGAGAAGGCCGCCAGTTCGTAAAACAGAAGGCGGCCGGAACCGGGAAGAAAGGAGGTGTGCCGAGGGGCTCGCGCCTTGTCGGTCAGTTGAACAAGACCGCCAGCATCCAAATTGCGTTGCGATTGCCCGAACCCGATGTAGCCAAGGCCCGAGAACTCGCAACGCGAAAGGGCATCGGATACCAGACCCTGCTCAAGATGCTGGTGCATGAAGGACTTCGTCGCGAAGCGCGTCGGGCGTGAAGGGTTCGCTACGGTTCGGCCAGTCAGACGCGGCGTCGGGTTACCGTCCGGGCCGGTGTGCCGCCGGTCTTTCCGGAAGGAAGACTTGGCCGACGGCTGCGATTCCGCCCTTGTCAAAGCGCTGGAGGTATCCGGAGCACACGGATAATGGCGAGAGGAATTCAGTGGAATTTGCGATCAACTTTGGGAGCTCGCTAAATAAGGGCCCAGAGCTAGAACGAATAACTCTTGAGCGCCGCAACCACAGCCCGAAAATATTCACATGGCGGAGGGAGAGGGATTCGAACCCCCGGTACCCTTTCGGGTACAGCGGTTTTCAAGACCGCCTGTTTCAACCGCTCACACATCCCTCCGCGCGAGTAGTATCAACAGTTTACCAGCAGTTGAAAATCATTGCTTGGGGTTACTGTAGGGACACCTATCTTCGATTCGAGCCGACATCTGTTCGATGTTATATCGCTCCAGTTTGTCTAAGACTCTGCGCTTGTGCTCGACCAAACTTCTGGGGCGTTGATTCGAGGCATCGCTACAGCAGCAATGATTATCGTCGCTTATAGCGAGTTGGTTTGCTGCCCAGCATTTTCCGAGTCAAAGTGAACGCGAGCAACATAATGCAGCGTCTTGTGTCGAGGTCAGTTTGTATTATTTGCGCGCAACTCGGTGTCAATCAGCCAAACGGTGTCGCGTGGCTCGCTCTCTTAATCAGGGCGCATTATCCGTAAGTAACTGCATCTGGATCGTCTTCGTCCTTGATTAGAGGGGGTGCCATGGGTCAATTCTCAGTATGGAATTAGCTGGGCAGTGGCAGCGATGTTTTTTCAATTCGCTGCCGCAATGCGTAAGCGTATTTGAGCCACCCCTTGCGCAACTGGCCCGGTCCCTGCCCCTTGAACTCCTTGCCATTTTGTAGTCGCACTGTCACTTCTAGCATTAGGCATTCGGCCATTGAGCTTACCCCTGATACCGGAGCTGCGCTCAGGTACACAATCGTTCCGGGCTTTAATTCCTTGCCCCAAAGAGATTTGTTATCGAAAGTTACAATTTCTTTCCCGCCGCCTCGCGTGTACGCGATATTGCCAACGACGCAGATTTTCGAACCGGAGCGGTTCCGTAAATCAAAATTGGGATAGAAGTTGATTCCCTGGCAACTCCAGTTGTAGGCAACCTCTACATCTGTTTTCAGTAAGAACCAGTGGTAGACAAAGGCCAGCACGGAAAGAATGCCAGCACCGGAAATGTAACCAAGAATCGCGTGCATCTATGTTTGATTAACCACCATTTCTGTGATGCGCGGCCCGCCGTGGCTGCCCAGTCCACTGAATGTACATTACAGCAAAGTCGCGCCACATGGGAAAGAAAACCATTCAGGCCGAAGTGAAGCGTGATGTGGCCGCGGCTGAAGCCGTGCTCTTAGACGGAGATCGCAGCATTCTGGCGAAGCGCAGAAGCAACGGTCATCGCGTCCCTGCCTTCGCAAAGAGCGCGAAGGTCGGCGAACCCGCATCATGCACCCGTTCCCAGGTGGTTTATGCCACTGGCTCTGAGACGGTGCGGAGCACCGTCTCTACGGGATTGTTCTGAACGGTGAGAATTCCCGGAACCCTTCCTGCCCTCTCCTGCGTGGAGACGTAGCTTGCTACGTCTAGAAGCCAGCATTATTCCGCATCTTCTGAAGCCGCCCTCTTTGACAGTTGTGCCGGCATGTCCCCCGCGTCCGCTAGTAACCGTCCGGCGGGGCCGCCTCGTTCGCCAGATTCTCAAAACGCGTAGACCGTTTGATGAATGCCAAACGCACGGTGCCCGTCGGACCGTTACGCTGTTTGGCAATAATCAGTTCAGCTTTGCCTTCGAGATCGGGATCGTCCTGCTTGTAGACTTCTTCTCGGAAGATGAAAGCCACGACGTCGGCATCCTGTTCGATGGCGCCGGATTCGCGCAGGTCGGCCAGTTGCGGACGATTGTTGCCGGTACGGTTTTCCGGCGCGCGGCTTAACTGGGAAAGAGAAATGACCGGGCAGCGCATTTCTTTGGCCAGGGCCTTCAGGCCCCGCGAAATCGCCGAAACTTCCTGCGTGCGGTTTTCATAGCGCCGGCCGCCGCCCGCGGGCGCGGCCGCCACCAGTTGCAGGTAGTCCACAATGATCAGATCGAGCCGGCCCTGTGACTGCTGCAAGCGGCGGCACTTGGCCCGCATTTCCGACAGCGAGATGCTGGGAGTATCGTCGATGAAGATCGGGGCTTCCACCAGCGCACCCAGTCCGGTCACCAGCTTGCCGTAGTCTTCACGGTTGAGAAAGCCGGTACGCAGCTTGTGAGAGTCGACCCGGGCCTGCGAACACAGCAGGCGCAGCAACAGCGATTCGCGCGACATTTCCAGCGAAAAGACGCCGACCACTTTGTGGTCACGCACTGACGCGTTCTCTGCGATATTGATGGCCAGGGCCGTCTTGCCCATCGACGGACGCGCGGCGATGATGATCAGATCGGATTTCTGCAGCCCGCTGGTCAGGTTGTCGAAGTCTTCGAAGTGTGTTTCGAGCCCGGTGATCCGCTGGCCTTGCTCGTAAAGCTTGTCGATCGACCCGAAGGAAGCCTTGACGATCTCTGGGATGCCCAGAAATCCCTGGCTGATGCGCGTCTCCGCGATCTGGAAAATCGCCGATTCGGCCGCGTCGATGATTTCTTCCGCAGGCGCTTCCTGTTCATAGGCCTGCTGCATGGCGTTGCCGGCAGCGTGAATCAGGTTGCGCAGCAGGGCCTTGTCTCTCACGATCTTTACATACTGCTCGATGTTCTTGACCCGCGGCAGACCGTCGGTCAGCGAAGTCACATAGGCGACCCCGCCCACAGCTTCGATTTCCTTATGCTGGCCGAGTTGCTCGGTCAGGGTCACGAAATCAATGGGCCGGTTCGACTCCGCCAGCTCCATCATCCGCAGGTAAAGACGGCGGTGGGAATCGAGCGAGAAGTCTTCCGCGCGCAATGATTCGGCTGCCTGGTTGTAGGCGAAGTTGTCGAGAAGAATGGCCCCCAGGATCGCCCGTTCGGCTTCTATACTCGCCGGCAGTCCACGATCCAGGCTGTATTCGGTGGTGGCCACGTTAAGGGACTCTCCTAGGACATTTTAGCGAAAATCAGGCGAAGATACCCATAAAACGGGTATGCTTCGGGGTTACGGGTTTAGAGCTTGCGGAAAAATGCCGGCACAACTGTCAAAGAGGGCGGCTTTAGCCGCCCGTAAACGAACGGGAGAGTGAGCGGCTTCAGCCACGGTTTAACTCCCAATCCGTCGAGAATATCTTGAGTTTCCTCCGATAGAAGCAAGGGCCTCCTTCACAGGCTCATGAAAGACTAAATTCACTAAACCGCGGCTAAAGCCGGGGTCCTTCATTGCGCTTCACGGGCGGCTGAAGCCGCCCTCTTTGACAGTTGTTCCGGCATTTTTCCGCAAGCTCCTTATTCCTCAAGACGCAATCCACCCGCCAGCTCACGCACCAGCGAGGGGACTGTACCTCAGTTGTTCATAGATACTTCAGAAAAAGCACCCGGCCAGTACCAGCCATACCAGCCGGGCTTTGTCAGTGGATACCCGCCACGCCGCGCGTTGCCTCACAGCATGACCATTGCAATTCGCCTGCTTCTCTCACGCTCCTCATGCCACTCAAGTGCCGAGAAGAATAAGCCGCCAGCACGAGACTGTCTGCGGCCTAACGCAGATTAAGCCAGAAGACGCGACCCTTGCGGATGCGCCTGCCGATTATTGCTAATCGATTCGTTTTGCAGGGCTTGCAGATACCTCACGTTCGTGTGCAGCAACTATCTACGCAACGGCCTTGCGACTCAAGACCATCGCGCAGATTTTCGGTGGATATTCTGTGGGAGAGGCGGAAATCCTGTGGAAACAGGTGGAAAAACCAATCGATTTCAATCGCTTCCCTGGAATTTCACAAATATTTCACCTCAATAGGTGCAAAAGCAAGGGCTGACTAATGTCAACCACTCACCAGATCTTCATTCCGGCTGTCCCATCCACTTGAACTCCACCCCACGGGTCCGGGCGGTGCTCTTTCCCTCCTGGTCGGTGGTGAACTCCTTCAATTCGCCCTTCAGCAGGTAATATCCATCGGCGGTCTTGGCCTTGCCCGCGCCACGCTCAAATCTGCCTTTGAATTCGAACCACACCCCATGGATCGTCTTGGTGGTGAACGAGACCTCGTGGCCTTCCACGGCGGCCTGTCGGAAAAACTGAGAGAGCACCACGCCGCGATCGCTATCAAGATCGCCTTTGCGCACCACGTATCCTGAAACCGAAGCCGCATCGAGAATGAGCTGGAGGCTTTCGCCTTCATGCAGAAAGCTGTAGGCCCCGGAGATATCTTCGGCGGCGGCGCTCAGGCCGGCGGGCTTGGCGGCCGTGCCCGGCCCCTTCTTCGCCCTCTGCTTTTGCTGAAGCATTTCCGGCTGCACCATGCTCTGCTGAACAATCCTCGGCTGAGTCATGACCGCCATAACCGGCGCAAGCGCCAGCAGTACTACACTATGAATGAAGCTCATGGCAAATTCCTGCTGAGATATAATCACCTTCGGCCTCGGAACTTCAAGCGCAATGTTGTCTTCACCGAATGACGCTCGAAAGACGCAGGCCTCAGGCCCGAGGCGTGCGCCTGATTTCCTCGTGGAACTTGAGCCCTGGCCCAGAGTGTTCCTGCGCAATCTCGCGGACCTCTTCCGGCCTTCTCCGCGGCAGCTTCGACTCTCCACTGCCCCAGGCACATACTGGTCCGACGCGCTGGTGAATCGCCCTGTGGCCTGGTCCGCTATGGGGCAATCGTCATTTCTGCATGCCCTCGCCCTGGCGCTGATTTTCGGATTGAACTACCTGTGGCTGAACCAGCCCCACGTTCTCTCCGACGACCTCAACCGTTCACACTCGCTCGAACACTATGAGCTGACCGAATATCTGCCGCCCGTCAATTCAACACCCAACGAGAAACCTCGTCCGCCGGTGCGTCGTGAAGCGCAAAAGGCTGATCCAGTGTACGCGCCCCAGGAAATCGTGACCATCCACCCCAACGCCAACAGTATCCGGCAAACCATCGTCAACCCAGTGAATCCCGAAATGCTGCAGCAGGAGAGGCCCCTGCCGAATATTGTCGCATGGAACCCTGTGCCCGGTCCGGCGCCGGCGGCCGCCAACCATCCTCTCAAACAGGTCGTGCCCGAGTTTACCCCCGAAGTTGCTCCGCCCGCGGAAGATACGATGCGCAGAAACCTGAATGCCCTGCAGCTTCCCGGGGCGGCGCCGCAGGTCGTGGAACCGGCCACGGTTCCCGCCAGCCGCAATCTCTCAGCAGTGAATCTGCCTGCGGAGCAACAGGCCGCCGTGGCGCCCAGCGAGAATGTAGCGCGACGCACGCTGGGTGAAATCAACATGGGGCTTTCCAACCCAACCGTGGAAGCTCCTAAATTAACGGTGCCCGAGCAGGTGGTGGTGGCCGGAGGGCAGCGCTCCACCATCTCCAAGCCGCAATCCGGTGGAGGCGGCGCGCCCGCGCCTCCCGCAATCGCAGGCATCGGAAAAGCCGGGACTCGCGAGATCGGCCAACTGATTGTGCTCAATGCCAATCCCACTGCTCTCCGCGGACCAGTGGCGGTGCCCGAAGGCAGCCGCCGGGGCGAGTTCACCGCAAGCCCCACAGGACGCGCAGGCGCAAGCGGAAAACCGGAGATCGCCGCCGGTGACGACAACTTGCCTTCCGCCGGGAAAGACGGCATCTCTGTGCCCAATATATTCGTGGCGGCTCCACCCAGGAAGGTGACAGCCGGTATTGTGATGACGGCGCCGGCGCCCGCCAACCCCGATTTTTCTAAACCTGCCGATTCACAGAAGCCGCCCGGAACTAGTGAGGCGATGATCTTTGGAGACAAGAAGTTCTACTCCATGGTCGTCAACATGCCCAATCTGAATTCCGGTGGAGGAAGCTGGATTCTGCGCTTTGCCGAATTGAATCCCCGTCCGGGCTCCAATGGCGAAGGCGTCAGCGGGCCCCTGGCTCTCACCAAAGCCGACCCCGCCTATCCCGCAGCATTGGTCCGTGACCGCATCGAAGGCATCGTAGTGCTCTATGCCGTAATCCACAGCGACGGACACGTAGGTGAAATTCGTGTGCTGGAAGGCGTCCATGAGGTGCTCGACGAAAACGCCCGCAATGCACTGCTCAAGTGGCGTTTCCGCCCAGGCAAAAGAGATGGCGTGCCGGTAGACCTCGAAGCCGTGGTGAAGATACCGTTCAAGGTCCCGCGTAGCGCGCTCTAGTGTGCTGGCGCTAACATCAGGACGCCTGCGGCCTTGCACACCCGTTCGTAGCTCGACCAGTCACGTGGATCACATGTCTTGCGATGTGGAAGTGGTGCTTCTTTTCTTATGTTCAACGTACCATTCATCCTGATTATCGCAATAAAATTCTTGCGTTTGCGTTGATGGCGGGAAAGTTCGTCCTCGATCGCTTCACGCGCTTTGATGAATGCATTTCCGCGCACATCCGACTTGTAGTTATTGTTACTAAATGCCAGAACTGTAGTTCTTGCGAGCGCAATTGCTGCCATGTGGGGAAAAGACTTCATGAAAGCCGTATCGCTCGTGACAACGATCAATCCACGCCTTCCAGAGTCATAGAAAACCCACGGGTCCCTTTCCGTTTGCTGATATATGTCGTCATGAACGGTAACATGCAACCCCGCATTTCTCAATTGTGCAGGGAGGACCACTGACCCCAGATTCCTATCGAGAAAATATCGGTATTTACGCGGCCTTCCCGGCCGGGAAGTACTTGACTGCTTCTTTGACGGCAAGTCGGCTAATACGGTAGTCCTTCGCTAAAAGACTTTCGGACTCTCCGCTCTTCTTTCTTTTTGCTATGATTTCCGCTGCAATGCCTGTCCCACGAATTACCGGTCTCCCTGCGGCAAGATCCGGATCGATAATGATAAAGCCCTTGCCTTGTTGTTTTTGGCTACGCAATGGGCTAAATCTGATTGGCATCAGGTTGGCATCGAACTCAATGCGGGCCAGGAATTTATCCATTACTGCTTTCATTCCTAATTGTCTTCCACGGGAAAGGTTCAAGCGCTCTCCCAGCTTCTTGATTACGACCTCACGGCCAAACACAAAGAAATTTCGCCCAAGAAGCGGGTACTGTGAATCCGGATATTCCTTTGTCAGCCCCTCAATGATGAACCGCAAGTCATCTGGCGATACACCTCTCGCTTTCATCGCCATGAGCACATGGGCCGATGCAATATCATAGAACGAAAGCAAATCGGAAGAGGCAGGAGTGAGAATTGGGTGATAATATCGCACGTCCGGCTTGCGCCCGTAGGGCATTCCCGCAAACCAAGCCCTAACCGTGGACAGGGGCAATCCAAGGTAGCGCCCCGCCTCGCCGTAGGTGTAGCGAGGCATAGAGCGTGCGTCAAGATTCCTCAAGAATTGCTCAACTAAAGTAGAGTTCATGGCACCGGTCGGACACCAAATCTTATACCGAGAATGCATAATCGGCGCGTTATTAGTTTTCCTGTTCATGCATAAAAAAATGCATTTTAAAATCCATTTCCCGTTTCAAGAGGTCCCTGAGATTTCCCCCGAATTAACAGACGCGAATGAGGTCCTGGAAAGAGTCCTCATTTAAGCTCCCACAGTCTCGTAGATTTTCGGGTTGATGCAAACCTCATAATATCGCCGGTCGGTGTACTGCTTCAAAGCAAAATCGCGGGCATCGATGTGGGCCACAAAGCCCTCTCGGACTACGATCTTGTGGAACATCCCCTGGCCGATGGGGACCACGCCGCTGTAAAGGCGCACCTTGCCGGTCTGCCAGATGGTGGGCAGGTTCACATCGTGGATGCGCAGCGATATTTCCGTTTCCAGCTTGCGGAAAGCCGCCTCATTGATATGAATGCCGCCCACGTTGTAGCGCAACAGGAATTCATCGGGATTGCCGCCGGTATTCTCGTCATCCACAGTCTTGAATGAAAACACGTTGAAGAGCAGGTTCTGGGCTTCCAGCGCCCGGCGCAGCCCCTTGCTGCAGGAAGAAAGGCGGTCGCTCTCATTCAAGGCCCGGGAGATCATGATGCGTTGCGTGCCATCCACGAGGTAGAGAGGCGCGGAATCCTGATAGGAGATGCCGATGCCCAGTTCCAGGTCAGGCAGCCCGGCGGCCCGGGAGCGATCGTTGTGGGCGGTCACGATTTCGATGATTTCCTTGGCCAGCACGCATGTGCGCGCCACTCCTAGTCCTTGCTCGCCTTCCCGTTCAAAGACCCCCAGGATGATGGCGTCGCCTTCGATGAAGACCTTCTGCGCTTCGTACTTGGGCAGCAGCTTGCTGATGGGATCGTAAAAATTCAGGCTGAAATACGAGGCCGGGTTCAGGTTGCGCTCCAGCAGCGTGCGGGTCACGGTGGTCGATTCGCGGATGTCGGCCTTCAGCACCACGTGGTGCGTGATCTTCTCCTCCGGAGGCCGCTGTTCTTCCAGCAGAAGAAACTCATAAAGCGTGTTGTTGATGGCCGAGAGCTCCCGGAAACGGTCGTTCATGATCACGTTGACGTTGTCCATGGCCGAGAGCAGGGCTTCCATGCGCCGCAAGTCGCGGTGATAACGGGTAAAGTCCGCCAGAAACCGTCCGGCAATCTTGGCCCGTTCCGGTCCCTTGCAGCTTTCCACCTTCTTGATCGCCTGGTGAAGATTGGCGGGCGAAAGCTTGCCCTGCTCTTCGAGCAAAGCTTCAACGCGCTTGCGCTCCGTGCGCGAAATCAACGCATTCTTGAGCTGCTGCGGATTGATGGGTGGAGAATATTGCGCCAGCAACGGCACCACTTCATACGAGGCCACCACGTTTTCCATCACGCTTTCGCGTTCCAGCATGTCGACCCAGGCATTGAGCAGCACTTTCTGGTTCTTGCCCTTGGCGGTCGTGTCTTCGGGAGCGCCACCGGCCACCAGCTCCTGGGCGTTTTCCGGATCATTCAGCAACGCCTCAACGTCGTGGTCGTCATCGCCCACCACGCCCAGCGACTTCAGGAACTGGCCGGCGATATCCTGCATCGTCTGAAAGCGGTCGGGATCGCGATCATAATTGCCGAGCATCACATAGTGCTCGGCGTTCAAGTAATCGTCGCGTCCATCTTCGGTAAACGCCAGCCGGTTCAGAAAAAGATCAGAAGCGCCCAGGCCGGCGTCGCCGAAAAGTGAACGGCGGGTGCGTCCGAGGGTCTCTTTCTCAATATCGCGAACCGTCTGAAACAGGTCCTGGCCGGCGCGGCGCAGCACCGCTTTCTTGTTGATCTGGAAGCGCGCCAGCCTGTCCCGCACTTCCAGGGTGCGTCCGGGATTCATCTGGCGAGGGCCTTCATACTGTTTCAAGGTCGCCCGGCAACGCTCCAGCACCTGGCCAAACTGGCTGGTTAGCTCCGTGCGCTGGAGTTTCAGCGCGGCCAAGCGAAACAGAAAATCAATCGCCTGGTTGTTTTCACTCTTGGCCCGGGTCAGCGCCACCTTGTGCAGATCGGTGAGCACGGTCTTGAATTCACCGGGCTCGAGGCCCTTGGCGTGGGGACCGCCGGCCGAGCGGCTGCTGACGCGAGGCGCAATCTTGCTGGCCATCAGCGGATCGGTGCCTGCGAGGTCTTCCACACCCCCATGCCGGGCAATCACCTTAAACAGATGCAGGCGCACGATCTCTATGAACTTAGCGCTGAGAAACACGTCGTGGCGGACGTTATCGATGCCGGGAACCAGGTTCTCAAGGACAAGAGAAGGCACATAACCCGAGAGCGACAACTGACGGGCAGACTCGGTAAGGCTTCCGCGTTGAAGAAATGCAAACGCCATTCTTGCCGACAGTTCTGGGAGGAAAGTTGATTGTATCAAAGGGTCTGCAACCTTCCCGCCGCTAAAATGCGCCGGAAAGAACCGAAAGTAACCCTTCTATTGGTGTCCGGAGCTCCCTTGCGACGCCAAGCGGGCCTTTTCAAACTCGTCGCCCGTCTGCCAGCCCACGAGGCCGGAAGCGTCGGCGGCTTCCCAGCCCAGCGCCAGTCCGAATTTGGCCAGCTTGGCATCGGCGGTAAAATCCATTTCCGGCTTGTATTCGTCGGAAGGCTGATGATAGCGATTGGCTACGTAGTCCCGTTCTTTGGCCTCGCCCCAGGCCAGTTCATGTCCTTTGAACAAAGCGCCTTCGTTCACGCTGAAAGCCGGGACCCCTACACGCGCCATGCTGAAATGATCGGAGCGGTAGTAATGGCCGGCCTCCGGACTGCGGTCCGGCTGGATCGCCATGCCGAAATCTTTGGCCACTCTTTCCACCACGGGATAAACATCAGTGCGCTCCGCGCCCGTAACCACCAGGTGTTCCGGTTCACCGAATGGCTGGATGTCGTCATAGTTCAGGTCCAGCGAGATGTCGCGGGCGGGAACCGGCGGGTGCTCTCCCAGATATTTTGACCCCAACAGTCCTTGCTCTTCGGCCGTCACCGCCGCAAAAAAGATGCTGCGCTTCGGATGTTTCTTGGCGGCAGCGTAGACGCGCGCCAATTCCAGCAGAATTCCGCACCCCGTGGCGTTGTCAGCGGCGCCGTTATAAATGTTGTCGCCCGGCTCGTCAGGATGAATTCCCAGATGGTCATAATGGGCCGTGTAGAAAACCGCCTGCTTCGCCAGTTGCGGGTCCGATCCTGCGACCTTTCCGACCACGTTGCGCGACGAAAACTGACGCACCCGGCTGACCAGCTTCTCTTTCACCCGCACCGGAAGCTCCACCGGCTTGAAGCTGCGCGACACCGCATTTTTCATCATCTGGTCGATATCCATGCCCGCCGCCTGCGCCAGCCGCCGGGCAATCTCAAGCTGTATCCAGCCCGCGGACTTCAGCCGCGGGCCTTTTTCATCCTGCAGAAACGAGCTCTCCCCGCTCCAGGAGTTACGGACCACATCCCAGCCGTAGCTCGCCATCTCCGTCGTATGGACCAGGATCGCGCCCACCGCGCCCCGCCGCGCGGCTTCCTCATACTTATAGGTCCAACGCCCGTAATAAGTCAGCGCCTTGCCCTTAAAGAAAGCGGGATCATCCGAAGGCGGCTCATTGACCAGCATGAGCAGCACTTTGCCTTTCAAGTCAGCGCCCTTGTAGTCGTCCCACTTGTATTCGGGGGCGTTGATGCCGTAGCCGACAAAAACCAGGGGCGCATCGATCTCCGCGGTTTCTTCGTGGCTCTCGTTGGTGGCCACGAAGTGGTCGCCGAACTTCAAGATGATCTCGTCGCCGGTCTTGGGCACAAAGCGGAGCCGGGTCTTTTGCTGGTCGGTGGTGATGCCGAAAAACTTGATATTCTGGAAAAACGTCCCGTTGTCTCCTGCGGGCGTGACACCGTAGGTATGGAACTGCGCTGCCAGCCAGTCCGCCGCTTGGTCGCCGCCCCGCTGGCCGGTGCCGCGCCCTTCGAGCTTGTCATCGGCAAGATACTTCACGGCCGCGCGGATCTTTTCCGCATCGATCGAATTCATGGCCTGGCGGGCTTCGGCGGGCAGATCGGAATCTTTTGCCATCTGCTGCCTGTCTTTTATGCCGCTGGCCGCGGCGGCCAGCGACATACTGGAAATCAACGCCAGAACGGCAATGGGTTTCTTCATAGCTCCTCACTGGGGTCAAACATACTGGGGTCAACGCTAAAAGCCGCAAGAGCGTAGTCACAAAATAAGCTTTGTCTTTGTATCTGCCATGTCCCGCCTCCGGCGGGTCAGTTCTTCGCCCCTCAACCCGGTTTGAACTCCGGCACGCGCTCCGAGGGAGCAACGATCTGTACTTCGGCCATTCCGCTGACCGCAGCCAGCCGACGGCCCAATTCGTTCATGTCCGGCTTTGACCAGCCCACACTGGAAAGCTCAACTTCCCCGGCGGAGGAAATCAGGAACATCGAAGGCACATTGGTGAGGCGATAAGCATTGGAAGCCGGAAACTTGCCGGGATCGTCAAGCAGTACCGGAAAGCTCACTCCGAACTGACGATTGAATGCCTGGGTGTCTTTACTATTGTCCTGGGACACACCTACGAGGGTGAACTTCCCGCTCGCACCGTATGCTTTATAAATTCGTTCCAGAAAAGGAAAGGCCAACTGGCATACCGGACAACTCACCTTGAAGAACGCCAGCACCACTGGGCCTTTCTTGCCCGCCTCGTCGAGCGAGAATTCCTGTCCATCCAGCGCTTTGAGTCTGATCTGCGGGGCGATGATTCCGGCTTCTAAAGCTGGCATTGCTGATCTCCACTTCAGAAAACTTGAAAATACTATTGTAATGGACGTGGGGCAATTCATCATCCTCGCCGAGGTCGTCCGCCAGCTTTAAAGCTGTTCAACCGTCCCCTCGTGACTTATTCTTGACCGCACAAACGATGCCTGATTTGTATGATCTACGAAACATCGGCGGCAAGAGGGTTTACGTAGTGGAATATCATCACCATGTTCTGCTGCCGTGGAGCGCGGTGCGCAATGAGGTTACTGTGGCTCCAAATCTCATTACGCTGGACCATCATACCGATACGCACGAGCCTTTTCTTGATTACATTTACTGGAATTTCCCGTCAAGCAGAAGTAGTCAGAAAGAAAGGCAATTGCGCCGCGCTGGTCTTATATCCGAAGCCAGAAGGTGAATTTTGAGAATTCGGCTCAAATCCTCGATGAAGAGGACGAAGCTACACTCGCTCTGCTTAAACAGCGCGCCAAAGCTGCTGATGAAGGCCGGATGGTGTCGTCGGAAGAAGTCCGTCAGCGAATGAAAAAGTGGCTTACAAAATCCTTTACCAAGAAGGTGTTAAGGAGCATTAAGAGAATTCTGCCGGCATCTTTGATACGATTTCGCCTCCGGAAGCACTATATCCATGAGCGCCGTAAAATAAATAATAAGATTCGGGCGACGGAAAGCCCGGCCTTGTAGCGCTGTATAATAAGAAATTGCCTACATGCGATCTGAAACATCATTGCACTCCTCTAACAATCAGAGCAGGATACGCTCCACCACGGTGGTCTGTGTGCGCCGCAATCAGACGGTGGTCATGGCCTCTGACGGGCAAGTCACCTTGGGCGAAGGTGTGATCAAACACACGGCCAAGAAGATCCGCCGTCTTTATAACGAGAGAATTCTGGCGGGCTTTGCCGGTTCCACCGCCGACGCTTTTTCGCTCTTCGCCCGCTTTGAAGCCAAGCTGGAGCAGTATCACGGCAACCTGGGCCGGGCCGCCGTCGAGCTGGCCAAGGATTGGCGCACCGACAAAGTGCTGCGCCACCTGGAAGCCCTGCTGCTGGTGTCGGACCTGAATTCCACCTTCCTGATCAGCGGCGCCGGGGACGTAATCGAGCCGGATGACGGGGTGGCTGCCATCGGCAGCGGAGGTCCCTACGCTCTGGCCGCGGCCCGGGCCCTGGTCGAGAATACCGAGCTTCCGGCGCGCAAGATTGCCGAGGAAGCCATGAAGATTGCAGGCAAGATCTGCATCTATACCAACGAAACTTTTACCATCGAAGAACTTTCAGAGGCGGCGGATAAGGGAATCTCCGCTCCCGCACGTTAACAATTTTGCGCGCGGATAGTCTAAAGGAATTCGCGCCCCAGTCAGCATCACGCGATCTTGTTATGCACCCGACAAGTGGCCGGAACTGAGCAGCACTCAAGGAGAAGTAAGATGGCCATCTATTTACCCGGCACCGCGGAAGAGTCCGGCGTGATGCTCGACGAGCTGACCCCGCGCGAGATCGTCGCCGAACTCGACAAATACGTCGTTGGACAACACGAGGCCAAACGGGCCGTCGCCATCGCCCTGCGCAACCGCATGCGCCGCCAGAAGCTCCCTCCTGATATCGCCGAAGAGATCATGCCCAAGAACATCATCATGATCGGCCCGACGGGCGTGGGCAAGACCGAAATTGCCCGCCGTCTGGCCAAGCTCGCGGATTCTCCCTTCCTGAAAGTTGAAGCCTCGAAGTTCACCGAGGTTGGGTACGTAGGCCGCGACGTGGAATCGATCGTGCGCGATCTGACGGAAATCGCCATCGATATGGTGCGTGAAGAAAAGCTTGAAGAGGTGGCGGAAAAGGCGGAACAGCAGGCCGAAGAACGGCTGCTCGATCTGCTGCTGCCCCCTGCGCCGCCTTCCCCGCACGCGACGCCCGGCGCGCCCGGCGCGCCCGCGGCCCCGCCCGCGCTGCCTTCGGCGGAAGACAAGGAATCGATGCAGCGCACACGGGAAAAGCTGCGCCAGCAGCTTCGCGAAGGCCGGCTCGATGAAAGTATGGTCGAGATCGATGTCCGGGAGCGCTCCATGCCCGCTTTTGAAATCATCTCCAGCCAGGGCGTGGAGGAGATGGACATCAACATCACCAAAGACATTCTGCCCAATCTCTTTGGCCCGCGCACCAAGAAACGCAAGATGAAGGTGAGCGAAGCCTTTGAATACCTGATCCAGGACGAAGAGTCGCGCCTCATCGACATGGACCAGGTGACGCGCACGGCCGTCGACCGCGTGGAGCAATCGGGCATCGTGTTCCTGGACGAGATCGACAAGATCGCCGGCCGCGAGAGCGGCCATGGCCCCGACGTCTCCCGTGAAGGCGTGCAGCGCGACATTCTGCCCATCGTCGAAGGCACCACGGTCAACACCCGTTACGGCATGGTCAGCACCGACCACATCCTGTTCATTGCCGCCGGCGCTTTCCATGTCTCCAAACCCAGCGACCTGATCCCCGAATTGCAGGGACGGTTCCCCATCCGCGTGGAACTCAAGTCGCTGACCATGGAAGACTTCATCGCCATCCTCACCGAACCCAAGTCTTCGCTGGTGAAGCAGTACACCGCGCTGCTCGAAACCGAAGGGCTGAAGCTGGAATTCACCCGTGACGCGCTCGATACCGTGGCCTCCTTCGCCTTCAAGGTCAATGAGTCGACGGAGAATATCGGCGCCCGCCGCCTGCATACCATCATGGAGCGACTGCTTGACGACATCAGTTTCAACGCTTCTGAAATGAAGGAAAAATCCTTCACCATCGACGCCGCCTACGTGCGGAAAATGCTGGCTGACATTGTTAAGGACCAGGATTTGTCACGATATATACTTTGATCCCTGGAGCATGGAGTCTTCAGGATCGCCGGAATTGCCAAAATTGGTAATTGCCAAAATTTTGGGTGTTGGAATGACCGCACAACTGCCCCATCTGAAAACGATGAATCGCCGACCCCACAACCCTCTGTACAACCATCCATTAGGATCCTCGCGGTTTAGTGCGACTCCAGAAGTAACGAAGCTCCAGATTCCATTCGTGTCCATTCGTGTTAATTCGTGGCTAAATGCCTTTGCCCGTGGTTGTGGTCTTGGTTGTGGCCACTTCGCGCCGTGGCGGCAATCCACAATTTTGGCAATTGCAAATTTTGGCAATTATGGCAATCTCATAGTCCTTCTCTCCCTGACGTTGATCATCGCCTGTGGTTCCCCCGGCGCTCCGCTGCCGCCTTCTCTGAACATTCCCAAGCCGGTACATGACCTGCAGGCGGCGCGCAAAGGCGATGCAGTCATGCTTTCCTGGGCCTCACCGCAGCAGACCACCGACGGCGCTCTCGTCGGCAAGGGAGGCAAGATAATCGTTCGCCGCGCAATAGAGAACCAGCCGGCTGAGGTTATCCGCGAACTACCGCTGCCGCCGGCCTTGAAGTCAGATCAGGGACAGACCGCGAACTTCCAGGAATCGCTCGCCGCGATGATCGCTTCCGGCGCCGGCGATTTCGCCGGCTACACCGTAGAAGTCACCAACAGCCTCGGGCGAAGCGCGGGGATTTCCAACCGTGTCACAGTTCCACTGGTTGTCACTCCACCGGCGCCCGCCGGCGTACTGGCTAAAGTCGTGCCCGAGGGCGTCAGCATCACCTGGATTCGCTCCAAACCGCAAGAACGGCCGTCGCAGCTTACGGCGCAATACGCCTGGCGCCTCAAGCGCCGCTTGAAGGAAGCCGAAGCCAAATCCGGCGCCAGCAAGCCGGTAGTCGTGGCCCAGCTTGAGTCCGGAAATCAGGACGGCGCCTTCGTCGACAAAAGCATCGAATGGGAAAAGCAGTACGAATACTGGGTGACCCCTGTCACACTCTGGCAGGCGGCCGGCGGCGAAAAAGGGGAAGTGGAAGGCGACGATTCTTCCATCGTAACCGTCACAGCGCGCGACATCTTTCCACCTGCCGCCCCAGCGGGAGTGCAGGCGGTCTTTTCCGGATCATCCCAGAACCTCTTCATCGACCTGACCTGGAGTCCCAACACCGAAGCTGACCTGGCCGGCTACAACATCTACCGGCACACCGAAGGCAGCCAGCCGCAAAAGATCAATACGGCCCTCATCAAAAGTCCTTCCTTCCGCGATACCGGTGTGGGTCCGGGAACAAAATACTTCTACACAATTTCAGCAGTCGATCTGCGCGCCAACGAAAGCAAGCAGTCAGAGGAGACGAGCGAGACAGTGCCCTGAGGATTGCCAAAACTGCCAAAATTGGTAATTGCCAAAATTGTAAGGACGCGCGGCCCGCCGGGAGAATTCTTCCCGGCTGAATGCTGAGTGCCAATTGCTGAGTGCTTTTTTCAATTTTGGCAATTACCGATTTTGGCAATTTTGGCAATCTCTTTAAAATGTCCCCATGATCTACTGCCGCTTTTCTTCATCCACAGGTCCTCAGTATGGGCTGGTCGAAAGCGTGGCCGGCGCAGAACAAATCACTCATATCCTGCCTGCGGGCGAGGGCGGCGTTCCTGACTTGGCGCGCGCTCAGAAGACCCAGGCCGTGCCTCTGGCTTCAGCCACCTTGCTCGCCCCGGTGCAGCCCACAAAAATCCTCTGCGCCGGACGCAACTACCTCGACCACGCCAAAGAGATGGGCAACGACGTACCCAAAGAGCCGCTTATTTTCATGAAGCCGCCTTCTTCCATCATCGCTCCCGGTGAAAAGATCCTGCGTCCTGCGATCTCGCAACGCGTGGATTTCGAAGGCGAGCTGGGTGTGATCATCGCCGAGCGCTGCCGCAATCTGCGCGACGATGAGGACGTGCGCGCCTACATTGCCGGCTACGTCTGCGCCAACGATGTAACCGCCCGCGACCTGCAGAAGTCCGACGGACAATGGACCCGCGCCAAGGGCTTCGACACGTTCTGCCCGCTGGGGCCTCTGGTGAACGACGGCCTCGACCCGTGGCGCGGCGTTGCAGTGGAAGCCCGCGTAAACGGCCAAGTGCGGCAGTCAGGCAGCACCGCGGATTTCATCTTCCCGCTGGACGTTCTGCTGCGCTACATCTCCCGCTTCCTGACCCTACTGCCCGGCGACCTGGTCCTGACCGGCACCCCGGCAGGCGTCGGTCCGCTGGCCGCCGGAGATGTCGTCGAAATTTCAATCCCGGGCCTGGGCATGCTGAAGAACCCAGTTGCTGATGCTTAACGCGGATCTGCACATGTGGTGCGTCGTGAATCATGTAGCTTACAAACCCAATAGTGTCATCCCGAAGCCCGTCAGGAGCGCGCGCTTTCTTCAGCGCGCGAGTAGGGCTGAGGGACCTTGCGTTTCGGCGATGCCCTATAACCCACCCGAAATTAGGATACAGTTTCAACGATACACAATCATGGCAAAATAACGTGATGCCAACTCCGCCACCCATCCCCGACTTCCTCTACGGCACCGCCTGGAAAGAAGACCGCACCCCGGCCCTGACCGAACTGGCGCTGCGGACAGGCTTCCGCGCCATCGACACCGCCAACCAGCGCAAGCATTACTTTGAAGCCGGAGTCGGCCAAGCGCTGGCCGCCGCATATGGCTCCGGCGTGGTCGCCCGCGCCGATCTCTTTCTGCAAACAAAATTCACTTATCAGCCCGGTCAGGACCATCGTCTGCCCTACGATCCCAAGGCCAGTATTTCTGAGCAGGTAGCCCAATCGATGGCCAGCTCACTCGAACATCTGGCCACTGACCACGTTGACAGCTACGTCCTGCACGGCCCCTCTTCCGGCTACAACTGGACCGATCACGACGCCGAAGCCTGGGAGGCAATGAAGAAAGAGCGCGATGCTGGACGCACGCGCCTGCTGGGCGTGAGCAATGTCTCATTGCGCCACCTTCAGCAGATGGAAGCCGCGCACGCCGATCTCCCGGAATTCGTCCAGAACCGCTGCTACGCCCATCTAGGCTGGGACAGGGAAGTACGATCATTTTGCCGCGAGCGCAAGATCACGTATCAAGGCTTCTCGCTGCTGACCGCCAATGTGGAAGTCCTGCGCCATCCTCAAGTCACCGGCCTCGCTACGAAGCTGAACGCAACACCAGCGCAAATTGTGTTCGCCTTCGCGCGCGCCGTAGGGATGCTGCCGCTGACCGGCACATCCAGCGCCGAACATATGAAACAGGACCTGGCCAGTCGCGAGCTGACGCTTCCGCCGGACGCAGTGCGGGCGATTGAGTCGCTGGCAGGGTGAGTAACCGCCTGAGAAGGTGGAAGCCCCGGCCTTCGGGCCAGGGTAGTGGGCTTTTAAGCCCACGGTGAGTCCGCGCGCTGTAGTGAGCGCTTTAGCGCTGGTGGCAACGCAGTTGAGGTGTCCGGAGGTGAAGTGATCCTGCCGGGCTTTGACCGCGTTCCCCCGCGCCTGCGTGATACAAATATCCATGCATGTTCAAGGCGTTGCGGGAATTTCATGTTGGCCGGCCCCAGATCTTTGCTGGGCTGCTGCTGCTCCTGTTTGCCGCTCAGTGCCTGTGGGTGGCTGCGGGACGCGGCCTCTCCGACCTCGAATATGAGTACATAGTTTCCGGACACCACGCGATTGCTGGGCAGGAGTTCCGGATTGTTTCCCCAGTCACTACGATGGTGGCGGCTGCTCCTTTGCGGCTGGCTGCGGCCTGGCGCCGGGTTGTGCCAGTTTCCATCGGAACTGCTCTCGCCATTCCGCCCGCCTGGTGGTTGCGCCTGCCCTTTGTGATTTTCGGTGTGTCTCTGGGTGGGGCGCTGTGGTGGGTGGCGCGCCGTCTTTATGGCAATGAAGGCGGCTATGTGGCCCTGGCGCTTTACTGCTGCTCACCTGCCATGGTGAAGATCAGCAGCAATGTCAGTCCGGAAATCATTCTCTCCTGGAGCGCTTTTGGACTGATCTATACCGCCATCGGCGTTGCCCACACCTTGTATGCGCCTCCGCGCAAATGGGCGCCGCGCATCCTTCTCTTGGGGATCGCGATGGGCCTGTGCGTGGCCACGATGTTCTGGGCCGTTACCCTGGTGCTGCTGGCGCTGGCCTTCATGATCTATCTGGCGCCCGGCTGCCGCGACCGCATCATGATCGTGGTGAGCGGCGCTTCGCTGATTGCCCTGGCCGTCCTCCTGTGCTTCCGATGGCTCACCGGCGGCTTCGGGCTGGGTTCTACGGCCCTGATTACTCCGTGGCCCACTTGGGAGCTAGTGCGTGGCCTGTTCTTTTTCCTTACCGACGACTACTGCCTACCGGTGATCTTCGGCGCCGCCTTGATCGTCTATTGCCTTTGGGGGAGGGCGCGCTATTTTGGAAATAGCGCGCCGCTGATGGCCGGGTTTGCGTCGGTGGCCCTGTTTTCTCTGGTGCCGGGGATTCATCTGTGGCGGGCCGCACTGGGCTTCAGTTTTTGCTTCGTCTTTATCGGGGGCGTGGCAGCGGACGCGCTGGAAACTCCCTTCCGGCGGAGCCTCGGTTGGGCCCTGACGGCTGCTTTGCTTCTCAAATTTGCCTTTGGCCTCGCGTCTTCCAGCGGCTGGATGCATCCAAATCAGGTAGCTGGATTTGCCCCGCACACAGGTTTATGATTGTGTGCAGAAGCAGGTACTTATGACACGAGCCATCTTCCCTTCCGTAGTCCTGGCTTTCGCATTGACGGCGGTCCAGGCCCAGGTGCAAACCCATGGCGTTCCCGCCTCGGTGACTTCGGCCACGCCGGATGGAAAGGTGCATGGCGTACCTTCCAGCATCACTTCACCCACCCCGGTGGTTCCCCGGACTTTCGGTGATCCGAATGCGCGGGTAGTTTTCGGCAGTCCACACCCGCGCCACAACAGGCACGATGTCACGCCCGTGCCGATTTTCTATCCCGTGTATATCGACACCGGTAGCACGCCCGCGGCCCAGCCGGCAGCCGAGAGCAATGGCGGGGAAGGCGAAGCTTCAGCAGCGGAAACCGAGGCCCTGCGTGATGCCTACAACCGGGGCGCGCAGGACGCGCTCACCGAATTACGCGCGCGGCAACGTGTGAAAGAGCGCGCGTCCGAGGCGCAGGAAAGGCCCCAAGTCAAACCGCCGGCCAGGGACGAAAAGAAAACCAGCGCGCCCAGTGAAGCCGAGGCCCACGGTGAAGCCACCACGGCCAGGGTCCCGGTTGAGGAGCAGCCGCCAACTTCAGCGCCGCCGGCGGTTTTTGTCTTCAAAGACGGCCACCGGCTGGAGACACAGAATTTCGCCATCGTCGGACAGACCCTGTTCGACTTTACGCCAACCGGATTGCACAAAATCAAGCTCGCGGAGCTCGATCTCGATGCGACCCGCAGGATCAATGAAGATAGCGGCATACCGGTCACGCTGCCGTAAGACCTAAAGCCGTTGGGCCACGAATAGACACGCATTAGCTCCAATGGAGCTGTGTGGCTTTCCTCTGCATTACTATCCACTAGGGTCTTCGCAGCTTGCGACGATTTTTCCACCGCCTCACAACCCCAAAATCCTCTGTTGCCTCTGTTCCTCTGTGTTTCAAAGGTTTTGGTTGTCGCTACCTCACGCTGTATTGCTATCCACAAGTCCTACGCGCAAAGCCTTCTGGCAGACATCCTGTGCTATAATTACCGGTACTCTTCCAATAGGTAACTTCTGTAAATGCAACCATTTAGCGGAGATTCTGCGGCCGCCTGAACTGCCCGGAAACTGCCCGTAATTTGGATGCTCAACCTGAAGTCCCTATGCTCAGATTGTTGCTGGCAGATTAGACACAAGACCTGAACGAGAAGATAAAACTATGGCGGACGATCCAAATCGACAGTTACCGCTGCCCCCGGGGGGCGGCGATGGAAATACCGGCAACGTGCAGCCCATCAACATCGAAGATGAGATGCGGAAATCGTATCTCGACTATTCGATGTCGGTGATTATCGGGCGCGCCCTGCCCGATGTGCGCGACGGATTCAAGCCCGTACACCGGCGCGTGCTCTACGCCATGCAGGAAATGGGCCTGCAATACAACAAGAAACACACCAAGTGCGCCAAAGTCGTGGGCACAACCATGGGCCAGTACCATCCGCACGGCGACTCCGCGATCTACGACACGCTGGTGCGCATGGCCCAGGATTTCTCCTTGCGCTATCCGCTCATCGACGGCCAGGGCAATTTCGGCTCCGTGGATGGCGACCCGCCGGCGGCCATGCGGTACACCGAATGCCGCCTGGCCCGCATCGCCGGCGCGCTCATGGAGGACATCGACAAAGAGACCGTGGATTTTGTCGCGAATTATGACGAGAGCACGCACGAACCCACCGTCCTTCCAGCCCGCATTCCCAACCTGCTGGTCAACGGCTCCAACGGCATCGCCGTGGGCATGGCCACCAACATCCCGCCGCATAACCTGACGGAAATCGTAGACGCCACCATCACCCTGATCAACGATCCCGCCACCAAGCTGAAGGACCTGCTCAAGATCGTCAAAGGGCCCGACTTCCCTACCGGGGCCTACATCTACGGCCGCAGCGGAATTGCCGCCGCCTACGAAAAAGGCCGCGGACGTTTCATGATGCGCGCCAAGGCCGGCATTGAAGACATGGCCCAGGGACGCAAGGCGATCATCGTGACCGAGATCCCCTATCAGGTCAACAAGTCGAAGCTGATCGAGCGCATCGCCCAATTGGTCAACGACAAGATCATCGACGACATCAGCGACGTGCGCGACGAATCTGACCGCGACGGCATGCGCATTGTGGTGGAGCTGAAACGCGGGGCCGAGCACCAGATCATCCTCAACCAGCTCTACAAGCACACGCAGATGCAGGAAAGCTTCAGCATGATCTTCCTGGCCGTAGTCCACGGCCAGCCGAAAGAGATGGGGCTGATCCAGGCCATCCAGCACTTCATCGACCACCGTGTGGACGTAGTGCGCCGCCGCACCGCCTACCTTCTGATGAAGGCCCGTGAGCGCGAGCACATCCTGGAAGGCTACAAGATCGCCCTCGACAACATGGATGCGGTGATCAAGATCATCCGCGGCTCGGGTTCGCGTGCGGAAGCCAAGGAAAACCTGCTGGCCGCCAAGTTCAAGATTGTCGATAAGCAGATCCAGCAGAAGGTCGGCGGCGCTGAAGGCCGGCTTTCGGCCCGGCAGGCCGATGCCATTCTGGAATTGCAGCTCTACCGCCTGACCCGGCTCTCGACCGAAGAAATCCTCAAAGAGCTGGGCGAAATCCGCGACAAGATTGGCGAGTACGAATCGATTCTGGCCTCGGAAAAGAAGCTGCGCGGCGTGATCGTAAAAGAGCTGCAGGAAGTCAAAGAGCAGTTCGGCGACGAGCGGCGCACCGAAATCACCGACGAAAGCACCGAGATTACGCTCGAAGACCTGATTGCCGACGAGCAGGTGGCGGTCACGGTTTCGCACAGCGGCTATCTCAAGCGCACCCCGATTTCCACCTACCGCCAGCAGCGCCGCGGAGGCACGGGCCGCACCGGCATGAAGACCCGTGAAGAAGATTTCGTGGAGTACCTGTTCAGCGCTTCCACACATTCCTACCTGCTGATCCTCACCAACACCGGACGTGTGTACTGGCTGAAGGTCTATGAAGTCCCCGACGTAGGCGCGGCCGGCAAGGGCAAACACATCGGCAACCTGGTTTCCTTGCAGCCGGGCGAGACCGTGCGTACGCTGCTCGAAGTGCGCAACCTGGAAGAAGAAAACCGCTTCGTGTTCTTCTCTACCCGCAACGGCACGGTAAAAAAGACTCCCGTAAAAGATTTCTCCAACGTGATGTCGCGTGGCATCATCGCCATCGGCATCGAAAAAGACGATGAGCTGGTGGCCGCCCGCCTCACCGATGGCGATCAGCTCGTCTTCCTGGCCTCCCATGAAGGCATGGCCATCCGCTTCGACGAAGAGGATGTGCGTCCCATGGGCCGCTCGGCCTTCGGCGTGCGCGGCATGAGCCTCGACAAAGACGATTACCTGGTCGGCATGGCGGTCACCCCCAAAGAGGGCAAACGCAAGAGCAGCGAAAAGGGCAAGGAAAAAGAGTCAACCGCCGACGTGCCCAGCCTGATCCTGAGCGTGACTGAACAGGGTTACGGAAAACGCACGCCCATCGAGGAATACCGGATGCAGTCCCGGGGCGGCAAAGGCGTGATCAACGTGAAGACCACCACCCGCAACGGTAAGGTCTCAAGCATTATGCTCGTGGATGAAGAATCGGAAGTCATGCTGATCAGCCAGTTCGGCAAGATCATACGCATCGACACCAAACAGATCCGCGAGGCCGGCCGCTCCACCCAGGGCGTCCGCCTGCTGCAGATGGAAGAGGGCGACCGCGTGGCATCGGCGGTGGTCATCCAGGAAAAGAGCGAAGAAGAGAACGGCCTACCGCTGCAGTAAATGGAGAGAAACCCGATTGAAAAACATTGCATCCCCGGTAAGCGCAAACTCATGGTCCTCCTGCCGCCGAATGCTGGCCCTCGCCCTGCTGCTTTGCGCCGCCGTTTCCGCCTACGCCGCCGATTTTGAATCGCGGGTAAAAGACGGCTATGCGGATTCCAACGGAGTAAAGATCCACTACGCTACTGTTGGAAGCGGGCCGCTGATCGTGATGATTCACGGCTTTCCCGACTACTGGTACACATGGCGCAAGCAAATGGAAGGCCTGTCCGACAAATTCCAGTGCGTAGCCATCGACCAGCGTGGCTACAACCTGAGCGACAAACCCCAGGGCGTGGAAAACTACGACATGCGCCTGCTCGTCGGCGACGTGATCGCGGTCATCAAGCACTTGGGTAAAGATAAAGCCATCATCGTAGGCCACGATTGGGGTGGGGCCGTGGCTTGGCAAGTGGCCTTGAACGCACCCCAGTACGTCGACCGGCTCATCATCCTCAATCTTCCGCACCCTCGTGGAATTATGCGCGAGCTGGTCAACAATCCGAAACAGCAGGCGGCCAGCGAGTATGCCCGCAACTTCCAGAAAGACGGCGCCGAGGCCTTGATCAAGCCCGAGCAACTGGCATTCTGGGTAACCGATCCGGAAGCCCGTCCCAAGTACGTTGAGGCCTTCAAGCGCTCCGACATCAAGGCCATGCTCTCGTATTACAAGCAAAATTATCCCCGGCCGCCGTATCAGGAAGATCCGTCACCGGTAACGAAGACCCAGATGCCCGTACTCATGTTCCACGGACTTAAGGATCCGGCGCTGCTCTCCGGCGCTCTCAACAACACATGGGACTGGATGGGCAAGGACCTCACCCTGGTCACCATTCCTGAGGCCGGCCATTTCGTGCAACAGGATGCCGCCGATCTGGTCACGCGCACCATACGGGCCTGGCTCAATCGCTAGGATCATCGTTTTATCTCATATTTTGAGAAGAGCGCTTCAACGGCCAAAAGAAGCTGCGATCATCCTCAGCAATCGACGGTGTGCCTTCATACAATGTTGACCAATAAGGTTCCGAACCCAGCGATTTTTGAGGTGTTCATGATAAAGCTAAATTGTGTCCCCAATGAATGAATTTGCGGAAATAGTATTTGGATTAGTCTATCCAGTCGGCGTAGATGTAGATCCGGCTGTCGCCGTCCTGAGAGATTATCTTGCCCAGCTAAATTATAAATTGGATTTATTTCGCATCAGCGACCACCTACGCTCTCTATCACTGGGAATCGAATTTGATGAATCTGATCCTTTGGGATTGTCTCACGCCCTGATGGATGCAGGGAATAAGGCGCGAATGAAAGCGGAAGCAAGTGATATCTTGGCAATCGCAGCCCTGAATCACGTCTTCTTGAATCGATCAAAAGATGACAATAAAAATCCAATGCCACGGAACAATGTTGTTCACATTATCAGGTCATTCAAAAGGCCTGAGGAAGTCAAATTGCTACGTGATATCTACCGGCCTGGATTTTTTCTGATTGGCATCGCAGCTGATGAAAAAGAGCAGATAGAATTCCTTAGATCCAGAAAGGGGCTAACAGAAACCCAAGCAAGAAGTCTCATCGCTCGTGATCGAGATGAGAGCGGCATCCATGGGCAGAGAACAAGAGACACCTTCTACCTCGCTGATGTGTTTGTGCAACTTGCGCGTGGTGAATACAAGGACCAACTGAAGAGATTTCTTGATCTGGTATTCGGTTGTCCTTTTCGCACTCCGACTAGAGAAGAGCATGCCATGTTCTCTGCATATGCATCTGCGGCAAGATCGGCTTCTTTGGGTAGACAGGTCGGAGCAGCGGTGGCTACTCATGAAGGCGAAGTATTGTCGGTGGGAGCGAACGAAGTGCCACAGGCGGGTGGAGGGCCTTATTGGGAAGGAGACAAAAAAGATCACAGAGATCATACCAAGCCGAAAGACTCAAACCAGGAACATAGATCACGAATCATTGGAAGCATAATTGAAAAGCTAAAAAGCAAATTGTTCTTTTCAAGTTCCGTTCGGACGCTTTTTGAGAACGCATTCAAAGACGAGACATCTGAGGCCGAAGTCGGACGACGCGTAAATGCTGCACTAGAAAAAAACAAGACGGCTCTACTGGAATCCGACGAGGCGGCTGCGCTCATTGAAGCGAGCGACCTCAAAGAGATAACTGAATATGGCAGAAGTGTTCATGCCGAAATGGACGCGATTCTGACCTGCGCGCGGCTAGGTATCAGCGTCAAAGGACGAATTCTGTTCACAACCACCTTCCCTTGCCACAATTGCACACGCCATATCATTGGAGCGGGGATTTGTAAGGTGGTTTATATCGAACCTTATCCGAAAAGCAAAGCCAAGGATTTGCATGATGATTCGATTACTTTTGGTCTGGAAGATGCTGAAAAGACAGGGAGAATTCCGTTCGTACCTTTTGTGGGTGTAGGACCGCGCAGGTACCTCGACTTTTTTTCATTGCAACTTAGCGCGGGATACGATATAGAAAGAAAAGCGAAAGATGGAATCCCAACCGACTGGAGCTGGGATTCCCACAACGGGCCACGTGTGGCGATGTTGCCTTACACATATCTCGAAAGAGAAGCGAAAGTCATTAATGAGCGCAGCCAACAGCTGAAAAAGCTTTTGGAGGATTGAGAATGGCAAATATTCCACTAAAAAATACCTCGGGATCTATATTTCTTAAAGCGATTGAAGAAGCGGCTGATGCCATCTCAAATTGGCCAAACTGGAAGAGAGATGCCGTTATATTTACAAAGACTGCGGATCGTCAGGAAGTCAAAGAGAAACGGCAAATCAAAGAGCCCCCAAAGTAGTTTTCTTTCTCGATAAAGGGCTTTACATAAAAAACTGTTGCTCTCCCCACCCATAAGTTGCAACAATGCGGAAATCGCAGCTTCGCACCCAGGGAGGGAGCAAATTCATGGCTATATTCACCAGGCGTCAACTCGCGCTGATGGCCCTTGTAATTATTTCAAGCTGGTCGGGCGCGCAGGAGCAGACAGCGCCGCCCGGGCCACCACGGCCGAAGATTGACTGGCAGGCTGGACCCACCACCGGGAAATTGGGCGACATCGCCGAAATCAAGGTCCCGGAAGGCTACAGTTTTACCGATAAAAAGGGCACCCAGCAACTGCTGGAAATGACGCAGAACATTCCCAACGGCCGGGAACTGGGCGCGCTGGTCCCGAACACTGGCCAGTCTCGGTGGTTTCTGACGTTTGAATTCTCCAAGACCGGGTTCATCAAAGACGACGACAAAGACAAGCTGGATGCCGCTGCGCTGTTGAAGGCCATGCAGGAAGGCACCGAGGCTGCGAATGAAGAGCGCAAGAAGCGCGGCTGGTCGGCCTTTCATGTGGTCGGCTGGGAACGGCCTCCCTATTACGATCCGCACACCAACAATCTGACCTGGGCAATCCGCGGCAACAGTGACAATCCACGCGAGGGAAGCACCGTCAATCACTCCATCCGCCTGCTGGGGCGCCGTGGAACCGTGAGCGTGGACCTGGTCGCCTCACCAGAGGATTACTCCGGCTCCGTGACCGCCTTCAATGACCTGCTTGCCGGATTTTCCTACAATGCTGGCAGCCGCTACGCCGATTTCGTTCGCGGAGACAAAGTAGCGGAATACGGCCTGGGCGCGCTCATCGTGGGTGGCGCCGGGGCCGTGGCGCTCAAGACCGGTTTATTCTCGAAACTTCTGCTACTGCTGGCCAAGCTCTGGAAGGTGATCATTGTGGCGCTGGCTGCGGGCGCGGCCGCTCTCAAGAAGTTCTTCAAGTCAATTTTCGGCGGCAACGAGGAGAAAATCGAAGACCCTGCACAACAGCCGGAAAACCACTAGCCCATGAGCGAAGTCGGAGGCCTGTTCGCCGTTTTCCTTCTGATTTACCTGGCCCAATGCCTGTGGTGGACGCCCCCCGGCGCTTCGGTTTTCGCGTTGGGAACGAGGGGAAAAGGCGCAAGAAAAGAACAGGGCTTCGTCTGGAATGCTTTCGATCTGGCGGGTGTACTGGCCAGTCCTCTGCCCCCGCTGCCGCCCTTGGTGGTCTCAGAATGGCCCGCCTTTCAGCCGGAGCCAGACCGCTTCTGCCACTGCCCGAGCGCAGGGGCCGAGCCGGTCCCCATTCCCTGGGAGTCGCTGGTGGTTACCAGTTCCGATTCGCGGCTCTTGTGTAATGGCGTATCGGTGCTGAAGGCGGGCGAGGCGCAAATCCAGCGTTACGCCGAATTCCTGCGGCAGACCGCGAAGCTGAATCGCAGAGGGCGGGAACGCGCCATCGAAACATGGCTCTTGCGCAGCACCGATCAGAAGGCCGCCAGCCAGGAACTGGAAGACTTCCGCCGCCGCTCACGCTGGCTGCGCATCATCACCAACGTTGAGTTCTTTCTGCTGTTTTTGATTGTGCCGCTGGCCTTTCGCTCTCTGGGTACGCGGGCGCTGTGGCCGGCGGTAAGCGCCCTGGCGGCGGTCGCCATCTCGATCACCCTGGAATTCTGGATGCTCCACCGGGCGCTCTTCCCCGAGTCATCGGCGGCAAGGATGAAATCTGCGGTGACCATTCTGCTCTCTCCGGTGGCCGCGGTGCGCGCCTGCGATGCCGTTTCCAAGGAGCTGCTCACCGGATTCCATCCCCTGGCGGTGGCCTCGGTCATCTTGCCCGAGGATGAATTCAAGCATTTTGCCAGCGAACAACTGCGTGCCTGCCGCTACGGCCCGGCTTCCGGCGGATGGTATGGGGCAAAACTGCAGAAGGCCCTGGAAGGTCTCGTCCGCCAGCAAGGCATGCAACCGGGGCCGCTCATGTCCCCTTCCAAGCAAGAGACCAATTGCGTGGCCTACTGCCCCAGATGCCTGGCCCAGTATGTGAACGACCGGGCTGAATGCGCCGATTGTGGATATCAAGAGCTGGTGGGGTTTTCCGGAAAAAAAGATTGGTCCGCCGATCGACCCAATTGAATCTTATAATTCTCTGGCATTAATTATCGTCTCGAGAGGACATTCGAATCATGAAAATCGCTAAAGATGTTACACAACTGATCGGTGGGACCCCCCTGGTGCAACTCAACAAAGTGACGCAGGGTTGTAAAGCAACGGTGCTGGCTAAACTCGAGGGCCAGAACCCTTGTAACAGCGTAAAAGACCGCATCGGCGTAAGCATGATTCTGGAAGCGGAAAAATCCGGAAGAATTACACCCGGCAAAACGGTGCTGATCGAACCCACCAGCGGCAACACCGGTATCGGACTGGCCTTCGTGGCCGCGGCCCGTGGATACCGCCTGATTCTGACCATGCCCGAAACCATGAGCCGCGAGCGGCGCGTCGTTCTGCTGGCTTTCGGCGCGGAGTTGGTGCTGACACCCGGCCCCAAAGGCGTCAAGGGCGCCCTTGCCAAAGCCAAAGAGATTCTGGCCAAGACTCCCAATGGCGTCATCCTGCAGCAGTTCGCGAACCCTGACAATCCCAAGATCCATCGGGAAACGACTGGCCCGGAAATCTGGAATGACACCGACGGCAAAGCGGACTTCCTGATTTCCGGCGTAGGCACAGGCGGAACGCTGACCGGCGTAGGCGAATTCATCAAGTCGAAAAAGCCGTCATTCAAGATCGTGGCGGTCGAGCCTGCCGACAGTCCGATCCTTTCCGGCGGCCAGCCTGGCCCGCACAAACTCCAGGGGCTCGGCGCCGGATTTGTGCCGGAAATCCTGAAGACCGACCTGATCGACGAAATCATGACCGCGACTACCGAAGAATCGCTGACCATGGCACGGCGCATGGCCAAGGAAGAAGGCCTGCTGGTGGGCATCTCTTCCGGCGCAGCCGTGTCGGTGGCGGTCAAGGTCGCCAGCCGTCCGGAAAATGCGGGCAAGATCATCGTGGTGGTGATCCCCAGCTTCGGTGAGCGCTATCTCAGCACACTCCTGTTTGAAGACCTGCGCACCAAGGCGGAGCAGCTTCCGACGGAAGAGATAGCCGTCTAGAAAACATGAACAGGAGTCAATGAACTATCGAGAGATTACGCTGCTTTTTTCCGCAGCCGTGGCCGGCGGGGCCATCAACTCGGTCGCCGGTGGAGGAGGCTTCCTCTCCTTCCCGGCGCTTATGTTGACCGGGGTCCCTTCGATCAACGCCAACGCCACCAGCACCGTGGCCCTGTGGCCGGGGACATTGGCTTCGACGGGCGCATACCGCAAGCTCCTGACCGCCGAAATGCTAAAGAGAATCGCGCCGCTGATCGTCATTACGGTTCTCGGCAGTCTTCTGGGCTCATACCTGCTGCTGAAGACCCGCCAGGCGGCCTTCGACCGGATGGTCCCTTGGCTTCTTCTAGCGGCCACGCTACTGTTCAGCTTGAGCGGCAAGATAGCCGCGCGGATCGTCCCACGGCAAGTGGGCCAAAAACCCACACGTCTGCGCTTTGCGCTGATCGCCCTGGCGCAAGCCGGAGTGGCGGTCTATATCGGCTATTTCGGGGCGGGGGTGGGTATCGTGATGCTCGCGCTGCTCAGCATGATGGGCGTGGAAAATATTCACACCATGAACGGTTTGAAGACCTTGCTGGCCACCTTCGGCAACGCCACAGCCATCGCGATGTTCGTGATTGCCCACGCCATCTTCTGGCCCCAGGCCATGCTCATGGTCGTGGGTGCGGTGCTGGGCGGTTACGGCGGCGCTTACTTCGCCCAGAAACTCAGCGGCGGTGCGGTGCGCGGCCTGGTGATTGCGATCGGGTGCGCCATGACCATGTATTTCTTCTGGAAGACGTGGGGGATATGAAACCCTCTTTCCCTGCCCCCGTCCGGGCCCCTTCCTCTGCGCCTTCTTTCTTCAATCCCCGTTCATCCGCGTGAATCAGCGGCAAATCTCTTTTGCTTTTCCCTGCGTTCTCTGCGAACCCTGCGGTTCAGTCTTTTGACTTTCCTTGGTTAGGTCCCATTCGTGTTAATTCGTGGCTAGTATTTTTTAATCAGCGTTCATCGGCGAAAATCAGCGGCCAACTTATGCTAGCCTGAACACAAGGAGTCACCATGGAGAACGCACCGGAATTCGGCCAAGTTGAAGGCTCAGAAGGCATCCTAACCATTCGCGGCCAGGGCGACAATAACGCCCGCGGATGGAACGGCATCCGCTACAAATCCGGCCTGTCGGCAAAAAATGTCGGCGCAAAAAAACTATCGATGAACGTGGCCACCATCCCACCCGGCGGCATCGCCTACGCGCACATCCATGTGGATTTCGAAGTCATGCTCTACATCCTAGCCGGACGCGTACGCCACGAATACGGCCCGGCCCTCGAACACACCCTCGAAAACCAGGCCGGCGACTTCATCTTCATCGAGCCCGGAATTCCCCACGAAGTCTTCAACATGAGCGCCACCGAACCCGTAGTCGCCGTGGTAGCCCGCTCCGACGCCAGCGAATGGGAAAACATCGTGAACTTCACGAGGCCGGGGAAGCGCTAGAACTTAGCGTGGCGCAGCGCAGCATCCAAATCGATAGAGTCATCCCGAACGCCGTCAGGAGCGCGCGCTTTCTTCGGGCCCCGTTCGCGCCCGCTTTTGGCGCGAATGGGCAGAGCGTGCGAGTAGAGCCTGCCCTGAGCCGTGGCGAAGGGCGTGAGGGACCTTGCGGTTCGGCGTTGCAATAGACTGCACCCTGCGATTGAGGTGCCCTACGGTTTCAGCATTGCGCCAAAGGCACATGAGATTGCGAGGTACCCTCGAACCGCCATCGCACCAGTCCCGCTTCAGCGGGACGGAAGAAAATAGCCCACCACGTGTCACGATGCCACGCGTACTTTGCGTGGCATCGTGGCTAAGTGGTGGGTAGTGAGTGGAACAGGTTCCTTCCTCGCCGCCCGCAGGGCCGGCGCGCATGCCGCAAAGCGGCAGGAGCGCCCTCAAAAAAATGCTTTTTGCATGTCCCTATAAAACGTCTTTTTCGCTGTGCTACCAAACCCAGATTGCGCGCTGGCTCCACTCTGCGATGATCGGGCTGTTTCCTCAATGACTGCTGTTGGATTCTCGCTTTGAGACAGTTTCGGTTGTTGAATGCCTCCACGGGTGACTTTTCGGTAGCTTTTTGGATACGAGGGGGTGGGGGTCCCTATCTGCCCCACCCCTTTGCCTGGACACACTTCTCCTGAGGCCCAAGGATGCAGGCCGCAAGTCATTTCCAAATGTCAAAGAACCGTTCCCACCTGACGCCTGAGCGCCTGCCTGGATTATTGCCGATTGTGACGCCGCCATGAAATTTTGCTGTCCGAATGCTGCCGATGTGACTGCCGGAAAATGGATTCGACTTCGAATACGCATTCCAAACGCGATCAGGAGCACCCGCTTTTGGCGCGAATGGGCAGGCGCGCGAGTAGAGCCTTACCCTGAGCCGTGGCGAAGGGTCTGAGGCACCTTGAGTTTCAGCGTTGCATTATGGGCGCCAGACCTAATGCACATGCGATTGCGCGGTACGCTCGAACCGCGTGGCAGCCAGTCCCGCTTCAACGGGACGAAAGAAAGTAGCCCACCACGTGCCACGATGCCACGCGTACTTTGCGTGGCATCGTGGCTAAGTGGTGGGTAGTGAGCGGAAGATGTCCCTTCCTTGCCGCCCGCAGGGCCGGCGCGCATGCTAGAGAGAAACATCTTGACCCTGATAGACCCCGCTAATAAATGCGACATCGTAACGGTTGCACAATATGTAGTGCAACCGTTACCAGATGTCACCGCATATTGACGGTATCCACAGAATGCAATTACCGAAGTAAGCACCCTCAAAAACTTATTCCTTGTAGATGTTTACCCAAAATGGGAGACTCTGAGTCTCCCCCTGAAAACCAGTGCTCCCCTATGAAATTATCTCCGGTTTTAGATACGCGCATTATCTATTGTGGCGATAACCTCGACAAGCTGAAAGATATTCCCGACAAATATATTGATCTTGTCTACATCGACCCGCCGTTTAATTCCAATCGAAATTATGAAGTGTTTTGGGGTGAGACCAAAGAACAGAGATCATTCGAAGATCGTCATGAATCGACAAAAGCTTATATAGATTTCATGCGTCCACGCTGTGAGCAGCTTGCCCGTATCTTGAAGCCAACAGGCAGCTTTTATTATCACTGTGATTGGCACGCCTGTCATTACGTGAAAGTGATGCTTGACCGAATTTTAGGAGAAGGCAATTTTATTAACGAAATAATCTGGAAAAGACAGAGTTCCCACAATGATGCGAAGCAGGGTTCTAAGCATCTTGGAAGGATTCACGATACGCTGTTTCTGTACACCGGCAGCAAAAACTATAAGTTCAAGCACCTGTATCGGCCTTACGATCCTGAGTATGTGCAAAACTTCTATCGCCATGTCGAATCTGAGACTGGGCGGCGTTATCGATTAGGTGATCTAACCGCTCCTGGCGGCGCTTCTCCATCAAAAGGGAATCCTCAGTACGAGTTTCTAGGCGTCACGCGCTATTGGCGATACAGCAAGGAAAATATGCAACAGTTGTATGAACAAGGGCGCATCGTCCAAACGAAACCGGGTACGGTACCGGCCTATAAACGCTATCTGGACGAAGGGAAAGGCGTTCCACTTGGTTCGGTCTGGGATGACATCGGGCCAGTGCAAGGCGCTGCGGGTGAGCGTATAGGGTTTCCAACTCAGAAGCCATTGAAGTTGCTCGAAAGAATTATTGAGATTTCTAGTGAGCAAGGAGACATCGTGTTGGATGCATTTTGTGGCTGTGGTACTGCCCTTGTAGCAGCCCAAAATGCTGGCAGGCAGTGGATAGGGATAGATACTTCTCCCACGGCCTGCCGTGTCATGGCGAAAAGACTACGTGATTCAAGCGGCTTAACGGAAAGCGAAGCGTTGTGGAAGATCGGCAGAGGCTTTATCGTTCGTGATCTCCCCTGGACTGAACAGCAGTTGCGCAAGTTGCCGCCATTCGAGTTTGAGAATTGGGCTGTAATAGCAGTGGGCGGAACACCAAACAAGGTACAAACTGGGGACATGGGAATGGACGGAATAATCTATCCCATTTCAGCCCTTCCAGAACGACGCAGCAAAGCCGACCAACTTGCCTTTATGGATGTTTGGTATCCAATTCAGGTCAAGCAATCAGAAAAAGTTGGCAGGCCGGATATAGATAAATTCGAAGCTGTGCTTATGCGAGAAAATCGCACTAGGGGATATTTTGTAGGTTTCGATTTCACGAGTGATGCCTTGCAAGAGATAGGTTCATTTTTTAAACGGAGTGGTAGAGAAATAATTCGTCTAACTGTCCAGCAGATTCTTGATGAGAATTTTACGAGCTCCCGTATGCCGCCAAAATCTGCGTCTGCGCTTCGTGTCTCTGAAGACCAAAAACACAGACGCAAGTAGGTCTATACAGCCAACAACTCGCCTATGCTCCAAATGTGATCTGTAATGCCTGCTTCCATGCAAGGCGTAACTCTAAGGGTTTTGTGAACACGGCAAGAGTTGTGTCATGCGGGGCCACCGAATGCGCCAACGCGCATATCGATCACGCAGAGCCCAGGTCCGCGTCCAAAGTGGCGACGATTCGTGAGGCCACTTGAGTGGGTACGATCCGGCTCAATGAAGTTCCGCAAAAGGAGAAAAGGCGCATCCCGCATTTCTTGAAATCGTTCCGTTAAATTACGAAAGCGCCACGCTTGAGACAATTGAGCAAGTCGATGTTATATGGCTCAAAGGACGATCGATTGCGCGTCCTTTTGAGGTGGAGCGCACTACGGCTGTATGCTGTATATTCAGGCTTGCTTAGAATGGCAGACTTGTTAGCCCTCCAGCCGAACATGGCCATTCGTCTTCACATCGTCGCGCCAGATGATCGCGGACCTCTTTCGGAAATGTGTACTTTCATTTCTTATGAGAGCGTGGATGCGATCAACAGCCTGGAGCATTTAGCCCACACGAAAGACGGCATCATCGCGGATTATGAAGAGGGAAGTCCAATCAACGACTCGGCCTAGGTGCGAAATCTGTAGAATGGGAATCCTGGGAACAAGCATGACGCTTGGCCGTCGCTGTATGGACTTCGTAACGTCAGATTTAGAGGATTTATGCGATTAAGTGACTCTCGGCTAAAGATTGAAAGGGCCAACAAGCACATCGCCGATATCCGTGCTCGCATTCACGCTTTGCCAGATTTTTACACTGCCACAATCGAGATAAATCCGCAGACTGGAAATGAAGTCATCAAGCATGACCTTAGCGATAGAACGGTAATCACGGATGTCGCCTTGATGATCGGAGATGCTGTTCACAATCTCAAGTGCGCTCTCGATTATGCCTGGGCGCAAACGATTAATCGGCTTGTTCCTACGGCAGTCAGCAAGTTTTCTAAGTTCCCCGTTCGTTCTTCTAAAGATGAGCTTGAAAGTGCACTTAAGGGGAGAGAAATTGACATCGCCGCCCCGCAACTCTTCAAGCTCGTTGTTTTTGATATAAAGGCATACGCGGGAGGGAATGATTCCATCTGGTGCCTCCACCAACTTAACATCCTCGACAAGCACCGGCTCCTGCTCCCGGTTGTCACTTTTGGCGCCATTGAGGGCATTGAATTGGAAAATGAGCATGAGGAGATCGTGCGTGGCGGCACTTGGGGAACGACTCAGCAAACGCCCTACTATGTACCCGTTCAATCTGGCTGGCAGATCAAGAATAAGGGCCACGTTTCAGTTGCTGTAGTCTTCGAAGAAGGAACGCCCGTTCAGGGCATGGAGGTAGCAGACATGCTCTCGACTTTTGCAATAAACGTCCTGAGTGTCACGCAATTGCTGGAGATTTTGTGAAATAGTGAATGTTGTATGAATTCGCTTGACATTTCCTTTATCTATCAGCATCATTGATGCTGAATGGCGACCTTTTCCACTAGGCAAGCTGCCAAAAGACTAGGGATCGATATGGCAACGCTGAGCCGTTACATTAAGGCCGGTAAAGTTCCCGCCCCAGACTCGGCAACGAGCGGCGGCATGACCATTCACTTTTGGACAGACGCAGAAATCGAGCACGTCCGGCAACTCCTACCCAAGATCGCCAACGGCAGGAAGACGCGATATCAAAAGAAAGCAGTCAGCAAACAAACACCAAAGAAACGCAAAGCAAAAAAGAAGTAAAACCCAAAACGGGCAGCGCCCGGTGCTTGAACACCGAACGCGCCCTAACCAGCAAATCGCCTTGATTGGAGGCAACAAGATGGCTGATGTTTACGGTAAAGCAGCAACTGGCCGTTGGCAAATAGCAGTTGGCCAATCCCCCTCGTTCCTGGCGGCGAAAGCAGGCCGCCTATGAAGAATCCAATCCCGAAAACCAACAAGCCTTCCCCGCGCCGGTTCACCCTGATCGAAAGAAAGTTTCCCGGACGCCGGTTCGTGGAATTCCCCCGCATGAAAGGCCGGACGGTGGACAAGATCGAGTTGTTCACCACGTCTGAGTACCACTCGATCACCGTCAGCTTTCTGGATAAGACCGCTCTGACCCTGGTCATTGATCCGGGCTTTAAACTCAAAGCCGATTACCAAGATCGAAAGTCCGGCGATGCGCGTAAGGTCAAGAGCTGGCCGGCGATTGCCAGTGAATGAAGTGTCGAATCACCCCGTCACGCGCAAAGAGCGCGCGTGACGCGGTGAAGGCATGATCTTCTTTATACTTAGAAATCCAGACTCTGCGAATCGTTTCGACAGCACCCTGATGGCAGGATGACAGCCAAATCTTTACTTCCAGCATGAGTCATCGTAATAATCAAAGCAGTGGCGCACATGCGTCCGTTTTGGTCGTTCATTGAAAACTGAAACTCCGAAAGGGCGAAGGTCTTCGCCCTCGGACTTGCTGCAGTCCGGGGGCCGGGGCCTCAGCCGTTGTCCCAAGCACCGGCAAGGCCATCCAGTGTCAGCGATGGCGGCTGTTTTTGGCTAATTGCCAATTGCTTCCCGTAGCGCTACCAATTCTTGTCCGCTACCGGATCAGGGCACTCCACGCCGTGATTGGCGCGGCTGGTAGCGTTAGAGCGGATTCAGGGCAGATTTTTACACCAGCGAGATTTCACTCCCTGCCCTCTGGATTCGCGGGTCGGTCACCTGATCATGCGATTTTCAAAGATTAACCTTGCACTTTGGCGTACTGTATACGGCATTTATTATGGGTGCTTTTTAGCTGCACCGAGCACAAACCCTTGTCAGTCATGAGGATAGCGGTACGAGTGAGAAAGATTCGAGGGAGAACACGAATAATTCAGGCATGTATCCTGCTTTTATTCGGCTCAAAACGTACATCAAGGACAGTCGAGTTTATTTACAGAGACATGCAAAAAGCATTTTTTTAGGGCGCTCCGCTTCGCTGCGCTGCCGGCCTGCGGCGGCAAGGAAGGCCATGTTCATCTCACTACCCACCACTTAGCCGCGACGCCACGCAAAGGACGCGTGGCATCGCGGCACGTGGTGGTCGCGGTAGGGATGCGGATCACTCCGCACCCCCCGCGCAGATCCGGACTTGAGGAATTACCTCATCCGGCTCCTGCCTTAGGTTGTGACGGGTCGGCGACGAGAAGGGTAGGGATGACTGATTCGGGCCGGGGGCAACCAGCGGTCGATCAATCGCTGCATGCGCTTCCACGTCACGTACCCGAACTGGCTTCGCCGTCCCAGCACTCGTCGCCAGAGACAGCTCACTCGGTAGCGGAAGTTCCGAAGCGCGGTACTGTTGGTGGGCACTCCGTAATATCGTATGTGCCCGCCGACTACCGCCTTCAACCACTGCCCCACATCTGGTGGAGGGTCATGCAGGCGTTGTTGCAGTTCGATTTGGATCGCCTTTAACTTCGCTTGCAATCGCTTTCTGATCGTCTGCCGTATCACCGTGAACCGTCCCCTCCGGGTCTTCCCGCAGATATGCGTGAATCCCAGAAAGTTGAAGGTTTCCGGTTTCCCTTCTCCACGCTCCTGCCGGTTCAGGGCTGCAAAGCGCCCAAACTCCACCAGTCGCGTTTTCTCCGGGTGCAGTTCCAGGTTGAACTTCTTCATCCTTTCTTTCAGTTCTCCCAGGAACCTCTCGGCTTCCGTCTTTTTCTGGAATCCAATCACGATGTCATCGGCAAACCGCACCACTACCAGCTCTCCTTGCGCGATCTTCCTCTGCCATACTTGAATCCATTGATCAAAGACGTAGTGTAGGTAAACATTCGCCAGCAGCGGCGATATACTGCCGCCCTGCGGTGTCCCCTCTTCACTCATCCTCAGCTTTCCCTCTTCCAGCACGCCGGCTCTCAGCCATTTCTGGATGAGTCGCACCATGCGCCGGTCTCCCATCCGGTGCTCCATGAACTTGACCAGCCACTCTTGCGACAGACTGTCGAAAAAGGCTCGGATGTCCACGTCCAGCACCCAGTTCACTTTCTTCTCCTCGATCCCCAGATAGAGCTGGTCCAGCGCATTGTGCTGGCTTCGCCCCGGACGGAATCCATAGGACAAGTCGGCAAAATCCTGCTCGTAGATGGCATTCATCACCTCCACGGCCGCCCGTTGGACGATCTTGTCCTCCAGCGCCGTCACTCCGAGCGCTCTCATCCGCCCGTCGCCTTTCGGGATGAACCGCCTGCGCACAGGCTTGGCTCGGTACGCTCCTCGCTGCACTCTATGGGAAAGCTCCTGGAGGTTCGCCTCAAGGTTCTCTCCGTAGTGATGCCACGTCTCCCCATCCACGCCCGGAGCCGCATTCTTCTTCAGTTGCCTGTATGCGTACTCCAGCATCTCCAAGTCGTAGACGTTGTGGAACAGCGCGGTGAATCTGGTTCCCTTATTCTCTCTCGCTGCTTCTCGTACCCGCTCCAGCGCATGGTACACGTCTCCCCGGCCCTGCGTCCGGAACGTGTTTTGCTCTCGCAGGTTTCCCTTGGCCAGTCCCCTTCCCTCCATCCTCTCCGCCTCCGCTCTCGCGGCCTTGTTCGAGGACTTCTTCGGTACTACGGGCCTGTCCGACTTCCCGTGTTCGTTCATCATCGGCTTCTGTCCTTAGACTTCCCGATACGGCCCGAGTCTCTTGTCTCGGGCGAACCCGGGATCTCCCGGTTCCCGTGCCTAGCGTGTCCCTACGTGCCAGGGTCTGCGACCTCGCGGGATTCCTGAACGCCTCGCGTTGGCGGCGTCCCGGATGTTGCCTTCCGCACATAGCCAGAGCGTCGGCATCCCGAAGTAGAATTTTCGCGGCTCAATAGCCCGGCCCGTACTTTCCCCTGTCAACGCTTCAGCCAGTCCCTCTCGGGCCTCGCCGCATGACTCGGGGTCAGTGTGGTTCGCTACTCCTTCACTGTGTGACTCTTGCATTCACTACGCTAAGCCGGTCTCCCGGCGCTTTCGGCTACTTTCTTCCGGCCCGCTGAAGCGGGACTGGCGCCACGCAATTCGGGTGTATCGCCCACTTTTGTGCCTCTTCAAGACCCACGCGCGCTGCCATGCGCGCCAAAATCGGGTGCGAACGGGGGCCCGAAAGCGCGCGCTCCTAACGGCATTTGGGATGACATCAATATCAACATTTGGGATGACAGCGATCAGGTAGAATCTTGCCGGGAGAAATTCATGCCAGAAATCCTACGCACACCAGACAGCAACTTTGCCAACCTGCCGGGCTTTCCCTTCCAACCGCATTATGTCGACGATCTGCCGGGATACTCCGGAATACGCATTCATTATCTGGACGAAGGTCCGAGCGACGCAAAACATGTGTTCCTGTGCCTGCATGGTCAACCGACATGGAGCTATCTCTACCGGAAGATGATTCCGATCTTTGCGGCCGCAGGACATCGCGCCGTGGCGCCCGACTTTATCGGGTTTGGCCGTTCGGATAAGCTGGCGGAGGAGTTATCCTACACATTTACCTTTCACCGCGAGATGCTGCTGCGCTTCATCGAACGCCTTGATCTGCGCAACATCACATTGGTCTGCCAGGATTGGGGTGGGCTGTTGGGATTGACGTTGCCCATGGAGATGCCCACGCGCTTCGGGCGGCTGCTGGTGATGAATACGTCCCTGGCCACCGGCGACATGCCACTTGGCAAAGGATTTCATGATTGGCGGGAGTGGGCAGGAAAGAATCCGGACATGAACATCGCCGGCCTGATGGGGCGTTCGTGCGAGCAATTGTCCGCCGAAGAACGCGCTGCTTATGGGGCGCCGTTTCCGGATGTCACCTACAAGGCCGGCATCCGCAGATTTCCGCCGATGGTGCCGGACAACCCCGAGGCCGAGGGCGCGGAGATTTCCCGCCGGGCACGGCAATGGCTCAAGACCGAATGGAGCGGTCAGACGTTTATGGCCGTGGGCATGAAAGACCCTGTGCTGGGCCCGCCGGCCATGGCCTATCTGCGGAGCCAAATACGCAACTGTCCGCCGCCGCTGGAACTCGCCGAGGCTGGACACTTCGTGCAGGAGTGGGGAGACGAAATCGCGCGCAAAGCGCTGGCGGCTTTTAAATGAATTCGCCGCTGATTTACGCCTGATAAAAACCAATTGGCCACGAATTAACACGAATGGCACGAATAGAAACTTTGATCTGTCACTAGCGTAAACCGATTCCGGATATTCAACGAGCAGTCACTTAAAATCACAATGGTGCTACATCAAGCTCTCATTCGTGTCATTCGTGTTGATTCATGGCCTAATATGTTTTATCAGCGTAAATCAGCGGCCAATTATTTCTTGCGGTCGTAATTCACCGGCCCGGGGTCGAACAACGACGGCTCGAGGCGGTTGTTATAGCTGACCGCCAGGACGTACTGCTGGCTGACCATCTCGCCGTTGTGCGTGATCAGTGTGTTGTAGGGCGTGGTGATGCCTTGCACGACTTTCCAGTTGTCGTAGACTTCGACCTCTTGGTCGTGATCGCGGTACACGGGGTTCCGCACCGTGTAGACCTTCTTGATGGGCAGATGAGTATCGGCGGCGATCAGCAGCGTGACGGCCTGATTATGGCCGTTCAGCACCGTGATCTTATCGGCGTTCCGGTTTTCGGAGATCGTGGGACCATCGTAGAACAACGCCACGCCCGGATCTTTGAGCCACTGGCGCAGCACCATTCCCAGTGAGTAATCGCGCGACAAGAGGAAGCGCCGAAGTTGCTCAGGGTCTTCGAACTTTGTCCCCCGGTACGTCCTTTCATATCCTTGATCGCCGTTGTGCAAGAAGATGAGGGTGGCGTCTTTTGCCTGGTCCTTGAAAGGCCATTGCCAGAAATACACGCTGATATTGCGCCCGACGGAGAACTCCAGGCGGTCTTTATCGGGCCACTGCCAGTAGCGGCGGTAGATGGTGGTGGAGTTTACGTTGCCATGATAGAAACTGCCGTAGCGGACTTCTGTCTTTACGTCGTGCACGTTCATATAGGCATCGCCGCCCAGGGCCTGGACCATCTGGTCGAGGATGGCGCGGGCCTGCTGCTGGTTGACCTTGGCTACATCGGAAGGAGCGGTCTGCTGCCCGTTGAGGGTTATACACAGCGTAAACACCAAAAAACAATTCACCGCAAAGTACGCTAAGGGCGCAAAGGAAGCAAAAGATTTAGCCGCGAATGACGCGAATAAACGCGAATTTGGATATACCGATCGCACAGTCTGGGAATTCATTGCCATAGGAACAATATGTTAGATGCGGGTTTGTTCACTTCTGTCGTTGGTTCTCCTCCGTATTGCTAACCCGAGTTTCTTTCTTTCCTCTGCGTCCCTGATATCTCTGCGCTCCCTGCGGTTCAATCTTTTGATCTTCCTTTGCGTACTTTGCGGTGGACTCTTTTTGGCTGCAGCTACGACACGCTATCCTACCAGCACGGCGCCGCCATTGACGTTTAGAATCTCGCCGGTAATAAAGCCGGCATGCGTGGTACATAGAAATAGCACAGAGGCCGCAATTTCCTCGGGCTTGCCGACCCTGCCCAGAGGGATGGTACTCAACACCCGCTTGCCAATTTCCGGATCGTGCAGGGCGGGGATGGCCATATCGGTTTCCACCCATCCGGGGGCCACACAGTTCACGTAAATGCCGTCGCGCGCGAGCTCCGTGGAGAGCCCTTTGACCATGCTGATCATCGCGCCTTTGCTGGCGGCATAGTCGCAGTGAAAGGCCTCGCCGCGCTGGCCGGACGTGGAGCTGATCAGGACAATGTGCCCGCCGGAGCGCTGCTTCTTCATCTGGGCCACGCTGTGCTTTACGAGTCCAAAGATGCTGTCGAGGTTGATCGCCAGGGTGTTGCGCCATTGTTCGTTGGACATCTGGTCGACAGGCGCATCATGCGGCGGCCACACTCCATGGTTGCCGACCACGATATCCACGCTGCCGAAGCGCTCGGCGGCTGCCTTCACCAGCCCGCTGCAGGCGTCTGGCGTGGCCAACTCTGCCTGCACGGCCACGCACTGGGCGCTGCCTCCGCATTCGGCGACTAGGCGTTCGGCCTCGGTTTTTGCTTGCTGGTAACTGAACAACACGCGGGCGCCCGCGGCAGTGAACATCCTGACAATAGCGGCGCCGATACCGCGCGAGCCTCCGGTGACGACCGCGACGCGGCCTTCGAGTGAGAGAACAAGTCCTTTTTGTGGCATGGAATAACGATACGGCAAAATTGCCGAAATCAAAAGCTCACCACGGAGGCACGGAGAAGAGCAAGATCGGTATTTGGTAGTTGGTACTTGGTATTTCAGCGTGATTTCAAAAACGTTATTTGTCATTTTGCCTGGGAAAACAAATACCGACTACCAAATACCGGCCTTGCCTTTCCTGCTGCCTGACATTTAACTTTCATGAATGCCTGACCAACCTCAACAGCCGCCTCCCCATGAATTCGTCCCTGCAAGCGATGGGGATTTTTCTGCCTCACTCAACAGTAGTCTCAACGGATGGCTGAAGGCCATGAGTGTCCACTTTGTGCATGCTACGGCCGACGAAGTGACGGCGGAAATTGATGTCGGCCCGCAGCATCACCAGGGATATGGAATCGTCCACGGAGGCGTTTATTCAGGCCTGATTGAGACAGTTGCGTCGGTCGGTGCGGCATTGTTTGCCGGGAAGAACGGCCAGTCGGTCGTCGGCCTTGAGAACACCACTTCATTTCTGCATGCTGTGCGTGAGGGCAAGTTGAGGGCGACAGCGCGTCCACTGATGCGCGGGCGGCGGACGCAGGTTTGGGAGACGTCGGTCATCGACGGCAAAGGCCGTGTCGTGGCTGCCGGCAAGGTGCGGTTGATTTCGCTGGATGCTGGGACGGCGCTGGCGGGGGAGACGGTGCAGGTGAAACGGTAAGCGGTTCATCACACCTCTTAATCCCTTGTCATCAATCCCTTGTCATCCCGACAGGTCCGAAGGACATGAGGGACCGGCTCCGCTGCAAGTGTCAGGTGGGAAAGCTGGTGGGGCTGGAACATTTTGGGTCTCTCCATGCGCTGCGGAGAGGAGCCCTCGTTTTCCGCCAGGATTTCTCTGGTCATGCATGGTACGCCAATCGGCGTGGGCGAGCGATAAGCCGCGGCGGAGCCGGTTCCTCCGCCACTCCGTGGCGTTCGGAATGACATCGGTTTGGGGGCGTGGACGGGCTGCTGAGGAGCGTAGACGGGTTGCTGAACGGCCGCTGGTGAAGGGTGGAACCTCTTACTATTCTCGACTCGCACTCCATCGTCTGGCAGCATCTACAAACGACTGAAAAAGGCTTTGCGAGGGTTTGTCCTGGGCAAAGTTACGCTCCGGGTGCCACTGCACCGCTAGAACGTAATGATCGGGTGATGTGCCTTCGAGCGCTTCGATTACTCCATCCGCTGGACACTTCGCCGCAACGCGCAGCCCGTCCCCTGCAACCTGGGCTGATTGATGATGGCTGGAATTCACCGAAACTGTCTTCTTCCCCACATGGCGGGCCAGGAGCGTATCAGGCTCGATGACTACCTCGTGCGCCATCGTGTCTTTGTCTTCCGGTGAATGCTGCACCGGAGATTCAATGTGCTGCACCAGCGTACCGGTACGCCAGACATTCAAAGACTGCAGGCCATAGCAGATGCCGAAGACCGGCTTGCGCATGTTGTAGGCGTCTTGCAGCAGAAGTTCGTCCACGGCATCGCGTTGTACGTCGGGCCTGGCGGTCTCCGGATGTTTGGCCGCTCCAAACTTTTGCGGATCAACGTCGGCCATGCTGCCCGATAGCAGAATGGCGTCGCAGCCGGTCGCCAAGCGCGCAACTTCTTCCGGGGTCGAATCGAGGGGAATGACTACCGCGTCGCCGCCGCAGCTTTCGACGGCTTTCACATAGCGCGGCAATGCGCGGTTGCTGTAATCGCGATCATAGGAACAGGGCTCGGGAATGGCAATGCGGGGCTTGGGGTTCTCGGACATGCTAGATGCGATTTTACCTTGGGCCGGCGCGGCTGCAACCGAGATTTGGCCGCTGATTTCCGCTGATGCGCCCTGATAACAGCCTGGACTGCGAAATCATCCGGCTAATCGCCCAGTAAGTTTCGGAATCCGGGCGCCAACGCGTCCCGTATCCCACTTGTTACTTCTTTGATTCGTGCCCTTTGAGGTCCGGGCGGGCCGGACGGGGCAGGGTTGAGCGGGAATAGTAGAGGTCGGCGATCACCTTGTAGGCTTTCTCTGTAAGGTCATCCACTTGGCGGACGTTCATGCCCTTGGTCGGGATTGGATCGCCTACCAGCAACTCGGCCGCGCCCGGTTGAATGTGCCATCCGTTGATGGGGAGCATTTCATACGTTCCTACCAGCGCCATGGGAATGATATCCGCCTGGGCCTTGATGGCGATGTAGAAAGCGCCGCTCATGAAGTCGCGAAGATGACCATCGGGAGAGCGGCCACCCTCGGGAAAGACGATCAGCGGCAGGTTGCTGGTCATGCTCTCGGCGGCCATGTTGAGGCTGCGCAACGTGGCGCGCACGCTGCCCTGGTCGATGGGAATCTGTCCGGAGCGTTGCAGGTGCCAGCCCATAAAGGGATATCGGAACAACGATTTCTTGGCCAGAATCCGGAATTGGCAGGGCATGGATGAAAACAGTGCCGGAGTATCGAGCGCCGAAAGGTGGTTTACCACGTAGACGTGGGCCTTGCTTATGTCGATCTTATCGAGGCCTGTAATCCGTATTCTGATTCCGATGGTCCAGAGAATCACGCGCGCCCAGAAACGCGCGAAGCGATGCTGAATGGCGCCGTTACGATCAAATAGAGAAGAGATGAGCGAGAGCGTACCCAGAATGATGGTATAGATCCAGATCAGCGGGTCCCAGAAAAAATACGAGCGCAGGCGTGACAGCCAGAAACGAAGGCCGTCAGCCGGCTTACGGCCGGATAGCTCTTGAGTTTGAATGGATTCCGCCAAGCTCAAACACTCTGCCGCGTGTGACCGTGGGCGAGAACGCCCAGCGCTTCCCCTACAATGTAAATCGAACCGGTAATTACGACCACGCCGTTTTTTCCGGCAAGCTCTTGGGCGCGTTCGATCGCGGCCTGCACGTCTTCCGTCTCCACGACCACTGTGCCGCTATGCGCGGCAGCTTCGGCGATTTCCTGCGTGGAAGCGGCCCGGGGGTTTAAAACGCGCGTGGCCACCACCCGCTCGGCCAGCGGAAAGATAATATCGGCAATCTCGCCAATAGCCTTGTCACGCATGGCCCCGAAGACGAAAGTCAGCTTAGCGTCTTCATAAAACGTGGAGAGCGCAGAGCGCAACGCCCATGCCCCTGCGGGATTATGGGCCACATCGAGCACGATTTCCGGAAGGTCGCCATGGCCGGGAATGACCTGGAACCTGCCCGGCCAGCGAGTCAGGCGCGCACCCTCTTCCACGTGTGCGCCCAGAATCTTGAACCCAAAACTATTGAGCTGTTCGGCGGCGGTGATGGCCAGGGAAAGGTTGCGTAGCTGGTGGCGTCCGGCCAGGGGCGAATCGACTGCGATTTCATTTCCCATGAAGGCCAGGGAGAAGCGGTTGTGTCCTGCGGCTTCTGGTCCTGACGCATGGTACTTAGCCGCACCGGGTGTGACTGGAGGCATATGTTTCACGGCGCTGACCGGACGGGCCCCGATTTCCATCAGCGCATGGCCCAGCGCATCGTTCACCTGGGGATGTTGCGGAAGGAGCACGGCCACGCCGCCACGGCGGAGAATACCGGCCTTTTCACGGGCAATTTCGGGCAGGGTATTGCCCAGAAATTTCTGGTGGTCGAGATCGATGTCGGTAATTACCGAAATACAGGGGTCCACGATGTTCGTGGCATCGAGTCTGCCACCCATGCCAACTTCCAGCACCGCCAGCTCCACGGCCATGCTGGCAAAGTATTCAAACATCATCCCTGTGACCATCTCAAAAAAACTTGGATACCAGGGCAGCGAACCTTCACGCACCAGTTGCTGGGCGGCGGTATCGACGCGCTCGTAGATTTCGGCGAATTCTGCATTGCTGACCGGCTCCTGGTCGATCTGCAGGCGCTCGTTGATCTGTTGCAGATGCGGTGAAGTATAGAGTCCGGTGCGGTAGCCGGCGGCCTGCGCGATGGCGGCCAGGGTCGCCGCAGTGGAGCCTTTGCCGTTGGTGCCGGCGATCAATACACTCTGAAAGCGGCGTTCGGGGTGGCCCAGAGCGGTGGCCAAGCGGCGCATGTGGTCGAGATCGAACTTGCGATGAGAAACCAGCTCGGCGCCCAGCGCCAGCAGGTTGGCGACCGCGGATTCATAGGAAGGTGGCACAGCTCAGGCAGCCTTGGGGGACATGAAGTCCAAAGCGCGCGCGATGTAATTCTTCATATCTTTGCGATGCACCACCGCATCGAGCATGCCGTGCTGCAGCAGGAACTCGCTGCGCTGGAAGCCTTCCGGCAGCGTTTGGCGGATGGTCTGTTCGATCACCCGCGGCCCGGCAAAACCAATGAGCGCGCCCGGCTCGGCAATGTTCAGGTCGCCGAGCATGGCGTAGGAAGCGGTGACGCCGCCGGTGGTGGGATCGGTCAGCACCGAAACATACGGCACACGCGCGCTATCGAGACGGGCCAGGGCCGCGGAAATCTTGGCCATTTGCATCAGGCTGACTACGCCCTCCATCATGCGCGCTCCGCCTGAAGCTGAGATCACAATGATGGGCTTGCGCTGTTCACAGGCGCGTTCGATGGCGCGGGTAATGACCTCACCTACGACCACACCCATACTGCCGCCGATGAATGAATACTCCATTGCGCAGACAATCACCGGGCGTCCGTTGAGCGTTCCTTCGGCGTTCACAATCGCATCTTTGAGGCCGGTGGCGGCTTGGCTCTTGGCCAGACGGGCCAAATACGGCCGGGTGTCGGAGAATTTCAGCGGATCGGTAGAAGCCAGGTTCTCATCGCGCACTTGATACTTGCCGTCATCGATCAGCAACGCCAGGCGCGCGGCGGCATCGATGCGGAAGTGCCATTCACACTTGGGACAGACGTTGAGGTTGTCTTCAAGGTCTTTTTTCCAGATGATCTGCCGGCAACCATCACACTTCACCCACAACCCTTCGGTGCGTACGCGCTTTTCGTCCGTGGGCTGAAGCTCGCTCGATTCCCGCTTAAACCAAGACACGATAAAACTCTCTTTCTTGTGAAGGGCCGACAAGTACATAGGTCCTTCGGCTCGCCCGCCTTGCGGGCTCACCGCAGGATGACAATCAGGGTCAGCCGATATCAGTATTCTATCCCGTGGCGCAGCGCCAATTCCGGCGATAATGGCAATTCCTTCAGTGCCCCGAATGGTACGGATGTCCCTTGAGAATTGTAAATGCCCGGTAGATCTGCTCAAGAAGCACTACGCGGGCCAGTTCGTGCGCGAGGGTCATCTTGCCGAAAGAAAGAATCAGATCGGCGGAACCGCGGGCTTCGTCGCTGAAGCCATCGGCCGGGCCCACGGCAAACATCAGGTCCTGCGTGCCCCGGTCCTGCTGGTCACGCAACAGGTTGGCAAATTCTTCTGAAGTGAACTGGCGGCCGCGGGCGTCGAGCAGGATCGTAACGGGGGCGGTGCGTCCGGAAGCACGGTCGGCCAGTTTCAGCAGCGCCGTTTCATTTGCCAGTTCATGCGACTGAGTTTGCACGTAACGGGAAATCCGCTTGAGGTATTCAGCGGTCAGAGATTGAATCGCGGATTCTTTTGTCTTGCCTATCCAGGCGATCTTGAGTTTCATGGGGGATTAAGGACCTTTGAAACATCGTGCGACGTAGGCACAACCAAAACCTTTGAAACACAGAGGAACAGAGGTAGCAGAGGATTTTAGGGGTTTTGAGAGGGCTCCAGAGACCATCGTGAGCCGCCGGATTCTTCGCGGTTAGCGGCAACTTCTGGGCCCACCTCACAACATCCAAAACCTCTGTTTCCTCTGTGTTTCAAAGGTTTTGGTTGTAGCAACGTTACGCTTCCTTCAGAGAATGGCATTATTTCCGTGACTTCTTTTTGGTTTTCGCTTTCGTCTTCGTTTTTGTTTTTGGCCTCGGTTTGGGATGCGCTCTTTTTGATTTCGGGCCGGCTGCGCTGCGGGCTTTTAGCCTGCGCGAGGGAGCAGTCCTTTTGACCGGCTTCTGTTTTTCCACTACCTCTCTGGGTGCAGGCTTCTTTGCGAGATCGGCCGGGGTCAGGTGGCGTGCGGTTTTCCAGAGGCGCTCCAGATCGTAGAACTCTCGCGCCCGTTCGGAAAAAACATGGACCACGAAATCCACGTAGTCGAGCAGAACCCATTCCGCCTGGTTATAGCCTTCCTTGCTGCTGGGCCGTTGGCCTTGTTGGGCAAGTTGCCTTTCTACTTCATCGCAGATGGCCTGCACCTGGCGGGGATTGGTCCCGGTGACCACCACAAAGTAATCGGTGAAGGACCCGGCTGGATCCATTTCAAGGATGACCAGCTCCTCACCTTTTTTCGACTGAATGGCCTTGACCGCCTCGGCGACCTGCTGCCTGGTTTCTTTGCTCATTCCGGTTGATTGCTCCCTGTCTTCCGCCTTGGATGTTTACCCATGTTGCTCTCGATCAAAAGATAGCACCTTGGCCGCGTTTGCGCTCTGTTTTTCATGGGTCGCGGGCCTGGGGACGTATAACTGCTGTTTCCGGATATATCCGGCCACGGCTTCGGGAACCATTTGATCAAGCTGTATCTCCATTTTCCGCGCGACCGCAGCCCGAATCCGGGTGGAAGAAACGCTCTCTTTCACATGGCCGAGCATGTGGATAGTGGTGGAAGGCAGGGTAATGACTCCGTCGCTTTTTCTGCGGCGCAAAGCGGCCAACTCTGTCTTGGAAGGCCGGAGGGCCGCCGGCAAGGCCCTTCCGACATCGGCGAGAGAATATCCCGGACGGCTGCAGACGATGAAGTTACATTCAGTCAACAGTTCCACCGGCTGCCGCCAGGTGCTCAGGTCGAGAAAAGCATCGATGCCGATCAGAAAATATAACTGGTCTGACTTCCGCAGGTCCTTTTTCAACTGGCGCACTGTGTCGATGGAATAACTAGGTCCATCTGTGGCGGCTTCCAGCAGCGAGGGCACAAAATGCGGGTGATGGGCGGTGGCCAAAGCCAGCATGGCGTAGCGGTGGCAGAACTCCGTGACTTGACGGCCCTGCTTATGCGGCGGCACGGTGGCGGGCACGAAATGGACCAGGCCGATGCCGAAGCGCTCCACCGCGGCCTGCGCGATCGCCAGGTGGCCTTTGTGGATTGGATCGAATGTTCCGCCAAACAACGCTATCTTCATGGTTCTGCGATCTGTGTCCTTCTATTTATTCTATCTTCGTTGCCGCTTCTTGAAGGCTGCTTGTTTGGAGACGCGCCGCGCGGCTTCCGCCTTCTTCTTGGCCTTGCGCAGTGAAACCACGAGCTTCTTACCCACCGGTTGCACAGTTGCGCCGGCGCGAGCTTCCACCACGCGGCGGCCAATGGCGTACTTCAGTTCCTGTACTCCCTGGCCGGTCACCGCTGAGATTTCCAGCAAGTCGAGTTTGAGTTTCTTGCAATGCTTGCGCAGCTTGGCCAGCTTCTCCGGGTTGGCTGCATCCATTTTGGTGGCCACCACCATCACGGGTTTCTTCGCGAGATCGGCGTCGAACCTGGCCAGTTCGCCCATGATCACGCCGAAATCCTTTACTGGGTCGGGCCGGCCGCTGGCGTCGGAAATATCAATCAAGTGGGCCAGCACGCGGGTGCGCTCGATGTGGCGCAGAAATTGGATTCCCAGTCCGGCGCCGGTGTGCGCGCCTTCGATCAAGCCGGGGATATCGGCCACTACATAGCTGTCTTCATGCGGCATCTCGCCAATGCTCACCACGCCCAGGTTCGGTTGCAGCGTGGTGAACGGATAGTCGGCGATCTTAGGACGGGCGGCGGAAATACGCGAGATCAGCGTTGACTTGCCCACGTTGGGATATCCGACAAGGCCGACATCGGCCAGCAGCTTGAGTTCCAGCCGCAGCACCCGTTCTTCCCCGGGAAGCCCGTCTTCGTGCTCACGGGGGGCCTGGTGGGTGCTGGTGGCGAAGTGCTGGTTGCCGCGTCCGCCGCGCCCGCCGTGGGCGACCACGAGCTGTTGGTCCGGCTGAGAGAAATCAAAGACCCTTTCGCCGGTTTCTTTGTTATAGACAATGGTGCCCACGGGCACTTTCAGCACCACGGGCTCGCCATCGCGGCCAGTGCAGTTTGAGCCTTCGCCGTGGCGTCCGCGCTCGGCTTTGTATTCAGGATTGAAACGGAAGTGGATGAGCGTGTTGTGGCGTTCGCTCGATTCCATGAGCACGTCGCCGCCGTGCCCGCCATCGCCGCCCGAGGGGCCGCCCCGGGGAACGAATTTCTCCCGGCGAAATGCCATGCAGCCGTTGCCGCCGTCGCCCGCCTTGATTCTGATTATTGCTTCATCAATGAACATGCTGGTTATTCATTGATTGTACAGGTGGTTAGGGACGCACAGCTATGACGTGGCCTGCAACCAAGATTTGGCCGCTGATGAACGCTGATAGCAGCTTGGAGTGCGCCTGCGGAAAAGTCCATTGCAGCCAACGTTATTAACGCTGCCCAGAAGGCCGCCGTTCCGTAATCGCCCGCCGGATGCCCGCTTCGGGAGCCTTGTCATCGAAGGTTACGGCGCCATCTTTGAATTTCATACCCAGCTTCCGCCATAGCTGGTCAAGATCAACGGAGACCGGTTTTCTGGACATCTCGCGGTAAAGGTTGCGCAGGACATTGGTCCCGGTTTCCCGGTCGCCCGTGGCCAGCGCTTTTTCGATGTCCCAATCGCTGGAGATGACTCCTCCACCGTTCACGATGGCGCGCAGCGCGTCTTGCAACCCTTTGCGATTGTGCGTGTGTTCGCGGATCTGGACGTCGGCCACCAAGCAGAAGATGGCGCCACCCCAATACGTCCGGCCCCAGGTTTGCGTGTTGTCCAATCCTTCGTCGCCGGCCTCCGGCTGGCCTTTGGGCATGTCAAGGATGAACTGCTTCCATACTTCAGTGACCGGCAGATGGCCTGTCTGGGCGCGGGCCACCGGCTCAAGGTATGTCGAGAGGCCTTCTTCGAGCCAGTCATGCTTATCGTCGAGTGAAGGGAACCCCAAGTGAAACATTTCATGAATCAAGACCCAATCGGCGTTGAGCTCTGGGTGTCCCGTGTTTTGCCCAACTGTGATGCGGATCAGCCCGCCGCCGGTCGAGTAGGTGACGCCATGATGAATGCCGGAGCCGCCACCGGACCGTATGGTGAGCGTGAGGTGGCGTACCGGGAACCGGCCATAGTACTGGGCAACGATCTCCGCCGAAGACCGCACCCAGTTCAATAGCTCATCTTGGGAAATTCCCAGCGGTCCTTCGGGCAGAGCGACGTCAATATCCCCGCCGGAAACCTGCAGGACAGCGTCTCGCGGGGCGGTGAAGGCCTTGGGCGCAAGGGGTGCGGGAACCAGAACTGAGAGGAAGAGGACCGCGAGAGGCTTGGAGAATTTGGCCATTTTCCCTGCCTCCGCAGTTTATCCCAAAAAACGCGGCTGAAACGCGCTGCGCCGCTATCAAGATTTGACCGCTGATTTCCGCCGATGAACGCCCATAAAAACCTGGGCATGGGGACCGCGGGAGTGATCGCCCAGTAGCGGGCAAGTGCCGGGGTGGTCCGGATGGCCTCCGGTAAAAAACAAACCCCGCCACGAATGACGGGGCCGGAATTTCCTGTGGCCTCTATTTCAATTCCACCGGCTCTACGAGCACGTAGCGGCCGCTGCCGCCGCGGTCGACGAACTTGATCACGCCGGTGACCTTGGCAAACAGGGTGTCATCTTTACCGCGGCCCACGTTGTTACCGGGTTTGATCGGAGTGCCGCGCTGGCGCACGATGATGGTGCCGCCAGGGACCAATTGCCCGCCAAAGGCCTTTACACCCAGGCGCTGCGCGTTTGAATCGCGACCGTTTCTTGAACTGCCTAAACCTTTTTTATGTGCCATAACGGGTTCCTTCTGCTGATTGATCTTTGTTTATTTCTTCTTGCCCTTAGCGACGGGTTTACGCGCGACCTTTTTTGCCGGGGCTTTTTCTGCGGCCTTTTTCTTGGGGGCTGCGCCTGTGGCTTTGGGGGTCTCGCCTTCCGGCCTGGCTTTCTTGGGCTTGGGCTGGGGGAGATCAGGGGCGTCGAACTTCTGCCCGTCAAAAGCAATCTGGGTGATGCGGACTGCTGTGTACGGCTGGCGATGCCCGTAGATCTTCTTGTATTGCTTTTTGCGTTTGAAGTGGAAGACCAGAATCTTGTCGGCGCGCGCGTTTTTCATCACCTGGCCGGTGACCAGGGCATCGGCGCCGGGGCCGATCTTGCCGGCCTCAGCGGAAACCGCGAGCACGTCTTTAAATTCGACCCGGTCGCCCTCACCGGCAGGCAGCTTTTCGATCCTGACTATTTCTCCCGGAGCGACACGATACTGCTTGCCGCCGGAGCGAATTACCGCGTACATATTTCTCTCCCATTGTCCGGTCTCCCCAATTTATTGGGAAACACGGAGCTACGATGAACTTTTGAGATTGCTGAACGATACGGTTTTACTGACAGCCTCGCAGGCAGGAACCGAAAGTACTGGCAAACCCTGTAATTTTAACGTGATAGAGGGGGAATGGTCAAACCGGGCAAACCGGGTCTATCGTCCGGCGCCACAAGTTGGCCCGATCTCTCCATAATATGGAATTGTGACCCACGGCTCGTCGGCGGTGAAGCTGCTACCGTCGGAACGGCGTATCGTCACGCCGTTGGTATTTACGGCTATGGCATCGGCCTTGCCGTCACCATCCACGTCGACGAAAAACGTGCCCAGGTCACCGATGAAGGCGCGCCGAGTCCACCGGGTTGGAGGACCGAACCTCGTGCCATCCGAGAGTCGCACAGTGATTCCACCCCGGCCCACGTAGATAGCGTCGGCTTTGCCATCACCATCGACATCGGCGAAGTAGTAATGACCGCCTTGATCCCGGTTGTCTCGATCCCGGTAGTCCCGATCCCGACTGTCTCGATCCCGATTGTCTCGATCCCGATTGTCTCGATCTCGGTTGTCCCGGTCCCAGTTGTCCCGATCTCGGTTGTCTCGATCCCAGTTGTCCCGGTCATTGTTGTAGCCTTCACTGGTCCAGTCTTCACTAGGCAGAAACTTCCTGCCATCGGAGCGACGGACGGTGATGCCGTTCCGGTGAACTGCAATCGCATCCGCTTTGCCATCGCCATCGACATCCGCGAAGTAGGTGCCGCGCTCCCCGTAGTAGAGATCGTTGGTCCACGTTTCATTGCGCAGGAACCTCTTGCCGTCGGAGCGGCGCACAGTGATGCCGTTGGTATTGACTACGATGGCATCGGCCTTACCGTCCCCGGTTACGTCGGCAAAATAAACGCCCAGGTGCCCGGCCGGGTCTGAGCCAAAATAGCCTTCACGGATCCAAAGTTCATTATGCAAGAACTTCCGGCCATCGGAGCGGCGGACGGTGATGCCATTCGTGTTTGCCACAATGGCGTCGGCTCTACCGTTCCCAGTCACATCGGCAAAATATATGTTTCGGTGGCCGGCTGGATCAGTGCCAAAGTAGCCTTCATGGATCCAGTCTTCATTGCGCTGAAATTGGTGGCCATCGGAGCGGCGGACGGTGACGGCGTTCGTGTTCACCGCAATGGAGTCCACCTTGCCGTCACCATTGACATCTGCAAAATGAAGACCCGCGGCGGAAGGTGAGCATCCGGCTGCGGACTGGGCAAATGCTGCGGCTGGCGCAATCATTAGAGACAGAACGGTGAACAGCGGAACGGCGATCGTGAAACCTGCTCGAATTGGGTTCATCCGTACCTCCAGGGCTTAGGTAATGGTAATGCCCCGCGATGGGACGGGCAATGGAGGCGCCGGAAATTTTAGAGTGGCGTATTGCCATTCCGCCCGCTGAGCCGATCATTGCTATGCGCATGTTTCGTCCGCCGCTGAAGACTGTGGTGGAGCTTGCGGGAGGAAAACCTGTGTCCGTCCCTCTGCGGAAGCGGTGGGCCATAAACAAAATTTAGCCGCTGATTTTCGCTGATGAACGCTGATAAAACCCTTTTGAAGCCAAGTTGCTGGGTGCAAAGACTGCGCGAGAATTGGCGGAAACCTGCGATGGAGAAAGGATTCCGCGTGGCCGGATGCGTGATTGCACGGCAGCGGCCAGGTACAGCGAAAGGCTTCATCTTCATGAGCCATGGAAGATGAAACCGGCATTGCCAATGTGATCGTCACTCCGGATTTCTACGCAGCCAACACCCTGGCAGTTTTGCGGGAACGCTTCGTGGTGGTTGAAGGAACACTCCAGAATAAAGAGAAAGTGGTCCACATCAAAGCAGAAAAGATCAGCGGGCTGGAAGCCCTGGAGATTGAAGTGCCTGTGCGGAATTTTCGTTAAGAAATGAAAGGATTTTTTATTTTGTTTAGACCGCTGCATGGGATAATCTTGAATTGCCATGAGTACTACACCTGAAACAAAGCCGGGGCGGCACTCGCAACGAGTGGCTGCATGGATTTATACAGTCCTTAATCCGCTCGTTGATGCAATCCGAAATGAGACGCGACTTCTTGAAAAAGCCAATATTTCCTGGCGATGTCATACCCGGCGATCTGAATACATACGGCCCATACAGGAGTATATTGAAGCTCATTATTCGCCTAACCTCGAAGACTTCCTGGCAGAAAATGCAGAATTCGTAGGGAAATTTGAAGAACACGACAATGCCTTACGTGAAACTGAGGAGCAGGCCAGCAAATTCTACGATATCCTGGTGGGCAGCTCGCTTTTCACTGGAGCGGTCGGCGAAATGCTCACGGAATATGAATCGGCAATAGGTCCTTCTCATCCATACATTCCCAACACTCCCAGCCTGGGTTCCATGAAAAACGATCTCCCGCGATATGTGGCTGAGAACCTAATTAACAACATAGCTACTATGCCGACACATTACACGATTCATGCGTTTTGGGAGCGCTTTGGACAAGTATTGCGCAGCCGTATGCCTGAATTCGCTGGTTATAAGCAGCGGCCTTCTTTTCAGGGACTCCATACCGTGATGGAGAATCTGAAGCAAACATCTGCCAGCCTCCGGAAAGGCTTAGAAGAAGACCGCCTGCGCCTTTGTCGTGAATTCGATCTGCCTGCTGCCCAACCGATGGCTCCTCAAACAACAGAACCGGACGCATTTCGTTACCTCAGATGAGCGGACAGATAGTGGTGCTCGATACAGGTCCCATTCGCGAACTCATTACATACCGGGCGGTGCATGATCTCGGATTTGCAAGCCTACGCGCACAATTACAATTCTTTTCAGCCCCGAGCGCTTATTCAAAATTCACTAAGTTCCTTTCGTCCTATCGAAGAAAAGTTACCTCTCCCTCGGTCGTAGTAGAACTGTATCACTGGATACGCAAGACGGATCGCACAGGGCACAATCGGCTTTGGTCGCTCGTCCATGATGAGTTTAAGGGAATGGGGATGGAAGAAGATCTGGTCACGCTCCTCGAAATGCCGCTTGATTTGGTGGCAAGATGTGGTCCAGCCGATATCAGTCTATTGATTCTGGCGCAACGTCATCTGCCTTCTCAACCGATGGTGGTAACGATCGAAGCTGAACTAGCGGCGGAGTGTTTCCGCGCCAGAATCAATGCAATTCAGATCCAGGAGATTCTTACTCAGGTTTAGGCTTGAGAGCAGCCGTACAGGGGTTCCCTGTCGCCAAAGGGCTGTGTCAAAAATACAACAGATGGCGGCGCAACTCCGGGTGTAATCTGTTGTTTAATCATTCACTTGCCCTACGAACAGACAATACGTACTCCAGTCGAGTGCCGGGGTGTGGGCCTGCACAACGGGGCGCCGGTGAAGATGCGTATTCGTCCGGCGGCTGCGGGCACTGGCATTGTATTCCGGCGCGTCGATCTTGATGACTTTGAAATCGAAGCCATCGGGCGCAACGTCGCCAAGGTGAGCTACGCGACCAGCCTGCAAAAAAAAGGTGTGCTGATTTCCACCACCGAGCATCTGCTCTCAGCATTCATCGGCATCGGTCTCGATAACGCGATCGTCGAACTCGACAACCTGGAGCTTCCGATTCTGGATGGTAGCGCGCAGCCGTTCGTGGAGATGATTCTGGGGGCGGGGCTGAAAGTCCAGCGCCGCAAGCGGACCTACCTGAAAATCCTTCGGGAAATTGAGGTGCGCGACGGCAACAAGTTCATCGGCGCTTATCCCGCGGATGGTTACTCGGTCAGTTACAAGATCAGCTTCGCGCCGCCCATCGGCGAGCAGTCGTTCGAGATTGACCTGTCACGCGATCTCTATCGCAAAGAGCTGGCGCCGGCGCGCACCTTCGGATTTCTGCATGAGGCCGAGGCGATGAAGAACATGGGGCTGATCCGGGGAGCGACGGAAGACAACGTGATCGTGGTGACCACGGAAGGCGTGAAGAACGGTTCGTTGCGCTTTCCCGATGAGTTTGTCCGGCACAAGACGCTGGACCTGATCGGCGACCTGGCCCTGCTGGGCAAGCAGGTTGTAGGGCGCATCGTTGCTGACCGTGCAGGACATGCCATGCACACCGCGCTAGTCTCCCGCCTACTCAAAGACCGTTCCCTATGGGAAGAGACCACTGAAGTCAGCGAAACTCATTTCCGTGCCGGAGATCAGGCGTTTCCCGCGACGCTGGTGGCAAGCCTTACTCCTGGCCAGTCCTGAGAGCCGGCACCCAGCTTCTATACCGGGGAGGTGGCGTCGATGAACATGGCGCCGTGCTTTCCGAGGGGTAGTCCGCGTTCGTCGAGCCAGTGCTGTAGCTCCTGCAAATCTTTGGTGGGCAAGACTTGAAAGCGGATGCCCGCGCGTCCTTCTTCGGTGCTCCAGACAATTTCACCCTTGGCCTGTACAGAGTTGGTAGCGCCAGGAAGGAAGATGCGCAGAGAAGCCGCACCGCCGAGATCGAGACGCCGGGAGCACTCAATGGAAATGCCGCCGCGGCTGATGGAAGTGATGGTCACGGGCAGTTCTGAGCCTTCGTCCACAAGGATGACGCCAGTAGCCTGCAGCAGATGGCGGTGATGGCGGCGGCGCTCCTGGCGCACGAGTCCGTGGAGGGCACGTACTCCGCGTGTGACACGCTCTGCCGAGATAGGCTTATTGAGAACGACGTTGGCGCCCAGGCGAAAGGCTTCTTCCACGCTGGTGGCGCCGTTTAACAATGCAAAGGCGATGGCCGATTTGTTGATGCTGACCTGGCGTAATTGCTGCAACACAGCCGGAGCTCCGGTCACGTCGTCGCAGTCCACCCAAAGTGCATCCAGCGTATCGCGGGATAAGATAGTGATTGCTTCTTCTGCTGTGTGGCACATACGAAGATCGATGTTGGCGCGGTCAAGGACGTGGTGAATCGTTTCTTGCGCATAAGGGTCGCAGCTTAGAAGAAGAGCCTGTAATGCCATGATGTAGTCACCATATCGTGGGCGGGGTGTTGAGCGAAAGTGACTGAGGTAACCATAGGTGGGGTGCTTTAGTAATCGGTTTTAGGAATAGCAACGAATTGAAGAGGCCTTAATCGTTTTGGCAAATCACACTGTTTATCTGTCGCTAGGGTCCAATCTCGGTGAGCGGATTGAGAATCTACAGGATGCTGAGCGGCGGTTAGCCCGTCTGGGAAACATACTTGGCCGCTTTTCGCTCTATGAAACCGAGCCGGTGGATGTGGCGGAGGAGCAGCCATGGTATATGAACTGCGTGATCGTCATGGAAACCGGACTGTCCCCAGATGGCTTGCTGGCCGGGGTGCTGGAGATCGAGCAGGCCATGGGGCGGCGGCGCGGCCACGCAAAAATCTCGCGGACCATCGACATCGACATCATTCTGTTCGGAAATCTACAGGTGGCGGCTCCAGAGCTAACGATTCCTCATCCGGAGATGCAGCACCGGCGGTTCGTTCTGGAACCTCTGGTCGAGGTCGCGCCCGAAGCGCTGAATCCGAAATCTGGAAAGGCAGCAAAAGAGCTTCTGGCGGAACTCCCGGCAAAGGGCGGGATTGTGCGGCGCGTCGTCATTAGTTAATTCAGTTAGCTAACTCGCGGCCATCACTGCGGCGGGCTGCCGAAGCGGTCGGCAGCGCGGGCCCTGGCTTTCGCGGCTTCTTCTTCCCGATTCTTGGGCGGCGCGTTGGTTTCCAACGACTTTAGCAGGCGGGCAGAGATGCGGGCGATTTCATCCACCGCCGCCGTAAACGAAGCTTCGTTGCCCTTCGATGGTTTATTGAAGCCGCTGATTTTTCTCACGAACTGAAGAGAGGCAGCCTGGACCTCGCCGGGTGTAACAGGCGGATCGAAATTGAACAGGGTTTTGATGTTTCTGCACATGGCTTCGAAAGCTCCTGCTATCAGCATTTCTCCCTCAAAAGGATATCGCAAGATGCCCCTCGCTTGCTTTACGATTTCAGGCGTGGACCATGCTGAAATTGCCGCGCTGCTAACTCCCTACGCAAGGCTTGAGGACCGGACGATTGCCTCCATCAACATCTATTTGAAGCTGCTTCTGAAATGGAATGCGAAGATGAACCTGACCTCGGTGAGGGACCCGGTGGAGATTATGCGGCGGCATTTCGGGGAGTCTTTCTTTGCAGCAGCGCATCTGTCAGGCCCAGCGGACTCTTTAACCGCCATCGACTTGGGTTCGGGGGCCGGCTTTCCAGGAATACCTCTAGCGCTGTTTTCTGCGGAGGCGCAGGTCACGCTGATTGAGGCGAACGGTCGAAAGTCAGCGTTCCTGAACGAGGTGATCCGGGCACTGGAGCTGAACAATGCCAGGGTGTTCAACGGGCGGGCCGAGGTTTTTTCGGGAAAGGCCAACCTGGTGATCATGCGGGCGGTGGAGAAGTTCGATCTTGCCGTAGGATTGGCGTTAAAGCTGGTGCGTCCTGGAGGGCGGCTGGCGTTGATGATCGGTGAGTCACAGGTGAAGGAGGCACGGGCCCAGACGCCAGAAGTGAATTGGGGAGGAATGGTGATGGTTCCCGGCGGAAGGGAGCGGGTATTGATGGTGGGAGAGTTTGGGACCGGGTGATCTGGTGCCTCGTAAACTACTATGAAAATTGGGGGTTGCGGGAATGTTCCACGTGGAACATTTTGGGAATGGCCTGGTTTTGGGCCGTCGATACGAAAGAATTTGGCCGCGAATTAACGCGAATGTACGCTAATTGGGGAAACTGGGGTATGGTCCGCACAGAATGTTCCACGTGGAACATTCTCGGAAACCCCTGATTTTCCGATGCTCCGATGTCCACGATGTCCCCGATCTGATTAAAGCGAGCTTAACCTCTGGCTTGGCCCAGGATGACCGGAGGCAGATCGCCTTCCGGTATTGCAGATTTCTCCGGCGTCCGCTAGAGTCGAAATTGCTCTCTTTCCTTGGCATCCCATGGGACGCATCATTGCAATAGCAAATCAGAAGGGCGGCGTGGGGAAGACCACGACAGCCATCAATCTCGCGGCCTCCTTTGCGGCTGCTGAGGTGAAGGTGTTGCTGGTCGATACCGATCCGCAATCGAACTCCACCAGCGGTCTGGGAGTCCAGCGTGATCCAGGACGGTTGAGCACCTACCATATTCTGATGGAAGAGGCGGATGCGGCCAGCGCGATCCGCGCCACGGAGATGGAAGGATTGAGCCTGCTCCCAGCACACAAGAACCTCATCGGGGCAAACATCGAGCTGGTGGCCGCCGAAGGTCGGGAGTTCCGGCTGCGCAACGCCCTCGCAAAAGTCCGGGACCGTTTCGACTTTATTGTGATCGACTGCCCGCCGGCCCTCGACCTGCTAACGCTCAATGCCCTGGTGGCCGCCGACTCGGTGCTGATTCCCATGCAGGGAGAGTATTTTGCGCTGGAAGGCATCAGCGAACTGCTGGATACGATCAACCGCTTGCGCGACAGTTTCAACCCGAAGCTGGAGATCGAGGGCGTAGTGCTGACCATGTATGACGACCGCACCAACCTGGCGCAGCAGGTAACCGAAGAACTGAGAAAGTATTTTGGCGACAAGTTGCTGGATACGATCATTCCCCGGAACATACGGCTGGCGGAAGCTCCCAGCCACGGCAAGCCGGTGGTGTTGTATGACGTCCGCTCCCGGGGAGCGGAAAGCTATATACGGCTGGCGAAAGAGCTGATGGAGCGGAGAAGCGTTGGAGCAAAGATTTGAAATTTAACTTCTTTCTTGTGCCTTCCGTGGTGAAGGCTTTTTGAAGGGGCTTTATTGGCGATGAACGATAAACGCAAAGTGTTGGGACGCGGCCTGGAATCTCTGCTGCCGGGGCCGGGTCTGCCTACGGTGGTGCCTGGGGCACAGAGAGGCGGTGGGCGGGACATCCCCTTGGATATGTTGGATCCTAATCCCTACCAGACACGGAGCCACGTGCGGGAAGAGGGGCTCAAGGACCTGGCCGAGTCGATCAAGGTAAGCGGGGTGGTGCAGCCGGTGGTTGTGCGGCCGCTACCCAATGGCAGGTTTCAACTGGTGGCGGGTGAGCGGCGTTGGCTGGCTTCCAAGCGCGCGGGCAAGACCACGATTCCGGCGGTGGTGCGGGAGATTTCCAATGAGCAAGCCATGGAGATCACCATCATCGAAAACCTGCAGCGCGAGGACCTGAATCCCGTGGAGCAGGCGCGGGCCTTCGACCGGCTGAGCCGGGAGTTCAATCTCACCCAGGAACAAATCGCTTCGCGCACCGGCAAAGATCGCGCCTCGATTTCCAATTTCATACGCCTGCTCAGGCTGCCCGCGATGGTGCTCGAACAGATGGAAAAGGGCACCCTTACGCTGGGACATGGCAAGCTGCTGTGCTCACTCACGGGACATCCGGAGGAGCTGGCCAAAGCTGCGGAACAGGTGGTGGCAAAGAACCTTTCCGTCCGCCAGACGGAAGAGTTGGTTTTGCAGATTCTCAACCCCGAAGGCACCGGGAAGAAGAAACCAAAAGTAAAGCCGGTCGATCCCAATGTGCGCGAAGCTGCCCGTACACTGGAACGCGCCCTGGGCATGAAAGTCGAAATCGAAGACCGCAAGGGAAGAGGCAAGATTGTGCTGAAGTATGCATCGCTTGATGAGTTTCAGAGGGTGGTGGATGCACTGGCGGGAAAATAGAGATTGCCAAAAATGCCAAAATTGGTAATTGCCAAAAATTGAAGACGCTCATTGCCCGTTTTCAAATTTTGGCAATTACCAATTTTGGCATTTTTGGCAATCTCTTCTCATTGTCTCAGCCCTGTCCAGCTCTCGGCCACTACGATTGAGTTGCCGGGGTTGGCGGGGTCGTAACGGATGGAGGCGGGCAGGCCGATGCGGCAGTTGTGCAGGTCTACCAGATGGCGCAAGTGGGTCACATCCTGTGATGCCTCGTAGCTGACCCCGGAGACATCGTAGTGGTAGATCAGGAGTTGCAGCTCGCCGGCTTTTCCGGATTCCAATTCACTTACATCGATGACTGTGCCGGTGGTAATTCTGCCGGTTGTACATAGCCGCTGGCGGCGCTCGCGTTCGCGCTGCTCAGGGGTCTTACGGAGTTTGAAGCGCCAATAGGAGAACGCGACGATCAGCACAGCGGCGCCGATACCAAGCAGAACGTAAGAAGAAAAATCGAGGTTCATCATGAATGGCCGTCAGGTCCCAGGAATATCATAAAGGCATTTGGGCCGCGAATTAACGCGAATGCACGCAAATTGGGAATCGGGTCGTTGTGGCCCAGCCGGGATTTGCCGCTGATTTTCGCTGATGAGCGCTGATGGTTGTTTTATGAACATGTTCAAATTATAATTGCCGCTCCTGTGACGATTCCATGACTTCAAGCCGCGCGTTTCTTACGGCCGAGTGGCGCATGTTGGCCATGCTGAATTACGAGGTGGATGCGGGCCTGCTGTCGCGGTTTGTTCCAGCGGACACGGAGCTTGATCTTTGGCGAGGCAAGCTGTTTGTGAGCCTGGTGGGGTTTCGTTTTCTGAACACACGCGTGCTGGGAATTCCCATTCCGGGGCACCGGAATTTCGACGAGGTCAATCTGCGGTTTTACGTCCGCCGGCGTGAAGGGCAAGAAATACGGCGGGGCGTGGTGTTTATCCGAGAGATCGTTCCGCGCTGGGCGATCGCGGCGGTGGCGAGAACTGTCTATAACGAGCGGTACGTCGCCCTACCGATGCGCCACCAGATTGAGCACCAGCGTGTGCCCGGACCGGCGGTTGAATACGGCTGGCGCACCCGCCGGGCTCGATGGAGCCGGATCAGCATCAAGGTCGCAGGCGATCCGGCGCTTCCCCAGGAAGGTTCCGAAGAACAATTCATCACTGAGCACTATTGGGGCTACGCCGCCCAGCGTAACGGAGGATGCGTGGAGTATCGCGTCGAGCATCCGCCATGGAAAGTATGGAGCGCACAAGAGGCCTCATTCGAAGGTGACGTGGAAGAGCTTTACGGAAAAGACTTCGTGGCGGTCTTGAGCAGACCGCCGGCTTCGGCGTTCCTGGCCGAAGGGTCGGAAGTCACGGTGGGCCGGGGGAAAGTAGTTGGCAAGTAGCAAAGTGCAGACTCAAATCTTTTCGTCGGGTCAAGGAGACAACCACAAACAATCCAACGCAAAGTACGCGAAGGCCGCAAAGGAAATACAAAAGAATGAACCGCAGGGGGCACAGCATGACGTTGCACAACCAAAAGCAGTTAGCCGCGAATCAACACGAATAACAGTTGGGTTATCGTTGCTCGCTGTAATAATCTTCAATGTAATTCAAGAGACGATCAAGCCTCAGATCGCGGGGCAAAGGGTGAATCATGCGGAAATCAACTCGATCTTTAGCACTGTTGGCGGGGTCGATGGCATTGGCGTTGTGGTGGGGATATTTCGTCGGTGTCCCGGCGGCCGGCGCAAGCGCCCTGCAGCAGCAGAACGGAGACGGCCAGTCCTCTGATGGCGATAGCGCAAACTTTTCCCGCCAAGAGTGGACCATCATCAAGGCATTTTCTCCGCTGCCGGCCTTGCCGGTGGACACAACTAATAAGTATCGGGATTCAGCGGCGGCAGCGCTGCTGGGGCAAAAGCTCTTCTTTGAGCCACGCCTCTCCGGTCCCATTCAGGCGGGCTCGCCCCAGGAAGGGCAGCTCGGCGCTATCGGGGAGACGGGCAAGATTGCGTGCCGCAATTGCCACATGCCGGAGTCAAAGTGGCTGTTCGACATACGGTCGAATAATGGCGGCGCGATTCCCAATGCCACCGCGTTGGGCTCGAACTGGATGACGCGCAATGTGAGCAGCGTCGTCAATACAGTCTTTTACATACACTCCGGGTCAGGCGCACACTGGCGGGAGAACGACGGCTTTTCCGACTCGGAGTGGTTTGACGCGCAGAGCGAGCCGGAAGGTCCGCCCGTCCAGAACGGGAGCCGTTTGCAGTTGGCGCATGTGGTGTTCGAGCACTATCGCGATGACTACAACAGCGCGTTTCCGGAGTGGCTGCTCACTCCGGCGCTGGCCGACTACAAACGATTTCCCGCGACCGGCTCGCCCTACGCCGACACGACAAATTGGAACAGCCTGAGCGCGGCCGACAAGGAGATTGTCAATCGAATTCTGGTCAATTACGGCAAGGCCATTGAGGCATATCTCAGAAAACTGGTAAGCCGTAATGCACCGTTTGACCGCTACGTGGCGGGCGACCGTGGGGCCATCAACCGCGAGGCCAAGAAAGGGCTTAAACTCTTTATTGGCAAAGCAGGCTGCATCCATTGTCACAATACGCCGTTGTTTTCCGACGACGATTTCCATGTGACCGGCTTGCACATTGATACGACACTTTCGCCTCATGCCGATGCCACGGAGACTGGACGAACCGCCAACCAAGCCCTCATCTGCGGCGCCACGGTGGCGGATGGCGACTTCAGCGTCAATGGACACTTCAGTGATGATCCGGCTACCAAGCGGAATGGCAACTTCTGCAGCCAGACGATTCCAGCAGGGCTGTGGCGGACCAAGGGGCTGCGCCAGGTAGCCAACACCGCTCCGTACTTCCGCAGCGGCCAGGCCGCGACCCTTGATGATGTGATCGAGTTCTACGATCGCGGCGGCGATGCCGAGGGCACGTTCCTGGGCGGACCGAAGGAAATTCGGCCGCTGCACCTTTCGGCAGAGGAGAAGGCACAGCTTAAGGAATTTCTGAAAACGCTGACCGGCGAGCCGGTTCCTGAACAATACCTAAGGGATTTGCATAATCGTTAGGTACAGTGAACGAAGGGAGCAGTCAGTATGGTAGATCGGGTGATCTGTTGATCGGATGATCGGAACTGCCAGAAGACAAAGCAGTGCTTGCCGAGGAGGCAGACCATGATGGAATTGCAAGCGCACGATCCGGCCCATCCGCCGGAGCTGCTGCGCACGATCTTTTTGAATCCACGGGGATTGCGCGCCGGATGGCGGCTGGCGATCTTTGTACCGCTGGTCATCGTGATCGTAGTTCTCTTTTCATTGCCAATTGTCCTTAAGTTTGGAAGTCCTTCGCCGGGAGCCTCACCGGGCGTTATGCTTGCGCTGGAGATGGCTTCCTTTCTCGCAGTAGCTGCCGCCAACTGGATCATGGGCCGGATCGAAGGCCGCAGCATGAGCGAATATGGCCTGCCTCTGCGAAATGCTTCAGCACTTTCACGCTTCGCCGTCGGGTACATCCTATGGGGCTTCTTGCCGCTATCCCTGCTCCTGCTGGCACTACGCGGGCTCGGCGCTTTCTACTTTGGCGGGACGGTAATGCATGGCATCGCCATTCTTCACTGGGCGGCGCTGTGGGGGCTGGTATTTCTATTTGTCGGCCTCTTTGAGGAATACGCCATACGCGGCTACGCTCTATATACGCTCGCCGATGGGATCGGCTATTGGCCGGCAGCCATCATTCTGGCGGCCCTGTTTGCGCGTCTACACGCCGGGAACCCCGGTGAGAGCCGTCTGGGGATCATTATGACCGGGGCGTTTGCGCTGTTTGCCAGCATCACCCTGCGGCGCACCGGAAGCTTGTGGCTAGCGGTGGGCGCCCATGCCGGCTGGGACTGGGGCCAATCTTTTTTCTATGGAGTGGCTGACAGCGGATTACAGGTCAAAGGACATTTGCTTAATCCTCGTATTGAAGGTCCGGAGTGGCTTAGCGGCGGAACGGTTGGCCCGGAAGGAAGTGCGCTGGTGCTGGTGCTGATGGTGATGATGTCGGTGCTGGTGGTGGTGCTGTATCGTGAGCCAACAGACCAAAAAACGGCGTGACGGGGCCGGAACCGAAGGAATCCACCGCAAAGTACGCTAAGGGCGCAAAGGAAAACAGAAGTAGGTTACATATCTGATCAACCCGTGCGCTTCATTCTGATCTGAATTTCATATTTTCGCGGCTTCAGGGATTTCAATTCGACTTCAAATTTGTTCGGATCTGCAACTTCGATTGAAAACGGAAGCCGGAGTTGCATGGGCCGGGACTTGGATTTGGCGCTTGGTTCCCTTGCGCCCAAAGCTTTCGCAACGTCCACTTTTTCATATTGAACACTAATTGCGTAGTGCCTCAAGGCAAGGGCCACCGTCCGGATGCTTGGCACTGCTTCGCCCCTCAAATATTTCCTTAACTGTGATCTTTCAACACCTATTGATTCAGCGAACGCCTGGTCTGTTGCGCCGGCTGATTTCGACGACCTGTACACCTCTGCCAAGCGATCACCAAAGTGCTCGGCGTAGATATCGTCCTCTGGTGTGCGCTTCACCTCATGCCATTCACGCACAAACCAGGTTGAAATGCAACTTATGTTACATGTATTATAAGATACGTACCATAGATATTGTGGTTCATTTATTTGAACCACATTTTGTTGGGATTCGGCCCGCGCCAGCCGGGGCCGGTATCGAATTGGGGGTAATATGAACCACGCGATGCCCGCAGAAGAACCTCTAATCCATGAACTGAGTTTTTACGCGGCCAACAAGCACAAATGGCTGGCCTCTCACCCCAATCAGTTCGTGGTGATCGCAGGAGACCGTGTAGAAGGGTTTCATGCTGATTATGAGTCCGCGTTCAATGCGGGCCTCAAGGCATTCGGCCTTGGTCAGCAGTTTTTGATTAAGCAGATTTGCGAAACCGAACCCGTGTATGTGGTGTACTGATGGCGGGGAGGATCGTCGTGAGGATCTCTCCGGCAGAACTTCAACGACGGGGACCGATCATCAAGGTTCTCATCAGCCACACATTTGCAGAAATCACCGAGGCGAAATCCGTCGGATTTGAGTTTCCCGAATCTCTTCCATTCAGCGCCCTAATCGACACCGGCGCGGCCGTTACAGTTATCAATCCCCGATTGGCGGTTCGTTACAAGCTAAGATACACCGGCCCAGAGCGGATAACGGCGCTTGGACACACGGGCCAATATCCTGGGTACGCAGCAGCCATTTCATTCCCTGACCAGCAGTTACGCGCCTTTGATACAGTTCGCATCATCGCGTGTGAATTGGCTAGCGCCGAGATGTCATGCTTGATAGGGCGCGACATACTCAGGTATTGGGAACTCATTTATAACGGGGCATCTGGCGAATTTGCGATCCGAGACCTGCGACCGTGACAATCTGCTTCAAGGGCTTGGGATCCCTCGCGCCTACTCGCGCGCTGAAGAAAGCGCGCGCTCCCTACGGCACTCGGGATGACACCGGTAAGTAACTGTCGGACTTTCGGGCCACATCCGTTGGAACAAGCCTTGCGTCAAATATCCAAGTTCTTCACATCGAGTGCGTTTTCTTCGATGAATTTGCGGCGTGCTTCTACGTCTTCGCCCATGAGGGTGGTGAAGATCAATTCGCAGGCTTCGATGTCGTCGGCGCGCACGGATAGCAGAGTGCGGCGTTCAGGGTCCATGGTGGTTTCCCAAAGTTGCTCGGAGGTCATCTCGCCCAGGCCTTTGTAGCGCTGGACGGTGTATTCGCGGCGGCCTTCGCTGAGCACGTATTCAAAGAGTTCACGGGCGGTCTGCTTTTCGACCACGGCGACTTCACCCTGGGTGCGGCGCGTCGGGGCCTTCGATGATTTTTTGGCGGCCTTGGCCTTTTCCAGGTCGTCGCCTTCGGATTCACTCACGTCAGCATTTTCTTCGCTGCCGCCGCCGCGGCCCACCACTTCTACGATGAAGGGCGGCTCCATGAAGGGCTCGATCTGCTTGAATTTGGCAAGCATCTGCCGGTATTCCGGGGTGGAAGCCAATTCCCAGCTAATATGGCGTTCGGCACCCTGGGAATCGGTGAAGCTTACTCCCCACAGGTTGTGCTCTTCGTCGAAATAGCGCTGCACGTCTTTGAGCTGTTCTTGCTTGGCAAGCTTGCTCAGATCTTTTTCGAGCCTCTCGATTTTTTTGGGAGCGTTCTTCTTGTCACCTTCAAAATCCGCGCGCTGGGCGAAGGCGATACTCGGCAGCAGGGCGGTGATCTTTTCATTGCGCAACCGCTTATCGACTTTGTCAAAGAACCCTAGGTATTCATTCAGGGTGGTCATGAACTTGGCCAGGGCCGGACCTTCCAGCTTGGCCGCGCCCTCGCCATAGCGGACGATCATGCCTTCGGCGGCGCGGCGCACCATGACCCGGACAAACTCGCGATCGTCTTTGATGTACTGCAACGTCTTGCCCTTCTTGATGCCGTAGAGCGGCGGCTGGGCGATGAATACGTTGCCGCGCTTGATCAACTCGTTCATGTGGCGGAAAAAGAACGTCAACAGCAGAGTGCGGATGTGGGAGCCATCCACGTCGGCATCGGTCATCAGGATGACCTTGCCGTAGCGGACCTTGGCGGGATCGAAGTCATCTTTACCGATGCCGGTGCCCAGGGCGGTAATCATCGCCCGGATTTCCTCGTGGCTGAGCATCTTGTCGTAACGCGCTTTTTCGACGTTGAGGATCTTGCCCTTGAGCGGCAGGATGGCCTGGAAACGGCGGTCACGTCCTTGCTTGGCGGTGCCGCCGGCGGATTCGCCTTCGACCAAAAACAGTTCGCAGCGATTGGGATCTTTCTCGGAGCAGTCGGCCAGCTTGCCGGGCAGGCCCCCACCATCGAGGGCGCCTTTGCGGCGGGTGAGGTCGCGGGCCTTGCGGGCGGCTTCGCGGGCGCGGGCCGCGTCAATGGCCTTGTTGATGATCTTGCGGGCCACCGGCGGGTTCTGTTCAAAGAAAGCGCCCAGGCGTTCGTTCAGGAAGGCCTGCACTACGCCGGCGATATCGGAATTCAATTTACCTTTGGTCTGGCCTTCAAACTGGGGCTGGGAGAGCTTTACGCTGACCACTGCCACCAGCCCTTCGCGGACGTCATCGCCGGTCAGGTTTTCTTTCACGTCTTTGAACAAGCCCATCTGCTGCCCGGCATAGTTGATGGTGCGGGTGAGGGCGGTGCGGAAGCCGGAAAGGTGGGTGCCGCCATCGACAGTGTTGATGTTGTTGGCGAAGCTGAAGACGGTATCGGAGTAGCCGTCGTTGTATTGCAAGGCGATTTCCATCTGCACGGCGTCACGTTCGGCTTCCATGTAGATGGGCTTGTCGTGCAGCACGGTCTTGCCCCGATTCAGGTGTTTGATGAACTCGCCAATGCCGCCGGTGTATTTAAACTCGGAGCGCTTGGCTTCCCCGGTCTTGGCTTCCGTCTGGCGCTCGTCGGTGAGCGTGATTTGCAGACCTTTGTTCAGGAAGGCGAGCTCGCGCAGGCGCTGGGACAGGGTATCGAAGCTGTACTCTGTGGCAGTGAAGATTTCCTTGTCGGGCAGAAAATGGATCTTGGTGCCGCGCTTGCGGGTGGTGCCGGTCTTCTTGAGCTTGGTCTGGGGCACACCTTTGGAGTAGGTCTGTTCCCAGACGTGGCCGTCGCGCCAGATTTCGAGATCGAACTGGTGGCTGAGGGCATTCACGCAGGAGACGCCGACGCCATGCAATCCGCCGGAGACTTTGTAACTGGAGTTGTCAAATTTTCCGCCGGCGTGCAGCTTGGTGAGCACCACCTGGGCGGCAGGCAGCTTTTCGCCATCCACCAGCATGTCATCCACGGGGATGCCGCGGCCGTCATCGACGACGGTGATGGAGTTGTCGATGTGGATGGTGACATCGATGCGGGTGGCAAAATCGGCCAGGGCTTCGTCCACGGAATTGTCGACGACTTCATAGACGAGATGGTGCAACCCCATTTCGCCGTTGGAGCCGATATACATCGCGGGACGAAGGCGGACGGCCTCCATTCCCTCGAGGACTTTAATATCATCCGCGGTGTAATTGCCGTTGCTGCCGGTCTTCTTGTTGTTTTCCGGCGGACGCTTATTCTCCGACACCTGCTTGACAGTTTCTTTGGTCGCCACTCGAACTCCCTTGTCTGAAAGGCGCAATCCGGACATTCAGGTGGAATGCCGTGGAACCCACAGAAAACCACTCAAGTCACTTAAAATTCAATGATTTAGTGGGAATTATGCACTCTTGATTCTACCACAGAATGGCGCATCTTGATGTTGTATATTACCGGTGGCACCGGCGGTTCATCTGCATCGAATCGTCGATCTTTAGACCGCCCAGATTCGCCGCATGCGAAAAGTGACGTTTAAGAAGGCAAGCCTTTAGACGTAACAAGTTACGTTCTCTACGCCACGGTTCGCGGTCAGGAGCTCTTCAATATTTCGGAAAACAAAAATGGACTAAAGTAACATCTTCCAATACCGGTTATAGCCTGTATAATTCCGCCCTTGCCACTTGCGGTTGCTTGCCGGCAAGAACCTTCGGGTTACTGGTTGTCGTACAAGTTACGAGTTTTGTCTGCACGGACCAGAGTTAACGAGTCAAATTTGTTCAGGAGAGAATCCCCCATGAAAACGCTTCTTCGTTCCAGCCTTCTCGCAGTCCTTGCTCTTTCGTTCATCGCCGGGCTTGCCGCCCAAACCGCCAATTTTTCTTTTCCGACGGCACCGAGGCCGACCACAAGTGGAACCGGTCCGTGCTGCACTACACCAACCACCAGTATCCACTAATGCAACACAGATGCCTTGTAACTAGTTGCTACAAATAGCTTTACTGAAATAGCGCCATGGTTTACTACATGGAAGACTGTTATAGCACTAGTTAACATGACTAAAGTTTGAGGCTGGCCGGAAGGTGCTTGCAAGGGCACCAAGGGGGATGGTATGCTCGTTTTCCCTTGGAGACAGCCTCTTATGACATTGGACAGACTCGATTGCTATATGCCCCTGGCGTCAAGCCTAGCGATGGGCCCGCTGCTGTGGGTCATGTGGCAAAAAAAATTGCATGTAGAGCTGCCTAATTTCTTTCGCTACGCCGTTTTCTTTGCAATTTCGGCGTTGACGATGTTTTTCTTGGCTTGGAGTCCTCACTACACGTATGCCTTCTGGTTCCTCTCGTTCGTATACAGCGTAGCGAGTTTCTTTGTCCTGTACGAGGTGTTTGTCCGGCTGCTGAAGCCGTATTCCGCGGTGATTGACCTGGCTACGATGATATTCAAATGGGCCGGGGGTTTTCTGGCGGCCGTAGGCGTTATGACTGCGCTGGCCACTGCCGGAAATGTGCAAAACAAATTTGATGCTGCCGTCAATCTGATCGACCAGAGTCTTATGTTGATGGAATGCGGCATGCTGATGTTGCTGCTGGTTTTTGAGAAGCGTCTGGGGATTTCCTGGCGCAGCCGCCCCGCGGTCATCTCGATCGGAATGGGCGCTGCGGCGTCTTCTGGATTGCTTCATTCCTATTTAGCTGTCCGGCTCCCAGCCTTGGTCATACAATTTGATTTGGCGTACGGTCTCGTAGTGATTGGATCCATTGTTTACTGGACCGTGATGTTATATCTGCCCGAGCCGCAGCGGACGAATGTATTGGCCTCGCCTTCCCGTCTTATTTTCCAACGCTGGAATGAAGTGCTATCAAGCACTCCGTTGGTGGCCCAGGGCCGTCAATTTGCGGTCGCAGAAGTCGACTCATTTATCCCCGGCGTAGAGAAGACTGTGGAGCGCATCATGGCGCGCAAAATGTCAGGGAATTAGAAGTTTTTCTACGAGGTTAAGAGCGGGAGGCCGGAGAAGGTGAGCCGGCCTTTTGCTTTTGGGCCAACCAATTTAGCCGCTGATTTTCGCAGATGAACGCTGATGAAAACCAAATGAATGTCGGTTGTTAACATCTCCCTGGTCGTCCCCTAACACGCGCTGACGCGCGCTTGGGCCTTCGCTGCCGCGAAGACCCAGAGACGGTGCTGAGCACCGTCTCTACGACCCAATGGTTTCAGATGCGCATGGGCATGACGACGTAGCGGTAGCGAAATTCGCTGTCGGAGGGCTCGTCGGGGCGCAACTGGCCGGCGGTCTGGGCATCTTTGAACTCGAAGCGGACATCGCTAGAGCCGACGACCTTGAGGAATTCCAGCAAATATTGCGAGTTGAAGCCAATGACCATGGGATCGCCTTCATAGCTGGTCTCGATGGAATCTTCAGATTCACCGAGTTCGGTATTGGAGGAAGACACCCGGAGTTCGTTCTTTTCCACTCTCATCCTGATGGCGTTGGAACGCTCATCGGCAAATTGGGCGACACGCTGTATGGCCGCAGACAACTCATCACAGTGGACAGCAACCGACTTACTGTTGTCACGGGGCAGCACGGCCTCGTAGTTGGGGAACTGGCCGGTCAACTGACGGGAGGTGAGCACCCGGTTGCCAATACGGAAGAACAGGGTGGATTCGTCTTTGGCGAACTCAATAGACTGGATGTCAGAAGCATTGAGCAACGAGCTTAGCTCAGCCATGGCCTTCTTGGGGACCAAGACCTTCATTTCGCCGCTCACGCCGATCTGGGAGTTCACATGTTCGACATGGGCCAACCGATGGCCATCGGTGGCGACCATGGTGATGCTTTCAGGCTTCAGCACCAGCAAAGCGCCATTCAACGTATACCGGGATTCTTCGCTGGAAATAGAGAAAATCGTCCGGGCAATGAGACTGCGCAGGACTTGCGCAGGGAGTTTGATCGCCGATTCAGCCGGGAACAGCGGCAGGGCCGGAAAATTGGCCCTGGCCATACCCACCATCTTGGTGTTGGAGCGTCCGCTGCGAATCTGTATCCAGTGGTTTTCCAGCAGCTTGATGCTGATCTCACCATCGCCCAACAGCTTGGCATAGTCATACAGCTTGCGGGCCGGCACCGTGCAGGACCCGTCTTTTTTTACCTTGGCCGGGCATGAAGTCCTCAGACTCAGGTCCAGATCGGTGGCCGTGATGGCCAGATTGTTTTCCGTGGCTTCAAACAGAAAATTCGAGAGAATGGGAATGGTGGTCTTGCGCTCCACCACACCCTGGGTCGCTGTGAGTTCCTTCAACAATTCTGTTTTGTTTACCGTAATTTCCATTGCGGCTCCCGCCTGTGCCCTGCGGTAGAAGACAGCACATTGCCTTCCCGGAATACTGGTTCTACTTATATCAAAACAAAATAACTAAAAATAGTAGTAATAGTCGATGCCTGATGAAAAGTGGAAATCGCGCCTAACCTGTTGCCTGACACCCGACTGCGGACAACGTCCTCGTGGAATTCAGGGCAGCCATATTGTGCGGTTGCCAGTATATCCGGGACGCCTGCGGGATTACCGCCGTTTCATCCACCGTTTCCACAGGCCTTCCACATCTTTCCACAAGGAAATCCAGGCGCTATGGTGGAGAACGGCGTTATTAATTGCTAAGAGTCTCCGTGAGCTTATTCAGCAAGCGGTTCAGGTCTTTATCGCTTTGCCGTTGTTCCTCGATCTTTTCGATGGAGTGCATCACGGTGGTGTGGTGCTTGCCGCCGAACTGGCGCCCGATTTCAGGCAACGATGCTTCCGTCATCTGCTTGGCCAGGAACATGGCAATCTGGCGCGGGAAAACGATGGCCCGGGAGTTGCTCTTGGCCTTGATTTCAGCGATGCGCAGCCCAAACTGTTCGGCCACCGCTTTCTGAATGGCGTCAATGGTGACCTTGCGGGCCTGTGAGTCGATAAAGTTCTTCAGGACCTGCTGGGCGGTGGCCAAATTGATTTCCGCGCCGGTTAGCGAGCAATAGGCCATCAGGCGGATCAGGGCGCCTTCCAGCTCACGGACGTTGGTGCGGACGTTAGCGGCGATATACAGGGCCAAATCAGTGCTGAGAGCAACGTGTTCGGATTCCGCTTTCTTCTGGAGAATCGCGACTTTGGTTTCGAGGTCGGGCGGTTGAATGTCGGCAATCAGGCCCCACTCGAAACGGGAGCGCAGCCGGTCTTCGATTTCCGCCAGCTCCTTGGGGGGACGGTCGCTGGCGATCACAATCTGTTTCAGCGAATCGTGCAACGCATTGAAGGTGTGGAAGAACTCTTCCTGCATGCGCTCTTTGTTGGCCAGGAACTGGATGTCGTCGATCAGCAGCACATCGACATTGCGAAACTTGTCACGAAACGAGATCATGCGATCGTAACGCAGGGAGTTGATCAGTTCGTTAATAAACTTTTCACTGGAGATGTAGCAAATGGCCGAGTGGGGCTGCCGGCGTTTTACTTCGTGTCCGATGGCTTGCATGAGGTGGGTCTTGCCCATGCCGACACCGCCATAGAGAAAAAGCGGGTTATAAGCCTTCGAAGGCCTCTCGGCGACAGCCTGGGCGGCGGCGTGGGCGAACTGGTTGCCGGAGCCGATGACGAACGCCTCAAAGGTGTAGCGGGGGTTCAACTGGGCAGCGGAATCCCAGTCGAAACGCTGCTGCCGGGCAGAGGCGCTGGTGGCGGCCGCGTTGGTGGCCGATACCGGGGCGAAGCCCCCATCGGGACGCACCGGGGTCACGGTGGGATCTTCTTCGGCGGTGATGAACTTTACCTCGTCGAATCCCGGGGCGCAATTATCCATGGCTTCCTGAATCAAGTCGCCGAACTTTTCACCGATGTGCCGGAATTCAGCGGTAGGAACACGGACGAAGATGACGGAACCGGCAACATGGCTGAAGCGCGTGGGTTTGAGCCAGGTGTCGAAGGAGTGGTGGCTGATTTTCTTTTCCAGGGCCGCCAGAATACGGAGCCATGGGTTCGCAGTAACAGCGGCGATGGAGGAAAATGACAATGACATTGCTTAGGCTATTTCTATTTTTGGGCCGATTACTCGGTCTGAGAATTGGGTATATGTTATGCCGTTCACATGCGGGCTGGCAAAAACGACCTCACCGCGAAACAATTTCCACGGGTTTTGTGAAAAACAAATCAAAAAATTTAAGCTGGAGGGCATACTAGCACGAACTACAGGCCATGGAGGACGAAAAAATTTCGCTGGCCCTGTGGCCATGAATCTTTGCCAACAAGATTTGTCCGGAAATGCCACACTGATGGTGCAAGAATTAATAATTCTAATGGGGGCGGCTGGCTTCCCTTTCAAATCGCAGGCCCTGCCACAACTGGTGAGGGCATAGCGACATCCGGAATTGGCCTCTTTCCTACTTGGTTGATTGTAAGCAGGGGCGTCCAGTGGGGTCTTCGGGTCCGGTTCATGGCCTATAGCACGAAGTGCCATGGTTCCTTTATACTTTTTGTTTGCCCCGTGCAAAACAAATTACTCTGCAGGAGTGCCATCGTTCATGCCGAAGCGCACGTTTCAACCAAACCGGCGTCACCGTTCCAAGACGCACGGTTTTCGCACAAGAATGAAAACCAAGAGCGGACAGGCGGTTCTGTCGCGCAGGCGCGCCAAAGGCCGCAAGCGGGTATCGGTGAAGCCCGGGCACCGCGATTAACCTCCGCAGCAAACGCCTGCAAGCATCAGGCAGGGCAGCCGTGGTCCACAGCCAGAAACGCTCCTTACGAACCTTCGGGAAGAGTTCACGACTTCTGAAGCACGCTGACTTCCAGGCCGTGTACCAGCAGGGACGGAAGCACTTCTCGGGGAACATCACCGTTTTCTATCGCCGCCGCGAGGACGATGGCGGGCCGCGAGTAGGGTTCACGGTGGGAAAAGTGCTGGGGGGAGCGGTGCAACGTAACCGCATCCGGCGGAGAATGCGGGCGGCCGTGCAGAAGGGGCTGGGGCAACTGGCGCTGCCGCTGGACGTTGTCATGCATCCGCGCCGGGTGGTGCTGGACATGGATTTTGCCCGGCTGCAGCAAGAAGTCGCGCAGGTGTTTGCAGCCTTGCAGGCGGGCGCGAAAGGGAGGGCGCGATGAAGACGGTCCTCTTCCGGCTGATCGGCTTTTATAAGCGGCTGGTATCGCCGCTGTTGCCTTCGGCCTGCCGCTATGTTCCGACTTGCTCAGAGTATGCGGCCGAGGCCGTGGCGGTACACGGAGTGTTCCGGGGCGTCATGCTGGCGGCCTGGCGCATCGCGCGCTGTAACCCATTTGTCCATGGCGGCTATGATCCTGTTCCAAGGAATTGACAGAGAAAAATTTGACTGAATACTACAATCCGAAAGACGAACCGGGCATCGAAAAGCGGTTGCTGGTCGTGTTTGCGCTGGTTTTCATTGGCATCCTGATGTTGCAGTATCTGGGCCCCAAGGCGCCGCCGCAGCCTCAACAAAAGCCGGAAACCCGTGAACAACAGCAAAAGCCTGAAATGGCGCCGGTGGCGCAAACTCCGGCTGCCAAGGTACCGAAATCGAAGCCGGTTGTTCCGGCGGTGAGCAAGACCGCCCAAGCGGAAACCGAATCCATCATCGACAACGATCTCTACCGGATCAAGTTCGTGAACCGTGGGGCCCAGGTGAAATCCTGGGTGCTAAAGAAATTCAAGAACGACAAGCACGAAGATCTGGATATCGTGAATCCGTTTACGGCGCGGGCCGTCGGCTATCCGCTTTCGTTGTTCACCTATGATCCAGAGCTGCAGAAAAAACTGAATGAGGCCCTCTATGTTCCGAGCGTTACGGGCAACCAGGGGGCCCCGGCGTCCCTGACTTTTGAGTACGCCGACGCCGATCTTCAAGTGCGGAAAAAAATTGAATTTGATAAATCCACGTATGTGGTCCGGGTGGAAATCGAAGTGGTCTCGAAGGGTGTGAACGTGCAGGCATTCCCGCAATGGCCAGGGGGCTTTGGCGATCAGACCGCGCTGTCATCCTATGGCGGCGGCACCCTCGACTGGCAGCAGGACGACTCGATCAATCACACCAAGGCGCAATCGGGCTTCCTGTTCAGCAAGAAGTGGGTGCCCAACGGGGACACCGTCAAGGGCCCGTTTCAGTGGGTAGCCACCGCCGACCAGTATTTCGCGGCGGTGTTCATGCCGGATGCGCCCAAAGATTCAGTGCTGATTACACTGCATAACACTGTCGAATTGCCGCACAACCTGGAAAAGCCCGACGATGCCGCCAAGGACAAGGTTTCTGTCTTAGGCATGGCCGTAGGCGCGCGTAGTGGCCTGACCCGCACCCGGCTTTTTGTGGGGCCCAAGGTGGTGGAAGTGCTCGAAGGCACGCATGCGCAGGCAAATGGGCCTGACCTGCGGGGGTTGCTGGATTTCGGCATGTTCAGCCTGATTTCGCGCCCGCTTTTTCTGTGGCTGAAGTGGACCTTTGTACACATGATCCACAACTGGGGATGGGCAATTGCCTTTCTGACATTGGTGATCAGCGCGGTGCTGTTGCCTCTGCGGATTTCAGGCATCAAGTCATCGCTCAAGATGCAGAAGATCCAGCCCCAGATGAAAGCCATCAACGAGAAATACAAACGCTTCGGCCTCACCGATCCGCGGCAGGCGGAGAAGCAGAAGGAAATGTCGGAGCTTTACAAGCGCGAAGGAGTCAATCCGGTAGGTGGATGCTTCCCGATGCTTCTGCAGATGCCGTTTCTGTTCGCGTTTTACTCGATGCTGGGGAACGCGGTGGAGCTACGGCAAGCGCCTTGGCTGTGGATCAGCGACCTCTCGTCGCCCGATCCGCTCCATATTCTGCCGATAGGGATTGTCATCACGATGTTCCTGACGCAGAAAAGTACGCCGCAGGCGGGTATGGATCCGGCCCAGCAGAAAATGATGCAGGTGATGACCCCGGTGATGCTGGGGGTGATCAGTTGGAACCTGGCCGCGGGGCTGGGCGTGTATTGGGCGATCAGCAACGTGGTCCAATACGTGCAGCAGGCGGTCATGAACCGCACCGCATTCGGCAAGCAGGTGCGCAAGACGGTGGAGCGCCGGGCGCAGCGCAAGAAATAGTTGCAGGGACACAAAACTCCGGGAGATGGGGACTTTCGACTATGCTTCAGGACAAGGTCGCAGTAGCCAAGAAAATAGACGCCCTTCTCAAGACCATCATTTCGGCTGGTGGTTTCCGGCTGAAGTACCGCATCACGGTGAATCCGCCAGCGCCGGCCGGCGGTCATGACCAGGAACAGCCGGAGATCCTGGTGGAGCTGGCCGGACCTGATAGCGGCTTGCTGCTGGAGCGGGGCGCAGAAACGCTGCGTTCGATTGAGACCGTGGTACACGAATCGCTGCGGCTTTCCCAGGACGATCATGACAAGATCAGCTTCGACTGCCAGGGCCACCGCGCGGCCCGCCAGCATGAACTGCGCTTGGCCGCCCAGGTGGCCGCAGAGAAAGTGCTGCAAGGCGGAGTTCCCTTTTCCTTCGCGCCCATGTCATCGCGAGAGCGCCGGCTCATCCACTTGGTTTTCCGTGACCATGAATCGCTCACCACCGAGAGCGAGGGCGAGGGCGGACGGCGTTATGTGGTGCTTTATCCCAGGGACCACAAGCCGAGACGGTAGTACAGCGGCTGAGAGATTGAGTACTCTTCGCGGATCTGGAGATCGGAACTGGGAGCTTTGCATTTTCGCCGACATCACCTATATGGCCGGTCACGGCACTAGTCTTTGATTCCACAATAGGGATTCCACAATAGGAGAAGCGCATGTCTGCTGATGTGACCATGATCGGCGAAGTCCCGATTTTTGCGTTGATGGATGGCGAAGAGCGGGAAGCGCTCGCAAGCATGATGGATGCGCGCACTTTTAAGCAGGGTGAGAGCATCTTTGAATACGGCGACCAGGGCGGGGAAATCTATATCGTCCGCGAGGGCCGGGTTGAAGTCTTTCTCGAAAACACCGATGGACAGAAGATTGTGGTGGCCGAGAATGAACGCGGTGACGTGCTGGGGGAACTCTCGTTTCTGGATGGCGGACCGCGCAGCGCCAGCGCCCGGGCCGTGGAAGATACCGAGACCCTGGCCATGGACCGCGACCGGCTGCTGGAATTCATCAACGGGCATCCGCATGCGGCGCTCGACCTGCTGACCGTGGTGGGGCGGCGGCTGCGCTCCACCAATGAACTGCTGCGCAGACAGGTGACCCGCAACGTGAACGAGGAAGTGGAAGAAAAGCTCACCTTTGGTGAACGCGTCGCCGACAGGGTGGCGGCTTTTGGCGGGTCATGGACGTTTATCCTGATGTTTTTCGCGATCATGGTGGTGTGGGTGGTGCTCAACACCAGCGCCTTGCTGCGCGACCATTTTGATCCCTATCCGTACATATTGCTCAACCTGGTGTTGTCGATGCTGGCGGCCATGCAAGCGCCGATCATTATGATGTCGCAGAACCGGCAGTCGTCGAAAGACCGCATCCAGTCAGATATGGATTACCAGGTAAACCTGAAAGCTGAACTGGAAGTGGCGCACCTGCACCACAAACTGGACCACATGCACGAACGGCTGGAGGCACAGTTGGCAAAGATGGAAGGGCGTAATCACTCGGCCACTGAAAACAAAAGAAGAAGCCCGAGAACTTAATCTTTGGCTTTTCCTTTGCGGCCTTGGCGTACTTTGCGGTGGATTCTTTTGGTTGGATCTCCGTCTTGCTTCGCTGTGACTCCGCGTCTAACGATAAGCTGGCAGCCTCACTTCAACATTTTTTCCATCCATAAGAAATGTGACGACGCCCAGGCGGTCGGTGCGGTAGGTCTTCACGTTGGATTCTGCCAGCCGTTCCAGGACTTCGTGCCGGGGATGTCCGAAGGAGTTGTGGGCGCCAGCAGAGATTACGGCGAAGCGTGGCTGCACGGCGGCCAGCAGCTCCGGGGTGGTCGAGGTATTGCTGCCATGATGGGCCACTTTCAGCAGGTCGGCGCGGGGAGATTCGCTGGCGACAAATCGCTCCATCTTTTTTTCGAGGTCGCCGGCCATCAGTGCCGAAGTGTGTCCGTAGGAGAGCAAGAGGGCGAGCGAGTCGTCGTTTTTGGGAGTTGCTTTGGGCTGCCAGTCCGGAGGCGGCGAGAGCGCGCGGACGTGCATTCCGGCCCAGTCGAACGAGTCACTGGAAGTGAGCTGGAAGATTTCCGTGTGGCCGGCCTGGGCCATCTCAAACAGATGAATCAGGGGTGCCGATTCCGGATTGATGCCCACCCATAGCTCTTTCGGATGGAAGTTCTGCAGGGCGCGGGGTAGACCACCCAGATGGTCGTCATGGGCATGGCTGAGCGCGATGACATCCAGGTGGTCGAGGCCGCGCGACCATAGATAGGGTGAAACGACATCTTCACCGTAATCGAACTCGCCGCGAAACGGGCCGATGGCGCCGCCTCCATCTACGAGCAGGGTCTTGCCTTCGGGTGAGACCACCAGCAAAGAATCGCCCTGGCCTACATCGATGGCCGTGATTTCCAATTTGCCGGGTTCAAGGCTGGGCTTCGGCCGGTAGAGCGCCGCCAGCGTAGCGGAGATGAACAGCACTGCGGTCCCGGCTATGACCACGCGGCGGCGGCCATGGACGGTCGCCAGGGCCACGACGATTCCGGCCACGGAGACCAGCACCACCAACAGATCAGGGTCGGGTATACGCCACTGAGAGATGTTCCAACGGGAGAGGGAGACGATGCAGAGCAGGGTCCAATGCAGAGTCGTGGAAGCGATCAGGGCAGCGATGTGGGCGAGAAAGGCAGAAACGTAGCTCAGCGCGATGGCTGCCACCGCTGAGTTCATCAGCAAACCCGCCAAGGGCAATACCAGAAGGTTGGCGGGCAGGCCGGCGATGGCTGCGCGATGGAAGTACAGGCGCATGGGCAGCACCAGCACCGCCTGGGTGACTGAGGAAACCACGAGCAGATCATAGGCGATCAACGCGGATTTCACAGTTCCCCTGACCAGGAATCCCGCGGCGCGCGTTCCGGTGATGACCGCCAGGCGTCCGGCAATGAGGCGAAGATCGATGCGGAGCTGGGCCAGCTTGGGTGGCAGGGTGAGGTCATAGCTGGTGGAATCGAAATGGGCCAGGGCGCGTCCCAGCGGCGCGGAGGTACGGTCGAGCAAGGGAATACTGATGCCGGAAATCGCCAGCAGGGCCAGGAAGGTGAGCTGAAAGCTGGGCTCAAACCAGGCATGAGGAGAGAGCAAGAGCACCACCAGCGCGGCGAATCCGGTGGCATTGAGCGCGGAACGGTCACGGTAGAACAACCGCCCGAGCAAGTAAATGGAGAGCATGAAGACGGCCCGCAGAATAGGTGCTCCCATTCCGGCGACGAAGGCGTAGAACACCGAAAGGGCGATGGTGATCAACGCCGCTATCCATTGAGGAACGCGCAGCAGGCGGGCCATCCAAAAGATGGCGAGCGCCAGAAGGCCGACGTTCATTCCGGAAACCACCAGCAGGTGATAGACGCCGGTTTCCTGAAACTCTTCGCGAACATGCCGCAGCAAGAGCGAGTCGTCGCCAACGATCATGGCCGCAAACAGGGCTGCGTCATCGTCCTGCCAAAGGTTATGAACGTGCCGCAGAATGCTGCTGCGGCAACGGCTCCGCCAGAACCCCAGGAGGTCGCCGGTCTTTCCCGGCAGGAGCTCGATTTCATTAGCCGGTACCGAGGCGATAGTGGTGATGCTTAGACCATGAAGATAGTCTTCATAGTCGAAGGCCCCGGGGTTACGGAAGTTGTGGGGCATCCGGAGCTTGGCGGTGAACTTTACGCGGTCTCCGTAGGCGAGTTGTGGAAAGCCGCCATTTGGAGCCAGGTGGTCTTCTTCCCGCGGATGGGAGAAGAGGGTCGCACGCATGCCCACCGGCTGGCTGAAACGGACGCCGCCCAGCTCCAGGGTTTCGGTTTCCAGATCAAAGCGCTCGCGCGGACCTTTACCGGCGAGCATGGCGCCATCGTTGGTCACATGGCCGGTGACCTCAATCTTTTCGCTGAAGAGAAAACCATCAGGAGGCGTGGTGAGGTTGGGTTGCGGCATCCAAAGCCAGGCCAGGGCCCCAGCGGTGACTGTGGCCAGGCCAGCCGGAATATAGCCCAGAAGAACGATCTTTCGATGGGCCGCCACGGCGGCGCACAGCAGGAGCAGGAGGGTGGACGCGGCCCACAGGGCCGCCGGGCGATGGATGGCGGAAGCCAGCCAGATTCCCAACCCAAAGGCGACGGAAACAGCCGCCAGGGGCGCACGGGGATTTGATTGACGGTGCTGTAACTTTTCCGGGGGTGTCATCATCCTACATACGAAAGAGTAAAGCTATCACCAAACGCCATGCTGGAGCGGGAGGAATTAGCCGAGTCAGGGGTGTTTAGCCTGGGGATTCGCCGGCCGAGTAAGCGAACGTTTGCCGGAGATTCAGCTGGGATGACACCAACTGTCAGGGCCATCCCCCGGTCGTCATGGTCAAGAGGCCGTACCATAGATTGTACTTCCGGCAAAAAAATTGCTGGCGGGGCGCTTCGGGTTTGGTGCTAGAATACTGGCCTTGCTGTTTCATCAAATTCTACGCGTTTTCGATAGTCCCCAAAGGAGACACTAATGACGAAGTCACTGAAAGCACTGCTCATCGGAGCAGCCATGACCGGTTTTGTTGCCGGAAGCACCTGCGCTGTGGCACAAGACACGGGCGGCGACAAGAAGCCGGCCAAGGCCGAAGGCAAAAAGGCAACTAAAACCAAGGCCGACAAGCACTCCTGCAAAGGAAAGAATTCCTGCAAGGGCAAGGGTGGTTGTGGCGAGAGCAAAGGCAAGAACGAGTGCAAAGGTCATGGCGAATGCCGCACCGACGGCAAGCCGATGAAGAAGTAGTAACAGATTTTCCAGTCCTTCCCCGAAGGATCAGGGCGTGATAACTCTGGTCCTTCATTTTTTCACTTAGCATTTTTACCGAATAGATCACGACCGCTATCCTAAATTTTATGCCCGCGAATCGATTCAATGGACACACAGACTACGGCGTCGGCATAGGGCTGCGCATTCCTCATTACCAGCACATTTTTGACAAGAAGCCAGTGGTTGACTGGTTTGAGATTATCTCTGAAAACTTCATGGTCGACGGCGGGCGCCCGTTGAAGGTGCTCGACCAGATCCTGGAGCGCTATCGCGTGGTGCAGCATGGGGTTTCCATGTATTTCGGATCGGCCGAACCACTCAACCGCGAACATATGCGGCGGCTGAAGACCCTGGTCAAGCGCACCAAAACGCCATGGCTCACCGACCACTTGTGCTGGGGCAGCGTCGATGGCCGTTATTCGCATGATCTCTTGCCCATGCCTTATACCTTTGAGGCAGCGAAAAGGACCGCCCAAAAAGTGCGCGAGGTGCGCGACTTTCTGGAAGTGCCGATCGCGGTCGAAAACGTTAGCAGTTACGCCGAATACCACGTTTCCGAGATGAGTGAATGGGAATTCCTGAATGAAGTGGTTGAGCAGGCCGATTGCGGCATTCTGCTGGATGTCAATAATATTTACGTGTCGTCGCGCAATCATAGCTTCAACCCTTACGATTACCTGAACGGCATTGATCCGCAGCGGGTGGCCCAGATCCATATCGCGGGGCACTCCAAATTCCGGAAATATATCCTCGATACCCACGACCACCCGGTCATCGACCCGGTGTGGCAGCTTTACGCACGCGCCCTCGAACTGGCCGGACCCACGGCCACCCTGCTGGAATGGGACGACCAGATTCCGTCATTCGAGGAGTTGCACGATGAGGCCCTGAAAGCGAAGAAGTATTTTCCCCGGCCCGAGGATGCCGCAGTGGCATCATGAACCTCGAACAACTGCAACGCAAAATGTTCGATGTGATTCGCCAGCCGCTGACCGCCAAAGAACGCATGAACCCGCGCATGCCCGATGGGTCTTCAACGAAGAAGATCGTCGAGGAGATGATCAAACCCAACGACCGGCTGACCTCGTTCGAGCGGCTGCAGATCTACAATCAGGTATATTGGTTCCGCCTTCTTTCGTCGCTGGCTGAAGATTACCCGGGGTTGCGGGCCATCATCGGGCAGAAAAAGTTCGATCAACTGCTGATCGCCTTTCTTACGGAGTGTCCGTCAGAGTCTTATACTTTGCGCAATCTGGGGTCGCGGCTGGAAGGGTGGCTGCGCGACCACATGGAATTGGTCCCCAAAGTCGAGCGCCTGGCCCTCGATATGGTGCGACTGGAATGGTCGGACATCGAAGCCTATGATCGCGCAGAACACCCCAGACTCGACGAGAACGATCTACGCAACCTTCCCGAAGACCCGGTCTTTCATCTGCAGCCTCATCTGTTGTTGCTTGACCTGTCGTACCCGGTCGATGATCTGCTGTTGTCGATCCGCCACAACGATGAGCCGCACAGCGATATCGCCAGCAACGTGGTGAAGATGCGCTCTCCCCGCCGCCATGCAAAGCGCCTGGTCTTGCCCAAGCCGCGGAAGGTCTACCTGGCCGTCCATCGCTCTGAAGATATTGTCTATTTCAAGCGGCTGGAAAGGGACGGTTTTGCCCTGCTGCGGGCGCTGCAACAGGGTAAGCCTCTTTCTCAAGCGATTGAGGATTCTGTGAACTGGTCCAATGGGGCGGTCGAGCAAGTTACCGGCAAGGTACATGATTGGTTTTCCAACTGGTCGAATCTGGGATGGTTCTGCAAGCCACCCGAAGGTCAATAAAAATGAAATTGATTGATTTTATCTATGGCTGGTTTCTGAAGGTCGCCAACCTTGCGCAAGCGCCCTTGCTGCTTGCCATTCGTCTCTACTGGGGATGGCAATTCTGGCAGGCTGGTTATGGAAAGCTCTCGAACATTCAACAGGCCATCGAGAATTTCACCAATATGGGCGTCCCGGCCCCGGCTTTCAACGCCCATTTCATCGGGTTGCTCGAAGCCACTGGCGGCGTTCTGCTGATTCTGGGCTTGGGATCGCGGTTGATCGCCCTGCCCTTGACCATCAACATGTTTACGGCCTTCATGATCGCCGATCGCGAGGCGCTGCGTTCAGCATTCTCTGAGCCCGACAAGTTTTATGCGGCCGCGCCCTATACCTTCCTGTTTGCTTCTCTGCTCATTCTGGTCTTTGGCCCAGGGTGGTTTTCGGTGGATACCGTGATCGCATGGTTTCGGGCGAAAGGAAAGAACGAGGTCGAGGAACCTGAAGGGAAGTGAGCTTCATAGCGATAGATTGCGTGCGTAAGTTCTACAATCGTTATGACAGAGAGCGCGGATTCGACCTCTCCGTGCGCGACCAGTACGCGCTTGAGGATCTGGCTTAAACTTTCTCATGGATGATATGCTTGGCCATACTCTGAATTATACAACCGTCAAGCACACCGCAGAGTACCTGTAGATATTGAGCCCAGGAAGATTACCGCCCGAGCCTTACCACACTCTCAATGTGAAAAGTCTGCGGGAAGAGATCGAACAGACGCACTTCCTGTACGCGATAGCCTGATTTCAAAAACGTAACCAGATCGCGCGCGAGCGTGGTGGGGTCGCATGACACGTAGACAATCTGGGGCGCCTGTAGTGTGGCGAGCATGCCGGCGGTCTTCTCGCCCAGGCCGGCCCGTGGCGGATCGACCACTACGAAATCG